>Ga0326728_10000317_pt1 | contig 195517 bp, 176 predicted proteins | sample MB3enrmetagenome_FD_207602 | JGI IMG/M metagenome (GOLD analysis project Ga0326728, IMG submission 207602) | Lab enriched peat soil microbial communities from McLean, Ithaca, NY, United States - MB31MN | ecosystem: Environmental > Terrestrial > Soil > Wetlands > Peat | place: USA: New York... | reverse complement strand
AACCGCGAGCCAGGTCAAGTTGTACCAAGGCAGGGCGGTGGCCGTGGTGCGCTCGGGGGCCGGGTCCGGCAAGATCGCCGTTCGCGCCACGGCGCCCGGTTTGAAAGCGGGAGAGGCCGTCGTTGCGGTGGAGCCCTGAAGGGCGCAACGCAGGCGGAATCGCCGCGCCGCACGGCGTGGGGCAGGCAGCTCTAACTGCCAGGCACAGGCCGCTGGCCTGCGCGTGAGAGAGAGGAAGACATGAGAATCGCGAAACTGCAATTCGTAAAGATCGCATGGGCAGCCCTGGGCATCGCCTTAGTCTGCGGCGGCTCTGTCGCCCGGGCCCAGACGGCGGAACACTACCAGAACTTCAATAGCGCCATCTTCGTCGCCATCGACGAAATGCGCCACATGGCGGCCGATCCGAAGTTCATGCAGGATAGCTTCGACCTGATCCATTCTTCTATCAAGTTCAACAAAGTCTGGCTGGAAACCTACCGCACGAATCAGGAGATCGGCGAGGCCGACGTCCGCAAGGTCAAGCGGTTCTTCGAGAGCAAGGGCATCCGGGCCTCCGGCGGCATGATGGCGGACCTGGGTGGCCCTCGGGGAGACGGGTTGCGGTCCTTCTGCTGGACCAATCCGGCGCACCGCGAGCGCTTCCGCAGGCTGGTGGCCTTTACCGCCTCCATTTTCGACGAAATCATTTTCGACGATTTGTGGATGTTCAACTGCCGCTGCGAACTCTGTCAGCGCGCCAAGGGAAACAAAACCTGGCAGGAATATCGTCTCGAAGTCATGAAGGATGTCGGCGAGAACCTGGCTGTCAAGACCGCCAAGAGCGTCAACCCCAAAGTCAATCTCATCTTCAAACCGCCAAATTGGTACGAGCAATACCAGTTCGCCGGCTACAACCTCGAGGCCCAGCCCAAGGTCTTCGATATGATCTACGCCGGCACCGAGACCAGGGATACCGAGAACACCGTGCAGCATCTCCAGCCCTATCAGAGCTACGGGTTGATGCGCTACTTCGAACACATCAAGCCGGGCAAGTTCGGCGGCGGTTGGGTCGACCCCGGGCAGCGTCAGACGCTGAACCGCTTTGCGGAGCAGCTTGAGGACACCCTGTTTGCCAGACCCAAAGAGATAACCATCTGGGCCTGGGGAGAGCTGCTCGAATCCCTCCGGCAGTCCGACGGTTCCACCAAGACGACCAGCCTCCTCTCGGCGGTGGCCGGCGATACTTACGCCAAGCTGGATTCGTTCCTGGGCAAGCTGGGCACTCCCTACGGTGTGGCCAGTTATAAGCCCTATCACTCATCCGGCGAAATGTACCTCCACAACTACATCGGGATGATCGGCATCCCCATGGACCTTTACCCGGAGTTCCCGGAGGACCGCGACACCATCTTGCTCACCGAACATGCCAAGTTCGACCCGCAGATCGTGGACAAGATCTCGAAGCATCTTAGCGCCAACAAGACCGTCGTCCTCACCACCGGACTGCTCAAGGCGCTGCAAGGCAAAGGCATCGAAAAGGTCGTGGAAGTGGAGTACACCGGCCGCACTGTGATCGCCAACAGATTTACGTTCCGGAGAATCATGGATGAGGAGCCGGCCAACGACTATTACTCCCCCAGCGACATCGTTCTTCCGCAGCTCGCCTACGGCCTGGTGGATACCGAAGAGATCATTCAGGCGATCTACAAGGACTACAGCCGTTACCCGGTTCTGCTGCGCGTCAGGGGCTACGACAAGGGCAAGCTCTACATCCTGACGATTCCGGAGAACCAAAGCGATCTCTATCAGCTTCCGCCGGAAGTCCTTTCCCAAATCCGGCGGGACCTGATGCAGGAGATCCCGGTCTACCTGGACAGCCCCAGCAAAATATGCCTGTTCACGTACGACAACAACACCTTCGTCTCTAGATCCTACCAGCCCGGTCGGGTGCGCTACAAAATTGTCGTCAAGAAGCCGTCCGCCAGACTGTTCAACCTGCAAACCGGCGCGGAACTTCACGGATACGTGGACGGCAACACAACCGTGTTCGAGGTTTTGCAGATGCCGCGCACCTACACGGCGTACCGTTTCGAGTAGTGGTTAGGCCGGGGGAGGGCGGACAGGCGGTCAACTGTACCTGCCGACTTGTTTCTTGGCCTCGTGATAGTCCGTCTCCGTGTTCACGTCCCAGAGATGGTTCTTGTCCGTGTTCCCGGCGATGATGTGGTCCACCCCCAGCATGGCGGTGAGCATGGAGTGGTCCTGGTTGTTGTAGCGGTGCATGCCGTTGCGGCCCACCAGGAACAAATTCTCGTACCGGTCGATGTACTCGCGGATCTCGGCGAATCTGCCATAGGTTCCGAAATAGGCGGGATAGGTCTTCTCCATCCGCAACACCGTCGCGTCGCGAACCGCGGCGGCGTCGAGGATTCGAATCTTGACCAGCTCTTCCTTGGCCAGCGCCACCATGGCCTCGTCGGGCAAACTCCAGATCTCGTCCCCCTGGTTGCAGAAGTATTCGAGTCCCAGCCAGACCTGCGATGGATCGGCAACCATGAACGGGCTCCAGTTATTGAAGATCTGTATCCGTCCGAGCCGCACGTCGGGTTCCTGCACGTAAATCCAGTTGTCGCTGATCAGCTTCTTCCCCTGTGGCGTGGTCTCGTGAATCTTGAGCGAATCGGCGAGCAGGCCCACAGTCACGAAGTCCCGATAGACCAAGCCATCCGACACCTCCAACACGTTACTGGGCGGCGCCGGATCGAACGAACGCAGCAGTTCCCGAATCGGCGCGGTCGAGAAGAAGTAGTCTCCCGCAAATCTCTCCACGGCGCCCGTTGAGTTGTTAGTGGCATCCACGGCTGTGACCCGCCAGCCCTCGGTGAGGATACGGTTGACGGTATAACCTGTGCGAATCTCGCCGCCCATCTCCGTCACCCTGCGGGCTGTTTCCTCCCACATCTGCCCCGGACCGAACTTGGGATACAGAAACTGCTCGATCAGCGAAGTCTCGGTGTTCTTCTGTCCTATTCCGCCGCCGCGATGGAAGACCTTCTTGACGGCGTGAACCAACGCCCCCCAGACCGACAATCCCTTAATCCGCTGGGCGCCCCATTCGGCGCTGATCTGGCTGCACGGGACGCCCCACACCTTCTCGGTATAGGACTTGAAGAACGTGCCGTAGAGTTCCCTACCGAAGCGGTTGATGAAGAAATGCTCCAGGGTTTCCTCGGGCTTGATCGGAACCAGCGCGCTGTACACGTAACTCAACCCAATCTTGAAGGTCCGCCACAGGCCCAGCTTCAAGATTGTATCTTTGCTCAGCGACACAGGGTAATCGAAAAAGCGGCGCCGGTAGTAAATCCGGGACTTGCGCGGTCTCAGTAACATCGAGGCCGGCGTGTCTTGCGACGCTTCGAGCGGCAGCATCCGCAGCCACCACTCCATAACCCGTTCGGACTTCGAAAAGAACCGATGACCGCCTATGTCGATCCGGTTGCCTTTGTAGTTCACCGTGCACGAGATTCCGCCCAGGCGGTCGCTCTTCTCCAGAACGACAGGCTTGATCCCGGTCCGAGTGAGCAGTTCGTACGCCGCGGTCAGCCCGGCTGGACCCGCTCCGATAATGACTGCGCGGCCCTGAACCATAGCTAGCTCGGGTTGCGAAGCATGCGTTCGACCGCCGCGCGCAAGCCCGGGCCGAACGCCGGGTCCGCCAGCGCGAACTCGACGAACGTCTCGAAGTAGCTCGGGAAGTTCCCGATGTCGTACCGCCGCTCGCCGGGCGGCAGCTTGACCGCCAGCACCCGTTTGCCCTCGTCGCACATCCACTGGATGGCATCCGTGAGCTGGATCTCGCCCCGCGCATCCGGCTGCACCCGCCGGATCATGTCGAAGATCAGCGGAGAGAACACGTACCGCCCGGCGATGGCCAGGTTGCTGGGCGCCTCCGCCGGCTTCGGCTTCTCCACCAGGTTGGCGATCCGGAAACAGTCCCCGTCGCTTTCCACCGGCTGCACGATGCCGTAGTGAACCGTCTGGTCCGGCGCCACCTCTTCCACCGCGACCACGCAACTGGCCCGTCTGGACTCGAACAGCTCGGCCATCCGCGCCAGCGCCTTCGAGTGCGCATGCAGTCCCAGGATCGAATCGCCGAGCGCCACCACGAATGGCTCCTCGCCCGCGAAATTCTCCCCGCACAGAATGGCGTCGCCGAGCCCCCGCTGGAACCGTTGCCGCGTGTAGAAGAAGTGCGCCTTCAAATCTTCGAAGGCCAACTCTTCCAGCAGGTCCGTCTTGTTCGCCGCGGCCAGCGTGCGAAGCAGCTCCGGATCGCTGTCGAAGTGGTCCTCGATCGAGGTCTTGTTCCGCCCGGTGATGAACAGGATCTGGTCGACCCCGTTGGCCGCCAGCTCCTCGACCACGTACTGCACGATCGGCTTGCGAGCCACCGCCAGCATTTCCTTGGGTTGCGACTTGGTGGCGGGCAGCAGGCGCGTACCTATCCCCGCCACGGGAACGATGGCGCTTCGGATCACCCTATGAATATAGCAGGCCAGGCCGCCGATTCACTTCGGATCGTATCGGGCCACGGTCTTTCCCTGCGAATCGACCACCAGCAGCGCTGTCCGGCCCGCCGGCAGCGTGAAGGATACCTGGGCGCCGCTGGCCGCATCGCGAAACGCGCAGGACGACGGCGCGGATACCTCCGAGGTCAGAGCGTACAAGGTCGCATTCGGCAATCGCGTGGGACAGATCAGGATGCCCGTGTCCTGGCAGGAGGTTTCGTAGGCCTCCTTCACGCCGGCCCTGGCCATCGCGTAACGATAGATGCGGCCGATCGATTCGACTTCGTCGGCCAGCTCCAGCGGGTAGGAGAAGTACAGGATGCGTCCCTGTCCCACCTGCTTCTCGAGGAACGCCCCGCCCGGCAGCGAGCCGCGTTCGCCGTAAGTGGTCTTGTCGCCGCTGTAAGTCAGGCGGGCCGATCCGCCCGGCCACTCGACGGTCGTCTCCCGCGCGGTGAGCAGTGCCGGCGCGTAACCTTCCGCCCAGCCGCTGGTCCGCCCTTCCACGGGACGGAAATGCTCGTCCGCATCGATGCGGCCGGAGATCAGCAGCGTGGCGCCGGCCCGCACCTTCTCCATCAGCGCGTCCCACGATTCCTGCCGCATGATCCAGGGCGCGGGCACTACGATCAGCTTCGGATTGCCGAGCAGACGAAGCTGGTACTCGCCCACCGCGTAAGCCGAACCGCGGGCCAAGTGGTAGAGCGCCCGCACGCTCTTCTGCTGGGCTTCGATCGACCAGTTGTTGAAGACCGAAAGCTGCAGCGATTGCGGAAGCACCAGCGCGATCTCGGGCAGCCGCACCTCGGTGGCATAGGGCTGAGCGTCGCGCGCGAAGCGCGCCAGATTGGAAAGCACGTCCGCCCACAGCTTGAACGAGCCGTCCGCCCGCATGATGCCGAAGGTGTCTCCGCGCTCCCACACCCAGTCGAGCGAACCCGAGTTCCCAGCCGCGAAGCCCAGCGCCATCTTGCGTTCGAACAGCGGCAGCCCTTTGATCTCATCCCATCGCCAGGAGGTGTCCATGGACCACACCGGCTGCGGTCCCGTCTCCTCGATCAGGTTCGGCTTGTCCGGGCGCTTGGCGGCCAGCGAATCCCATAGCAGCGCGTCGTCCCGCCAATAGCTGTGATTGGTGGTGTAATCGACGCCCGCATCGGCGAAGAAAGCGTTCAGCACCCGGTCCGCGACGCCGCCTTCGTCTATGCCGACCGTCACCGGCTGCTTCGCGCCCGCCTCGCGGATGACGCGAATCGTCTCGGCGGTCCAGTGGCTGAAGGCATCCTGCGCGAACAGATTGTAGTCGACGGCGCGCACCAGCCTGGGGTTCCCGCTGCGGGCCAGGCCGTGATCGCCGGCGTCGGGCAGCGGTACCGCCGCGAACGAGGCGAACTCCGTGGCGGGCACATTCCAGGCCTGCGCCAGCAGCGCCAGGGACGGGTATCGCCGCGCCAGCCACTCCCGCCACGCCGCCTGCTCGCTGGGATCGCCGTTGGGAGTGTTGCCGCGCCAGGGCTGCCGCGGATTCGAGAAGCTGGGCTCGTTGATCAGGTCGAAGCTGAAGAACGGAACGTCCTTGAAGCGCTTCGCGATGGAGGACACAAAGGCGGCTTGCGCCCGGATCGCCCCGGGATCGGTGTACGGATTCTGGCCCGGCCCCATGCGGACCGGGGTCTCCGATCCGGCGCCATGCTGGAGGGTCTGCGGATCGAAAGAGAAGAGAGTAAAGATCACCTGGATGCGATGCCGCCCGGCGGAATAAAGGAAAGCCTCGATCGAGCGCAGCAGCCGCTCGCTGGCCGCGCCCGAAATCGGATCCAGGTACAGCCCGCGGTTCAACCACATGCCGGTTCGTATCATGGTGACGCCGCGGCGCTCCATCTCCGCGAAGTCCCGCTCCCAGGTCCAGGCGTTGCCGCCCAGGCTGCCGCCCGTCCAGAAGGTGGCGTCGTAGATGTCCGTCGAGAAGTAGTTGACGCCCACCGGCAGGTAGGGCTTTCCGGAGAGCCGGAAGTAGTCGCGGCTGGCCTCCAGGGCGGCGCCGGAGTGCAGCAGTTTGTCGTCGCGCACCCACAGCCCCGTCGTGTACCGCTCCACCGCGGAGCCACCGGTCGAGAACGTGGCGCGCACCGCGTAAAGGCCGGGCTCGGCCAGCGCCGGAGCGAAGGTCACCGCCTGGTGCAAGTTTCCGGGGCAGGCCAGCTCCACCGAGTCGAGCGTTCAGCCGTCGCGCTCCAGATCCAGCCGGACGCTGCCCGGGGAGCCGCCCGCGAGGCGAACCAGGTCCAGCGTGGCCGTGGTGCGGTCGCCAGGGTCCAGCGTGAGGCTGAACAGATCGATCCACAGGCGCAGGGGACCGCGGGCCGCGTGCAAGGCGGCGTCGCGGAGCAGGCCCGCGCCCTGGGCCGTGGCCCAATAGTCCGCGCCGGCTTCGAAGTTGAGATACACACGCCGAGCCACCGGCGTGGTGTCGGTGTCGGCGAAGATGTCGTCGGAAACGATCGGAGTCGCCACCCGGTCGCCCGCGGCGTTCACCAGGAACCCAATGCCGCGCCGCCGTGTCCCCGCGCTCCAGGCCGAGGCCATCACAAAGACGCGGCGCGCGCTCAGTTTGGCCGGGCGGTAGAGCACGCTAGCGTCCCACTGAAAGCTGCCCGCGCTGTTGGGAGCGACGTAGGTGTGCTCCACACCGATGGAGCGCGAGTAAGCATTGCAGACTTCGCCGGTCCGCCAACTCGCTCCCTCCCGCCACACCGGAACCGCCAGCGGCCGGCCGCCAATGGTGAGCAGATTGCCGTGATCGAGGTGGCCCCGGATAGCGGCCCAGGCGTCGGCCGGGAATGCGGACCCATAAGGCAGCACCAGCAGGTCGCTCTCCGCGAGCACGCCCGCGCGGCTCAGGTCGGCGACGCCCGCGAACACCGGGTGCAGCGGCTCCAGCGCCTGCTCCAGAACGCTTCTGGGCGGCGCGGCGGATTCCACGGCCGGAAAGCCCGGCTCCCAGAAAACCACCGCCTTCCCATAGGCGGAAATCGAAGAGACCACCAGGGCGGCCAACAGCCACACGTTTCTACGCATACGTTTCTTCGAGCATAACGCGTCCCAGGGGCTCGCGACGCGTGGGCCCGCGCGAAGCCGGCCAGTCCACCACCGGAACCGGAGGCGCTATTCTGTTGTAGACCATGCCACGGTGGCACGAACGGCGCGCTTCGCCGGGATGGGCGGCGCGGATCCGGCGGATGCTGGAGCCGCCGCTGCCCTGCATCCCCAACCCGGCCGAGCCGCGCGATTTCCCGCTGGGCCGCTGGAACCTGTACATAGGCGGCGCCGGCTCGCGCGTGGCGGGCTACGTGAATCTCGACCTGGTTCCCATCGCAGGCGTGGACGTCGCGGCGAACGCCGAGAAGCTTCCCTTCGCTTCCGGCCTGTTCACGCGGGTGGAATGCGATGCCGTGCTCGAACACGTGGAGCGGCCGGAGTGCGTCGTGCGCGAAATCGAGCGCGTGCTGGCGCCCGGTGGATATGCGCACCTGGTTACGCCTTTCTGCCACCCCTTCCACGAGTATCCGCGCGACTACCGCCGCTTCACGCTGGATGGATTGAAGCAGATGGCCGGCGGTCTCGAGGTGATCGCGGAAGGCTGGCGCACCGGACCGACGGCCACGCTGCTGGTCTTCACGCTCGAATACGCGAAGCTGCTCGCGCCCTGGCGCCTCTGGCGCGCCCTCGCTCACGGCGTGCTGGGCTGGCTGCTGTTTCCGCTGCGCTACCTGGATCTGCTGCTGGTGGGCGCGCCTCGCGCCGGCCGCATAGGTAATCATTGCTATCTCTGGCTCAGGAAACCTCCGAGCGGTACGTGCCGCTAGACGAAGCAATGCGTGGCGGCCGCCGAACCGCGCTAGATTACCGACTTGGCGATGGCCGGCGTCTCGTGCTCCTGCTCGGGCAGCGGGACCCCGGGTTTCAGATAGTACTTGGTGAGGCCCTCCTTCAGGATGGCGAGCGCGGTCTCGGGATCGTCGGCGTACTGGAACAGGTCCAGGTCCTGCGGGGCGATGGTTCCGTAGCGCACCAGAGCGTCGAAGTTGATGATCTCCTTCCAATAGTCGGTGCCGTACAGGATGATCACCATCTTCTTTATCAGCTTCTTGGTCTGTGCCAGGGTCAGCAGTTCCGTCAGCTCGTCGAGCGTCCCGAACCCGCCCGGAAAGACCACCAGCGCCTTGGCCAGGTAAGCGAACCAGAATTTCCGCATGAAGAAGTAGTGGAACTCAAAGCACAGTTCGGGAGTGATATATGGGTTCGGGTGCTGCTCGAAGGGCAAGCCGATATTCAGGCCGATGGTCTTCCCGTTGGCTTCGCTAGCCCCGCGATTGGCCGCCTCCATGATGCCCGGTCCGCCGCCGCTGCACACCACGAAACGGTGGCTCGTATTCCGGATCTCCTCGCTCCACTGGGTCAGCAGGCGCGCCAAAGTGCGGGCCTCCTCGTAGTAGCGCTCCAGCGGCCCTCCGCTCTCGTGTACCCGCGCCGACCCGAAGAACACGATCGTGTCGCGGATCTTCTCCCGCCGGAAATGGGAGAGCGGCTCGAGGTACTCGGAGAGGATACGCAGCGCGCGCGCCTCCGCGCTGTCCAGAAACTCCGGGTTCTTGTAAGCAACCGGTACGTCAGAGTGTTCTTTTTCACGCATGGCTTTCGGAATCGCCCCTATTCATACTTTCGAGATGTTCGACCTTTTTCTTTAGGTCTCGCACCGTTTTCACGAGCTCCGGCAGCTTCTGGAAGGCGGTCACCGCACGCAGCCACTCCCGGGCGTCGAAGGCCGGAGAGCCGGAAACCACGCTGCCTTCCTTCACGTCGCCCCCAATGCCGCTCTGTGCGTAGACCACCGCGTTGTCGTGGATGGTGAGGTGGCCGGAGACGCCGACCTGCCCGGTGAGCACCACGTTGCGGCCCAGCACCGTGCTGCCCGCCAGGCCCACCTGCGCGCAGATAATGTTGTCCTCCCCCACCACGCAGGCGTGGCCGATCTGCACCAGGCTGTCGATCTTCGCCCCGCGCTTCACCCTGCTCTCCCCTATGGTGGCGCGGTCCACCGAGCTGAGCGACTGAATCTCGACGTCGTCTTCGATCACCGTCACGCCCGACTGCGGGATCTTGTAGTGCGAGCCGTCGGAGCGGTGAGCGAAGCCGTAACCGTCGCCGCCGACCACCACGCCGTTGCCCAGCGCCACGCGGTTGCCGATGCGGCAGAACTCCCGCACCACGGCGTGCGAATGCGCGTAGAAGTCGTCGCCGATCTGAACGCCTTCGTAGATGACCACGTGAGGATGCAGCACCGCGTTGCGGCCGATCTTCACGCGCTCGCCCACCACCGCGAAGGCTCCTATGGAGGCTCCCTCGCCGATTTCGGCCGTGGGCGCGATGGAAGCCAGCGGCGAGATGCCCGGCGCGGGCCGCGGTGGCTGGTAGAACAGCTCGAGCGCCCGCGCGAAGTCCAGGTACGGATTGGACGACACCAGGCTGGCGATCGGCAAGCCGCGCACCGCCTCGGCGACCAGGATCGCACCGGCGCGCGTGTGCTTCACCTTGGGAGCGTATTTCGGGTTGGCCAGGAAGGTCAGCTCCGACGGCCCCGCCTGCTCGATCGGCGCCAGGCCGGTGATCTCCAGTTCCCCATCGCCCTCCAACTGGCATCCCAGCGAATCGGCAATCTCGCGTAGTTTCATAAGACCTCACCTACCATCTACGGCGGGGCGCCCTCACTTCTTAGAGGCGCTTCCGCCCCCGGCAGTCCCCGCTGCGGGCAGCACTATGTCCAACGACCTTCCCGGGCACATCTCCACAGGCTGCAGAGCAAGGATCTCCGAATCCTGTTGGCAGACCAATATGTAGGAGGCCACCAGGACAAACGGGAAAACAAAGGTGCCATCCGGCTGCACCGCTGCAAAATGGCCGTCTCTCGTATAGACGCCGGAGAGCTTGCACCATGCGCCCCGGCCCGGAGGCGCCTCAAACCTGCCACGGACTTCAAACGACGGTGGATCGTATTCGAGTCCGGCGAATGTCAACCCGACCAGATAGAGCGTTTCCGGCTGTCTTATCTCTACCGTCCCTTCATACGGAAAAAATGCTCCGCCCCACACACGTAGCTTGTAGTTTCCGTACGGTATATCGCTGGCTCTATCGCCGTGAAAGGCACGCTTCAGGTCGTGGCCTTTCTCGTCCCGAAATTCCAATACTTGCCACTCATGCGCCGTGCGACCGCAACCATCGGTCACCCTTAGCTTCAAGGTCCCATGCCATTTGCTGGGGGTCTGGGCGACCGCGCACGCACAAAGAACCAACGGGACTAGCATCAACCTCGTCAGCGCAATCGCGTTCATAACGTCGCCTCCCGGCGCACTACTTCCTACCTGCAATCAGTCGCGAACCAGATCGGCCAGCTCGTTGGCGCGGCGGATCAATTCGGCGCGGTCGGCGTTGCGGTACTTCTCGGGGAGCAGGCCGCGGCTGGTGCATTCGAGAACCGCCGCCAGGTTCTGCAACTCGATCTCGGTGGGATACGAGGGCGGGATGAAGTCCTCGAGCGCCAACTTCAGGTCCTCGAGTCCGACGGCCGCGCCGGAGCCCAGCGCGCTGCGCATCCGCGCCCGGATCAGCACGGCTTCGATGTCCGCGCCCGAAAGCCCCGCGCAATTCGCCAGGAAAAACTTCTCGGCGTCCGGCGAGGCCACCTCGGTGGAGGTCTTCTTCTGCATGGCGCGGAACAGGGCCAGACGCTCTTCGGGCGTCTCCGGATAGAACAGCGCGATGTGCTCCTCGGCGCGGCCCTGCCGCTTCAAGTCCACCGGCAGCAGGTCCGGCCGGCAGGTAAGCAGGAACCAGATCACCTTGCCGCGCAGCTCGGTGTTGCCCATGAAGGCGGCAATCTGCGCGAAGACGCGGCTGCTCACGCCGCTATCTCCCGAACTCGACCGCGAGCCCAGTTGCGCGTCGGCTTCGTCCACGATCACCGCGATGGGGCTCATCGCCTTCAGCAGGTTGAGCACGCGCTCCAGGTTGCCCTCGGTGACGCCCTGCCACATGCTGCGGAAGTTCTTCAGCGTCACGGCGGGAATGCCCACTTCGCCCGCGAAGCAGGTGGTCAGGAACGTCTTGCCTGTCCCCACCGCGCCGCTGATGACGTAGCCCATTGGCAGCACGTCGGTGCGGCCCGCGCGCAAGGCCGCGGCGGCGTTGGTCAGCAGCTTCTTGGCGGCGTCGGAGCCGGCGACCATCGAGAGGTCGAAGCGGCTCTGCACGAACTCGAGCAAACCGCCGGACTCCGCCTCGATCAGCTCCTTCTTCACCTCCCGCAGAAACTTCAAGGTCAGCGGAAGCTGGTTCTCGATGGAATGGGAGATCAGGTTCTGGAGCTGCACCCGCTTGAGACCGGCGCCCAGCTTGGCGAGCGTATCCTCGGAAACGTCGGAGCCCGGCGGCAGCGCGGCGTTGACTAGCTGAGAGTGGATGAACTGGAGGCGCTCCTGCTCTTCGGGCAGCGGGACCGCGATGGCGGCCACGCCGGGGTTCTGCACGATGCTCTGATTCAGCTCGCTCTGGTTCTCCGCGATCAGGCAGACGGTGACATCCGCGCGCAGGAACGCCGGATTCTCCGCCCAGCGCTTCAAGATGACCAGCGCGTTGCGGTCCTCGGCCGGCATGCTGGAGACGTCGCCGGCGGGGGCTATCGTCTCGGCGAAATCGATGGTCAGCGCGATCTTCTTGCCGTCCAGAATGCGGGCGCGCAGGTAGTTGTCGAGCAGGTTGAGCACGCCGTCGGGATTGCGCGGCAGGCCCTGGGAATAGGTCGTGCCGTGGAAGCTGTCGTAAGCGGAGAGGGCGCGCTGGAAATCCTGCTGCATGGCGGGATCGGCGAAGCTCAGGCCGCCGCCGCGGTCGTACATGATAATCAGGTCGCGCTTGCCGAACAGCGCCTCGCTCAGGAACCGGCGCATGGGCAGGAATTCGACGGTGTCTCCGCGCTTGATCGGCGCCAGGTCCCGCACGTTGCCGTACAGCACGAACATCGCCAGCGTGCGCGAGTAGTACTTCTCGGAAAGCTGCCGCGCCCAGGCGGGCAGCGATTCCAGATTCGCGATGCGGGAAGTGGGCGGAGTCGCCATGTTCAGTTCCGCAGCCGGTTGCGGCGGGGATCGGCTGCCGGCGCGGCGGGCAGGGAAGACGGCAGCGGCGCCAGCGAGCCCGTCATTTCCGGGGAGGCCATGTCGAAAATGGATTCGACCTCCTTCACCGTTTCCTCGGTCTGCTCGACGTCCTTGACCAGGTTGTCGAGCTGGTCGCTGACCTGCTGCGGGTCGCGCAGGGTGACCGACTGGTCCCGGATCAATTGCAGCACCTCTTCCATGGCGGCGCACTGCGCGTCCACCACCTTGCCGCTCTCCTGGGCCTTGTCGAACTTCTCCAGCCGCTTGGACAGGATCTCGATGCGCTTGCGGTTGATCTCCTGGACCTTCGGAACGTCGGTGGCCAGCCCCTTCTGCAGTGCGTCCATGTCCTTCTGGATGGCGTTGGGGCTGGTGGTGAGCAGGTACTGGCGATACTGATGCGCGGCGTAAAGCAGCCGCAGATAGGATTGCGCCAGGCCCTGCAACCGCTCCTCCATCTGTTGCGTGATCATCTGCGAGCTGGCCGAGAGGTGGCTGTAGTTCTCCAGGATGCTGCGGCACAGCTTGTCCACGTCGGCATACTTCAGCCGCATTTCGGGCGGCAGCTCCTGGAAGATGGCGTTGAGGCTGACTTCCTTCTGGCGCTTCTCCGCGGCGTACTGCCAGGAACGGACCAGGCGGCGGAAGCGGCTGCTCTGCGGGACCAGGCTGAGGTAAATCAGCTCCAGTCCCGCTCCTAACAGAATCGGCAGCGCGGTGCCGGAGACCAGAGCGAAGGCCAGCGCGGCGCCCAAGCCGATCTGGTTATACTGCCACTTGAAGGCCTCTTTGAGGTAGGTGGTGGAGTCCGGCTCCCGATCCATCGCCGGCCCGCCCTGAGGTTCGTCCGCCATCACACGCCTACTCTGACCTGTCCGCTGCCGGGCGCGCGGCGCAGGCATCCCAGCGCGTAGTGCACGAGATCCTGAAACTCCTTGCTCTGCTTGATCGCCGGGTCGCGCGGCCGTCCGAAGGGAATGGGGACATCCTCCACAATCGTACCCGGTCTGGCGCTCAGAATGAAGAGCCGGTCGCCCAGGTAGATTCCCTCTTCCACATCGTGGGTGACGAACAGCACGGTCGCGGCGGTCTGCTGCCAGATGTCGAGCAGCAGGTTCTGCATGTTGCCGCGGGTCTGTGCGTCGAGTGCGCCGAAAGGCTCGTCCATTAGAATGACCTGCGGGCGAACCGCCAGAGTGCGCGCGATCGCGACCCGCTGCTGCATGCCGCCCGAGAGCGTGTCCGGGTAGCTTTTCTCGAAGCCTTTAAGCCCCACCGCATCGATCAGGCGGGAGACGGTTTGCCGGATCTCGGCCTTGGGCGTTCCCTTGATCTTCAAGCCGTAGCCCACGTTGGCTTCCACGGTGAGCCAGGGAAACGAGGTGTATTTCTGGAACACCATTCCACGGTCCGAACCGGGACCGGTCACGAGCTGGCCGTTCACCAGCACCCGGCCGCTGGTAGGCTGCTCGAGGCCCGCGATGATGCGCAGCGCCGTCGATTTTCCGCAGCCGGAAGGGCCCAGCAGCACGCGAAACTCTCCCACGTCGCGGCCGTCGGGAGCATACAAGTCCTCGACCTCGAAGTTGAGGTCCCGCAAGGCCTCGATCTGCTCGCCCTGCGCGCTGACGAAGGTGCGCGAGAGGTGGTCGACCTGGATCTTGATCTTATTTGTCATGCGCCGCCTTCGCTTTCACGCCGGCGCCGATCGCGGCCACCGCATGGGAGGCCGGCTGGACGGCCTTGCGCCACGGAAACAGCCAGCCTTCCATGAGGGTGAGCAGCCAGCGGAACAGGAAGGCGGCCACGCCGATGGCGATGATGCCGGCGTAGACGCGCTCGAAATCCATCATCTTGCGCGCCGCCTCGACCATGTATCCCACGCCCCGGCGCGCATTCACCATTTCGGCCAGGATCACGTAGGTCCATCCGATGTCGTACAGGATCCGGAAGGAGCTGAAAATGCCCGGAAAGGAGGCCCGAAAGAGCAGCCACAGTGCGTTGCGGCGATTGGCGCCCAGCGTGTAGGCGGTTTCCAGCAGGCTGTTGTCCACCTTGTCCACTTCCTCGACCACTACCGCCAGCAGGTAGAAGAACATGCCGAACCACAGGAACGCCACCTTCATTCCCTCGTCCATGCCGAACAGTCCGATGAAGGCCGGCAGGAAGGCGGTGATGGGCATGGAGCGCATGGGCGCGGCGATGGGATTCACCAGGTCGTGAAGCCAGCGGATGCTGGACATCAGCAGTCCCAGTGGAACGGCGACCACCACGCACCAGAAGAAGGCCTGCGCGATGCGCCACCAGCTCTGGCCCACGTTGGCGAGCAGGTTGTACTCGGTCCACAGACGGGCGACGGCGGCGATCACCCGGGCGGGCTGGGGGAGCGTGAAGGCCGGAAGCACCTGCCAATGGGTCAGCGCCCACCAGATCAGGACCACGGTCCCCCAACTTACAAAGGCCAGCGTGAGCCTCGCGCGCCGCGAGGTCTCCTTGCGAATGGCAAACAGGTCCATGCGTCAGCCCGCGCTACTTGGCCGGATTCGCGAACCACTTGATATCGGTGCGCCGGTTCTTCTCGCGGCCTTCGGGAGTCGCGTTGGAGTCGATGGGGTTATCCGGCCCCCTGCCCACGGTGCGCATACGCTCGGCCGGAAAACCCTTCTGGATGAGGTAATCCTTCACCGCCGCGGCGCGCTCGCCGGAGAGCTTCATGTTGTACTCGCGCGAGCCGGTCGAATCGGTGTTGCCCTCGATGTCGATGATGGTGTTCTCGTAGGCGCGCATGAAGCTTGCCACCTCGTCCACGATGGCGCGGGAATCCAGGCTCATGTTGGCCGAGTTCGGCTCGAAGAAGATGGAGCGGTGCTGGGTGCCGATCGGCTTGGCGCCGGGCGCGGGCTGGGAATAAGTCGGCGCCGGTTCCGCGGTGGCGCTCGCAAACTTGTCCTTGATCACGCCCAGGTAGCGCGTGTCGAGGGACTGCGCGGGCTCGTAGATGCGCTTGATCAGCCGCTCCTCGCGGTACATCTGCTGCGCCATGGTGAAGATGTTGGCGTAGTCGGAGTCCGGGCCGGTTCCGAAGAAGGCCACGTTATCCGCGTAGTTGGACAGCTTCACGCCCTCCAGCATGGTCTTGGCCAGGTCGGAGGGGATATTGAAGTCCTTGATGGTCCCGATCAGGTTGTAGGCGCGGGTGGGGTTGGCGCGGATGAACTCGACGCCCTCCAGCCAGCCCTCGGCCAGCTTGGCCACGGTGTGCGGATTGCGCGCGGCAAACCGGTCGCTAACCACCAGAATGTCCGCGATCAGCCGGTTGGCGATGCGCGTGTCGTAGATCTTCTTGGCGCCGGCGCGCTTGGTGACCGCGTCGCTCATGTCGGGGTCCCAGGCCACGGCGGCATCCACCTTCTGCTGCGCGAAGAGCGTGGCCGGCTCGATGCCGTCCTTGGTGTGCACGGCTTTGGCGAAGATCTCGTTGCGCTGCTCGGTGCCCAGGCCGGAGCTCTTCAGCCCGTTCCAGAGCAGGAAGTGCGAGGGCGTGTAGGGCGCGAAGGCCACGGTCTTACCGGCCAGGTCTTCGATGTTGTTGATGCCCTGGCGCCCGATGACTCCGTCCGCGCCGCGCGACCAATCCACCATGAAGAAGGCGCGCGCGTTGACGCCCTTATCCTGGTACTGGGCGAAGTCCTTGGCCCACACGTCGGCCGTGGTCAGCATGACGTCCACGTTGTTGGTGGCCAGCGCGGCGGCGCCTTCGGTCCAGTCGTCGATGATCTTGAAGGAAACCTTCAGCCCCTTGTCGGCGTAGATCGAGCCGGGCGCCGTATCCAGGCCGCCATTGGCGACCAGGCCGCCCACGCAGCCCACCCAGATGTTCACCCGCATGCGCACTTCGTTGGTCTCGGAAGTGCTCGAAGCGGGCATCTCCAGGGGCTTCGACGTATCCACCGTCTCCCCGCCTCCGGACTTCGCCGACCCGAACATCTTGCCGAAATCCACCACGCCGTAACGGTGCAGGCTGTAGCCGACCAGCGCCAGCCCGACCAGAAAAATCAGAAACCAACCGCCTCTTTCAATCTTGACTGCCATGGCTTATCTCCTTACGCGGTGCGCTGCCCTTCCTTGCCCCCGATGGTCTTCTCCGCCGAGCTGGGTGCAGCCTCCGGCGCGATCAATCCCATCTCGACCTTGAACTGCTTGACCAGTTCCGCGGCCCGCAGATTCTCGGCTTCCTCGTCGATCTTGAGCGCCTGCTGATCGACGTTGCCCAGAGCCATATCCATGCGGGCTTCGTTGACCGCGGTCGTTTCCTCGATCTTGCGGACCATCTCGTCGTGCGTCTGGCTGATGCCGGCCACTTCGAACTGTTCCATGGAATCGGCCACCTTCTTCTGCCACTGGGAGCGGCGATAGTCGCGAATGGCGGAGAGCGCCTCCTGCGTCTTGCGTTCCTTCTCGCGCATGAAGGCCTGCTTAACCGCCAGCGCCTTGTCGAAGGCCGCCTGCGCGTTGGTCAACTGGGCTTGATTACGCGCCAGGGCTCCGCGGGTCGCCTCCAGCCGCGTGGCGAAGTTGCCGGCCAGGTCGTCGCGCCCGGCCTGTATAGCGGCCTTCACCTTGGCGGTCAGGTCGGCCAGATCGGACTTGTACTTGTCCTGCTCTCGCTCGAGCAGCGTCACGTTGGCCTTCACCATGGCGATGCTGTCGTTCATCCGCGGAACCTGGTCGTTCATGTCGCGGATGTTCTGTTCCAGGATCAGCTCGGGGTTCTCGGCGACCGAGATGAAAAACCCGAAAAAGGACCGAAACATTCGGGATATGCGTCTCCACATGGGGGAACCTCCTCCTATCGGCTCGAATCGCTAGGTCTTGGGCGGCGGCGGAGCCGGGCTGCCGCTGGTTGTGATCGGGTTCTGGGACACGAAGTACCCGACCGCGTCGGCGATCTTCTTCTCTTCCTGCTGCTTCTGGAGACGCCAGCCGAAAAAGCGCTCCTTCTCCTTGGCTACGGCGTCTTCATTGGCCTGTATACGAGAACGATGCTCGGCCTCCAATCGTTCCATTTCGGCCTGGATTTTCGCGTTTTCGTCGGTTTTGCCGGCCTCCAGGTCGTGTACGGATTTCTCGAGGACGTGCTCGTAAGTATCGAGCGCGCGGTCGCGCTTGACGGCGTCCTCGATGACGTCCTGGATCTTGACCCCGGCGGCTTCCAGGGCCACCAGGATGGTACCGCGCTTGACCTCGGCCGGTAGCCCGCGGAGGTGCTCGCTCGCGAGCATGTCGGCCACCTTCATAATGGTGTAGCCGTGCTCCGGCGGCTGAATTCCCCCCGCGGCGTAGATCTCTTGAAACGAACTCGGGTTGGCGACGGGGCCCGAGAACTGGGTCACCGCCGGCACCGAGGCGGCAATATCGGCCACCGCCTGGGCGGCCGAAGTGGCCGAGTCCGCCGGCGGCTGGGCGGCATCGGAGTCGCCCCCGGCTGCCTGGTCCACGGACACAAAGAGGTTATACCACTTCTTGCTCACGACGACCTCCGCCCATAGTGGGTCACGATGGACAATAGCAAAACGGCGCTCTTCGCGCAACCGCCCGGCGCTGCCGTGAGGCAGGCCGCCTCCGGCGGAAGGGTGGGCATCGGCTGGGGTGGGCGCCGGTGCGCCCGTCGCTGGACGGGAGAGGGATGGCTGGGCGGGAGCGGTTGGGTTCGTTTTGGGTTCGTTTTGGGAGGGGCAAGTGGCCTGGTTTCTTGAGGATCGGGGCCCCAATGGGTTCGAATGACAAATCTTGCTTCTGGGAACTGTTCGGTTGGGTGGCGGGGTGGTCAGCGTGGCCTCCTGACTCAGGGTAAGGGGAGGCCGAGCGGTCGAGGGCCGGTGATTTCGCTAAAGCGTTGCTGGGGCCGGAGGAAAAAACGCCGGTGCGGCGTCACTGGGCGGCTTCACTTGGGCTCCAGCGCCGCGAGGATCGCGGCGGCGTTGTGGGAGGAGAGCAACGATTGGAGCCGGTCTTCGGGGATTCCGGCGATCCGGTCGACCAGGGTGAGCGCCATGGAGGCGTGGCCCCGGTAGGTCCAATGGGACATCTGGCGGAGAGGATCGAGGGCTTGGCGCCGGAGGCTTTCCAGGGTCTTCGGGGCGCGAGCGGCTGTGACCGGGTCCAAGACGGCCAGAGCCTTGTTGCGGTCGGTCCAATCGAGTGAGTGGAGCATGGGAATGAACGGGTCGGGCGGAATCTGACGGGCGATATTCGGGTCGTGGAAGGCGAGTACCGCGAGGACGCGGATGGAGTTGTTGCGGACTCCGGGACGGGGATCGGTGACGGCGCCCAACAGCGCCGCGATCTGTGCTTTATCCTGGGGCGCGTAACCGGCAATCCAGGCGGCGGCGATGCGGTCCCGGAACGAGGCGGAACTGGCGAGCACGCTGTAGACCGTGGCGGCGTGGGCGCGGGCGTAGCCGATGAGCTTCAGTTCGTCCGCGCGCATGACAGGGTCCTTGGAGAGCGAGTAGCCTTCGGTCGTCTCGTCGCCGGCGCTGATGCCTCCGTTTCCGAGGCGGTCCATGGCGTGTTCGTACAGCGCCAAGATTTCCGGTGGCAGCTTTTCGGCTCCGGCAGGCTCCGGGTTCCAGGCGGGAGCAGGGGCGGCAGCCGGCTCAATGTCGATGTAGAGGACGAAGCCGTGGAGATCCGGAATAAGGACCGCACTGACGGAGAACCGGTTATCACCGACCAGCTTCTGAAACTCCGGCGGCGTATCGGCGAGCGTGATCTTGATGGGTTTGAAGGTCTCGCCTGCCTGGTACGGAAAGGCCGCGCGGAGGCGTGCGAAATCGACGGGAGCGGAGCCGTAGAAATCTATTGCGGCGATCGGACCAGCGGGCGGCTGCGCCCAGCCGGGAAGTGCGAAGAGGGCTAGTAGAACAGATACTTTCGCCATTGGTCGTCGCTGCGGCCGAGCAGTCGCATGAGGTGACGGCTGGTGTGCAGGCTGAAGGGGCGCGGCTGGCGAACCAATCGCATCCCGGCCTCTTCGGGAGTGCGGCCTCCCTTGCGATTGTTGCAGTGGTGGCAGCAGGCGACCAGGTTCTCCCAAGCGGTCTCGCCCGAGCGCGAGCGCGGAATCACGTGGTCCAGCGTGAGCTCGCTGGAGGGGAGGATGCGCTGGCAGTACTGGCAGGTGTAGCGGTCGCGCATCAGAATATTCTTGCGCGAGAGGGCCCGGCTCTGATGGGGAATGCGGCGGTACTCGAGTAGCCGGATCACCGAAGGGAGCTTCATGGATTGCCGCGCCGAGCGCAACAAGGTGGGGGAAAACTCCTCGGGCGAGGCGACGCCTTTCAGGATCAGCACCAAGGCGCGCCGGGCGGCGCAAATGTTGATCGGCTCGTAGCTGGAGTTGAGCACCAGCACCGGTTTGTGCAGCCCATTCACGGCGGTCATCATGCAGCTCCCACCGCCAGGGCGCCGGGAAGGGGGACCGCGGAAAAGCGGCGGTCGACGCGGGCCAGCGTCAGCAGGGCCACGTAGCGGGCTCCGGCCTGCTTGAGCGCGAGGGCGCAGGCGCTGGCGGTCGCGCCGGTGGTCATCACGTCGTCGATCAACAGAATGCGGCGGCCCGCCACAACTTTGTTCCGCTTCACGGCGAAGGCTGCGGCAACGTTTTCGCGGCGGCGCGCGTTGGTAAGCCCGGCCTGCGCGGCGGTGGCGCGCTGGCGCCTCAGCGCGGCGACCACGGTGAGTCCATAACGCCGGGCGACCGCCTGGGCCAGAAGCGCCGACTGGTTGAAGCCGCGTTCCCATCTCCGCCGCCAGTGGAGCGGGACCGGAACTACCGCATCGAAGCTCTGGTCGCGCGGGATGGCGCTGGCCAGGAACTGGCCCAAAGGCGCGGCCAGCGGCCGCACGCGCCCGTACTTGAAAAGATGAATGAGTTCCCGGAGCACGCCTTCGTAAGCGCCGAAGGAATAGGCGCTGTCGAAGCCCCGTAAGCCGCGGCGGCAAAGCTGGCAGAGGCCCTGGTCGTCGAGCGGCTTCGAATTCATGAACGGCGTGCGGCAGGACGCGCAGAAATAGTCCGCCGAGAGAGGTTGCGGCTGGCGCAGGCAAGCTCGGCAAACCGGGATTCGGGAGATCTCCGCGAGAGGGGCGCCGCACACGCGGCAGTCGTCCGGGAAGAAGAGCGCGAAGAAGGCCGCAGAAGTCTTATCGAGAGCGGATGCTATTCCGTTCGGGAGAGCTCCCATCCAACGGCGACTCGAGAAGACCCACCTCCCTCAGAGAACCAGTGTACACCCGGCGCCAGGAGGCTGTTGCAAGGGTCCGCCTGTCGAACGGCTGCGGGAAGCCCGGGCTAGAATGGAAAGAATGCTGGAACGCGTGCATCCCGGGGTGTCGGCCTGGCAAGCCCAGGTGGTTCTCTTCGATTTTGACGGCACCATTTCCCTCATTCGCGCCGGCTGGATGGACGTGATGGTCCCCATGATGGTGGAGCTCCTGCTGGAGCTGAAGACCGGGGAGAGCGAGGAGAGCCTGCGCGCGTTGGTCGAGGATTTCGTCGGCCGGCTGACGGGAAAGCAGACCATGTACCAGATGATCGAACTGGCCGACCAGATCCGCCTGCGTGGCGGCCAGCCGCTCGACCCGCTTCTGTACAAGAAGACGTACCTGGATCTGCTGCACTCGAGGATCGCCCACCGTCTGGAGGAACTGCGCCAGGGGCAGGCGCCACCGGAAAAGTACCTGGTGCCCGGCGCGCGGGAGTGGCTCGAAGCTCTCAAGGAACGCGGCCTGAAGATGTACCTGGCCAGCGGCACCGATCAGCCCTATATGCGCGAGGAGGCGGAGCTGGTGGGCGTGAGCCGCTACTTCGACGGCCGGGTCTACGGCGCCCTCGACGACTACCGTAGTTTCTCGAAGAAGATCCTGATCGAGCGTCTCATCGCCACGGCCGAGTGCTCGGGGCCTGCGTTCCTGGTCTTTGGGGATGGCTACGTCGAGATCCAGAACGTGAAGGAAGTGGGTGGGGTCGCTGTGGGGGTGGCGACCGCCGAGCCCGAGTGCCGGGAAGTGGATGAGTGGAAGCGCCGGCGGCTGATCGGGGTGGGCGCCGACTTCATCATCCCCAATTTCCTCTGCCGCCAGGAGTTGCTGGCCGAGCTGTTTCCGGAATGATGGCTCCAAGAACGCTGGCCATCGACATCGGCGGGACCAAATCCTCCATGGCGGTCTTCGAGGGCGAGCGTTTGGCCCAGCGGGAGTCGCGGGCCACTCTTCGGGAGGGCGGCCGCGAGTGGATGCTGGGGCAGATCCTGGAGATCGCGGCCGGCTGGATGAAGCAGGCGCCGCTGGATAGCTGCGGTGTGGGCTTCGGCGGCCCGGTGGATTTCGCGGCGCGGCGGGTGGTGCAATCGACGCACGTCCCCGGCTGGCGGGACTTCGCGTTGGCGGAGTGGATCGAGAGCCAGTTAGGGCTAGCGGCGGTTATGGACAACGATGCCAACCTGGGCGCTCTCGGCGAGGCGGTCTACGGGGCGGGGAAGGGCTGCTCGCCGCTGTTCTACATGACGTTGTCCACCGGCATTGGCGGCGGGCTGATCGCGGATGGCTGCATCTATCGGGGAGCCGATTCCTACGCCGGTGAGATCGGGCATCTTACGGTGCGGCCGGCGGGGCCCCAGTGCCTGTGCGGGGCGCGCGGCTGCCTGGAGCGGATGTGCGGCGGGATCTGGATGCCGCAGGACTACGGACAATCCGCCCAGGAATTGATGCGGGACCCGGAATTCGTGCGGCGCTACGTGGTGGATCTGGCCTTGGGACTGAAGGCCTGCCTGATGCTGCTGAATCCCGCCCGAATCGTGATCGGCGGGGGCATCGCCAAGGCGGGCGCGGCGCTGTTCGGGCCTCTGCGGGCCGAGCTGCGGCGCCAGGTGACGGAGTGGTCCCGGGCGCGCATCGACGTAGTCCCGGCGGCGCTGGGCGACGATAGTGTGCTGTACGGCGCCTTGGCGCTGGCCAGCCAGATGCGCGCCTCCGGCTAAAGAAACACACCGAATCTGGCGATCTATGAACTGGGAACAGCGGGGTCGCCGTGCACCTCCGGCCCTGGCGGAGCATTCCTGTGCCCCACGATCTGGTCAAAGAGCAACGCATCGCCAAGTGCCTGGCGGAGATCGCCCGGCAGCCCGACTTTCCCGCCTTCTCGACGCACATCCAGGAGGTAATGGCTGCGGTGGAGGACGAGAACGCCTCCTTGCGCCAGTTGACCGACATCGTCCTGCGGGACTATAGCCTGACGCTGCGCGTGCTGCGGATGGCGAATTCGGTCTGCTACAGCCGGTCGGGGCGCGCGCTGGTGAGCGTGGCGCATTCGATCACTCTGCTGGGTACGGAAGCCATTCGAGGCCTGGCCGGAGGGGTGGCGCTGTTCGAGCACTACCGGAAGATCTCCCCGGGGCTGAAGGAGCTGATGCTGCTCTCGATACTCACCGCTAACCAGACCCGGGCGGTGGCGGCGACCATCAACTACCGCAGGCCGGAGGAAGCTTACATCTGTGGAATGTTCCGGAACCTGGGCGAGGTGCTGATCGCGGGCTATTTCCCGAGGGAATACGCCGGGATTCTGTCGGAGAGGAAAGAGAACGGCCTGGGCGAGCGGGAGGCCTGCCTGCGAGTGCTGCAATTCTCCTTCGAGGATCTCGGGCAGGCGATGGCCGCACGCTGGCAACTTCCGGACCGGGTGGGCCAGTGCATGTGCCAGGTAGAACCGTCCCGAGTGGCGGCGGATGAGAACGAAGAACTGGTGGCGCTGAGGGCGGCGGCATCCTTCAGCCATGCCCTGACCGCGGCCGTGTACCGGCGCGAGCCCGAGGGTGCGGCGGCGCGGGTGCATCTGCTGATTCAGGACTACTCCCCGGCGCTCGGCTTGCGGGAAGAGGACGTGAACGCGGTGTTGGAGGCGGGCATCCGCGAGACCAGGGCCACCTTCGCGGCCCTGAGTATCCCGGTGGACGAACTGCGGCTGCGCAAGCAGGCGGAGGCGGTACTGGCGAACCTGGCGGCGGGGGGCCTGGATGAGCCACCGGCCGAACCGGTCGCCGAGGCGCCAACGGGAGAGGAATTCCTGCACCAGATCAGCCGGGACGTCCAGTCGGCGATCAAGGCTTCGGGGGATTTCGACCTGCACGGGGTGATCCTCATGATCCTCGAAGCGCTGTACCGGGGCGGTCCGTTCGACCGGGTTCTGTTCTGCCTGGCCGACCCCGATCACACCATAATGCTAGGCCGATTGGGTTTGGGTGAGGGCGCCGAGGAGCTGCGGGCCAAGTTCCGGGTACCCATCTCGGTGCGCGGCGGATTGATGGGGACCGCCTTGGTGCGGAGGCAGGACCTGCTGGTGACTGCCGGCAGCTCCTTCGCCGAGACCGAGGCGTTGAAATCGGTTGGGGCGGTGAGTCTGGGGGTCTATCCGATCCTGGTGGACGGCGTCCTGGGGGGCTGCCTGTACTTCGACCGTCTGACGGCCCGGCCGCCGCCGGCGGCCCGCACGCTCGAGCTGTTGGCCACGCTGCGCGACCTGGCGGCGCGGGCCATCGCGATACGGCGCCCCATGGGGGCTTGAACCGGGCCGGCCCCGCTTCAGCCCAGTCTGACGACCACCTTGGCCATGCCGTCCTGGTAGCGCTCCAGCTTGGTGAACGTCTGCTGCACGTCTTCGAGGGGCGTCTCGTGGGTCAGGATGGGGGCCAGACGGCGGCGGTGCTCGCGCAGCAGCTCCAGCGCACTCTCGCTCTGGCGATTCGAGCGGCGGACGTTGAACAGCGCCAGCTCTTTGCGGCGCATGCCGTGCAAATCCAGGGCCGAGCGCGCTTCGGAGGGAATGCCGGTCACCACCAACCTGCCACCGCGCCGGGCCGCCTCGACGCATTGGTTGAGGGAGGCCCCGCGGGTAGCGCAGTCTATGGCCGCATCCACTCCTCGGCCGCCGGTGTCGGCCAGGATCTGGCGGACGGGCTCCATCCCCGTGGGATCCAGAGCGGCATCCGCGCCCAGACGGCAGGCCAGCTCGCGGCGCTCAGCCACCGGCTCGACCGACCAGACCCGCCCGGCGCCGGCCAGCTTCAGGGCGAAGATGGTCAGCAGCCCGATTGGGCCGGCGCCGAAGACCGCGACCGTCTCACCGGGCTGAAGCTGCACGAAACGCAGGGAATGCAGCACCACGGCCAGCGGCTCGAAGAGGGTACCCTCCTGAAAGCCGATCTCAACCGGGAGAGGAAGGAGGTTTGCGGCCGGCAGATTGACGTACTCGCGGTGAAAACCGGGATCGGGCGGCGTGCTGAGAAAGTGCAGGTGCGCGCACAGGTTGTGATGCCCGCTCAGGCATTGCTCGCAGTGGTAGCAATAGAGCGCGGGTTCCAGGGCCACGCGGTCGCCGCGCATCCAGCCGCTCACGCCGGTACCGGTTTTCACTACCGAGCCGGTCGGCTCGTGGCCCAGAACCATGGGGTACACGTTGGGCGTGCCCCAGATCCCGCCTTCCGAGAAATAGTGCAGGTCGGAGCCGCAGATGCCGCAAGCTTCCACCCGAACCTGCACTTCGCCGGGAGCGGGATCGCTGGCCGGCCTCTCGACCAGGCGGAATTGATGGGGCTGGTAGAGCTCGGCGACGCGCATGGCAACGCCTGCTAAGGTCTACTTCTTAAAGAGGTTATCGAATGCGGCCCGGGCGTCCGAGGAATTCCTGGGCGCCGGACTGGAGGCCGTCGGGCTAGTGGACGAGGTAGCGTCGCGGGCCACCGTGACCCGCGCCTCGAACCAGCTGCACTCATTGGCCTGGTCCTTCACCGCCAAGCGGGCCGGGATCGGTTTCAGGCACTGGAACCGCGTGGAGGGCTCGAAGTGCGCGCACTGTTTGCAGCAGTGCAAGGCCGCGCCGCATTTCGGGCAGACGCTCTTGAAATCGGTCCCGTTGGGCAGAGTCGTGGCGCAACTGTAACAGCGCGAAGCCACCACAGTCTGGACCAGCCGTGGCAGCCTGGGGCCGGTGATGTCCAGGGGTGGGCGGGGACCCGACCGCGGCTTTTCCTCGGGCCGTCGGCCTTGATTGTCGCGGTCGGAATCGTAATAGCCCCGTTGTCTGTACTTGCGATCGTCGTCCATGTAAGACTCAGCTCTCCTTCGGAGTCCTGTATCTCGGATCAGTGGGCGGCTGCTGCACGGTAGCCCGGCATCTCACAACAGTTCTTCCCTCCCAGCCAGCCAGATGCGACCCCAATTACAGCAAGCCCAGGATTACCGCAGGGGTTCTACTGGAATACCGAAGCGCTGGGGAGCGGCAGGTTGGAGACCCGCCAGATCTACCTCGCTCTCACTATACCACACCCCACGCTGGGAATTCCAGAACTTATTGCGGCGTAAAGGATTGAGAGTGGTGGAAGGGCGCGAGGGGCGGCGGCGCAGAAACCACTTGGAACCAGGACACGATTCTGGTACATTCTAGTGACCGGACGTTCTACCAGCGAGAGATGGTTGTCCAGCTTGATCGAGGTTTTGTAGACGGGAGGCAGTCATGCAGTTCTGCAAGCATTGCGGTTCCCCTTTTGAAGGCCAGTTCTGCGGGAAATGCGGTACCCCGGCTGGCCAGGCTCAGGGCTACACGGCGGCTCCGCCGCCTCCACCCCAGGCCCCACCCGGATACGCGCCGGCCCCACCGCCGCCTTCGTACCAGCCCCCACCGCCGCCGCCGTACCAGGCTCCGGCGCCGGCCTATGCAGCCCCAGCGCCGGCGCCAGGCTATGCCCCGCCCAGCCCGCCGTCCAAGGGATTCTTCGGCTCGCTATTCGATTTCTCGTTCACCAGCTTCGTCGCGCCCAAGATCATCAAGTTCCTCTTTGTGCTGTTGATCGTCGGGGTGATCCTGGCGGCCCTGTACGTAGTGTACCTGGGAGTGCAGTTGATGCGGAATCCCGGGGGGGAATCGGCGGGCCTCCTCTTCGTGATTGCCGCGCCGATCGGCGCTTTCCTGTACCTACTGCTCGGCCGGATCTGGCTGGAAGTCATGATGGTGCTCTTCCGAATCGTGGAGCACACCGCGGAGATAGCCCGGAACACCCGCCGGTGAGCCGCGGGGAACCGGCCCGTGCGCGGCGCCTCGCCCCGGCAGCCGCCCGCATGGAAAATCGCAGGCCAGTGCTTGTGAAAGTGCCGGGGTTCGAGTAAAGTTGATTGAGGTCGGAGGAACAATGCCTTTCTGCAAGAATTGTGGTTCTTCTGTCGAGGGTCAGTTTTGTCAGCGGTGCGGAACGCCCGTGGCGGCTCCTCCCGCGGGCGGTTATGCGCCACCGCCCCCTGGACCAGCCTACCAGCAGCCGAGCGCGCCACCGCCCCCCCCTGGGCCAGCCTACCAGCAGCCGGTAGCGCCGCCACCCCCGGGAGCCTACCAGCAGCCGAGCGCACCGCCGCCCCCCCCTGGACCGGCCTACCAGCAGCCGAGCGCGCCACCACCCCCGGGAGCTTACCAGCAGCCGGGCGCACCACCGCCGCCCCCTCCGTACTACCAGCAGCCTGGAGCCTACCAACAGCCAGGAGCCTACCCACCGCCCGCCGCGGCCGATGGCGGGTTGACCGAGAACGTAGCCGCCGCATTGTGCTACTTCCTCGGTCTCATCACCGGCATCCTGTTCCTGGTCCTGGAGCCGTACAGCCGGAGCAAGACCATCCGGTTCCACGCCTTCCAGTCCATCTTTCTGAACATTGTACTGATCGTGGTCATGATCGCCCTGGGCATCTTCTTTGCGATCCTGCGGGCCATGCTGCCATTCGGCATGTGGTACTTGTTCAGCCTCATCCATCTGGTGATCTGGCTGGGGTTCTTGGCCCTGTGGCTATTCCTGATGTTCAAGGCCTACCAGAACCAGAGGCTGGTGATTCCGATCATCGGCCAGTTGGCCGAAAAGCAGGCGTAGCCGGTGGTATGGCGGGCGCGTCCTTAGAACATGCGCGCTCTGCTTTTGATTTGCCTCGTGGCGCCCGGGTTTCTGGCCGCCCAGGCGCCCCGTATCGGGGTTATTGATTCCTACGGCCTGTGGCGTCTCTCCGAGAAGCGCCTGCGGGAAGCTTTGGGTGTCCACGAGGGCGATCCCTTGCCCGCCTCCAAAGCCGATCTCGAGAAACGCCTGCTGCACGTCTCAGGCGTGGTGCGTGCCCGCATCGAGGCGATCTGCTGCGCGGGCGACCGGGCCATCCTTTACCTGGGCGTGGAAGAGCGCGGGGCTCCGCACGTCGATTTCCGCCCCGATCCGTACGGCCTGGCAACCTTGCCCGAGCCGGTCGCCGAGTCCTATCGCTTCTTCATGGACGCCCTGAAGCGTGCCGCCGGCGAAGGCGCCGTCTCCGAGAACCTCTCCGAGGGCCACGCGCTCTCGAGCGACCCGGCCACCCGCGCCATCCAGGAGCGCTTCCAGTACCTGGCTGCCGACCACTTGCCGCGCCTTCGGCAGGTGCTGCGCGAGTCCGGCGACCCCTCCCAGCGCGCCATCGCCGCCTACGTCATCGCCTACGCCCCGGTCAAGCGGCTGGTAGTCGACGACCTGCAATATGCCATGCAGGACCCCGACGAGACCGTCCGCGCCCATGCCATCCGGTCGCTGGCCGCCATCGCCGCATTGGGCGAAAGCGACCCGGAACTGGGCATCCGCGTCGAACCAACTTGGTTCATCCAGATGCTGAACTCGCTGGTGTGGAGCGACCGGGAGCGCGCCGCCGCCGCGCTGCTCGCGTTCACCGAACGCCGCCGCCCCTACGTGCTCGATGCCATCCGCGAGACGGGCCTGCACTCCCTGGCCGAAATGGCCCGCTGGAAGACCCTCGACCACGCCCTGCCCGCCTTCCTGGTTCTGGGCCGGGTGGAGGGCCTTCCGGAGGCAGAAATCCAGGCTGCCTGGTCCAACGGCCGCCGCGATGCCGTGATTGAAGGGGCCTTGAAAGCGCCTTCGAAGTAGAAAGCGGCCCGCTCACCGGGCACAAAAAAGGCCGGAGCGCCAAGACCCCGGCCTTTGTATCGGCAGACTTTCAGCTATTACCGCGCGGCCAGCAAGGCCCTCAAATGCCTGGCTCGTTCCGGCGAACGCAACTGGCGTAGAGCCTTCGCCTCGATCTGGCGGATGCGCTCCCGGGTGACGTCGAACTCCTGTCCGATCTCTTCCAGCGTGTGCTCGCGCTCGCACCCGATTCCAAACCGCAGCCGGATCACCTTCTCTTCCTTTGGCGACAGCGTTTTCAATATGTTAGCGGTCTCATCCCGCACATTGGACTCGATCACCGAATCCACCGGCGATCCCACCCAACGATCCTCAATCAGGTCGCCCAGCGCCGATTCGCCATCCCGGCCGACGGGCGTCTCGAGCGACACCGGGTCGCGCGAGATGGTCTTCAGCTTCTGGACCTTCTCCACCGAGATGTCCATCCGCCGCCCAATTTCGTCATTCGTCGGAGCGCGCCCCAGTTCCTTCTCCAACTCCCGGTTCGCCCGGAGGAACTTGTTCATGCTCTCGTTCATGTGGACCGGAATGCGGATGGTGCGCGACTGATCGGCGATGGCCCGGGTAATGGCCTGCCGGATCCACCACGTAGCGTACGTAGAGAACTTGTAACCGCGCCGGTACTCGAACTTGTCCGCCGCGCGCATCAGCCCGATATTGCCCTCCTGGATCAGATCCAGCAGGTGCAACCCGCGGTTGACGTACTTCTTGGCCACCGAAACCACCAGCCGCAGGTTGGCTTCCACTAGATCCTTCTTGGCCCGCTCGGCCTCGATTTCCCCGTGGTGGATCACCGCCAGAGTGTGCCGGAGATCCTCGACACCGGCGCCCGCCACCATCTCGCGCTTCCGGATCTCCCGGCGCAACTCCTTGATTCTAAGCTGGCTAGCCTGGCCGTTCCGCTCCTGGAAGCGCTTCAACTCCGCCTCGAAGTGACCCAGTTCCTCGACTGCCCGATCAATTTCCTTGCCGAACTCCTTCCACTTCACCGGCAGGAACGGGATCTTGCGAATCGCCAGCGACGTCTCCACCTTCGAGCGTGCCAGTTTCCCGGCGTACCGCTTGCGCAACTTCTTGTTGGCCAGCGGGATGGTCTCCAGTTTCTCGGCCAACTGCTGTTGCTTCCTGTGCAGCGCGGCCTGCTCGGCGAAGGTCTGCCGCATTTCGGCGTGGCGCGTCTCATCGGCCGGGCTGCCTTCTTCGAAGTCCCCCAGATCCACTACGTTTTCCAGGTCTTCTTCGGCTCGCTTGATCTGTTCCGCCAGAGCCGACACCGCCAGTTGCACCAGCGCCGAGCGGCTGATCGCCTTCTGCATCCGCAGCTTGCCGCGCTCCATCCGCCGCGCCAAGTCCACTTCCCCTTCCCGCGTCAAAAGTGGAACCGCCCCCATCTCCCGAAGGTACACGCGTACCGGATCGTCGGTGTAGATGGACTCTTCCGCCTGCTGAACGGAATGGAAGTCCTCCGCCTCGGCGTCAAAAAACTTAGCGGCTTCCTCGTCGAAAGGAAGGCTCAACGGCTCGTGATTGTCAGTTAGAAACTGATCTTCGAATTGGTCCACTTTTTCGACTCTCCTCCCCGCATGGACAAAGCCAAAGTTGAACTTGTCTCGGGGCGGATTCCAGACGTATGCTCGCCGGCCACTTCCGATCTAGACGGTCGCACCTGCGGCTTTCGATGCCGTCTTCGATCATATCATTGATCTTCTAAGAAGTTAAGCCCTATTCTTCAAGATGTATCTGAAGGGTTTTGGTTACATCAAATTCGGTACAGTACTGCCCTCACTAAAAGGTGGCGCTGCTTGCTGTCTTTTCTCACACCCGCCCGCCGGCCCCTCCGACGCGTCAGCCCCGCTTCTGCCGGATCAGGGTCTTCAGCTCGTTGAAGAAGGCTTCCTCGTCCTGGAAATCCCTGTAAACCGAAGCAAACCGGACGTAAGCGATCTTGTCCAGGTTGCGAAGCCGTCCCATGAGCAGCTCTCCTATCACCGTAGTAGATAGCTCTCGCTCAGGGCTCTCCATTAACCGGCTTTCTACCTCATCGACGATCTCCGCCAGCTTTCCCATGGCCACTGGCCGTTTCTCGCAGGCCTTCAGCAGCCCCGACAACACCTTTTGACGGTCGAACTTCTCCCGGCGGCCGTCTTTCTTGATCACCATGTACGGGATCTCGTCGATCCGCTCGTAGGTGGTGAAGCGGCGCTCGCAGGCCAGGCACTCGCGGCGCCGGCGGATCACGTCCCCCTCCTTGCTTTCGCGCGAATCCACCACCTTGTCTTGCAGGTGGCCGCAGAATGGGCAGGTCATGGGGAAGGATCTCCTGTCGCTTCAGCCACTTCGGGATCGTCTGTGGCGCTGGCCACAGCATCCTGCTCAAGCTGTCTCAAGCGCTTCCAGTTTAAGCCTTCGTGGAACGCCAGGGCCAGGCCGAAGGGCACAATTCCTACAAAAGTAACAGCCCAGATCATGACGGCCATGCTGGTGGCCAGCTCCACTTTCACCCCAAACATCTCGGTCAGCACGATGATGGAGACGATCTGCACTCCGCCGCCCACCCCGGGAATCTGGAGGATGCTTCCAAAGGCCACAAAGCCCATGAAAACCAGGACGTCGCGCAGCGCAAACCCGTGGGTCGCCGGGAAGGCCTTGAACAGGCACACGAAAGACACCGCGATCAAAGCCCACTCCAGCGCCGTGTAGAACACCAGCCAGAACACGGAGCTGTGCTTCTTGGTGGCTGAGGTGCCATCCAGAAAAGCGGTCACGATGCGCTCCACCCGATGGTGGTAACGCTGGGGAAGGAAGCCCAGCCCTTGCAGGAGCCGACGCCGCATGGTATCCGAGAACTGGCCCAACATCACCAGGATGACCAGCGCCAGCGCCCCCAACGCGCCCAGGACGTACCCGCCAACCTCAAGCACCCATTGGAGCTTCGGGCCGACGTGGGTGCGGCCGGGATCGAATGCCGCCAGGGCGAACCCGAAGATCAGCAGCACCGCCAGCAAGTCGCACATGCGCTCCAGGAACCAAGCTGCGAGTTGTGAGGAGAAGGGCACCCGCTCGCGGAGCGAAATCAGGTACGGTCGGACGAACTCTCCGGGCCGCCCCAGCAGAACTACGGCTGTAAAGCCGATGGCGGTCGCCTTGAACAGCCGCCAGTGGCTGGGCTCTGGCCCCAGAGGCCGGAGCATCACTCCCCAGCGCAGGGCCCGCCCGTAATAGGTCAGGATGGTGATGGAAATCGCCGCCGCCATCCATCTCCAGTCCATGCGGAGGAAGGCCGCGCCGAAGGCCCGCCACTCGAAATGGGCCGGCAGCCAGCGCTCGTGCCCCCACCAAGCCAAAAGGCCGGCGGCGGCCACCAGCAGGAGCGCGATCTGCCACTTCCATTTGGCCAAGCGTCCGAGTCTGGTGCGGTTTGGGTGCGTGATTATGCCTCGCTCTCGCCCTAAACGGGCTAGAATGGAACCTTACATGCCGGTAGGCGACGTTTCGAGCGAACTTCTTATCATAATGCCTCGTTGTTCTAACTGGAAGCCCGAAATGAGGCGCCCCGCCCAAGAATCTGGGCGGCGAGCGCCGGAAGGGGCTGAAAGTGCGAGAGAGGCCCATGGCCGCCGCAGTGTTGACAGTTCCGCGCTGGTTGCCCGGGAAACCGGGGACGGCGCCGGTACGCGCCTGGGGTTCTCGAACCGCCACCGCGGGTTGTAGACCCGCTTTCGCCGGGTATGTGAGGAGAGTGGGAAGAGCTTTGGACCCGGACTCCAGTCTGGTGGCTCGTTGCCTCGAAGGCGACGACTCCGCTTGGGAGGACATGGTCCGGACCCACACCCGGCGCGTCTACTCGCTCTGCTACCGCTTCACGGGCCGGGATTCCGAGGCCCAGGACCTGACACAGGAAGTGTTCCTGCGCGTGTTCCGTTCGCTCAAGAGCTTCCGTGCCGGCGAGGGCTGCTTCGTGGTCTGGCTGGCCCGGCTCACGCGCAACCTGCTGATCGATCACTATCGCCGTAGCCGGCTGGAGCGCGCCACGGATTCCATCGAAGAGCAGCTCCCCATGCTGGAGGAGCGTGGAAGCGCCGCCTCCCGGACCGACGGCCTGCTGGCTGGGCGCGAGGCCAGCGAGCTCCTGCAAGGGGCGCTCGGAAAGCTCTCTCCCGATCTTCGCGAGACGGTCATCCTGCGCGACCTGGAGGAGTTGGAGTATAAGGAAATCGCCCAGGTGCTCAAGGTGCCGGAGGGCACCGTGAAATCCAGGCTAAACCGCGGCCGGACGGAACTGGCGCGTATTTTGCGCAGGCAGAAGGTGCTGGTATGAACTGCGCCGATCTGGAAATCCTGCTTTGCGATTACGTGGATGGCACGCTGGCCTACGAGCAGAAGGCGGAGATCGAGAGCCATCTGGCCCAGTGCGCGGCTTGCGCCGGGATGGCGCGCGACGTAAAGGCGGCGCTGGGGTTCATGGAGCGCGTGGCGGAGGTGGAACCGCCGCCCGAGCTGCTCACCCGCATCCTGTTCGAGTTGCCCAGCGCGCAGCATGCCCGCAGCCGCCAGTCCGGCAGGTTGCGCAAGCTGGTTCGCGGCTGGATTCAGCCCATCCTGCAGCCCAAGTTAGCCATGGGCTTAGCCATGACAATGCTGTCCTTCTCGCTGCTGTGGAAAGCCGCGGGTATCTCGCCGACCAAATGGACGTCGGACGACCTCAAGCCCGCGCGGATCTGGCGCCAGGTCGACGAGAAGGTCTATCGCGCTTACCAAGGCACGGTGAAGTTCTGCTCGAATCTGCGCCTGGTGTACGAGGTGCAGACCCAGCTCCATGAATGGACGCAGAAGGAACAGGAATTGCGAGGCCGCGCGGCGAGCGCGGAGGACCAGTCAGCCAACCCGCCCGAAAAGCCGGCGGAAGCGAAACCCCCGGCGGCCCAGGACCGCGGTGGAACTGCTGGACCGGGAGTGCGTAATACGAAGTAGAAGAATCGGGAGGACAAGGCCATGAACTGCTTCAAACATACCGACGTAGCCGCGGTGGCATTCTGCCGGACCTGCGGCCGGCCTCTCTGCCAGGCCTGCCAGCGAGCGGTCCAGGGAACGATCGTCTGCGAAGAACACATGCCCCAACCGATGGCGACGCCGCCGCCGCCGGTGTCCGTGATCACGTCGGCCGGTCCTTCGCCCGGCCTGGCTTTTGTGCTCGGTTTGATCCCCGGCGTCGGCGCCGTTTACAACGGACAGTACGCCAAGGGAGTGGTTCACGTGGTCATCCTGGGCCTGTTGATTAGCATGCTGAGCTCCGGCGCGGCCTCCGGCTACGAACCGCTGTTCAGCCTCCTGCTGGCGATCTTTTACTTCTACATGCCGTTTGAGGCTTACCATACCGCCTCCCGGCGGCAGCTCGGCCAGGCGGTTGACGAATTCTCCAGCATTCTGCCTATGAAGGCCTACCGGCCGGGTCTTCCGGTCGGCCCGGTTATTCTCATGGCGCTGGGCGTGTTGTTCCTGCTGACCAACCTGGGTTACGTGGAATTCCGGCAGGTCGCCCGCTACTGGCCGGTCCTGCTGATCGTGCTGGGCGCCTACATGCTCTATTGCCGCGTTACCAATATCGCGGACCCCGCGAGGGAGGCTCACCGTGAACAGCGCTAGGGCGTTTCTCCGGGCGATCCGCGGGCCCATCCTGCTGATCACGCTGGGCTCGCTCTTCGCCATCGATCATTTTGGCCCGTATTCGTTTACGCGGACCTGGCCGGTCCTGCTGATCGTGGCCGGCGCGATGTTGCTGTTGGAGCGCCTGGCGTCCGGCGCGGAAGGCCCGGGAGTGCGGCCGGGAGGTACGGTATGAAACGAGGTTCCCTGGTCGGACCGCTGCTGATCATCCTGATTGGCGTGTGGTTCCTGATGAGCACCCTGCGGCCGGAGCTGCGGCTCTTCGACCTGGCCGCCCGCTACTGGCCATTCGTACTGATCGGCTGGGGAGTGCTGCGCTGCGCCGAGATCATGCTCTGGGCCGCGTACGGAAGGCCGCTGCCCCGCGTCGGCGTTTCTCCCGGCGAATGGACGCTGATCGTCTTCATCTGCATCATCGGAAGCTGCCTCTTCGTGGTCAACCGCCATCCGTGGGAGCACTGGGGCTTCATCACCAACGACCAGGTCGAGATCTTCGGCCACCCGTACGATTACACGGTGCCGGAACAGACCGCGCCCGCTCCCAAGGCCGCCCGCATTCTGGTGGAGAACCTGCGGGGCAACCTGCACATCGTGGGCGCCGATACCCAGGACGTGAAGGTGAGCGGCCACAAGACCATTCGCGCCCTGCGCGACAACGAAGCCAATGACGCCCAGAAGCAGACCCCCGTGGAAATCACCACGCAGGGCAACCAACTGGTGGTCCGCACCAACCAGGATCGTGTCACCGGCGGCCAGCGCGTTTCGACCGACCTCGAAATCGCCATTCCCCGCGCGGCCAGCCTGGAAGTCCACGGGCGGGATGGCGATCTGGACATCAGCGACCTCAACGGTAGCGTCGATGTCACGAGCGACACCGCCAGCGTGCGCGTGCAGAACATCGCCTCCAACGTCCGGCTGGACCTGCACAAGAGCGAACTGGTCCGCGCGGGCGCGATCAAGGGCAACTTCGAGTTGCAGAGCGTGCATGGCCGCGATGTCGAGCTCGACACCATCGGCGGCGAGGTGACGGTGAACGGTTCCTACTCCGGCGATCTGCAGTTTCGCGACTGCGCCAAGCCGTTGAAGTTCCAGAGCGAGCAGACCGATCTGCGCGTCGAAAAGGTGCCCGGGCAGATCCACATGGACCTGGGCTCGTTCAACGGCTCGAACCTGGTCGGCCCGATACGCCTGAGTTCCAACCGGCCCCGCGACGTCCAGATCGAGCAGTTCACGCAGACGCTGGAGGTGCAGCTCGATCACGGCGACATCGCGCTGCGGCCGCTGACGGCGCCGCTCGCCAAGATCGACGCGCACACGCATTCGGGCCAGATCGAGCTGACGCTGCCCGAATCGGCTAAGTTCGATTTGAGGGCCACCACCACGCGCGGCGATTTGAACAACGAATACGGCGCTTCCCTCAGAACCGAATACCAGAGCGAACGGCGTCACGAATCGGGAGGCAGCATCGCCGGCGGCGTTGGGCAGGGCCCCCCGATCACGCTAGCCACCGAGCGCGGCTCGATCACCATTCGCAAGGACACCGGGCTCCCGCCCAAACCGCCCGCCCCCCCGGCGCCGCCAAAACCGCCGGGCGTCAGCTCGCTGGAGATCGAGAAGCACTAACGCCGGCGTCCCACCAACACTAGCCGGAGGTCCATCACGTTGGTGCCGGTGGGACCGGTTTTCAGCAAATCCCCGAGCGCGTCGAAGAAGTGGTAGGAATCGTTTTCCGCGAGGTAGCGCCGCGCATCCAGGCCCAGCCGCCCGGCGCGCTGGATGGTAGCTCCGTCGGCGATGGCTCCGGCGGCGTCGGTCGGCCCGTCGGTGCCGTCCGTGCCGCCGCTAAGCACGACCACCTCTTTGCTCCCGGCCAGGTCGATGGCCGCGGCCAGCACGAATTCCTGATTCCTCCCGCCCAGCCCGTTGCCGCGCAGCGTGACCGTGGTTTCGCCGCCCGAAATCAGGCATAGCGGCGATTTCAAGGGCCGCCCCGTGGCCCGTATCTCCCGCGCGATGGCGGCGTGCATCCGCGCCACCTCGCGCGCCTCCCCTTCGATGACGGTCGAGAGCACCACGGGGCGCAGCCCCAATTCACGGGCCTTGCGCGCCGCTGCGTCCACCGCCAGCCGATTGCTGCCTACGATCAGGTTGGTGGCGCGCCGGAAGGCGGGGTCGCCGGGCTTGGGAGTCTCCGCAATCTCGCCGTGCACGCCGCGCTCGATCCGCTCGCGCACCGCGGCGGGAATTCGCTCCCCGAGTCCGTACTTATCGAGAATCGCCTGGGTGCCCGCGAAGGTGGAAGCGTCGGGGGCTGTCGGCCCCGACCCGATCACGTCCAGGTCGTCGCCAACCACGTCCGAAATCAGCAGCGCGAGCACCTGGGCGGGATAGGCCAGCCGCGCCAGTTGCCCGCCCTTGATTTGCGAGATGTGCTTGCGCACGGCGTTGATCTCGTGGATGTTGGCCCCGCAAGCCAGCAGCAGGGACGTCGTAGCCCGCTTTTCCTCCAGGGTGATGGGAGCGGCCGGCATCGGCAGCAGCGCCGAGGCTCCGCCCGAGATCACGCAGACGATCAGGTCGCGCTTTCCGGCGCCCCGCACAATATCGGCGATTCGCTCGGCTCCCCGGACTCCGCGGCCGTCCGGCACTGGGTGGCCGCACTCGTTCAGCTCGATGCGCCGCAAGGGCGCCAGGTGGCCGTCCTTCACGTTGACCAGGCCGCCCCGTATGCGCGCGCCCAGCACCCGCTCGACCGCCTGCGCCATGGCCGCGCTGGCCTTGCCCGCACCCACCACCCAGACGTTGTCGAAGGCGTCCAGCGGATAGCGCCGCCGCCCGGCCAGCAGTTTGCCCTGCTTCACGCGAAGGAATCGCAGCACGGCCGCCAGCGGGTCGGCCGCCTGGAGCCCCGCCCGAAACACCGCTAGCGCCTGCTTCCGGAGCGTCATTGGAAAATCGGGAGCGCGCGGATGGCTTCCACCACCGGTCCTGGATCGTCGCTCGCGGCCTCGACGCGGTAATCCGCCCGCGCATAGCCCGGCCGCCGCGCTTCGTACAGCTCGCCGAACTTCCGCGGGTCGCGCGCCAGCGGCCGGTCCGCGCCCTCCGCGAGCACCCGGCGCCGGGCCATTTCCAGCGGGCAGTCAAGCCACACCGTCACGCCGTGGCCCTCCAGCAGTTCCAAATTCTCGGGCCGCGTGAACGCGCCTCCGCCCAGCGCCACCACTAGCGGCCGTCCGCTACGCACCATCCGCGTCCGCTTCCGGATCGCCTCGGTCTCCAGCTTGCGGAAATGCTCTTCGCCGCACTGGTCGAAGATCGTCGCGATCGGGATCTTCTGCTCCGCCTCGATATCGGCGTCCAGATCGGCGAAGCTCCAGCCCAGCCAATCGGCCAGCAATCTGCCCACGGTGGATTTTCCGCTGCCCATGAAGCCCACCAGGAAGATCCCCGGAGTTCGCACCAGCTTCAGGTTCATTCGCCCCGCTCCAGGTTTCTGTTGATGCGCGCCAGTTGCCGGTCGGTGAAGGACGGGAAGAGGCGCGCGGCCAGCACCGCGATCCATCCACTACGCGGCGCCATCACGGTGCGGGCGTTCCGCTCGACGCCCCTGGCGATAGCCTCCGCGCACTGCCCGGCCGAAATGGCGAACCGCTGGTAGCGCGCCAGGCCGGCCGGCGGACGCCCGCCCAGCACATGGCTCTGGAACCCGGTGGTCACGTAGCCCGGCGCCACTGTGGTTACCTGGATGCCGTCGGGCTTCAGTTCCACCCGCAGGGCATCCGCCACCGAATCCAGGGCCGCCTTGGAGGCCGAGTACAGGCTGAGCCAGGGCAACGTCATCCGCCCGGCGATCGAACTCACCATAACGATCGCCCCGCTGCGGCGCTCCTTCATCCCCGGGGCCACCAATTGCGCCAACTCGAGCGCCGCGAAGACGTTCAGCTCGAACATCCGGCGCACTGCTTCGAGCTTCGCCTGCGACGCCGCAACATACAGCCCCACCCCGGCGTTGTTGATCAGGATGTCCACGCGCCCGTAGCGTTCGAGCGTCCGCTCGACCACGCGGCGCCGCACGTCCGCCTCGGTCAGGTCGCCGGGCGTCACCAGCGCCTCGCCTCGGCCAACTTCTTCGAGCCGGGATGCCGACCGCGCCGCGAGCGACAGCTTCGCCCCGCGCCGCCGGAAGGCTTCCGCGCAGGCCTCTCCGACCCCTTCCGAGGCTCCGGTAATGAGCGCCACTTTGCCGCTAATCTCCACGCGCGCCGGCCGTCCGCGAGTATGTTTGAGCCATAATAGTACCATGCAGCAGGGGCTGTTGCCGCTGTTCCCGCTACCTCTGGTGCTGTTCCCGCGCACCGCGCTGCCGCTGCACATCTTCGAGGATCGCTACAAGGAACTGGTCGCCGACGTGCTCCCCGAGCGTTCCGAATTCGGCGTCGTCCTGGCCAGCCGGGAGAGTGTCGCCGACGCCGGTTGCAGCGCGGTGGTCGAGCGGGTTTTGGAGCGTTATCCCGATGGCCGGCTCGACATTCTGACCACCGGCCTGCGCCGCTTCGAGCTGCTCAGCCTGGACGAGGGGAAATCCTACCTCCGCGCCTCCATCGATTTCTTCGACGACGACGAGCCGGCCGCCGAGCTGCCCCCCGGCCTTCGCGAGCGCGCGCTGGATGCCTACCAGGCTCTGCGCAAGCTCGACGATTCCGCCCCCTCTGCCGAGCTTCTGGACGCACAGCTCAGCTTCCAACTCGCCCAGAGCATCCAGGACCTCGATTTCCGCCAGCGCCTGCTGCGCTTGCGGTCGGAGCCGGAACGTTTGCGCCAACTCGTCTCGTTTTGCGAAGGTTACATTCCCAAGCAGCAGCTCATCGCCAGCCTCAAGCGGGTGCAGCCACTGAATGGCCACAGCCCCTCCCGCTTCCCCGATCACGCATGAACGGGCGCCTCCACCTGATCTTCGACGCCGACGACACCCTCTGGGAGAACAACATTTACTTCGAGGACGCCTTCGCGCAGTTTGTCGAATTCCTCGGCCATTCCACCCTCACCGCGGAGGAGATTCGTGCCGTCCTGGACGAAATCGAGCTGGCCAACCAGCGCACGCACGGCTACGGCGCGCTCAACTTCGGTCGCAATCTCCGCCAGTGCTATGAGCACCTTGCCGAGCGCGCCATCTCGCACGCCGACCTGGACCGCGTCATGAGCTTCGCCGAGCGCATCCTGGACCTGCCCGTCGAGCTGATGGATGGCGTCGCCCAGACCCTCCAGTATCTCTCCGGCCGCCACGAGCTGCTCCTGTTCACCAAGGGCCACCCCGATGAGCAGCGCCTCAAGATCGACCGCTCCGGCCTGGGCCGCCACTTCTCCCACGCGGCCATTGTTCACGAGAAGGACGCCGCGTCCTACCGCGAGCTGATCGAGGGCCGCCAGCTCGATCCCGCCCGCTCGTGGATGATCGGCAATTCGCCCCGTTCGGACATCAACCCGGCCCTGGAACTGGGCCTGGGGGCGGTCTACATCCCCCACCCCCGCACCTGGAGCCTGGAACGCGAGGAAATCTGCCACCGGGGAGGCCGTCTGCTGATTCTCAGCCGGTTCGCGGAACTTCGCCAACATTTTTGATTAAAGCTCTCCTCCCCCCGGCCGAAAAGCAAGTCAAGGCGAACACACTTGATGAACGTCCTTGCGGTGGCATTGGACAGCATCAACCGGGCGACGGCGCAGCTTAACAGCGTCGCCGCCCGGGTCGCCAAACTCCCGGATCCGCAAGATAACGTGGATCTAAGCGCCGAGATGGTGAACCTGATGCAGGCCGGGATTCAGTCCCAGGCGGGCGACGCCGTCTTTCAAACCGCCGACCAGCTCAGCCAGAGCCTGTTGGATGTTCTGGGGTGACCCGCACAGCCGGCGTTCTGCTGTACTATCGGAAGAAATGCCGGATCAGGCGTCCGAGATTGCCCGCGAGCGACTCCAGCATGAAGCCTGGCTGCTGGAGCAGCGCGAAGCGGTAGCTGCCAGAACTGCCACAGGCTTTGCGCAGGCTGAGTGCGGCGAACTGCTGGACGGCGAAGAGGCCATCGAAAGGCTGCGGCGAGACCGCGCCGAGCAGCTCAAGACTCAAGGGTGAGCGCGCCGTTTCAGCCCGCCACGCAGGCGGTTGAAGACCTTGATTGAATCCGGTGGTTCATCGCGCGGCAAGACCGAGAGGCCGAGGAACAACCTGCCACGAATCAACAGGACCCAAAGGTAGAGGTGCTTCCACCCAGCGTTTGGCTGCGAGCGAAGCGAGTTCGCCGCAACACAGGGTTAGGTCTCCGTGCTCTTTTGAAATTCCTGGAAGAAGGCCAGGTCGATCTCAAACGTCTGGACAGGCGTTAGCCCGAGCTCGAGTTCCTGAAACATGTTGATGAGCTTGTCGCCGTCCACGAGCTCGATCGCAGGGGCACCGTCGCGGCCTGCTTCCCGCCGCGCATCGGCGGTAAACGTGCCCGTCGTGAGGATGATGCCCTTGTCGGCACGGCCCTGCATGGCGCCACGAAAGTCCCGTACCTCCGAGGACGCCACAGCTTTGCTGTAGCGCTTGCATTGAAACAGGACCTTGAAACTGACGAGCGGGTTCATCTGGAGTGTGCCGTAGCCGTCGATACCGCCATCGCGAGACCGACCTGTGACTACGACTTGCACGAAGCCAGACTCTCGGAGGAGTCGCTGGCAGAGACGTTCGAAGCCCTCAGGAGGGAGGGAGAGCAGTAATGCCAGGAGGCGATTACGGTAGTCGTTTGGCGTTGCACCCGCACCTTCCGCGACCTGCTCCTCCGGTTCGCCCCCTTCCACTGTTCGCTTCTTGCGTTCTTCGGCGAATAGCTTGACCCACTTGAGAAAGATGGCCCGAGAGAGTTCCGGGGTGAGAGAGGTGGCCCGGCCCTTCTCTGTGAGACTCCAGACACCGCGCTTGGAAGCGTCGAGCAGACCTTCCCGGCTCAGGTAGAACCGAGCCCACGCGACTTGGTTGGGGAATCGCGGCCCGCCAGAATCAAGGACCTCGTTCTGAACGTCATCGGGGAGCTTGAGGTCGCGTGCGATCTGCTCCACGGCCTCCGATGGCGCCGCCGATCCACCGAGCTCTCGCAGGGCGTCCAGGAGCGGGCCAAAGTACCGGACGAATTGTGCGCCTTCGATCTTCGAGGTTCGAGCCATGTTCAGTACCTTACGAACAGCATACACCTGGTATCCGAGGCCTAACCCGGCTTAGCCGGAACGAAACAGTGCAAAGATCGAGAAGTTGGAGCCAATTCCAGGCCCAATCCCAGCGCTCGCAAACATTGGCCCACAACGTCCTGCCGAAGAAAACCTGCCAGCAAACAACAGGATTCAACGATAGATGTTCTAACTCCCCAACCCCGCAAACCGCAGAACCAGCGAAGGAAAGAGGCCGAGCACGAGAACAGCCAGGGCGCACACCCACAGCACGATGCGGATGCCAGGGGGGGGCGGCGGAAGCTCGGCGGTCGCTTCGCCGGGCTCCTTCATGTACATGACCACCAGGATCCGCAAGTAGTAGTAGGCCGCCACGGCGGTCGTCAGCAACCCCAGCACGGTCAGCCACACCAGCCGGGCATCGAGAGCGGACTTGAAGATGTAGAGTTTCCCGAAGAACCCGCCCGTCGGCGGCACGCCGATCAGCGACAACAGCAGCACCGTGAACAGCGCCGCGGTCACCGGCTGCCGAACGCCCAACCCGGCAAGGTCCTCCACGTTCACGTACTGCTCGCCCTTCCGGCCGAAGTAGGCCACCAGCGCGAACGCCCCGATGTTCATGAACACGTAGACCGCCAGGTAGTACATGGCCGCCCGCGCGCCGATCTGGGAATGCGCGGCCAGCGCCACCATGACGTAGCCCGCGTGCGCGATGGAGCTATAGGCCAGCAGCCGCTTCAGATTGGTCTGCGCCAGCGCGGCGAAATTCCCCACGATCATGGTCAGGAGCGCGGAGGTCCAAACGATCCCTTCCCAGCGCCACGCGATCGGCCCCAGGGCCGTCAGGAATACACGGAAGAAGATGGCGAAAGCGGCCGCTTTCGATCCGGTCGCCAGAAACGCGGTCACCGGGGCCGGCGCGCCCTGGTAAACGTCCGGCGCCCACACCTGGAAGGGCGCGGCCGACACCTTGAAAGCGAACCCCACGAACATCAGCGCCGCCGCCGTCCCTACCAGCAGCCCCCCGGACGCGGTTTTCGAGTGCTCGAGCGCCTGCCGGATCGCGCTCAGGCTGGTGGATCCCGTGGCTCCGTAGATCAGCGCAATCCCATAAAGCAGAAACGCGGTGGCAAACGACCCCAGCAGGAAGTACTTCACCGCCGCCTCGTTGGCCAGCTTCTCGCGCCTCAAGAACCCCGCCAGCACGTAGGTGGAAATGGAAGAGATCTCGAGGCCGATGAACAGCACGATCAACTCGTGGGCGGAGACCATGATGCATTGCCCGGCCACCGAGTAGAGCAGCAGCGCGTAGTACTCCCCGCTTTCCGCGTGTTCGCGCCGCAGGTAGCTGGACGAGCACAGGGCCACCAAGATGCCCGCCACGATGGCCAGCACGCGGAAGAAGGTCGCGAACCCGTCCACCTGCAACATGCCGCTGAAAGCCAGGCCCGGGTTCCAGCCCTGGGGCACCGCCGCCACCAGCGCCGCCGCCAATCCGGCCAGGCTCAGGGAGCCCAGCAGCTTTTTGCGCGCCGGCGGCGTCAGCGGCTCGAGCACCATGGCCGCCGTCGCCACCCCGGCCAGGATCATCTCCGGCAGGAACCGCGCGTACTCGGCGGCGGCCGGAGCGATGAACCTACCGGGCACGGGCGACCTCCACATGCGGCGCCGACCGCTCCACCTGAAACTCCACGTTCACTTTGGTCTTTTCGAGAATGGAAGCCACCGCGGTCCCCACCGGCGGCAGGAACGTAGAAGTTAACGTCCCCATCCACAGCATCAGCGCCAATAGCGGAACCATGGCCGCCCATTCCCGGAGCCGGGCGTCCGGCATGTGCGCCCGCACCGCGTCCGGCGTCACGCCGAAGAACACCCGCTGATACAGCCACAGCAGGTAGCACGCCGAGAGGATTACGCCCACCGCGGCGAACGCCGTCAAGCGGAGACTCACCTGCGCCGTGCCTTGCAGCACCAGGTATTCGCCGACGAAGTTGTTGAGCATGGGCAATCCCAGGCTGGCCAGCGACGTGATCATGAACATGGTCGCCAGCGCGGGGGCCACGGTCGCCACGCCGCCGTAATCCTTGATCTCGAGCGAATGCCGCCGCTCGTACAGCATGCCCACCAGCAGGAACAGCGCGCCGGTGGTCACGCCGTGGTTCAGCATCTGGTAGACCGCCCCGTTCATCCCCAGCGGCGTGAACGAGAAGATTCCCAGCACCACGAAACCCAGATGGCTCACCGAAGTGTAGGCCACCAGCTTCTTCATGTTCGGCTGCACCAGCGCCACGAGCGCGCCGTAGATAATGCCCACAATCGCCAGGATCGCGATCCAGGGAGCGGAGCCCCGCGCGGCTGCCGGGAACAGCGGCAGGCAAAAGCGCAGCAGCCCGTAGCAGCCCATCTTCAGCATCACCGAGGCCAGCATGACCGATCCCGCCGTGGGCGCCTCCACGTGCGCGTCCGGCAGCCAGGTGTGCAGCGGGAACAGCGGCACCTTGATGGCGAAGGCGATGAAGAAGCCCAGGAACAGCGCGGCCTGCTCGGCCCTGCCCAGCGCCAGTTTCCCGGTCCACAGCAACTGCGTCAGTTGCGTGTAATCGAAGGTGCCGGCCCGATTGTACAGGTAGATGATCGCGGCCAGCATCAGCACCGAACCCGCCATGGTGTACAGGAAGAACTTCACCGCTGCGTAGATGCGCCGCTGGTGCCCCCAGATGCCGATCAGGAAGTACATGGGAACCAGCGAGACTTCCCAGAAGACGTAGAACAGAAACAGGTCCAGCGCCACGAACACGCCGATCAGGCCGAACTCGAGCAGCAGGAAGAGCGCGAAAAACTCCTTCACGCGGCGATCGATCTGCCTCCAGGAAATCAGCACGCAGATAGGCGCGAGCAGCGTGGTCAGCAGCACCAGCCACAGACTGATGCCGTCTATCCCGGTGTGATAGCGTATGGCCGGCGTCGCGATCCACGCCCGGTCGGTCGCGAACTCGAAGCCGCCGCCTCCTTGCATCCCAACGGCCAGGCCCAGCGACAGGACGAACCCGGCCAGCGTGATGCCCAACGCCAGGCGCCGTATGGATTCCACTTTCTCGCGCGGGACCATGAGCAGCGCCACGAATCCGGCGAGCGGAAGCCACAGCACGGCGTCGAGCAGGTTCATTTCGCGCCTCCCGCCAGCGCCAGCGCCGCCAGCACCATCACCGCGCCCATCAGGATCCAGGCCGCGTAGCTGCGGATGTAGCCCGACTGTATCCGCCGCAGCACGCCGCCCAGCGCGCGCGCCCGCTTCCCCACGCCATTCACCCCGGCGTCGATCACCTCCACGTCAACCGACTGCCACAGCACCTCGCGCGCCCCTTCCACCACCGGCGTGACCACCGCCGCGCCGTAGATTTCGTCCACGTAGTATTTACGCAGCACCATTTGGTACACCCAGCCGAGGCGCCGCGCCGTAGCGTCCGCCAGACCCGGCCGCGCCACGTAGAACAGCCAGGCCAGGAAGATGCCCGCCAGTCCAGCCGCCACGGAGATAATCACCAGCGCGTTATTGTGATGCTCGGCCAGCGGAAACAACGGCGCGAGCCAGCGCGGAACCGGGAAGAACCCTCCGCCCAACGACAGCGCCGCCAGCGCTACCAGCGGCAGCGTCATCACGGCCGGCGATTCGTGCGGATGCGCGTCGCCCCGGTATTCTCCGAAAAACGCCAGGAAGATCGCCCGGAAGACGTAGAACGCAGTCATCGCCGCCGTCACTACGCCCACCCAGTACATCCACGGCGCGTGATAGTAGGCCGAAACCAGAATCTCGTCCTTGCTCCAGAAGCCGGCAAACGGCGGGATGCCGGCGATCGAGACCGCCGCGCACACCAGCGTCCAGAACGTCACCGGAGTCTTCTTCCGCAGCCCGCCCATTTTGCGCAGGTCCTGTTCGCCGCCCAGCGCGTGAATCACGCTGCCCGCGCCCAGGAACAGCAGCGCCTTGAAGAACGCATGCGTCACCAGGTGGAAGATGCCGGCCCCGAACGCGCCCGTCCCCACTCCCAGGAACATGTAACCGAGCTGCGAGACCGTGGAGTAGGCGAAGACTTTCTTGATGTCGTTCTGCGCCAGGCCGATGGTGGCCGCGAAAAGCGCCGTGGCCAGGCCAATCAGCGCGACCATTTCCATAGCCATCGGCGCTTTCAAGTACACCGGCGCAAACCGCGCCACCATGTACACGCCCGCCGTCACCATGGTGGCCGCGTGGATCAGGGCGGATACCGGCGTGGGGCCTTCCATCGCGTCCGGCAGCCACACGTAGAGCGGAATCTGCGCCGATTTTCCCGCCGCTCCCAGCAATAGCAGCAGGCCCGCGAGCGTGAGCGTCCCTACGCTATGCTCCGCCGGCCAGCCGCCCAGCGATCCGAACACCTTCGCGAAATCCAGCGAGCCGAAGTTGATCCCCACCAGCAGCACCGCCAGCGTGAATCCGAAATCTCCGATGCGGTTCACGATGAACGCCTTGTTGCCCGCGTTGGTCGCGCTCGGCTTCAGGAACCAGAATCCGATCAGCAGGTAGCTGGATAGCCCCACGCCTTCCCAGCCCACGAACATCACGAGGAAGTTGGCGGCCAGCACCAGCGTCAGCATGAAGAACATGAACAGGTTCAGGTAGGCGAAGAAGCGGGCGTAGCCGCCGTCGTGCGCCATGTATCCCACGGCGTAGATATGGATCAGCAGCCCGACCCCGGTCACCACCAGCAGCATCACCGCCGTGAGGTGGTCGGCCACGAAGTCGCAACCCACCGCGAAATCGCCCACGCGAATCCAATCGAAGTAGTGCTCGAGGGGCGCGCCGCCGCTCGCGACCACCTTCAGCACCCACAAGAACGCCAGCGTCACCGAGCCGATCGCCACCCCGTTGATGGCCGCCTTGGGCAAGCGCCGCCCGAGCAGTCCGTTAGCGAGGAACCCCGCGAGCGGAAGCGCCGGTATGATCCACAGGTGCTGCATCTAGTTCTTCATGGAGGCGACTTCGTCCACGTGCAGAGTCGCGCGGTTCTTGAACACGGTGAGGATGATGGCCAGGCCCACCGCGGCCTCCGCCGCCGCCACCACCATCACGAAAAAGGTGAAGATCTGCCCGTCCACCCGCTTAAAGTGATACGAGAAGGCCACGAAGCTCAGGTTCACCGCGTTGAGCATCAGCTCGATGGACATGAACATGGTGATCAGGTTGCGCCGGAACAGAAATCCCGCCACACCCAGCGTGAACAGGATGGCGCTCAGCGCCAAGTACCAGGCCAGCGGCACGCTCTGCGGCATTTAATCCAGCTCCTTGTAGCCCAGCACCACCGCGCCCACAATCGCGATCAGCACCAGCAGCGAGGTGATCTCGAACGGCAGCAGGTAGGTGGTGAAGATGGCGCGCCCCACATTCTCGGCCGTCCCGCCGGTGTAGCCGCCGAATGTCACCCCCTCGGAGCCGGGGAACGCCCGCCACACCACGAAGCCCAGGATGGCGATCAGGGCAACCAGCAGCGGCCCGCCCGCCAGCCGCGCCATCCAGGCGCCGCGCGACTTCTCCTCCGCGCCCGCGTTCACCAGCATGATCACGAAGGTGAACAGCACCATGATGGCGCCCGCGTACACGAACACCTGCGCCGCCGCGATGAACTGCGCGCCCAATTGCAGATAGATGACCGACAGCGAGGCCATCGTCCCGATCAGCGCCAGTGCGCTCTCTACCGGGTGTTTCCGCAGCACCACGTTGATGCCGCAAACGATGGCGACTGCGGCGAAGAGGACGAACAGTATCGCAGTCATCGCTCAGCCCACCCAGGCCACCAGCAGCGCCGTGATCAGCAGATTCGCCATGGCCACCGGGAACATGAAACTCCAGGCGAACCGCATCAACTGGTCGTAGCGCAGGCGCGGCATGGTCGCCCGCACCCACATGAAGATGAACAGCAGCACTCCCGTCTTCAACAGGAACCAGAATAGCGGCCCCACGAACGGCACGGCGTCCAACCCCGGAAAGGGCGGCAGCCAGCCTCCCAGAAACAGCACCGTCCCCAGACAGCAGATGGTGATCATGTTCGAGTATTCCGCCATGAAGAACCCGGCGAACTTCATGCTGCTGTATTCGGTGTGGAATCCCGCCACCAGTTCGGTCTCGGCCTCCGGCAGGTCGAAGGGCACGCGATTGGTCTCCGCGAAGGCCGCCACCGTGAACACCGCGGCCCCAATTAACTGCGGGAACGGTCCGCGGAACACGTTCCACGCCGGAAAGAATCCCCAGTAATAGTGCGCTTGCGAGGCCACGATCCCGCGCAGACTCAGCGTGTTCGACATGAGCAGCGGCGCCGCCACCGTCAGCCCCAGCGGCAGCTCGTAGCTGATCATCTGCGCCGAGGCCCGCAGCGCCCCCAGCAGCGGATACTTGCTATTCGACGCCCAGCCCGCCAGCACCACCCCGTACACCGTCAGCGAGGAAATCGCCAGGATCAGGATGACCCCCACGTTCAGGTCCGCAAGTTGCATCCACGTCGGAACGCCCGCCACCGTTACCCGAGGCCCGAACGGGACCACGGAAATCGAAATCAGCGACAGCGTGATCGCCAGAAACGGCGCCAGCACGTACAGCGCCTTGTTCGCCCCCGGCGGGATCAGGTCCTCTTTCAGCAGCAGCTTGAGCGAATCCGCGATGGGTTGCAGCAGGCCCCACGGCCCCACGCGATTGGGCCCCAACCGCACCTGGATGCGCGCCACCACCCTGCGCTCGATCCATTGCAGGTACAGCAGCGCGAGCATCAGCACGCCCACCACCACCGCCGCCTTGATCACGCTCAGCAGGTAGAAGTTCATCCGCGGTACAAGCCCCCCGGCGCTTCCTTCACCGCGTTCAGCATCTTCGAATATCGTCCCAACGTGCCGGAGGTGAACAGCGTATCCTCCGCCGATTTCACCGCCAGATCCGCCCGCCTCGCCTTCCCCGCTTCGCCGCTGAGGTCGAGTGCCATCTCCCGCGCCAACAGGCGGAAGATCTCCAGATCCGGCTTGGTCCCCGGCGTCTCGATGGCCTTCTTCAGGAGCTGCACTTCTCCGCACACGTTGGTCGCCGTGCCCGACTTCTCATACGCCGAGGCCGCCGGCAGGATCACGTCCGCGGCCTGCGCCGTCTCCGTTGGAAACAGCTCCTGCACCACCACAAACGCCTTCTTGGCCGCCAGCTTGTAGCGCTGCAGAGGATTGGCCCCCACCACCCACAGGGCATCCAGGTCTTCCGACGCCATCATCTCCTCGATCGACATTCCGCCCGGCCCCGGCACGAGTCCCGCCTCCACCGCGCCGCGCGAATTCGAGTAGTCCACCAGGCAGACGTACTTTACCGGGATTCCGAGCGAATCGCCGAAGGCCACCAACCGCGCCACCGCCGCGCCCTGTATGGCGTCGCCGAACAGGATTACCAGCTCCGGCTCCTTGGCCAGGGCTTCCCTCAGCGTTTCGAGGCCTTCCAGCTCCTCACCCGGCTCGACCGTCACAGACCGCGCGGCCATATTGTCCTCGCGCACCGGCCCTCGCCGCACCGTGTACACGCGCGCCCCGTGATGCCTGAAGCTGGCCCGCACTTGAAACGCTAGCAGCGGATGCTGCTGCGCCAGGTCGCTGGCGACGATCAGCACGGCCGGGCTCGAATACAAATCCGCGGTCTTGGCCAGCGGCGCGCCGGTCGCGAGCAACCCCGCCACGTCGCCCGTGCGATGGTGGTCGATGTTCTGGGTGCCCAAAGCCCGCGCCATTTTCGCGAGGTAACCGTTCTCCTCGTTTGTCGTGTGATTCGAGCCGATGACGCCGAACTTTCCGCCGCGCTCCCGGATCTCGTTGAAGCGCGCCGCTATCATGTGCAGCGCTTCCGTCCAGGACGCCAGCTGAAGTCCCTGGCCCGCGCGCACCAGCGGCCCCAGCAGCCGCTCGGGATGCACGGTGAAATCCGCCGCATACCGCCCCTTGATGCACAGAAACTCGCCGTTGATCCCCGAGCGGTCGCGATTGTTCCCGCGCAGAATCCGATTGTCCTGCACGCCCAGGGTGGTCTTGCACCCATCCGCGCAGTGCGTGCAGATGGTTCCCACGTGCTGCATCTCCCAGGGCCGCGTCCGATAACGATAGGTCCCGCTGGTCAGCGCGCCCACCGGGCAGATGTCGATGCACATGCCGCACTCGTCGCACTCCAGGTGGTCGCCCCTGTTCGGCGCGATCTCGGAGGCCGCTGCCCGGTTCACCACGCCCAGCGCGTTCACGCCCATTCCTTCCGCGCAAATGCGCACGCAGCGGAAACACAGAATGCAGCGCGGCTTGTCGTAGAACACCACCGGCGACCATTGGCGCTCGTCGACATGCTGCTTCGTCTCCAGGAACCGGCTCTCGCCCGCGCCGTAGCGGAACACCATGTCCTGCAACTCGCACTCGCCGCCTTTGTCGCACACGGGGCAATCCAGCGGATGGTTGGTCAGCAGGAACTCGAGCATCGACTTGCGCGCTTGCGCCACCTGCGGCGTATCCGTGCGCACCACCATCCCTTCGGCTACCGGCAGCGTGCAGGCCGTCAGCAGCTTAGGCGCGCGCTCCACTTCCACCAGGCACATCCGGCAGGCCGCCTGCAGCGCCAGCCCTTCGTAATAGCAGAACGCCGGAATCTCGATGCCCGCCCGCCGCGCCGCCTCGATCACCAGCGTGCCCGCCGGGGCCTCGATCGCTTTCCCGTCGATGGTGAGTTTCACGAGGGGCACTGGCAGCCTCCCTTCAAGTGCGCCTCGAACTCTTCACGGAATTTCTCGACGAAGGCGATGGTGGGCATCGCCGCCGCGTCCCCCAGCGGGCAGAAGGTGCGCCCCAGCATGTTCCGCGACAGCTCGCCGATGAGCGGAATGTCGCTCGCAACCCCGCCGCCCTCCTCCAGCCGCGTGAGAATCTTCTTCAGCCACAGCGTTCCCTCGCGGCACGGGATGCACCAGCCGCAGCTCTCGTGCGCGTAGAACCGCATGATCCGCATGGCCGCCCGCACCATGCACGTATCGGCGTCCATCACCACCACGCCGCCCGATCCTAGCATGCTCTTGGCCTTCGCCAGCGAATCGAAATCCATGGCGATGTCGCATTCCTCGGCCTTCAGCACCGGGCAGGACGATCCGCCCGGAATCACCGCCTTCAGCTTCTTTCCCCCGCGCACGCCGCCGCCCACTTCCTCGATCATGCGCAGCAGGTTGAACCCCATAGGCAGCTCGTACACGCCGGGCTTGTTCACGTGCCCCGAGAGGCAATACAGGCGCGTGCCGCCGTTCTTCGGCGTGCCCAGCGCCGCAAAGGCCGCCCCGCCGTCACGCAGGATCGCCGGCGCCGCCGCGTAGCTCTCCACGTTGTTCAGCACCGTCGGGCACTGGTACAGCCCCGCCACGGCCGGAAACGGCGGCCGTATCCGCGGAATGCCCCGCTTGCCCTCCAGAGATTCCAGCAGCGCCGATTCCTCTCCGCACTCGTACGCTCCCGCGCCCGTGTGCACATACGCGTCGAAGCTGAACTCGCCGCCCAGAATGTTCCGCCCCAGGTATCCGCGCGCGTACGCCTCCGCGATGGCGCACTCCAGAATCTCGATCAGGTAGCGGTATTCGCCCCGCACGTAGATGTAGCCCACGTGCGCGTCCACCGCCAGGCCCGCGATCAGCATCCCCTCTATCAACTGGTGCGGATCGTTCTCGATCAGCAGCCGGTCCTTGCAGGTGCCTGGCTCGCTCTCGTCGGCATTCACCACCACGTACTTCGGCTTGGACGAGTTGCGCGGCACGAAGCCCCACTTCATGCCGGTTGGAAATCCCGCGCCGCCGCGCCCGCGCAGGTTCGAAGCTTTCATCTCCTCGAGGATCTGCTCCGGCGTCATGGCGAGCGCCTTGCGGAGCGCCACGTAGCCGTCGTTGGCCAGATAAGTCTCCAGCGAGGCCGAGTTCGCCAGGCCGAAGCGCCGGGTGAGCACCTTTACTTCGAGCGGGCTGGGCGGGTTGTAAAGCATCAGCCGGCCTTCCTCAGGCTTTCGATCAGCCGGTCCAGTTTCTCCGGCGTCATCTGGTGCTGGAATTCGTAGTTCACCTGCACGGCGGGCGCCCAGGAGCAGGCCCCGATGCACTCCACTTCCTCGATCGAGAATTGCCCGTCCGCGGTCACCTCCTTGTTCCCGATCCCCAGCTTCCGGCAGGCGTGCCCCCACAGCTCCGCGCCGCCCGAGAGCAGGCAACTGATGTTCGTGCAGACCTGTATGTGATGTTTCCCCAGCGGCTGGCGGTGCAGCATCGAGTAGTAAGTCACCACCTCGTCCACTTGCAGCGGGGTGATCCCCGTGCGCCGGGCCACCTCCTTGACCAATTCCGCAGTTACCGCGCCCAGTTCGTCCTGCGCGTAGAGCAGCATCGGAACCACCGCCGACCGCTCGCGGCCGGGCGGGTAGCTTTTCAAGAGCTTCTCGAAGCGCGCTTCCAGTTCCGCCGATAACGTCATGACTACCGGTCCACGTCCCCCAGCACGAAGTCCGTGCTCCCCAGCGCCGCGATCGCGTCCGACACCAGCCGGCCCTCCACCATCTCCGGCAGCCCTTGCAGATTGCCGAAGCTGGGCCCATGGATGAACACGCGATACGGCTTGGAGGTCCCGTCGCTCACCACGTAATAGCCCATCTCGCCGCGCGGCGACTCCACTACCTGGTACACTTCGCCCACCGGAACGCGGAATCCCTCGGTCACGATCTTGAAGTGGTAGATGAGCGCCTCCATCTGCGTCTTCATCTTTTCGCGATCCGGCAGCACCACATGCGGCGCATCCGCCTTCCACGCCCCCGCCGGCATCCCTTCCAGGGCCTGTTTCACGATCCGCGCGCTCTGCCGCATCTCTTCCACCCGCACCTGGTAACGGGCGTAGACGTCGCTCTCGGTCCGCGTGGGCACCTCGAAATCGAACTTCTCGTAACTCGAATACGGCTCCGACTTCCGTATATCCCAGGGCAGGCCCGCGGCCCGGATCATCGGCCCGGTCACTCCCTGGTCCAGCAGATCCTTGAGCGGCGCGTACCCCACTCCCTTGGTCCGCCGCACCCAGACCGGGTTCTTGGTCAGCAGGTCTTCGTACTCGTCCACCCGGCTCGGAAATCCGGCGACGAATTTCGCGACCGGCGCCTGCCAGCCGCGCGGCGGCTCAAGCGCCAGCCCGCCGATGCGGAAGTAGCTGGTCATCATGCGCTGCCCCGAGAACATCTCGAAGATGCGCAGGATGTCTTCGCGCTCGCGGAAGCAGTATAGGAACACGCTCATCGCCCCCAGGTCCAGCGAGTGCGTCCCCAGCCACACCAGGTGGCTGTTGATGCGCGTCAGCTCGTTGAGCAGCACGCGCATCCACTGCGCCGCGGGAGGAATCTCCAGGCCCAGCAGCTTCTCCACCGCCAGCGCGTAGCACAGGTTGTTGGTCAGCGGGCAGAGGTAATCGATGCGGTCGGTCAGCGTCACCGCCTGCTGCCAGTTCTTCTGCTCGAACTCCTTTTCGATCCCGGTGTGCAGGTAGCCGATGTCGCAGCTCGCCTTGACCACCGTCTCGCCGTCCAGCTCCAGGATCATCCGCAACACGCCGTGCGTGGAGGGGTGCTGCGGCCCCATATTCAGGGTCATCCGGCGCGGAGAAGTGCTGGCTGGGTCGCTCACTGTGTCTCGTCCGAATAGTTGTACTTAGCGGCCGTCGCCGGATAGTCCTTGCGCAGCGGGTGCCCGCTCCAGTCTTCCGGCATCAGGATGCGGCGCAGGTCCGGATGATTGCGGAACCGCACGCCGAACAGGTCGAACACCTCGCGCTCGTACCAGTTCGCGGCCCGCCAGACCCCGCACACCGAATCGATCTCCGGAGCCTCTCCCGAGGGCCGGCACTTCAGGCGCACCCGTTCGTTCCGCTCGATGGAGTGCAGCAGGTACACGATCTCGAACCGCGGCTCCTGCGGATACCGGTCCACGGCGGTGACGGCGCTGAGCCTCGCGAAGCGGTGCTCTTCCTTCAGCCGCCGGCACACCGCGGCGATCTTCTCCGCAGCGATCTCCAGATCGAGTTCCCCCCAGCCCGCGCTCGAGCTGAGCACCGCCGAGGCGTCCCAGGCCCTCAGTTCGTCCGCCAGCATCGCGCTATGGTTTCCTCTCGGGCTGCTCTTCCACCGACCACGCCAGCGCCCCCTTCTTCCAAATGTAGAAGAATCCGGAAAGAATCAGCGCCACGAACAGCAGCATCTCGAAAAAGCCGAACAGCTTCAGCTCCCGGTAGACCACCGCCCAGGGATACAGGAACACGGTCTCTATGTCGAAGAGGATGAAGATCATAGCCACCAGGTAGAACTTCACGCTGAAGCGTCCGCGGGTGGAGCCTTGCGAATCCACCCCGCACTCGTAGGGCTGGTCCTTCACCAGGTTGCGCACTCGGGGTCCCAGCAGGGCCGAAACCCCGATCATGCCCCCCGCGATCGCCATCGCGATCAGCACCTGAAGCAGTACCGGAAAGTACGACTGCGCGTATGAGTTCGGCATGAGTTTCCCCGCCGCCCCGCTGGAGGAGTCCCCAACTCGACTATAATGATCTGCGGAAGAGGGTGTCAAATTCGGTGCGGATCTTCCTCCAGGGCGAAGCGCGCGAGGTCCCCGACGGCCAGACCGTTTTGGGCCTCCTGGACTCCCTCGGCCTGAACTCCGGGCGGGTGGCCGTCGAGCTGGACGGGCTGATTCTCAAAAAGTCCGAGTGGCCCCGGTGTTCGCTTCAGCCCGGCACCCGCCTGGAAGTCGTTCATTTTGTTGGCGGCGGCTGACTTCCCGGCGGAAAGCGCGTACCCCATGGCGAACAACCCCTTGACAGCGGCGTCCAGAGAAGTACAATTTGATAGGCGAGTATTTTTCCCTGAAACGGAAATAGTGTCTCATGTTCAAAACAAGAAAGATGCGTCCTGCTCCCGTCCCTCCCGCCGAGGCCTATTCTTCCAGCGATGTCGCGCGTCTGGCCGGCATCAGCCTGCGCCAGTTGCAATGGTGGGACGAGCGCCACGTGGTGTCGCCGCAGCACCAGGGGCATAAGCGGATCTACGCCGCGGAGCAGGTTGTGGAAGTCACAGTGATCGCGGAGCTTCGCCGTAAAGGCTTCTCTCTCCAGAAGATCCGCCGCGTTTTGCGCTACTTGCAGCGCGAGATGGGCCGCCGGCTGGGCGACGTGCTGGCCGCCGAATCGGAGCTCCACCTGCTCACCGACGGCAAGACCATCTACCTGGAGGACAACCACGAACGCATCATCGATATCCTGAAGGGCGCCCGCCAGCCGATGTTCCTGGTTTGCGTCACCGACCAGGCCCGCCGTCTGGGCTCCGCTCCCAAGAAGCCGCTCCGCAGCGAGACCATCTCCGGAACCCGCCGGCTGCTCGCCCGGACCTCCTAAGGCCGCCCCATCCCGGCCCCGGCCGCCAAGGAGTGGTCTAAGACCCTGTAAGCTTTGCGCTATACTGAAGGTCAGATCCCGCTGGAGAGATTCCCAAGATGGCTCACCGCCGGTCCCTGTTGCTGATTCCGATCGTAATCCTGGCCTGTTCGGTTCTGGGAGGAGTCTATGGGCCCGGCCTGACCAGCACCGCCTCGGCCGCCTCCTCCGAAGACGATGTGAAGTCCAGCCTGAGCAACTTCACGCGGGTCTACGCCATGGTGGAGCGCAACTTCGCGGATCCGCTGGTTCCCGACAAGGCCATATACAAGGGCGCGATTCCGGGCATGCTGCGCACGCTGGATCCCCATTCCTACCTGCACGATCCGCGCGAATTCCAGCTCCTGCAAGAGGACCAGCACGGCCACTACTTTGGAGTTGGCATGACCATCGGCCCCAGCCGCGCCAGGAGCAGCGGAGTCATCTGCATTTCGCCCTTCCCCGGCTCGCCCGCGTACAAGGCCGGCATCCGCCCGGGAGACGAGATCCTGACCGTCAACGACGAGCCGACCGAGAAGCTCAGCATGACCGAGGTAGCCGACCGGCTGAAGGGCTTGAAGGGCACGCACGTCAAGGTGACCGTCGGGCGGGTGGGAAACGATGCGCCCATCACCTTTAACCTGATCCGCGACGAGATCCCTCGCAAGACCGTCCAGGACGCCTTCTGGCTGAAGCCCGGCATCGCCTACATGGAGATCGATTCCTTCAACGAGAACACCAGCCACGATGTGGAGGAGAACTTCAAGGCGCTCGGCGAGGACAACGTCAAGGGTCTCATTCTGGACCTGCGGGACAATCCGGGCGGTTTGCTGAGGGAAGCCGTCGAGGTGGCGGGCCACTTCCTCCGCAGGGGGCAGGTGGTGGTGTCGCACCGCGGGCGGAACTCGGCCGAGAAGCCCTACATCGCCAAGCCGGGCAACGGAACCCACGATTATCCCATCGTGGTGCTGGTGAACGGCTACTCCGCCTCCGCCGCCGAGATCGTCGCGGGCGCCTTGCAGGATCACGACCGCGCCTGGATCCTGGGCGAGAAGACCTTTGGCAAGGGCCTGGTGCAGACGGTCTTTCAGATCGACAACACCGGGCTGGCGCTGACGACCGCCCGCTACTACACGCCTAGCGGCCGGCTCATCCAGCGCGACTACTCGAACATTTCGTTCTACGATTACTACTTCCACAAGGAAGGCGACGTCAAGAATCTGGACGACGCCAAGTCCACCGACAGCGGCCGCATCGTCTATGGCGGCGACGGCATCGCGCCCGACGAGATTTACGTACGGCCCAAGCTGGATCCGTTTCAGATCGCGGTAGAGCGCAAGTGGGCCATCTTCAACTTCGTTTCGAGCTACCTGGGCAGGCACAACGCCAAGCTGGTCAAGGGCTGGGAACCCGATACCGAGTTCCTCGAGGAGTTCCACCAGTTCCTGCTGGACCAAAAAGTTCCCTTCACCGAGGCCGAGTTCGCCGGGCACCAGGATTGGCTCAAGAGCGAACTCAAGCGCGAAATGTACTCCAGCGCGCTGAGCATCGACGACGCGCGCCGCCTGGCCATCGAGACGGATCCCGAAGTGGCCAAGGCCATCGACGCCCTGGCCAAAGCCCGCGCCCTGCTCGACAACGTCAAGCGCGTCATGGCGCAGCGCGTGGGCAAATCGCATTAAACTCGTTAGTAGTGACCGATTACAATCCGGAACCCCAGATCGCCGTCCTTGACGCTGGCGGCCAGTACTGCCATCTCATCGCCCGCAAGGTGCGCGAGCTGGGCGTCTACGCGGAGGTCCGTCCCAGCGAAACGCCAGCCGGCGAACTCCGGTCTGCGAAGGGCGTCATCATCTCCGGCGGACCCTCCAGCGTCTACGAAGCGGGGAGTCCCACCGTCGATCCCGCCATCTTCCATGCGGGCACGCCCGTTCTCGGCATCTGCTACGGATTGCAATTGATGGCCCACCTGATGGGCGGCGCGGTCCGGCCCGGGGAGAAGGGGGAGTACGGCCTGGCGATTCTCGACCGCACCGTGGCGGCGCCGCTCTTCGACGGCCTTCCCCCCGGCCGCCAGCAGGTCTGGATGAGCCACCGCGATACTGTGATCGGCCTTCCACCCGGATTTCAGGTGATTGGCGCTACCGTGACCTGCCCGGTCGCCGCCATGGCCGATATCGCGCGCCGCCTCTATGGCGTCCAGTTCCATCCCGAGGTGGTCCACACGAGCCACGGCCGGCGCATTCTCGAGAACTTCGTACTGGCGATCTGCGGCTGCCGGAAGGACTGGAACCCCAAGGTCCGCATTCCCCTGGTCACTCGCCGCATTCGGGAGGTGGCAGGCGAGCGCAACGTGTTCTTCTTCGTCAGCGGCGGCGTGGATTCCTCGGTCGCCTTCCTGCTTTGCCAGCGCGCGCTGGGACCCGGGCGCGTCCGCGGCATCTACGTCGATACCGGCCTCATGCGCGAGGGCGAAACCGATTTCGTCCGTCGCACCTTCGACCAGCTCGCCCCCGGCGCGGTTCGCATCGAGAACGCCGCGGCCCGTTTCCTCGCGGCGCTTCAGGGCGTGCGCGACCCGGAGCGCAAGCGGGTGGCCATTGGGGAAGAATTCGTGCGCGTGCAGCAGGAGATCATCGAGAGCGGGCATTTCCTGGAGGGCGACTGGATCCTCGGCCAGGGCACCATCTACCCCGACACCATCGAGAGCGGGGGAACCCAGAACGCCGCCGTGATCAAGACCCACCACAATCGCGTCGCCGGCATCCAGCAGCTCATACAGGCCGGTCGCATTGTCGAGCCGCTCAGCTCGTTCTACAAGGACGAGGTGCGCGAGATCGGCGAAGAGCTGGGCCTGGCCCCGGCGCTCCTCCACCGCCATCCGTTTCCCGGCCCGGCCCTGGCCATCCGTTGCCTGTGCTCTGAAACCGCCGCGCCCGTCCGCCGGCTCGAGGATGGCTGGCTGCTTCCGCTCCGCTCCGTCGGGGTGCAGGGCGACTCGCGCAGCTACGCCCCGGTGCTGGCTCTCGATGCCCCTCCCGAACCGGCCCTGTTCGAGCACGCCACCGGGCTCATCAATCGCCTGGCGGGGGTCAACCGCGTGGTCGCTCTGGCCGGGAGCCACGCGCCACTGGCTTCCCTGGAAGTCTCCGAAAGCTCGTTGACCCCCCAGCGTCTGGCCCGTCTGCGCCGCGCCGACGCCGTCGTCCGCCGCCTCTCGGAGGAACACGGCTTCGACCGCCAGATCTGGCAGTTCCCCGTCATCCTGATCCCGCTGGGCGCCGCGGGCCGACCCGATTCGGTGGTCCTCCGCCCGGTCGATTCGGTGGACGGCATGACCGCCCGCGCCGTCCCTATGGAAGCCGCCCTGCTCCAGGAAATGACCCGCCAACTGCTGGCTCTGGACGGCGTCGCCGCCATCCTCTACGACCTAACGCACAAGCCGCCGGGGACGATAGAGTGGGAGTAGGATGAGACTCATGGCGACCGAATTCCGCAAGCGCCTGTTTCCCGTGCTGGAGCGCGCGCTCCGCGGCGAGACCATCGAGGTCGTCTACAGGGGGGCCATCGTCAAGCTGGTTCCCGGCCAGTCTGCCTCCAAGCTGGCGCGAGCGAAGCGGCAGCACGCGCTGCTGTGCGATCCCGACTCCATCGTCCACACCGATCGCGCGCTGATGGCGGAGCTGGAAGCGGAGCGGCGCAAGGACTGGGGCGGTGTGTGAGCGCGTGCCTCGACCCCTTCGACCGCATTATCGTGGCGCAAGCCAAGGCCAGCCATGATTCGCCGCTGATCACCGCCGATACGGAAATCCGGCGAAACTACTCCCGGGCTGTCTGGTAGCGCCGGCGGCAGGCCCTCAAAGACTGGCCTTCAACGCACGGCGGTATTGCTCGAAGGCCGCGCGTCCGGCCGCGGTGAGATGGCAAAGGGTCAGCGGGATCTTCTGGCGATAGGTCTTTTCGATCTTGACGTAACCGCCCGCTTCGAGCTTGGCCAAGTGGCTGGAGAGATTGCCCTTGGTGAGCCCGGTCTCGTTCAGCAGGTACAGGAAGTCCGCTCCCTCTACCGCCGATAGCAGGGCCATGATCGCCAGCCTGCCCGGCTCGTGGATGAGTCGATCCAGATCGGCGAGACTATGGAGGCGGTCGTTCATTCGGCCTCCAGGTTGCGAGGCGGCATGCGGCGGACGAAGAGGCAGAGCGTGAGCGCGCCGCTGAGGATGAACGCCGTTCCCATCGCGAGGCAATACCAGACTGCACTTGGGAGGCGCGCCGGTTCCAGGAAGTGAAGCGCGAAGCCGATGGCCATCGAGAGCACGCCCAATACCGCCAGCCTGGGAAGGCCTCGCGACAGAGCCCCGATCAGCATCAAAAGCCCAAAAATCACGCCATAGATCAGCGGAGGACTCAGCCTGTGATTGTGCGCTTTGACGACGAACCAATTGACTGCGACGCCGATGACCCCGGATATCGCGACAGTCAGCACCGGGACCCAAGGACGCATCCTGAATTCGAGGTAGCCGGAGCGCGGATAGACCAGCCGCCGGCGGATGTACCGCAATCCGAAAGCACCCAGCGCGATGAGGGCGAATATCCCGCATATCGTCAGCCACTGCCCGAGAACCGTCGCTGCCTGAAGGAGCCGTGCGACGAGAGCGAACATCAGGAACATGACTCCCATTCCCAAGTCGACCACGCCATCGAGATACCCGTAACGGGCGGGCTTACGTGTGTACTGGCTGATGACATCGGCCATGGTTAGTTCACCTCCGCATCTAGTCTGCTATACAATTGCGAGGCGGCATGCGGCGGACAAAGAGGCAGAGCGTGAGCGCGCCGCTGAGGATCAGCGCCGTCCCCATCGCGAGGCAATACCAGACTCCACCCGCGAGCGTCGTTGGTTCCAGGAACTGAAGCGCAAAGCCGATGGCCATCGAGAGCGCACCCAATGCCGCCAGCCTGGGCACGCCTTTCCGCAGTGCCCCGATCAGTATCGGGAGCCCGCAGGCCAGACCAACGATCAGGGGAAAACTCAGCCTGGAAGAGCGCGGCTCGAAAAGGAACCAGGCGACTGCGGCGGCGACAGCCACCGCCATGGCGGCGGTCAGCGCCAGGGCCCAGGGACGCATCCGGAATTCGACGTACCCGGAACGCGGATAAACCAGCCGCCGGCGGATGTAGCGGGTCCCGAGCCAGGCCACCAGCGGGACGACAACGAACATCGCGCAGCTAATCGCCAACCATCGCCAGAGATCCGTCGCTTCATGGGACAGCGGCAACCAGACTGCGAACAGCAAGAACATGACTCCCAGTCCCAAATCGTCCAAGCCATCGAGATGCGCGTAACGGGCGGGCTTGCCTGTGTACTCGCCGATTAGGTCGGTCATGGTAGCTTCACCTCCACATACTAGTCTGTACTACAGACTAGTATGTGACATCTCCGGCCAGCTGTCAAGCCCCTTTTTCTCAGATCCGGTGAAAACCCTTCAGGATGTCGCGCAGGGAGTAGCGCAGGGCGATGGGGCGGCCGTGCGGGCAGCTCATGGGGCAATCGGTGGCGGCGAGCGATTTGAGCAGCCAGTCCATCTTGTCCTGGTCCAGGCGCATGTTGACCTTGATGGCGGCGCGGCAGGCGATGGAGGCGGCGATGCTGCGGCGCAGGTCGTCGAGCGAGATGCGGCGCAGTTCGCGCTCCGCGATGTCCAGAATCTCGTAGATCGATTTCTCGATGTCGATGGCGGCGATGCCGGCGGGGGCGCCCTTCACCGCGATGGTGCGCTGTCCGAAGGGCTCGGTCTCGAACCCCAGGGCGTCCAGTTCCCCGGCGATGCGGTCGTAGTCGGCTTGCTGCGGGGGGGTGAGCTGGAGGACCAGCGGCATCAGCAGCCGCTGCGTCTCGACGCGCCCGGCGGCGCGCTGCTTGAGGATCTTCTCGAACAGGATGCGCTCGTGGGCCACGTGCTGGTCGACGATCCAGAGGCCGTCGCGTCCGGCGGCCACGACGAAGCTCTCGTGGATCTGGCCGAGCGGCCGCAGGTCGGCGAGCGCGGCCAGGCTCTGGGACATTTCCGGCACCAGCTCCGGGGGGAACCCGCCGTGGGTCTCGGGAACGGGCACTTTGAGCGGAGACTCAAGTTCGGCGGCGCCGGCTGCCGGCTCGCCGAAATCGAAGCGGGCCTCGGGGGGCTGCGGGCCGTGCAGAGTGAACTCGGGCAAAACCTCCGCCGAGGGCCGGTCCACGGAAACCTCCCAGTCCTGGTTCTCGACGCTCTGGCTGAATTCCGAGTAGGGAAGCCCGGCCCCGGGCTGCGCTCTGGCCGGCAGCGGGATCACCGAGACGGGCTTGGATTCGACCAGCGCCTGGCGGATGGCGTCGCGCACAAAATCGTGCACGAAGGACTGCTCCCGGAACCGCACCTCGGTCTTGGACGGGTGAACGTTGACGTCCACCTCGGCCGCATCGCACTCCAGGAAGAGCAGCGCAAACGGATAGCTGCCCGGCGGGATCAGGTTGCGATAGGCGCCCAGGATGCCGTTCAGCAGAATCCGGTCGCGGATCAAGCGCCGGTTGACGAACAGGAAGATGGAATGGCGGTTCAGCTTCTGCACCTGCGGGCGGGAGACGAAACCGCGCAGCGCGTAGGCGGACTCGGCGCTCTCCAGCCGGCGCACGCCCAGGTCGACCAGCTCCTCGAGCGTCTGGCTGCCGAAGACCTGGTAGACGCGCTCGCGCAGCTTCTGGACGGGCGTCACGTTGAGCAGTTCCTTGCCGTCGCTCGCGAGCAGGAAGGTCTTGTCGGGGCTGGCCAGGCTGTAATGGGTTACCAGCGAGGCGATGTGCGCCAGTTCGGTCTGGTCCGAGCGCAGGAACTTCTTGCGCGCCGGGACGTTGTAGAACAGGTCGCGGACGGAGATCTGGGTGCCGGGCGCCAGCGCCGCCTCTTCCGCGCGCAGCATCTTGCCGCCGGCGATCTCGACGCGGGTTCCGGTCTCCTCGCCGGCCGCGCGGGTCTCGAGCAGCAGGCGGGAAACCGAGCCGATGGAGGGCAGCGCCTCGCCGCGGAAACCCAGCGTCGAGATGCTGAGCAGATCCTTGGCGCTGGTGAGCTTGCTGGTGGCGTGCCGCTCGAAGGCCAGCATGGCGTCGTCGCGCAGCATGCCACAGCCGTCGTCGGTGACGCGCATCAGCCGCCGCCCGCCGCTCTCGACCTCGATCCGCAAGTGGGACGCCCCGGCGTCGAGCGAATTCTCGAGCAGCTCCTTGACCACGGAGGCGGGCCGCTCGACCACCTCTCCGGCGGCGATCTTGTTGGCCACGTCGTCGGAGAGAATGCGGATACGCCCCATGCAGTGATTTTACCTCGCGTCCAGCCTGAAGACGGCGAAGTGCGGGTCGCGGTAGACCTCGGTGGCGGGCCGGGCCAGGGCGAGGCGGCGCTCAACCTCCCGGCCCATTTCGTCGCTCGGCAGGATCAGCCACCGGAAATCCCGCTCGCCAAGCCGCGCCAGAACCAGCGCAGCCGGATCCGCCGAGGCGCCGGCCAACAGGTACTCGAAGCGGCGGGGATTGGGAGCGTAGGCCGCGGAAGCATTCTCCAGCGCGAGCACGCGCTCCTCGCCAGTGCGGCGCGCGCGCAGGAACTCGAGCGAGGGAAAAGTTACCAGCGCCTGGCGCAGATAGCCCGCCTTGTCGATCTGGCGCGCGAACAGGCGAAACTGCGGCGCATTGATTTCGAGAATCATGGCCACGGGCAGGGCAAACAATAGTGCATAAGCCGCGGCGAGGTGGATGGAGCCGCGGACCAGGCGGCCGGAGTCCGCATGGAAGGCCATGAGCCGGCGGGTGGTCAGGACGGCCAGCAGGGCCAGCGGGGCGATGGCGTAACGCGGAAAATCCGACAGCACGGCCCAGTACAAGAGGTACAGCCCGCAGAAGAGGAGACAGGCGCGTTCCTTCGCGCTGGCGCGCGCGCGGCGGGCCAGCAGCCAGGCCGGCGCAAAGAGAACGAAGAAGACGCCCAGTGGATTCGGGGACGGCGATTCGAAGTGCCGCCAGCCCTCGAAGTGCAGCGTCCAGGGCGTCCTCGCGAAGCGCAACGCGGCCGCCGGCCAATCCAGGTGCGGGCGCTGGGGGGTGGATTGGAGGGCGTGATGCAGCGCCAGCGGATAGACCGGGTTGCCGGAGAGAGCGAAGGCGCGCGCGTGCCAGAGCAGGCCAAACAGAGCGAACACCGCCGCGAGCGATGCCGCCGCACGCAGCCGCCGCGGCTGCCGCCAAACCGCGCAGAGGTAGAGCGGCGCGAGAGAAAACAGCCCGAACAGGACGGTGTGCTTCACTCCGGCGCCCGCGGCTAGAAAGAACACTCCCAGCAGGATCCAGGCGAAGCGGCCCGAATCCCTCCAGCGCAGGAAACAGTCCAGGGCGGCCAGGACGAAAAAAGCCACGGCCAGGTCGTTCTTGGCGACGCTGCCCGTCCAGTGCAGAAAGGGAATGGAGGCGGCGAAGAGCATGCCGGCCAGGGCGCTGAAACGGCCGGCTCCGCAGGCGCTGGCCAGCCGGATCAATAGCAGAAGGGTCAGGAGGAAGAAGATCGGCGGCAGCATCTGGGCCGCGGCTTGCCCAGCCAGGCTGTAGCCGAGCGTCATGAGGGTCTCGACACCCTGCGGGAGGTAGGTATAGGTGTCAAACGGCAGCGGCTGCCAGGAGTGTTGCGCGGAGTAGGCCAGGGCCGCGGGCAAGTGTTTCGCAAGCACGTCGTAGGCCAGGCTGGGCGCCAGGACCACCAGCGTGCCGCACAGGATGAAGCAGGCGGAAAAGCCGGTCAGCAGGAGGCCCAGCCAGCCCGCGGCCTCCGGGGTCTCGCTCCAGGCCCGGTTCAGGCCGGCGAGCGCCGGCCACAATCCGCCGAACTCGCGAATGGCCGCGAGATCCGCCAGCACAAGCAGCAGCGCGAAGGCCCACCAGTAGTACCAGCCGCAGGCTCCCATGATGAACAGCGCCGGCAGCAGGAGGGCGAAGCCGAGGCCGGCGGAGAGGCCGATCTCCTCGGCAAAACCGCTCGGTTCGAGGCCCAGTTTCCGGCGCAGAAAGCGGCCGAAGGCATAGCAGGTGAGGAAGATCCAGGCCACGACAAGGGTAGCCCGGAGTTCGTAGAACAGGCCCGCGGCCAGGGGCAGCGCGGCGAGCAGGGCCGGTTCATGGCGCCAGAAGCCGCCGCGGCGCAAGCGCTGATAGAGGGGCGCGGCCAGAGCGCAAACGGCGAGCGCAGCCAGGAAGAGGGGGTAGAACCGCGCGCCGGGATGCTTGAAGTAGTCGAGGTGCCAGAGAAACGACCGGATGGTGAGCGCGAAGGCCGCGGCGAGCCAGGCCAGCCAGGCCGCCGCGCCGATGCGCCTGCGCCGGGCCGGCGTCTCTGTCGGGTTCATCGGGATCGGGATCAACCGCTCATCGCGCCCAGGAACTCGGCGTTGCTGCGGGTCTTGCTGAGCTTGTCCAGCAGCAGTTCCATGCACTCGACCTGAGAGAGCGGGCTAAGCACCTTGCGCAGGACCCAAACCCGATTCAGCTCCTCCTTGGGCTGAAGCAGCTCTTCCTTGCGGGTGCCGCTCTTGTTGATGTCGATGGCCGGGAAGACGCGCTTGTCCACCAGCTTGCGGTCCAGGTGGATTTCCATATTGCCGGTGCCCTTGAACTCCTCGAAGATGACGTCGTCCATGCGGGAGCCGGTGTCGATGAGGGAGGTGGCGATGATGGTGAGCGAGCCGCCCTCCTCGATGTTGCGGGCCGCGCCGAAGAAACGCTTGGGGCGCTGGAGCGCATTGGAATCCACGCCGCCGGAGAGCACCTTGCCGGAAGGCGGCACGATGGTGTTGTATGCGCGGGCCAGGCGGGTGATGGAATCCAGCAGAATGACGACGTCGCGCTTGTGCTCGACCAGGCGCTTGGCCTTCTCGATGACCATTTCGGCCACCTGCACGTGGCGGGCGGCGGGCTCGTCGAAGGTGGAGCTGATGACCTCGCCCTTGACGCTGCGCTGCATGTCGGTGACCTCCTCGGGGCGTTCGTCGATGAGCAGCACGATGAGGATGATCTCGGGATGGTTGGCGGTGACCGAGTTGGCGATGGATTGCAGCAGCATGGTCTTGCCGGTGCGAGGCGGGGAAACGATGAGGCCGCGCTGCCCCTTGCCGATGGGCGTCAGCAGGTCCATGATGCGGCCGGAGTAATTCTCCTTCACTGTCTCCAGCTTGATGCGTCCGTGGGGATAGAGCGGCGTGAGGTTGTCGAAGAAGATCTTGTTGCGGGCCTCCTCGGGCGGCTCGAAGTTGATGGCGTCCACCTTGATGAGGGCGAAGTAGCGCTCGCCTTCCTTGGGGGGACGGATCTGGCCCGAGATGGTGTCGCCGGTGCGCAGATCGAAACGGCGGATCTGGGAGGGCGAGACGTAGACGTCGTCGGGTCCGGGCAGGTAGTTGTACTCGGGCGCCCGGAGGAAGCCGAAGCCGTCGGGGAGGCACTCGAGGACGCCTTCGGAGAAGATCAGGCCGCTCTTCTCGGCTTGCGCCTGGAGGATTTTGAAAATCAGTTCCTGCTTGCGAAGGCCGGAAGTGCCGGCCAGGCCGAGATCCTTCGCGATCTGGTTGAGTTGCTGGATGCTCAGGTCCTTGAGAGCGACCAGATCCAGGGTGGTGGCGGCGGTGGCGCCATTCTTGGTGGGAGGCGCCGGACCCCGCCCCTTGCGAGCGCCAGGTTGGGGAGGAGCGGCCGTCGGCGCGGCCGTCGGCGTGGTCGCCGGCGCGGTCTGAGCCGTGGGTTTCTCCTCTAGCGCTGGGGTTGGGTTTTCGGTTTGTTCTGGGTTTTCGGTATCGTTTGCCAAGTCTCCCTCACTCCCCGGCCTCTCATGGCCGGGCCAATTGGGATGGGTAGTTCAGATTGTCAAGCTTCGTGGCGGCCACGCTGTGGCGCCGGTCGCGGAGCGGAATCGGCTGCGGGCAGCCAGGTTCCGCATTGAATTCCAGGGATACAATCTCCGGCGCTTCTTCAGGGGAAAACCGCTCCCGGTGGGCTGCACCCATTATATACCGCACTTCTGCGCCCATGGCCCAGAGCAACCCGGCTGGCGAAATGTTGCGATCCGCTAGTGCAACTGCTCTTCGCTGGACTGAGCGACGATTTCCACCGGCGCGACGCCGGCGGCGAGCGGGAGTGCGACGATTTCCCGCTCCAAGGCAATTTTGAGCACCTCGTCCATGGACTCGACGAAGTGCAAAGTCATTTGGTTCCGTACATTTTCGGGGATATCGGGGAGGTCTTTCTCGTTGTCCTTGGGGATGATGACCTCGAAGATGCGGTGCCGGCTGGCGGCCAGCAGTTTCTCCTTCAACCCGCCGATCGGAAGGACCTTCCCCCGCAGTGTAATCTCGCCGGTCATGGCCACGTCGCAGCGCACGGGAATTTTTGTCAATGCGCTGGTGATCGCCGTGCAGATGGTGATGCCGGCCGAGGGGCCATCCTTGGGAATGGCGCCTTCCGGCACATGCACGTGGATGTCCAGGTTCCGGTAAAAGTCGCGTGGCAAGCCGAGATGGTGAGCCCGGGAGCGGATGTAGCTGAGGGCGGCCTGGGCGGATTCCTGCATGACATCGCCCAGCTTGCCGGTAATGGTCAGCTTGCCCTTGCCGTCCATGATGGTGGCTTCCGAGGTCAGGATCTGGCCGCCCACTTCGGTCCAGGCCAGGCCGATGGAGGCTCCGATTTCATTGGATTTGTCCTTCTCGAGGTCGCGGAATTTCGCCGGACCGAGGTAATCGGAGACGTTTTCGAGGCGAATGACGGACACCGGAGGCGTGGAGCGAACCTTGGCGCTCTGGGCATTCACCACCGCGCGGGCCACCTTGCGGCAAATGTTGCCGATCTCGCGCTCGAAGTTCCGGACGCCGGCCTCGCGCGTGTAGAACTGGATGAGCGCCATCAGCCCCTCGTCCGTGAACTGGACGCGCTCGAGGTTGAGCCCGGTCTGCTTAGTCTGCTTCTTGACCAGGAAGCGCTTGCCGATTTCCAGCTTCTCCTGCTCGGTGTAACCGGAGAGGCGGATCACCTCCATGCGGTCCTGGAGCGCCGGGGGCACGGTGTGGAGCACGTTGGCGGTGCAGATGAAGAAGACCTGGCTGAGGTCGTACTCGACGTCGAGATAGTGGTCCATGAACATGAAGTTCTGTTCCGGATCCAGGACCTCGAGCAGGGCGGCGGAAGGGTCGCCCCGGAAATCCATGGACATCTTGTCGACTTCGTCCAGCATGAAGACCGGATTGCGGGTGCCGGCCTTGCGCATCATCTGGAGGATCTGGCCGGGCAGCGCCCCAATGTAGGTGCGGCGGTGGCCGCGGATCTCGGCCTCGTCGCGCACACCTCCCAGCGAGAGGCGGATGAACTTGCGGCCGGTGGCCTTGGCGATGGACATGCCGAGCGAAGTCTTGCCCACGCCGGGAGCGCCGACGAAACACAGGATGGAGCCGCGCGGGTTCTTCACCAGCCGGCGCACGGCCAGAAACTCGAGGATACGCTCTTTGATCTTCTCCAAACCGTAGTGGTCGGATTCGAGAATCTGCTCGGCGAACTTGAGATCGCGGATTTCCTTGGATTTCTGCTTCCATGGCACCGCCAGGAGCCATTCCAGGTAGTTGCGGGAAACCGTGGACTCGGCCGACATGGGCGGCATGTTCTCGAGACGCTTGAGTTCGGCGAGGGCCTTCTCCTGGGCGTCCTTGGTCATGCCGGCGGATTCGATCTTCTTCTTGAGCTCGTCGATCTCGCTCTTCTCGCCGCGGCCCAGCTCCTTCTGGATGGCCTTGATCTTCTCGTTGAGGTAATACTCTTTCTGGGCGCGCTCCATCTGGCGCTTGACCCGGCCCTGGATGGTGCGGTCGACGCTGAGCTTCTCGATCTCGATGTCCAAGAGCTCGGCCACGCGGGTGAGGCGGTCGATGGGATCGAAGATTTCGAGCAGCTCCTGCTTTTCCTCGATGGTGAGCTGCAGGTTGGCGCCCACGGTGTCGGCCAGCTTGCCGGGATCCTCGACCCGGATGGCGGCGATCATGGTCTCGTAGTTGAGGTTCTGGCTGAGCTTGATGTACTGCTCGAAGAGCGTGCCGACCCGGGCGACCAGGGCCTCCAGTTGCGGGCCCGGCTCGACCTTGAAATGGAAAGTGCGCACCACGGCGCGCAAGAAACCGGCGTCTTCGGCGACCGAAACGATCCTGCCGCGCTCGATGCCTTCCACCAGCACCTTGATGTTGCCATCCGGCTGCTTCAAGCTCTGGACGATGTTCACGATGGCGCCCACGGTGTAGATTTCCTCGGGACGCGGCTCGTCTACCGAGGCGTCATGCTGGGTGGCGAGGAAGATCTTCTTGTCGCCGGCCAGGGCCTCCTCGAGGGCGCGCACACTGGAATCGCGGCCCACCACGAAGGGGGTCATCATGTGGGGAAAGATGACCACGTCGCGGACGGGCATCATGGGCAATCGTCTTGTATCGGTTTTGTCCTTAGAGGTCAGCATCTTAATTCATCGCGTGGCGGCGCGCCAGCCGTAAACGCCAATGATTCCCAAAGACCCAAATCGGCCCCCGAAAGCCGAAGCGGAGTGCGAACCGGCAGCGAAACCTGCCCTACCCAGCCTTCTCCAGCAGCGCGACGTTGATCTTCTGGGCCATCACCATCTCCTTGGTCACGCCGAACTCCCGCACCTTCTTGTACGAGGGGAGATAGTACATCAGGTCCAGCATCAAGTCTTCCAGGATCATGCGCAGGCCTCGGGCCCCCACCTTACGCTCCATCGCCAGCGTCGCGATGGCTTCCAGCGCATCATCGCTGAACTTCAGTCTAACATTTTCGAACTCGAAGAGTCTCTGATACTGGCGCACAATGGCGTTTTTGGGTTTGGTGAGGATCTGTATCAGAGCGTCCTTGTCAAGGTCCGCCAGCAGGCCGACCACCGGGAGGCGGCCGATGAATTCGGGGATGAAGCCAAACCGGATGAGGTCGACGGGCTGCAGCTTCTCGAGCAGGTCCAGATCGCGGCGGCCGGGCAGGACGGGCCTGGCGACGCCATCCGGAGAACGGTCTTCGGCGGTCAGGAAGCCGATGGCTTTCTTTCCGGTGCGGCGGCCAATGACCTTCTCGAGCCCGACGAAAGCGCCACCACAGATGAACAGGATGTTGGTGGTGTCCACGGGCGTGAACTCCTGGTGCGGATGCTTGCGCCCGCCCTGGGGAGGCACGTTGGCGACCGTTCCTTCGAGAATCTTGAGCAGGGCCTGCTGAACGCCTTCTCCGGAAACATCCCGGGTGATGGAGGGGTTCTCGTCCTTGCGGCTGATCTTGTCAATCTCGTCGATGTAAATGATGCCCTGCTGCGCGCGCTGCACGTCCCAGTCGGCATTCTGGAGCAAGCGCAAGATTATGTTCTCAACATCTTCGCCGACGTAGCCGGCCTCGGTGAGAGTGGTGGCGTCCACGATGGCGAAGGGAACGTCCAGGATGCGCGCCAGGGTTTGAGCCAGAAGTGTCTTGCCGGAACCAGTGGGTCCGATCAGCAAGATATTGGATTTGGCCACCTCGACTTCGCCACCGCGCTGCTTGTTCATGTGGATGCGCTTGTAGTGGTTGTAGACGGCTACCGCCAGGCGCTTCTTGGTGGATTCCTGGCCGATCACGTACTGGTCCAGGTACTCCTTTAATTCCAATGGCTTAGGCAGTTTGTGAGGGGCGGCGTAAGGGGAGTCGTGGCGATCGTCTTCGAGAATGGAATTGCAGACCGCAATGCACTCGTCGCAGATGTACGCCCGAGGATAATCGCTGGGGGAAGAAATCAGCTTCCCGACGACGTCCTGGCTCTTGTGACAGAAGGAACAGCGCAGAGGTTCATCCGAACCCACACGCTTCATCGGGCTGCTCCCGCGCGATTCGATTTCTGGATCAACCGCATATATACCGGGATCTGCTTCTATTATCGCCGGAAGCAAGCGCCACGGCAATGAGTAAGTTTGCGCAGCGGGGGCGTCTAGTACTGCCCAGTACGGGGAGAACGAAGGGCAGGCGTGGGGAGGCGGGTGAGGGGCGAAGGCACCGCCGATTGGCCCGCTGCGTGCTTGGGCGGCCTCCGGCAGAGGGAAGGCAGCTGCAGGTGGCCTCCGGGGGCTGAAGCTGGGTTTGGTATGTCAATTCCTGGTTGCAGGGGGCTTGGAGGAGTCGTAGAGCAGTTGCTCCTCAGTTCGGGCCGGCGTGCGGACTGGTAGAACGCTTGGATGGCATAGAATAACCTCAATAAAAGGGCAGGCACGGGGTTGGCGAGAGGCGGATCGTTGAACTCGGGAAGCGATTGAGAGGGCGGGAGATTGAGCTGGGGGGGCGGCGGGGATTACAAAAAGCCGCATAAGCTCGCGTAGGGCGCGCGCGGAGTTCGTGATACATTCGAAAAGGAACACCATGCCGAGTTGGCTGGGCGAGGCTGGTGTGGCGGCGTTGGGGTGGCGAGAAGTTCGAAGCGGTCGGGCCCTTAGCTCAGCGGTTAGAGCAGCGGACTCATAATCCGTTTTACACCAGTTGCGGTTTCTCACGGTCGTTCACCCTTCCCGATTGGCATCTATTGAGCCATGCTTGTATAAGATTGTAAATACGTGTACTTATCTCCAGTCATACGTCCTGCGGCATTTGGCCCTTCGGCGCCACAGGGAGAAATCGGTAGAAGCCCTTCTATGCACAGGGGGGCATAGCAGGGGGCATACTGGCAAAGCAGCGGACTTTTTGTGTGCGCGGATCGTCCAGCGGATCACGTGCCGAGTTGCGGGTGGCGGATCGCGAGAGCCACATGAAGGTCCGGATCGCTACGCCTGGTGCGCCCGTCACGGGCTTACCATCGGTCCTTGCCCTTTTCCCAGGACACCCCAGCCCGAACCTCGTCGATCAGAAACCGCACGCCTTGGTTGTCGGACGGATTCAGCCATAGCATGCGTTCGAAGATGTGCCCCGCCTCCTCGAAACGTCCAAGCCGCCAGAGACACAGCCCGAAGCCGTGCATGCAGCGGAGGAAGGGCCGATTGTCGATCCAGCCCCACGGCAGCAGGCCGTCGAACCTTTCGCCGAGCGACAGTTCACCGATGCGGAATCCCGCCTCGTAGTGCCGGACGGCATCCTCGGGCCGGCAGTCGAAGACCATGTTGCCCAGATGCGCGTGGGCGTCCAGGCAGCGAAGGTCTGCCTGGCAGAGATCCATCAGAATCTTGTATGCGCCCTCTACATCGCCGGAGTCCTTACGGTCGTTGGCTTCGCCGATCGGGTCGGAAAACGGATCGTCGGCATCGGCTCCGGGCAGGACCTGCTCCATCTCGAACTCCGGCCGCGGGCCACGGTCGATAATCGGTTTGGCCCACTCCTCGATCGGCTCCCCCTCCTCGCCCCAGTAATGCTCCGCCGGATTCCAGATGCCCCGCTGTTCCATCCGCAATGGAGCCAGCCCCAGTGCTTTCGCATCGAGCCGGGTGGACTCGATTGCGCCGGACAGATAGGGATTGCCCGCATAGGTCCACCGCTTTGCCGGGCAAACGATCGCGATCTCTCCAGGCACGACGTCCCAGAGCCGGCGAGCGCGAAAGGTGAAGGTCTCGTCGCCTCCCAGCAGGCGGCAACGTGCTGCCTTCTGCTTGATCGACAGAACCACCAATTCGATGGGCTCTTCGGCCGTCGGGACCGTGACAGTGGGTTTTCGGCGGTTCGTGCTGCGAGTGCCGGGCGGGAATGGCGCAATACCCATCCACTTTCGATATGCCGCCAAGTAGCGCCCAGCCTGCATGCTCAGGGGAATCACCACCTCGGACGCCGCCACGACGTGCTTCCTGCCATCCGCACTGCGACACACGGCGGTGAGCCCGCGCCGCTCGTTGCCGTCGTAGTCGAACTTGAGCACCTGAACCGGCTCGCCGATGACGGTGGCATCGCAGGGCACGGCCACGTCGTTCTCGAACGCCTGCCGGAAGGCCCAGAGCTGCTCGTCCTCCCCGTTCGCGTCGGTGGTGATCTCGTCGATGAGTTCGTCCAGGTAGGCAAGTTCTGGACCGGTCTTCTTCATAGGCGGTTCCTTCCGCGCCTTGCGCTCCAGCGATCCTTGGCGCGCTCCAGAAAGGAGGGCGGCCCCTGGCGCCCCGTCCCAGCGGCGACGGACTCGAACGCCGCCATGAATCCGGTCTTCCGGTAGTGGTCGGCCCGAACCTGACGCACAGTTCCTTCCCATTCGGCCGCGAGTCCGGCGCGCAAGTAGCATCGCCGGGCCCGATCGAGGTTCGAGACGGCCGCAGCATAGTACTTGCTCTTCCCTGCATCGACGATGCGCATCGCCTGAGCGCGCCACAAGCGGGCGGCCAGTTCGGGGCGGGTCTTCTCCAGCCTCATCGCCGCTGGCTCGGTGGCGTAGTGGCTGGTGTTCTTTAAGGCGATGTCGGTTGTGCCGCTCACCAGATCCGCGAGCCGTTCCGTCTCCTTGGTTTCGGTGAACAACTCCATTACGGAGTGCAGATCGGCTCCCCGGGCCGCTTCCAGAGCCTTCTCGCGCCACGCCGCTCGCTGCGCTTTCGGCACGACCTTCATGAGGTCGTCGAAGCTGAATTTGGAGGGATGCTCGCGATACTCGGCCCAAGCGACATCGATTGCCTCATCGCACCTGCCGAGCTTGGTCAGTAACTCGCGCCGGAGCCGGCTCAGATCGTATGTGGCTGCGGACCCGTGAGCTTCCTGCCGGTCCAGGCCGATGCCGCGCTCCACCCATGTCAGGGCCAGTTCCGGCTGGCACGAGACCAAGATCGTGGCCAGCGCCAGGCAATCTTGCGGTTTCAGACCGGTCTGTTCGGCCAGGGCCTGGTAGGCAGCCGCATTCTTCTGCGCCAGATAAACCGCACGCAAGACATCGCCCCAGCGGCGGTGGTCGTACTCCTCGGAAGGTGTGGCCTCAAAACGCGCTCGAATCAGGCTTTCGAACACCACAAGCCCAGGTTTGTTGAAGGCCTTGGCCACCTCCGCCTCGATCCCGTAGCAGAAGGCGTAAGGGTCGTCGTCCATCCACCCGAGCAAGGTTGCCGCCGTCTCATCCGCCTCGGCCCCGGCCGCCTGCCGGGCCTTGATCCACCGGCAGATGAGATCCTGCGCAAACTGCCCGAAACTCCCGCTCGAATCATCGACTTGTTCAGCCTTCTCATGGCAGCCGGCAAGAAAGACCTCATAGAGCCGGGCGGCGCGTGCTGCATCGGTCTTCAGGAGAGTATCGATCTCGGCCACAACCCCTTCGAGGACGCTCACGAACGAGAAGCACGCGCGGTCGCGGATGAATTCGCCCGGGCTGAACGCCAGTTCAATCCGCTGCTCGATCAGGTCCGGTTGGTTTCGAGGCGTTCGCTTCAATGGCGGCCCTTCCATGGTTCTCCAGGAAGCCGGGAAACTAACTGAGTCAGGACGACCTCGGCAGCGGCGGCAACGTCGAACGGGTTCTCGCCCGCGCCGGTCATTGCCAACAGTGGGGCGATGTCGCCATGAAACGCCGGGTCAGCCAGCTTCTCTGCGAGATTCGCTTCGAACTCGGCCCGCGAGACCGGCGCTCCCGAGTTCTCCATGTACTGTTGGAAGCAATCTACCGTCTTCCCGCCGTCCAACTTCGGATGCCGCGCAAGCGAGACCGCCAAGTCGAATAGGTCCCGGCCCTTCTTCCTTTGATAGAAGGCGCGCAGTTTCGTCCCGAGTAGTTCTTCGAGCGCGTAGGTCACTACTTCAGCCCGGCCCGTGAACCACGGGTTGTCGACGGCGACCAGCTTCCTCGCGAATCCAAGAACGGCGAAGTGTTCGCGCGTGTTGACTTCGACTTTGAGCCGGAGCGGCGTGACCGGCTGAATCTCGGAGTCGAAACGGTAGACAAACGTCATCCTTCCCTCCGACTGCTTCCGCCGCGGCTCGCCCAGCCACGGGTCAAGCCTTGCGTGCAAGGCGGTCATCACCAGACCGATGGGACCGGCCTGCACCTGCACCAGGTCGACGTCCTCCGAATATCGAAGCGCCGGGCTCAAGTGCAGCTTGTGCAGAGCCGAGCCGCCGCGAAAGGCAAGCTGGGCGGAAAGCACGGGGTCGGAGTAAATTTCGACAATTGCCCTTGAGAGAACGAGGTCCTGTTCCACTTGCGCGTCGGTCGACCAAGGCGCAGAGCGGCGCCAAGCCGTGATGTTCGCGCGTGGAATCACTCGTCGACCTCAATCTTCTCGTTTACCAGCACCCGCCAGCGTTCATCCTTCGGTGCTCCCTTGGCATCCCGATCCGCGCGCAGCGGAATGGCGCGTGGCCGCCGATCCGCGACCCAGGCTGCCAGCGGGCCGGTTTTGTCGCCGGCTCCGGCGCGTTCCAGGAGAAGACCAACTCGTTGCGCGGCTGCCACGTCGGACTCCATGGCCACGGTCTGAACCAGCCGGTCAGGATCTAACCTTTCGGCAAGTTCGGAAAAAACGGTGACGATGTTTCCTATACCGCCGGCAGCCTGCGGATAGAGGACCATGTCAACGGCGGTAGCTTCCGGAGACGACACGGTCATGGAACCGGTCTCGGTCTTGAAACTAACAGTCTGAGTGAGGGCTACGCGCTTCTTGTAGATGAAGCGGAGCCGGTTCTTTCCAGCAACGGCGGGCCGCAGAGCCATGTCGGTGATGACTTGAAACTCCTGCGGTTGCTGATGCGCGGCGCCATGAAGCGCGGCGGCCGAGAGGATGCCGACGTAGTATGGCCTCCCGTGAAATCTCATGAGCGCGTCGAGGTACCAAGAAGGTGGCGGCGCTCCAACAAATCGGTATTCGAGTGGGACAATGACGAAGAACCCGCGACGGGGCGAAGCCAGCCGAAACTGTAGCACCAACCGCCTGGCGGCTTGTTTGAAAGCCACGGGCGACAGCCCACACGCTTCCCGGGCCTCGGCCGAGGCAAACGAATAGCGTCCCGCCTGCTGGAGGGTGTCGACGTACTCCGGCAGGTTGTGGCCACTGGCTGGCTGCGGTCCCATTTGCATAAAGCACTACTATACACTACCTTTTGCGAATGAGGCGCAGGGCACCCTGGCCAATCAAACGGCCGTGCTTCCAATTCTCCAGTTCCAAGTCTGGACAGTCCCGTCCCGCGCCAGGCAGGCGGCAAAGGGTCTGGCGGTGACAAGAACGCCCACGGCGCTCGGCGGCAAGCCTGAGGAATCGGACTATGAGTCCGTTGGTCAAGACGAAAGCCCGCTGCTCTGGTGGTGACGTTAGACACCAAGTGTATAGTTTTGCGCTGACGTTTGCGATAGAATTGGGTGAGAGTGTGCAACCGCTCCTCGCCGGAGGGGGGCATAGAAAGGGGCACAGGGCAGCTTGCCATTCTGCCGGTTAAGTTGCTGTAAATGAGCTACTTGGGCCCTTAGCTCAGCGGTTAGAGCAGCGGACTCATAATCCGTTGGTCGTAGGTTCAAATCCTACAGGGCCCACCAGTCAAAGGTTGGTACTGGCGCCAGCGACCGCCTACTTGACCCGCTTGGCTACGAATTCCTCAGTGGCGAAGTCGCCCACCTGGCGGACGAACTTGATCTCGTCGCCGGAGACTTTGCCGGTGTATTCGATGCGGATGTCCTGCTCCTCGAATTTCAGCATCTCGACGAACGAGATCTGATCCCCGTTCACCTTGCCTTCCGTAATGGCCGTCTCGCCTCTCTCGCTGATGGCCTTGCCGGTGAGCTTGGCGCCGTCGGCGTGAAGGTCGTAGGTGTACTTCTGGACGCCGATGGCGGTATCGAACTCGGCCGTCCACTTCCCTGTAACATCGGCGGCGAAAGCGGCGAACAAAAACACCAGCGCGAGAGCTGTCAGAGAAAGGAACCTGCGGCAAATCATAAGTGGTCTCCTTCGAGGCTTGGAACGCTATCCATCTTCGATCTTGGCCTCCTTGGGCGCGATGCCCAGGGCCTTCATTTTGCGGTAGAGGTTGCTGCGCTCGAGGCCCAGCAGTTCCGCGGCGCGGCTGACGTTGCCGGCGGTCTCCTCGAGCTTCTTGAGGATGTAGTCGCGCTCGGCGGACTCGCGCACCTCCTGCAGGCTGGCGAAGCTCTCGGCGGGCGGCTGGGCGGCGCCGCGACGGGTAAGATTCAGCGGGATGTGGCGGGCGTCGACGCGGACCTGCGGGTTCATGATGACGATGCGCTCCATCAGGTTGCGGAGCTCGCGCACGTTGCCGGGCCAATAGTAGCCGGCCAGCACGTGGTAGGCCTCCGGCGTCAACTCCTTGGACTTGCGGCCATAGGCGGTGGTGAATTCGCGCAGGAAATAGTCGGCCAACAGCGGGATGTCCTCGAGGCGGTCGCGCAGCGGCGGCACATGGAAGGGGATGACGTTGAGGCGGTAGAAGAGGTCCTCGCGGAAGTTGCCGCGCTCGATCTCCTCGTCCAGGTGCTTGTTGGTGGCGGCGACGACGCGCACGTCCACCTGGATGAACTGGGAGGCGCCCACCGGCTCGAAGCGCTGCTCTTCGAGGGAGCGCAGCACCTTGGCTTGGGTCTTGAGGCTCATGTCGCCCACCTCGTCCAGGAACAGCGTGCCGCCGTGTGCCTTCTGGAACTTGCCGGTCTTATCGTCGATGGCGCCGGTGAAGCTGCCCTTGCGATGGCCGAAGAGCTCGCTTTCGATGAGCTCTTCGGGGATGGCCGCGCAGTTGACTTCGACAAACGGTTCGGCCGAGCGCGGGCTGGAGGCGTGGATGGCGTGGGCCACCAGTTCCTTGCCGGTCCCACTCTCCCCGTAGATGAGCACCCGGCCGTTGGTGCCGGCCATCAGGCGCAACTGCTGGCGGAGCGCCTTCATGGGGACGCTCTCGCCGATGATGCGGTACTTCGACTCGCTGGAATCCTTGAAGCGCTGGTTCTCGAGTTCCAGCCGGCGGTACTCGGCCGCGTTCTTCACGACGATGGAGACCTTGGAAATGGTCAGCGGCTTCTCGAGGAAATCGAAGGCGCCGAGCTTGGTGGAACGGACGGCGTTTTCGATGGTGCCGTGGCCGGAGATCATGATCACCACGGGGCGGTCGGCGAAAGGGATCTCCTGGATGCGTGCCAGAGTTTCGAGGCCGTCCATGCCGGGGAGCCAGACGTCGAGCAGCAGCAGGTCGTAGCTCTGCCGGGCCAGTTCCTGGAGGCAGGCCTCGCCGCTGGGGACCGCGGAGGCTCGATGCCCCTCGTCTTCCAGCACGCCGCACAGAGACTGGCGAATGCCGGGCTCGTCGTCGACCACCAGGATGCGCAGTTGCTTCATGCCACCACACCCTTCGGGCCGGGGGCCGGGAGGGTCTCCTCCTCGGCCGGCACGATGGCTGGGATCTCGACAATGAAGCGGGCTCCCTGCGGCTGGTTGTCCTCGACGCGGACGGTGGCGCCGTGCTCGGCGAGGATGCGGCTGACGATGGCCAGGCCCAGGCCGGTACCCCGCCCCTTGGTCGAGAAATAGGGCAGGAAGAGGCGGTCTTTGTCCTCCGGGGAGATGCCACAGCCGGTGTCGGCCACGGTAAGCTCGATGGTCTCGGGGCCGGCGGCCTGGGTAGCGATGTACAGGCGCCTCAGCAGCGACTCCTGCATGGATTCGTCGGCATTATCGACCAGGTTGACCACCACGCGCTTGAACTGCTCGCGGTCGATGTTGACGGGCGGCAGGCCGGCGGCGAGTTCCTTGTGGATCTCAATCCCCTCGAGCCGTCCCTGGAAAACGCCCAGCGCAATTTCGACCACTTCGTTCAGGTCGGCGGGCGACCGCTGGGCGGTGGGGAAGCCGGCAAACTGCGAAAACTCGCCGACCAGCGTCTTCACGGACTCGACTTCGGCGGCGATGGTGGCCGTGCACTCCCGGAGAATACGCGCCGACTCGGGCGGCAGCGCCAAGCGGTCGATCTGCAAGGCGATGCGCTCGCCGCACAGGGCGATGGGCGTGAGCGGATTCTTGATCTCGTGGGCGATGCGGCGGGCGACTTCCTCCCAGGCGGCCATGCGCTGGGCGCGCAGCAGATCGGTGGTGTCCTCGAGGACCACCACGAATCCGGAGGTCAGCCGCTCCTCGAGCGCCGCCACGGTCACCGAGAGGTGCAGCGTGCCGCGGCGGCTGGACAGCTCGATCTGGCGGGCCGAGACTCCGGTGCGGCGCGCGCGCTTCATCATGTATTTGATTTCGGCGGTGTCCTCGCGGGTGAACAGGTCCTCGAGCCGGGAGGCCTCGGCCACTTTGGCCTCCGGGAAAAGCTGGTGAAGCGCGCGGTTCACACGCAGGATGCCACCGTCGGAGGAAATCGAGATCACGCCGGTGGGAATGCTCTCGAGAATGGCTTCGGTGAAGCGGCGGCGGCGCTCGAGCTCGCGGCTGTTGGCCTCCAAGGCGTGCGTCATCTCGTTGAACGCGCGCACCAGTGTGGCCAGCTCGTCGATGGCGCTCACTTGCACTCTGTAGCCCAGATTGCCACGGCGCACTTGCCCGGCCGCCTCGAGCAAGGCGGTGATGGGGTTGGAGATCTGCTTGGAGAGAAACAGCGCGCTCCAGGAGGCGAAGAACAGGATGAAGAGCGTAATCAGGGCCAGCAACATCAGGTAGAAGTTGCGGAAACCCCGGCGGTCGACGGTCAGCTTATCGTACTTGCGGATGGATTGCTCGATGCGCTGCTGCTGCTGGGCGATGTCGCTGCGGGGCCTGGGCGCCACCAGCACGTAGCCGAGAACGATGCCCCCGGCTTCGACCGGCGCCCGCATTCCCTGCGCCATCGGCTTGCCGTTTCCGCACAGGCGGACGGTGGAATCGTCCACGCGCACCAATTCGGCCGCGGCGATGTTGCGCTGCTGGCAGAGGCGGTCGAGCGACCCGCTGCCTCCCGAGGCCAATGCCGCTGTTTCGGGCAACCCCGCCAGCCACACCGCTTGGCTGGCCGCCTTCTCGTTGGCCTCCCGGCCCAGGATCTCGACAATCTTGCCCAGGTCGTCCCGCACGTCTTGGGCCGGGCGGCTGAACCACTTGGCCAGGTTGTAGTTCAGTACCGAGACGCTCCACAGCACCAGGAAGAACACCGGCATGAAACTCAGCGCCAGCGCACCGGCCAGCAGCCTGGTCTTGATGCGCGAGCCCTCGCGGTTGCTGCGCCGCTCGATATACAGTTTGAGGGCGGTGCGGAACAGCATGAACCCCAGCGTGACCGTAAGCAGAAAGACCAGCGTGGAAACCGCCCAGTAGAGAAAGGTCTGCTCGGGACTGACCGGGGCGTAGTCGCCGAAGCTGAACGAGCCTTGCCACAGGACGAGCGCCGCCGACAGGATCAGCAAAACGACACCCGAGCCATACAGCAGGCGTTTGCGCATGGGAACTATGCCCATTATAGGATCGATGAATCGGGGCGCGCCGGGAGGACGGTCAGTTCGCCCTTGGCGACGCGCCGGGTCGGGGGGCTGCCGGCTTTCGAAATGGAACATCCCCGACCGGGTCGTCGTAGGTTATAGTTGAAGGCTGAGAGATGCCGTTCTGTTGCCGATGCGGATGCCAGATTGGGGAGAGCAGCCAATACTGCTCCAAGTGCGGGGCGCCTCAGGCGGGCGTGCGGGTGGGGGCGGACTTCGCGGCCGGGATGAGCCCGCGGACCGCATCCATCCTGTGCTACATCCCCTGGGTCGGCTGGATTGCCGCCATCGTCGTGCTGGCCTCGAGCACCTTTCGCAACAACCGCACGGTGCGCTTCCACGCCTTTCAGGGCCTGTACCTCTTTGTGGCCGGGCTGCTCATCAAGTGGGCGTTCACGCCGCTGACCTTCTTCGACGGCCCTCCGCACTTCCACCTGCAGGGGTTGCTCGAGATGGCGATTTTGGCGCTCTGGATCTTCATGATCGTGAAGACCAGCCAGGGGCAAGTCATCTCTCTGCCGGTGATCGGCGAGCTGGCGGAGAAATCGCTCTCGGAGTGAGCGGAGCGGGCGGGCCCACCGGGACCGGTGAGGATGCCCGCGCTTCTGGCAATACACCCAGCGATGCAGCCTGGGCTTCGGCAGGCTGTCAGTTCCTTCGCTACAATTGGGCTGATGTGGTGCCTGAGCAAGGAAGACTCCAGAAGGTGGTGTGAAGGACGAGCAATCGCGCTAAGCGATACCGGCCTCCCCGCGACTCCAAAACGACGGTATTGCGTAGACGCGCCTCTCTCTGGCCTGAACTGGTCTCGTCTGCACTGGCTCGGGGAGGTCTTGGTAGATCATCTCGAGCCGTTTGAAGAGTGCCTTCTGTGGGTGACACAGTGGGGCGTGTGGCCGTCAAGCGAGAATCTTCACTTGTTCTATCGTGTGCGTGGAAGCTACGGTGAATGCCGTCCTCTCTCAGGTGCGCCGGGGCATTTGTTCCCTAAACACGAAGGACAGGATCTCGCCACCTTCATCCAATTGGCGCTCTTGGCTGGATGGGACTTCTGGGTGCTTCCGGTACCCTCATTCGCCGCAGTCTTCGTCAGCCACGACGAGTTCCTCATAATGGACACGGACAACGAGGATCATGCAAATGGGGTGAAGAACGCGTTGCACGGGGCGACCCTAACGGGTGAGTCGGAATCAGGCGGTCAATAGTGCGTCTGGTCCATGTCGGATCAGACCCAACTGCGGCCTGAGCCTAAGTCCGCTCCGCGCGTTGCAGTTCGCGGCAACCGCCCGGCCTCCCAGCCGGGCGGTTCGGGTCCAGGCTGGCGGCAGATGCCGGCCGGGTGTCATTTGTCGGAGTCGGAGAATGGGCGGGCGGCATCTGAATACTAGATGGAGCGTGGCTGGAAGGCAGCGAGAGGGATCGGAGCGTACATAGAACTCACCAAGCCGCGGATCACCTGGCTGATCCTGATGAGCACGGCGGTGGGTTACTTTTTCGGCGAGAGCGGGCCGTGGCGCCTTGCGGTGCTGTTCCACGCGCTGCTGGGGACGTGGTTGCTGGCGTCCGGGACGGCCACTCTGAACGAGTGGTACGAACGGGAGGGGGATGGCAGGATGCGGCGCACGCGCGACCGGCCGATTCCTTCGGGCCGCGTGGCACCCCGGAGCGCGCTGGGCTTCGGCATCCTGCTTTCCGGGCTGGGATTCGCGGATCTGGCGTGGGGGGCGAACATGGTGGCGGCGTTCTGGGGGCTGGTGACGCTGCTCTCCTACCTGTTCCTGTACACGCCGCTGAAACGGCGCACTCCGCATTCGACCACGCTGGGGGCGCTGCCGGGCGCCATGCCGCCGCTGATCGGGTACGCGGCAGCGCGGGGAGCGCTGGCCCCGGGGGCTTGGGTGCTGTTCGCGATCCTGTTCTTGTGGCAGTTCCCGCACTTCCTTTCCATCGCCTGGATGTATCGCGAAGACTACCGGCGCGGCGGGATCGCGTTCCTTCCGGTGGTTGAGCCGGATGGAAGATCGACAGCCAGGCAGATGCTGATGGGCGCGCTGCTGCTGGTTCCGATCAGCCTGCTTCCGGAGTACTTTTCGATGGCGGGGAGACTTTACGGGATCGGCGCTTTGGCGCTAGGGGTGGGGTTCGTCTACGCCACGCTGCGGCTCGCGCTGGATCGCACCGCCGCCCGCGCGCGTTGGGTCCTGCTAGCCTCCGTGACCTACCTACCACTGCTGTACGGCCTGCTGCTGGCGGACTCGTCGCGTCTCTGGCCGTCTTAGCCGGCCCGTTAACAATTCCTTCAAAAAACCCGCAACTAAGTGGCTCCTGTTCTCTCTATTAAAGCGGAGGGTAAAGTCTTACTCAGGCGTGCCGGATGGCCCAACTCTTTCACCGCAGTTCGAATGCCCTTGCCCGTGCCAGCATCTTCGGCGCGGTCTTGATTTTGGGCGGGTTGGGTTGGCTGCTGTTCGCCGCTTACCGGTCGGATTATGTGACCGGGGCGCACGTGGTGCGCGAGCAACCGGTGCCCTTCAGCCACAAGCACCATGTCGGGGGGGAAGGAATCGACTGCCGTTATTGCCACACGTCGGTGGAAGATTCCGCTTTTGCCGGCTTGCCGGCGACGGAGACGTGCATGAGCTGCCACAGCGAGATCTGGAGCGAGGCGCCCGCGCTGGAGCCGGTGCGGGCCAGTTTCCGCTCCGGGAAGCCAATCGAGTGGACCAGGGTTCACTATCTCGCCGACTTCGTGTACTTCAACCACAGCATCCACGTGAATAAAGGAATCGGCTGCGAGACCTGCCACGGGCGCGTGGATCAGATGCCGCTTACCTGGCAGGAGAACACCTTACTCATGCAATGGTGCCTGGACTGCCACCGCCAGCCGGAGCTTTACGTGCGGCCGCGGGAAGCGGTCTTTCAGATGGGCTGGAAGCCGCCCGCGGACCAGCTCGCGATGGGGCGGCGCCTGGTGAAGGAATACAAGATTCGCAGCCTGACGGACTGCTACACATGCCACCGATGAACTCTCCCCATACCTGGCGCAGCCTGGAAGAACGAGCGGACTCGCCGGAGTTTCGCGCGTACCTGGAAGCCGAGTTTCCGGAGCAGGCGAGCGACTGGGCGGATCCAGTAAGCCGCCGCGAGTTGTTCACGCTGGCAGGGGCGTCGCTGGCCCTGGCCGGGCTGACCGGATGCTCGAGCCGGCCCGCCGAGAAGATTGTGCCCTACGTGCGCGCTCCGGAAGACCTTGTGCCCGGCAGGCCACTGTTCTACGCGACGGCGATGCCGCTGGGCGGATTTGCCAAGGGAGTGCTGGTGGAGAGCCACCTGGGGCGCCCCACCAAAGTGGAAGGGAACCCACAGCATCCGGCCAGCCTGGGCGCTACGGACGTGTTTGCACAAGCCTCGGTGCTGACGCTGTACGATCCGGACCGCGCGCAGGTGGTGACGCACATGGGGCGGGTGAGCAGTTGGGGGGCCTTTGAAGCGGCGCTGAACCTGGCGCGCGAAGAGCAGCACGTCAAGAAGGGCGCGGGGTTGCGGATTCTGACGGAGACCGTCACTTCGCCCACGCTGGCAGCTCAGCTGCGCACGCTCTTGGCCGAGTTCCCGCTGGCCAAGTGGCACCAGTACGAGCCGGTGGGACGCGACAACGCCCGCGCCGGGGCAAAGCTGGCCTTCGGGGAAGACGTGAATGCGGTGTACCACATCGAGAACGCGGACGTGATCCTGGCGCTCGACGCGGATTTCCTGGGCGCGGGACCCGGCAATCTCCGGTACACGCGCGAGTTCAGCTCCCGGCGAAACGTGCGGGCGGCGATGAATCGGCTGTATGCGGTCGAAAGCAGCCCTTCGATCACCGGCTCAATGGCCGACCACCGGCTGCGGCTGCGTTCGAGCGAAGTGGAGCATTTCGCGAAAGCGGTGGCGCAGGCGCTGGGGATGGGGGACGGACCGGCGCCGGACGTGGAGAGCAAGTTCCTGCACGCGCTGGTTGGAGACTTGAGCCGGCACCGCGGCTCGAGCCTGGTGCTGGCTGGGGAACACCAGCCGCCGGCGGTACATGCGCTCGCGCACGCCATCAACGAGGCGCTGGGCAATCAGGGTCACACCGTGATCTACACCGAGCCGGTGGAAGCCAATCCGGTGGACCAGATGGAATCCCTGCGGGAACTGATGGCGGACATGGAGGCCGGGCGCGTTGATCTGCTGGTGATCGTGGGAGCCAACCCAGTCTACAGCTCCCCGCGCGATTTCCGGTTCGCGGCGCAACTCGGCAAGGTAAAGCTGCGCGTGCAGGCGAGCCTGTACGAGGACGAGACCTCGGCGCTGTGCCACTGGCATATCCCGGAGGCGCACTTCCTGGAAAGCTGGAGCGACGCGCGGGCGGTCGATGGAACTATCGGCATTCTGCAGCCTCTAATTGCCCCGCTTTACGACGGCAAATCGGCGCATGAACTGCTGGCCGCGCTGGCCGGCCAGGCGCAGGCTTCGGGCTACGAGATTGTCCGCGACTTCTGGCAGAAGTCGAAGCGCTTCGGGAACTTCGAGCGGGAGTGGCAGATCGCGCTGCACGACGGCCTGGTGGTCGGCTCGGCGCTGGAGCCCAAACGGGTGACGCTGCGGAAAGGCTTCGCACCGGCGGTGGCGGCGGGAGGCAGCGGGATGGAGATTGTCTTTCGCCCGGATCCCACCATCTGGGACGGCCGCTTCGCCAACAACGGCTGGCTTCAGGAACTGCCGAAACCTCTGACGAAACTCACCTGGGACAATGCGGCGCTCATCAGTCCGGCCACGGCCGGCCGGCTCAGTCTGGCAAGCGGCGACGTCGTGGAACTTCGATTTCGAGGTGCGGCGGTGCGGGCGCCCGTCTGGATCGTGCCGGGCCAGGCCGACGATTCGGTTACCGTACACCTTGGTTACGGCAGAACGCGGGCTGGAAAGACAGGCTCCGGCGCCGGATTCAACGCGTATGCGCTGCGCACGTCGGAGGCACCCTGGATCGGAGTGGGGCTGGAACTGCGCAAGACAGGGGAAAAGTCGGAGCTGGCCTCCACGCAACACCACTTCAGCATGGAGAACCGGAACCTGGTGAGGATCGGCACTATCGGCCAGTATCAAACCGATCCTAGATTTGCCCAGAAAGTGGAACCGGCGCCGCCGCCGGGCCTCACGCTGTACCCGGGCTACCAGTACAACAACAACGCCTGGGGGATGACCATCGACCTGAATGCGTGCATCGGTTGCAGCGCCTGCATGATCGCCTGCCAGGCGGAGAACAACATCCCGGTGGTGGGGAAAAAGGAAGTGGGCCGCGGACGGAGCATGCACTGGATTCGGGTGGACCGCTATTACGAAGGAGAGCCCGGCGACCCGGCGATCCACCACCAGCCGGTGCCGTGCATGCAGTGCGAGAACGCGCCCTGCGAGCTGGTCTGTCCGGTGGGCGCCACCACGCATAGCGACGAGGGGCTCAACCAGATGGTGTACAACCGCTGCGTGGGGACGCGTTACTGCTCGAACAATTGTCCCTACAAGGTCCGGCGCTTCAACTTCTTCCAGTTCGCGGACTGGAGCACGCCCAGCCTGAAGGCGCTGCGCAACCCGGACGTCACCGTGCGCAGCCGGGGAGTGATGGAGAAGTGCACCTACTGCGTGCAGCGCATCAACACGGCCAAGATTCAGGCGGAGAAAGAGAACCGCGTGGTGCGCGATGGCGAAATCGTGACCGCCTGCCAGGCAGTGTGCCCGGCGCAGGCGATCACTTTTGGCAACATCAACGATCCGAAGAGCCGGGTGGCTCAGTTGAAGGCCGAGCCCCGGAACTATGGGCTGTTGGAGGACCTGAATACGCGGCCGCGCACCAGTTACCTGGCGCGCCTGCGGAATCCCAACCCGGAGCTGGAAAGTGCCTCCTGACGAACGCGCGGTGAAAGAGCCCGAGTTACCGCCGCTAATCGGCCCCGGCCACACGTTCGGGTCGGTCGGGGACAAGGTCTCGTCGATCGTACTGAGCGCGACGGCGCCGCGAGCCTGGTTCCTGGGCCTGGCAGTCGCTTTCCTGCTGGTGATGATGCTGTTCTACGCCATCGGCTACCTGATGGTCAAGGGGGTCGGCATCTGGGGGATCAAGATCCCAGTGGCCTGGGGCTTCGCCATCGTCAACTTCGTGTGGTGGATCGGGATCGGGCACGCGGGGACGCTGATCTCGGCGATTCTGCTGCTGCTTCACCAGCAGTGGCGCACCTCGATCAACCGGTTCGCGGAGGCGATGACGTTGTTCGCGGTCTCCTGCGCGGGGATGTTTCCGCTGCTGCACCTGGGCCGGCCGCAGTTCTTCTTCTGGCTGTTTCCGTACCCCAACACGATGGGAGTGTGGCCGCAATTCCGCAGCCCGCTGGTTTGGGACGTGTTCGCGGTCTCGACCTACGCCACAGTCTCGTTCCTGTTCTGGTTCGTGGGGCTGGTTCCCGACCTGGCGACCTTGCGCGACCGCAGCCAGCACTGGCTGGTGCGCAAGGTGTACGGAGCGCTGGCGCTGGGCTGGCGCGGCTCGGCCATACATTGGCGGCGTTACCAGGACGCCTACCTGCTGCTGGCCGGGCTGGCGACGCCGCTGGTGGTCTCGGTGCACAGCGTGGTGAGCTTCGACTTCACGGTGGCGATCGTTCCCGGCTGGCACAGCACCATCTTTCCGCCCTACTTCGTGGCGGGCGCGATTTACTCGGGCTTCGCCATGGTGCTGACGCTGGTGATTCCGTTGCGCGCCGTTTACGGACTGCAGGACCTGATCACGAAGCGCCACCTGGATTACATGGCGCAGGTGATGCTGGCCACCGGGCTGATCGTGGCTTACGGCTACATGATGGAACTCTTGATGGCCTGGTACAGCGGGAACTCGATTGAGTGGTTCACGCAGATGAACCGCATGTTCGGCCCCTATGCCTGGGTGTTTTGGGGCGTGGTGGCGTGCAACGTGGCGGCGCCGCAGGCGCTTTGGTTTAGGCGGGTGCGCGCCAATGTTCCAGTGCTGTTTGTGCTGTCGCTGATCGTCAACCTGGGCATGTGGCTGGAGCGCTTCATGATCGTCGTGGGCGGCCTGAGCCGCGATTTCATGCCTTCGGCGTGGCGCATGTATTCCCCGACGGTCTGGGATTGGGCCACGCTGTTCGGTTCCATCGGCCTGTTCCTTACGCTGCTGTTTCTGTTCGTGCGGGTGCTGCCGGCCATCTCGATTTTCGAGTTGCGGGAAATGGTGCACCGGCCTGTTTCGGAGAGGGGTTGAGGGATGTACGGACTGCTCGCCGAATTCGAGGAACCGGAAGCGCTGCTGGAGGCCGCGCGGCGCGCTTACCAGGAGGGCTATCGCAGGCTGGACGCCTACTCGCCATTTCCGCTGGAGGGATTGGCGGAGTCGATCGGCGTGCGGCGCACGCGCGTTTCGCTCATCGTGCTGATGGGCGGCATTCTGGGGTGCCTGACCGGGTTCGGCCTCCAGTACTGGATCTCGGTGATCGATTATCCGCTGAATGTGGGCGGCCGGCCGTACAACAGTTGGCCCTCGTTCGTTCCGGTGACCTTCGAGCTGACGGTGCTGTTCGCGGCGACCGCGGCGGTAATCGGGATGCTGGCGCTGAACGGCCTTCCGATGCCCTACCATCCGGTGTTCAACGTGCCGCGCTTCGCGCTCGCCAGCCGCGACCGGTTCTTCCTGTGCATCGAGTCGGCGGACGGGAAGTTCGACGCCACGGCGACCCGGCAGTTTCTGGAGAGCCTGCATGCGCACGAGGTATCGGAGGTGGAACCGTGAGGCGCCGCTCGGCATGGGCGGGCTGCCTGGCCGCCTGCGCGTTGTTCACTGCAGGTTGCCGGCAGCAGATGAGCGAGCAGCCGAGGTACACACCTCTGGCGGCCAGCGGTTTCTTCGCCGATGGCATGTCGGCGCGGCCGCTGGTGGAGGGCACGGTGGCGCGGGGGGGCCTGCGCCTCGACGAGCGCTACTACGAGGGGAAAGCGGGCACGCAACCGGTGGCGGAGTTCCCACTGGCCGTCACGCGCGAGCTGCTCGAGCGCGGGCGGGTACGCTTCAACATCTTCTGCACCCCTTGCCACGGCTCGCTGGGCAACGGGGACGGGATCGTGGTGCAAAGAGGATTTCGCGCTCCGCCGTCTTACCACATCGATCGCCTGCGGACGGCGCCGGTGGGGCATTTCTTCGACGTCGTGACCAATGGATTCGGGGCCATGGCGAGTTACGCTTCGCGGGTTCCGGTCCGGGACCGCTGGGCCATCATCGCCTACATCCGCGCGCTGCAACTCAGCCAGCAGGCGACACTCCCGGACGTGCCGGCGGCGGAGCGCCCCAAACTGCAGGAGGCCAAACCATGAGTTCCACCGAGACGGTTCTGGAGCGAATGCAGCGGTGGCCGCTGGCGATCGGCGCCGTGGCGCTGGTCCTGTGCGCCTGGGGAGCGTACTCGAACGTGCAGCAGTTTCTGCGGTCCTACCTGCTGGCCTACATCTTCTGGAGCGGGGTCGCGCTGGGGTGCCTGGCGGTGCTGATGCTGTACCACCTGGTGGGCGGAGGATGGGGAGTGCTGATCCGGCGGACGCTGGAGGCGGGCACCCGCACCATTCCGCTGGTGGCTCTGTTGATCGTGCCGGTGCTGGCAGGCATTCCGCACCTGTATGCCTGGGCGCATCCAGAGGTGGTTGCGCTGGACGAGCACCTGCGGCACAAGAGCGGCTATCTGAACGTGCCCTTCTTCCTGATCCGGACGGTGGTGTATTTCGCGGTCTGGGCGGGGCTGGCTTTCTTCCTGAACCGTTGGTCGAGCCAGCAGGACCGCGGCGGGTCGCCCCTCCTCGAGCGCCGCCTGCACAATCTGAGCGGCCCGGGCCTGGTGCTGTTCGTGGTCACGGTGACATTCGCCAGCCTGGATTGGGTGATGTCGCTGGAGCCGGATTGGTACTCGACGATTTACAGCGCGCTGTTCATGGTTGGGCAGGTGCTCTCGGCGCTGGCCTTCGTGCTGGCGTTGCTGGGCCTGCTGGCCAGCCGGACCGCGCTGGGCGAAGTGCTCTCTGCGCGATACCTGCGGGACCTGGGGAATCTTCTGCTGACCTTCGTGATTCTGTGGGCCTACATGGCGTTCTCGCAATTCCTGATCATTTGGGCCGGCAACCTGAGCGAAGAGATTCCCTGGTACATCCGCCGGATCAAGGGAGGCTGGGAATGGGTAGCCGGGTTCGTGATTGTGTTCCACTTCGCACTCCCGTTCTTGCTGCTGCTGTCGCGTGAAGTCAAGCACCGGGTGAGGGTGCTGGCAGGGCTGGCGGCGGCGCTGCTGGTGGCCCGGCTGGTGTGCGGTTTCTGGATGGTCGCGCCGGCGTTCGGCGAGGGCGGGCCGCGCTTCCACTGGCTGGATTGGGCGGCGCCCATCGGAATCGGGGGCATCTGGGTAGCGGCGTTCGCCTGGCAACTGAAGCGCAGGCCGCTGCTGCCGCTGCACGACCCGAACCTGCGCGAGCTGTTCCAAAGCGCGGGAGGAGCATCCCATTGAACCACGAACTGAAAGATGTGAACGTCCGCAATCTGCTGCTGCTGGGAGGCGCTCTGTGCGGCATTACGATCGGCGGCCTGCTGAGCATGGGATTGCTGTTCGGCTACTACTCGTCGCAACCACCCTCCGGAGAGCCTCCCACGGCGCTAGAGATGGAGCCGCAGTCGCTGCCTCAGCCACGTCTTCAACTGCACGAGCACATGGACCTGGAGCGGAAACGGCAGGCGGAGGACGTGATCCTGGCGAGCTACGGATGGGTGGACCGCAAGTCGGGCGTGGTGCGAATTCCCATCGAGCGGGCCATGGAACTGGTGGCCGAACGGGCGCAGGCCAAGCTCACGGGGCCAAAGGGAGCGAAATGATATTGCTATTGATGCTTGGATTCCTGATGGCGATCAAGCCGGCGCTGGCGCAGCCCGGGCTGCCGCCAGCGTTGCGCAACGTGGGGATCGATCAGCGGTTGAATCGGCAGATTCCGCTGGATCTCGCGTTCCGGGACGAGACCGGACGGAGCGTCCAACTGCGCCAGTACTTCGGCAAGAAGCCGGTCATCCTGACGCTGGTGTACTACGAGTGCCCGATGCTGTGCACGCTGGTGCTGAACGATCTGCTCCGGAACATGAAGGAGATGACGCTGAACGTGGGCGAAGACTTCGACGTGCTCACGGTGAGCTTCGACCCGCGCGAGAAGCCCGAGCTGGCGGCGGGCAAGAAGGATTCCTACGTGGGGCGATACCGGCGCGCCGGCGCGGCCGAAGGATGGCACTTCCTCACCGGCGACGAGCCATCGATCGAGGCGCTGACCAAAGCGGTGGGATTCCGATACGCGTTCGACCCCAAGACCGGCCAGTACGCTCACGCCAGCGCCATCATGGTGCTGACCCCCGAAGGCCGGCTGTCCCGTTACTTCTACGGAGTAGAGTATTCTCCGCGAGACCTCCGGCTGTCTTTGGTAGAGGCCTCGGCGAACCGCATCGGGACCAAGGCCGATCAGGTGGCGCTGTTCTGTTTCCATTACGACCCGACCACCGGCAAGTACGGCCTGGCCATCATGAACGCATTGCGGGTGGCAGGCCTGGCCACCGTATTCGGATTGGCCATGCTGGTGTGGGGCATGTCCCGCCGCGGCCGAAGAGCGGACGCCTGAGATGATGCTGCCGAATCTACCCCTGTTTCCGGAGCGGGCCTCCACCATCGGGGCCGGCGTGGATCACTTGTATTTCTTCCTGCTGGCCGTGGCCGGGTTCTTCGCGACGCTCATCTTCACATTGGTGACTTTCTTCGCCATCAAATACCGGAGGCGCCCGGCTTGGAACAAGGCGCAGCCGATCGACGGGTCGCTGCCGCTGGAACTGTTGTGGACGGCGATTCCACTGGCACTCTCGATGGTCATGTTCTTTTGGGGTGCCGGCCTGTACTTCGAGCACGCGCGGGCGCCGCGGGGCGCCGCGGAGATCTACGTGGTCGGCAAACAGTGGATGTGGAAGCTGCAGCATCCCGAGGGCCGCCGCGAGATCAACGAGCTGCACGTGCCGGCGGGCCGGCCGTTCAAGCTGATCCTGGCCTCGGAGGACGTGATCCACAGCTTCTACGTGCCGGCCTTCCGCCTCAAGCAGGACGCGGTTCCCGGCCGTTACACCAGCTTGTGGTTCGAGGCCAACAAGACCGGCAAGTACCACCTGTTTTGCGCGCAATACTGCGGCACCAATCACGCGTTGATGGCGGGCTGGGTGTTCGTCATGGAGCCGGTCGAGTACGAGCGCTGGCTGAGCGGCGGCACGGGAAGCGAAACGATGGCCATGGCCGGAGAGAAGCTCTTCGAGAATCTGGGCTGCGCGAATTGCCATCACCCGGACGGAAGCGGGCGGGGACCCTCGCAGGTGGGTCTGTTCGGCTCGAAGGTGGTACTGGCGGGAGCGCCGCCGGTGATCGCCGACGAGGCTTACATCCGGGAGTCCATCCTGAACCCGGCGGCCAAGGTGGTGGCGGGATACCAGCCGATCATGCCCACCTTTCAAGGCCAGATCAGCGAGGAAGGGCTGTTGCAGATCATCGCCTACATCAAGTCGCTGGGGCGCGGCGGAAAGAGCGGGACGGGACAATGAGCGAACCCAGGGAGAGCTATCTCAACGCGGGCTACGGGCTGAAATCGTGGCTGCTCACTACGGACCACAAGCGGATCGCGCTGCTGTACTTGATCTCGATCACGCTGCTGTTCTTCGTGGGCGGCGCGCTGGCGGGGCTGATTCGCGTGAACCTGCTGACGCCGCAAGGACTGCTGGTGGGGGCGGAAACTTACAACCGGCTCTTCACCATGCACGGGCTGATCATGATCTTCTTTTTCCTGATCCCGTCGATTCCAGCCGTGCTGGGGAACTTCCTGGTTCCCATGATGATCGGGGCGCGCGACCTGGCCTTTCCGCGGCTCAACCTGCTGAGCTGGTATCTGTTCGTCGTGGGGAGCTCGCTGGCGATCGTTTCGGCTGTAACTGGAGGAGTGGATACGGGCTGGACGTTCTATACACCTTACAGCACCACTTACTCCAACAGCCACGTGCTGCCCATGGCGGCCGGCATCTTCATCACCGGTTTCTCCTCGATTCTGACCGGCCTGAATTTCATCGTCACCATACACACCATGCGGGCACCGGGGCTTACCTGGTTCCGGCTGCCGCTGTTCCTGTGGTCGACTTACGCAACCAGCATCATTTTTATCTTGGGCACGCCGGTGATTGCGATCACGCTCGCGCTGGTGGGCCTGGAGCGCATTTTCGGAGTCGGCATCTTCAATCCAGGACTGGGAGGCGATCCGGTTTTGTTCCAGCACCTGTTCTGGTTCTACTCGCATCCGGCGGTCTACGTCATGATCCTTCCGGCCATGGGAGTAGTAAGTGAGATCATCCCTTGCTTCGCGCGCAAGAGGATTTTCGGGTACTCCTTCGTGGCTTTCTCGAGCGTGGCGATCGCGGTGCTCGGTTTCCTGGTGTGGGGCCACCACCTGTTCGTCAGCGGCCAATCCATCTACGCGGGCATGGTGTTCTCGTTCCTGAGTTTTCTGGTGGCGATTCCCTCGGCGATCAAGGTCTTCAATTGGACGGCGACACTCTACAAAGGCTCCATCGCCTTCCAAACGCCGATGCTGTACGCGTTCGGGTTCATCGGGCTGTTCACCATCGGCGGGCTAACCGGCCTGTTCGTGGCGTCTCTGGCGGTGGACGTTCACGTGCACGACACTTACTTCGTGGTAGCGCACTTCCACTACATCATGGTGGGCGGAGCGGTGATGGGATACCTGGGCGGCATCCATTACTGGTGGCCCAAGATCAGCGGGCGGCTGTATCCGGAAGCCTGGGCGCGCCTGTCGGCGGTGGTCATCTTCCTGGGATTCAATCTGACGTTTTTTCCGCAATTCCTGCTGGGTTACCTGGGCATGCCGCGCCGCTATCACGCCTACCCGCCGGAGTTTCAGGTGCTGCACGTGATGTCCACGGCGGGATCGACCATCTTGGGCTTCGGCTACCTCATGCCGCTCGTCTACCTGCTGTGGTCGCTGAAGTACGGGCCGCTGGCGGGCTCGAATCCCTGGGGCGCGAAGGGTCTGGAGTGGCAGACGCCATCGCCGCCGCCCACGGAGAATTTCGAACATACGCCTGTGGTTACCGAGGAGGCCTACGCTTACTCGGGCGAGGAGGCGGAACAGCATGTCTGAGGCGGGAAGCGCGCTGGCCACGCAGTTCGACGACCTGGATCAGCAGCACGACGCCGCCACGCTGGGCATGTGGATCTTCCTGGTCACCGAGATCATGTTCTTCGGCGGCCTGTTCGCCGGCTACGCGGTGTATCGCTCGATTTACCCGCAGGCCTTCGCGGCCGGCAGCCGTCTGTGCGAGATCGCGCTAGGAGCCATCAACACGGCGGTGCTGATCTCGAGCAGCCTGACCATGGCGCTGGCCGTGCGGGCCGCACAGGTGGGACGCCGGCGGGCCGTCGTAGTTCTGCTGGTGGCGACCATGCTGCTGGGCACGGCGTTTCTGGGAATCAAGTTCGTCGAGTATGGCCACAAGTACGCGGAGCACCTGATCCCGGGCAGCGGCTTCGCCTACACGGGGCCGTATGCCCAGCAGGTCCAACTGTTCGTCTGCTTCTACTTTGCGATGACGGGCCTGCATGCGCTGCACATGGTGATCGGGGTTGGACTGCTGGGGGTGATGGCGGTGCTGGCCGCGCGCGGGCGTTTCACGCCGGCGCACTATTCTCCGCTGGAAGTGGCCGGTCTGTACTGGCATTTCGTGGATCTGGTTTGGATCTTTCTGTTCCCGCTGCTCTATCTGGTGGATCTTCACAAATGACGCCACACATTCTCTCGCTGAAGAAATACTTCGGGGTCTACGGGGCGCTCATCGCGCTGACCTTCGCCACGGTGGCGATTGCGAGCGTCAATCTGGGACCGCTCAACGTGGTCTTCGCCCTGACTATCGCCGCCGGCAAAGCGGCACTGGTGGGGCTGTTCTTCATGCATCTGATCTATACCAGCCATCGCACCAAGATCATGGCCGTGGCCGGCCTCGTGTGGCTGGCGATCCTGATCGCGCTGACGCTGAGCGACGTGCTGACCAGGGGCTGGCTGCCGGTATCCGGTCAGTTGTAGAAAACGCTACCGGGCGGCCGCGGCGCGGAGCGTGGTGAGGACCAGCGCGATCCACAGCAGGTCGGCGACTAGCAGGTGGACGATTTGCATCCAGACGGGGGCCAGGAGGGCGATGTTCACCGCGCCCGCCATCATCTGCAGCATCACCAGCAGCCAGAGCATGAGCGCGGCATTCCTGGCCTCCCGCCCCGCCTTCATCGCTACCGACGCCGCGTAGATGACGAACGCCGCCGCGGCCACCGCCAGAGCCGGATGAAGCCCTCGCAGGCGCACCAGGAAGTTCGCCGCTGCGGAGAAATCCTGGCTGAGTCCCGCGCGGAGGGACGAGGCGGGAAACAGCGTGTCGCCGAGCGCGGCGATCGCGCCGGTCATTCCCAGCAGCACCACCACCGGAAGCGCCGCCAGCAAGGCGCCGGGCGCACGCCGCCATCGGATGGCCGGTTCGCCGTGCGACGCCAGCCAGGCCGTAACCGCGAGCATGCCAAGCAGCACCAGCGTGTTTGCCATATGGAGCGCGAGGTAGAAGGCACGGCCCAGGGAGACGTTGCCCGCCACGTACTCAAACAGCACCAGCCCCGCACCCAGCAGGGCTTCGATGCATAGGAACGCCGCCGCGAGCGCCGCGTACTTGCGCACAGGGCTGCCTCGCGCGCTGCGACGGAAGGCCCAGACCGCGAGCGTCCCAACGCCTGCTAGCGCCAGCCCGCTCATGACGCGGTGCGTATACTCGATCAGCGTCTTGGTGGGCAGCGCGGTGAGCGCCCACTGGCCGTTGCACAATGGCCAATGCCCGCCGCAGCCCGCGCCCGAGCCTGTCGCACGCACTACGGCCCCCCACAACACCACTGCCAGGTTGTAGGCCAATAGGGCCCACGCGAAACGAGCGAATCCGCTGCCCGCTTGCTTGGCCTCGCCCGCCGTTGTCTCCACTACGTCCACTCTAGCGGACCCGCGTCCCAGGTTCCACTCGGATCGCGTGCAGGGGTCCTGAAGCTATGTCTTCACCGCAAGCTCGCCGACCGGGATGCCGAGCGCCTTGGCCACGCCTTCGCCGTAGGCCGGATCGGCCTTCATGCAGTTGCCGATGTGGCGAAGCTTGATCTCGTTCGGGGCATCGCCCATGGCGCGGGCGGTGTTCTCGAAGAGTACCTGTTGCTTTTCGGCCCTCATCAGGCGGAACAGGCGCCCCGGCTGCGAGTAGTAGTCGTCGTCGTCCTCGCGATAGTTCCAGTGATCGGTCGCCCCATCGAGGCTGAGCGGCGGTTCGGCGAAGTCAGGTTGCTGCTGCCACTCACCGTAGCTGTTGGGCTCGTAGCCGAGAGTGCCACCGTGGTTGCCATCAACCCGCATTTGGCCGTCGCGGTGATAGCTATTGACCGGGCAGCGAGGCGAGTTGACCGGGATGTGCTGGTGGTTCACGCCCAGCCGGTAACGCTGAGAATCGCCATAGGAGAACAGACGTCCCTGCAACATTTTGTCGGGCGAGAAACCGATGCCGGGCACGATGTTGGCCGGGTTGAAAGCCGCCTGTTCGACCTCCGCGAAGTAGTTCTCCGGGTTGCGATTCAGCTCCATCATGCCCACTTCGATGAGCGGGTAGTCCTTGTGGGACCACACCTTGGTCAGGTCGAACGGGTTGTAGAAGAACTTGGCCGCGTCCTTCTCGGGCATCGCCTGGATGCACATCTTCCAGCGCGGGAAGTCGCCGTTCTCGATGCTGTTGTACAGATCGCGCTGGTGGCTCTCCCGGTCTTTGGCGATGATGGCCTCGGCCTGGGCGTCGGTGAGGGTCTTGATGCCCTGCTGGCAGACCAGGTGGAACTTCACCCAGAAGCGCTCGTTGGCGGCGTTGATCAGACTGAAGGTATGGCTGCCGAAACCGTGCATATGGCGGTACGAGTATGGAATACCCCGCTCGCTCATGGTGATGGTGACCTGGTGCAGCGCTTCGGGCAGCGAGGTCCAGAAGTCCCAGTTGTTGCGCGCGCTGCGCAAGTTGGTGCGGGGGTCGCGCTTCACGGCGTGATTGAGGTCCGGGAATTTGAGCGGGTCGCGCAGGAAAAAGACCGGAGTATTATTGCCGACCAGGTCCCAGTTCCCCTCCTCGGTGTAGAACTTCGTCGCGAAGCCGCGGATGTCGCGCTCGGCGTCGGCCGCCCCGCGTTCGCCGGCCACCGTCGAGAAGCGGGTGAAGAGCTCCGTCTTCTTCCCGATCTCGGAGAAAATCCTGGCCTTGGTAAAGCGGGTGATATCGTGGGTGACCGTGAAGGTTCCGTACGCGCCCGAGCCTTTGGCGTGCATGCGGCGCTCGGGGATCACCTCCCGATCGAAATGGGCGAGTTTCTCCAGGAACCAGACGTCCTGGAGCAGCGCCGGTCCGCGCGGTCCGGCGGTCATCACGTTCTGGTTGTCAACGACGGGCGCACCCGCGTTGGTGGTTAGCTTCTTCTCTGTCATTTCCCTCTCCTTCCCTTGCCTTGTGACCGCTTGGGTTTCCCGGTCACCGATTTCCCGGCTTGTTCCCTGGCACAGCTCTTGCAGAGCCCTCTGAATTCGACGTGCGCGGCGGCGACGCTGCCGAATCCCATCATGGCTCCGGGGATGCGGAGCGCGTTGAGTTCGCCGCTCTCAAAGTCCCTCGCCATCCCGCATCGCACGCAGATGTAGTGGTAATGCGGCTCGATGTTAGCGTCGAAACGCACGCTCTCGCGGCGCGGGCCGAGAGTGGCGATGAGCTGCCAGTCGTTCAGCATCCAGAGGGTCCGATATACGGTGTCGAGCGACACGGTTGGGATTCGAGCCTGAACGCCGCGGCAGACGGTCTCGGCATCCGGGTGTTCCAGGCTCGCCGCCACCTCGCGGAAGATCTCGAGGCGCTGGTGAGTCAGCTTGAAGCCTGTCTTCCCGGCGGCGGCCTTGAACCGCTCGATCCGGCGTTCCACCTCGCTGCTTGGGATTTTCACCAGGCGTTCCTATCTGCGGTTCATACGCAATTAGGAATGCATCGACATCTACGGCGGATGTCAAGCGCCGAACGGCCGGCGCAACGCTGTTACCGCGCCGCGTAGGTCTTGGTGAAGTTGTTACGGGTATTCGTCACGCTGAACGATCCGTCGGCTTGCGCGGACACCTTGATCCAGAATGCCGGGCCGGTGTGCTCTTTGCGCGCTCCCGACGCGCCTGGGCCACCCGGGGCGCGGCGCTGTCCAAATGTGGGCGGAGGATTCAGCAAAACGTTCGCGATAGTCGCATCGTCTTCGATGTTGGCGATGAAGAGCCCCGGCGAGTTCTGCTCCAGGCCGGCCGCGTAGGCCCAGTGGAGTTGCCAGATGTCTTCGAGACCCGGCGATGTGTGCAGGATCTGCATGGTTTGAATGGCGCCGCCTTTGAAGGCGCTGTTGTGCATGATGGCCACGCGCGGCCGCAAGCCATGCACCAGCGCGGCCGAGCCCGACTGGTCGATGCCGTGATGCGAGGTGAGGTACAGATCGACCGACCCAATCGGGTTATTCGGGCACATCAGCTCCTGTTCCTTATTCCAGGTGAAGTCGCCGAGATTAATCGTACGGAACTTGCCGTACGCGATCACCACGCCCACCGACATGGGGTTCTCCGGGTCTACGCGCGACTCATCCCGGGGCACGAAGCCGGCACAAGCCGGATTGGGCTTGCCGCCTCCGGGAAGCGGCGTCTTCAGCACCTGGCCGTTGGAGGTAACCACCGTCACCGTGAGGCCGGCAACCGGGATCGTATCGCCAGGCGCAACCACCGAGTGTTTGACCTTGCCGTTCATCTCCGCGTACATTTTCTGGAATCCCGGCACCATTTCTTTCGGTTCCACAGTGGGACCGTGATCGATGAAATGCGCGATGGGAATCCGGGTAGCCAATTCCTGCACGCCGCCCACATGGTCGCCGTGGTAGTGGGTCAGTATCAGGTGGTCGATCCGCTTCACGCCGGCCGCTTGAATGGCCGCCATAATGCGGTCGGGATCGCGGGTCCCGGGGCTGCCGGTATCGATGAGGAGCGACTCGCCGGAGGGGGAGACATACAGCGTAGAGTGCCCACCCTCGGTGTCGATGAAATAGATGTCCAGAGTTTTGGACGGCCTGTTCTGTGCGCTTCCCACCGCCCCAGCCAGGGCGAGGGTCAGCAGGAACGCGGATATTCTGCGCATTGCGGCACTCCTTCTTTCCGAGGTCAGCATCGATTGTACCCGAGACCTACCCGCGGAGGTAGGGCTTCATGAATTGCTCCCAGGCATTGCGGACGGCTTGCTTGGTGGCTTCGTCGAGCGGGCCTGCCGGGCGGCGGCCACCGGCTCCTCCAGCCGGCGGCGCTCCGGCGAACGAGCCCCGGCGCGTTTTCGTCGTTTCCTTGAATACGCCACGCACCACCATGAGATAGTCGTGGGAGCCGGTAATGCTGCTGAAGGCCTGGATCCGGCCGAACATGTCGAACGCCTCCCGCCGCTTGCCGGCGTGCCAGAGATCGAATGCGGCGGCGAAGAAGTCGGAAAGCTCCACGGTGGGGCAATGGCCCAGGAAGCCCAACCGCATCTCGTCGATCATGGTGCGGACGCCGTTTCCGGAAAACACCGCTAGCTTGTCGTGGGTGCGCTCGCGGATCTGCGCTACGCGGGCCAGGGGATCGCCGGCCTCGTCCTTGACGCAGCGCAGCGTGGGGACCTGGTTCGCCATCTCGACGATCAGGTCCACGCTCATGTCGCCCTCGGTCTGCACGAACAGGGGCAGGTCCGTAGCCTGGCCGATGGCTTTGTAGTATTCGATCATGGCCTTGTCGCCGGCCTTCTCGGGAGGCAGCGAAATGATCGCGTCGGCGCCGTTCTGGGCCGCATGTTTGGCGCGTCCAATCGACTTGGCGAGGTTGTTCTCCTTGTCCTGCACTCCGATCACCAGCGCCGTCTGGCCGCCCTTGCCGGCGGCGAGGATGGCTTCGGCGCCATCCGTCCTCTCGGTGTCGGACAGGGTCGTCCAGCCGCTGGCTTTCTGCGGCCAGACGAAGCCGTGGACCTTGTAACGGTTGCAGAACTTGACTTCGTTCTGGAGGCATTCCAGATCGAGTCTGTCGGATTCGGTGACGGGCGTCTGAACGATGGGAAAGACGCCGCGCAGGGGTTTCGCAGCGGCGGAGTAACCCCTATTCGCCAGCGCCAAACTCAGCGCGCCGCCGCCCAGTGCCCACAGGAAGTCCCGCCTGCCGGGAGCTTGCGAACGATTTTCCATCGATTCTTCTCCTTCCGTCCTTAACGGTCGATCCTCTTCAGGAGTTTGTCGAGCGCATCGCGATTGATCGGATAGCCGAGTCCCGGCTTGGTCGGCGCGAGCACGTACCCATCTTTGTCGATCCGGAATTTCTCCTGGTACGGCCGGTCTGCGAAGGTGACCGGATGCGGCATCTCGAACCAGTAAGCGTTGGGCATCGCGAGCTCGAGGTGAAAATGCACGGCCAGATCGGTGGGATTGCCCCAGTTATGCGGCGTGCATTCCAAGTTGAAGGCGTCGGCCAGCATGCCGACCCGCATGGAGCCGCTGATGCCGCCCACGTTATCGGCGATCAGGCGCGCCACATCGAGGGCGCCGCGGCGGATATATTCGGCGAAGTCGGAAATGGAGAACAGAAACTCGCCGATGTGGAGCGGGAGATCGAGAACGCGGTTCAGCTCGACCAGGCCCTCGATATCGGTGGAGGGAATGGGATCCTCGAACCAGGCGAAATCCAGTTCGTCGAGCACGCGGCCGACCTTGAGCGCCTCGTAGAGGTTATAGCGCTGCACCGGATCGTGCGCCAGAACGAAATCGTCGCCCACGGCCTTGCGGATGGTCCGGATCTCCTCGATGTGGCCGACATAGGCGGGAATCGTCGGTCCGGTTCTCCGCTGGCCGCCGCCGGGGTGGATCTTGTATCCCACGTAGCCCTGCTCTTTGGCGCTAAGCACGTCGGCGATGTAGTCCTCGACGTTGGGCAGGTGCAGGGAACTGGCATAGGCCATCACCTTTTCTTTCGTGCCGCCCAGTAACCTGTAGACGGGGCGGTTGACGGCCTTGCCCAGGATGTCCCACATGCAGATTTCAGCCGCGGCGGTGTAGTAGTTCGGCCAGGTGCCGCGGCCACGGCTGGGGATGCCGAAGGCCATGGGGCCGGTTCCAGCCGAGGGGCGCCCGCCGCCTGGGGGCGTGCCTGGTGCGCCGCGGCCGGGGCCAAGGGTGCGGCTCCCGCTGAACCCGAACGTCTCCATGGTTCCCGTCGTGGCCGTGATGGTGGGCAGCAGATCGACGATGCTCTTACCCAGCAGGACAGGTTTGGCCCATTCCAGCCAGTTCGTCGTAGGCGAGCGGTTCCCGATGGTGTAATTCCCCTCGTGGCCGCTGTTAGTCACCACCGAAAGGATTTCTCCGGTCTCGCCGGAATTCAGGCGGCGAAAGCTGGAAACATCCGCGACGTAGACTTTTACTTCCTTGATGGTCAGGTCGGGCAGGTCTGCCGGCTTGACTCCGGCCGACTGCGCCGCTGCCTGCGGCGGGTCGGCAAGCGCCGAGACCATGGCTGCGGTAACGCCTGCAGCTCCGAAGAACTGCCTGCGGGATGACTTTCGATCAGACATCGTTGGTTCTCCTTTCTCCTTCCACGAAGCGTCCACCAGCCTACTTCGGCAGCAGGGACAGCACGCCATGGCTGGGGCTGGGGATGACGTGCGCCGCGATCAGGCGGCCCAGGCCTTCGACCTTCGCCTTGCCCGCATCCACCGCCGCTCGAACCGCTGCGACATCGCCCTTAATCAGCACGGTAATGTATCCGCCGCCCAGCTTCTCCCGGGCCAGCACCTCGACGGAGGCGGTCTTCAACGCGGTGTCGATGGCCTCGAAGACGGCGGTGAAACCCTGGGTTTCGATTAGACCCACGGCAAAACTGGATTGATCGCTCATATCGTTCTCCGGTCTTTGGACCGTTGCCTGCTCGATGAGGGGATTGAATTCCGGCTGGGCCTGGTAGGCGGCGGGCGAAAGCTCCGATGGGCCGGGGATGACGTGCACGAGGACCGGGGTCTGCATGGCGGTGGCCGTTTCCTCGGCGGCGCCCGCGGCGGCCTGGATATCCCCGAGCCGCCCGTACAGCTTCATGCAGACGCCCGGACTGTCGTTGAGCTCGGTTTCCAGCACCCGCACGCCGGCACACTTCTCCATGGCGTCGAGCACCACCATGGCGGGAGACCAGCCGCCGATCTCGATCAGGGCCAGCGCTTCGATCAGAAGACACCCCGCTTTTCGAGCTCATGCAGCACCTGCCAGACGAGCTGCTCCGTTTTGTCGTCCTCGATCTGCCGGATGCGCGGGGCGCAACCCGCCGCGGGCCGGTTTACCAATTCAAAATCCGCCAGAATGCACTGCAGAACGGAGGTCAGCGCCACGCAATCCGACCGTTGCGCGCTGGTTTGCGGCTGCCGTCCCCGGCCAAAGCGAAAGCCGCGCAACTCGGCCGCCGCGCGGAAGCCGTCCGGGAACTCGAACGGGTAAAGCATGGCGTCGAACAGCTCGAGGATCCGGTACTGCCATTGCATGGCTTCGCCGTACCTGCCGGCGCGCGACAAATCGTACATGCGGCGAGTTACTTCCGGCACCGCGTTGCTGGAAGCGTGCGTGCCCCCGTCGCAGCCGATCATCAGCATGGGAACCAGCACGGCTTCCCAACCGGTAAGAAAAGAGAAGTCCGGCCGGTTGGGGCGGACCGCGGCGATCATGCGCATCATGAAGGCGAGGTCGCCGGAGGAATCCTTGATGCCGACGACCCGCGGGAATTCGCTGGCCAGCCGGCGGATGGTGGGCACGTCAATGGGGCTCGCGAACATCGGGATGTTATACAGCGTCAAATCGATGGGCGAGGAACGCGCAATTTCGGCGAAGTACGCGTACACGGATTCCGGAGTCAGCTTGTAGTAGAACGGCGCCACGATCGCGACGGCCCGCGCGCCCATTCCCGCGTACGCTTCGCAGGCCGCGAGGGTCTCTTTCACGTTGGCTTCCGCCGCCCCGGCCAGGACCGGAACGCGGCCGCCCGCCTCGCTGGTCACAACCTGCACGATCCGGCGCCGCTCTTCCTGAGTGAAGCGGGTAAACTCGCCCGTGGAACCGTTTGGGTACACACCATGCACGCCGCGCTCGATCAGCCAGGAAACAAAACGGCGCAGTTCCGCCTCGTTGATCTGGCCCCGCTCGTCCAGGGGCACCAGCAGGGGCGCGAAAATGCCTTCGAGCTTGCTCAATCCACCAAGGATACACGGTAGCGACGTTCTTCGCACGAGGCTCCTGGGCGCGGCCGAATCCGCCTCGGCTCGGAGCGGCCCGGGTTTGGTAACATCCAGTAGCGGAAGGAGAACTGAAATGGGACGGCATGGTATTGTTTGTCTTGCCGCAACTTGCGGCTGGCTGGCGGCATGCTGCGCGCCGGCGGTTTGGGCGTCGGATGTTGGCAAGCGGTTTCCGGCGGAGACCAGGGTGTTGGTGGATCGCATCACCGGAGTGCCGCTCACCGCGCTCACCAAGCCCCCGGCGAACAACTCCAAGATTTACCAGACGCATCCGCAGTGGACCGCCGACGGCCAGTACATCATCTTCCGCTCGAACCGCTCCGGGGGCAAAACGCAGGCCTTCGCGGTTCATGAACTGACCGGCGACATCATTCAGCTCACCGAAGGCAACACCGACACCGGCAGCCTGAACGTGGCGCGCAAATCGAACCGCCTTTATTTCTTTCGCGGAGCGCCGGAGGGGCCGACCGCGCTGATCGAGTTGAATCTCGACCCACTTCTGAAGGACAGCATGGTCGGGACGCCGAAGGAACCCGCGGCCTACGAGCGCCAGGTGGCTGTCATGCCCGCCGGCTTCCGCGTATCCGGGGGATTCACGCTGGATGCGGACGAAACCAAGGCCTACTCGGGCGTGAGCCTTGGAGATGAGAAAGGCGGGCTGCGGGCCATCGATTTGAAGACCGGGGAGGTCTCGAAGATCGTCGATGTGCCGTTCCGGATGGGGCACGTGCAGGCCAATCCCTGGGTCTCGGGCGAGATTATGTATTGCCACGAAACTGGCGGCGACGCTCCCCAGCGCATGTGGTTCGTCCGCGCGGATGGCACGGGGAACCGTCCGCTCTATGTGGAGACGCCGGACGAGTGGGTGACCCATGAAACCTGGATCGATGCCGACCATGTCCTCTTCGTCGTGATGGCGCACCTGCCGAGACTGCGCACGAAACCTACCGGCATCTTCTGTTTGAACTTGCGCAACAACGAGGTCAAGGTGCTCGGACAAGTGGAGGGACGCGGCTTCTGGCACTGCAATGGATCCGCCGACGGCAGGTGGGCCGTGGGGGACACCTTTGAGGGCAGCCTGTATCTGATCGACCGCGCCAGCGGCGAGATCACGCTGCTGACCACGGGCCACCGTATGCGGCCCGATCACGCGCATCCCACGTTCAGTCCGGATGGCAAGCGCATCCTGATCCAGTCGGGGATGCTGTCCGGGGGAACCAGTCTGGACCTGATGGTAGTGAACGTACCGCTATGGCTGCAGGTGCGCCGCTGATATTGGTCAAGTTGCTACGGTCGCGTGGCATGAGCGAACTTAATCGCAGAGCGTTTCTATCTGGACTGTCCCATCCACCTGTTCGATCAAACGCTGCCGTAAGGCGCTCGCCATTTCGGCGGGCGGGGCGGGGGAAACACGGAGCCCGCATTACCGGCGCGCTATCGCAAGCTGGCATCGCCGCTGGGAATCGTGGGGGCCATTGAAGTCGAGGCCAGCCCGTGGATCGAAGACAACCTGTGGGTGCTCGAAGTCGAGGAGAAAGACCGGATGATGGTCGGCGCCATCGGCAATCTTCAGCCCGACAAGCCGGAGTTTAAGGAGTATCTGGACCGCCATCACAAGAACAAGCTTTTCCTGGGCATTCGCTATGGCAATCTCTGGAATTACAGTCTGGTGGAGCAGGTTGGCAACCCGGCCTTCATCGAGGGACTCAAGTTGATGCAGCAGGCCGACCTGGCCATGGACACGGCGAACTCCCGGCCGGACCTGATCGAGGCGGTCCTGCGCGTCAGCGACAAGGTTCCGGGGCTGCGGATCATCGTCGATCACCTCCCCTCGATGATGAGGCGGGTGGATGCCAGTGCGTTGGCGGCCGCCGAACCGAACCTGCGGGAATTGGCCAAGCGGCCCACGATTTACATCAAGGTTTCCGAACTCCTGCGCATGGAGGACGGCAAGCCGTCAACCGATCCGGCTGTCTATAAGCCCCTTTTGGATTGCTTCGTCGAAACATTCGGCGAGTACAAATCGATTTTCGGAAGCGACTGGCCCAACGGACCGGCGGCGGCCGAAAAGTACTTCTGGAAGAACTCGCTGGCGGCTTATAAATGGCCTCGGCGCGACCCCACGCAGCCGCAACTCGCCCGGTAACGCCAGCGTTCCGCGTCCAAAACCTACTTGTACCGGTACACTTTTACGCGCTGGATGGCGCGCTCGGCGAACGAAAGATGTGGTTGCGCAAATAGCCGTACGCCGAAGCCCGACTGGTTCATGGCGACGGCGTTGGCGAGGTCGCGCCGCAGAGTCGAGTCGTCGCCGCCCAGATACCGCGTGACCACCCATTTGCCGTTCTCGAAGCGGCCTCCTGCCTGCTCGGCCAACGCCACGAACTCCGCTCCCGGCGGGTCGGTTGAAAAGGTGATCAGCAGGTTGTCGCCGGCCATGAGAAACTCGTCCGGGCCCGTCGCCATGAAGATGCCGTAGCCGGTAAGCTCGGGCGTCGCGTCGAGCGACTTCAGCGCGGCGGCGTTCTGGCCGATCGGGACATCGGACAAGCTCCGCCGGCCCCACCCCCACAGGGACACCTTTAGCGTGTAACCGCCCAGCTTGATCTCCGTTTCCGGATGGTCCTTGTTGAGCCACGCGCCGGCAATCGCGCCGTTGGCCTGGTGCTCCAGCACCAGCGGGGCGAGTTGCGCAAGCGTCGCGTAAGCGGCCGGCAGCGGGAGGTTCTCGACATCCGTGGGAACCTGCGGCCCCGCATCGCTCGCCCGGAACGCCGTCAGCCGCTGTAGCTCCCCAATACCCATCGACGAATAGCCGATAGCCTTGTGCTGCCCGATAGCGTAGAACGCATTTGCCGCTCCGTGGATGTCTCCGGCGGATTCCGGAACGAACAGCGGGTTGCCGCTCCGGCTGAATCGCGCGGCCAGTTCGGGGAAGTTCGGCAGGTAGATGTCCGGGCAAAGCATATCCAGGTGCGGGGCGCCCGCACGCCAGATATCGTGCATGTGAGCCTGTGGGCCACCGCTCGGGTAATCGCCCGGCCCTTTGTCCCCCGGGCCATTGAGCCAGGCGTTCACGAACATCGGAATGGGGTACTCGCGCTTGCCTGCTTCGGTCACCTGGTCCACGTAGCGGGCGTAGTTCCAGCCCATGAAAATCTCGTCCGCCTTGACGCCCCTTCCGAAGACCTCCTCCCAGGTTCCCGAGGTCTTGAAGCCGGCGCCCTCCCAGACCGCCCGGAACTCCGGCAGCAGGCTGTCCTTGTGCTTCTGAAGATAATCCATGAACTCCCGGGGCACGGGTTTCGAGAAAGCCTCGTTGGCCGCCGGCGAGCGGTCTCGCGAATCGCCCAGCAATCCCACTTCGTTCTCCACCTGCGCCATAATCGCGCGGTGATTCTTGTCCACCTCGCGAACATGCCGCATCAGCGCCGCGAACGCCCCTGCATCCGCCTGCCAGTTGTTGTCGCTGAGCACCGAGAGGGTTTGTATGCTTTTGCCGTTCTGGATCTGCGCCCGCGGAAACCGCTCCTGTTGCCTCTTCACCCAGGCCGGCGTGAAGTCCGATTGCCCGTTCTTCCAACTGCCGAACCACAGCCATGCGATCCTGAGATCGCACCGATTGGCATTGGCGATGGCCGCGTCGGGGATGTGGAAGTCGTACTTACCCTCCTCCGGCTCGATCCACGCCCACGCCACCGGGACCAGCACCGTATTCAGGTGAACCTGGCTGGCCAGTATCGGGAAGATCCTCTGCATGTAGGCGAGGTTCGATGGCGCCGTATTGGCCAACTCGCCCGACAACGCCAGAAATGGTCTGCCGTCCACAATCAGTTGCGTCGCCGCGCCCCGCTTCTCCAGGTGGGGGATGGCCTGAGGATACGCCGTAGCCGTCAGCAGCGCGCACAGTAGCAGGGTTTTCATTGCTCAGAAATGGTAGCAAGTTGGGGCGGCGGGATCAATCGGAGGTGGCCGGATGGGCGCCCGGCTGCGCGCCCGCCACTTCCATCATGAGGAAGAACGCCTGGCCCTCGGTCGCCACCCCCGCACTGTCGAAGCTGGGGGCTCCGCAAACCCCCTGCACGAACCCGTATTGATCCACCTTGGCCCGCGCGGCGGCGCGCATGCGGTCCGCGGCCGGGACGTAGCTGGCCGGCAACCAGCCGCCTGGCACGCCGGTGTAAATGCTGAAAGCCAACATCTGCGCCAAGTTGGTCTCCACAAAGCTCTCCGGCCGATCCACCACATCGTGGAACAGGCCATCCGGACGCTGATGAGCCAGGCATCCATCCAGCAGTTCTTTTAGGAACGCGGCGAGGCGCTCCCGATCCGCCTCGCGGCCCGCCGGCAAAGCCGCAATCACCCGCGTGATCCCGGCAGCCGCCCAACCGTTCCCGACTCCCCAAAATGCCTGGTCCTTGAACTGCTGGCGGCCGTCGTCCCAAATGTGCGAAAGCAGCTTCTTCTCGGGACTCCAAAGCCGCTTCCGCAATCCTTCGATTTGCAGCATGGCTTCGTCGTAGTGACCGGTCGCCGCCAGAAATGGAGGCGTGGTGTAGTAACTGTCGGCCCACATCTCGGGAGCGTTGGCGACGTGGTAGCAGGTTCCATCCGCGGCCCGCGGAGCTTTCTTCAGGACAAGCTCGAGCATGCCGCTGGCGGCCCGCTGCATCTGCGGATCGCCCGTCAACTCCGCGGCTCGCCAATAGGCCGTCCCACCCATGGCGGGATCGGTTATGCCGCCCCCGATGGCCGCCAGCCGCCCGTCCGCCGCCTTCTCGACAATCGCGGCCTTGGCCATCAGGACGACCCGCTCCCGGTCGTCCATATCCAGGAATGCCTGGGCCAAAATACCCTGCTCCCAGGAATGGCGCTGCATGGCCAGCGCGGCTTGCGCGACTTTTTCGAGGCGGGTGTCGTCGGCCGGGGCGGCCAGGCTCGGCCGGACCGCTCCCAGCAAGGCGCTGCCACACAGAAAACTTCGCCGGTTCATGGTGCAGGCTCCTTCTTCAATGCAGAATCGTGCCGGCGCTGGCGTCGCCGTCCAGAATCTGGACACTCGATATGGTCTGCATGGTCTCGTGATCGGCAAAGGTCCAGACCACACGCTTATCCCGCGTTACCTCGATCAGATGAGGGGCCTTGCCGAACTGCCCGTGTCCCAGCCAGTTACTCATGACGGTGTTGCCGTTGGGCAACCGATGCAACCCGGCCATGAACTTCAGGCTGATCCCGGGCAACTCGTCGCCCCGCACCTCCCAGACGGTTCGACCGTCCGGCGCGACTTCGAAGACCCGCGCCGGGGCGCCGTCGCGGTCGGCGCTCGCGATCAGCGTGTTGCCGTCCGGCAGGCGCACTGCGCTGTGCGGCCCGCCCGGCGCCGCCACCTCCCATACCACTTCGCCGCCGGGATCGTACTCGCGCACCACCTGGAGCCCGTAATGCGCCACCAGGTAGTTGCCATTCGCCAGCCGCCGCGCATTGCGCATGTACGCCGAGCCGCCGTCCTGGCCCTCCGGCAGCAGCCGGATCTGCTTGACGATCTGCCCCGCTGGATTCACCTCCAGAAGACGGCCGGCATTCGATTCGCCGATGAAGGTGTTGCCATTGGGAAGGCGCTGGCAACCGTAAACCTCGCTTGCGGATTCGTAAGAGAACACCACTTTCCGATCGCGGGTTACTTCCTTGGCGCCGTGTCCCGTATTGAAGAGCAGGTTGCCATTGGGAAGCACCCAGATGTCGTTCGCGTGAGGAGCGTCGTAGCTCCATTCCACTTTTCCGGCAGCGTCCACCAGGAAGACCTTGCCTTGGCTGTAGTCGGTGCAGGCAAATCGATGGCCCGGCGTGGCCATCGCGGCGCCCAAAGCAATCCACGCAAGCCACAGTTTCATGAGCGAATCTCCAGCAGGCGGCGCATGATCGCCACACCGTGGGAGGTCCCAATGCGCGAAGCCCCGGCTTCGACCATCGCCAGCGCCGTCTTCAGGTCGCGCACGCCCCCCGCGGCTTTGACCTTGGTGGAGGGCCCCACGGCAGCGCGCATCAGCCGTACGTCCTCCACCGTCGCCCCGGCAGGCCCGAAACCAGTCGAGGTTTTCACGAAATCGGCACCTTCCTCGCAAGCCATGCGGCAGACCGCGACCTTTTCTTCATCGGTCAGATAGCAGGTTTCGAGGATCACCTTGGTGATGACGTTTCTCGGTTTGCACAGGCTCACCAGGTTCTCGATCTCGCGCCGCACCACCTCCGGACGCCCGGCCTGCAAGGCGCGAACGTTGATGACCATGTCGACTTCCGTTGCGCCTTTGTCTATGGCGTCGTGGGTTTCGAAGGCTTTCGTCTCGACGGTGTTCTGGCCCAGCGGGAACCCGATCGCGGCGCCTACGCCGACTTTCGTCCCAGAGAGCAGCTTCACGCACGCTTCCACCTCGGCGGGATTGATGGCCACAATCGCGAATCCGTACTGGACAGCCTCCTCGCAGATCCGTTCCATCTCCGCGGGACCGCCGAAGGGCTTCAGAAACGTATGATCGATGATCCCGGCCAACCCGCCAAGGGCATTCAGCCGCCGATCAACGCCGATCAACGCCGATAAGGGATCGTCTTTCATGTCTCGGTCTTCATCAGCGTTCATCTGCGTTTATCGGCGGCTAGAAGTTTTTCAGTCCTCAGTATCTCAACAATACCTTCAGGCTCTGGCCACTGGCCACCGCTGCCAGAGCCTCGCCGATCTTCTCCAGCGGAAACTCTCGCGTAATGAAATCGCCCGGCCGCAACTGGCCGCTTCGGATCCAGTTGCAGAGGGGTTCCATGGCGGCGCGCTCGCGAGATCGGGTCGGCCACTGATGAACGTACAGGTTGAAGTTGTAAGGCCCCCGAACCTTCTGGAGGGTGAGGACGGGTTCGGCGATTACACCATAGACGCAAATCGACCCGCCCATCTTGATGAGAGGCAAACCTGCGTTCACGATCGATTCGCTTCCCACCGCGTCGATGACCGCGTCCAGCGGTTCGCCGCGACGCCACACCAACTCCTCAAGGCCGGCGCTATCCGGCGCGAAGACCTCGTCCGCTCCCATCCCGAGCGCCCAGTCGCGCTTCACTTCCAAGGGATCTACCACGCCGATGTAGCCCAGCCCCAGCAGCCGGCCGATCTTCACAAAGCTTAACCCCACGGGACCGGCCCCGAAGATCAGCACGTCGTCCCCGGCCTTGAGGTTGAAATCGCCGAAGCCGCCGTACACTTCGCGCCAGGTGCACAACAGCACGGCGGCCTCGAGCGGTATGTCCGGCGGCGCCGCGCGCTGAATCTCATAGACCTCTACCCAGCCGTGTTTGGCGTCGGCCACGCCATCTTCGATCATGGCGTCGTGATCGTTGACCAGCGTGTACTCACAGAAGCCGCCCCATCCGCTCGTGTAATCCGGCTCGGCGTACTCGAAAACCAGGCCGCCGATGGCGCGCTGGCCGATGCGGAAGTTGCGCACCCTGGCGCCCACGGCCTCGACGATGCCTGCCGATTCGTGCCCCAGCACCAGTGGGTAGCTCTCGACCCCGGGGAAGTGCCCGTCCACCAGCTTCCTGTCGGTGGCGTTGCACAGGCAGGCCACCTCGGTCCGCACCAGCGCCTGGTACCGCCCCGGCTGGGGCTTGCGCAAGTCGACGATCCGCACCTCGCCCGGCTCGGTAACCACGACGGCTCTCATAGCTTCAACCCCGCGAGTTCATCATACACGTCCACGAGCGAAAGGTACGCATGTTCGAAAATCGGCATGAGCTTCCGGTACACCTCCTGGCTCTTGGGATTGGGCGTGGCCGTGCTATCCACGCGCACGAAGCGGTGAATCACGTCGAAATCGGGAAACACTCCCGCCGCCACGCCGCCAATCACCGCGGCTCCCATGGAAGTGGCCTCTTCCAGGAAGTTGAGCGATTGCACGGGACAGCCGTACACGTCCGCCATCATTTGCCGCCACACCTGGCTGCGCGCGCCACCGCCAATCACGGTAAGGGCGTCGATGGGCAAGTGCCCGCGAAAGATGTTGACGATGATCCCCAGGTTCATGGTGATGCCTTCCAGCACCGCGCACAGCATGTCCGCCCGCCGCGTGGCCAGGTTCAAGCCGAGAAAAGCGCCGCGCGCGTTGGGATTCCACCAGGGGGTCCGCTCGCCCAGCATGTAGGGCAGAAACAGGACTCCGTTGGCGCCGGGGGGCACCCCCGCCACGGCCTCGTCAATCAAACCGTAGGGGCTCTCGCCGGTGCGCGCGGCCGCGTCCACCTCCGGCTGGCACAGAGTGTTCTTGAGCCAATTGTGGCTGGCGCCCGCAGCCTGCATGGTGCCGCTGGGATGCAGATAGCCGGGGACGCAGTGCGCCCAGTTCATGGTGCGCATCTGGGGATCGACGATCGGCTCCTTCACGGTCAGCGCCACCCATGACGAAGAGCCCAGGTAATTGTACGCGGCACCGGGGCGTATCGAGCCCACGCCGACTCCGGCGCAACTGCCGTCGCCGCCTCCGACGGCTACCGGCGTGCCCTCTTTGAGGCCGGTCTCGCCGGCGGCCTGCCGCGTGACCGTACCCAGGATGGCAGTGGATTCGAGAGGTTCGGGAAACTTGTCGCCATCCAGGCCGGCCAGCTCGACGATTTTCTCCGACCAACAGAAGGCGTTCAGGTCGAAGGCATTTGTGCCCGAGGCATCGGAGTAGTCGGTGGCCATTCGCCCGGTCAGACGGCAGTTGATGTAGTCTTTAGCGCAGAGCGTCTTGAAAGTGCGGTCGTAGATGGCGGGTTCATGATCGCGAATCCACATCAGCTTCTCGATCGTGTAGGAGGCGCTGGCGCGATGGCCCACGATACGGTAGAAGCCGGCGAGGTCGATTTTGGAGAGGATCTGGCGCGTCTCGGCGGTAGCCCGCTGGTCGCAGTAGAGAATGGAGGGACGAAGCGCGGCGCCTTGGCGGTCCACGGGCGTGCAGCCCATCATCTGCCCGCTCAAGGCCACCACGGCTACATCGGAAGCGAGGGCCTGCGCCTCATGTAACAGTTGTTGGGTGGAGAGACAGATGGCTCGCCACCAGTCCTCCGGGTCCTGCTCCGCCCAGTTGCCGTTGAAATAGTGCGTGTCGTAGGGACAGGTGCGGCTGGCGACAAGTTCTCCCTCGCAAGTGTAGAGCGTGGCCTTATTCCCGCTGGTTCCCAGATCGTGCGCCAGTAAGTAGCTTGCCATGGCAATTCAGCGATAGCCGAACAGGTTGGCCCCGGTCCAACCTACCAGGCCCATGATGGCGCCGCCCAGCGCGCCACCCAGAATCGCGGCGGCTACGCGGGGCACGGACTCCGCGGCCATCGAGAGCTTCCGTCCTTTGGGGATCTCGCACAGCCCGCAAACCCACAGGCCCGCACCGATAGCGGTGCCCATATCCACCCACGGCGACGCGCCCCGGAATCCCTGGTAGATCAGGCCGAACTGCTTTGTGCCGCCCTCGGGATGCGGGATGCCCTCGGGATGGATGCCGAACCCCGGCAGCTTGTGGTTCATCACCCAGAATGTGCCGATGATGATGCCGGCGGCCAGCATGCCACCGATGGCGCCGAAGTCTTCGACCATCCGGCTCCAGCAGATGATGACCACGAAGGTGACACAGAAGGCCCCGAAGACGGTCGTCAGGACGCTGACCGGTGACATGCCGAGCCAGCCGATGTAATGCGAGGCCCACTCAAACATCGGAGGCCTCTTTCGTAGTCCCCTGAAAGCTGGGGTGGTGCTTCTTCACCTGGGCCGCGGCAACACCGGCCAGCGCGCCTCCCGCCAGGCAACATAGCACCACCGGCACCGCGTGGCGGAACTGAGCGTTGAACCGGACCATCGCCCAGGAGATGCCGGCCGCGGAAACGGCCCATCCCTGATCCACCCAGATGCGGCCCGGCTGGTTCCAGACGATGCCCAGCCAGTGGTTCATGTACCAGCAGATGCTGATCACGATGGCGGCAGTGACCCACCCGCCCAGGATGCCGTAGGTCTTCCACATTTCCGGCCAGATGCCGAAGCAGAGCGCGCCGCAGATAGCTCCGCCGATGGCGGTTGCGAAGAGCCTCACTTCACATCTCCCAGGTCCAGCACGGACATGGTGGCCGGCGATTCGTGCCCCTGGTTGACCTTGTCGGGCTCGATGACGGCATCGAAATTGGATACGACCAGGCGGCCTCGCCACACCACGGGTTCGCCGGGCTCATTCAGATCGCCGTTGCGGCCGCCCGTATCTGGGTTCTGGGCCAGCACGGAAATCACGCCCGCAGGAGTCACCTTGGCGATGGCGTTGTTCGAGAAATCGGCCACATAGAGGTTGTCGGCCTTATCCACGCAGATGCCATCGGTCGAGCGCATCTTGGCTTTAACCGCTTTGGCGAGGAAGCCCGGGACACTGGGGTCGAGCGAGTAGTCGTGATCGGTCTTCGCGAAGATGGTGTTCCCGGAGACCTTGCCGTCGGCGTCCATAACGATGCGGTGAATCTTGCCATCGCCGAAATTGCCCACATAGAGGCGGCCGTGGCTGTCGAACACGATGCCATCGGCGCCGTATTGGCAATATCGGTTCTCGGTGACAAAGGCAACCAGCAGGTTCGGGTCGGCCAGCGTGTTGCTCACCTGGATCTCGCGGCCATCCGCCGGGAAGCGATACACCGCGCTGACCATCAAGCCATCGGGGCGCTGGATCTTGGGCAGCTTCGAGACCGTCACGTAGATCTGCCCCCGGTAGTAGCGGAGTCCGTTCGGGTGGCTGATTCCCTTGGCGACGACCGTGGTTCCGACCAGCTTGTCGCCCGCGATCTTCAAGCGGAGAATACGGCCCTGGTTAAGCTCGCCATGGGGGCCGTTGCCCGTCCCCCAATTCTGATTGTCGACCGCGTACAGCTCGCCCTCGGGTCCAAACTCGATCCCCATCGGACACGACCGGCCGGTCTCGGCGAGGACGGGGCTGTCGAACCACTTGCGAACCTTGGCATCCTTGCCGATCTTGATGAAGCAGCCCGGAACCGAGGGCGTGGCGGATCCTTTGGCGTAGCTGGCGAAGTTCGGACAGGCCACTACCAGGTCGCCATTGGGCGCGATGGCCATGCCATCCGGCGTGACGGCGTAGGCCGGCAGCTCGACCAGCAACTGAGGCTTGAGTTGTCCGCCTAGCAGGATGATGGCTCCCCATCCCAGAGCGGCCAACAGCACTCCCATAAGCCGGCGAATTGTGGGTCCGGACGCCGGCAGGATCGAAGAGTAAGGTGTCTCGCGTCGGGCTGTCTTCATTTTGTACAGTATAGCTTGCTTGGCGGACTCCTCCGCCTTCGCTGCTGAAGGTGTTATCCCGGGGCCCAGCTTAGCCCGCCGGCGGCTGCCAATGCGGCGGGCGCCACCTGGTTCGAGGAGCCGAGCGGTGGCCAGCGGTGAACCGCAGACAGCCTGAGACCACGTAATCCAACTGGTCGTGCGGGTGGCTGTGAGCCGCGCCGATCCAGCGATTCTCCATGCGGTGCCCGGCCAGGAACAACTCCCCGTTGTGGGCTCCCAAGCGGCGTGTGAGGCCCGGCTCGGGAAAGCTCGGGCGCGCCTACCTGGCGAGCCAGCCGCCGTCCACCACCAGAACGTGCCCCGTGACGTAATCGCTGGCCGCGGATGCCAGGAAGACCGCGGTCCCCGCCAGGTCGCGCGGAGTGCCCCAGCGGCCCGCGGGAATGCGTTCCAGGATCTGACGGCTGCGCACCGGGTCTGCGCGCAGGGCGGCGGTATTGTCGGTAGCCATGTAGCCGGGCGCGATGGCGTTCACCTGGATGCCCTTGGCCGCCCATTCGTTCGCCAGCGCCTTGGTCAGTTGAGCCACCGCCCCTTTGGCGGCCGCATAGGACGGCACGAACACGCCTCCCTGAAACGACAGCAGCGAGGCCACGCTGATGATCTTGCCGCTCCCCTGCGCCAGCATGTGGCGCCCCGCGGCCTGGCACAGCCGGAACACCACGTTGAGGTTGAGTTCGATGACGTCGCTCCAATCCTTGGCGGAGAACTCGGCCGCGGGCGCGCGCCGGATGATCCCGGCATTGTTGACGAGAATGTCGATGGATCCCAGTTCCCGCACCGTCAGCCCGACCAATTCCTCGGCAACCGCCGGCTGGAACAGGTCGGCCACCGCTGGGACGGCCTTGGCTCCGGCCGCGCGGACGGCCGCGCACACTTCGTCGATCCCGGCCGAGTCTTTGCCGTGGACCACCACATTCGCGCCGGCCTCCGCGAGCCCCACTGCCATGCCCGCCCCCAAGCCGGTCTGCGAGCCGGTGACCAGCGCGTTTTTCCCTTTCAAGCTGAATGTATCGAAGTTCATTTCCGGCTGGCCTCCAGTCCCGAACCGCCCCCACTGAAGGCGGGCTGCACATTCACCACACCGAACTGCCGGTCTTCCTTCTCCCGGTGCGCCGCCATGGCCCACAGGAAGCCGATCCGGTGGCCCGGGATGGCCACGTTGGGATGGTAGCCGGCCGGCATCAGTACGGCGTCGCCGTCGCGAACCACGGTCACCAGCTCGGGATACTCCGTATCGTTATAGACAAGCTGAATGCCGAAGGCCGGTTCGGGCATGTTGATGTAGACGTACATCTCCTCCAGCATCGCGGTATGCTCGTGCGGCGGCCAGCTCGTCCAGTTTCCGGGCTCCGAGAAGGTGAATCCCAGCACCAGCCGGCCCGCCTCGACGTTCTTCCCGATCGCGATATTGACCTGCCGCTGCTGCCCCGGCACACCCGCGGTAAACGTCAGCGCCGGATTCTTCGACGCCTCGGCGTGATGGATGACTTGCAGCGGATACTGTCCCTCCACGGGGGCCGAGAACTCCGCGATGTCCGCGCGCTCGCCGGCCTCGATCCGCACCTCGCGCCCGCTCGGCACGTAGATGCCGTCCCACTGGGCCAGAGCGAAGTCCTCGCGGTCCACGCTCACGGTCGCCGCGCCGGAGAGCACAATCAGGCCGGTCTCCTGGCCAGCGGTCTTGAAACTCGCGGATTTCGTCTCGTCCCGGAGAACGATCCGCCCGTAGGATAGGTGGCGATTCGTGCTGTTGGCCGGCGTCACCGCAATGTGCCGCCCGGCGCGCGCGTTGGTCTTTCGGAATATCATTTTCTCGAGTTGCGACTGTGCCAGTGTTGCCATGCTCTTTTACCTCCCGGTGAAGATTGCGCCGTTGATTCTGACATTTTCGCACGTGAGACCGTCCACGTGCTCGACGATGTTCCGCTCGGCGATGTTGTCGAACGTGCAGTCCGCGAGGCGGAGGTCCCGGACCGGCGCGGACCGGAATCCTCGAACCTGGAGAGCGTACTTGCTCTTCTTGCAAGTCGCGTTGCGGATTTCGATATCGTGGACATTCGGGCGCTCGGGTCCCCGCTCCCCTTCCTCGTAGTGAAAATCGATCTGGAGGACGGCGTCGGAGACCTCGCCGATTTCGATGTTCCGGAAATAGATGTGCTCGATCGTTCCGCCCCGCACCGCGTTGGTCTTGAAGCGCAGGGCCTGGTTAAGGTTGGGACTGTCGAGGCGGCAGTTTTCGGCGAAGACGTTGCGCACCCCGCCGGACATCTCGCTGCCGATGGTCAGGCCGCCGTGTCCGTCTTTCATCCGGCAGCCGCGGATCACAACGTTTTCGGTGGGCTTCGCCATCCGCCGCCCGTCCCGGTTGCGCCCCGCCTTGAGGGCGATGCAGTCGTCGCCGGTGTCGAAGCTGCAGTTCTCGATCAGAACGCCGGTGCAGGAATCCGGATCGCAGCCGTCGGTATTAGGTCCGTGGCCCAGGATGCTGACGTTCCGAATGGTGACGTTGCTGCACAACAGAGGGCTGACCTCGAACATTGGCGAGTCCTTGACCGTGACGCCTTCGAGCAGGATGTTCTTCGAGCGGCACGGCCCGAACAGGTTCGGCCGCAGGTAGTGCCCCTCTCCAAAGACGCGCTTTTCGATGGGGACATCGGTCGCGCCCATCTCAAACAGCCGGTTCCGCGCCTCGTCCTGCCTGGGATCGCCGGGACGCCCCCCGCAATTCTCTCTGCCATTCCAAGGCCACCAGTGTTCGCAATCGGCCTGGCCGTCGAGAGTGCCGCCCCCGGTCACCGCCAGGTTTTCTTCCCCGTCGGCGTAGATCAGGGGCGAGTAATTCAGGCACTCGATTCCTTCCCAGCGGGTGTAGACGACCGGCAGGTAGCGCTTCGGATCGCGGCTGAACTTCAGCGTGGCGCCCTCGGGCACGTGCAAATCTACGTTGCTCTTGAGCCGGATCGGACCGGTGAAGAAGACGCCTGCGGGAAACACCACGCGGCCGCCGCCGGCGCGGGTGCATTCCGCGATCGCCCGGGCAATCGCCTCGCTGCAGTCGGTCTTGCCGTCGCCCACAGCCCCGTGGCGGGTCACCTTGAAATCCCGCTTTGGGAATACAGGGGGCTGGATGCGAGCCAGAATCCGATCTGCCTCGTCCCAAGCCGATGCCTGCGCCGGCTTCGCCAGCCATCCGGCCGCGGCCAACCCTCCGGCCCATCCGAGGAACGCGCGTCTGCTCGATCTGGGATCGCCAGCCAAAGAGAAAGGTCCTCTTCATGAGAGTAGGTTTGCTCCCGGCGCCATGTCAATGCGAAACCATGTCGCACCGGGGCCGGCCACTGTGTTAACGTTGTTCGCATGAAATTGGTTGTGATGTTGTTCTTACTGCTCGGCGCCTCAGTGTGGGCGGCCGATGCCCCGGCTTTCGGTCTGTGGACCGTCGACAATGTCAAACAGGTGGCTAAAGAGCTCGTCGCCAGGCTGGGTCCGCAGGGAGTCGCCAGCCAAAAGCTGGCCGACATGGGGAACTACAACTTCGCGCTGGCGCTGCGCCGGCAATCCGGGTCCGTGGAAGTCCACCTGAAGATGGCGGACATCTTCGTGATCGAAAGCGGCGAAGCCGACCTGGTCACGGGCGGGACGGTGGTGAACCCCACCAACGCCTCGCCGACCGAAATCCGCGGCACCGCCATCGAAGGAGGCGTAGAGCGCCATGTGGTGGCCGGCGACGTGCTGACGATCCCCGCTGGGATGCCGCACCAAGTAAAGGTGGCGCCCGGCAAGGAAGTGCTCTACATGGCGATGAAGGTAGTGCAGCCGTAGCGCCGCCGCTGGGCGAAATGTGGCTTCGAATCGCGAAGCTCCGGCCTGCTTCGCGGGGGTGGTCTGCGTGTGGCCGCCATGGCCAGTGGAGTTACAATGAAACCAATCGGGATATCCATGGTTATGAGATCGACATCGTTATTCATCGGCCTTTTCTGCGCTTCGCTCTGCTGGGCGCAGCCCGCGAACCAGAGCGGAATCGCTCATGTCGCCTTCCGCGTCGCCAACCTCGAAGCCACGCGCGCCTTTTACAACAAGCTGGGGTTCGACCAGTTCTCCGAGATGAAGCGCGGGGACCAGACCACCGAAGCCTTTCTCAAGGTCAACGACCATCAGTTCATCGAACTGTACCCGCAACTCGACGCGTCGCGGCCGCTCGGGCTGATGCACGTCTGCTATGAGGCGCGCGACCTCGAAGCGCTGCACGCCGAGTACGTGAAGCGCGGGCTCGCCGTCTCCGATGTGCGGAAAGCCGGAGCCGGCAACCTGCTGATGGTCATGAAGGACCCCGAGGGCCAGACCATCGAATACACGCAGTACATGCCCGGATCGCGGCACTTCGAGGATCGCGGCAAGCATCTGGGCGAGAAGCGGGTGGCGCAGATCATGGTAGGCGCAACCTCCGTCGCGCGCGACGTGCCGGCGATGCGGAGTTTCTATCTCGACAAACTCGGCTTCAGCGACATCAATACCGGCCTTCCGGCACGTCTGCGGATGCCGGGCGACTCCGGCCAGGAAGTAGACCTCGCGGCGGCCGGTCCGGACGTCAAATCCGGAGTCCGGTTCGGGGTAGCCGACGTCGAGCGCACGGCGGAGATTCTCGCGGGTCTCGGTCTGACCGGACAACTCACGCCGTCGAGACGCCCGACCATGTTTACCGTGTCCGATCCGGACGGAGTCGTGGTTACCTTCGTCAAAGCCAGCCTGCCCGACGCCGCCACGCAGAATTACTTTGTCAACTGGCCGTCCGGCATGTCGCCCGCAGAGATCGGAAAGCGCGTGGCCGCGCACTTCGTTACCAGCCCCCATCAGGACTCGAGGCGCATCATTTATCCGGAAGTGTGCACCTGGTACGGCGCATTGACCTTCGCCCGCCTCTCCGGGGACCAGGAGTTGCTGGATTCCCTCATCAAGCGTTTCGACCCGCTGCTGCTGCCTGAAAACGCCGGGCTGATCGAGCGGACGCCGCACGTGGACTTCTCCATCTTCGGCGCCGTGCCCCTGCAGATCTACCTCGAGAGCAAGGACAAGAAGTACTTCGATATGGGCATCTGGTTCGCCGACCGGCAATGGGAGAATCCGCGGCCTGACGGATTGACTCAAGAAACCCGCTTCTGGATCGACGACATGTACATGGAGACGCTGGTTCAGGTGCAGGCCTTCCGCGCCACGGGCGACGCCAAATATCTGGACCGTTCCTCGCTCGAAATGGTCGCTTACCTGGACAAGCTGCAAATGCCCAGCGGGCTCTTCTTCCACGAGCCCGAGGTGAAGTACTATTGGGGGCGCGGCAATGGCTGGGTGGCCGCCGGAATGACCGAACTGCTCAGATCCCTGCCGCCCGAGCATCCCCGCCGGGCGCGCATCCTGGAAGGCTACCGGAAGATGATGAAGGCTCTGGTCGATTCCCAGGGAGCCGATGGTATGTGGCGCCAGTTGATCGACCGTCCCGATTCCTGGCCCGAATCGTCCAGCACCGGCATGTTCACATTCGCCTTGATCACCGGCGTCAAGAACGGCTGGCTGGACGTGGCTACCTACGGACCGGTGGCGCGCAGGGCCTGGCTGGCGCTGGCGGGCTACATCGATCAGAACGCCGATGTGACGTCCGTTTGCACAGGCACCAACAAGCTCGACGATCTGGATTACTACCTGGCTCGCCCGCGCCGGACTGGCGATTTCCACGGGCAGGCGCCAGTGTTGTGGGCGGCGTCGGCACTGCTGCGATAGTTTAATGGGAGAGGAATCTATGTCGAATCGACCGAATCCGCGCAGGAGTTTCCTGCGGCTTGCCGGCGCGGGGTTTGCCGGCTCCGCCTTGGCGGTTGGGGCAGGCCAGGACGTGGCGCACGCCTCCACGAGTCTGCCCGCAACTGGCAACCTCGACGTGAGGCAGTTCGGCGCAACCGGCGACGGAAAGAGTCTCGACACGGCCGCCATCAACAAGGCCATCGAGGCGGCGGCGGCCGCGGGCGGAGGGACGGTGCTCTTTCCCGCCGGCAATTATCTTTCCTATTCCATCCGCCTGAAGAGCCACGTAACGCTGCACCTGGAACAGGGCGCGACGATCGTCGCAGCCGATCTGCCCGCGCAGGGCGCCGGCGGCGGATACGATCCCGCCGAGCCCAATGAGTGGGACATGTACCAGGATTTCGGCCACAGCCATTTCCACAACAGCCTGATCTGGGGCGAGGCGATGGAGGAGATCGCCATCACGGGACCAGGCCGCATCTGGGGCAAGGGGTTGAGCCGCGGGCTGAACGCCCAGACGCCGGGCATGGGCAACAAGTCCATCAGCCTGAAGAACTGTCACAACGTTCTGCTGCGCGATTTTTCGATTCTCCATGGCGGGCACTTCGCCATTCTGGCTACGGGCGTCGATAATCTGACCATCGACAACCTGAAGATCGACACCAACCGCGACGGCATGGACGTGGATGCCTGCCGCAACGTGCGCATTTCGAATTGCTACGTGAACTCTCCTTGGGACGACGGCTTTTGCCTGAAGGCCGATTACGCGTTGGGCAGCGCGAAGGTGTGCGAGTTCGTGACCATCGCCAACTGTTACGTCAGCGGGTGCTGGGAAGAAGGAACCATGCTGGATGGCACCTACAAGAAGTTCGCGCCGGAAGCCCGGGTCCCGCACACCGGCCGCATCAAGTTCGGCACGGAATCGAACGGCGGATTCCGCAACATCACGATCTCGAATTGCGTCTTCGAAGGCTGCCAGGGACTGGCGCTCGAGACGGTGGATGGGGCCATTCTGGAAGACGTGACCATCACGAACATTTCGATGCGCGATATCGCCAGCGCTCCTATCTTCATGCGCCTGGGCCGCCGCATGCGCGGCCCCGATAACACGCCGGTGGGGACCCTGAAACGGGTGATCATCAGCAACCTGGTGTGTTCGAATGCCGTTCACGGGCTGGGCTCGGTGATCAGCGGGATTCCAGGCCACCAGATCGAAGACGTGAAGATCAGTAATATCCAGGTGCTGCACCAGGGCGGCGGAACCAAGGAAGACGCGGCCTATCAACCGCCGGAATACGAAGAGATGTATCCCGAACCCAACATGTTCGTCGGCGGCGAGCGGCCCAACGGACGCGGCCCGGACGGAAAATGGTATCCCGAGGGACACGGCCGCGGGAGCGCTCCCGCGGAGCCCTTAGCGTCCGGCGGAAGGGGCGCGGCCCCGCGCGGTTTTGGAAGAGGCCCTTTGCACAACATGCCTTCGCAAGGCTTCTACGTGCGGCACGTAAAGGGCATTCAGTTCGATAACATCGAGATCCGAGCCGAAAAAGACGACTTACGGCCGGTGTTCGTGCTGGACGATGTCCAGGACGCCGATTTCTTCCGGATCAAGGCGCCGCGGGTGGCCGGGGTCCCGGAATTCGCGCTTCACAACGTATCGGATTTCTCGGCCCACATGTGCGGCGATGTTCCGGATACGCAACTGAAGACCGCCGAGAACACGACCCTGTAAGACCACACCGCTCTTCTCTCGGCCGGACGGCGTTTCGACGGCCCCGCATTCCCGGTTCATTCAAATGGCCGGGGCATTGCCGCCCGTTTTAGCGGTTATCGGTGCAGGATCTTGCGTTTGAGATCCGGCCAGAACTCGCTCCCGAGATTGGCGACGAAATCGAATCCCGTCCGGAGTGAGCCCTGCAGAAAGCCCAGGCGAACCGTATCCAGCCGGTTCGGATACCAAAGGTTCGAAAGAAACTCGGCGCCGTAGTCGCTACCCAGACGCCAGGTGGACAGTGTCTCGCCGCCGCTGTCGGTGCGTGTCAGAATGGTCCCTCGCAGCGCGTGGGCCGTTCTGCGCCAGAATCCCTTGCTGCGCGATCGAAAGTACCGCGGGTCCTGGTGCAGCGTCGAATCGAGACCGAAAGCAAGAGCGGCATGGATCGCCGAGCAGCCGACCGTGGAAACGAAACGCTTCCCATAGGCGCCGGCGCCTTGCCCCCACTCCTCCGGGGCGTCGAGTTCCTGGAGGACTCCCGCGTATGCAACGGATCCCGCCAGCGACAATGGGCTGTAGACGCTTTCCGCATGAAACCGCAGTTTGTCTCCCAGATCGAGCGAATCCGCCGTCTGGGCCATGGCCACCACCGGAACTACAGACAGCAAGGCCACGCTCAGCGTTGTCATTTGGAGATGCCAGGTAGGTCGCACCGACTCAACGGAACCTGTAGCTTGTCACCCGCACCCACGATCCGAACACCCGACGAATTACCCAGAGTATCATATTGCTCCTCCGGGATGGATGGAGGCAGCGCGGGTCCAAAGCGGCTGGCCGACCGGCGGGCTACCGGCACGGGGAGTTCCGCCGGCGCAAGGCACAGAACCCGCACTCAGTACGACAGTTGCCGCAGGCCCCTGGGAATGTCACGCCCCGACAGCAGGTAGAATTCAAGGAAGAGGTCGCGCATGAAGAAACCGGACAAGAAGCTGGACCGCTACTGGGATATGCCCCTGGCGGACCTGCTTCGCCTGCTCGAAGCAACTCCAGGCGGACTGACTTCCGCCGAGGCCAAACAGCGGCTGCGTCTGCACGGCCCGAACAGCCTGGTAGCGGAGTCCCGCTTCGCTCCCTTGATGAGCTTTCTGCGCTTCTTCGCCAATCCCCTGGTCCTGATTCTTCTGGGGGCCAGCGCCATCTCGATCATGCTGGGCGATCCGGTGGGCGGCTCGATCATCATCGCGATTGTCCTGCTCAGCGTGATCGTGAACTTCTACGTCGAGTTTCAGGCTCGGCATGCGGTGGAGGATATTCGGAAGCAGGTTGCTACAACGGCCGCGGTTCTGCGCGACGGACACTATCTGGAATTGCCGGTCGCAGAGCTGGTTCCCGGGGATATCGTGCGGCTCGGCGCCGGCGACCTGGCGCCGGCCGATGGTCGTCTATTGGACACCAAAGACCTGCATGTGCGCGAGTCCGCGCTCACCGGGGAGTCCTTGCCCGTCGACAAGGCGGCGAACGATCTTCCCGCGGGGCAGCACACTCTCGCCGACGCCGGCAACAGCGTTTTTCTGGGGACTGCCGTGCAGACCGGCATCGCCACCGCGGTCATCGTGCGCACAGGCCAGGACACCGCCTTCGGCGAGATTGCCCAACGGCTCGCCATGCGGCCGCCGGAGACCGAATTCGGCCGTGGAATACGTCACTTCGGGCTGATGATCACGCGAGTGATCATGCTGCTGGTGCTGTTCGTCCTGCTGGTGAACGTCCTCCTGCATCGTTCGGTGCTGGAATCGTTCTTGTTCTCGATCGCGCTGGCCGTTGGGATGACGCCGGAGATGATGCCCATGATCATCACGATCTCGCTGGCGCAGGGTGCGCGAAGGATGGCGCGGAAGAAGGTACTGGTCAAGCAACTCACGGCGATCGAAGACTTCGGCAGCATCGAGATTCTCTGTAGCGACAAGACCGGCACCCTGACCGAAGGCGAGATCGTGCTGGACAAGCACGTGGACGTTCTCGGGCAGGACAACCAGGACGTCCTTCGGTTTGTGTACCTGAACAGTTACTTTCAAGCCGGCATCAAGAGTCCGTTGGACGACGCCATCTTGAAGCACGATCACCCCGCCATTCTGGAGTATGAGAAGGTAGACGAGATTCCCTTCGACTTCAATCGCAAGCGCCTCTCCGTGGTGGTGCGCCGTGGCGACGAACACTTCCTCGTTACCAAGGGCGAGGCGGAGAGCGTTTTCGCTATCTGCGGGACCGCGATCGTCGACGGGGCTCCTCAACCGTTCGACGAAGCCCGGCGAGCCCAGGCGGCGGAGACCTTCAAGCAGTTGAGCGCCGACGGATTCCGCGTGCTGGGGGTCGCATTCCGGAAGGTGGAGAAGCAGGATGGCTACGCGGTCGCGAGCGAGCGGGAAATGACGCTGGCCGGGTTCGCGGCCTTCCTCGACCCGCCCAAGGACGGGATTCCCGCCGTTCTCGAGGCACTGAAGGCGAACGGCGTTTCCGTGGTCATCATGACCGGCGACAACCAGTACGTCACGCAGAAGGTAGCCCACGATGTCGGGCTGGCTACCGACCGCATCGTCACTGGCGATCAGTTGGACACGATGGACGATGCCGCCCTGGCGTACCAGGCGGAGCACGGGGCCATCTTCGCCCGCGTGTCTCCGGAACAGAAGAACCGGGTGATCCTGGGGCTGAAGGCGCGCGGGCACGTGGTCGGATACATTGGCGACGGCATCAACGATGCCCCGTCGCTGCACACCGCGGACGTAGGTATTTCCGTAATGAATGGCGTGGATGTGGCGAAGGATGCCGCCAAGATCATCCTGCTGGAGAAGGACCTGGCGGTGTTGAACGAGGGCGTGCTCGAGGGGCGGCGGTGCTTCGCGAACATCATGAAGTACATTATCATGAGCACCAGCTCCAACTTCGGCAATATGTTCAGCATGGCCGCGGCCTCGCTGTTTCTGCCATTCCTGCCCATGCTGCCGACTCAGATCCTGCTGAACAACTTTCTTTACGACACTTCGCAGGTCGCCGTTCCGGGCGATAATGTCGATCCGTCCCTGGTGCACAAGCCCAAGCGGTGGCAGATCGGGTTCATTCGCCAGTTTATGACGATCATAGGTCCCATCAGCTCCATTTACGATTTCCTCACCTTCGGGGTCCTGCTCTGGTTGTTCCACGCTGCCACCAACCCGCCGCTGTTCCGGACCGGGTGGTTCGTGGAGTCTCTTGTCACGCAGACGCTGGTAGTGTTTGTGATCCGGACGGCGGGCAACCCGTTCAAGAGCCGTCCCAGCGGGCGGTTAGTGATAGCGGTGGTTGCCGTCTCCCTGGTGGGCGCCGTGCTGCCGTACACGCCCCTGGGCGTTCTGCTCGGGTTCACACCATTGCCGCTGCCGTTGCTGGGCGCGATTTCGGTGCTTACCCTGACGTACATGATGTTGGTCCAAGCCGTCAAGACCTGGTTCTATCGCCGGCACGCGTTGCTCTAACGCCGCAAGTCCGGGCGCCCTGGCCGATGCTCCCCAGAACGTGACGCGTTCCATCGAGGTTGCGACGGTTCCAGCTGCACCCCCGCCACCGCGAGTCGCTGAAAACACGCCCATGAAATAGGCAGAAGCCGGATGAAACTCGACCATCATCGCACGCTGGGTGCCGGGACAATTGGGCCAACAGATCAGATCCTCAGCGCGAACCGTGCCAGGGGCGCCCAAGATCCGTCATGCAATCCACAGGTCTATGAACTCGCGGACCGGCATCGCGGCGAGTTCTTGTGTACTGTCGAACAGGCCGAGGATTCGCTCCACCGTGCGCGGGGCGAAGCGGGCGGAGACGGCGCGCTCGAATTTCGCGCGCAACGGCGGAATGGCTTCCGCCCGCCGGCGGCGGTGGCCCAGCGGGTATTCCACCTCCACTCGCTCGGTCGATTCGCCGTCGCGGAAGAACACGCGGACGGCATTGGCAATGGAGCGCTTTTCGGGGTCTGAATAGTCGCGCGTGAAGCGGTCGTTCTCAACCACGCGCATCTTCTCGCGGAGTTCGTCGATACGCGGCTCCGCGGCCGCCTGGTCTTCGTAGTCCTCTGCCGTCAGCCCGCCCTTGAGGAGCGCGACCGCTACCATGTACTGGAGGCAATGATCGCGATCGGCCGGGTTGGACAGCGGTCCGGTCTTGTCGATGATTCGCTTGCCAGCTTCCTGGGTTTCGATCTCGATCCGTTCCGTGCCGTCCAGCCGGTCCTTCACAGTGGGATGCAGCCGAAGGGCGGCTTCCACGGCAGTTTGGGCGTGGAACTCCGCGGGACAGGAAACCTTGAACAGAATGTTCTCCATCACGTAGCTTCCCAGAGGCCGCGCCAGCGCGATCTCCCGGCCTCGGAAGAGAACGTCCTGGAACCCCCACTGCCTTGCCGACAGCGCCGACGGATAACTCGTCTCTTCGCGCAGCGAGTGGAGAGCCAGCCAGACTCCGCGGCTGGTGGCGTCGCCGGCGGCCCAACTCTTGCGCGGGCCCGTGTTGGGGGCGTGGCGATACGCGCGCAGCGCGCCGCCGTCGATCCACGCGTTGGAAAGCGCATTGACAACTTCGTCGCGCCCTCCACCGAGCATGGCGGTCGCAACCGCCGCCGTGGCGACGCGCACCAGCAACACGTGATCGAGCCCCACGCGATTGAAGCCGTTCTCAAGGGCCAGCACGCCTTGCACTTCGTAAGCCTGAATCATCCGCCTCAGGACGTCCCGGACCAGGATGCCGCGTCCCTGGCGGCTCAGGTAATCGGCTACCGCCAGAATTCCACCCAAGTTGTCCGAGGGATGGCCCCATTCGGCGGCCAGCCAGGTGTCGTTGTAGTCCAGCCAGCGGATCATGGCGCCGATGTTGAACGCGGCCCGCACTGGATCGAGTTCGTATCCCGTGCCAGGCACACGCGCCCCTCCGGGCATACCGGCGCCCGGCACCACCGGCCCGAGCAGCTTCGTACACGCCGGGAATCCGAGCGCCAACATGGCACAGCCCAGGGAATCCGCAAGACAGAGCCGCGCCGTTTCCATCGCGGGGCTTTCGGACGCCGGATCGAAGGTAAGAACGTAGTCGGCTATGCCGGTGAGCAGTGGGTCCGGCGCAGGACACCGGGCGTCGCGGGGGTCTTCCGTCATCGCGTCAGGCTCGCGTCTTGATCGGCTGCCACTCGCGCAGCTCGGGCCCTGTGTAATCCGCGGTCGGCCGGATCAGTACGTTGTTAGCGCGCTGCTCCAGAATATGGGCGCTCCAGCCGGTGATGCGGCTCAGAACAAAGATAGGCGTGAACAAGCGGGTGGGGATCCCCATCATGTGATAGGCCGAGGCGCTGAAGAAGTCCAAGTTCGCGAAAAGCCGCTTCTCCTCCCACATCACCGCTTCGACGGCGGCGGAGACTTCGTAGAGCAGCGTGTCCCCAGCCGCCTCGGAGAGCCGCCTGGACCAATCTTTGATAATCGCGTTGCGCGGGTCGCGCTCGCGATAGACGGCGTGGCCGAAACCCATGATCTTCGTCTTTTGAGCAAGCAGCGCCCGCAGGCCCGTCCGCGCCTCGTCCGCCGATCGGAAACGCTGGATCATCTCCATGGCGGCCTCGTTGGCGCCGCCGTGAAGCGGTCCGCGCAGCGTGCCGATCCCCGCACAGACGGCGGAGTAGAAGTCCGCTAGCGTCGAGGCGCAGACCCGGCAGGCGAAAGTCGAAGCGTTGAACTCATGCTCCGCGTAAAGGATGAGCGAGGCGTTCATGGCCTGGCGGTGAAGCTCGCTCGGCGTTTGGCCGTGCAGCAGGCGCAAAAAATGGCCGCCGACCGAATCCTCGTCGGTCTCGGTTTCAAGGCGATGGCCGTCCGTCGCGAACCTGTGCCAATAGCAGAGCATCCCCGGGAAAACCGCCAGCAGGCGATCGGCCACGTCTCGCCCACGGCTGAAATCCCCCTCCGGCTCGAGCGCGCCGAGCATGGAACAACCGGTGCGCAGAACATCCATGGGATGGGCGTGGTTTGGAATCCGTTCGAGTGTCTCTTTGAGCGCCTTTGGCAGGCCGCGCAGCCGCGTGAGCTTTAGGGTGTAAGCATCCAGTTCCGCGCGGTTGGGCAACTTGCCGTGAATCAACAGGTGCGCCACCTCTTCAAAGCGCGCGTTTTCGGCGAGTGTCTCGATGGGATAACCGCGGTAAGTGAGGCCGACGCCCGCTTTGCCCACAGTGGCGATCGCGGTCTGGCCCGCGGACTGCCCGCGCAGCCCCGCGCCAGTTGCCTTGCCCCCAGATGTCTTGACGGCCTGTTCCTCAATGTTCATGACCCCTCCTTTCCGGCGGATAGCTCGTCGAATTGACGCTCAACCTCGAGATAGCGCAATACCTCGTAGAGTTCGGCCCGGGTTTGCATGCTGTCAAGCAGGTTTTTCTGCGTGCCTTCGGCCCGTAGTGTTTGGTAAAAGCGCCGCGCGGCCGCGCTCATGGCTCGGAACGCAGTGAGCGGGTAGAGCGCCATGCGCACGCCGGCGTCCCGGAGTTCCTCCACCGTGAAGAGCGGCGTTACACCGAACTCGGTGATGTTCGCGAGTATTGGCACGGGGAGTTCCGAGCTGAACTTGCTGTAGTCGCCGAGCGTGGTCGCGGCTTCCAAAAAGATGGCATCGGCGCCCGCATCCACGTAACGGCGCGCCCGTTGAAGGGTCGCCGCTACCCCCTCGGCGGCGAGTGCGTCCGTGCGGGCGATGATGACGAATGCCGGGTCCCTCCGGCCTGCGACCGCGGCTTGGACGCGATCCGACATCTCCTCGGCGGGGACTAGTTGTTTCCCAGGGCGATGACCGCAGCGCTTCGCTGGCGCCTGGTCCTCGATGTGGCACCCGGCGGCGCCAGCGCGTTCCAGTTCCCAAATGGCGCGCGAGATCGCGGGAGCGGCGGGTCCCCAGCCAGTGTCGGCATCCACGAGCACCGGCAACTGCGTAGCCCCGGTGATGCGCCGCAGGTCCTCGCAGACGTTGGTCAGAGTGGTCAGACCCAGATCCGGCAATCCGAAGGAAGCATTGGCTACGCCCGCGCCGGAGAGGTACAGCGCCCGGAAACCGGCCCGCTCGGCCAGCAGAGCGCAATAGGCATTGATGGCGCCGGCCAATTGCAGCGGCCGCTCCGCCTCCATCGCGGCTCGGAGCGCGGCGCCGGGGCTACTGGTTGAATGGGATTGAGCTGGCATGTCCCCAGGGCCAGATTCTAATCTCATTATATGCTTTGCGTTCCCTTGCTGTACACTGAAAAGAAAGGGGCGCGTCCATGCGAGCCGTCGCGATTGTGGGTCTTGGCAAGACGCCGTTCGGTGCGTTCCAGGACCGCGACCTGCGCAGCTTGGGCGTGGAAGCTGGACGCAAGTGCCTGGAAGACGCGGGTGCCGCTCCGTCGCAGGTGGAAGCGTTCTACCTGGGCAACTTCGCCGGGCCTTCCTTCGCCGGGCAGAACCATCTGGCGCCTTACGTGGCCGGCGCTATGGGAATCGAGGGTGTTCCCGCCACGCGTTGCGAGGCAGCCTGCGCCTCGGGCGGCTCCGCATTCTTCCACGCATATTCCAGCGTCGCCGCCGGTCTGTACGACGTGGTGCTGGTCACCGGGGTCGAAAAGATGACCTCGCAATCCACGCCGCGAGTCTCCGAAATCCTGGCAGGCGCCGGAGATATGGCGGGCGAAATCAAGGCCGGAGGGACGTTTGCCGCGCTGTTCGCCATGATTGCGCGCCGCCACATGCACCAGTACGGAACCACCCGGGAACAGATGGCCGCCGTGGCCGTGAAGAATCACGCCAACGCTTTCAAGAACCCGTACGCGCACATGCGCAAGTTGATTACGCTGGAGCAGGCGCTGGCCGGCAAGCCCATCGCCGAGCCGCTGACGATCTACGATTGCTCGCTCATCAGCGACGGCGCAGCATCGCTGCTGCTCGCGCCGCTGGATCGGGCTTCGGAGTTTGCCGGCCAGCCGGTTCTGGTCGCCGGCATCGCGCAAACTTCCGGTCCCGTGGCCCTCGATCGACGGGAGGACATCACCACATTCACGGCCGTGAGGACGGCCGCCCAGAAGGCGTGCCGGATGGCCGGCGTTGGCGCGCCGGAGATTCAGTTCGCCGAAGTGCATGACTGCTTCACCATCGCCGAGATCATGGCGCTAGAGGATCTCGGTTTCGTCGGGCCGGGCGAGGGCGGGCCTTACGTGCAGCAGGGCGCCACCGCGCTGGGAGGCGAGCGGCCGGTCAACGCCAGCGGCGGGCTGAAGGCGAAGGGCCACCCGGTGGGCGCCACCGGCGCGGCCCAGATCTGCGATGTCGCCGAGCAGATCCGCGGGGCGGCGGGCGATCGCCAGGTGAGGAATCACGACCTGGGGCTGGCGCAGAATTTGGGTGGATCGGGCGCCACGGCGGTGGTGACCATCTTGAGGGCGGTGCGATGACCCCGCAGCCACTCGGTTCGGGCAAGATCTACACGGAAACCGTGGTGTGGTCGGCACCTGAGGCCCACCTGAAGGAAGCGCCCTACCAGATGGCCATTGTTGTGCTAAGCGCTGGGGGACGCCTGACGGCCCGCATCCTCGGAGACCGGGTGCAAATCGGAGACGCCGTCACCTTCGCGGAGTATCGCGACGGCGTGCCCTTCTTTCGGAAGGCGGCATGAGAATCTCCTTCATGATTTCCGAAGTGCCCGCTCCGATGGTGTAGAGCCGCAGGTCTCTCCAGATGCGGCCGATGGGGTACTCGGTGGTGTAGCCAAAACCTCCGAAGATCTGCATGCAATCGTAGGCTACACGCTGCGCCAGATCGGAGGCGAAGAGCTTGGCCATGGTCACCTCTTCCACCGCCGGCCGGCCGCGATTCACCAGATCGAGAGCGCGATAGACCAGCCACCGCGCGGCCTCCACGCTGGTGCGGTGCTCGGCGAGTTTATGCCTCCAGACCTGGTTGTCGAGGACGTGTCGTCCGAAGACCATCCGCTGCTTGCCGTATTCCATGGCCAGCTCCAACGACCGGTCCATGAACGAGAGCACCAGCAGCGAGGTTGCCAGACGCTCTCCCTGCAGGTGCTCCATGAGGTAGTAGAAGCCCCGGTTTCGCCGGCCGAGCAGGTAGCGTTTGGGGATACGGCAGTCGTCGAAGAAGAGGTGCGCGGTGTCGCTGGCGACGTTTCCTACCTTGCCGATCCTTCCACCTACGGAGAAGCCCTTCACGTCCGTCGGGAACAAGATGAGCGAGATGCCCCGGTGCCGGCTCTTGGAGGTGCGCGCCGCCAGCACGATGAAATCGGCGATAGCGCCGTTGGTGATCCAGAGCTTCTGCCCGCTGATCACCAGCTCGTCACCGACCTCTCGAGCGCAGGTGCGCATCGCCGCGACGTCGGAGCCGCACCCCGGCTCGCTGATCCCCAGCGCGGCAATGCGATCGCCCAGCACCGCGGGCTTGAGAAACTCGCGTTTCTGATCGGCGCGGCCCAGCTTGTCGATCAGAGGGATGGTGAGATCGGCCTGCACCATCAGGCCGATATTGAGGCTGGGAAAGTCGGTGTAGCGCAGAGCGTCGTAGGCTGCCGCGCTGGCCCACCAATCCATCTCCGCCCCGCCCCACTCCGGGGCGATGCGGATGCCGAACAGGCCCAACGCCGCCGCTTTCTTGAACAGCTCCCGCGGGTAGGCGTGCGCCTCCTCCCAATCCTTGGCGTGGCCGGCAATCTCATCCCGGCAGAAGCCCTTGATGGTGGCACGGAACAGTTCGTGCTCTTCCGTGAAGTAGGGGTACTCCTTGAGATCCGCAGCTACCTTCTCTTCCACAATCATGCGCCCCTCCGTCGAAAGGCCAGGACACCCTCCCGAAATTCCGCCGAGTCGTGCGCCTCCCGCCGGAACTTCCCCGCCAGCCTGGCGGCCGCTACGGCATCCAGCCCCGCAATCTGATGCATGAAAGACAAACCCTGTTCCATCACCGTGGCGCTCCTTTCGGCCAGCTCGAGGGCCATCCGCTCAGCTTGTTCGTTGAGCGCGTCAGGCTCTACCACTACATCCACGATCCCGATGCGGCAAGCTTCTTCGGCGTGCACGACGCGCGCCGTCAGGGCCAGCTCGGTGGCTTTTCTCAACCCAATCGCAGCCGCCACGACCGGCAAAATCACGTAGGGCCACAGACCAATGCGCACCTCGGGCAGCCCGAATCGCGCGCCGGACGAAGCCACCACGATGTGTGCGTTCAACGCCAGGCCGAGTCCTCCCGCCACCGCCGCCCCTTGCACTGCCGACAGCATGGGCTTGCGAAGCCGGGCGCCCATCGAGAACAGCTCCTGATGCAAAGCCAGCATCTCGTCGGGATTCGCTTCGAGCGCCTCCGTGAGGTCCATGCCGGAACAGAAGTCCTTACCAGCGGCATTCAGGAGAATGGCGCCTACACTGGGGTCCGAAGCCGCTTCGCGGACGGCCTCCACCAGACCCCGACACAGGGCCATATCGAGCGCGTTGCGCTTGTCGGGGCGATTGAGGGTCAATCGCCGGAGCCGTCCCTGGCTGCTAATCAGCAAGCTCTCGTTCATCCAGTTCGATCTCCATCCCCAGAAGTGCGCAGGCCAGCGTCTTGCCTTGCGCGTCCGTCCGCAGCGATACCGTGCCTCCGCCGCCCAGGGCTCGATGCAGGACGAAATTCAACGCTCCGAGATTGGGCAACTCGTAGCGCTCCACCGGGCCCATTACACGATCCGAAAAGAATTGCAGCACCCGCTCCGCAGTCACTTCGCGGACCAGAATTGGATACTGTTCGGGACTCCGGGCAATGACGCCGATGTTAGCGATGTCCCCCTTATCGCCCGATCTGGCGTGCGCCAAGCGCGAGAGAGGCGCCTTCATTCGACCACCTCCACCCTGGGCTGGATTTCGGATCGGGGGACCAACGTGGGCCAGTAAGAAACGATCTCGCGCACCGGCGGGCGGCCCTCGCCATAACCCGTGGCCCCAGGCGGTCCGCTCAATACGAGCGAAACCAACTCTCGCGTGAATCTCTCCACCGCGGCGCGGTCCCGGCCCCGCACGCCGATCCGCAACTGCAACTCGGGAACCTCGCTAACCGGCGGCGCTGCGGCGCCGTGGCAGGCGTCAACGCCCAGGAACTCGGTGTAAACCTCGTCGAACTGGAGCCCCAGCCGCTCCATCCGTCGGCGGACGATTCGATCCGCCTCCCGGGCCTTCTCCAGCGCGCCGGGCCAGGTGTAGACCAAGGTTCCAACGGCCTTCCAGCCATCTGCGTAGTTGATGGAGAGTTTCAGAAAATCGGTGGGAGCCGAGCCGGCCGCGCCGGTTACGCGCACACGGTCCGGTCCCTCGTCTTCCACCCTCACGCTGGTGAAGTCCGTCACACAGTCCGGCCCGTAGTAGGCTCTGGGGTCGCCGATCTCGTAAAGCAATTGCTCCTTGATTCCGTGGGAATCCACGCGTCCGCCTGTTCCAGGATGCTTGGTGACCACGAAACTTCCGTCGGGCTCCAGCTCGACGATGGGGTAACCGATTTCATCGAGGTCGGCCTGACTCCGCCAATCCGCCAGCGAGTTTCCTCCCGTCGCCTGCGCGCCGCACTCGATGATGTGCCCAGCCACCATCCCGGCCGCCAGCAGGTCGTGGTCAGCGGGCCGCCAGCCGAAACTGTAGATAGCTGGGGCCAGCGCGAGAGCGGCGTCCGCGCACCTTCCGGTCAGCGCTACGTCGGCGCCCGTTCCGAGCGCTTCGGCGAGTGGAAACGCTCCCAAGTAGGCGTTCGCGCTCAGAATTCGGTCGCGGATGGAACCAAGCGGCTCGCCGGTATCCAGGTTCGTCATCGGATAGCGTTTGGCGAGGAACTCGCCTATCCGTTCGGTGACATCGTCGCCCAGCACGACGGCCACTTTCAGATCGGGCGCCAGGCGCCGGACCTCTCGCGCGCAAGCCAGGGGATTCAACCCTCCCGCATTGGCCAGCACCTTGATCCGACCCTCCCGCAGCTTCCCTGCGATGCGGGCCATCAGCGGGGGGAAGTCGCGCGCATAGCCGAGGGAAGAACCGCGGCGCCGCTGCTTCTGTAGAATCGCCATGGTGACCTCGGCCAGGTAATCCAGCGTAAGAAAGTCAATCGGTCCTTGCTCCACGAGCCGGACCGGCGCTTCCAGCCAATCCCCCCAAAACCCCTGGCCGTTGGCGATTCGAATCATGGCATGAGATCCAGCGCCAGATGCCCGCGCCTCGGATGACAGGTTGCGACTTCGAGCAGAAAGGACAGGATCGGACGCGTCTCCACGGGATCGACAATCGCGTCCACGTGCCCGCGAGCCGCCGCGTAGGTCGCGTCCAGCCAGCGCTCGTAATCGGCTTTGGTCTGGCCGATGGAGCGTTCCAGATCCGGCGAAAGCGGTTGACCGGAGGCCCGCTGCCTCTCCATCTCGGGGCCATGCATCGCCTGGATGGCGGAATCGCTCTCCATAACTCCGATGCGCGCCGTCGGCCATCCCAAAGTGAAATCCGGATCGAAGCCCTGTCCGGCCAGCGCGTAGTAGCCCGCTCCGCTAGCATGATTGATGGTGAGGACGATCTTCGGCACGGTCGCACAGGCCATGCTCTCCACCATTTCGGCCCCTGCCCGAATGATGCCTTCGCTCTCCGCCGCCGTGCCGACCATGAACCCTGAAGTGTCCTGCAAGTAGATCAGCGGCATTCCGTGGCGCTCGGCGTTTTCGACGAAGTACGACACTTTCCGCGCCGATTCGGTGTAGATGATGCCGCCCACTCGTGGCGCCCCGGCCGTTTTGACGAAGCCGCGGCGGTTAGCCACCAGCGCCACTGGCGTTCCATCCAGCCGTGCGGTGGCGCATAACATCTCCCGTGCGTGTTCCGGCTGGAACTCCAGGTAGCCGTCCGCATCGAAGATGGATGCCGCAATGCTCTCCATTTCGTACGGCAGCCGATGGTCCGCCGGCAGGACCGAGTACAGATCCTCGCTCGGGCGCGCCGGAGGGTTTCCACCGGCACGCGGGGCGGGCGGCGGCAAGTCGCGGAACAGGCCCCGGATAAGTTTCAGGCAGCCGGCGTCATCGTCGGCCGCGTAGTGCGCGACCCCGCTCAAGCGAGTATGCAATCCGGCGCCCCCCAGGGTCTCGACGTCCGCGTTTTCGCCGGTGGCCCCGCGCACCAGGTTGGGACCTCCCAGGCCCATGAAGCTGGTGCCTTTCACCATGACGATGACATCGCTCAAAGCGGGCAGATACGCGCCGCCCGCGATGCAGGGGCCCATGACGGCGGCCATCTGCGGGATGTGCAGCTTCCGCCGCATCAGGGAGTTGTAGTAGAAGATGCGCCCCGCGCCATACTGGCCGGGGAAAATCCCATCCTGAAGCGGCAGGTTCACACCGGCCGAATCGACCAGGTAGACGATCGGGATGCGGTTGCGCATCGCGATCTCCTGGGCGCGCAGAATCTTGGCGATGGTCTCGGGCCACCACGCACCGGCCTTCACGGTGGCGTCGTTGGCCACAACCACCGCGGGGCGCCCCTCGATCTTGCCCACCCCGGTGACTACGCCCGCCGAAGGTGCCTGCCCGTCGTACTTGTCCCAGGCGATGAGCAGCCCCACCTCGAAGAACGGCGTGCCGGGATCCAGCAGATGCTCCAACCGCTCCCGCGCGGTCAGTTTCCCCGCCTGGTGCTGCTTGTCGATTTTGGCCGTGCCGCCGCCCAGCCGCAGACGAGACTCGAGCGCGTGCAGTTCGTCCACCAGAGTTTTCAGGTGAGTCTCTCCCGCCACCGCCCCAGGCCGGCTAAGCGCCATCTATTAACTATTTTACCAGGGTTAAGTTCAGCCTTGGATTTGCTCCCGCTTTCAAAACCACGGTCTGGGAGTCCTGCCGCTGTAGCACCTCCGGATCGTCAAGAGAGTCCGAAGGCAATGCGGTCTTCCACGCGAAAACGCGATATTCGCCTTCGGGCGCCGAGAAAAGGAACGTGCCAGTCTGATCGGCGAGCACGCTGCCCGCGGAGAAAGGCGGCCCGGCGTTTGTCGGGACATACATCACCGCAACCTCGCCAGCCGGGCGCCCGGCCGCATCCGTGACCACGCCCTGGACGAGCGCCATGGAGGCGGCGCCCACAGTGAGCAACAGGGGACCGCTCGACTCGCTCGGGATATCGAATTCGCGCCCCAGGATGTCGTCCTCGCCCAGGCGCGCCGATTTCAGGTAGAGCATCGTCGCATCGATACGCGGCTGGTGGAGACTAAGCCGTCGATAGCGCCCGGAAAGGATGTTGCGGAAAACCAGGCTGCCATCCGGTTTCAGATCCTCTGTAATCGTGCTGGCATTCGCCGGCTGCAGCATGAAATACACTTCGCCGGGCTTGGTGCCGGATTCAAAAGTGACCGTCGCCGCGACGTCGCGCGGGGTCTGGGGTTGGAGCTTGAGCACGAAGCCGCCAATATCAGATGTGGCCACGTCAACCCGCTGGGGCGCGGCCAGCAGAGATTGCACTCCGTCGGGTGTGGAGACCGGCCCCACTCGCGCCTGGAGGGTGTAAGTTCCGGGCGGAACGTTTCGAATTGTGAAGGCTCCCTTGACGACCTCGCCACCAATGCAGGGGTGTACGTTCGAGTCCTCGCAGTCGAGTGAGACGCCCACGCCCGCATGGCGCGGGATTCCCGTCTCCGGCAGCACAACCTGGCCAGTGAGGCTGACGCCTTGGCGGCGCACCATGCGGATGTTCACCCCAGCGTGTTGCTCGCCCCCCGCGAGATCGACGGCCTCGGCGGCGCTCACATTGGCGGCAGCAGGGTGGAATGTGACGCCGTAGCGCCGGTCCCAGGAGTTCAAAGCGCCCAAGGGCGAAGCTTGCACGTAATACCGGCCGGGTTCGAGGCCGCCGATCCAGTACTCGCCCAGATCGTTGGCCTGTCCGTAGCCACGCGATTCCAGTTTGCGCTTGCCATCGCGGTAGACGTAGCGCATCGCCACGACCGGGCAGCCCTCCGCCGGCCAGCCTTCCTGGTCCTCCACCTTGCCGGAGATCTCCAGCGCGCGAACGAGTTCCACCCGCCAGTTCGCCAGCGCCTGGCCGCTCTCCAGTCTCACGTTCTGCGCGCTCGGCAGGAATGGTGCGCGGCTGGTGGAGAGCGGATAAGTTCCGGGCCGGAGTCCGGCGATTCGGAAGCGGCCATCCGCGCCGGTGACGGCCTTCAGTTCGATGGAGAACATGAGGCGGGCGCCAGCCACCGGCTGCCCAGTCGCGGCATCCACAACCGTGCCTTCCAAGGTCGCCGGTGAAAACGGCTGGCCAACCAGCAGCCAGGGAACTGCGAGAATCAGAAGGTAGTTCCTCATTTCGATCCTTCTTTCGGCCGGCCGACCGGGAGGGTGAGTGCTACCGGCGAGTTCGTACCGTCTTTGATCGTCACCGGGCCAGGCCCTTTCTGGCAATCCCTGGAGAGGCTCGGTTGGCCGTTCGTGCCCGAGCACGCAAAAACGTTGTACACGCCCGGCCGGACTGGGATATCGAACCGGCCCCCGGCTTGGTCGATCCGGACGAGCCGGCGGTCTCCGGGTTCCACCGTTGAGACCAGTGCAATCAGAGCACCCTCCGCAGGGGCGCCGCTGGCGTCTCTCACTTCGCCCGAAACGCTTCCGCGTGGGCAGACGATATCGACCGAAAGCGGCCCGTAGTCCTCTCCCTGCATCATGAATCCACCCTCCGACTCCCTGCCTCCGAGCCGGACTGCTCCCAGCGTCGCAAACTCATCGCCTTCGATCGAAGCGCTTAGCCATTGGCGGGACGGCAGCAGGTTCTTCACCACGAAGCTTCCGTCGGGGTTCACGGCGACGTCGCGCAGCCCGAAACGCGAGACAGTGAGGCGCACTTTGCCCGAGTGGCACCTTTCGTCCAAGCGCACTATGCCTGGGAGGTCGCGCGGCGGCTGAAGAGCAACGGTCAGGCCAGTCAGGTCGGTCTGGTCCACCTCGATGGTCTGGATCGAGCCTGCGAGTTCTTCGCGAGCCTCGGGCCGTCCGTTTCTCTGGTGCGTCACTGCCTCGATCGTGTATCTGCCGGGCAGAACATCCTGGATTTCGAAGCGATCGCCGTTTGCGCTGGCATACGGGCCGTTGGTGTTCCCGGACTCGCCGGAGAGAGAACTCAGCGAGATAGAAGTGAAGACAGGCTCCGAAGATGCGCGACCCTCCTGAACCGCGGGCGCCACGATCCGGCCCGATACCCGCACGCCGGGCCGTTTCAGAATCTCCACGTTGATGTTTGCGAAAGTGTTGCCTGCCGTGGCCTCGATCGGCTTGGCTCCGCCGAGATCGAGCGCGCCGCCGTAATAAGTTGCCCTTGCCGTCCGATCGTCCGAGGGCATCCCCGAGTGCCGGGGCTCCGCCTGAACATAGTAAGCGCCGGGGCGCAAACGCACGACGCGATAAGCTCCACGTTGATCGGTATAGGTGCGTCCTACCGTCTCCAGGCGGTTCCTTCCGTCGGCTAGGCGGCGCTCCGGCCTTTGCATTACTCTCGCTTCGACCGGCGCCTTGCGCAGAACGCTGATCTGCGCGGTGGAAATCGGCTCGCCGCTCGAATCCGTCACGATGCCGGCAATTACGGCGTAACGGATCAGTTCGATGCGAACCGGCTCAGCTTGACCGGCCTGGACCCGTCGGCTCCCGCCAAAACTCGAAGGACTGCCCTCCGGTGGCATAAAACCGATCTGCCGGGCCGCGATCTGATAACCCTTCTTGGCGAGGCCGGTGAAACGAAAGTGGCCGGCGCCGTCGGTGGACGTGAACCAAGGGCCGTCCTCCTCCGTACCCAGACTGACCCGCGCGCCCGGGATTCCCTGTCCGGTATCGCCGTCAACTACGTCTCCCTCGATGACGCTTCCGGTCGCAGGGGCGGGTTGTGCGCTGGCCGGCCAACAAAGACAACCCAGAAACACCGTGAGGAAAGCTGTCTTGATCGACATATTCCTAGCCTATTTCAAGGTTTCAACCAGGATTTATTTCTTGCCGTCCTGGCCTGGTGTCGATTATACATCCAACCGCCTCCATGGGAGCAGTTTCTCCCACTCGCGCACCAGAATCGGGCCGCCATCTGGGGTGACACTCGGACTGCGGAAATCGACCTTAAGGAAATACAGGTCTACACCAGAGGCCGGAACTTGCCGGCATGTTGCTGGAGCCGCTCGGTGATCTGGCCCAGGGAACAGACTTCCACGGTTTTCAACAGTTCCTCGAAGGTGTTTTCGCCGCCGTCCACCACGGCGCCCAGCCGATCCAGGGCGCGCTGGGCCTGGGCGGCATGGCGCCGCTTGAACTGCTTCAGGCGCGACAATTGAAGCCGCTTCTTCGCTCCCCTAGTCCGCACCACCTCAACTTCGCGCTTTGGTTTTTCCCCACTTCCATACCGCGTGAGACCGATCAGGGGACGAGCGCCCGAATGTATCTGCCGTTCCATGCGGTGCGCGCTGGCCTGTATCTGCGTTCGCTGATACCGATTCTCGACCGCTCCCAGAACGCCGCCCAGGCTCTCAATGGTCCGGAACTCCTGGAGAATTGCCTCCTCCAATATGCGCTCCATCGCTTTCATTCCGTGCGATCCGGCCAAGGCGTTCATCATGTGCCGGAATAGCCCGGACTCTTCGAGGATGATGGACTGCGCGTGCGACGCCAGACGGCTCCACTCCTCGCTGGGCGTCGTGAAAGGCTCGTCGGCGCTGTTGGAGTGGCTGGAGTTGGTCGCGTTCGCATACGCCAGCAACAGTTCGATGGCGGTGCGTGTGAGGTTGTTGCGGTACTCCGCCGCAATCAAGGACCGGCCGCTGGTCTGTGTGTGGACTTTGAAAAGTTGCGCTTTCTCTCCGGCGCCGAAGACATCCCGCATGGCTACGGCGAAGATCTTGCGGCAGACACGAGTCAGCGCCAGGTATTCCAGGTCCAACCCGCAATCCAGGAAGAACGATAGTCTCGGTCCGAACTGGTTCACATCCAGCCCCCGGCCGATGAGCATCTCCACGTAGGCGAAGGCGTTGGAGAGCGTGTAAGCGGCCTGTTGGACCGGCGTGGCGCCCGCCTGCGCCATGTGGTAACCGGAGATGGAGATCGGATACCACCGCGGCATCTCGCGGCTGGTCCACTCGATCATGTCTCCGAGGAATCGGAGGGATGGTTCGATGGAAAAGATGGTCTCGTTCTGGGCCTGCACTTCCTTGAGGATGTCGGCTTGCACCGTGCCCCGCAGTTTCGGAATAACCCGAGCTCCGAAGCGCCGCTTGGCCGCCGCTACATACATGGCCATGAGAATGGGCGCAGGTCCCGAAATAGTCATCGAGACCGAGCAGTCAGGCTCGCCCAGCGGGAATCCGTCGTAGAGACGAACCATGTCCTCGACGGTGTCGATGGCCACCCCGCCTTCGCCCACTTTTCCGAGCACGCCGTCGGCGTCGCTGTCCAAGCCGTACAGCGTGGGGCCGTCGAAAGCCGTGGAGAGACGGTAGCTGCGTTGGTTGCGGCTCAGGTAGCGAAAACGTTCGTTGGTATCCTCGGCCAGTCCCAGACCCGCGAACAACCGTGTAGGCTCCTCCGACTTCGTCTGCCCGGCTGCGAGCGGGTCGAGATACATCTCGCGATAGGCGGAATTCACGTAGGGAAACTCGCCCGGCAGCCCCTCCCCAATCAGGTACCGGGCCATCTCCCCCGGCTCCTTTGTCTCCGGCAACGCCAGGCGCGGCGCCTTCAATCCCGTGGGCAGTTCGACCTCGGGCACGCTCCGCCGCAGCTCCGCCCAGCGCTTCAGGACCGCGGAACGGGTTTTCCCGTCCCGGCGAGCGAGTTCCACCTGCCGCTCGACATGCGCGTTATAACCCTCGACGGCGGCACACACCTTCGCGAGAGAGGTCATTGGCCCACCTCCGTCAGGAGTTGAAACAGCTCGTCGACGCCGCGGTCGCGGTGCCGCCGCGCTTCCGTGCAGACCAGTTTTTGGCCTCGTCCGTTTTCCGAGAGCCGCTGGCCAATCTCAGCCTGCGCCGCCTTGGCCCGTGGCTGATCCGACTTGTTGACCACCACGATGTCGGCCGCATCCAGCATGACCACTTTCTGGAGTTGCAGGCGGGACCCGTAGTCGGGAGGCATCACCAGAATCTTCCGATCAAAGAAACCATCTCGGAAAGGCATGGCCTCCTGGCCGGCGCCCACCGTCTCCACCAGAACGAACTCGAACTCCTGGTGGCGGAGGGAGTCCAGCCAGGGTTCTGTTTCGGGGGAAAGGCCGCCCGCCTGCCCCCGTGTAGCCAGGCTGCGCATGAACACCCGGTCGTGCTGCGAGTGGATCATCATGGCGCGGTCGCCTAGCAGAGCGCCGCCGCCAATCGTGCTGGGGTCGTGGGACAGAACACCGATGCGCCCGCGGGGGCGCGTCTCGAGAAACCGCAGCACGAGCTCGTCGATCAGGGTGGTCTTCCCCGAGCCTCCCGGCCCAGTGAAACCAACCACTGGCACCGAAGACTTCCGTCGCGATGGCTTGGCCGGCGGCCGCCGCCGGCTTCTGCCATACTTCTTCATCACGAAGCCGGCAATCGTCTCCAGGGGCGTCCCGGCGAAGAAGATCTCGTCGGTACCCTGACGCTTCATGCGGCCCGCATCGGCCCGGGAGATGGTTCCACCGCCGCCTCCAAACAAGCCGATGCGGGCGCCAGCACGACGGTCCAGGTCCTTGCGCACATCGCGGAAGAACTCGATGTGGCCGCCGTTGTAGGACGAGATGCCGACGGCTGCCACTCCCTCCTGTACGGCCGCCCGCGCGATGTCGCTCGCGGAGCGATGGAAGCCCAGATACACCACCTCGATGCCGTGGCGAATGAACTCGATATTCAGGGTGTTGATGGCGCTGTCGTGGCCATCGCAGATGGGTACCGCGGTGAGCAGCCGAACCGGCCGGTCCATGAGAAGCCCCCGATTCCAAAGTAACCCCGCCCGGTGTGGAGTGGCAAGCGAAAGCGGGCCGCCGCCATGCTATATTCTGAGCAAGATCTCTATGCGGCTGAGCGGGCTGGAATTGGGGCTGTTCCCGACCCTGCTGACAGTCTCACTCTCTCTTTTTGGGCGGCGCCTGCTGGCTGTGCTAGGCCGCGTCCGCCGCTCCAAACCGGATGCCGATTTCCACCTGTCGCCGCTGCTGCCTCGGGTGAGAAAGTTCGTCTGGGAAGTCCTGCTTCAGGCCAAAGTGATTCGGGAGCGGCCGTGGCCCGGAGTGGCGCACGCCTTCGTATTCTGGGGGTTCTGCGCGTTCGCGCTGGTCACCGTCAACCATGTTTCCGAAGCATTCGGCTGGCCTTTGCTTTCACCGCACGGCTTTGGCGGGTTCTACCGCGGCGTGGCCGCGGCTTTCGCGGTAGCCGTTGCCGTGTCGATCGCGGGGTTGGCTGCCCGGCGTTTCATCGCGCGGCCCAAGTGGCTGGGTGAAGTCTCCTATGAGTCTGGGCTGATCGCCTTTCTGATCTCCGCGCTGATGGCGACCTACCTGGCCCAGTTTGGGCTGGCCGAAGGTTCGGCGTCCGCGCGGGCCAACTGGTGGCTGCATACTCTGGCGCTGTTGATCTTTCTGCCTGTGATCCCGCACACCAAGCACCTGCACTTGCTCCTGAGCCCGCTGACGGTGTTCCTGGGCCGGCGCGGTTTCAGCCAGATCCCGCCACTCCAAGGCGAAGAGGATTTCGGCCTCATCGCGGGCCAGGACGTCACCTGCATCGCCAGCCTGCAGGTCTACACCTGCGTGGAATGCGGCCGCTGCACTGAGCACTGTCCGGCGAATATTACCGGCAAGCTTCTCGACCCCAAGCAAATCGTCCTCGGCACGCGCGGCTATCTGGAGGAATGCGGGCCGCAGGACCGCCAGCCATTGTTGGGCAAGCACCTGTCCATGGAGGCGGCATTTCAGTGCACCACTTGCGGCGCTTGCGAATACCAGTGCCCGGTAGGGATTCAGCACCTGCCGTTAATCGTCGGGCTGCGGCGGGGCGCCGTGAACACGGGGCAGTGGGACGATGCGCACGGCACCAAATTGTTCCTGAACCTGGAACGCACCGGCAATGCTCTGGGGTTCCCGCGCAGCGAGCGGGACAAGTTTATCCAGAAGCACGCGGTGCCCATATTCGATGGAACGCAGGAATACTGCCTGTGGTTGGGGTGCATGGGCTCCTACGATCCTCAAGGTCGAGAGATTGTGCTGGCGCTGGCCGAGGTGTTGCGTTTTCTGGGCATCGGTTTCGGCGTGCTGCGCAAAGAGAAATGCAACGGGGAGCCTGCCCGCCGGCTCGGCAACGACCTGCTCTTCAGTGCGCTGGCCGAGGACAACCTGGCGGAGATCCGTCGCAGCGGGGTCAGGAAAATGCTGTCCATCTGTCCGCACTGCGTGCGCACGATGAAGGAAGACTGGAAGGAGTTTGGGGCGGACTTGGAGATCGAGCACCACAGCGAACTACTGGCGCGCTTTGTCGCGCAGCTCCCGGAACCCGGCGGGCAACGGTCCCGCGTAGTCTTTCACGACGCCTGCTACCTGGGCCGTTATCGAGGCATTTTCGACCAGCCTCGCGCGGTGGTTTCCAGGCTGGGCAGTCTGGTGAACCCATCGCGGGCGCGTCAGCGCGGTTTCTGCTGCGGGGCGGGCGGCGGGCGGTTCTTTCTCGGGGAAGAGACCGGAAAGCGGGTCAGCGCCGTGCGCGTCGAGGAACTTCTGGCGACCGGCGCGGAAACCGTTGGCACGGCCTGTCCGTTCTGCCATTCCATGCTGCGGGACGCGCTGGCCACGGTGTCGCCCGCTCCGCCGCGCCTGCTCGACATCGCCGAGATCGCGGCGCAAGCCATCGGGAGTAACCATGCTTCACAAGAGTGACGGCGGAGCGTTTCTAATCCAGGATGTTGCGCCGGAGGGGGTTTTCACCCCGGAGGATCTGGGCGAAGAGCATCTGGCCATCGCCCGCACCGTGGATGAGTTCTGGACGCGGGAGGTCGAGCCGCGCCTCGAAGCCATTCGCCGCCAGGAGCCGGGCGCGGCTCTGGAGGTGCTGCGCAAATCGGCGGAACTGGGACTTACCGGCGTCACCATCCCGGAGGAGTTCGGGGGAATGGGGATGGATCTGACCTCCGCCATCCTAGTGGCCGAACATCTGGCGCGCGATGGGTCTTACGCCATCTGCCATGAAGTCCATACCGGCATTGGGAGCATGCCCATCCTGTACTTCGGCGCCCCGGAGCAGAAGGCGCGCTACCTTCCCAAACTGGCCGCAGCCGAACTGGTGGCGGCCTATGCGCTGAGCGAGGCGCAGTCGGGCTCCGATGCCCTGGCCGTGCGAACCCGCGCCGACCTCACCCCCGACGGCGCGCACTACCTCCTCAACGGTCAGAAGATGTGGATCACCAATGGAGGGATCGCGGACCTGTTCACGGTCTTCGCCAAGGTGGGTGGGGAGAAGTTCACGGCGTTTCTTGTGGAGCGCGCTTTTCCGGGCGTCTCCACCGGAGCCGAAGAACGGAAGATGGGCATCAAGGGCAGCTCCACCACGGCGCTGTATCTGGACAACGTACCGGTGCCGGTGGAGAACGTCCTCGGCGAGGTCGGGCGCGGTCATGTGATCGCCTTCAATATCCTCAACAGCGGGCGGCTGAAGATTGGGGTGCTGACTCTGGGCGGCGCCAAGCACGTCCTGGGCCTCTCGCTGAATTATGCCAAAGAGCGCAAGGCGTTCGGTTCCTCGATTGCCGACTTCGGAGCCATACGCCACAAGCTGGCCGAGATGGCGATACGCATCTATGCCGCCGAGTCCATGCTCTGGCGTGTTGCCGGACTATTCGAGGGCCTGGCCGGCCCGGCCATGCTGCACGCGCTCGAGGAGTACGCAGTCGAATGTTCCATCCTAAAGGTGTACTGCTCGGAAGTCTACGATTTCGTCGCCGATGAAGGCGTGCAGATCCATGGGGGTTACGGCTACCACCAGGATTACGACGTCGAAAGAGCCTATCGGGACTCGCGGATCAACCGCATCTACGAAGGCACCAACGAGATCAACCGGCTGCTCATCCCCACCATGTTGTTGAAGCGCGCCGCGCGAGGCCGGCTGAATCTCTTGCCCATTGCGGCGCCGGAGTTCACCGGGGACGAGGAGTCGTCCCTGGTGCACCGCGCCAAACAAATTGCGCTGCTGGCGCTGGACCTGGTCCGGCAGCGCTTTCAGCACGAGGCGGAGAAACAGCAGGAAGTTCTCATGAGCATTGCGGATATCGTCATGGAAGTCTTCGCCATGGAGTCCAGCCTGCTGAGAAGCCGCAAGTTCGCGCCGGGCAAAGGAGAGAATGCCGCGGCCATGTGCACGACCTTCCTGCGCGATGCCCTGGTGCGGGTTGAGGCGTCGGCGCGCAACGTTCTGGGCGCTTGCTTGGAAGGGGACGCTCTGCACGCGCAAATGCTGGCGTTGCGACGGCTGGCCGATTGCGATCCAGTAGATGCGGTTGCGCTCAGGCGGGCCATCGCCGGCCGCTTGCTGGCCCGGGAACGATACGTCGTCTAGCTGTCCTGCCTGCTCACCTCGATGACCGTGCGGCCGCGGATCTTCCCCGCCAGAATCTGTTCGCCAAGTTCGCGGATCTTCTCCAAGGGCTCCACACTGATCATCCGGTCGAGCAGTTGCAACGGAAGATCCCGCGCCAGCCGTGTCCATATCTCTCGCCGCTGCGCATTGGTTACCCGCGCGGAATCGATCCCCAGCAGATTGACGCTGCGCAAAATAAATGGGAACACCGTGGAGGTGAACTCCGCTCCGCCTGCCAGGCCGACTGACGCCACACTTCCCCCCATGGCGACCGACGGCAGAAGCCCCGCCAAGGTAGGGCCACCGACGTTATCGATCGCCCCGCTCCAGCGCTGTGTCTCCAGGGGACGGGCGGAGGTTGCCGCGATGTCCGCGCGGTCGATGATGGCACTCGCGCCGAGGCTCCTCAGGTAAGGATGAAGTTCCGCCCGGCCAGTGGCCGCCGCCACCCGGTATCCCAGATTCGCTAACGTTGCGATCGCGATGCTGCCCACGCCGCCCGAGGCGCCCGTCACCAGGACTTCCAGCCCGCCCGGCTTCAAGCCGTGGCTCTCCAGCGCCAGGATGCTCTGCATGGCCGCAAATCCAGCCGTGCCTATGCCCGCCGCTTGCTTCAGCGTCATGGACTCCGGCACAGGAACCAGGAACTCCCCGTCCAGGCGCGCCAATTCCGCGTAACCGCCCCACATGGTTTCCGAGGTCCCGCAGCCGGTGACCACCACTTTGTCGCCGGGCTTGAATTCAACCGATCTGGATTCTTCTACAACTCCAGCCAGATCGATCCCCGGCACCATCGGGTACTTGCGAATCACGCCCGGCCTTCCCGTCACCGCCAGTCCATCCTTGTAGTTCAAGCTGGAGAAGGCCACGCGCACCAGCACCTCGCCCAGCGGCAACGCGCCTTTGTCGATCTGTTCGAACGAGGTCGCGAACTTGTCCCCCTGTTTCGTCGCCAGAAACGCTTTGAAGGTCGTCATGGTCACCCCCTGGCCATCATTATCGCAGTACAATCAAATTGGAAATCCTGGGTTCCCGGCAACCACATGAAGATAGTAATTGCGCTCAAGCAGGTCCCTGCCCGCGATTCCGTTTTGCGCGTGGAACCATCCACAAACTGGATTAGCGAAGACGACCTCACCTTCGAAATCAATGAACCGGACGCCTACGCGCTCGAAGAGGGCCTGGAGCTGAAGGCCAAACACGGCGGCGAGGTTGTCGTACTGTGCGCCGGCCCGGCGCGGGCCTTGCGGGCCATCCGGGAGGCGCTGGCCAAGGGCGCAGACCGGGGCATCCACATAGAACACGACGGTCTGGAGGCTCTGGATCCGTTCCAGGTGGCCACCTTGTTGGCCGGCGCTGTCAGGCCGGAAGCGCCCGACCTAATTCTGACCGGCCTGCAATCCGACGATTTAGGCTACGGGCAGACGGGGGTCATCCTGGCGGAACTTTTGGGTTTTCCGCACTCCACCATTGTCATGGGAGTGGAGAAGATCGGCTCCGGCATCCGCGTCAAGCGTGAACTGGAGAACGGCTGGTTCCAGCACATCGAGATGCCCCTGCCGGCGCTGGCGACCGTCCAATCCGGCATCAAGCGGCTGCGCTACGCCACGCTCATGGGGATCAAGCAGGCCAAGACCAAGGAGATTCGGTGCGTGACCGGCGGAGTTACGGGCCCGGCGTCCGGCGGCGGCCGCATCCAGGTGCGTAGAGTGTATGAGCCGGAAAAGGCCAAGCACGCCCAGCTCTTTTCCGGCGACCCAAAGGACGCGGCCGCGAAGCTCGTCGAGCGGCTCCGGAGGGAGGCGCGCGCAATATGAGCGTCCTGGCGATACTCGAGCAGGATCGCGGTGAGTGGCGCCGCATATCGTGGGAGACGCTCGCCGCGGCGCAGAAGATGGCCACACAGATGGGCGTGCAGCCGGTAGCGGCGGTTATCGGCGAGGCACGCGAGCTAGCCTCCAAGCGGCTGGAGCGAGCCTACGCCGTGGATCATCCCCTGCTGCGGGACTACACGGCGGATGGCTACGCCATCGCGCTGCGACAACTTATCGAGAAGGTCAAGCCGCGCGTGGCTCTGTTTCCACACACCTACCAGGTGCGCGACTTCGCCCCCAAACTCGCGACCGCGCTGGGGAGAGTGCTGGTCAGCGACGTGGTTTCTCATCGGGTGGAGGACGGGCAGCTCGTGCTCACGCGGCTGCTCTTCCAGGGCAGGCTGAACGCGGACCTCGGGTTCGCCGGCGCGCCCCCTTACCTGGCATCGCTCCAGGCGGGCGCGCACGCTGTGGACCAGGTTGAGGACGGCATCTGCCAGGTCGAGACCTTCACTCCCGAACTCTCGCCGAACCAGATTAGAACGCGGCCCGCGCCGCCGTTTCGGGAAGCCCAGCGCACGGTGGATCTGGCTTCGGCCGAACGCATCGTTTGCGCCGGGCGAGGCATCCAGGGAGCGGAGAACATTCCGCTGGTGCAGCGGCTGGCCGAGGCGCTGGGAGCGGAACTGGCCGCCTCGCGTCCGGTTTGCGACAGCGGCTGGCTGCCCGCTGAGCGGCAGGTGGGCAGTTCCGGCCAGACGGTGGCGCCGAAGTTGTACATCGCCGTGGGGGTATCCGGCGCCATTCAACATCTGGTTGGCATGAAAGGCTCCAAGACCATCGTGGCCATCAACAAGGACGCCACCGCTCCGATTTTCGAACTTGCCGATTACGGGATTGTCGGCGACCTTTTCGACGTGGTTCCCGCACTGGCCGACGAGATCCGGGCGCAGGCCCAGGGAGGCTCATGAGCCGGCGAGTGGATCTCACGTTGCATGAAGAAGTCGCTGTGATCACACTCGCGAACCCTCCGGTGAACGCTCTCAGCGCGGAAGTCCACCAGGGGATTCAAGCTGCTCTTCGGTCGGCCGGCGCCGATCCCCTTGTCCAGGCCGTGGTCCTCCTGGGGGCCGGCGCCACCTTCTGCGGGGGCGCGGATTTGCGGGAGATTCGGCAGATCGTTGCCGGCCAGATGCCGCGAGGCTGCCTGTTGCCCCTGGCCATGCTCCGGGAGATTGAGAATTCCACGAAACCCGTGGTGGCGGCGATTCACGGATCGGCCCTCGGCGGTGGCCTGGAACTGGCGATGAGTGCGCATTACCGTGTGTGTTCCCCGTCGGCCCAGTTGGGGCAGCCCGAGGTGAAGGTCGGGCTAATCCCCGGCGCGGGGGGTACCCAGCGTTTGCCGCGCTTGGTAGGCGTGGGCAAGGCCGTCGAAATGTGCGCGTTCGGCGAGCCCATCTCCGCCCAGGAAGCGCTGTCGCTAGGTCTGGCCGACCGAATCGTCGCCGGCGACCTCCTGGAGCATGCCGTTGCCTTTGCTCGCCAGGCGATCGGCAAGCCGGCGCCCCGCACTCGCGAGCGCGACGAGAAGCTCTCCGGCGCGGACCCGGAGCTTTTTGACGCCGCACGAGAACGCGCCCGCAGGACCAGGCGCGGGCAGTTGGCTCCGCTGGCCGCCATCGACGCCGTGGAGGCGGCGACAAAGCATTCGTTCGAAGACGGATGCGCGCGCGAAACGGAGCTTTTCGACGGCTGCCTTCGCTCCACCCAATCCCAGGCCATGATCCACGCCTTCTTTGCCGAGCGGACCGTTTCGAAGGTGCCGGATGTCCCGGCGGAAACGCGGGCTTCCGACGTCCAGCGCGTGGCCATCGTTGGCGCGGGCACGATGGGCGGCGGAATCGCCACGACTTTCGCGAACGCAGGCATCCCCACCCTCTTGAAGGACGCGACCCAAGAGACGCTGGATCGCGGCATGGCCTCCATCGCCAGGAATTACGCGGGCGCCGTGAGGAAGGGCGCGCTTCCGCAGCGATCGATGGACGAGCGGTTGGCGCTCATTACGCCGCAGCTCTCCTACTCCGGCTTCGAGAAGGCGGATCTCATCGTGGAAGCGGTGTTCGAGGACATGGGCGTCAAGAAAGCGGTGTTCGCCGAGATCGACGGCATCGCCAAGCCGTCCTGCGTCCTGGCCTCCAACACCTCCACGCTGGACATCGATCAAATGGCCTCCGCGACCAAGCGCCCCGAAGCGGTCACCGGCCTGCACTTCTTCAGCCCGGCGAACGTCATGCGTCTCCTGGAGATCATACGCGGCCGGGCCACCAGCAAGGAGGTGATCGCGACTTCCATGGCGCTCGCCCGAAAGCTCGGCAAAATCGGGGTGGTGGCGCGAAACTGCCTGGGCTTCATCGGGAGCCGGATGATGGAACCTTACTGGCGGGAAGCGGAGTTCCTGGTGGAGGAAGGGGCATCCGTCGAAGAGGTCAACCAGGCGCTGTACGACTTTGGGATGGCCATGGGGCCGCTGGCCATGGCCGATCTGGTGGGCCTCGATATCGCCTGGCGTATCCGGCAGGTGTTTCGCGAAGTGGCGAATCCCGGCGTGCGCCAGCCGCGGGTCATCGACCTCCTCTACGAGCTAGGCCGGTTCGGGCAGAAGACCGGGCGCGGCTGGTCCAGCTATGACGCCGCGCGAAAGCCGTCGGTCGACCCGGAAATCACCACTCTGATCGAACAAGCCGCGCGTGAGGGGGGAATCGAACGCCGCCGCATTCCGGCGCAGGAGATTGTCGACCGTTGCGTGTACGCCTTGGTCAACGAAGGCGCGCGGTTACTGGAGGAAGGCATTGCGCTGCGCGCCTCCGACATCGACGTGGTCTATTTGACGGGATTCGGTTTCCCCCTCTGGCGCGGCGGACCCATGTTCTACGCCGATTCTGTCGGTCTGCCGCAAGTCCTGAAAAGGATCGAAGAGTTTCAGGCCAAACACGGCCCTGGCTTGTGGACTCCCGCGCCGCTGCTAAGGAGGCTGGCCGAAGCAGGCGAGACCTTTTCCTCGCCCCTCATGCGCAGCAACCAAAGGTATCCCGCGCCTGCTTCAATCACCTGAGGATACGGCTGACTCAAACCCCGGGAATCCACATTTCAGCCCATGCGGGTACGCCACAACGACGGATGAAAACGCCGAACCGTCGCGTGGCGGCTGGTTGAGACCGAGGCGCCGACAGCGGAGGTCGTTCAAAAGACGGGGCAAGTAATTCGGCGTTTTCGAAGAATAGAGCGGCATCGCTTACTTCGCCTTCATCTGCGAGATGATCGGCGAATCGGTCTGCGATTCGCGGCAATTGCTGTAGCTGACTTCCTGTTCGATGCGCAGCGTTTTCAGCAGTCCCAGCCGGGCTGAGACAAACGCGTGCACTTGACTCGGCAGCCAGACTTCATCGTTCACGCGGGTCTGCTCAAACGCCGCGCGCGAGCCCTTGGCCACGCGGACCAGGAACACCCCCACCGAGATGGTGTCGACAACTTCGACCTCCGCTTTCACCAGGTGGTAGTCCTGCTTGTCCACCCAAAGCTTGGCCCGGAGATGGACCAGCATCTTCGCCGTCCGCGACGGGGGCTGGTATCCCCGGCGCGGTGTGGCTTCGATCACGTACAGGCTATGGCCGTCCCACACCTCTTCCCCGGCTAGCCGGAAGTTGAAAGCTTCCGGCAGCTCGCGCCAGGCTTCGCGCTGCCACTCCGGACGCCTGTCGTACTCGGCCAGGCGTTGCGCCCGCTGCGCGGCGGTCTCTTGCCGGCGCTCGGCGATGCTCCTGGCGAGCTTCTCCTGCTATTTCCTTTCCTCAGCGGCCGGCAACGGGCGGCCGTCGCGCGCCACCAGCCGCGAGTAAGGAGAGCCGTCCAGCAGCATGACCTCGCGGATACTGACCTCCTGGGATTTCACCCGGCCCTGGGAGTCAAGAGACCGCAGATTCACCCGTTCCGAAAACGTGTAGTTCCGGGCGACCTTCCAGTTGCAATCGTCGACTGCGACGGCGCGCCGGATGATTTCGCGCACCTCCGTCTGGCCGGGCACGGCTGTCGCCGAAGCCAGGATCAGCAGCAGTGCGCGCGTCTGGAGCCGGATTCCCGTTTGAGTCTTGGTCTCCCTTTCGCACAGCCTCATTCGGGTTGCGGTGCGACGGAGGTAACGGCCGTGGCCTGGCGCGTCTTAACAAATAGTGCCTGTAGATCGCTCAGGACTCCAGGGCCGCCCTTCGCCAACTCCGCTGTAATCGGATCCCGGAGGCTCAGAAGATCTCCCAGGGGTTTTCTGGCGCTGGCGTCGGGTGCTTGATCGGCTTCCTGCCGGATGTAATCGAAAAAGCGCGTGCTGGTGCCTGCGGCGAGCCCATAGTCCTTCTGGTTCGCCTGAAAGTAAGCCAGGCTCGCCAAATCCCGAAGCTGGGCCAGGCCTTGCTCCCGCCGGGCCTCGCGCAGCTCATTCTCCAGACGATTCGCCTTCACATAGGAAGGAACAAAACCTGCCAGAAACACGACCACGAGCAGAACTGCCACTCCGATCATCCTATTCTCCACGCCCGCCTCCTCCGTCTGACCGGCCTCACAAACGCTAAGTCCCTATCGGAGCTGCCCCGGCGCAGTGAGCCTCGGGGTGCAGGAGTGCGCGCGGCGCCGGGGCAGCGCCACTCAGTGTGGCCTAGCCGGAGGGAGCATTGTGCAGCGCTAGACAGTTCGACCTGCCCCGGTGACGAGTACTTCGGTGTGCAGGCGGCGGTCCACCTCCGAAAGCGACGCGGCTTTGAAGAACAGCGTCAATGCCTCAACCAGATTGGCCCGCGCTTCCTCGACAGTGCGGCACTTCGGGAGTGGTCCGCGGCGCAGCCTACCAATCGGCGTAGGCGGTGCCGTCCAGGGGGCTGGTCTTGTCGGAACTGCTGCGCACGTCGAAGATGCCTGGCTCGGTCTGGTTGGTGCTGGTGGTGGCATCCTCCATGATGAGCTTCCAGGCGGTGTTCGAGCCGACGATGGGGTCGATGGGCACCTGCCGGAGATAGCCCTCGCTCACCAGATCGTCCAGCGACTGGGGGGCCTTCTGCTTGTCGTAAGTGTACTCGTCGATCACGGTCCGGAGGGTGAACAGGTTGCTGTGCAGCAGGCTCTCCTTGGTGCGCAGGATGGCTTTCTGATACATCGGGACGGCAATCGAGACCAGGATCGACACGATGGTCATGACGATCATGATCTCGATCAGGGTGAAGCCCCGGCGGCTCGAAGGCCGGCCGTTACCAATCCGAATACGGGGTTCCATCAGGTGCCTTCTCGGTGCTCTTGGTGTAGACGTCGAACACGTTTTGCCCGCCCCAACTGGTGGAGTCGGTCTCATCGCGGGTGCTGCGCAGCCCCCAGTCGGTCGACTGGGTCATGGGATCTTTGGGAACCCGGCGCAGGAAGCGGATCTTCTTGTCCGGGCTGTTATTCAGCTTCACGCCCTCGGCCAGTTGCTCGAGGCTCTCGGGGTAGCCGTCGGAGTCGAGTTTGTTGGCCGGAATCAGCTTGGCGTCGGCGGCGTCCTTGTACTTATCGATGGCCGTGCGCATCTCCCGCAAGGCCCAGCGCAAGTCGCGCTCCCGCTCCCGGCGCACCCGGACGCGCACCAGCGGGACGGCCATGGTCGTCAGCAACGCCATGATGGTGAACGCGACGATCAGTTCCACCAAGGTCAGGCCGCGTTGGTTCTTGCGCTTCATGCCGGTTATTTGATGAGCACGCTGGCCTGCGGGATGGCCGCCTGGATGGGCAGCAACTTCGAATTCCGCGCCGTCAGCTCCGAAAACGTCACCATGCAAGCGCCGGGAGCGATGGCCTGGAAGCTGAATACCGCCAGCACGCCGGAGCCGCCGATGCCGCCCGCGTCGGGCATCCGGCTCAGGTTGACGGTAGCGTCGCCGGTGTCGTTGAGAATGTTACGCGTGAAGATGGCTTTCTGTCCATCGCTCGAGAGCAGGTTGCCGGGTTTCACTTCGGCGAGACGCAGAATCTGGGGATCGTATTTCAGGTGGAAGGGCGCTGAGAACAGATCCTGCGCGTTCGCAATCTCGAGTTGGATCGTAATCGCGCCGCCGGGCTGCGCCTGGGTAATGGCGGGACTGAGCGTAAACCGGGTGGCGGCATCCGTCTGAGCCGCCGGGGCGAGTTGCAGCGGAGGCTTGGCCGGCGGCTGAGCCATCGGCGCGGGCGCCGCTGTGGAGGCCGCCGGCTTGGGCGCTTCCGGCGCGGCCGCTCCAGGCTCCTGGCGCGGCGCATAACTCAGCTTCGTGATCGCGTCGTTACCGGCCGATACGCTGCGCAGGTTCAGGTCCGTGATGCCCGGAGTGCGCACGATGTGCGGAATGAGCGCGATCAGCAGCTCGGTTTTGCTTCTGGTGACGGTGGAGCTCTGGAACAGGTGCTTCACGCCCGGGATGTTCATCAGCCCGGGCACGCCGGCGACGGACTTGTTGTCCTGATCCTGCATCAGCCCGCCCAGCAGGCTGATCTCGCCTTCGCGGATGCGGATCTCGTGCTCCACCTTGCGCTGCCCGATCACCGGTTGCGAGATGCCGCCCACGTTGTTGTAGCCGGTCACGCTGGAGATCTCGAGCGCCGCCTTGAGCGTCACTTCCTTGTCGCCGTGCACCGTGGGGGTGATATCCACGTTCACCCCGACATCGATGTATTGAACCTGGGTGTACAGGCCGCCCGCGTAGCCGGTGGTGCCCACGCCGACGCCCATCGGCTGCATTCCGCCGGAGGCGATGGGCACCCGGTCGCCGATGCGCAGCGTCGCTTTCTGTCCGCTGGCGGCGCGCACCTGAGGCGATTGCAGAATCCGGGTGGTGTTGTCCTGCATGACCGCCTGCAGCAAGGCGCCGGGCAGCGTAACCGCGAAATCGTTGGTCGAAAGCTTCGCGATGTTGCTCAGGGCGATCAACGGCTGGGCGGCTGTCGAACTGCTGCTGGTGCTGGTGGTATTGAGCGAATTGGAGGTCTGGTTCTGCAGGATGCTGAGGATGCTGTTGAGCGTGGCCTCGTCGGTAGAACTCAGGTTGGAGGTGCCCGTGGTGGTGGTGGTGCCGGTAGTAGAGGTTGTGTTGATGGTTACTGGGTTGGTGGGCGAGAACTGGATGCCGGTGTTGATGCCGGCCGCCCCATTGGACGCCAGGGTTGCCGCCAGGTTGCGCGTCTTGTCCCGGCTCGCCTCCATCACGATCACGTCCACCACCACCTCCGCTTTCGGCTTGTCCAGATCGTTGATCAGCTTCTCGGCCAGCATCACCTCGTCCGGAGTTCCGCGGACGATGACCGCATTGAGCGAGTTGTACTGGTACAGCTTCTTGATGTTGCCCACGGTGCGCAATGCGGTGGTGACCTCGGCCAGCTCCTGCGGCGTGGTCAGGTTGGACAGGTAGAACACCTTCACCACCGAGTCGTCGAAGTCGCGGTGCTTGGTTGGGTTGTCGATAGTAACGAAGATGGCGTTGGCGGAGAGCGGTTTCCAGAAGGACTTGGTGGTCAAGGCCAGGTAGTCGAGCGCCTCTTCCAGGGTGGCGTTGTTCACTTCCAGACTGGCGTTGTGCTGCGCGTTGGGGTCCGTGCGGTACTCCGGATCGAAAACCACGTTGATGCCCGCCACCTTGCCCACCGTCTCATAGAGGACCTTGGGAGGCTGGTTGGACATGCGGAGAGTGATGGTTTGCCGGGAAACGAGCTTGAGTTCCGGGGGCGGCTCGATCCGTCCGATCTCTTCTATCTCTTCCTTGCGCGCCAGTTCGACGGGCGTCAGGCCGCGATCGGCGGGGTTAAGCCCGGCGCCCAACTTACGGTTCCGCTCCATGATTTCCAGGGTGCGCTTGATTTCCTGTTCGGCGATGCCCGAAGACGGGTCCATGGCGTAAGCCTTCTGGAATTCGGCCAAGGCCTCGTCGAGTTGCCCCTTCTCGCGCAGCTTTTGCCCCGCGTTGACGTGCCTTTGGGCGGCCTGGAAGCGGGCCCGGCGGGCGCCCATCTGGTAGCCGATGTCGCTGGGATCGGTGGCTAACGCCTTTTCATAGAGATCCAGCGCCTTGTCCCAGTCGCTTAGGGCCTCCGCCTTGCGGGCCTCGTTGAAGTAACCGTCTCCCTTTCTGGTCTTGGCGTCCAGCGAGAGCCCCAGCGCGCACAGGAGCGCCAGTGCCGCAATCCAGCGTGCCCAACGGTGTGAGTGTCGCATCTTATTGGTTTTCCAAGGGTTGTGCTAAGATAGACTCGGCGGCGCAACCCTCGCCATAAACCATTGACGCGCAGGGGTTTCGCTGCGTGTAGAACAAACTTGGCAGACACTGGGAAGGACATCAAGATCCTGGCGGCCAACCGGCAGGCGGGCCATAACTACTTCCTCATGGAGCGGTTTGAGGCGGGGCTGGTCCTGACGGGCACGGAGGTCAAGGCGGCCCGCGCGGGCAAAGTGCAGCTCGTGGACAGCTACGGCGAGGTCCGTGGGACCGAGGCCTGGCTGGTCAGTGCCCACATCAGCCCGTACTCCCACGGAAACCGTCAAAACCACAATCCGGTTCGCGACCGTAAGTTGTTGCTGCACCGGCAGGAAATCGATAAGCTGCTGGGTAAGACGCGCGAGAAGGGCCTGACCTTGATCCCCACCAAAGTCTACTTGAAGAATGGGCGGATCAAGTGCGAGCTGGCCCTGGCTCGGGTCAAGAAGCTGCACGACAAGCGGGCGGCCGAGAGGGCGCGCACGACGGAGGCCGAGGCGCGCGAAGCCATCAAAAGAACGCGGAACAGGTAGAACGCCATGCAGATCAAACTGGAAACTGTACCTATCGAGCAGGTGGAGGCGGATGCGCTGGTGGTCCCGATTTTCGACAAAGAGAGTCCGGGCGCCGGCCTGCCCTCGGAAGCGGCCCAGACCGCCAACGATCTGGCGGGCGGCTGGATCGAAGAGTTGTACCGCAGCGGGGAGTTCTCCGGCAAGGAGTTCGAGATGGCCATGTTGTACCGGCCGCCGGGGATGAAGGCCCGTCGCCTGTTGGTGGTCGGCGCGGGCAAGAGCGACCGGTTCACTCCGGTCGTGCTTCGCAAGGTGGCTGGGGCGGCGGTGCGTTTCCTGAAACCGAAGTCTTCTCCCACCATCGCGCTGGCTCTGGACGCCGGGAAATTGGCCGCGGAACAGGCGGTGGCCGCGGTGGAAGGGGCCATTCTGGGGGATTTCGAGCCAGACCAGTACAAGACCGACAAGAAGGACGCCAAGTTCGTCGAGGCGTTCACGGTGGTGGTCCCGAAAGACGGCGAAGCCCTGGCGCAGGCGCTGGAGTCCGCCCGGATACTGGCTGAAGCGCAGAACTTCGCTCGCACGCTGGTCTACCAGCCGGCCAACCGGATGACCCCGGCAACGCTAGCGGAGCGCGCGCGAGAGATGGCCGCCGAGAACGGGCTGGAGTGCCGGGTGCTGGGCCAGGAGCAGATGAAGGAACTCGGCATGGGCGCCCTGTTGGGAGTCGCGCAGGGCAGCGCCGAGCCGCCCGCGCTGATCGTGCTGCGTTATCGTCCCTTGGAGGAGACTGGCGCGGCGCACCTGGGGCTGGTCGGCAAGGGCGTCACCTTCGACAGCGGCGGCATTTCCATCAAGCCCGCCCAGGACATGGACAAGATGAAGTACGACATGGCCGGGGGCGCGGCGGTGCTGGGGGCCATGCGGGCCATTGCACTGTTGCGGCCGCCGATCGCGGTGACGGCGCTGGTTCCGGCGGTCGAGAACATGCCGGGCAGCCGGGCGCAACGGCCGGGCGACATCGTGACCACGCTCTCTGGAAGGACCGTCGAGGTTCTCAATACGGACGCCGAAGGCCGGCTGATCCTCGCGGATGCCCTGGCCTACGCCCGCACGCTCGGTTGCACCCACCTGGTGGATGCGGCCACGCTCACCGGCGCCATCGTGGTGGCGCTGGGGCACGTGAATGTGGGAGTGTTCGCAAGCGACGACGCCCTGCTCCAGAGAGTGCTCTCGGCCGCCCGCACGGAGGGCGAGAAGATGTGGCCCATGCCGCTCGACGAGGAGTACAAAGAGCTGCTCAAGAGCCCCTTCGCGGACCTGCCGAACATCGGCACTCGCTGGGGTGGCGCCATCACCGCGGCCGCGTTCCTCAAGGAGTTCGCGGACCCGGCGCCCTGGGCGCACCTGGATATCGCCGGGACCGCCTGGTTGGACGACGCCCCGGCGTTCCTGGCCAAAGGCCCCACCGGAGTGGCCGTGCGGACCCTGGCCCGGCTGGCCTTCGATTGGAATCTCTGAGCGCAGCACCCGCACTCCGTGACAAAATAGTCGCAGGAACGTTCGACCACGGAGCCAGGTGATGCAACTTCGCGTGCTCGCATTCGTGCTTGCCGGCGGCAAGGGAACCCGCCTCTACCCCCTCACCAAGGAACGCGCCAAGCCGGCCGTTCCGTTCGCAGGCAAGTACCGCATCGTGGATTTCGTGTTGAGCAATCTCATCAATTCGGGCATCTACTCGGTCTACGTTCTGATCCAATTCAAGAGCCAGTCCCTGTTGCAGCACTTGCGCGACGGGTGGCAATTCGCGGGCCTGCTCAAGAACCAGTTCGTCATTCCGGTTCCCGCCCAGATGCGAAGCCCGGGCGAGACCTGGTACGAAGGCACGGCCGACGCCATTTACCAGAACATCAACCTGATCGAGCAGGCCGATCCGCACGTGGTGGCGATCTTCGGCGCGGACCACGTCTACCGGATGAACATCCGGGAGATGATCGAGTTCCACGAGAAGAAGCGCGCGGCCGCCACCGTCGCCGCCATCCCAGTGCCGCGGGAACAGGCGCTGGAATTCGGCGTGATCGAGACCGAGTCCGACGGGCGGATCGTGGGCTTCCACGAGAAGCGGCCCGACGCGCCCAGCATGCCGGGTGACCCCACCCGCGCCTATGTCTCCATGGGCAACTACATTTTCTCGACGAGGGCGCTCTTGCAAGAACTGCACCAGGACGCCAACAACGAGCACAGCACGCACGACTTCGGCCGCGACATCCTGCCCTCGCTGGTGGGACGCGCGCCGATTTACGCCTACGATTTCCAGACCAATTTCATCCCCGGCGAGCCGGCGGGACGGCAGGCCTATTGGCGCGATGTCGGCTCCATCGACGCTTACTACGAGGCCCAGATGGACGTCCGCGCCGTGGAGCCGGAGCTGAATCTGTACAACCGCGAGTGGCCGCTAATCACCGCGGGCTATTCGGATCCTCCCGCCAAGTTCGTCTTCGACGAAGAGGGCCGCCGTGGGCAGGCGACCGATTCGGTGATCGCCGGCGGCACCATCCTCTCGGGCGGCACCGCGCGGAACTGCGTGCTGGGGCGCTACGTGCGCATCCACTCCGGCGCCCTGGTGGAAGACTCCGTCGTTTTCGACAACTGCGACATCGGCCGGCGGGCGCGCATTCGCCGGGCCATCCTGGACAAGAACGTGCGCGTGCCCGAGGACGCCGTGATCGGCTACGACCTCGAGAACGACCGGCGTTCCCACCACGTCACGGAGAGCGGGATTGTGGTGGTGGAGGGGATTCGCTCCCGGGTCGAGCTGTCGACGGTCATTATCTGAGCGGCGCGGGCCGGATTCCGGAACAATCCCCCCGGCGGTGGTGTCTAAGTGAAAGTGATGGCTCGCATTCCGTGGAGGGTTCGAATTGGCGTTGGTCTGATTCTGCTCGGATTCGCGTGGTTTGGCGGTTGGTCCTGGTGGGCAGCGACACGGATCTGGACGCCTCTGGATATTCCGGTCTCGCTTTCGAAGGGGCATATCCGCAGCCCGGAGTTCAAGATCAACCTGGAGAGCTCGTACTACGTCGAAATCGTCTCGAGCACCGAATGTCCCTCCACTCCAAGAGTGTCGTGGTCGCTCTCGAATAAAGGGCGTGTCGTGGCAGCGCGCACGAACGATTCGGCGGGCCTTTGGCTAGGCTACGTCGAGGCCGGTGAGGGAAGCTACACCTTGGACCTGGATGTCTCGGGGGATGCAGGCTGTCTGGACGCCGGAACGCCCCGTCTGCTGGTTTCCGAAAGCTGGGGAATCGGGCGCGCGAAGGTCGACGACGCAATGAACTGCGCCTTCCTGGTGTCCTTGCTCTTGCTAGGGGAGGGCTTCTACTTGGTCATTCACGGGTGCTGGGAAAGGCGGGCCGAAAAACGGGCCGCTCGGGCGAGGGCCTGGTCCCTCACTCAGCCGGGGCCGCTGGCGCCGCTGGCTGGCGACGCACGCCGAAGGATAGTGCCTGCGCTGGCTACGGCGCGCCCATATTCGTGGACTATCGACCGGAATCGTCACCGGAAGCTGTGGCTGCCAAACGTGCCGGCATCCTCAAGGTTGTCCTGGTTCTCGCTGTTGCTAGTCAATTGCCTCGTACTGCTGCTGATAATAACGCTCCTCCAAACTCCGCTAATGCACATGGGCTTACCCGTCCGCCTTGTCAGACCCGGAATCCCGGCTCAGAGCACCCCGTGGCTGGAGCCATTGCGCCTCCGAGTGGCCTACGTCGGACCAAAGATGCGCCCCCATCTCTACCTGAACTCGCAGCCCATTGCCTGGGAAGACCTCGGCGCGGTCTTGCAGAAAGAACTCAATCGCCGTCCGCCGCACTGGCCAGTGTATGTCGAGGGAGATCCATATCTCCAGTGGCAAGACGTCGCCAAGGCCATCGACATCATCCAAGGAACGAACGGCGAGGTTGTCCTGCTCGGGAGCGCTACGACATTACCGCGCCCGTCGCATTGACAGCAGCAGCCCCACCCCCACCACCACGCAGCAGCCCAGCACGTTGTACCAGAGGAACGAGATGCTCGTGTAGAAGCTGGCGTAGAAGATGGCGGCTTCGCCCGCCAGGACCCCGGTGAAAGCCGCCGTCCCGCGCACACGCGGGAAGCCGAAGGCCAGCACGAACACGCCCAGCATCCCACCATAGAATAGCGACCCGACCACGTTCACCGCCTCCACCAGCGTGCCCAGATTCTGGCCGTAGCGGGCGGCGAAGATCATCGCGTAACATCCCCAGAAAGCGGTCGCCGCGCGGGAAGCCCAGAGATAGTGGCGGTCGGAGGCCCGCCGTCGGATGTGCCGGCGGTAGATATCGATCACCGAGACGGTGGCCAGCGAATTGAACTCGGCCGCGATCGACGACATGGTGGCCGCGAAGATCACCGCCAGGATCAGACCCACGATCCCGGCCGGCATGTAGCGCGTGACGAACGAGAGAAAGATGTAATTGGTGTCGCTGAAGTTGCGGTCGCCGCTGCTCTCGCGCGCCAGTTGCAAGCCCCGCTCGCGCGCCTGGTCGATCTCCTGTTGCGCGTGCCGGTAGCGCTCCAGGCTCTCCCGCTTCAGCGCCGCATCGTTCGAGCGGCGCGCTGCCAGGAAGCCGTCCGCGGCCAGCTTGCGCTCGTCAAAGGCCCGGCTGTACTGACCGGCCACGGGCCGGTACTCGCTGCGTGCCGCGACCCGCTGCAACTCGACCGGCTGGAACAGCAGCGGCGGCTGCTGGTAGAGGTAGAACACAAACACCATCGCCCCGGTGAACAGGATCACGAACTGCATCGGAATCTTGGCCAGGGCGTTGAATAGCAGGCTCAGCCGGCTCTGGGCGATCGATTTCCCCGAGAGATAGCGCTGCACCTGCGATTGGTCGGTGCCGAAATACGCCAGCGCCAGGAACGTCCCGCCGATCAGCCCGCTCCAGATGTTGTAGCGGTTCTTCAGATCGAAGTGCAGATCCACGGCGTTGAGCTTGCCGGCGGCGCCCGCCAGCGACACGGCGTCCAAGAACGAGAGATGCGACGGCAGTAGCCAAACCGCAGTGACCAGCGCGGCCAATAGTCCGCAGAAAATGACCCCCATCTGCTGGACGTCGGTCCAGGTGAGCGCTTTCACGCCGCCGGTGACGGTGTAGAGCATCACCAGGCCGGCGATGAGGACGGTGGTCGCGCGGTAGGGCCAGCCCAGAATCGCCGTCAGCACGATGGCGGGGGCGGCCAGCGACAGGCCGACCGCCAGGCCGCGCTGGATCATGAAAATGGCGCTCACGAGGGCGCGCGTCTTGGAGTCGAACCGCTGCTCCAGGTATTCGTAAGCGGTGTAGACGTTGGCGCGGTGGAAGATGGGCACGGCCGTGGCGGCCACAATCACCATGGCGATGGGCAGGCCGAAGTACATTTGCACGAACCGCATCCCGTCGGCGTAGCCCTGGCCGGTGGTGGTGAGGAAGGTGATGGCGCTGGCCTGGGTAGCCATGATCGAGAGCGCCATGGCGTACCAGGGCATGCTCTTCCCGGCCAGCAGATACTTGTCGACGGTGTTGCTTCCGCGCCCTTTGTAGAGCCCGTAGGCAATCATCGCCGCGAGCGCCCCGGCCAGGACGATCCAGTCGAGCGGCCTCATGGCGCGAACGCTCGCGTGAAGAGATAGAAGAGCGCCAGCACCACGGCCAGGTACAGCAGGACGCCGATGTAGACCCTCCGCCAGGAACGCAGGAAAGGCGGCGGCTCGTCGGGCATTGGCCGGGCCGGCGCCTGCTGGTTCATCGCTCGGCCTTACCGGCGCTCAGCAGGTTGGCGAAGACGCGAAACGCGCCGGGGACGCCGGCGGGAAGCTGCCGGAACCACGAATAGGCGGTGAACACGTAGATTCCCTTCCCGTAGGGGACGTACAGCGTGCCGCCGGGTTTCGGCGTTTCGCCCGGATCGTGCGATTCAAACAGCGTGCGGTACTTGGGGTCCCATTCCGAAGCGAAATACAGCCCGCGCTCCTGCACCCATCCGTCGAAATCCGCCTCGGAGATCCGGTTGGGCTTCTGAAGGAGCGGGCTCGCGGGATCGGGAAAACTCACCGGCGACGCCTCGACCGTGACGCGGTCGCGGCCAATCTTGATCGGGTACGGCCCGATCTTCTCGAGAGCTTGCGGAACCGTGCCGTAGTCGAGCACGTTGTACTGCACCACCAGCGTGCCGCCATTCTCGGCGTACTCCAGCAGCCGGTGCTGGTTGGCGCGCAGGTCCGCTCGCACGTTGTAGGCGCGCACGCCGGTGACGATGGCGTCGAACCTGGTCAGGTCACCCGTGGCCAGATCGTCGGCGCTGAGAAGCGTGACCTCGCAGCCCAGTTGCCGCAGCGCCTGCGGCATCTCGTCGCCCGCGCCCATCACGTACCCGACCCGCCGGGCGAGGGTGCGAACGTCGGCGCGCACCGCTTCCGCGGCCGAGGGTGGGAAGACCGCGCGCGGGTGTATGTGCGGATAGGCCACCACCTGCATGCCCGAGCCGATCCTCTGCTCCCCGAGCCAGGCGTACGCCTGAATGCGCGCGCGAGTGGCGGCCGCCGGGGGCGTGATCTCGAAGGCCAGCGTCATCTGCTCGCCATCGTTGAAATGGAATTCCCTGGAGGCCGGCTCGACGCGCCAGCCGGCCGGGGCGTCCAGCCGCACCTCGCCCGCCGCGCCCGTCAGGTTCCCCTTGATCGCCACCTCGACCCGCTTGGTTTGCTGGGTGGGGAACACCAGCACTGGTTCCACGAACTCCAGCGCCACCGGCGGCACAATGTTCACCGGCCGCATCAGCTCGCCCCGCAGCCGGTCCACGTAGCGATTGACCACCGGGCGGGTCAGATCGAGATCCTCGGATTCCACCCGCAGGTGGAAGTGCGCACAGAGCACGGGCGGGTTCTCGGGCGCGCCAACCATCTGCTGGTCGGGGGTGGTGTAGGCTTCGCCGTGCCGAGGTTCCAGCAGCCAATAGGGCTGCGAGTACTTCGCGTCGGCGGGGACCTCCCAGGCGAATTCGTGCGTGCTGGGCTGGTTGAAGGGCAACTCGACGTCCAGCGGGTGGTCGTGGTCCAGGCTGATGCCCGTGAGGCGAATGGGGACGTGCGAACGATTGATCGCGGTGGCATGCACGGTCATGGTGGACCCGGGCACGAAATCGGCGCGATCAGTGGTAGCGTCCAGCCACAGGCCCGCGCACAGCGCCAGCGCCTCATCCAGTTCCAGGCGCTTGCGCCGCGCCCAGGGATCGTCGAGCCCCCTCAACCGTTTCTTCGCTTCGAGCAGCCGGGGCACTTCCTTCTCCGGTTGCGCGGGATCCAGAGAGCGCGCCGCCTCCGCCAGAATTCGGCCCACTTCGGCGCCGCCCGGCACACGATTCCAGGTGGTATCGATCCCGTCGAAGAGGTCCGTCAAAGCCGCCTCCCCGGCCACCGGAACCAGGTTCGCCGTGGCCGAGCCGCGCCGCCTCGGAGCGCCCATCCCCTGGCTCTCGTGCATGCTCCGGCTCAAAGCGGCGATCTCGGTGTAGGAATAGCCCAGCACCGGATTGTAGTCGCCCGTTTCGATCGAGATCTGCCCCGGCGCCCCCGTCGCGGCCCCGTAAACATTCCAAACCACCCGCCGGGCCTGCCACGGTTCGACCCACTTGAGCTGCTCGGGAAAGCGGCTGCGGTCGGCGGCGGCCGAGAACGCCTCCTTGCCTAGCAGCGCGGACGCCTGGTGATGGCCGTGGCCGTCGCGAGGGGTTCCCGAGAAGCACAGCACGATCACGTCCGGGCGGAAGCGGCGGATGATCCACACCAAGTCGCTGAGAACGCCCTCCCGCCCCCACTTGTCCAGAGTCTCCTGGGAGCTCTTGCTGAACCCGAAATCGATGGCCCGCGTGAAGAACTGCTCGGCGCCGTCGATTCTGCGGGCGGCCAGCAGTTCCTCGGTGCGGATCAGGCCCAGCAGGTCGCCCTGCTCGGGGCCCAGCAGGTTCTGGCCGCCTTCGCCGCGGGTCACCGAAACGTAGCCAGCGCGCATCAAGCGGCCGCGCGCGAAATAGGCCAGTGTGGGCGTATGCTCGTCGTCGGGATGCGCGCCGATCATGAGCACGCTGCCCAGCACGTTCAACCGCTCCAGTGCCATGCGAACCTCGGTTGCGCCGGACAAATTGGGCTGGGCGCTCGCGCTGGCAGCCGCAAGCAAGGGCAGGGCTAACGCCCGGAAGCGCAAATGTACCATCTGATTTTATGGTAATCGATTCCCAAGCGCGGCCGTCCCGCGCCCCCGCCCCAGCGCTCCGAGCCGCTGCCTAATCCTTGCGGATCTGCTGGGAGAGGTAGCGATCCAGGCCGATTTCGCCGATTTGGTGGAGCGGCGTTTCCAGCGAATCGACGTGGTCCTCTTCGTCGGCCAGCAGTTCCTCGAACAGCTCGCATGTGGCGTTGTCGCCAACTTCGCGGGCCAGCTTGATCCGCGCGTTGTAGCTGGCCACGGCGCCCAGCTCGAGCGCCAGGTCGTTCTCGAATTGCGCCTTGACGTCTGCGCCGATGGTGAGCTTGCCCAGTTCCGACAGCATCGGCGTGCCGTCCAGGAACAGGATGCGCTCGATCAGGTGTTCGGCGTGCTTCATCTCGGTGATCGCCCTCTTTTGGGATTGCTCGTGGAGCCGCCCGTAGCCCCAGTTCTCGCACATCTCGCCATGCAGGAAATACTGGCTGATGGCGGTCAGTTCCTCTTTGAGCGAATCGTTCAAGGCTGCGATGACTTGGTCGTTTCCCTTCATTGACAAACTCCTTCTCCTCGTCAGCATATCAGAGCGCGCGGCCCGAAAGTCGGGGCCTTCTCCGGTTTGACATGCTTCCGCGCCGCCTGTTAGGCTTCTGAGTTGAAGCGGACTCCCCTCAATTCCGTTCATTGCCGCTCCGGGGCGCGGATGGTGGACTTCGGCGGCTGGGACATGCCGGTCCAATACTCGGGGATCATGGACGAGCATCGCGCGGTCCGGCAGCGGGTCGGGCTGTTCGATGTCAGCCACATGGGCGAGATCGAGATCCGGGGGCGGGAAGCCTTCCAACTGGCCGATTTCGTCACTACCAACGCGGTAGCCAGGCTCAAGCCGGGCCAGATTCAGTATGCCGGCCTGCTCTACGGCCACGGCGGGTTTGTGGACGACATTCTGGTTCACAAAGTGGCCGACGACCACTACTTTCTCTGCGTGAACGCGTCCAACCAGGAGAAGGACTACCAGCACATCGTGGCGGCAAACCGCTGGGCGGCCGAGGTGGAGTTCGCTAGCGATCGTTACGCGCAGCTCGCGATTCAGGGTCCGCTGGCGCCGGCCACGCTCCAAAAGCTCACTTCGACCGACCTGGCCGCCATCCGTCACTACAACTTTGTGGACGGCGAGGTGGCGGGCACGCCCGCGCGCATCACTCGCACCGGATACACCGGCGAGGACGGCTTCGAGATCTACTTCGCGCCGGACCAAGCCCCGCGCCTCTGGGACGAGGTGCTGAGCGCCGGCCGGGAATTGGGAATACGGCCCTGCGGATTGGGGGCGCGCAACACCCTGCGCCTGGAAGCCAAGATGGCCCTCTACGGCCACGAGATCAGCGCCGAGATCACGCCGCTGGAGGCCGATCTGGCCTGGATCGTCAAGCTGGACAAAGGCGAGTTTCTGGGCCGCGATCGTCTCCTCGCCCAGCAGCGGGAGGGGGTTCGCAGGAAGCTGATCGGCTTCGAAATGCGCGGGCGCGGCATCGGCCGCGACGGTTATGAGGTATTCATCGACGGAGCGCCGGCCGGTTGGGTGACCAGCGGCGGGCCGTCGCCCACATTGAACAAGAACATCGGGCTCTGCTATCTCCCCGTCGAGATGGCCCGCGTCGGTCAGCCCATCCAGGTTTCGATTCGCGGCCAGCTCGTCGAGGCGGTGACGGTCCCAACACCTTTCTACAAGCGAGCGAAATGAGCACATATCCGGAGGAGTTCCGCTACACGAAGGACCACGAGTGGGTGCGGCTGGAAGGCGATGTCGCCACAGCCGGCATCACGGATCACGCCCAGAGCGAGTTGGGTGAGATCGTCTACGTGGACCTGCCCAAGGTGGGCGCGCAGGTCGGGCAAGGCAAGGTCATTGGCTCGGTCGAGTCGGTGAAAGCGGTATCCGACATCTATTCGCCGGTCTCGGGCGAGGTGCTGGAAGTGAACGACCAGCTCGCCGAGTCGCCGGAGAAGCTGAACCAGGATCCGCACGGCGCGGCCTGGCTGATCAAGGTGCGCCCGAGCGCGCCCGGGGAATTGAGCGGCTTGATGTCGGCCGCGGACTATCGGAGCTACATCGGCGCGGAGGACTGACGCCGGTGCGCTATCTCCCCAAGTCCGATTCCGAACGCGGCGAGATGCTGGCGGCTTGCGGAGTGAGTTCGCTCGAGGATTTGTTCGCGCACCTGCCCGCCGAGGTCCGCCTGAACCGGCCTCTGGCGATCGCGGACGGCTTGTCGGAGTACGAGATTCTCGACTACTTCCGCGAGCGCGGGGCCCAGAACGCCTCGGGCTATGCGAGCTTCCTGGGCGCAGGCGCCTACTTCCACTACCGTCCGGTGCTGGTGGATGCGGTGGTTTCCCGTGGCGAGTTCCTCACCTCCTACACGCCTTACCAGGCGGAGATCTCTCAGGGCACCCTCACGGCCATCTTCGAGTTCCAGACCATGATGTGCCAGCTCACCGGCATGGACGTGGCCAACGCTTCGATGTACGACGGCTCGACGGCCCTCGCCGAGGCGGCCATGATGGCGGCGCGCATCACCGGGCGGAAGCGGCTGCTGGCGGCCCGCACGCTGCATCCGGAGTATCGCGAGGTGCTCGCTACCTACGCTCGCAATCAGGGGCTGGAGGTGGTGGAGTTCGGCTACCAGCCGGCCAGCGGAGCGCTGGATCTCGAAGATCTCGACCGCAAGCTGGATGCGGCGACGGCGGCGGTGATTGTGCAGTCGCCGAACTTCTTCGGCATCGTCGAGAACGTGAACGAAGCCGCCGAACTGGCGCACCGTGCGGGGGCGCTCCTGTTGGATGTGTTCACCGAAGCGGTGTCGCTCGGATTGCTCGCGCCGCCCGCCGGCGCGGACATTGTGGCCGGCGAGTTGCAGTCCTTCGCCATTTCGCCGAGCTTCGGCGGGCCCTACGCCGGCATCCTGGCCACGCGCGAGAAGTATATCCGCCAGTTGCCGGGCCGTTTGGTGGGAGAGACGGTGGATACGCGCGGGAATCGCGCTTTCTGCCTCACGCTGGCCACCCGCGAGCAGCACATCCGCCGCGAAAAGGCCACTTCCAACATCTGCACCAACCAGGCGCTCATCGCCCTGATGGCGACGGTTTTTATGACGGTTTACGGCAAGCAGGGTCTGCGGGAGCTGGCCGAACAGAATCTGGCCAAAGCGCACTACCTGGGAGGCAAGCTGCCGCTGCGCTTCTCCGGCCCGTACTTCAACGAGTTCGTCGCCACGGTGGAGGATCCCGCGGCCCTCAACCAGGCGCTCCTCGAACGGAAGATCGTCGGCGGCCTGCCGCTGGCGCGCTTCTATCCCGAACTCGGCGACGCGATGCTCGTCTGCGCCACCGAAATGGTCCGGCGCGAGGATATGGAGGCTTTGGCCCGGGTCTGGGAGGCGGCTCAATGATCCGCAAGGCGCGCACGCACGTGAATCAGAACGAGCCGCTGCTGTTCGAGCTGAGCTCGCCGGGGAAGGTGGGCTATCAACTGCCCCCCTTGGACGTGCCACCGGTGGACGCTGCCGCGGCGCTCGGCGCCCAGAACGTGCGCGACCAGATCCAGAATTTCCCCGAACTCAGCGAGGTCGAGGCGATCCGCCATTTCACCCGCCTCTCCACCTGGAACTACTCCATCGACCTGGGCATGTATCCGCTGGGCTCCTGCACCATGAAGTACAACCCGCGCATCAACGAGCGGGTGGCGCAGGTGGCGGGCCTGGCCTGGGCGCATCCCTACCAGTCCGAAGCCCTGGCCCAGGGCGCGCTCGAGATCATGGCGCGGTTGGAAGCGGCGCTCCTCGAAATCACCGGTATGGACGCCGTCACCTTGCAGCCGGCCGCCGGAGCGCACGGCGAGCTGACGGGCATTCTAGTGGCCCGCGCGCTACTCGCCTCGCGCGGCAATCCGCGCCGGACGGTGCTGATCCCCGACTCGGCACACGGCACCAACCCGGCCACCGCGGCCATCGCGGGCTACGAGGTTCGGAACATTCAATCCAACGGGCGCGGGATGCTGGACGTCCCGGCGCTGGCCCGCATCGTCGATGAGGACGTGGCCGCGCTGATGATCACCAACCCCAACACGCTGGGGGTGTTCGAGGAGAACATCCGCGCGATCGCCGGGATTCTCCACGACAAGGGCGCGCTGCTCTACATGGACGGGGCCAACATGAATGCGCTCGCGGGCCTGGTGCGCCCCGGCGACAACGGCGTGGATGTGATGCACCTGAACCTGCACAAGACCTTCTCCACGCCGCATGGGGGCGGTGGTCCGGGCGGCGGCCCGGTGGCGGTGAAGGCCCCGCTGGCGCCGTTCCTGCCCATTCCGCGGCTCCGGCGCGCGGGCGACCGGTGGACGCTGGACTACGAGCGGGGGCAATCCATCGGGCGCGTGCGCGCCTTCTATGGCAACTTCGGCGTGCTGGTGCGGGCGCTGGCCTACATCCTGGCCCACGGCGGTGAGGGACTGCGCAACGCGACGCTGGATGCCGTGCTGAACGCCACCTACATCCGCAAAGGGATCGAGGCCGATTACGAGATCGCGGCCCAGGCGCCCTCTATGCACGAGTGCGTGTTCAGCGACGCCCGCCAAGCCGCGCGCGGCGTGCATACCGGCGACATCGCCAAGCGCCTCATCGATTACGGCTTCCATCCCTACACGGTCAGTTTCCCGCTGATCGTGCACGGCGCGATGATGATCGAGCCTACCGAATCCGAGAGCAAGCGCGAGCTGGACCTGTTCATCGACGCGCTGGTCTCCATCGCCCGCGAGGTGGAAGAGGACCCCGAGACGGTGCTCAAGGCCCCGCACTCGACCCGCATCAGCCGCGTGGATGAGGTGAGGGCGGCCCGCAAGCCGGTGGTGCGCTGGCGGCCGGCGTAGCTACTTGAAACCGATCCCGTTCAGCACCACGCCGAGGTCGCGTACGTCGCCGGGGACGCGGAAGGTGCGATCGACCTCCAGCGTTACGTTGACGAAGCCCGGCGCGGCGGGAACTTGCCTGGGCGAGCGCAGAGTGTACTCGCCCGGCCCGGGGAACGTCTCTTCCGCCACCACGTTTCCGTTGGCCAGCAACTGAACGTGCCGGGCGGGCGCGTTCTCGGGAATGTAGAAGCTCGCCTCCAGCGCCAGCGGGCGGATGGGCGCCTTCAGCGCGACCACGGCGCGGCGGTCGGTCCAGCGCCAGGCGCCCGATTCCAGTCTGCCCAGCCCGCTGACGATGTAGTACTCCGCGTCGGCCGCGTTCATGGAGAGGTAGCTCAGCGTCAGCTCCCGCCCGGCGACGAATTCGGCGCGCATCCGGTCGATCGGTTTCGTTGAAATATCGAAGGGACGCAAGCCGGCGGCGGCCGTGGAATAGCCGGAGCGTGAATCGCAGCCGATGAGGCGGAGCGGCAGCCAGGAAGAGATCGATCGTTCCGAGAGGAGCTTGCGCGGAGCTTTGCCCGGCGCGGAAATGGCGCCCAGCTCGCTCGTGATCACCAGGTCGCCCACGCGCAACTGCGTGTCCCGCTGGAGCGGCAGCGCGCCCTCCGCCTCCGCGTAGTAGCGCAGGCCCCACTCGCCGTCGATCCAGGTGCGGTGCGAGGCGATGTCGCCGCGCACGCTCTCCACAAAGTGCCGGTAGCCGTCCCAGTGCTGGTAATTCGCGCTGGCCAGGGCCAGGCCCACCAGTAGGCTGGCTGCGGCGCCGGCGGCCAACAGAGCGGGCCGCCTCTCCAGCCTGCGTGTGACCAGGATCGCGACAGGCGCGACGATGGGGAGCAGGTAGCGCGCCGAGCCGGCAAAAAAGATCGCCAGCGCCAGCCCGAAGAACAGAACGATCCACAGGGCCAGGAAGCGTTCGTCGGGGTCGTCTGTCTTGGCGGCCGTGCGCGCCGAAGAGCAGAGCACCAGCGCGCCCAGCCCCCAGGAGACCCAGAACAACGGGCTGGAATCCACGAACGCGAGCGCGCACGCAGCCGCCACCAGGGCCGCCGCCGCCCATTTCGGTATTCGGAAGAAAGCCAGCGCGGCGAGCAGCGGAAACACCAGCCAGCCGGCGTGGACGGTGAGCGCCGCGGCGTTGCGCAGCTTGGCGATCCAGCTCTGCAATCCGTAAGTTTGGAAGTATCCCGTGAGCACGCTCGCGGGCAGTACGCCTCCCGATAGCCGCTCCCAGAGTTGCCAGCCGAGCAACTTGGCGGGCGCCACGCCGAGCGCGATCCAAGCCATTTTCCAGCGTACGCGCCGGGCCATTAGATAGGCCCCCAGCACCAGCACCAGCGCGACGCTCTGAAAGGCCGCCAGCGCCGCCAGCGCCATGACGAAGGCGCTCGCCGCCAGTACCCAGATCGAACGAGTGTCCACCGCGCGCACGAACAGCGCGATGGCGGCCATCCAGAAGGCCAGGAACGGCAGGTCGGCCTCCAGCGACGTGCCGTTCACCACGAACGCAGGAGTCGACAGGAACAGCAGCGTGGCCAGCAGCGGGTGCGGCGAGAAGCGCCGCGCCAGCGACAGCATGGCCAGGGCCGCGGCAATCGAGAAGACGATGTAGGCCGCGTGGTAGGTGCGCTCGGAAACGTCCCCGGTGAGCGCCAGCAAGCCGGCCAGCGTCCAGGTGTTGAGCGGCGGATGCGGGTGCCCGCGCATGTCCACCATTTCGCCTTGAAACGCATAGCGCACGTTGTGCGGGTGCAGCGGGTCGATCTGCGCGTACTGCGCGCCCGCCAGGTAGTAGACGTCGTCGCCCTGTATGGCCTCGTTGAGGAACGGAAGGCGCAGCGCCAGGACGAAGAGCAGGCAAATCAGCTCCGGGACGCCGCGTCTATTCATGGCCGCCCTCCACCAGTTCGAAGTAGCCGATCTGTCCGTGGATACCCTGGTCGGGCCGCGCCACGTCTCCGCCGCCGTACCAGACGCGAACCACGCCCTCGCGCAGCTCCACGGTCGGGTCGCAAACCACCTTGTTGTTCCACCCCGCGCCCCCCGAGAACAGCGGCGCTTTGCTCACGCGCTCCCAGAAGACGCCGTCGCCGGAGCGCGCCAGGCCGATGCGGCGTTCCTCCCGCTCATCGCGGCCGGTGTACAGCATCCAATACCAGCCGCCTTGGACCCACACCGCGGGCTCGCCCAACCCGGCTTCGTCGAACGCGCCCGGCTCGCCCAGCTCGAGGATGGGATTCCGCCGCAGCTTGGTCCAGTGAATGCCGTCGCTGGACCTTGCGACGCCCAGCCGCTGCCGCCGCGCGCGATCCTGCCCCAGGTAGAACAGGTAGAACGATCCGGCGTACTCGACCACGTACGGATCGGCCACGCCGCGTTCATCCCAACTGCCGCGCGGGCCAACCGGCAGCACCGGCTGCGGCTCTTTCCGCCAGTGGCGCCCATCGGCCGAGCGCGCCAGTCCGATGCGCGGCAGGCGGCCAGCCTGGTACCAATACAGAAACTCGCCCTGACGCCCGAGGAGCGAACCGTTGGCGGCGATGTAGTCGCCCTCCCAGGTAGCCGGATCCGGCGACAACACGCGTCCCTGTTTGACCCACGCCAGCCCATCCTTCGAGGTCGCGAGCCCGGTGTGCCAGGTTTTGCCGTCGAAGCCGGAGTAGAGATTGTAGTACAGATCCTTCACGCGGACTACCGTCGGGTTCAGCACGTCGGAAGCGTCCCAATCGCCCGGCGCGCCAAGGGACAGCACCGGAGCGGCCGTCTCCGCGCGCACCCGCCAGGCGATCGAGCGCCAGGCGCCTTCGGGCAGCGGCAACGTGAACTCCGCGTACCGGCCGCAGCCGGTCAGCAGCACAACCGCTAACGAGATCGCCGCCACCAGGGGTTTCGTCACGCCACTCCCAACCATACAATAGCTTCGAACACCGCCGCGAGTGACAGGTTCCCGATTGGCTCGCCCGATCGAGTGGTCGCAACGACCCGAACGCGCGGGCCACGTGGCGCCCAGATGGCGGGGTCCGTGGGGCCGAACAGGGCCACTACCGGGGCGCCCGCCGCGGCCGCCAAGTGCGTGATGCCCGAATCGTTCCCGATGTAGACCGATGCTCCGGCCAGCCAGCAGGCCAGCTCGTACAGATCGTCGATGCGAACGGCGTTCTCGAGCGCTTCCTCGCTTCCGGCGCACCAGCGCACTCTCAGGCGGGCCTCCAGCACACGCTCCAGCTCCCGATAGCGCTCCAGCGGCCAGTTCTTCCGCGCGCTGCCGGAGAACGGATGGATCGCGGCGAATCCCCCCGTCGTGCTGGGGAAGGCAATCCGCGGCACGGCGGGCTCGCTTCCGCCGCCCACCTGGCGCAGATAGAAATCCGCCGCGTGGACTCTGGCGTCACCGGTCGCGGCCGGCAGGGCAGGGAGGAATTCGAAGGGCAGTCCCTCCACCGCGGCGCGGAATTCCGGACGATTCGCTCCGTACCAGGAAACGATTGAGTCGAACCCGGCCAGCCTTTCCAGCAGCCCCGCCGGCGGTTCACGCCCGGAAATGCCCACCAGGTCCAGCCCGGTCGAGGCAATCCCCCGCACGCGGTCGGCGAACCGGACCAGCGGCACGTTTTGGCCGGCCACCCAGACTTCGGTGTAGGCCGCGCGCAGGTACTGCATGGCTGGCAGCGCGCAAATGCAGTCGCCAATGGCGCCCGGACGGATGATGAGGCGTCGCAAGGGAGGCTACTGGATCTCGTAGGGCAGCCGGATTTCCAGCGTGACCGGCCGGTAGCAAGTGTTGTGGCTGCACGCCTGATAGCGCAGCTTGCCAATGAGCACCCCGGGGCCGGGCGCCGCGTTCGCCTCGCTCCGGAAGCGCGTCAGAATCTGGAAGTCGCCCGTGAACACCGAGAGCGGCTTCTCCGAGAACTCGTACTTCTGCATTTCCGGCTTGGGATAGACCACCTCGACGGCCGAGAGTGGACCGGCTTCCCAACGCAGGCCGATTGGAATGAGGTAGTCCTCCGCTGGCGCGTTGCTGTTGACGTGATAGCCGCTCTCGATGTGCACCGCCAGCTTGGCCTCCGCCACCGCGCCGCGCCGGGCCACCAGCTTCGCGGGCGCATCCACCGCGAGGCGATTACTTTGCGCGAGCGACAAGGGTGGGCTGGCTAGCGCCGCGAGCGCCGCCAGCGCCCGGGCCGCTTTCGAGAAGTTGATTGAGGTCGCTTTCATAACTGCTCTTGCTCGCCAGGCCAACGTGAACGGCCGCGATCCTCCGCTGCTGGTCGATGATGAAGGTCGTCGGCAGGGCCTCCACGCCCCCGTAGAGCTGCGCGATCGTGTTGTTGCCCATCAATACGCGGTAGTTGATGCCGGATTGCGAGACGAACGGCTTGAAACTGTCCCAGCCGTCTTCGTCGGTCAGAATACCGACCACGGCAAACCCCTGGGCCTTGTACCGCCGCTCGAATTCGATGAACCAGGGAATCTCGATCAGGCATGGCTCGCACCAGGTCGCCCAGAAATTCAGCAGCACCACCTTGCCTTGATAGTCGCCCAGCCGGACCGTGCGGCCGTCGGCGTCCTTGAGCTCGAAATTGGGCGCCAGCTTGCGGTTGGCTACCGGTTTCACGCCGGCCGATCGCTCCGGACCCGAGCAGCTACACAGGCCCAGCGCCAACACCAACGATAGCCAGGGGATGATTCTTCGGCGCAACACGATCGCTTCAATTATACCGAACGCCAATCCTCACACCCGCAGCGCGAAGCGGCCCAGCAAACTCTGAAACCAGCGGCGGCGGTTCTCGCGAAAGCGGCGCGTCAGGGTGAACTCTTCGTGCTCGCCCGCGCCGCCCAGCAGCCAGGCCGCGGTATCGCAGAAGCTCTCGCAGGCGTATTCGCGCCAGCGCCGGCTCCTGGAGGCGCGGTCCCGCGGGCCGAGCCGGCGCTTCCTGCCATCCGCCGACCACCCCAGCTCCCCTCGCGCGCCGCTTCGCAGCTCGTCCTCCAGCATAGTCTCCCAGGAGCGCCTGAGCGGATTGCCGGCGCGCAGCCAGACGAAGTGGAACAGCTCGTGCAGGAAGATGCGCGCGAACTCCATCGGCTGGTCCAGCAGTTCCGACTCCAGCACGATCTCCCGCGTGCGCGGAAACGACCCGGCGTGAACCGGCGCGCCCTTCGAGCCACCCGAAATCAGGCGCCCGCCCCGAGCCCGCAACTCCGGCGCGAGACGCACTCGGATGGGCCGTCCCTCCAGCGCGGGAGCGCGCCGCAGAACCTCCGCCAGCCGCCCGTTCAGTTCGCCGGCTTCGGCTGCGGAGCCGGCGGCACTGCCGGCGCCGGCGACGCAACCGGCGAGGCCTGGAGCGTCATCTCGATGCCTTCTTCCTTGACCGCGATGCTCTTTTGCTCCGCTATGAGCCATTCCCTGAAGTGCGCGCCCCTAATTTCGTCGGTGAGGGTAGCCTGTACCTCTCCAAACGGCTGCGGACCCAGCTCCTCGATCCGGAGCAGATAGTAGCCGCCGGGCACGTGGACCGGTTCGGTCACTTCACCGGCCTTGGCCGCGAAAATCGCCGATTTCAACGCGCCCGCAATCGGGTCCGACTTCTTGATGGTGCCAAAATCGCCGTCCTTCGCCACCGACGTGGGATCGCCCGAGTTCTCCTTGACCAGCTTCACGAAATCCGCCCCGGCGCGGATCTGCTTCAGCAGATCCTGGGCCTTGGCCTTGGCCTCGTCCTCGGTCATCACCTTCTTGCCCTGGTCGTCGGCCGTCGAGACGGGGGCGGTACTGAAGGGCAGGTAGATCGCTTTCACCTTGGCCTGCATGAAGCGGTCCTTATTGGCGTCGTATTTCCCTTGCACCTCTTCCAGGGGAACCTTAACCTCGCTGAGACGCTTGTCGATGTCGGCCTGGGCCAGCACCTGGAGCCGAAAGCCGCCGAGTTGCTCTCTCCAGGGGCTGTTCTGATCCAGCTTGGCCTGCTCGGCAGCCGTCGCGAGGCGCTTCACCAATCCGTATGAAACCAAGAGTCGCTGGCGGTTCTTGAGAAGATCCTGTTGGTTCTGGGGAGGCATGGGCGCTAGAAACGCCCGGAGGTCTCCGGCCGTCACCGGCTTGCCGTCTACGGTCGCGACCAGACGGTCGGGCGGCATTTGCTCGATCGGCATGACCGAGGCGATGGGGATGGTTTGGGAGCCGACCTGGACCGGAGCGGTCCCCTGCGCGGCATTCGCCGGCATGGTGGATCCCTCCGCCGCGGCTTTCGCTGCCGCCGCGGCGGCCGCCATCGGATCGGGCTTGGGGGCAGCCACTTGCGCCCATGCAGCCGACGTCCCTAGCAGGGTAAACAGCACACAGATTCTCATAGCGAAGATTCCTTATGTTGGAGTAACTTGCATTCTAACATGCGGGCTGGCGAACCGTCCTATTTCCAGCGCGCGACCCAGCCCCGGGCGGGCACTTTGAATGCCGCGCCGTTCAGTTCGACCGCGGCCTCCTGGGCGCCGAAGTTCTCCACCACCGAACTCCCGTCGGCAAACAGGTACAGCCCCACCTCATTCGGGCCGTGGAAGGTCGTGTTCAGCGGCTGAAGCATGGGCGCGCGGATGGAGTCCAGATCCTGCCCGCTGAGGCGGAGCAGCGACTTCGGGTCTCCGTTCACCTTCAGAATCCGCACGTTGCGCGCCTTCAGCACCTGGGGGTCGAGCTGTTCCGCCAGGTTGTCGGTGAGCAGCGTGGGCCGCCCGGAGAGGATGTACATGGTCAGCTTGAGAGTGAGGTCCGGGTCCTTCAGCGCGTGCGTCGAGAAGAACGCCGCCGGAGCATCCTGCGGAAACCGGTCCGTGGGCAGCAGCGGCAGCCCCAACATCCCGGCGTAGCCAAAAACTTGCAGCTCGTCCGGGCCGTAACTGTTGGCCGGTTTATAGGCGGCGATCCCCACCGCCGGGCGCAGGCGCATCTGCTCGGCGGTCGCCAGCAGCTCCGGGATGCTGGCGCGCAGCGCCTCGACGTCGGCCGGACCGCTCGCCCGTCCCAGGGCCCCATAGCAGAACAACATGCTCTCGCGCGCCCCGGCGAGCACCGTTTGCCGCGCCTGCTCCAGGTAGGTGGGCGGAGTCGTTTTGAGCGGATCGTACCACCCGCCTCCGGTCTTCTTGCCGCCCAGCGCGCCCAGCCAGCGCATGATGAAGTACGCCTGGTAGGGCACGCTGCCGCCTTGGTCGCGGTCGCGCGTTTCGGTCCCCACCCAGATCTTGTCGAACTCCGCGGTCTCGCGCACCACGTCGTAGCCGCGTTCCTGCAAGCGGTCGTACCACTCCGGGTACTTCAGGATCACCTTTACGTTGGGGTTCACCTTCCTGGCCGGAGCCAGAATGCGCTCCTGCGAGAGCCGCCACATCAGCGCGCGACGGTAGTCTTCCCAGGTTTGCCCCTCCACGTGGAAGGTGCGGCCCGACAGATTCACCGTCTGCAGCCGGCGCGCGGCGTCGCACTGCGGGCAGGTGCAGTCGGTGAACCAGAAATCGTCGATCATGATCTCGTCGAACAGCCCCGCCGCGTACTGGAAGATCGATTGCACGCGGTTCTGGGTCGCGAAATCGGTGTAACAGGAGAGCAGTTTCCAGCCCGTCGACGGCTTGCCCACGTTGGTCGTGGTGACGCAGCCCGAGACCTCGATTTCGGCGGATCTGAATCGCTCAGTCGCCTTCTCTAAGGTCGCCCGTTCGGCCTGGTAGCCATCCCGAAACGTCTCCAGGTAGACTTTGGTCACCCCGGTCTTGTGGCACCAGTCGATCGCCGCGGCGAGGCCCGCGTCGTCCGCAAGGCGGTCGCGCACGTCCTGGGCCGTGAAGAGGGTCGAGAATTGATGGACTGGCCGCTTCTCTTGGGCCAGTTGCCAGAGGTCCGCGGCCCCCGCCGCACCGGCCGCCGCCCATCCCATCGCCAGCGCTGCAATCCAATAGGCACGCATAGCCGCAACTTAAGCGAACAGTTCTTGCGCGCGCATCAGCCGGTCCCTTACCCGGACGCCGTTGGGACACTGGATCGCGCACGACGAGCACTCACCGCAGCGCACCGCGGCCAGATCCCCGGCGACCTCCAGGAACCGCTGGCGGCCCAGCGGGAATTGCCCGTAGCCATCCGCGTAGGTAAGGCAACGCAGCATCGCCGATACCGGCAGATCCCGCGGGCACTTTCCGTCGCAGCGCCCGCACATCCGGCAATAGATCGGCCGGATCTCCTCCGCGCGCGCGGCGAGCAGGCTCCCGTCCGCGTCCGAGAAGGGCGCCGCCATGGCTTGAATGTTCTGCTGGAGCTGATCGGCGTCGGTCATGCTCGGGATGGTGGTCGAGATCCCAGGGTTCTTCAGCGCCCATCGCAACGCCGCCACCGGCATCCCCTCGCGCCGCTTGCCCCCGCGCATTCCGCCCGCCATCACCTTCATGGCTACCACGCCGATTCCCGCCTCGCGCAGCTTGGCGATGGCCTCGTCCCTGGCGCCGTCCTTCATCGTGAAGTTGTAGGTGGTCAGCACCACGTCCATCTTTCCGGCCTGCAAGACGGCCTCGCAGATAGTGGGCAACTGGTGCGTGCTCACGCCGAGAAAGCGAACCTTGCCCTGCTTTCTCGCGATTTGCTGCGCCTCCATCAGGTCGTCGCCGATCGCAGCGGGTTTGTCCTTGGCGTGCAGATACCAGATGTCCAGATAGTCGGTGCCCAGCGTGTTCAGGCTGGTCTCGAGCTGCTCCAAGGCTCCGCTCTTCGTGGTGGCCTCCGTCTTGCTCGAGAGGATGATGTTCTTCCGCTTGCCGCCCAGCGCGGCGCCCACCATCCGCTCGTTGTTGCCCTGCTGATAGATGCGGGCGGTGTCGAAGTAGTTGATGCCCAGGTCCACGGCTCGGGAGATGACCGTCGCATCGGAGGTGATCATGCACCCAAAGCCCACGCTGGACACCTTCAGGCCCGTCTTGCCTAGCGCCCGGTAGGCAATGCCGCTCGCATCGGCAGCCGCATTGGCCTGGCCGAGGATGCTGGGCAGCGCCAGTCCCGCGGCCAGAAAGTTGCGTCGAGAGGAATCTGAGTTCATGGCAGTATTCGAAGCTCCTTGACCGAACTTGCTATTATCCCCGATTTCGGCGCTGACCGTGCGGGAACGCCTTCAGCAAAAAGTGGGAGAATCTATGGGCTGCCCTCTGCCTTCGCCTCGCATACCATGACCCGTGCCGCATCCGTCGCTCCCTGCGCGTCGCCCCGGCCATGGAAGCGGGGATTGCGGATCACGTCCGGGAGATCGCGGAACCGCTGGCGCGATGTTCCGCTCCCCCTGGACTGTCTTGCAGCGGAAGTCTGATCTGAGCCGGACGACCCTCGCACGCGATATCCCAGTGCCCGACCATTTCGCCATCGAGCTCCAATGACGCCCGAAGGGTGCCCGGCCCAGGGATCACCAGGCCGTGAACGGCCAGGAGCGCCCTTGTTCTTAACGTCCCCACGAAATTGATGTCAACGGGACCGCGTAGTATTTCTGCGTCGCCAAGTTTGAGGATCACGGTGCCGTCACGCCGTGACGGGTCGGCGTTCTCGCGCGTTAACTCATAAAGACACCACAACCGCGGAACCACGATTGGGAAACTCTCTGCGACGATGCGCTCGATGACGCTTATAATGCTGACCTGTTCCGAGAAGCGATCCATGACGATCATTTCGGAGGACACCGCCAAGATGCACGATGTCATGGCATTCCCACGACCGTTGTCGGCGTTCGGTACGGCACGGATTCTACGGCGGATATGCGTCCCGGCCGAGCTTTCAATTCACGCACCGTCATGCTGATGAAGTTCTCGCCAATTATTGAGAGGATGCGATCTGCCCATGACAACGCCCTGGGTCTCCAATCAGCGAGAGCCTCCAGTGCTGCTGCGCGGTCCTGATAACTTAACGCAACCAGCATTGCATACGCAACTGCTACGTCCTCAGCGGTTCGGTCTGGCTTTCCCTCATACGCGCTTACGGACTCCAGCAATTCCTTCGGCGTTGAAGCGTCGGCTAAGGATGCGACAGATGGCTCAGCGCGAAGGTTTCGGTACAGGTATCTTGGCGTGTTGGCCAACATGTAGTGGCGCACGATAGCGGGAAGGTTGATCTGCCCTGTATCGATCACTTGACGACCCTGTAATACCTTACATCCTCAAAACTGTAAGGGCACTGGTTCCCCACGTGAATCAGCTCTCTGTACTTGGCCCATTTGGACCGAACCTTGGGGACGTTCAGCGTTTCTGGCCTTGGTGATTCCACGACGAGCCCGGAGTGTTCACAATCCCCGTCTCTATTGTAGTACACGATCACATCGCCAGGCTTCACCCGTTCAGTGGGGATCTCTTCGTAGCCATCCTCGCGTAGGACCTTGGCCAGCACTTCCGAATCAAAGATTCCGGTTCTCCTGGACCCGAAAGTCATGCCGTGGCAGTTGAATCTCGGATTCGGCTCTGCGCAGATCTCAGACCCAAATGAATAGCGGCTCTCAAACAGGGGGAACTGATTTCTTTCGCAAACCGAGATCTCTTCCAATTGTTCGTTGTCGATTTGGTTGGCCTGTGCGGTATGCATCTGGAGTTTGCGTCCCATACTGCACCTCCTGTGCCGGTAGACAGAATAGGCTATCACGACCGCCAGTCCCGTGGGAGACGCGGGGTGGTTCGGCGTGAGAGCACTCCAGGGCCGTCATGCCAAGAGGCTAGTGGGCGCCCGGACTGGAGAACCTCTTCGGGGCGTCTGCATTGGGACGCGCCAGACCCGGCAATGCCGCTATTGCGACAACCGCAAGAGCAGCACCGCAAGGACTACCACGATAACAACGAGGCATCCCACGTTGAGGGTCCGCTCCGTACCGGCAGCGCCTAGAAACCCTCTCTTTATCGGATGCCCGCAGTGGGGGCATCGGTCTGCCTCCCGGCTGGCTGTTCCCCCGCAGGCTGGACACGCAACGAGACCTCTTGGACTTTCAGGCGGCGACAATTTGTGCTTCGGCCTCCCGACCATTAGCGATCATACTCCCCCACCGCCGACGTTGAAAACTGCGGTCCGTTATCTAGCCGCAGTTTGGTATTTCGAAACACGCGCCGATGGTCTCCGGGAGAACTGCTCGCCTTAAGGATGGCCCGTTTCTTCAACCCACCATCCCATCACGGATTGGGCCTGAAAAGCCCCTACCACCTCGGACCCCTTTATTACTTTCAGTGCCTTCGCCGCATCCTCAACCCTGTCAGCCCTGATCCTGGCGGGGGCCTGAATGCCCTTGACTTGCACGCAGATGTACTTTGCCATCGCTAGAGTATACACCGTGCTGACATTGGAGGGAGAGGCATCCCCCCCAGGACTCTCTGCCCATTTCGGACACTTCCTTATCCTCTGTGGATGGCTGTTCAGCCCTCAGCGCACACTTCGGGCACCACCCCGCGCGCCGGGCCGCCTTCGGAGCAACCCAAGCGCCACATTAAACCCCCGCAACCTCAGAACAAATCGGCCCCTCAAACCGTCTAATAGGGAGAAGGCTGTTGCACGGCCCGCCACGCTGCACCGGCGCCGGTCGTCTTGCGACAGGGAAACGGGGCTTCCCTATGAGCATCGCGTCTGAACGTGCCAAACTAGCCAGCCTCCGCGCCAGAACGGATCGGCAGTTGATTGGCCTTATCCGCAGCGAATTGGAGCGGGGCCTGTATCTCGCCGACACCTGCGCCGCCAGCGATTGCCAGTGCGACGGGCAACATCGAGCCCAGGTCGAGAGAGCCTACACCGACGCCCTCAGGCTGCTGCCCAGAATCGACGGCCTGAGCCAGGCGGAACGGCGGCGGATCGAGGCGCAACTCAGCCAACTGCAAGGAACGCTGGACCGTCTGCCGGTCGCGGGCCAGTCCCGGACGCGAACCGCCGGTGCCTGAAGCCGCGTCCCGGCCCGCACTCCGCTAAATTAGGGATATGCGCTATCGCCCGCTTGGCCGCACTGGATGGAACGTGTCTGAAGTGAGCTTTGGAGCCTGGGCCATTGGCGGGGCCTGGGGCACGGTGAGCGACGATGAATCCAGAGCCGCCCTGCGTCAGGCGGTGGACTGCGGAGTGAACTTCATCGATACCGCCGACGTCTATGGCATGGGCCATAGCGAGCGCCTCGTCGCGGAGCTGAAACGCGAGCGCAAGGAAGAGATCGTGGTGGCCACCAAAGCCGGCCGCCGCCTGGACCCGCACACCGCCGGCGGTTACAACGCCAGGAATCTGACGGCGTTCGTCGAGGACAGTCTGCGTAATCTTTCGACCGGCTGCCTGGACCTGTTGCAGCTCCACTGCCCTCCCACCGACGTCTACTACATGCCCGAGGTTTTCGGCGCTCTCGACGACCTGGTGGCGGCGGGAAAGATCCGCTTCTACGGGGTAAGCGTCGAGAGGGTCGAGGAAGCGCTGAAGGCGATCGAATTCCCCAACGTCCAAACGGTCCAAATCATTTACAACTGTTTCCGTCACCGGCCCGCCGAGCTCTTCTTCCCGCAGGCGAAGAAGCGCCGCGTGGGCATTCTGGCCCGCGTCCCCCTGGCCAGCGGGCTCCTCACCGGCAAACTGCGGCTCGATTCCAGCTTCGAAGACGACGATCACCGCAAGTTCAATCGGCATGGCGAGGCCTTCGACGCCGGGGAGACGTTCTCCGGCGTGGATTACGGCGTGGCGCTCCAGGCGGTGGAGGAATTGCGCCCATTGGCGCCACCTGGATGTGGTCTGGCGAAGCTCGCCTTGCGCTGGATACTGATGTTCGACGCGGTCGCCTGCGCCATCCCCGGAGGCAAGCGCCCCGCGCAGGTGGCGGAGAATTGCGCCGCCTCCGATCTGCCGCCTCTATCGCCCGAGATCATGGCCGGCGTGTCCGGGGTCTATGAATCGAGGATCCGTCCGCTGGTACACCAGCGCTGGTGATCGCCGCGGCTACGGCTTCAGCGGAGGGCGGGGCGCCGACCTCCAAACCACCGCACCGGCCGAATCTATGTAGGCGCTGCCCTCGCGAGTCTGGACGAAGGCTAGGCCGTGGTCGAAGTCGGACGCGTCCCAGTACTGCACCGGAATGACGAGCTTGCCGGTCGCGTCGAGGAATCCGTACATCTCATCCACTTTGATGCGCGCGCGGCCATTCGAGAACTTGTGCGCCTCGTCGTACTTACGGAACGGGAAGGCGGGTTTGCCGCGCTCGTCAATCCAGCCCAGCAGGCCGTTATCTTCGGCTAAAGCCAGGCCTTCGGAGGGCGGTTCCAGGAGCCGGATCTTGCGCTTGTCTTCGGGCACCTCTTTGCCGCGCGTATCGATGGTGATCCACTTGTCGCCTTGCTGAACGCGCGCCAAGCCGTCCTCGAAATTCTTGGCGTCGTTGAACTTCGGCGGGATGGCCCACTTGCCGGTCGAGTCTTTGTATCCCCAGGTGAAGCCGTCTTTCACGCGCAGGCGGCCGTTTACGAACAGATCCCCCGGGGCCAGATCCTCCCCCATGGGCACACGGATGACGATCTTGCCGCTGTGATCGAAGTAGCACCACTCGTGACCGATGACCGTGGCGTTCAGGTTGGCGGGATCGTCGGAGAACTCGCCCGCGTTGACGAACTGGGGTTCGATGACCACCCGGCCGTCCCGGTCGACGAACCCATAGGCCGTGGGCCGCCCGGTCTTCTGAACCCGCAGCAGGCCCTGGTGGAACTCGCCCAGGACGCGGTAAGGGAGGTCGGCGATGCGCTTCCCTGAGGGATCGATGAGGCTGTACTGGCTCTCGATGCGGACCACGGCGCGTCCGTCGCGGAAGTCTCCGGCGCTGTCGTACTCCGGTGCGATGACCAGCCTGCCGCTGCGGTCTATGTAGCCGGACTTGGCGCCAACCGTGACGCGGATGAGGCCCTCGCTCTCATCCCCAACGGCGTCGTAGCGCGGCGCGACGACTACCGTGCCGCTGCGGTCGATGAAGCCGAACTTGCCGCCTTCACGAATGGGGAAGAGATGGCCGGCGGGCGGGGCCGCCAGGTGGGACAGGGCAACCACAAAGAATATGGGGTGCAGTATACGTAGCATGTGGTCCGTCATGCGCGGCGGAAGAGTTACTTCGCCACCACCGCCTCCGAGCCGCTGGCCACCCGCTCCATCGCGCTGCCGTCCGGGTGCATCCGCCACACCTCGTATTTCTTGCGTCCCTCCAGGCGCGTGTAGTAAATCCACGCTCCGTCGGGCGACCATTCGCCGTCCGACGCCCAGAACTTCACGGGCATGACGATAGTGAGCTCTCCCGACTTCAGATCGGCCAGCGCGATGGTCGAGTTCAGGTCCATCTCGTCGACCGGCGCGCCCTTGGGGGTTTCCTCGTAGAACGCCGAGACGGCCAGCCGGTCGGGGTTCGACGGGTCGAGCCGCAGATGGTCGCTGCTCATCCATTGCAGTTGCTTGCCATAGATCTTGCTCAGCTCGAGCGTTCGTTGCGCCTTGCCGTCCAGCCCCATCCAGTACAGGTTCTTCTCGTCGAAACATACCACCGATCCGCCGTCCTTCGCCCAGCCCACCAGCGACATCGCCGGTTGCTGGGAGATCCGCGCCGCATTCCCTGGGTCTCCGGCCGGCATCCGCCACACCTGCCACACCCCGGAGTCGAAGCGCAGGAAGGCGATCCATGCGCCGTCTCCCGACCACAGAGGCGACCTCACCAGCCCTCCCATGAGGTCGCGCGATTTTCCGGTCGCGGCGTCGTACAGCACTAGCGTGCGGTTCGGCCCGGAGGGCTCATCGCGCGTGTACAACAGCGCCTTGCCGTCCCGGCGCAGACTCAATTCGCTGCCGTTGGCGGCGGCCACAATCTGAGCTGCTCCGCCTTCCGGCTTGTAAACGACCCGGCCGGAGGCATCCCGGTAGGCCATGGTTGCCGCACTCGCAACGGAGGCGGCCAAAACGATCGCAATCGGATGAATTCGCATCGAAGTCCTCACAAATGCATGTTACAGCCAGCCGAGGTCTTGCGCCCCACGGCGATGAGCGACGTAGGTGACCAGGGCAGATAGCGGTCGATCCGCTTGAAAAGCCACACCAGCCGGTTGAACTGCCTGAGTTGGAAGCGGCTGATGGTCCGGCGTCCCAGAAGGCTGCCGTTCAGCCACCATCCAGGCCGCGAGATCCGATTGAAACGGAGCATCTCTTCCACGACGAACCCGGCTTCGCTCATTCGCCGGCGCAACTGCTCTTCCGAGTACCGCCGTTGGTGTCCCAGTTCCCGATCCAGCGAATTGAACAGGCCCGGCCCTTCCGGCGCCAGGATCACGGCCCGGCCCTGCTCCTCCAGCGTCTGGTGCATGCTGCGCAATGCCCCCAGGTCGTCTTCGAGGTGCTCCGCCACGTTCACGCACACGATGGTATCCACGCGGTTGCGGAAGGGCGCGTAATCTTCCGGCCTGGCCGCGTCCAGCACCGCGGTCTCCAGCTTCGGGCGTCCCGAGAGGCGCACACCCAGCCGCGCGAGATGCTCCGGGTCGAGGTCGGTGGCAATGTAAGTCCTCTTCCTGGCCAGCAGCAGCCGGGTCAGATTGCCCATCCCGGCGCCTATTTCCAGCACCCGCTTCCCGAGATACGGCTGCATGGTATCCGCCATCCAGCGGTTGAAGCGCGGAGCCTCGGAAAAGGCGTCCTGGATGTCTTGGTCGTGGCCGCCATAAATGTCGTTGGACAGCCAGTACTTCAGAATCACCCAAAATGCTTCGACAGCGTCCTTCAGCCCGATCTTCTTGCCTTCTTCATAGGTCCGGCCGTGGTAACTGATGGCCGTCTCATAAATGCGCGCCTGGCGCTTGGCCAGCTTGATCGTAATCTCGGGCTCGAATCCGAACCGCTGGCTCCGGATCGGGATACTCTTCAGCAGGGAAGTGCGAAACGCCTTATAGCACGTCTCCATGTCGGTAAGATTCAAGTCCGCGAAGACGTTGCACATCCCCGTGAGCAGGTGGTTCGCCAGGGAGTGCCAGAAATACAGCACCCGCCGTTCCCCGGCTATCATGAACCGGGAGCCATACACGGCGTCCGCGCGCCCGTCCGCCAAGGGAGCCAGCATGCGCGGATAATCTCTCGGGTCGTACTCCAGATCCGCGTCCTGGACGATGGCGAATTCTCCGCTCGCCTCCGCGATCGCCCGCCGCAGCGCCGCGCCTTTGCCCTGGTTGCGTTCAGTCTTCAGTAACCGGATTACTCCGGGGTGCCTGGCCGCCACGGCCTCCACTTCTTCGATCGAGGAATCCGTGCTCCCGTCGTCCGCGACAATGATCTCCCGCTCCCACTCCGCGGGCAACGGCGCCGCAATCGCCCTCTTCAGGAGCGCGCCTACGAACTCCTCCTCGTTGAACAGCGGCACTAGGATCGATAACTTCACGCTGGCGCCTTCACTTTCGTTAGCATCCCACACGAAGCCCGCCCGCGTCCCGTATAATCGACCCGAGGAGGCATCCGTGTCCGCACTGCGATGGATTGGATGGCCGCTTGGCTTGGCGTTGCTCGGCATCCTCCCGGGACGCACGGCCGATCAGCCCGCGCCCGTAAAGCTTACCGCCCAGCAGGATCATCAAAGGCTGATGGATCTCCTGCACATCGCGGCGCTGCGTCCCTCGGCGGATGGCAGGAACCCCCAGGCGCCCAATGCCGCCAACTACGACGAATCCAAAGCCAATCCGTATCCCAACTTGCCGGACCCGCTGGTATTGAAGAACGGGAAGAAGGTCAAGACGGCCAGTGTGTGGTGGAAGCGGCGCCGTCCGGAAATCGTCGAGGATTTCGACCGCGAGGTCTATGGCCGCCTCCCCAAGCTCACACCCAAAGTGAACTGGGAAGTCACCAGCACAGCCAAGGAGATGATCGGCGACGTGCCGGTCGTCACCAAACAGCTCGTGGGCCATGTGGACAATTCCTCCTATCCCCAAGTCACCGTGGATATCCAGCTCGCCTTGACCACTCCCGCCAGCGCCGCTGGTCCGGTGCCGGTAATCATGGAATTGAGCTTCGCCCGCGGCGGACGGCCCGCCGCGGCGGCGCCCCCACCGGGCCAGGCCCGGCCAAGTGCAGCCGGACCCAGTTGGCAACAGCAGGTTCTGGCGAAGGGTTGGGGCTATGCCATCCTGACCCCCACCAGCGTCCAGGCCGATAACGGCGCGGGCCTCACCGAGGGCATCATCGGCTTGCTCAACCGCGGCCAGCCCCGCAAGTTGGACGATTGGGGCGCGTTGCGTGCCTGGGCCTGGGGCGCCAGCCGCGCCCTGGACTACTTCGAGACCGACCAGTCGGTGGACTCGAGACAGGTCGGCATTGAGGGCCACTCTCGCTATGGCAAGGCCGCCCTGGTCGCCATGGCTTACGACCCCCGTTTCGCGATCGCCTTTGTCAGTTCCTCCGGCGAAGGCGGCGCCAAGCTCCACCGCCGCAATTGGGGCGAGCTCGTGGAGAACGTCGCCGGCGCCGGGGAATACCACTGGATGGCCGGCAACTTCATCAAGTACGCCGGTCCGCTCACCTGGAACGATCTGCCCGTGGATTCTCACGAGCTCATCGCGCTGTGCGCCCCCCGTCCCGTGTTCATCAGCGCGGGCGCCACTGACGGCGATGGATGGGCGGACGCCAAGGGCATGTTCCTGGCCGCCGCCGCCGCCGGGCCGGTGTACAAGCTCCTCGGCAAGCGTGACCTCGGGACCAACGAGTTTCCCCCCATCGAGACCCCGCTCATCGATGGCGACGTGGCCTTCCGCCAGCACAGCGGCGGGCACACTCCCGCACCGAACTGGCCGACCTTCCTGACGTTCGCCAGCCGCTACCTCCGGGCTCCACATGGAAACCCGCGATAAAACCGAGATCCTGGATGCGCTGCGGCGCGGCCAGCAAGCCTTTCTGGATGCCTTGGACGGCGTCCCGGAAGACTTCGCGGCAACCCGCCCCGGACCGGGCCGCTGGTCGGCGCTGGAATGCGCCGAGCACGTGGCCGTTTCCGAGGATTTCCTGTTCTCGCAGCTCATCCAGGCCCGGCCTGCTGGCGTGCCGGTCGTCAACCCCCAGAGAGAAGCCGGAATCCTGGCGCGAGGCGCGGATCGCACCCACCCCGGCGTTTCACCGGAAGTCGTACGCCCGACAGGACGTTTTTCCACGCTGGCGGATGCATTACGGCACTTCCTGCAAAGCCGGGCCGGGACCGTCCGCTTCGTCGAGAATTGTGCCGAAGATCTTCGCTCCAGGTTGACGACGCATCCGCTGCTGGGCCCCGTGAACGGCTATGAGACTCTGCTGCTGATGGCGGTTCATCCCCACCGCCACGCCAGGCAGATCGACGAAATCGGGGCCGCTGTTTGGCGCGCGCCCCACCTGCCATCGTGAATTGGTACGGAGAGGGGGACTTGTTCAGCCAGGCGCTGCGCCTGTGCCAGCGGGCCGGTCTGTTCAAGCGGGCAACCCCTGGGCCGTCCACCGTCACCCTGTTGCTGGAGCAAGCACAGCAGACTGACCGCGACGAAGACGAGCGGTATGGAAACGGCCGATCCGGCGACGAGATCCCTCCGGAACTGGCCGATGCCGAGATGCGCCTGCGGAGAATTCGCGAGGCCGAGCAGGCGCTAGCAAGAGGCCGCCGCGCGCTCTCTACGCCATGCGGCGAGCCATCGTCGAACCGGTATTCGCCCAAATCGAAGAGATCCGCGGGTTGCATCGCTTCAGTCTCCGCAGCCTGCCGAAGTTATTCCGTTACCGACCGGCGCCGCAACCGTGCGGATGACTTTCCGGCGTACCTTCTCGCTCCGCGACGAGCAAAATCCCCCAAGCAGTCCTTACCCACAGCGCCGCGCCGAAAACAGCTGGAAGCGCTGGTGGGACCAAATCAAGATTCCGTCGGATCCCGCGGTTCTCTCCGACAGCCTCTCAGGCTGTCCCGGTATCTCCCTGATTGGAGCGGCTCCAGCTCCGGCAACGCCGCTGCGCTTCCGCCTACTGAACCGCTATAGTCACGCCGCTCTGGCTGGTCGCGGTTCCGACGGTCACCTGCACGGGAACGCTGTTTCCGGGCGCAACGCCTTCGGGAATCTTCACATTGATCTGAAACAGTCCGGCTAACTCCGGCGCTGCGCCGCAGTAAGTCACCGTAGCATTCAGGCCGCAGATGGTTACCGAACAGGCCAGCGCGGGTTTCGTCAACACAGTGGAAGGCAGCCGCCCGTCTATTTCCGGCGGCGTGCGCGAACCATCCCCGGTGGCGAACATCGCCAGAATATTACCCACCTGCTCGGGATTCGAGGCGCTATTGACGCTGTTGTTCTGATTCAGCACGGCGGCCTGGCCCGAGCCCGAGCCCCCTGCCGTGAACATTCCCGGAAGCGAAGTCACCACCGGCAGCGAGAACGCGGCGGACGCGTTGCCCTGATTGATTGCCTGAACATTCACCGTGCTGAAGAGCGCCGCTTCAAAGGGCACGATGGCGTTGATCTGGCCCGGCGAGGTGTAGTCCAATGGCGCCGGATACCCGTTGAAAAGCACCTGGACGCCGCCCAGCGTCGTCGGCAGCTTTCCGGTGGAGTCAAGCGCACCGAGCTGTGGCGTTTGCGGGGCGAGCGACTGGCCGAAAATCGCCACAAACTCGCCCGGCGCGACTCCGGTGGCGTTGTACGAAGCCGCGCTCGCTACCGAGGTAATCGCCGGCTGGGGAACGGTCATCGCGCTCTGGCTGGCGGGAATGACGAACAACGTCACCGAGTAAGCCGGGAAGGTGGCGCTGAGAGAACCGCCGGACACCTGCACCGGGGACTGCTGCGTAATCGCGTTCAGGTTCGCGCGGCTGTACTGCCACACCTGCGCCGTACCCGCGGGGGTGAAGTGGGCCAGGCTGATGCTGTTGGCGATCGCGTTGGCTGATTTGTTAAGCACCATTACCGTGAGGGCGCTATCGGCTCGCTGGGCGGCGAAGACCGGCATGGTGTCCGGATCGCTGCTCGTCGCCGACACGCTGGTCTCGCCGAAATGGTTGCCCGCGCCGTCGTAGTTCAGATAGATCTGGAACGCGAACGCGCCCGGCACGCCCAGCTTGAAGCTGGTATCCGGCCACATGGTGGCCATGTCCAGCCCGTATGCGCCGAAAATACCCAGTAAGTCCGCCTGGGCCACCGCGCCGGTGATGTCTTCGAGCGCGCCCCAGTTATATTCGGTAATCGCGGTCTTCGTGCCGGGGAAGTATTGATTGACCCAGCCGATCATGCGCGGGATAAGCATCGGCGGATGCTGCTGCCCGTCTACGTCGCACATTGCGTTGTAGTCGTCGCACGGGTCGGAATCTGTTGGGGGCGTCACTACGGGGACGATGTAGTTCGGATCCCAGAACGCCCGCGTCGATTGCATGCGGAGGGCGGTGCTCGCAGCGTCGACGGCCGTACCGAAACCAATCGCGCTCGTGGTGCAGTCGTTCGTAACGCACGGATAGACATACCCGTGGACGTCGAGATAATCGAGCAGGCGCGTTCCGGCCTGGTTCGACGCCGCCTGCATCTGCTGAAGAAAGTACTCGAGCCACGGTACGCCGCCGTGCGCGTTGCGATCGACCGGGTTGGCCCAATACTGAAAATGCGGGCCCGTCCCCCAGCCGCTCTCGAAGTCCTTTTTCGAAAACAGGTATCCGGGCCAACCGGCGGCGACGGGGCCCACCACCAGCGCGGCCGGATCGGCGGCTTTCACCGCTTTTGCCGCCGCCAGATCGCGCGCGAGCATGTCGTCGTAGGTGGCGGGCTGCACCGGGACGCCCGCCTGGTGATATATATCCGAGTGGGTGCCGTCCCACCATTCCGGCTCGTTATCCAGGTCCCACATCTGAACTCCGCCATCGTTGGCGGGTCCGTACTTGTTGAGCATTGCCGCCACCCACTGTCCGCCAAATGCGGGCGTGATCGGCTGGTAGACGTCGTTCGGATCGTTCGCGATCTGGTCGCCGGTCGACAGGGCGATGCCATTGCCGCACTGAGAGCCCCCCGGTTCGGTCTGCTGCTGCTGCCCGTACTTCGAGACCGGGTAACTGCAACTGTACTGATAGTTCGGCGTCGGCGCACTATCCGGCGGCAGTTTCGGAGTCCAGTCCAGCACAGGGAAGGTGCTCAGGCTCACGGTGCCGGTTTCGAGGTTTCGCTCATGGAACAGAGCGAAGCTGTTATGGACGCCGTCGCCGACCAGATACGTGGTGAAATACAAGTTTACGTTGAGGTTCTCCAGGTCGAGCTGCCAGTTATAGCTGGAGGCGCTATCGCCGCCCCAGCGGCGCACGCCGATGTGCATGATGCCGGATATGCCGCTGTCGGTCCATTCGTTGAAGGGCGAACAACAGACCCCATTTGCGGTAAATTCGTTAATTCCGTATATGAGCGGGCTGATCGGGTGTTGTGACGCGGTCGCGTCGACGGCGAGAGTGGGAGCGGACGCGCCGTACAGCGCGGCGGCGCCCAGAAGTAAAACGGAAAAATCGTGCAGCAACATAAGATACCCGGCATTATATCTTACTCTGATTCATCAAGCGCTTCGAGCGCCGACACGGCGGCATAGCCCGTCACCGGCACGAACGCTAAAGACGGCTTTCCCTGCGCGCTGGCTTCGCGACCTCTGAAAGTCCTGGTCAATGCGTGATTCCGCCCGGCCTCGCGGAAGATGCCGAGGCCCCTCGGCTGGAAACTAGGCGATGGAGCGTTCCCTTACAGACTCTCGAACATAGAAAACCGGGACCAGAGAACCGCGACATCCCCGATGAGGGCCTGTCAAGGAAACCAGAACCTCCCCTGCACTTCGGCCGCGCAGCGTGCTGTGGCATAATCGGTGGCGGATTCGCTGTTACCGGAAGAGAGTGGAGAATCGGGTGTCGCGCTCCCAGAAAAATCGCACAGATCGGGCTGTCCCCGAGGGTCAGCTCGTTTTCGTCGAGCCGGACCTTCAGGCCCGAACGCCGAAGACGGTCGGTCAGTGGCCCGCGCAACGCTTGTCTTGTCTTCACTGGCGTGACCAATAAAGACGTCCGGGCCGCCATCATGAACACCCTACAACGGCCAGCGCTCGGCGGGATGAGCTGCGGCTTGACGGTCGGGGCACAAGCTGGGCACAAACGAAAATGGCTGCTCTATCTTATTGATAAAGCAGCCAAATATCGGGTGCGGAGAGGGGGACTTGAACCCCCACGGGATTGCTCCCGTTAGCACCTCAAAGTAGTTGACAACGTTTCCCGGTCTTTCCTGGGACCTCATCCTATTGATTCTTCGTGGGGACGTGTATCGCGGTGTTTCCTGGAGTTTCACGAACACCGTTGCAGAACCGTTGCAGTTTTGCGGGACCGCGAGCTGATCTCGGATCGACTCTCCCGTGCCACCGCCCGACTCCCATCGTCACGCCAACTCTCCAAGCTCTGAGGCCCTCCTGGAGCAACTCCCTGGCCAGCATCCTCCAGATGTGCGCGGCCAACTGCCCGCCGGCTTCTCGGAGGTAGGCGTCGGCTCCACCGGGTCTTGGCTGCGTGCTAGGGTAAATGGCTCGGGACTACGGGTGTGCCGCCGCCGGTGGATGAGTTGGAGACTTCTCCTGTTCGATCGCGTAGCCAATCGCGCCATAGCCCCTCAGCCTGCGCTCGTACATTCTGGCCAGCATCGGAACGTAGTTGTCCACATAATCGTAGACCTGCACGAATCGTTTGCTGTCGTGGAGACGATGCAGCCGGCCCACATACTGCTGCAACGTCCCCTTCCAGGAGATCGGCATGGCCAGGAATAGCGTGTGCAGACGCGCGTCGTCAAACCCTTCTCCGATGTAGCTTCCCGTCGCTAGAATCACCCGCGATTCGTTCTCCGGCACTGATGCCAGGGCCTCCGCGGTTACCCGACGTTGCTTCTTCCCCATGCCGCCCTTTAAGACGAAGACGTGCTTGGCAACACCCGCAAGTTTCGCTGCGAAATACTGGAGATGCTCTGTTCGGCCGGTCAGAAGCAGCGGGCAGCGTCCCGATTCTATGGCGCGCACGATGTCTTTGGCGATCATCTCGTTGCGCGAGGCATCAGCGACGAGCGCGGCGTAGATGTCCTGGATCGTGACGTCGGCGAGTTCGGGCGCCATCCGGAACTCCCTATGGCGGGGAGTCACCTTGTGCTCGAAGGGCGTCGTTTCGGTCATCGAACGGGCGCTCATGCTGAACCGTACGGGGCCACACTGCATGTAAATGATCGGATGGTGTCCGTCCTTCCGCGTCGGCGTGGCGGTCAGACCGACAACATACTTGGCCTTCACCTGCCTCATCACCTGTTCGAACGTGAAAGCGGATATGTGGTGGCATTCATCGACGATCACCTGGCCGTACTCAGCGACAAAGTCCTTCACTTCGTCCTTTCGGTACAGGCTTTGAATGACGGCGACGTCCACGCAACCCGTCCGGTCCGCTTTCCCGCCACCGATATGCCCGATCAACTTGGCCGGCAGATCCAAGAACATCCCAAAACGCTCCTGCCACTGATCGAGCAACTGCTGCCGGTGAACGATGACCAGAGTGTTGACCTTGCGTTTCGCGATAAGCCACGCTGCGACAGCGGTCTTCCCGAACGCCGTCGGAGCGCTGAGGATACCTTCGTCGTGGTCGAGTATCTTCGCGACAGCTTCCTCCTGGAAGGGCCGAAGCTGACCCTGGAACCCCACTTCAATCGCTGTGCCTGCGTACCGTTCGTCTCGAACCTCGGGCCGGATCTTGTGCGCCTCGAGAAGAGCCAACGTCTCAGTCAGACATCCACGAGGCACAGCGATGTGCTCGGCGAATTCCTGGCCGCATGCAATCACACGCGGCTTGTCGTACGTCGAGAGCCGCATCGCCTGAGCCTTGTAGAACTCGGGGTTCTGAAATGCTGCCAGCCGGAGTAGCCGATTCAGCATGGCTGGCGGCAGATCCTTTTTTTCCGCGTAGACAAGATTCGCGCGGACGATCTGAACGTACCTTGGCAGCGGCCCTTCGATCGGCCGCTCCCTCCGCTTGCGGGAAGGCGGCAAAGTCCAGGGGGCTTGTGCATCCTCATCATCGGCGACGCTAGTCCGAACTCCGATCAGATCGCCTTTGCGCTGAGCTTCCGCAACGATCTCCTCCGCGGCGTCGGCCGGCATTCGTCGAACCGTCGAAAGGAACTGCCATTGGTCGGGGTACGGGTGGAAGTCGGAGTCAATGAACACACTGTTGCCCGCCTTGCGTGGCGCAGATTGCAGGGGGAGCGCGATCAAATTTCCGAGCCCTCCCTTGGGCATCGTGTCCTGGTTGGGGAAAAAGCGATCGTAGGAATCGAGACCAAGCTGATGCCTGCGCTCCATGGTTCGCGTAAGAAGCACGCACCCGAGTTTGCGCGCGCTGATCGCCGGCAGCGCGCGGTCAAAGAAGATCCAAATGTGGCCGCCCTTCCCGGAACGTGAACGTTCCAAGGCAGCGGGCACATTCGACTCTTGGCAGGTCTCAAGGAAAGCCAGGGAGTCATACTCCCAAGTCTTCTTGTCGAAGTCTGCCGCCAGAAACCAGCACGTTTCGTCCGGCAGGAGGGGATACACGCCAACGGTTTTCTTGCCCAGAAGGTGGTTCTCGATGACGGCGTCGGTCATCGGGAGGAACTTCCGTCTCTTCTGTTCGACTTTCTTCCGCTCCTCCGGGCGGCTTTTTTTGATCGCCGCCCAGTCCTTTACGGCCGCCGGCCCATATCCCGGCTGGCCGTGAGCGTTCTCCCATCGCCGTGCGTAGACATCTTCCCTCCCGCGAAAGAGGCTTCGGAATAGCGCGATTCTCTTTCTGGCACGCTCCTCCTTGTTCGCCGGCGGCGCCGTCTCGGTGGCTTTGGTTGGAGGCGGGTTTGTCGGCGCAAGCTGGGGAATCGCGATGCTGTGAACGGCCAGCAGCCGCCGCAGGCGAGCGTTCTCCTCCCGGAGACGAGTGCTTTCTTGCTCTGGAGACTCGAATGGAAGAGATCCTGAACCGTTCTCGGTCATACCGCGTTCACCGCTCCGTGTGGCGCGCCAGTACTTCTTCGAGATACTCCTGTACCCTGGCAAACACCGCGGCGACGTCAGTCGGGAGCCCACATTCTTCCGCCAGGGCTTGGAACGGGATCTGCCAATCCGCTGGCGGCGGAACCAAACCCGCCGGCAGATCGTGTGTTCCTCTTCTCTCAAAAGTCAGACGCAAGGCGTCCAGAATCCTCTGCTTATCCAGACCACCCGATCCGATCAGAAGGGCCAGGTCCACCAAGTCCTTCACTCTGCTGTTCGCAGCGTTCCGCGGGAGCGTGTAGGCATGAATCTTCTCGGCGAACTGCTGTTCGCGAGCGATCATCCGAACCTGCGGCGTGGCAATGCCAGCAAATTCCAGCCAGTCCCGGCAGACGATTGTCTCAAGCGGCTGCATAACCACTTCACCAATGCCGGCGTCCAGGTGGAATCGGGCGAAGATCCGTTCTTCCATACGAGCTTCGACGGGATAGCGGGCCCCGCCGTATGGCGCGGCGGTCAGATCCATGGAAGGCGATCCGATCGCGTACTCGAACCAGTCGCCCAGAGCGATGCCCGCCACCTTCTGCAGCATCTCCCTTACAACCCTATTCGTGTCACCGCTCGGCGATGTTGCGGCCACCACTCGCTGCAACGTCAAATCGATGTCCACCGTCGATCGAGCGGACTTGAAGCGCAGCTCCAGTGCATAACCACCCTTCAAAACCCAGGGCGCTGGTTCCTCCCGGAACAGCCGTGCCAGCAGACGGTCGAATGCCACTTGTCGCCGGAGGCGGTTGAGATCGATCTGATCGGCCAGAGCTGCCCTCTTCAGACGTTCTTCAAGAGCCTTTCGGAATGCTCCGGCCGTCGCGTATGTCCTGGGTGACGGCATTATGCAGCTCGCCGCGACGCTTCCTCAACGATTCTGCGCGCAGGTCCGCTCATTCGCGTGTTCCGAATCTGTTGCCGAGTGATCAGACCACGGTCGATAGCCAGTCCTAGCGCCTGGCGGATGAAGTTCCGTTCGACCGTGCCAGCCTCGATCAGGTCAATGATCGTCCGCAGAGGGCGAGTGAACTTAAAGCCCTGTGCGGTGTTCACGGCGCTCTCGGGCAGGTCGGCATAATGAAGCACGAGGATGCCAGGAATCTGGCTGCTGCGCCGGAAACCTGTCGGAACGGTCATGTGGAGCTTCGCTGGATTCAGATCCGACAGATCGTAAAGACTGAGAGCCGTGTGGTGGCTGTATACACCCTCGACTTCCTCGTTCCGGTTCCGGCTCCACAGAGCCCACAGGGCGAGGTCAGGCCGATCAGCCGTTGGAAACAGAGCGAGCCGGTAGATACCGCGGTGCTCGCGGATCCAGTTCCCAGCCTGTACATGATAGGGATGCGTGTTTTCTGCAAACCCGGCCGCCTTGGCCTGCTTCGCGGTGAAGAAGCCCTGCTGCTGCTCAGCGAACTCGAAAAGCCGCCGCGCCGCTTCTCGGTGAGACTGGGCCATGACACAATACTACAACTTTCTTGATTCTATAGCAACCCGAGTTTGCGCACAGACCCTCGTTTGACCTCCCTCAGGACGGCTGCGGCAAGATCCGCGTTGGGGACGAGAACCTCAGAAATGGCTAAGAAGCCCGCAGCGCTTCTTGACCGTTTTCACCCGATGGATGCATTCGACCGCGCCCAACAACTACGGCCTGACCGCGCAATGGGTCCAAGGCATCAACACAGTTCTCGGCAGCGGCGGCTATGGTCCTGCGATCCTCGGCCTGACCCCGCGGGCCCATCTGCTCAGCACTCCGTCGCTCTACGACTACGCCAACGTCGAGATCGCCGACGGCGCAACCGGACACACCATCCTTCGAAAACTAGTATTTGTTAGCGCCTGTGTTTGCAGTCGATTCCGCGTTCGGCGCATTTGCAGGGCCGGCCTCTGCGGGGCGGAGGTCCGGCCTCGGGGGCCAGCGCCGGGGCCAGCGGTTT
>Ga0326728_10000316_pt1 | contig 195957 bp, 173 predicted proteins | sample MB3enrmetagenome_FD_207602 | JGI IMG/M metagenome (GOLD analysis project Ga0326728, IMG submission 207602) | Lab enriched peat soil microbial communities from McLean, Ithaca, NY, United States - MB31MN | ecosystem: Environmental > Terrestrial > Soil > Wetlands > Peat | place: USA: New York... | reverse complement strand
TGGCGGCGCGCGAGGCGGCGCGCTCCTCCGGCCTCGCCCCGTTCTGGAGCTTCTCCAGCGCGGCCTGCGCGCGCAGCACGTTGGCGCGCGCCTGCTCCACCTGCGCCAGCAAATCGTCGTTTTCCAGCACCGCCACGATCTGCCCTTTGCGGATCAGGTCACCGTCGTTCACCGGTACTTCCTTCAACCGCCCCACCACGCGCGACGCCAGTTTGATCTCCTGCGAGGTTGCGCCTTCCACGCGTCCGCGCGCCGCAATGTGCGAATCAATGGCGCCGCGAGAGACCCGCGCCTGGTTGGCGAACCCCGAGGAATTATTCGTAATCGTGTGCAGATAAAAAACCAGGGGCGCCGCCAGTACGACGCCCAGCAGTGCGAACATGTAAACGTTGCGTTGTCCCTTTGACATAAAAGTAGGCAGTAGGCAGACGGCAGTAGGCACTCCCTTCACAAAGCGATAATTCAATCCAGTTCCTGCTTCAGCCTATCCGGATTCCATATTTCTTCAGCCAGTTTGATGTAAAGGCTCTGCCGAGCTTCGAGATCGGCCTTCTTGAACTCCGGGTGGGCTTGGAAGGGCAATCCACAGGTTCTCAGGTAGCGCATAAAGCCTGGGTTGTGATCATACGCTTTCTCATTCAAACTCCTCGCAAGCAGGTTTTGACTATCGTAGTGCTTGAGCTTTTTCTCGTAGGGAAGGTCGCCAAAACTCGCATTGAAGTTCTTGGGCAGTAACAGCAATCCGCCGATTCGGTTGCGGTATTCCTCAAAGTCGTTTGGATGACTAAATTCGTCTTTATGCCACTCCGGATGGTTGGCCCAGATGTGTTCCACTTCGTACCCTTTCTTTCCGCTTCGCCGGATATAGTCAGTGTAATGTGAGGGCATTCCTGAGCATGTCTCAATGTGGTCGGTCATGCGTGCTAGGAGCTTGTGGATCGCCCGACCATTAGCACCGTGGAGTCGAAAGTTCTTGTTTGACGAAAAGGTCTCGTCTTCTTGCGCCAGTTTCTTCGTTAATATCTCCACTACCTCTGAGGCATTCTTGGCCCGGACCTCCTTCATCACTAAGAACATCGCATATTGCATCGTTGAGTAGTCGATCGAGCGGAAGTTCCAAATCCGGCGACTAATTAGGATCTCTAAGTAGGCCGCAGTGATCCGCAGCTTGCGAAGGATATCCTTCTCGGGGTCTTCTATTCGCAGAGGGGCCAAAAGTACCGGATACTGGAGCGTGAAATTGTTCTGTGCGTTGTAATAGACGCTCTCCAATCCTTGCGTCAGGTTTTCGGCAGCCCTTCGAATCTGAAGATACCAATGTGCATAGAACGCGAAGTCCTCTTGAATAAACCGAGCGAAGTCGGCACTAACTTGAAGTCCGAGGTGCTTCTGATGATCGCGTACCCAACGGTGAAACTCAGTGCCGATCAAATCGAAGTCCCTCGGTACAGCCCCGCCCTTGCGCTCGCGGATGCTGTTTGCGTACTGGCTACGGAGCCATGACTTAATGGCGTCAGCCTCTTCCTCCTTGCCGAGTTCCTGAAGTCTCGCCACCCATTTTTTCCATTCGCGGGTGGCGCGATTACGGTAATCGGGATCAGGGATGTTCGCGAGCAAATAACCTTTAAGCATGTCCGTGGGTGTGAGCGATAGTCCGCGATCGTTCATAGTTTCAAAAATTGTGTAGGCGTCCTCATCTGAGTAGGCGGTGATCTCAACTAAGTGGACGTTCTCGATAAGCCAATCCACAAAGTAAGGTAGCGCGTTCCCGTGCAAATCTTCAGGAAGATGTGAGAACTGGTCCTCAATATCATGGTATCGCGCAAGGATATTAGCCACGGACTCCGGCTGGTCATTAGGGTCAAAGGGCTTGTTGCCCAGAAGCGCCTCCATGCAATCTTTGCGCTCAGGAACATCCAGATTGAACGATTTCTTGCCAAATTTCTGGGAGAAGATGAGTTCAGAAATTTGCCCCTTGTGTTCGGGGTCAGTGAGGCTGTGATACAGGAAGATTAACAGCAGCGTAAGCGACGTAAGGCGCTGCTGACCATCAATAATGAATTTCTGACCATCCTTATCGCTTATGATGATCGATCCTAAGAAGTAATGGCCATATTTTTCTACTGCAGATCGTTCGTGGCCGGGATCGTAGCCCTGGAGGAATTTCGTCGCCAAGTCGTCGAGTAGCTCACTGATCTGCTTGGTCTGCCATTTGTACTCACGCTGGTAATAATCTATAGAGTACCTCTTGGCGTTCAGTAGCTCCCAGACGGTCTTGCCCTTACCGTCGATGTTGCGTGGCACACCTTTACCTTCGGTCATCAGGTCACCTCTCCTCGAAGGAGCTCATCCAAAAGCCCTTCCTCTTTCCGCCGTATGGCTTCTGCTTTCTGCCTTCTGCCCACTACCTACTGCCTTCTGCCTTCTTGCAAGCATCCATCCTCAATGTGGAAAATCTCGTCGGCCAGCGCGATGATTCTGGAATCGTGACTCACCATAAACACCAGCCGCCCTTCCTCCCGTGCAAGGTCGCGAAGAATTTCGGAAATCAGCCGTCCAGTTTTGGAGTCGAGCATGCCGGTCGGCTCGTCGGCGAGAATGATGGAGGGATTGCCCGCCAGGGCGCGCGCCACCGCCACGCGCTGCTTTTCGCCGCCGCTCAGGTCTTCCGGCAGGTGGTGCATCCTTTTCGCCAGGCCGACGCGCGCCAGCAGGTTGCGAGCCTCCGCGCGCCCTTCCTCTCCCCGATACCCTTTCAGGTTAAGAGTCGCTTCCACATTTTCCAGCGCGGTGAGTGCGGGAAACAGGTTGAATCCTTGAAATATGAATCCAATTCGGTCGCGGCGCACGCGGGGCAGGCGCGCTTCGGCCAGCGAACTGACCTCCTCATCAAAAATGTGTACGGATCCGGTGGTCGGTCGCAGCAAGCATCCCATCAACATCAACAAGGTAGTTTTTCCGCTGCCCGAGGGCCCCATCAAAAAGATAAATTTCCCCGCCTCGAGGTCCATCGACACATCATGCACGGCTTCCACGCAAGACTCGCCCTCGCCATAAGTCTTGCTGACGTGGTCGAGCCGGAGGACGGTTTCACTCATCAATCGTCACTTGTCCTTAGTCCTTTGTCCTTTGTCCCTTGCCACCTGTCCTTTGTCTTTCATCATTGGAAATCGGACCGTTCGCGGCGTTTACTTTTTCCAAAGTGCTAGCGGCATCCACCTTACGTGCTACTGGCGCCACAGTCAGCGGACAAAGCACAACAGGCCACGGACAAAGGACAACGGACCAAGGACAAGGGACTAGCTTTTAAACACCAGCGCCGGATCAATTCTCGTCACCTTGGAAATCGACAGCAAGGATGACCACAAGCACATCATCACCGTGAGAATGAAAATCCCCACCAACACCGGCGCCGGGAGAAGTATAGAAAGGTGTCCCCGCTTCATGGCTTGAATAACAAAGTAACTGACCGCCATCCCCACGGCAAATCCGATCACCGAGTTGATCAGCGCCTGTTCAATGATGATGGCGTAAAGGTCCCAATTCGAAGCCCCGATGGCTTTCAGGGTACCGAACTCCTTCAAGTGCTCGGTGGTGGAAGTGTAGATGGTGTTCGCCACAATCACCGTTCCTATGATCACCCCCATCAGGGCCACGGCCAGCAGCGCCACACCCGTGCCGGTATTGATCATCCAGTAGTCTTGCGTCTTCTTGCTGAACTCGTGCGAGGTATAAACGTCCACGTCATTCACCGTCTCCTGAATGCGCCGCTTGACGTCCCGCACCGAATAGCCGGGAGCGACCTTCACCAGCACGTAAACGGTGTATCCCTTGTTCAAGCGGGAAAGGCTCACCGCATTCTTGTACGAAGTGAAGATGTAAGGGCTCTGGATGAACGAGCGTGCGCCGCGCACAATGCCCGCCACTCGCACGCGGTGGTCGTTGATTTCGGTTTCGCCGCCAATCGGGATATTGCCGAGGCGGTTGGTTTCCGCTTCATCGTAAAAGATCGAGTTGAAGTACTTCACATCCAGGGGATTGCCCTTCACGATATTCCAAGGCGCGCCCACCATCGTCACGGGATCGAACCCAACCATCTGCACCGTTTCCTGGCTGCCACTGGGAGTCTTCCAATAACCGAAAGTCAGCATGTAGTTGATTGCCCACATGACGCCCGGGACTTCCCGAACGTCGTACAGTTTTTTTTCGCTGAAGGGGCGGCCAAAATCAAAATTCTCCAGGCCGTGGGCGGTAACCCAGATGTCCGCTTCCGTGTGGTCGATGAGCACGCTCACGTTGGAGCGAAAGGCCAGGTAAACCCCCAGTTGCACCGTGATCAGCACCACCGCAAACGAAATGCCGGCCAGGGCAACCGCGAAACGAATTTTGTCGTGAAAAAGATTCTTGCGAGCGATGGAAACCATGGGCAATCCGTCTTTAAGAACGGAATTCTATCATGGGGGGAGTGGCCAGTGGTTAGTGGTTAGGCTTTTTAACGTCAATGTCAATTGTTGCTGCGTGCTTCGCTAGGAGCAAGGATTCCAACCTCAGACCTTTCGAAAAGCCATAGGCGACAAGGCGGGATCCATGCGTCACGGAGCAAACGCCGGCACGCCCACGGCGGAAGCTGCGGCCTTGAGCTTGTCATCCAGCGTCGCCAGCGGCAGGCCGCGGCGCAGGGCCAGTTCCAGATAGGCCGCGTCATAGGCCGAAAGGCGATGTGCGCGAGCCAGGCTTAGCACATCGCTCCAAGCCCGCTCGTTGGTCTCGTCATCGACGGCAATGGGGAGGGCCCCGAGGTAGGTAAGCCATTTGGCAGCTTGCGCCTCCGTGCTCCGCTGGCGCCGCTCTCCCATCAGCACCGCGTTCGCCACCTCCAGGGGCCAAATTAGCGGCACGGCGGCGCGCGCGGCCGGAAGGCGCGCCGCGACGGCATCTGCATACGGGTCCGCCTCGTCCTTGAGGTACCAGGCCAAAGCGAGCGCGCCGTCGAGGACAAACTCGGCCATGCCAGGCTTCCTTGCCTTTTTCGCCATCGTGCCTCCTCTCGGTCGCATCAGCCTAAAAGCGGCGACCTTCGTCGATCAATTCCCGAATGGTCACCTGACCGCCTAGCGTTGGCCCCTCGCGGTCCCGGAACGCCAGCATCTCCTGTACCACATGACGCACATCCTGCTGGGGCTGCTTGGGAGGCGGACTAATCAGGGCCGCAGGTTTGCCACGCCGGGTGATCAGAATTTTCTTACCTTTCGCGACGTGATCGAGCAGCTCGGAAAGATGCGTCCGCGCTTCGTAAAAACCCATCGTGGTCATATCCTTGCCCTCCTCTTGACCTGTCTATTTGACCAGTCTAACAGAAAGGAAGCTTCTCTATAAAGATATGATCTCAGTCGCTTTTGTGTGGAGGATTTATGCCAAGCTACAAGCAACGGGATGGCGCCATCCCCGACGCATCGGGGCGCTACGGTCCCAATTCGGCGATGCTGTCGAAGGGGATTTGGAAGGATTTCGAGCGCCGGACGGTGCGGCGAAAAGTTTTCCGGATTCCGCAGAGCGCAGCTCTGCGTCTGGAGTTTCTACATCTCTGACCAGGATTCTCCTTTTCGGACCTACCGAGATGACAGCTCAGACCACGCGTACGGTATGGCCGTAACGGCTAAGTGGGGCCCAGTAGACGCGAAGGCGGCTTCGCAGGCCGGATCCACAACTTTGGTCGCCAGTCGATTTGACGGTTCTTGCGCTCCTGATGTGGTGTGGGTAGGATGATTGCTGTGATCTACCTCGACCACAACGCGACGACGCCCATTTTGCCGGAGGTGCTGGAGGCAATGATGCCGTCAAAGGAAGTCGACAGTTGACGGTCGACAGTTAACAGTCGGGGCCTTCTTGATTGTTACTGTGAACTATAAACTGTGGACTATGAACTGTATTTAAGAAACCGCCCGCGAACAGGTGGCAGAGTTGAGTGGGGCGCATCCGATGGATGTGATTTTCACCTCGTGCGCGGCGGAGAGCAAGGAGCTTGGTTGTGGCAAGTGACAAGCAACGCGACCCCCATGATCCTCCCGAGCCGTCGCTGGGTCAAATCCTGATCTATAAGGACGCAGGGCTTAGTCTTCAAGTCCGGCTGGATGGGCGAACCGTATGGCTGACGCAACTCCAGATGGCCGAGTTGTTTCAAACTACGCCTCAAAACATAACTCTACATATACAAGGCATTTACGAGGAGAGAGAACAGGTTCCGGAGGCAACTTGTAAGGAATACTTACAAGTTCGATGGGAGGGTGCGCGGCGGGTCCAACGCGCCCTGAAACACTACAACCTTGACATGATTCTGGCGGTTGGCTATCGCGTGCGCTCGCAGAGGGGCACGCAGTTCCGGCAATGGGCCACCGCGAGGCTCAGCGAGTTGCTCGTAAAGGGCTTCACGCTAGACGATGAGCGTCTCAAGGCAGGACAGACGCTCGGGCAGGACTATTTCGACGAACTGCTGGCGCGGATTCGTGACATTCGCTCCAGCGAGCGGCTCTTCTATCAAAAGATTACCGACATCTACGCCACCAGCATCGACTATAACCCCAAGGCCGAGTTAACGCAGGAGTTCTTTAAGACGGTGCAGAACAAGATGCACTGGGCCGCCCACGGACGCACCGCTTCGGAAATCGTTCGCGAGCGTGCCAATGCGAGCCAGCCGAACATGGGGCTGACCAATTGGAAAAACGCCCCCGGCGGACCGCTGCGCAAGGCGGACGTGACCATTGCCAAGAACTATCTGAAAAAAGATGAGCTGGAAGCGTTGAATCTAATCGTCTCGGCCTATTTGGACTTTGCCGAGTTGCAGGCCCGCGGTCACCGCCCCATGGACATGCGGGAGTGGATCGCCAAGCTGGATGATTTTCTGAGGCTGAGTGAACGTCAGGTTCTGACTAGCGCGGGCAAAATCTCTCACGCTCTCGCCGAGGAGCACGCCTACACCCAGTTTGCCCAATATGAGGAACAACGCCGCCAGTTTGAGTCCACACAACCCGTCAGCGATTTCGACCAGACCTTGGAACAGATCAAGAAGCTGAGATCAGCAAAATCCAAGCGCAAGGGAGACGCAAAGTAAAGCGAGACATCAAAGCCGTCCTACCGCAGGTGTGTCATACCTTTGGTGTGAAAATGCTGTACTTCTCCAAGGCCGAGAATGCTCCTTATTACCAGGAGCAGGAGTTCTAAGGCCGCCCATTTGGTTCAGCCAGCTTCGTGCTTGCAAACCTATGAAACGCCGCAGAGTTGAGCCACTTGGCCGTGTGTTCGCCTAACCATCGAAGGTCGGGCGACGGCATCGATAGCCGTCTCCGGGTCGGGTTGGAACAGCTCGGAAGGGATGGCGTGGGGAGCGGCCTGTCCACCCGCTGGGGACGGAGTCCGCACTTCGCTGGGCCGGTTTGAGGTCTGAAAACGTAGGAACTCCAGGCGCAGAGCGCAGCTCTGCGTTTTAACGCGGGAGATAGGCCTGAATTCGTAAGGCGCGCAGTGTGCGCAACTCCCACGCGACCTCCTACGGGGGGTGTGCTAAAATCATGGGACATATGGGAGTGAATTCGAAATGGCGGAGAGACACAAGAATCGGGTGAAGCGCCAGGTGCGAATCGCAGAAGTGGACGAAGCCACGATTCGCCTGCACATAGAACCTCTCACCGAGGGCGGCTATGTTGCCACCAGCCGGGATGTACCCGGCTTGGTCGCCGAAGGCCGGAGCATCACCGAGGCGGTTGAGATCGCGCAAGGGTTGACGCGCAAGATTGTTGAGTCATGCCTCGAACACGGAGATCCGCTCCCTCTCGCCTTTAACAAGCTGCGCAAACCACCTCTCGATTTGCTGATTCCTGTGGGCGTCCGTTAATGGGCCGCCTTGCGGGCTTCAAGTATCGCGAGGTCGCTCGCAAACTCCGCACCTTCGGATTCGCGTTTGATCGCCCCGGCCCAGGCAGCCACGAAGTTTGGCGGAGCGAAACATCCGGCCGCAAGGTCACCCTGCCCCACCACAGTCGTGATATGGCGGAAGGTACTCTGCGCGCCATTCTCCGCGAGGCAGGCATCAGTGTTGACGAGTTTCTGAAGAAATAATCTTCATCTACTCCCGGATTGCGCAGAGCGTAGCTCTGCGTTTTAGCACAATCCGGCATTCGTGGCATTTACTCGGTAAGAGCCGCGGACCCCAAAGGCGGGGGTCCGCGCTACGGTTCCAGTTCTGCGATGCTGTCGGAGGGGATTTGGAATACCTTCGACCGCAGGATGGTGCGCTTGAAGGTTTGGGGCTTGTCGCCCGGCTGGTAAAAAATTCCGATGGCATTGGGATGTGTGGCAAGGTACTGGCGCGACTTCTCGACGCCGCCGACGAAGAAGATCTTGGTCAGCGCCTCGGTCTGGACGCCGGTGGGGACCGCCGCCACGGTCGAGAGCATGTTCTGCACCGGCCAGCCCGTATGGGGGTCCATGATGTGGCAATAAATTTTGCCGTTAATCTTGAAGAATTTTTCGTAGTTTCCGGAAGTGGACAGAGCGAAGTTCTGGAGCCGGAAAATATCCGCCGGCTTGTCCTCATGGAAAGGATCACGGACGGTGATCTTCCACCCCCGCTCGCCCGGCGGCGACCCTAGGGCGTAAATGCTGCTGGTTCCGCTGGAAACCAAAGCTGCGTTAACGCCGTTGGACCGCAAAATCTCCGCCGCCTGATCCACCGCGTAGCCTTTGGCAATGCCCCCCAGGTCAAGTTCCATTCCGCCGGCGTCAAAACGAATCGTGCGGCGCGCGGTATCCAGATGCACGTGCTGATACCCAATGCTCTTTTGGACCTGCGCGATTTCCGCTTGACTGGGCAAACGCCCCTGGCCGCGGAAGAATCCCCAAAGCTTCATCAGCGGGCCCACGGTGATGTCAAAGTCGCCGCCGGATTCCTGGCTGGAGCGCAGCGAATACTGAATCAGCCCGAAAAGCTGCGGCGCGACCGCCACCTCGTGCTTTGCGGCGTCGCGATTGATGGCGGAGAGCTCGCTCTGCGGCTTATAGTTGCTCATCTGCTCATCGAGTCGGTCGATCTCGTCAAAAACTTCCCCCACAACTTCGGAAAGGAAAGTTTGGTCGCGGCCATAGGCGACCACGGTGTAAATGGTCCCCATGGCTTGATGCGAGGCCTCGTAACGGACGGGAACTACTTCGGGACACGGGACACGGGGCACGGGACACGGGGTGGCGGCGCGCGCGGGACCAGCCGAGATGGTCAGCATCGCGGCAATAAAGAGCCACGTGAGCGTTTTGGCGGATTTGAATGAGGGTGGCAAGTAAGGTCTCAGGTGTCAGGTGCCCGGGGCCAGGTTTCAGGTGCGGGGTGGAATTATGAATTCTGAATATGAATTATGAAATGCAGCCGACACTTAGAATCCATAATTCATCATTCATAATTTTGAATTCCCTTGGCCCCTGATTTTACGCGGTCCGGCTCCCTTTGGGAGTTTCTTTCTGCGGCTCCGCCCCCGGCCAGTAGACTCTCTGCCCCGTCTCGATTGAGCGGTTTCCGTAAATGACGCCCTGGGCGTCGGCCATGCCGAGGGCGAACGGCGCAATGATGGGCTTACCCTCGCGAATACTGAGCAGGAAGTTGTTTAGCTCGCTCCACCAGGGATCGTGAGGCTCTTCATATTGGTAAATGCCCATCGAGGCCAGCCAGTGTTTGGCGTAGCGCACCTCACGGTCCACGAAGCCGAGTTGCTTTCCCGCGCTGGGATCGGGGAATATGGGAATAGCCACTTGCGGAGCCTGATTGGTGACCGTGGCGCCGGCCCACCAGTTTTCCTTACCGGTGCCGCTGGAAACCTTGGCGACCTCCTCGCGGTAGTACAGGCACTTCTCCCCATTCGCCAGCGTGATAATCAGGGTTCCCTGGTCACCCAGAATCTGCTCGTCGAAGTCCAGGTGGGCGTTGTAAGTGATGGAGCTCCAGACCAGCTTCTGCCCGCCCGGGTATTCGTAAATGGCCTCGACGTTATCGCAGGTTTCGCGGCCGTCTTTCCAGTAATTGATGCCCCCCGTGGCATATACAGAAATAGGCTCCGAACCGATGGCCCAGTTGGCGACATCGGTCTGGTGGGAGGCCAGCTCCGCCAGCAAGCCGCCGGAATATTCCTTGTACATGCGCCAGTTGATCAGCCGCTCGAACTTGGGATCGGGGACGGGACGGCGCCAGTTGTTGTTCCGATGCCATTGGGCGCGCACGAACATAATTTTGCCCAGCGCCCCCTTGCGGATCATCTCCATGGCCACCTGGTAGAGCACGCTCGACCGGCGCTGCAATCCCACTTGCAATACGAGCTTGGGATTGTCGGCCATCGCCTTGCGGATCATCTCCCCTTCTTCTTCCTTAAAGTACATCGTCTTCTCGACAAAAACGTGCTTGCCGGCGTTGAGTGAGTCCACCACCATTTGCGCGTGCAGGTTCAGCGGGGTGGCGATGAGCACCGCATCCATATCTTTCCGTTCCAACATCTTGCGGTAATCGACGTAGGTTTCGGGATTGGTGCCGATCGTCTCAACCCCCTTTTTCAGGTTGGGGGGATAGATGTCGCAGGTGGCAATGCAATGCCCTTCGGGAATGGTCGCCAGAAACTTGAGAAGCGTGCAGCCCTCCGTACCCGTACCGATGAATCCATACCGCAGGGGATTGCCGACGCTTTGGGCAGTGAGAATCCCCGGGGCGCCGAGACCCGTCAGGGAAGAGGCGGCGGCTACCGTAGCGGCGGTTTTCAAAAAGTCACGGCGTGAAACGTCTTGCTCTTTCTCCATTATCAGGACTCCTTATGATTCCCGAGCGCGATCCAGGGGCCGGGGAGGAATTTTGCGCAGACACACATCACCAGGAGAAATCATAGCACTTGAGACACCAAATTTGATCTAGGACAAATTGTACGATCCTGCCGGAGGTGCTTTTTTACGCCATAAATTTCACATTGTAAAATACGCCCTCATCCCCACTACCCCCATGAACCATGCGGAATGGCAATCCCACCTTCACAAAAGCCCTCTCAGGGAAACACCCGGCCGTTCAGATTTCGCATCTGGGTTATACTGAATAAGGAGGATATCCTGACGCCTTTGAAGGTTCCGGCCCCGATTTTACGCATCGCTCTTCTCGCCGCCCTGCTCTTCCTCATCGCCCCCGGGCTGTACCCGCAGACCTCTTCGGCGCCGCCCGACGACGTGGCCGCGCAAGCTGTGAAGTTCACGGCCCTTTATGGCGCCATCGAGCAGCATTACGTGGAGCCGCTCGATCCCGACCATGCCATTTTCGATGGCGGAATTCGCGGCATGCTGTCGGCCCTCGATCCGTTCTGCGCATTTCTGGACCGCGATCAATTCGAGCTGATGAAGCAGCAGGCGCGCGGGGAATCGATAGGATTTGGCTCGATCCTTTATGTCTCAGTGGGGAAAGTGCTCATCTTGCAGACGACGCAGGGCTCACCCTCGTTTCGAGCCGGTCTGGCCCCCGGAGACGAAATCGTGGCGATAAACGGCGAAAGGATCGATCGGCTGGATTTCCAATCGCTGATCGATCTGCTGAAGAGCTCACGCTCGCGGCCCGTGCGCCTGGGAGTCATCCATCCCGGCAGACTCGTGCCGGAGGACTTCAACCTGCTCCCCGCGGAGGTCGCCCTGCCGTCCGTTGACAAGGCCTTCCTTTGGTCTCCCGGCATCGCCTACCTGCACATTGCCAGCTTTGAGGGAAAAACTCCGGAGGAGGTCGCGACCGCGTTGGATGGTATGGACGCACCCCACCTGAAGGGGTTGCTCCTCGATCTTCGGGACAATCACGGCGGCATCGTGGATTCCGCCGCCGCAGTGGCGAGCCTTTTCCTGAAGCAGGACGCCTTGGTTCTGACCACGCGCGGCCGCGCCATGCCCGAAAAGGTTTACCGCACACCGCAAATGCCCCGGCACTATGCCTTGCCGGTCGTGACACTTGTGAACGGTGATACCGCCAGCGCCGCTGAAGTCCTGGCCGCCGCCCTTCAGGAGCACGACCGGGCGGTCATTGCCGGCCTTCCGACTTATGGCAAGGGCGTGGTCCAATCGGTAATGGAACTCAATGAGCAGACCGGTTTGGCGCTTACCGCCGGTCAATATTTTACGCCTAGCGGACGATCCATCCAACGGCCGCTGGCCGGCACCGCGCTTACCTTCGCATCACTGTCTCCCTCCGCTGTGCCCAACGAGAAAGGGCCAAAGACCTCAGCCGGCACTGACCCGACCGGCCTTGTCACAGCCAGGTTTCACACCGACGACGGCCGCCCAATCAGCGCCGGCGGAGGCATCACTCCCGATGTGACCATCGCGGGCCGTTCGGACGATCCCTGGTTCGCCTTCATCAACCAACGTGGTTACTTGACAAGCTATGCTGAATCCTATCTGACCGCCCACGGCAAATTAGCCGAGCCTTTCGAGATTTCACGCGAAATGCTGGAGGACTTCAAAGTAACCCTCGAACGCAATGGCGTCCGCGTTCCTGATGAGTACTGGTCAAAGGATCAGGACTATCTGAAACTGAGGCTCAAGGTGGAACTTACAGATTTAGTGTACGGATTGGAGCGGGGGAACGAACTTGAAACCAGGGGCGACCCGCAACTCCTGGAGGCCGCCAGCCTCTTCCCGCGCGTCGTGCGGATTCTCAAGGGGCATTAACGGTGGACGGTATGAATCAGGCTGACCCATCATGAGAATTCACAGCCTCGTGCGATTTACGCCCGTAAACCTTTTCGTAGGCTTGGCAGAAAGGACATACGCTGCCTTCCACCTGCTTGACGAACCAGAAAGCCACGCCCCGCTGCTGGCGACGGGCCCGAGTGCATACCGGGCACTCGACGCACCGCTGGGCCATGGCGCGGTCGCGGTCTGTAATCTCCGTGTTTTTCATGGGCCGTTACCTCAAGATTTTCACAGTGCGGCAATCCCGTGCCGCAGGGCTACCAAAGCGTCCGGCGTTGATCCAGGTTCTTCATCTATGGGGAATATTACGTACTCTTTACTTTCCCTGCAAGATTACACCCAACGGGGGGCGGCTACGATGACGGCTGTGACAGGTTCTTGTTTACCTCGCAGGGTCGCCTTCGTATGATAGCCGGTTGCAAAAAACTCCATAAGTGAGGATCCGCCGTGACCGCGACGAATTCCGTTCCCAAGCTCCTCCGAGACAACCAAACGCTGATATTCTTGGCTCTTGCGACCGTACTGATTCATCTCCTTTGCAGCAGCGGTTATGGATATTTCCGCGATGAACTCTACTTCATCGCTTGCAGCAAGCACTTGGCCTGGGGATATGTCGACCAACCGCCATTCTCAGAATTTGTTCTTGCGCTCATCGGAAACGTTTTGGGCTACTCGGAGTTCGCGTTGCGACTGTTGCCCGCCGTGTGCGGTGGGTTGGTGGCCTTCGTAATGGGCCTCATTGCCCGGCAATTGGGTGGTGGGCGATTTGCGCAGGCACTGGCCGCGACGGCGTACATCGTTGGTGGTATCTATCTCGCCATCGCCAATTATTACTCGATGAACTGCTTTGATCACCTATTTTGGGCCTTGGGCATTTATCTTCTGGTGCGCATTCTGAAGGGCGGCGACACCCGGCTGTGGATGCTGTTTGGTCTGGTTGCGGGCCTGGGCCTGGAAAACAAGTACTCGATGGGATTCCTCGGACTAGGGCTGATCGCCGGCTTGGCGCTTACGCCGGCGCGAAGGCATTTTCTCGACAAGTGGCTGTGGATGGGTGGCGCGCTTGCGGCCTTGATTTTCCTGCCCCATGTTCTTTGGGAAGTGCACAACCACTTCCCCACGGCGGAGTTCATTCATAACGTGACCACCAAGATGAACATTCCCATGACGCCCTGGGCTTTCCTCGGAGAATGCGCGCTGCTCGTTCATCCCTTCACGTTGCCCATCTGGCTGGCGGGGCTCATATATCTGTTCTTCTCCCTGCGGGGGCGCCAGTTTCAGGTCCTCGGCTGGATCTATGTTGCGGTGCTGGGGATTCTGCTGAGCACCCACTCCAAACCTTACTATTTTGCGCCCGCCTTCCTCATCCTGTTGCCTGCCGGCGGCGTGGCCATCGAGGCTTTTGTCGCCCGCCACGCCTGGAGCTGGCTGAAACCAACTTACCTGACGGTGCTGGTTCTGGGAGGCGCTCTCATGGCGCCACTGGCTCTTCCAGTCCTGCCGGTCGAGACGCTTATCCGGTATCAGGACTGGCTCGGCATCAAGCCAAGGTCGGAAGAGCGAGGTGACAAGCTCGACAGGCTCTCGCAAATGTATGCCGACATGTTTGGCTGGCCGGAAATGGCAGCGCAGATGGCCCAGATTTACAATCACCTGTCACCCGAAGATAAAACGGACTGCGTAATCGGGGCCAGCAACAATGGAGAAGCGAGCGCCATCGATTTCTTCGGAAAGCAGTATGGCCTGCCCAACGCCGTCAGCACTCACAACAATTATTGGTTTTGGGGACCCGGCGACAAGCCCGGAAAGGTCCTGTTGGTGATCGGTGGATCAAAGGAAACCTATGAAGACATGTACGAAGATGTCCGGCAGGTCGCAGCATTCGCGAGCCCCTACGCTCTAGAATCAGGGAGGGCCATTTTCCTCTGCCGTAAACCCAAGAGCACGCTTCAGGCGTTTTGGCCCCACCATCATATTTTCATCTGAACGGCGGGAAAGACAGGCAAAAAACCCGCCACCCCTCAAAATTCGGCTATTTCGCCCTGTTCTTAGCTAACGACATTCGGCCATTTCGCCCTTGCAAAAAAACCGGCAAACGTGTATAGTTAGTATGCTTGATCAGTTTTTGTGACCGAACGCCACGTCCGTTGGAGGCCGCAAAACCAATGATTTTGCGGCTTTTTCTGTCTTTGGGGAGCGGTTGCGAGACGAGAACAAGTTAAACTTAAACAAGCAAAGGAACACTGAAACAATATGGAAAGAGAACAAGGCGTCGTGAAGTGGTTTAACAACTCGAAGGGCTATGGATTCATCCAGCGCGCTTCCGGAGATGATGTTTTCGTCCATCACTCCGCCATCCAAGCGGAAGGATACCGATCGCTCGCCGAAGGCGAAGCGGTCGAGTTCGCCGTCACGAAGGGCCCCAAAGGCCTGCAAGCTGAGAGCGTCAAGAAGCTCTAAGAACCACTCTACAATTAGCGTGCTGCCCGCGCCTTGCCCCGTCGCAATGGCGCGGGCGGCTATCCTTATCCCCGGGAGGAAACCGTAATGCAAATCCAATATGTCGGATTTCAACTGAAAGCGCATGGTCGGGATTACACCTACCGGGTCATCGACAAGCAGGCGGAAGACCGTGAGTTTATTTTCAGCATCTCCAACCGCGCCTTTATGGAAAAACAACTGCCCTTTCAGGACGCGGCCGCCCTCTGCTATCAAAAGCTGCAAAAGGCCCTCGGTCTCGAGACCGCCGAGAAACCCCTGCCGCGTCGGACCACTCTGTCCGACCAAGAACTCGATGTCTACCGCGAGTCACGTCGCCCCGCACGCAAGCGCTCGTGGTAAGTTCTCGATTTAAAGACATCGACGCCGCTTCGGAGGAAAGACGCCGCCGACCCTGAAGTTCGGCCTCGTCCCTTCGCTGGCCATACAAAAATCTTCCCGGCATTAACTCCGCGCAACGCCGCGGGCCAGTCCGATTCTCACTGCACCATGATGCCGCAAGCTCCATCAACCCCGTGCTATACTGCGCACCGACGGAGCGTCCCGCTCCCGGAAAAAAGTCAATGAAAGTGTGAACGAACCCTATGACTCCTAAACAACGAATGCTCGCTGCGCTGGAACGTCGCAAAGCCGACCGCTTGCCCGTGACCACGCATCACCTCATGCAATATTATCTCGACAAGTATGAGGGCAGAATTTCCGCCCGGGAGTTCTTTGATCGCCACGGTCTGGATCCCATCACCTGGATCGTGCTGCACAAGCCGGCTCCCGGCACAGGAGATTACTTCGATCCCGCGCAAGGCGAGCCTGGCTTTTTGGAAGCGCGCCGCATCTGGTCCAACCAGTGGCGGACGGAGTGGGAGGACATACCGGACGAAACCTACACGACCCGGCGCTACCGTTTTGAGACACCCAAGGGCACGCTCACCATGGTGACGCAATCGAACGATCAGACCACCTGGGTCAGCGAACATCCCATCAAGAACAAGCGTGATATTGACCTGATCGGCGAATTTGTCACCACACCGTGGTGCGACGTGGAAGCCGTGAATCGGGCCGCTGAGGAATATGGCGAGCGCGGCTTGGTGCGCAGCCACATCCCGTGCTTTGACGTTTACGGGCAACCGGGCGCCTGGCAGGACGCTTGCTGCCTCTATCCGACCGAGCAGCTCATCCTCGCCACCTACGACGACCCCGCCTGGGTGCACGAGTTTCTGCGCATCCTGCACCGGCGCAAGAAGGTCTATATCCAATCGATGGCGGGGGCGAAGATCGATCTGGTGGAACTGGGCGGCGGCTCAGCCTCGTCCACGGTCATTTCACCTAAACTTTTCGAGGAATATGTGGCGCCTTACGACACGGAACTGATCTCCCTCGCTCACCAATCCGGCCAGCGGATTGTCTACCACACCTGCGGCGGTATGATGCCGATCCTCGAAAAAATCGCGGACATGAAACCGGATGCCATGGAAACTTTCACCCCCGCCGCCATGGGCGGGGATGTCATCCTGGCGGAGGCCAAGCGGCGCATTGGCGACCGTGTCTGTATTATCGGTGGCTTCGACCAGTTCCATTTCTTGATCGATTGCCCCCCCGAGACCACGCGTGCCGCCGTGCGCGCATGTTTTGATGCCGCCGGCGAAGGCGGCGGCTTTATTCTCTCCCCCTCCGACCACTTCTTCGACGCCGACCCCAAATTGGTCCAGGCCTACGCCGACGAAGGCCGCCAGTGCGTGTACGATAGTGGTGCAGTTTGACGTAGAGGCGGCTTTACGCCGCCATGTGGCGAGGCAAACTCGCCGCTACAACCTCAAACTGCACCACTACCGCGTGTACAGATAATTTGATACGCGGCTCCTTTCGCGCTATGCTTCACCCATCGCTGACGGGGCCGCCGCCCGGCGAGGCCCGGATAGCTGCCGATGCCCAACTACAAGCACAAAGACGAACGCCCGGCGGCGCGCCGCTTCGTAGGAGCAACCCTCGTGGTTGCCCGAGTGCGGCCAAAAGGGCCGCCCCCTCCTGTAGCGGTGGTCTCCGACCGCCGTCCGGCGATCGGAGATCACCGCTACAATCCCCGCGCTGAGGATTTGCCGCTGTGACGGAGATCGACGCCCATCTCGCTGCGAGCCTTGCGCGCCGTTTCCGGCTAGTCCGCCAACTGGGCGCGGGCGGCATGGGTGCGGTCTTCCTCGCCGAGCAGATCACGGTGGGGAACCGTCCGGTGGCGCTCAAGGTCCTGAGCCGCAAGCTTCTGGATGACCCCGACTTCCTGCTGCGCTTCCAGAATGAAGCGGCTTCCACGGGGCGCATCCATCACGCGAACGTCGTCACCATATACGAATCCGGCCAAGCCGATGACGGCACGCCTTACATCGCCATGGAATTTCTGGAAGGCGAATCTCTCCGCCAAGCCCTCGCGCGGCGGGGTGCGCTTCCCGCGCCCGAGGTCGCGGAAATTCTTCAGCAAGCGGCCCGTGGCCTGAACGCCGCGCACAAGCTGGGCATCATCCATCGCGACCTCAAACCCGATAACATTTTCCTGACCTATCCCGACGACGATAATGTGGCGCGGGTGTCCCCACCCGCGCAGACCGTACCGCCCGCGTCCCCGCCGGCACCAGCCGTAGGGGCACCCCTCGTGGGTGCCCTTCCTATCGGCAATGCCGATCAAGGGCGGGCACAAGGCCCGCCCCTACGCCCCGTGGTCGTCAAACTCGTCGATTTCGGCATTGCCAAGCTGCGCGAATCGGGCGCTCACACGCAGACTGGCATGGTGCTCGGCACGCCCGCCTACATGTCATTCGAGCAGGCGTCCGGCATGAGGAGCGATGAACTGGACGCGCGCTCGGACGTGTATTCGCTGGGCGTGGTGGTGTACGAGATGCTCACCGGCCGCACGCCGTTTCATTGCGACACGCCGGTCGGATACCTGCGCATGCACATGCAGGAAGACCCGCCGCCATTCCGTGCAGTCAATCCAGACCTCCCCGCACTGCCCCAACTCGAAAGCGTGGTGATGAAGGCGCTCACCAAAGACCGCGACCAGCGGTACCCGGCGGCCATCGAATTTGCCCGCGACTTTGCCCGTGCAGGTTCGGTCCTGATCCAGCCGCAAGCCACATTAACAATGCGGACAACGAAGGTAGTGGAGGTTCGAGAGTCTGCGGCCACTTCAGGAGCCGTGAGGACAAGCCCGAAGGAGGGCCTCAAGTATGTATGGATTCATCCAGGGACTTTTCGAATGGGTTGCTCCCCCGGCGAGAATGATTGTTATGACGATGAAAAGCCCTCGCATCAAGTACGGATCAGTAATGGATTTTGGATGGGCCAAACACCAGTGACGGTGGGTGCATACAAACGTTTTGGGCGAGAAGCAGGGAAACCCATGCCGGCTGAAGCCGATATATTGGGAAGGCCGCTGAACGCTGCATGGAGCAATGATGCAATGCCCGTCGTGAACGTGACCTGGGATGATGCGCAGGCTTACTGCGAGTGGGCGGGAGGGCGGCTGCCGACGGAAGCTGAGTGGGAATACGCGGCCCGAGGGGGAATGACTGACGCCCGCTACGGGCCGGTCGAAGAGATCGCATGGTGCGTGAGCAATAGCGGGCTAGAAAGTCTGGACGATACGCGATTATTTGATGACGATTATGCAAATTACCAGCAACGACTCAGGGACAACGGCAACGGAATGCACGAGGTGGGCCTAAAGCGACCGAACGGATTCGGCCTCTTTGACACGCTTGGGAATGTGTGCGAATGGGTGAACGACTGGTATGACGACAAGTATTACCAGAACAGCCCAAATACGGATCCGCCCGGCCCTTCGAGTGGTCGATGGCGGGTCCTTCGTGGTGGGTGCTGGTGCGATTATGCTTGGTTCGCACGAGTATCGAGCCGCAAAGCTGCTCATCCGACGAGCCGGTTCAACAACTTCGGGTTCCGTTGCTATAAGAAGGCGGGTAGATTTTGATGGCCCGCTCTTTTCACGTTGCTGTTATTCCAAGCACGAGGACAGGCCGGAGAGTAATCAGAAGCCCGGTAGACGTTGGAGAGTATTCTTATGAGTCACGATCCCCGCTTTTCCGAAAGCATCCAAGTGTACATCGACTCCCTCGACTGGGAAGACGAAGTTGAATTGAGAGAACTTCCTCCGGGAGAGCGTGAGCAGCGCGGAAAAGCTCGCAAAATTCTAGAGGTCATCGTCGATGACGTTATATCTTCTCGCGAGACCCTAACCGATAACAAATTGGCGTTCATTGAAGACCTGTCTGGGTCCACGCCGGAACTCATCAAGGACATCCTCGATGAACGCTTCACGAGAGATTTTGTCCATTCAGTTTCCGGCTGCGTGGAACGCTTGTTGCAATTATCGCGCCTGGAAGGCTCACGCATCCCTTCCAAAATCACCAACGGCTACCTTCGCGAGGCTGTGCGCGCATACGTCCTGGGACTGCCTCAGGCTTCAGTGGCGCTAGGCCGCGCCGCCATGGAGCAGGCTTTAAAGGAAAGCATAGGCTATCAATCAACCAGGACATTCGTAAGCATGAATAACCTACTCGATGAAGCCGAGGGGGCTGGCGTAATCGACCCCACCATCCGAATTGCCGCTCGCTCGGTGGCCGACGAGGCTGACGACGTTTTGCATGAGAAGCCAACCTCCCTCGACAAAGCATACGGCGTGCTTCTTAATCTTCGGAGCATCCTCCGGCACCTCTACGGCTCTGACTGACACCTTGTTAACGTCTTGGCAGCGCAAGCAGCGCATCAGAGTTGTTCTTGAACTCCGTGGCTTGTATATTCAGGAACCGGAGAAGCGCCAAGAGTTACGAACAAACTCTGCGCTCTTTCAAAAAATGTCGCGCGAATGTCTGGACCAAAACGCCTTAATCAAACTCGGGCTCAAGGCTCGAACTCCCAAATTTCGCAAGAAACTGGACAGCGAGCGTAGCGCAGACCGCCGCCTTTGCGGTCTGCGGTTCTTCCTTAGGTTCACGCTTCCGAAACCGAGGACAGACGCCGGTCATCGAGAATTACCGCACGTGCAAAGCAAGAACCGCGGACCCCAAAAACGGGGGTCCGCGCTACATTCGCTTGGTTAGCGGCGTTGCTGTTCCGGTTCGCTGGCCATGATTTCCAAAAAGTGTCGGGCCGCGACAATTCGGGTCTCGCGCCAGGTGGCGGGGAAGTGTTTAGTATTGCCGGTCCAACGCGGATCATGCGCCGGGGTGCGGGTTGGCTTCGCGCCGGGCTTTTCGCGCTGCCGCAATCTCCGCGTCGATCTCATCGGTGGAAAGCTGGTCCAATCCGGTTTCCTTGGCGGATGCCCACGATTTGCGAAGCCATTCGGGCGCCAGGTCCTGCTCCAAAACCTGCAGGGCGTATTGCTCTTCGGTGATACCCTGCGCCGTGGCCTTGGCTTTTAGGGCCGCAACATCTTCATCGGGAAGTTTTATCGTCAAATTCATGGGCATCTTCTCCAGGTCAACCCGTGATCGTAAGTGTATGCGATACGGCAACGTGAGTTCATTCCCCCCCCACAGGGTGGTGGCCACACGGGGTAACGCAGCGGTACGCGTACTTGGCGTTCCGCTGCAGAATTCAGCCAAAAATTCTTCTTGACAGACAGCAGGAGGATAGACTAGAATAATCGAATGAGAGTGGTACGCTCCAGCCCGGCGGCGCGGCAGGCCTATTGCCTCCCTACTACAAGCGCTTTTTTTGCCAAGCGTGGTTGGCACATGGCAGGGACATTTCGACCGTTTTGGGCTCGGTTCGAGCGAGCGTGCAACATGAAAAATGAAGGAACCTCCCCAGAAGTTGATGAAAACAAAGGGACGCCTCTGGACATTTTGTCACCCACCCTGAGAAGTCTATGATATCACATGGGTTATCAAAAACCCTGGGATGTTATTCAAAACAATTAAGATAATAGAGAAACTTCCACCCCTAACCCATGGAACTACCGCAACCCTGAGATGTTATAGCAAACAAAGCCAGTTAACCAGTCCCGAATTCCCAGCTCCACCCAAAAACCCAGCCCATCCAAAATCGTCTTTACGCGATTCCGCTTGCGTGCGCTCCATATCCTATCGTAAATTAAGACCATTATGAAAACCATGCCGCGGTAGTTCCCAATTCGTGACACTCTGAGTCCGCAAGGCCCCGGTCCGGGTCGAAATCTGTACCTAACCTTATAACCAGGTGTTTATGGCCACTGCCGTCACAAATCGCCAGTCATCTTCCTTCTGGGCATCGGTGCGCGAAGCGCTACGCGGCTCGCATCAGGACTACACCACGGGCAGCCTGACGCGGGCGATTTTTCTTCTCGCTGTGCCCATGGTCCTCGAGATGTGCATGGAATCTCTCTTCGCGATCGTGGACATCTTCTGGGTGGCGCGCCTGGGGGCAGAGTCAGTGGCCACGGTGGGCTTGGTTGAGGCGATGCTCACGGTGATGTATGCGGTGGGAATGGGTCTGGGCCTGTCCGCCACGGCGATGGTGGCGCGGCGCATCGGCGAGAAGGATCGCGAAGGAGCCGCAGTGGCAGGTGTGCAGGCCATCACCTTGGGGTTGCTTGCCGGCCTCAGCATGGGCGCTCCCTGTCTCTATTTCGCACCGCACCTGCTGCGGCTCATGGGGGCGTCTGCGCCCGTACTTGCCGTGGGCACAAGCTATGCGCGCATCGCCCTGGGCGGCTGCTGCGTGGTGTTGCTCCTGATTCTGAACAACGCGGTTTTTCGAGGCGCAGGTGACGCCGCCATCGCCATGCGCGTTCTGTGGCTCTCCAATTCGATCAATCTACTTCTCGACCCCTGCTTGATCTTTGGCCTCGGGCCGTTCCCACATCTGGGCGTGACGGGCGCCGCCGTGGCCACCCTTACCGGACGCTGCGTGGGAGTGGTATATCAATTCTACAGGCTATGGCGCGGCGGCGAACACATCCAGATCTTGGCACGGCAGGTCCGCATCCAGGCAGAGGTGATGGTGCGGCTGCTCCGTGTTTCGCTGACCGGCATCGCACAGATGCTGGTTCCGCATATCGCCTGGATCAGCTTGATGCGGATCGTGAGTGTGTTTGGAAACGCCGCCCTGGCCGGGTACACCGTGGGCATCCGGATCATCATCTTCTTCATTCTGCCCTCGTGGGGATTGAGCGGCGCTGCTGCCACTTTGGTGGGCCAGAATCTCGGCGCCCGGCAACCGGAGCGTGCCGAGGAGTCCGTGTGGAAGACGGGCGTCTATAACGCGCTGGTGATGGGGGGGGTGGGCGTCTTCTTCATCGTGTTCTCCGGCCCCCTGGTCCGCCTCTTCACGCACGATCCAGCAATTGTTTCCCTTGGAGCGGCCTGCTTGCGCATCGTGAGCATTGGGAACATTGGCTACGCCTACGAGATGGTGATGATGCAAGCCTTCAACGGCGCGGGCGACACCCTTACGCCCACGATCGTGAATTTCTTTGGCTTCATCGTGTTGGAAATTCCGCTTGCTTACGCACTCGCCATCCCCCTTGGCATGCGATCGAATGGCGTCTACTGGGCCATCACCGTTTCAGAATCCGCCATTGCCGTCGCCATGGTTCTCCTGTTCAGACGAGGCCGGTGGAAGGAGAAGAAGATTTAGGCGGAATTTCCAACAGAGTTGGGACGTTTATTGCTGGCTGGAGGGGGCAGAAGGGTGAGTCGTTACGCGGTCCTGCGGTGACGGTTCTCCGTGCCCTCCAAGAGCACAAGTTAATAGCCGCGCGCAAGGCCCCGAATGGGCCACTCTCGCTCCCCGACCCTGAAGAGGTCGGATCACCTTGGCCGCAGGGCGCATCAGCCGCGCGGCGCCGCCCGGATTCGGCCCTCTCGTGGTTGGACCTTGTTGGGGACGCGCTTCCCGGGGGCATTGCCCCCGCCGCTTTATCGATCCCCTGCGGGGCTGAAGGCGTGCTACGCCGCGACATTTCATCAGGGCGTCATCGTAGACGACTAGGCCTGAGGCTGGGCGATGGTGGCTTTCTTCCGGCGTTTGGCGGACAGAGGTTTTGGCGGAGGTGCTTCATCGGAAAACTCCATCACCATAATCTTGGTGGCAAATTTCTTCGGTCCATGCAGGTGGAAATCGATGGAGGTGCGTTCGGCATCCGACTTGGTTACTACTCCCAGTCCGTACTGAAAGTGTCTAACGCACTGGCCTTCCGGGATAGCATGCATGAAAGCCTCCTTTTTCGCGAATGGATCGTTAATTTGAAACCCGTGCCTTCCTCCGTGCCTGCGAGGGCCCGTCGATCTTCGTGGAGAGGAGATGGTAACCCCAACACTAGTTGGCAACGGAGTGCGCACGACGCAGGTTCAGAACCTTCTGCACAGCGCACTTCACCACGTGCGCGAGTTCGTTAGCAGAGAGGGGAGGCACAATGAAATCAAACGCCCCCCCTTCCATGGTATCCACATAGAGACTGACATCAACCAGGCGCGACACCACAATGACCTTCACGGGCTTGCGCGCCCCCAGTGCCTGCTTCACGACGTCAGCCCAGGTGCCATCAGGCAGTTTGGCCTCGGTAAAGACCAAGTGGGGCGGATCCGGACCTTGAAGCAGGGGCCCAACTTCCTGGACAGTCGTCAGCCAACGGATCTTGATCGATTGACTTTCTAGAGCCAGTTTCAGCAGATCCATCGCGGCCCCTGCCTTGTGCAGCAAGACGGCCGCAACCACTTCCTTCGGAGGTTCCCTCCTGGGTTCCGGAAGCCCCCGCCCGGCTACTTCCGTGGGCACGATCGCCGGCGCGTTCAAAGGCACCGCGGAAAGCTCCGGCAAATCTTTGTGTCCGAAGGTCTTTACCGGCGGATAGTGGCGCGCCTGATATTCGCGGATGTCCTGCTCGCTGATGCGCAGGTTGAGCTCGGCGCAGGCAGCGGGCGTTTCCCGGCCCAATTCCTGTTCCAATCGCTCGAAACAGATGCCCGGGCCGTCCTGGAGCTTCAAGGAAGCCCAATGATTTGTATCGGATTGAATTCTGACCGTGAATTCGCGCGGATCCCGGCTCGCGTCGAGCACTTGAAAGTTGTAAATTCGAGAATTCATGGCCACCTTGAATCCGGTGTATTGAATATACATGCCACTACCTTCTTGCTGGCTCTGAGCGCTGACCCTGCTGGCTAGGACTGATTATAGGGTCGGTTCGCCCGTTGAATCTCTTTCCCTACGGCGCAATCAGCGCCGGCGCGAACCGTGCGGCGCCGCTTCACTTAGCTGCGGCGATCGTTGGCTCTGGCGTTTTGTCCGATAACACCCTTCGCAATTCGCGCATTTGCCTCCGCAGTAGAATTTTGCGGCCCCGCTGCCGCCCGAATCTGGCCTTGTCACCGTTTCTTTGAGACATGGTTACCTCCTGGGAGAGCTATCGAGATGCGGTGGTCCAAGTGGGGCGCCCACTGGACCTCAACCCTCAGGCAGATCGGCTTTTTTTCGATCCAGCCCTTTCTGAATATTCCGCGGGCGGATCAACACCGTCGCATGGTATAGCCCCCAAAAACGCTTGATCCTCACCTGGCTAACTTCCAAACAATTGAATTGGAGGGACCGCGTTCGCGCCAGTCCCCGCTTGAGGGCCTTGTGGGCCGTTTCTTGCTCATCAAAACCCAGGGCCAGCGCTTTGATTTCTCCCGCCATGCGGATCAGGGACCAACCCATATCACGGATTTTTCGGTCCAGTCCGTAACCAGTCAGGTTCTTGACCAATCGCCAGCAATAGGCAAAAGGATCGCCATCGACTCGCAGGGTATCCGGCAGGATCGCCCCTGCCCTAATCAAAATCGCTCCGGTATTGATCGTGTCTGCCATTAGTCCTCCACAGGTTTGGGCAGGTGATCACCAGCCCGCGTGCGCGTTCAGAGCGATTCGCTTCCCGGGGTCCGACCGGTAATCGAAGGAATGGAAAGCAGCGGCATGGTCCTTAATGTCGCCAATGAGACAAGAAATGCCCCGATGCTGAACCATTCCAAGCCGAGAAAAAGCCGGTGAGTCAAAGGGACGGGCACTACGGGGTTGAAGAGCACGGAAAGGCCAAGAAACCCCACCCCCCAGAGGTATTTGCGGATGCGGATCGCCTGCACGACCACCACTAGAGCGGCCACACAAACTTCAATCTCCAACCCAATCCGGTAACCGGCAGACGAGCTCAACAGTAATCCCAAAAGGAGCACTACAATGGAAAATCCCTTCATGATGCTGGCAAACATTGGAAGCCTCTTTTCTTCGGCTCTTCGCCGGACAGGGGCAACCAGAGCCTTCGGCGTCGGAGTTCCTCTTCATCACTAGTCTTTTGTGTCCGGAGGTCCGCCGCGCCGCGAGAAAGTCGACACGGCGCACCGCGCCTGGCCTCGCCCCATCTCGGGGGTGCGGCTTCAGATAACCTGAAGCAGTTCAGATGACCTGGAAGAAGAGGGGTGAGGGCTCAACTTCTTAACCATTTTAGGTAAATTAACTTGATTTGTCAAGTGAAATCTGGCACTCTCAGGAGCGGCATAATCAACTTTGGTTAAGTCAAGGAGTGCCCCATGGATCTGGCTCTCGTCCTCCGGCAGCACCTCGAACAGTTAGACCTCGAACAGCGAAGTCTGGCGGCTGCCGCGCAAGTCACGGAATCCTACATCTCCCAGTTGCTTTCCGGGAGAAAGGCTCCTCCCGCTCCTACCCGGACGGACATTTATGACAAACTGGAGCCCTTGCTGAAATTCCCGAAAGGCGAACTCGCCCGCATGGCGGAACTCCAGCGTCAGGAAGAAATAATGAGAAAGCTGGTGGCCTCGCCCGCTCCGCTCTTCAAGGAGGTTCGCGAATTAGTGCTTAGCAAATGCCACCCCGACAAGCAGAAGCAGGTGCGCACCATCTTTGAGCAGCAACCCTTCGGCGAACTTGAACGCCTGGTGACGCAGAAGCTTCTGGAGGTGGTAAAGGGAGTGGCCACGAAGGAACTGGCGAACGAAAAATGGTTGCGGCAAATGGGCCAACTCAGTCATCAAAGCTACGAACAAATGCGCGTCAACATTCTGGAGTTTCTGGATGAAGATGTCTTTAGCCTCTCACCCCAGAACTGCGTGGCCTTTATGCAACCGCTCATTCAATCGTGGGATATCGACCTCACGACTTTTGGTATGGACGTCATCCTGAACCACCGCGTAGCCCCCGGCCGCGCAAAGAAATTCGAGTATGTGGAGAAGGAGCCGGAGACCACTGCCAAAGAAGAACCGGGGCTCGCGGCTTTCCTGCGGAACCCTTCCCTCTGCCGCGATGCCACGCCGGGAGAAATCGCGTTTCTGAGGAAGCTGCACTTCAACGGGAAAAGGCTCACGGCACTTTATTATTACCGGGAGCTTCAGAGCCTGAGAGACCCCCTCCATTTCCGGGCTCACTAAGGGCCAGCGCCGAGGGCGTAGGAGCGGCGGCGAAGGGGCGCAGGGCGACGGGGGCCCGCTTTCGGGTATTTGTAGCGGCGGCCCCCGACCGCCATCGTCGTTCGGAGATCGACGCTACAGTTGACGGCGGTCAGAGACCACCGCTACAGCAAACTTACCCATTCCATACTTCTGCTTTCCCTCCTCCCTTTAATTGTGGATAATGTCGCGGTCGGCGCTGGTCCTTTCCGGTTCGCGCCCAATTTAGAACACGGGGCCTTTATGGGTAATGATATTCAACCGCAAACATTCATTAAAAAGCGCATCGCTTCCATTGACGCCCTACGCGGATTCGACATGTTTTGGATCGCAGGGGGAGAAGGTATCATCCACGCGCTTTACAAGGTATGGCCCGGCGCGGCCACCCGGGCGCTCAATATCCAATTCGAGCACGTGCCGTGGGCGGGGTTCCATTTCTACGATCTGATTTTTCCCCTCTTTGTCTTCGTGGTGGGCGCCGTACTGCCCTTTTCACTTACCCGGCGCATGGAAGAAGGAGCGAATCGCCGGCAGCTTTACCGCCACATCGTGCAGCGTTTCCTGCTGCTCTTCCTGTTTGGCTTGTGCTACGGCGGGCTGCTCGACTTTAACATTCAGCATCTGCGTATCCCCGGCGTCCTGCAACGCATTGCCCTTTGCTACTTATTTGCCGCGCTGGTGGTCATGATCACCGGCATTCGTGGTCAGGCGATTGTGGCGGGCAGCATTTTGATCGTCTACTGGCTGATCATGAAGCTGGTCCCCGTCCCAGGCATCGGAGCTGGTGTAATCACTCCGGAAGGCAACCTGGCGGGTTATCTGGACCGCCTCATCATTCCCCTGCGCTTCTGTTGTTATACTTTTGGCGACAATGAAGGTCTGCTCTCAACCCTGCCGGCAATCTCCACTTGCCTAATGGGCGTGCTGGCCGGACATTGGCTGCGTTCGGGCAAATACACACCGAGTCGGAAGGCGTTAGGGCTGGCAGCGGCGGGCGTCGCGAGCCTGTTCGTGGGCTGGGTGTGGAGCTTCAACTTCCCCATCATCAAGAATATCTGGTCGAGTTCCTTTGTGCTCTGGGCGGGCGGCTGGAGCCTGCTGCTGCTAGCACTCTTCTATTGGATCATCGACGTGCGGGGCTACCAGCGCTGGTCGTTCTTCTTCAAAGTGATTGGCATGAACGCCATCACCATCTATCTGGTCGACCGGTTCTTTCATTTTTCGATCATCACGAATGTCTTCATGCACGGACTCTATCCTCTTTTCGGCGTCTACCGCCCGATCGTTGAAAGCGTGTGCGTCGTTTTCACCGCCTGGCTGTTCCTGTATTTTCTCTATCGGCAGAAAATCTTCCTGCGGGTATGACGATAGGGGGTAGCGCGGCCCCCCGCCTTTGGGGTTCGCGGCTCTTACGTGCCAATGCCACGAATTTCAAATGTGCATATCACCGTCGGACTCCGGAGCCGGACTTGATTGTGGATACCTCGATAATCCCCAAACATCCCCGCAACTGGTCAGGTAGTGTGACTGCCCCGCCTGTGGGAGTTGTCGGCGCGGAGGGTAGGCACGAGGCCTGCCCCTACCAGACGCATTCTGCGGGTACAAGGAGGAGTCAATGAATCGCCGGAACTTTATAAAAACTGTCGCCGGGGCGGCACCTTATATCATCACCTCGGCCGCTCTCGGGAATGCCCATGCGGCTGCCGCAAGCGACCGCATCACCGTGGGCTTCATTGGGACGGGCATTCGCGGGGGCAATGGACTGATCAAGAACTTCCTGGCGCAGGACGATTGCCAATGCGTGGCGGTTTGCGACACATTCCGCGACCGCCGCGAGAAGCACGCTAAACAGATCGACGACTTCTATGCGGGGAAATCCGGCGCGGCGACCTACAAGAGTGCGGCCATAATTGTCGATTTCCGCGACCTGCTGCACCGCGCGGACGTCGATGCCGTTTGCATTGCCACGCCCGATCACTGGCACGTGCCGATTCTGGCCGCCGCCGCGCGCGCGGGCAAAGACGTCTACGTGGAGAAGCCGCTGAGCCCTTCGATCCAGGAGGATTTCCTGGCCCGATCGGTTATCCAGCAGACGAAACGAGTGTTCCAGTACGGCACGCAGCAAAGGAGTGGGGCGCACGTGCGCTTTGGTTGCGAATTGGTTCGAAGCGGACGCATCGGCAACATCCGGGAGGTGGAGGTTATATCGCCCACGGGAGCGCCGGGAGGTTCAACCGCCCCCATGCCGGTGCCCGAGGGATTCGACTACGAGATGTGGCAGGGCCCTGCCCCGGAACGGCCTTACAACGACGACCGTTGCCTGCGCCCGGGCCACTACCATATTTATGATTACAGTATCGGCTTCCTGGGCGGGTGGGGCGCTCATCCCCTCGACGTGCTGGACTGGGGACTCCCCACCCCCATGGTTCCCGTGGAATATGAAGGCACCGGACTGATCCCGGCGGAAGGTTTATACAACACGGTCATGAATTGGCAGGTCCGCGGCAAATATCAGAACGGCATGACCCTGACCTTCAAGACCGGACCGGACTCGACGAAGTTCGTGGGGGCCGACGGCTGGATCATGATCAGCCGCAAGGAAATCAAGTCCGAACCAGCCTCCCTGATAGCCGGCTTCGGACCAGCGAGCAGATTTTCCACCATGGAAACCGGTCACGCCCGGAATTTCCTGGATGCCATCAGGAAGCAAGCCGAGCCCTTGAGTCCGATCGACTCCGCGGTGAGGTCCGACTTGATCAGCCACCTTTCCAACATCGCCGTTCGCACGGGAAGGAAAATCAAGTGGGATCCGGTGAACGAAAAAATCGTGGGTGACAAGCAGGCCGCCAAGATGATGCATCGGCCCTCGCGCAAGCCGTGGAACATTGTGTGAGGCCAGGATTGTGGGAAGGGTATTTCCCACAGAAAACCCAGAAAACTGCGGATCATCGCTTTCTGGCGGAAAAACCAGATAACGAGTGTCCCCATCCCCCCCAAGCGCGAATCAGTACGGGGCTTGCCACCTAGAGCATGGAGAACGGTTATGAAACGTTCCTTAGGGTTCACGGTCGCACTGCTCGTCTTAACATGCACCAGATTACCCGTTGCGGGTCGAGGGGAACTCCCTCAAGAAAGTCCATGCTGGCAAAGCGCGTCTACGCAACTCGCGATGGATCAGTGCGCCGCACAAAACTTTCAGGAAGCCGATGCGGAATTGAACAAAACCTACGAACGACTGCTTTCTAAATACGCTGATGATCCGGAAAAGGTCACTCGAATAAAGAAAGCGCAACGGGCTTGGATTGCTTTTCGAGATGCAGAGGTAGAGGCGCTCTTTCCACAAAGTGACGGTTCCCAACACGGTTCGGCTTGGCCCATGTGCCGCCCCTTGGAACTGGCCAAATTAACTGTGGACCGAACCAAGGAACTAAAAGCGATCACCGAGGCCCGAGAAGGTGATGTCTGTTACCAATAATTCTTGTGGGTCTCGATGAGCCCGTAGCGGTCGCGGTAGGGACAGCGGTTGCCCACTGCCCCCCGCACAGATCCGTACGTGCGCTGATTAGCGCATACGGCTCTTATCTCGGATGTATAGCGGCGAAGCGCTGCGATGGCCAGGGATGCAGCACGCGCGGGACGAGCAGCCAACGGGCCGCGAGCTTACCCAGTCGGTGCCAGTTGAAGCGGTGGCGTTGGCCAATGCCACGAATTTCAAATACGCAGTCCCCCCTCAGACTCGGGAGCAAGAACCGCGGACCCTAAATGCGGGGGTCCGCGCTACATTTGCTGGATAGTTTATGGTAATCTTGAATCAACGGGAGTTGATCTATGGCGACCAAAACCCTGCTGACCATCGAACAATACGCCGCCCTCGATGAACCCGTGGGGGTGCGTTTTGAACTAAGCGAGGGGGAACTCATTGTGACGCCTTCCGCCAACTACTTTCACAATAAAATTCGCGACCGGTTGAACGCGCGGTTCCAGACATTCCTCGACGCCCACCCCATTGGGGAAGTGATCAGTGAAATGGATATGACGCTTGCCCCCGATGTTGTCCGCAGGCCCGATGTCGCCTTCATCCGAAAAGAGCGCCTCGAGGGCATCGATCTTGAGCAAGTCCCTTTGCCGATCGCTCCCGATCTGGCCATCGAAATCGTTTCCAAGAACGACCGCGCCGACGACCTGATTTTGAAAGTCTCGCAGTACCTTCAGGCGGGAGTTCAGGCGGTCTGGCTTTTCTATCCCACCCCACAACTCGCCTACCGTTACGTTCCAGGCAAAGTCGGTCCGGAGGTTCGCAGCGCCAAGGCCGGTGACCGGCTCGAAGAGCCGGAATTGCTTAGCGGATTTTCCTTACCCCTCTCTGAATTCCTGAAATAGTTCTTCCGTGGCAAAAACCACAAATCAGCGGCGCCGTGCGCGTCGGGTTATTCGGGCACTGGGGGAGGCGTCACTATCGTCGTTGTCTGAGTCTCTTCGATCGTGTAGTCCGGGGGTACCTGGAAGAGCTCGGCGGGGGGTTCATCGCGCACGAAATTCGTGATGCGCCGAACCGTCTCACCGCGTCGCGGATCGTGGGAGGTGTTCATCATCATCAGGCGTAGTTCTGGAGAATACCAGTTTTCCGTTGTGACCTGTATGGGCTGATCGTTGCCCACGGCGCCTACTGGGATGGTAGTTGTGGTACGCGTGCCCCTCACCTCGATACCCTCCAACATTTGCGTGCCGAGGTCTTCTTGCGTGGGTCGCCGCCAGTCCGGCAGCGCGGGTCTGGGAGTCACTGGCGCGCTAGTCGTCTGGGGAGGCAGCGGGATTGTGGGGGGCCGCATGTTGGTCTTGTAAGCCGTATGATTGCGAGGATTGAGTACGTAGTTGGCGCCGGCTACGGGGTCATGGATGCTCACCGTCGTGGGTAGGTCTTCCTGCCCCTCCGTTCCCATCTCAGGCCCATAAGAATCATGACGTGTGCGCCCTTGACTGTCCTGGTATATCTTGACCAGGCGCTTCTGGGTGATGTGAGTGCCGTCCGCCAGGGTTTGAGTTGTTTCAGTGACTTCCTCTGCGGAGTAAGCAATCCGTTGCACACCTCGCGCGCGCGGGCCGGCCACGGCGCTCGCAGTAACTCCCGATGTTGCGGGCGGTGGGGGTTGCGGCGACTGCTGGGCAGCCGAAAAACCACTGGCCACTCCCCATGCCAATAGACACATGACTGGCAGTGAACGATGAAATTGGCAGTCCATGGTTTCACCTCCGGCTATTGCCAACTTTGACGACCGCGTCTGATCTCGGGTTGCCCGCCCAGGGGATTTATTACTGAGAAAACCCGGGGTTAGGGACAGCACTATTCACTCAGCTCTCGTTTTCATATCGTCCTGCGCGAAGCGCCTTGGACTGCGGTAGCAGCAGCTACCGCCTTCCGCCTTCGATTCATACAGCAAAGGCGCGAGGGGCCGAGGAAAAAAGGCGGTAGCTGCTGCTACCGCAGTCCAAGGCGGGCTTCGCCCGCAATTAGATTCCCTAATTTGTGACGACAGCTAAGTGAACAGTATTGCGGTTAGGGAGGCCCCCCAACTTCACTCCGTCACGCCAACCACCAAACCTGATAGGGTCGGAGTTTTGCGCGGCCGGTCACGTTCGCTTCAGATAGGCGATCCGTAGCAGACCTCGCAAGCTGCACCGGCATTTCCTGTCCCGTGATATTAACGACGAACAGGCTATTATCCGTATGCGGGACGGCGGCTACCCCTTGCGGCGCGGGCGATGCGAGGAAGCTCCCGCTGTCCGGAACGAGCTGTTTGATGAGGCGCAAAATGCTGTCGTCCCCCGGCCAGAAGCCCAACTTGACGACCACGCCGCGGCCGATTTTTCGCTGAATTGCAGCGGGGCGCCCATCGAGAATAGCCTGGCCGCTCTTGAAGTTGGCAAGGGTCTCTGCCGGGAAGTCCACTTCCATGAACTCGCAGTAACCTTCGAAAGCCACCGGCGACATGCCGCTCAGTCCCCCGCCCTGCCATTCCACCTCAGGATCCCATCTTGCGACCACGGACGGTGAACCGAAACCAAACGAATGTCCAATTGCAGGCGAACTCGTCGAACCCATCCACCGGACGGTGCGCACCAAGCCTCCGGTCAACTCCCGCAGGTTGGCGGCGAAACCGTCACTCCGGAATATTCCATCCTTGTCCATGTAGGAGGTGAATGGCGTGACGATTACAACGCCTCCGCCCTGCGCGAAATCCTGTAGAGACGCCGTCACTTGGGGATTGTCCAATGCAGTCGCAGCGGGTATTAACACCAGCGAGTACTTCTTCAGGTTCGAGGGCGCGGCGGCGGTGGCCAGATTCATGCTGTCCACGCCGATTCCAAGCCGGTGCAGCGCGTCGAAGCATTGCGGTAGCACCGTAAGACTTGAGGGGATATGCGGGTAGATTTCCAAGGCCGCCCGCTGGTCAAAGTCAGTGAGAACCACGGCCGTGGCCTTCACCGGGCTGTCGATAAGGTGTTTTCCCCATCGGGCATAGATTTTCCCCAGCTCCACCGCCCAATCGAAATCCGGCTCGGGATGGCCCGACCAGTCGAGCAGTCCTCCCCAGTGCGGCCAATGGCCACCACGCCAACGGTTACCGGTCCAGTAAAACAGCCCGCAAGTTCCGAAGGCCGCGGCTTGCAGTCCCCACATGAGAAACTGCTCGCGGGTTGGAGAGGGACTGGAGATGTGGGTGTCACCCGTTACTCCAAAGCGGTTTTCCGTGGTAATGAAATGTGTCCGCCCATAGGCCGAGCGGTGCATATCTTGGTGCCAGGTGAGATTCATCCAGAACCTGGGATCGTAGTCACGAGGTTGATAGTCGTTCAAACCCGCGATGTCCATGCTGTCGGCGGCCAGGGGATCGTCGGCTACGGCGTGCCATCCAGTGTTCCAATCGGTCAGAATCCACTGCTCTACCCCGGCTTCCCGGAGCGCCTCGGCTTGCATCAGGAAGAAATTCAGGAGAGCGTCTCGCCGGAAGTGGCGGTGCGCCAGGGTGAGCGCCGCGATCTGCGCGCCGCTTTCTTCCACCCCCTCGCCGGGTTGAGGCACCTCGTCGAGCGCGTCAACCTTCATGCCCCAACTGACCAAATCGAGCCGGCGGTTGAATTCTTCCGGGGTGTTGTAGGTTCTCTTCAGCCAGTCTCTCCAGGCCCCTTCGCAAGCGGGGTTGTAACAGATTCGCTTGACGCTGCCTTCCTGCTCGTTTCCCAACTGCCAGCCGATGACCGTGGGATGGTCTTTGAACTCCTTGCCGATGGCGAGAATGTATCTGCGCAGGGCGTCGCGATATAAAGGATGGTTCAGGCAGGGCGCATGTCGCGCCATGGGATGCGCTTTCACGCCGCGGTGCAGTTGGACCAGTATCTCCGGACTCCCCGCCGCCAGCCATTGTGGAGGAACATAGGAGCCGGTTCCCAAGATGGCGCGCATTTTCCGCTTTTCCAGGTCGTCCAGGAAATGCCGCAGCCAGGTGAATTCATAACGCCCGGAAGCCGTCTCGATGTTTCCCCAAGACGACTCGGAAACGCGCACACAATTCATCTGGGCCTGCTGGAAGCGATCCAGCATGGCATTCCACTCCTGGCGGGTTTGCAGTTCCGGATAGACACTCGCGCCGAAAAAAAACTCGCTGATCTTTTGCCGAGACTTCGGCACAAGCTTCGTCGCCGTGGCCGCCAGCTCGGGTGGGAAATCTGTAGCGGTGGCCGCTGGAATCGAGAGAAGCGCTTCTCCGACTACAAGCTTGCTGGTGTTGGATAGGAATTCCCTTCGAGATGGATCAGGGTTCTTGGGCATGGCACGGATTCACTCCGTCATGCGGTTCCATTCCCCCGCGAGGAGGCTGTAGACCTCGAGGTCCAGGAAGCGGTCGTCGAAGGCTTGGGCCTGGCGCAGCACGCCTTCTTTCGAGAAGCCGAGCCGTTTGGGGACAGCGCAACTTTTGGGATTATTGGTGGCGCAGCGGATCTCAACGCGTTGGAGTTTGAGTTCGGAGAATAGGTAATCGACGACGGTGCGGCAGGCGCCGGTCATCAAGCCTCTTCCCTGAAAGTTTTCACCCAACCAATAACCCAGCATGGCCGAGCGGTTTTCCTTATCGATGTTGGCCGCACCGATGATTCCTGCCAGGTGGCCTTCCCACCAGATGCCCAGGGTGAATCCGTGGTTTCCGGCCAATTGTTCGAGCGACGATTTGATCACCGCTTTGCAATCGTCGAGGGATTTCTGCACGTCCCCCTCCGGCAGCCAGCGGCGCAGGTAGGAGCGGTTATGACCGATCAGTGCGAACAGTTCATCCGCATGGTGGTGCTCGAGCAGCCGTAGTTCCGCGCCTTCGGCGAAGGAATAGGTCAACATCATCGGCCTCAGGCCACGGCCTCAGCTTCAATTTCCACCAGCATTTCGGGATCGATCAGGCGAGCCACGCCGATCAGGCTGGTGGCGGGGTGAACTTCGCCGAAAAATTCCACGTGGGCTTTGGCAACTTCTTCCCAGCGATCGATTTGGGTTACATAGATCCGGGTACGGACCACGTGTTCCAAACCCAATCCCAACCGCTTCAGGGCGTTTTCGATGTTACGGATGGTCTGCACAGTCTGCGCGTACATATCACCGGGGGCCAGCACTTTGCCGGAGGGATCGGTGCCGGTGGTGCCGGAAACGTGCACGATGTCGCCCACTTGCACGGCGCGCGCGTATCCCACTTTGGGTTCCCAGGGGGTGCCGGAGAAAGTCTTGTTCCGCTTGATTTTCATCTTTAGACCTCCGAATTCAACTTCGCAGCGATCAGCGCATCGCTGCGAGGTGCGTGCGCTTGCTAAGCCTTTTCAAAATAGCGTCGATGGGCTCGTGCGGCAAGGGCAAGGCGTTGCCGGCGCCTTACCAGCGCCTCGCGATAACGCCGTTTTTCTTCCCGGGTACGAGGAATCAGGGGAGGGATTGCCTGCGGTTTTCCTGCGGAATCGAGGGCCACATAGGTAACGAAGGCTGAACTGGTCTGTCGCCTCTCGCCCGTCAAGTAATCCTCCCGGTACACTCTTACTTCCGCCTCCATGGACGTCTGAAAGGCGCGGTTAATGTGGGCGCGAAGAACCACCAGTTCGCCCACTCGGATGGGATAAATGAAATCGAGATTATCCACCGCTACCGTCACCACCTGTGAACGCGCGTGGCGATGCGCCGATATCGCTCCGGCAATATCGATCAGGTGCATCACCCTGCCGCCCAGCAGGTTTCCAAGGGGATTGGCGTCGTTGGGGAGCACCATTTCCACCATCTCGGCAGCGGATTCAGCAACGGTTTTCCCTGGGAGTTTTGTCATCTTGTTCAATCTTCAAAACGTTTAATCGCGGCGCGACACAAGGCCGCGTGATGGAGCACTCAGAGGAAGAGCGGGCAGATTCGGGTACCGGTTCATCTGAAGACAGCCCCGCTCTCGTTCGAAGTCTCGGAACCAGAGCAAGATCGGAACGGACTCGCCACCTACGACACCGCACCGTCCGTCCGAAAGGTTTTGCCTTGCCCGGTTCGTCCGCCTATACTATGCGAGCCGGTGGGGCGTTGCAACCGGAATCAAGAGCAGTGGGTCAATTTGCGGTAGGGGAACCCCATGGCGTGCCCCTCCGAAACGTATTGTGGCATGGCCATCCTGGCCATGACTCGACACCGGCGGGACGCCTGTGCCACGTAAGGGTAAGAATATGTCTCTGGAAGCCGAGAAAACCCGGCGCGAATTCCTGGAAGAGGCGCTGCGCCAAGATCCTGACAATACTTTTGCACGCTATGGACTGGCGATGGAGTTGGCAAACAGCGAACCCGCTGCCGCCTGGACCCACTTCGAGTACCTGCTCGTGCACCATCCAGAGTACGTGGCCACTTATTTCCAGGCGGGCACGTTCCTGGTGAAGCAGGGACGGCTTGAGGAAGCACGCAAGGTGCTGGCCGCGGGGGTGGAAGTCACCGGCCGCCAAGGGAAGCAGCATGCCCAGGCAGAACTCCAGGCTGCCTTGGATGACCTCAACGAAAGGAATTGAGTCATTGATTCATCGGGTCATCGGGCCATTTAAAGGGTGTCCGTGGTCCGTCGTCAGTGGCCTCAAACCTTTCGATTTCCGCGTATCGCTCGCAACGGACCACGGACAACGGACCACGGACAGCCGTGGCTCGATAGCCCGATGGCTAAATGACCCGATGACTCAATCCACCAATCCCGGCACAATTACGCTGAGTGATTACAGCCGGGAGAAGCAGGCTGTTGCCTTGACTTCCATCGGGGCGGCGGTGCTGCTGACCGCACTGAAATTGACGGTCGGAATTTACACCGGCAGCCTGGGAATTCTTTCCGAGGCAATGCACTCCGGCCTGGACCTGGTGGCGGCGGCGATTACCTACCTTTCGGTGCGGGTTTCGGATAAACCCGCGGACATCGACCACCCCTTTGGGCACGGTAAAATCGAACACCTTTCCGCTTTCATCGAGACCGGCCTGCTCATCGCCACCTGCGGGTGGATCGTCTGGGAAGCGGTGCAGAGGCTCTTTTTCCGTGATGTGCACGTGGAACCCTCCCTCTGGGCCTTCGGAGTGATGTTCATCTCCATTACCATCGATTCCTTCCGCTCGCGCGCGCTTTTCCGCGTAGCGCGCAAATACAATAGCCAGGCTCTGGAGGCTGACGCTCTGCACTTCTCCACCGACGTTTATAGCTCAACCGTGGTGATCCTGGGATTGATTCTGGTCTACGTTTCCCAACAGCGCCACCTGCACTGGCTCCAAGACGCCGACCCGGCCGCGGCGCTGGTGGTGGCGGGGATCGTGGTTTACATCACGTTGCGCCTGGGGAAGAAGACCGTCGACGCCTTGGTTGATGCCGCGCCCACGGGAACAAGCGCTTTGATCGCGGAAACCGTGTCGCGGGTCTCCGGTGTGCTCAGCCTCGACCGCATTCGGACGCGCGAGAGCGGCAGCCGGTTGTTCGTGGATTTGCGGCTCACGCTCGCCGACAACATTTCACTCGAGCACGCGAAGTCCGTCGCCGACGTAGTGGAAGGGGAAGTTCACCGCTTGTTTCCTACGGCCGACGTGGTCATCCATACTACGCCCAAGGAACCTTCCTCCCGGGACGTGGTGGCGAAAATCCGCGCCGTAGCGCACCGCCAGAACTTCCTGGTACACGAGGTGTCGGCCTACGAGGTGAACGGGCGCATCAACGTCCACCTTGACCTGGAAGTTGACCCCCAGTTGCGCTTGGCGGAAGCTCACGACCGGTCCACCCAGCTCGAGAGTGAGATTAAGGCAAACCTGCCGGAGGTGAACGAAGTCAACGTGCATCTCGAGCCCCTGCCCGTGGCGGTGGAAAGTGGAAATGAGGCTCGCATCGACCATTTGGCGGTGGAGCACAAGCTGGAGGAACTCGCGCGCGACACAGCCGGCGTGCTGGATTGCCACTCGGTAGAAGTCCACCAGGTGGGCGGCCACGCGGTGGTTCGGCTTCAATGCACGTTCGAGCCCGATCTCCCCATCGCCAAGGTACACGACATTACTGAAATCCTGGAATTCAAGTGCCGCCAGGCTTTCCCGCAAATCTCCAAAATCACGATTCACGCCGAGCCCCTGGGCCGGGCTTGAGGAGGGAAATAGTAGGCAGGAGTTGCTTGCGGCCTGCCTTCCCTGGGCAGGTGCGCCGGATCGCGCACAAAGACACTTGACCTCGTGTTGCCACGGGGCCGAGGAAAGAGGCCGCCAAAAGGAATGACCAGGCAGCGGAGATGGCTACTTGGGCTTAGGCGTTGACGCCGGCGCAGCCGGATGGGTCGCGGGTTTGGCAGGCGCCCCGGCATCGGCCACCGGATTCGCAGCGTCATAGCGCTTTATGATCTCGCCCGTTATATCGAGATCCGTGGCGGCGTAGTAGATGGGAACCTGTACGCCATCGATGATCAAGGCAAAGCCATTCGGCTGGGCATAATCCTGGATGATTTTGACCATCTTTTGGCCGATGCGCTTGATGGCTTCGTCGCGGTCATGGTCGAAATCATTCTGGGCATCCTCGGCATCCCGCTTCAACCGCTTTTGCTTCTCTTCCACGTCACGGCTCAGCCGAGCCTGTTCTTCGTCACTCAGCGTGTTGACTCCCTTCTGCAATTGGTCTTGCTCGGCTGTAATTTCCGTCTGGAGGCGTTGCAGATCCGTTTGCTTGGGTTGATATCGCTTCTGTAGATCGGCAATAACCTTCTTGCCTTCGGCCGTGGTGGCGATCGCTGCCTGGATATTTATCACCCCAATTTTACTTTGAGCAGGTGGGGCACTCTGGGCGCGCAGGTAGAGGGGTCCTGCCAGTGCCGCCAGCAGTGCAGTAAGTGCAATCAATCGGTTCTTCATTCATACTCCTTCAAGATTCTAAATTCCGAATCGAGCCCGTTTCCTAAACTACCAACTTCGCCGCGGGAATGTGCTTGCCCATCGCACCTCTCCGCCCGGATGAGGACGACCGAAAATACACATTTCCGGGGCGACTGATCATCCTATCTGGGTTTCGTCGCCGGCGATGGAGAGGCCGGGCGCGCCGCGGGTTTGGCAGACGCGCCGGCATCCGAAACCGGATTCGCAGCGTCGTAGCGCTTCACTATTTCCGCCGTAAGGTCAAGGTCCTTAGCGTGGTAATAAATGGGGATCTGGCTGCCATCGATAACCAACGTAAAGCCATTCTGCGGGGCATAATCCTGGATGACTTTGACCATCTTTTGGCCCATCCGGCGGACGGCATCATCGCGATCGGCGGCAAATTCACTCTGCGCGTCGTCGGTCCAACGCTTCAGGTTCTTCTGCTTCTCCTCCAAATCCCTTGCCAACTTACGCTGGTCGTCATCGCTCAAAGCCGGTGACGACTTGCTCAACTGACCTTGGATATCCTGGATTTCCTTTTGTAATCGCTCCAATTCCTGCTGTTTGGGTTCATATTTCTTTTGCAAATCCGCAATCATCTTTTTTCCTTCTGCGGTATTTGCAATCGCAAAATTAATGTTAATGACGCCGGTTTTGCCCTGGGCGTACACAGCCAGCGGAAGTGCCATGATGGCCAGGAATACGGTGAGAGTGATCAATCGATTCTTCATTCGAGCTCCTTGATGTTAATGTCCAAAGCCAAACCCTTATTCTAACTCATTTTCGCCGTCCCTAAAACGTACGCTGCACGGTGAATCCGACGCGGCCGGAACGCTCCTTCAGGCGGAAAGGAACAAAATTCCGCAAGGCGTCGATATAGGTCGCCTCATTCGGAAACAGCGACTCGGGCGGCAGATTCTGCGGCGGCGTAATCACACTGTTCACTCGCAGCCAATTGTACCCGTAAAAGATGTGAAGTGGAGCATTGACGATGGGAAGGAGAACCTGCAAATCGAGTCCCGTCGAGCTGCGGGGGTGGAAATTAGTTGTGGCAATGGGCTTCAACTGCGCAGGAATGGGAAAATAGGCGTAATTGCTCTCAATCGAGCTCAAGGCCCCTGGTGCCAGCTTGAGCTGGTTTGGCCACAAAACAAAATCGCCTCCCGCGTCAATAAAGTAAGCCATGTTGACCGTTTTCCCCACGATGGGAAAACGGTATTCGAAGTTAAAGACCGCCTCCGTATCGCCGCCGGGGAAAATCGGAGAATTAATGGGGAAGCTGGTGGATGAACCACACGAGTTTGTACTACTTCCGGTTTGGCTCGTGCCGGTAATCGGCTGGCCATTGTTATTGCGATTGCATACGGAAACGACCGTGGGATAAAACGCCACGGGGCTAACGGTGCGGATATCAAATCCCCGGACATCTTCCTCACCCCCAATGTAGAAGCGGGAGAAGGGTGGAACCACTCGGCCGCCGTAACCGATGACGCTGGAGAGGAGGAGGCGCATCCCGATGGCAGTGGGGTAGTCGGAGCGAACGTTCCGAACCGGGCGGAAATACTTGGCTTCGATCACCGGCCGGATGCTGTTGATGTTTCCGCCAATCGCACTTCCCGAAAAGGCAATGGACGCAAAAAGATATTTGCCCCGCGTGGGGGTCCAGGCGCTGTTGATGGTGCTGTAAAGGTAGGTCGGCATGATCTGGCTGGAAATAATCCCGGTCAAGGCGTTGGGGCCCGTCAAGCCGCTGAAATTGATGGCCTGGAAATAAGACTCGGACGCCGCACTAAATGCCTGCAAGCTGCTGCGGGAGAAACTGTAGGTCAGACCGACGCGCGCAAAACTGCGCCGCAAGGGGTAGCTCGCAAACATTGTGAACCCGTCGGAATTCTGGGTGAAGTTCTGCCCGTAATATTGGCCGTACTGGGACTGCGCCAGAAGATTGGGATTGATGCCGCTGTAAATCGCCAGTTGGCGAATCTGGTTGTAGTTATAGTCACTCTTGAACACGGTAAAGCCGGCGGTGACAGGTTTATCAAAGATATAGGGTTCGGTGAAGCCAAACGAGTACATTTTTTGGAAAGTGCCCCATTGCAGCCCCACACTCAGGGTCGCGCCAAGGCCCAGAAAATTGTTCGTGGCGTAATTGAGACCAATAAAGTTCCCGGCCAGTCCGCTAATCCCACCGGAAAACCCGATGGAGTTCTTTCCCTTCTCCTTGACCTTCACCAGGATGTCGACCGTTTTGTCCTTGGCGTTTTGTTTGATTTCGTAATCCTCTTTTTTGATCTCATCAAAAAAGCCCAATTGATTCATTTTCAAAACACTATAATCCCACAACTGGGTGCTGAAAATGGTGCCTTCGGTTGTTAACAGTTCCCGACGAATGACCTTGTCGCGCGTCTTGGTATTTCCCGAAAACTCGACTCGGTGGACCATAAACATACTGCCTTCGTCAAAATCCAGTGTCAGGTTGATGAGTTTCTTCCGGTTATCCGGCTCGATATCCGGCGAGGGGGTAAAATTGATGTATCCGAACTGCCCGTAGAGCTTGGTGTAATTCTCCATCGCTTTGCGAACCTTGGAGAGGGCGAAGATATCGCCGGGCTTCATCCCCAAGATATTGACCAGTGCGTCTTGCTTGAAAAGCGTGTTGCCGCGGATGTGCAAGGTGCCCAATCGGTATTGAACGCCCTCTTCGATGCCGATCTTAATGTCCACGCTCTTGCCGTGCCCCCAACTCCAAAAAAAGAAGGGCCAGCGCCGTCCCGTGTCCACCATCTTGGTTTCGGGTTCTTTTGGCAAGGCGTAGAAGTAGCCGTGGTCACGGTAAAGGTCGCGGATGTTTTCCAGATCCGCCTCGACTTGCTCTTTATCGTAAGTTTTGTGGAACCAGTAGAAGAAGGGCGGCGCACCCATGGGGCGCGAATACTTCATCGCGCGCACCAGTTCGCGGTCCTTAAAAACCGTGTTGCCCGAAAAGCGTATATCCCCAAGCTTCACCTTGGGACCTTCTACCACAATAAAGGTCAATGCCACGGAATTGGGGGGAATGTTGCGCGTGCGGTGACGCACCGTGGCGAACATCTTGCCGTGTGCCGCCAAAAGTTCTTGCAGCACCACTTCCGCGCGTTTGATCACCACCGGGTCATACTGGGATTGGATGCTGAGCCCGACCTTCTCCTTCTTGAAAACATCCAGGACGTCGGACTCCTGCACGGTGCTTAACCCTTTATAATCGATGCTGCGGACCAGCTTCTTTTCCCGCACATAGAAAATGACGATCTTGTTGCCATTCGGCGCGTCGGCGACTTCCAGGCGAACATCGTCCAGGAAGCCGCTATTCCACAATGACATGAAGTCACGTTCCAGGGCGTTCTCGTCATAAACATCCCCCTCATGTGAATAGATGCGCGCTCGCAACATGCTTTTTTGGATACGCCGGTTGCCGTGGAAGTCAATCGATTCAATGGTGGGCTTGTGCTCTTCCTGGGGAGGCTGCGCTGGCGCCGTGGGAGTTGTCAGTTTTGGGGGCTGTTGCCCGGGTTTGGCCGCGGGGGGCTGGGGCGCTTCGGGAGTTTCCAATTGGATCTGTCCCGGAGCCGGTTCTGGCGCTTTCTTTTCCGCAGGCTTTTGAGGAGGCGGTGAAGGCTTCTCCGTGGCCGGCGGGGGATTCTGCGTTTTTTGATCCGGTGGGGGGTTCTGGGCCGTGGTCGAGAGAGGCAACCATAGAATCAGTGCCAGGGCGGGAGCTCCCAGCCGATACCGCTTCCCTCGAAGTCCAGGCACACACCATCGCATCTTTTTCAAGAGAAAGCGGTCCCCCCTCACACACGCGAAAACTATGACAGTCCGATGCCGAGATTCGGCCAGAAGTTGGCCGGAAACAACTTTACACCAGAAAGCCCTCGCCCTCGCCCGGAGATTCCAGCTTCTCGGGAGCGGGGGGTGTGAATTGTCCGCTGAGCGGCCGGGATAACGGTGGCGACTCGCCCTAGTGGGAGAGCGGTGTGGCACCGACCAGTTTGTCGTTTACTGAACGATAGTAGAGCGCCTCGTTCTCGACGATAACTTCCAAGACCGCCGGAGGATGGATCTCACCTTGGATTAACGCCTCCGACAGCGGATCTTCAACGTACTTCTGCAAAGCGCGACGCAGAGGCCGGGCGCCGTACGAACGGTCCACGCAGGTCTTGTCCAAAATCCACCGGGCGGCCTCCGGCGACAGCGTCAGGGAAATATTCTTCTGGGTAAGATTGTGATTCATCTGCCCGACCAGCAGGTCCAGAATCTGAATGAGGTCGTTATCGGACAGGGCATTAAACACAATGATCTCATCCAGACGGTTCAGGAACTCGGGGTTGAAAAGCCGTTTCACCTCGCTCATCACCAGTTCTTCGGCCTTTTTCTCCGTGGCGCCTTCCGCCCCCGACTGGAACCCCATATGCGATCGGCGTTCCAGATAGCGTGCACCGATATTCGACGTCATGATGATGATGGCGTTCTTGAAGTCCACCGTGTTGCCGAGGCCATCCGTCAACTGGCCATCTTCAAAAACCTGCAAGAGGATGTTGAACACATCCGGGTGGGCCTTCTCGATCTCGTCAAGCAGGATCACGGAATAGGGCGCCCGCCGCACCCGCTCGGTAAGCTGGCCGCCCTCTTCGTAACCCACATACCCCGGCGGGGAGCCGATTAACTTTGAGACCGAGTGCTTCTCCATGAATTCCGACATGTCAAAGCGCACCAGAGCGCGCTCCGAACCGAACAAAAAGGCGGCAAGTGAGCGGGCCATTTCCGTCTTGCCCACACCGGTTGGTCCCAGGAATAAGAACGAGCCCACAGGGCGGCCGGGCAGCTTCAAGCCCGCCCGGGAGCGGCGGATGGCGCGCGCCAGGGCGGAAATTGCCCGATCCTGGCTGATGATGCGCCTATGCAGTTCTTCCTCCATGCGCAGCAGCTTGGCGCTTTCCTCTTCTTTGATGGCGGTGACGGGAACGCCTGTCCAGCGGGCGACCACCTCTTCAATGTCTTCGTGCGTCACCACCCCCATGGCGGTCTCATCGATATTGTACTTTTCACGCAGCAGGCGGAGGTTCTCGCGCTCCTTGCGTTCCTCGTCGGAGTAGAAGCGCGCCTTCTCGAATTCGTGGTTGGCAATGGCGTTCTCCATGCGGTGCACCACAAACTTGATGCGCTTCTGCACGTCGATCATTTCCTCGGGCAACGAACTCTGCCGCAACTTTACGCGCGCCCCCGCTTCGTCGATCAGGTCCACGGCCTTGTCCGGCAGGAAGCGGTCAGGGATATAGCGGTTGGAATGGTACACGGCCCCGTTCAGTGCTTCGTCCGTGTAGGTCACCGCATGAAATTTTTCGTACCGGTCCTTGATGCCAAAGAGAATCTTGATGCCTTCGCCTTCCGTGGGCGGCGGAACCTTGACCGCCTGGAAGCGCCGCTCGAGCGATCGGTCTTTTTCGATGGACTTGCGATATTCCGCGGGAGTCGTGGCGCCGATGCACTGGATTTCGCCGCGGGAGAGGGCGGGCTTCAAAATGTTGGCGGCGTCGAGCGACCCTTCCGCCGAGCCTGCGCCCACCAGCGTATGCAATTCGTCGATGAAGATGATGGCGTTCTGCGCCTCCATCAATTCCTTCATGATGGTTTTCAGGCGCTCTTCAAACTGGCCGCGATACTTGGTGCCTGCCACAATCAGGGAGAGGTCGAGCGCCAAAATCCGTTTGTCGGTGAGGAAGGACGGCACGTCGCCGTCGGCGATGCGCTGTGCCAAACCTTCCACAATGGCGGTTTTTCCCACGCCGGGTTCGCCGATCAGCACGGGATTGTTCTTGGTGCGGCGGCAAAGGATCTGGATGACGCGCTCCAATTCTGCTTCGCGGCCAATCAGCGGGTCCAATTGGTTTTCCATCGCGGCCTGCGTCAGGTCGCGGCTGAACTCGCCGAGCAGAGAAGTTTCCTTGGGGCGGGCGCTCGCCGCCTTATCGTTCTGGACGCGGCTCAATTCTTCGCGCAGGGTGGAGAGCCGCAAGCCCCGCTCGTGGAGAATTTCCGCCGCAAACGATTTGTCCTCGCGCAGCAGGCCCAACAACAAATGCTCCGTGCCGATGTGCTTGTGGGTCAGCCGTTCCGCTTCCTCCGCGGCATACGCCAGCACGCGTTTGCATTCCTGGCTGAGCGGCAGGTCCACGGAGGTCGAGACCTTCTCGCGGATGGGGGTCCGGCCCTCGATCTGTTTGCGAATAGATTCAATCGAGGTGTGCGAGCGCAGAAAACGGTTGGTGAGCGCCTTGTCTTCGCGCAGGAGCCCCAACAACAGATGCTCCGTTTCAATAAAGGGGCTGCCGAATTGACTGGCTTCGTAGCGCGCGAAAAAGATCACTCGCCGGGCTTTTTCAGTGTACCTCTCGAACATAGCTCCTCAGTTCTTCGTGGAGCCCCGCCTTCCCTACTTCCCTTCGTACCCCGGGAAGTGCGGGGGTCATGGAACTATTGGAACCACCCATTCCGTCAGCTTTCCCTGCGCCAAACGCAAGGTCCGATGGGCGCGACGGGCTAGGTCCAGGTTGTGCGTCGCCAGCACCGAGGTCAGATGATGAGCCCGGTGCAGGTTTTCGAGCAGGTCAATTACGCGCTCCGCCGTCCGATGGTCCAAACTTCCGGTGGGCTCATCGGCCAATAAGAGCGCAGGGTGATTAGCCAGTGCGCGGGCCAAGGCCACTCGCTGTTGCTCCCCCCCAGAGAGTTCCCCTACCCGGCGGGCTGCTGCGTTTACAAGGCCCACTTCACCCAGTAATTCCCGCGCACGCGCCCGGGCTTCCCTCATGCCGCGCCCGCGGATCAACTGCGGGATGGCAATGTTCTCAAGCGCGCTAAATTCCGGCAGAAGATAATGCATCTGCCAGACAAAGCCTATCTTCTCATTGCGATACAGAGCGCGTTCGTCTTCGCTAAACTCGCTCAGTCGCCTTCCTTCAAAGTATACCTCACCCTTTGTCGGAGTGTCCAGCGCGGCCAACAAATGCAACAGCGTCGTCTTGCCCGAACCGGATTCTCCCACCAGCGCCACGAACTCTCCCGCCTGTACTTCCACGCTCAGTTCGTCAAGGACGAGGACTTCTTCACTGCCCGAACGGAAAGATTTGGTCAAGTCTTCAGCTCGCAGGAGCGTCCGTGGTCCGTTGTCTGTGGTCGGGAGTGATTGTCCAATAGTCACGCCGTCACCTTGAATCCAGATGAAGAAACTCGAAAATCGAAACGCGGATCTCGCCCACCATGAAATCGCTTCCCTCAATCATCGGGATACCCGGTGAACCCGTCATGACCACGAGTTTCGATTTTCGAGTTTCGAACTTCCCTTTCCGGCGAATTCGTTCATTCATATCGTAAAATCTCGACCGGATTGAGTTTGGCTGCCGCGAGCGAAGGATAAAGGGTTGCCAGAAAGCTGATGGTAATGGCCGCGGCCGCAATCCACACGCCATCCAGCGGGTGGGCGTGGAAGGGCACCGACGACAGGGCGTAGACGTCCGGATCGAGTGGAATCAACTTGTAGGCATTGCCCACCCACGAGACCCCATAGCCCAAGATCAGTCCGAGGATAGTGCCCAAGCCGCCGATCGCCACGCCGTGGAGCGTGAACACGGCCCAAACCTGCCGTTCCCGCGCGCCCATGGACATCAGCACGGCGATGTCGCGGTTCTTTTCCATCACCATCATCACCAGCGCGATGAAAATATTCAGCGCCGCCACCACCACGATGAGGCCGATCGTCAGGATGGTGACCAGCCGCTCCAGGCGCATGGCGCTGAACAGCGAATGGTACTGCTCAATCCAGGTAGTCGTGTCGAACCCGCTACCCGCGGCGCCACGAATCTCTTCCGCCACCTGCGGGGCGCGGTAAATATCATCAATCTTGAACTCGATTACGGAAACCACGTCGGCAAGATCAAACAGGCGCTGGGCGGCGGCGAGATTCGTGAACGCCCAACCGGCGTTGAAATCGAAGAAGCCCGCATCAAAAATCCCCACCACGCGAAAGTGGCGGGTTTTCGGCACGACCTCCAGAGGCGTCAGGTAGCCTTGCGGGCTGGTGACCGTCACCCTGTCACCCACGTAAACTCCCAAGGCGGTCGCCAGATCCTTGCCCAGGATGATGGGGTCGGCGTCCGGAAAGGTTTCCGACATCGCCGCCAGCGAACCCTCGCGTAAATGCCGCAGGAGGGTTCCCACCTTCACTTCCTGGGCGGGATCGACGCCCTTCAAAACCACTCCCTGCGCGCGCGAGCCGTGGGAAATCAGGACTTCTTCGTAGAGCGAGGGCGCGGTGGCCACCACGTGCGGCAGGTGCGCGAGGCGCTGCGAGAGCTGATCGAAGTTCCGGATGCCATCGTTCTCCTTGCGCAGTAGATTGATGTTGGCCGTGGCGCCCAGCAAGCTGCTCTCCAGCTCCTCGCGAAAGCCGTTGTTAATGGCGAGGGAAATCACCAGCGCGCAAACGCCCGCGGTCACACCCAACACGGAGATCACGGTGATGATCGAAATCGCCGCCTGCCGCCGTTTGGCCCGGAGGTAACGAAGGGCCATAAAGAATTCGAAATTCATACGCGCCTTCATTATCAACGAGCCGGTGCAATGCGCCAAGCGGAAATGGAGCGGTGGAGAAGCTTATTGACAGTCGCCAGCGCAGCACCTAAGATGCGGTCTTCGGGCCAGTTTTCCATTGCCCGACGCACGCTTACCGTCGTTTGCGGCGCCCGGCCCGCGTGCGACCGGTGCGATGAGGTACGAGGCTCCCCGCGCGGCCGGCATGCCAATCCAGCACGGGGGCTCCGCGCTGATCGACTGAGGGGCGGAGCGGACTAGGGAGAATTGCAAACATGGCCGTCCATTACGAGGTTCAGAAAGTGGAGCCTGACGTCACCGTGGCGAGCCTGACGGGTCAGCTTAATTTGGGGACCCGGCTGATGGAATTTGAGCAAAGCATCAAGCAGTGCATCGAGGAGGGCTCCCGGAAGATGGTCTTCGACTTGAGCGGCCTGACCTTCATCGACAGCGCGGGAGTGGGCATGGTGGCCACGTGCGCAAGCATTATGTCGAAAGCGGGAGGGAAATTGGTCGTCGTGAGCCCTGGCGGTAAAGTCAACCAGATGTTTCAACTCACGCGCCTGAACAAGGTCATCGGCGTGTACCTCGACCTCCCCTCGGCCTATGCAGCGATTTCCCCACCATCCCCAGCGGCTCCAAAAGCTTAACAGGCTCCGGCAGTGGCAACCGTGAGTAGCCGCGCCCAGGGAGTTAAGCGGGGCGGACAGCAAAGCCCTCCAACCGCCCACCCTTCGGCTGACGGGTAAACTTTATACAGGTTCGGCCGTTTAGCCCTACCCACGCTGTTTCTCCGGGCGCAGCAGGGGGAAAGGGATCACGTCGCGGATGGAGCGCGAGTTGGTGAGCAGCATGGTGAGCCGGTCAATGCCGATGCCCTCACCGCCGGTGGGCGGCATGCCGTAGCTCAGCGCGCGAATGTAATCCTCGTCAATGGCGTGCGCGGTCAAATCACCCTTTTCGCGCAGGTTCTGTTGGTATTGGAAGCGGTTGCGCTGCTCCTCGGGATCATTAAGCTCGCTGAAGGCATTGGCGATTTCCATTCCGCCGATATAAAGCTCGAACCGCTCGACGAAGTTCGGATTGTCGGGCTTCTGCTTGGAGAGCGGCGAAACCTCCAGCGGGTAATCCACAATAAAGGTGGGCTGAATCAGGTGCTCCTCCGCCACCAGCTCGAAGAATAGAGCCAGGAGTTCGCCCGGCTGCTTGTCCTGTACGGAGTCTTGTGGGATCGGCGCGAGCCCACGATGAAGCAACCAGTTGTTGAGGCCCGGGACGCACCTGAGCAGAGCTTGGCGATCATCAAGTTGAGCGGCCGTCAGCGCCTCCACCTCACCCGGCCAATAGCGCAGCACGGCCTCTTTCATGGTGAGGCGCTCAAACTTCGCAAAGGAGATGCGCTGGCCGCCATAATCAAACTCCACGCTGCCCAGCACCTCTTCCGCCACTCGGCGCAGGAGGCGCTCGGTGAGGGCCATCATATCGTGGTAATCCGCGTAGGCTTGGTAGAACTCCAGCATGGTGAACTCGGGGTTGTGTTGCGTGGAGATGCCCTCGTTGCGGAAGTTGCGGTTGATCTCGTAAACGCGGTCGAGCCCGCCCACGATGAGGCGCTTCAGGTAGAGCTCGGGGGCGATGCGCAAATAAAGGTTGATGTCGAGGGCATTGTGATGAGTGATGAAAGGCCGGGCCATGGCTCCGCCCGCCAGGGGCTGTAACATGGGCGTTTCAACTTCCAGATAACCTTCGGCCTCCAGGAAATCGCGGATGGCGCGGACCAGTTTGCCGCGCCGCTCGAACACCGTGCGGACTTCTTCGTTCACCATCAGGTCAAGGTAGCGTTGGCGATAGCGGATTTCCACGTCGGTGAGGCCGTGCCATTTCTCCGGCAGCGGTAGAACCGCCTTGGCGAGAAATTGCAGGCGCTCCGCGTGGAGGGTGAGCTCGCCCGTTCGGGTGCGGAACAGGTACCCCTCGACCCCCATCAAGTCCCCGATATCGAGGAGCTTATAGAGCTCGAAATCGCGCTCCCCGACGGCGTCCAGACGGACGTAGATTTGCAGGCGCTTCCCCCCTCCTGCCAGGTGCGCAAAACCCGCCTTGCCGTGCGGGCGAATGGTCATAACCCGGCCCGCAACCCGGACCGCAATCTTGTGCCCGGCAAGCTCTTCCGCCGAGAGCGCGGCGTATTCCGCCACGATTTGAGGAATCGTATGCGTCACGTCGTACTTGCGCGGGTAAGCCTCATAGCCCAGGTCAACAATCGCCTGAAGTTTTTTCTTGCGCTGCTGGATCAAGTCTGAAAGTTCATTTTCGGACACGGGGATTACCCACAATCTGCGGAGAGTTTCGAAGCACGCATTAAACGGGCATTATAGGCGGCAGTCGAAAACAGTGTCAAGGAAAGGGGTGCGAGGACCAATCGTCCGGCGAATGCGCAAGGGGGGAAGCCGCCGGCGGCTGGGCTGTTAAATTGTGCAGGATCGCCCTCCTGAGCTTGGCCAACGCAGTCATCTCTGACCAATGCAGCTTTGGTTTTCGGAGAATTAAGAGTGCTTAAAGTGATTCCTGTCAAATTCAAACGGCGGCTTCGGTGTCACGCGCTTCTGCATTTCGCAGGATAAGCTTATGCGGGGCACGCGCAGCGATCCCTCATCGCCTTTCCATAATATGAAAACCGTTTCAATTTCCGACTTGAAGTAAGCGAGGCAGTTTCCTATAGTAGGGGGATGCATTGGCTCCTGGGGAGTCTGATTCTCGTAGCTGTGGCCATGTTTCTGCGCCGTATCCTTCGTATGGGCGCCACGGCAAAGGCCCGGGTAGGCGGGTTGGGATCCCTGCGCGGAGACCTGCAAGCCATCTATCATCCTCTCGCCCAGGAGATTGAAGCGCAGACGACCATCCTCGGCATCACCCTCAATGAGGCCTTTGGCGAGCGAGAGGCAAACCGGCACGAAATGGCCTGGCATGTGGTGCGCCTCGCCCGGGGAGAATGGGAGCGCCTTACCGAGCTCGTCATAGGCTTGCAGAGTATACTTTCCAAATTCTTGCCTGCCACCAACGGGGTCGTTCCCGCCCGCCGCGTCGCAGTGTGTCACTTCAAGTCACGCCCCGTGATCGACAATGTTGGGCTTTACGAGTTTCTGGACCAAATCCTGTTCAGCTCCAAACGCCGGTTTGCGCTCCAATTGCGGTTTTTATTTCGTGCCAGCGCCCTTCTGAACAAGGACTTCAAACGCGCTTGCCGCGAGGGCGCACTCTCACTCGATTCTTCCGACGAGCTGTGGACCCGATTGGATTACTACTTCCACGATTTCGATTTGATCGCCAAGGAGACGTTGCTGGCGTTCCGCACCCTGCTGGCTTGTCAGTCGCCGGAGGGCGCGCAAGAACTCGCCTTGGACCTCCGAGTCCTTCTCGAACGGGGCATGCGCGTTTCCGTTTCTCCCTCCAATCAGTAAACTTCTTACTCCGACCCGGAGCTGCGCAAAACCGCCGTGGAGAAGCTGTCGCTGATGAATTCCCAGGACGCCACCGACTTCATGCTGGAGATTTGAATCCTCACGTTCTCAATTAGACTCCCCACCTCGGAGATTTTTCCTGCCGGTAGGAAGATGTCCTGACTTTTTGTCTTGATTTGTCATTTCTTGCCTGTAGCCTCTTTTTTTGCTTGACATTGCTAGCCATTCTGATATACTTAGATATGAGCCTAGCGCCTGCACGGGCAAGGCAGAGAGCGGGGATCTACTCAGTGGGTCGGCGAAAACCCTGCCCTGCGCCCGATGTCAGGTGCCAGCTATCAGTCAATGGGGGCTCGCGATTCCGGACAATGCATTGGGGATTCGGGATTCAGTAAAGAGGGTTCGCGCTCGCTTCGATGGCAAACCTCTTCGGGAACAAGTAAGGAATGGAGGCTTTAGAAGATACCTCGGCTCTCGCGATGTGTCGCAAACAAAAGGAGTTAGCGTTGATTAACCAAAATCTTGCAAAAGCTTATCTAATTGAAATCAAAGTGGTTAGTCGCTAAGGATGGCCAGCGAGTAGAAAAACGCGGGGGGAAAATATGAAGGTAAGTCTGGCGATGTTATTGAAAACAAATGTAGAAAAAATGTCCGAAAACAGGCCTCTCGCGATGTTGATGAAAATAGACGAGTTAAAATCGCTCTCTGGCGATGTTCATGAAAGGAAAGGGGGTTATGGGCCAGTGTCGAGTGACAAACGGGTAGTGAGGAGCAACGGATCAAGTGCCAAAATGGAAAGGAAGACTGAACAACATCTTCCGGCATTGCTCGTAATGACAGCGCGGCGGGCCGCGTCCGAAAATCACAAATCACAAATCGCAAATCACCACGAGGATGAACCATGAAGCGAATGTGGAGAAGCGTCGCATGCGGACTAATAAGCGTCTACCTCCTGATGGGGTCGGTGGCCCGAGGACAGCAGATACCTGCCGGGAAGCCCTTCGATTTGATCGAATGGAACGGAGGGAAGTTTATTTATGGTGCAGATTACTATCCGGAGGCTTGGGACGAGAGCCAGTGGGAAAAGGACGCAACGCTGATGCAGGAGGCCGGATTCAACTTCGTCCGCATGGGGGAATTCGCCTGGGCAAAGATGGAGCCTCAGGAGGGTCATTTCGATTTCGCCTGGCTCGATCGCGCGCTCACGGTGCTGAACGCCCATGGCATCCGGGCGGTCCTGGGAACTCCCACCGCCTCCCCGCCCGCCTGGCTGTATGAGAAGTACCCCGACATCGCGGTGATGGACGCGCAAGGGGTCCGCTATCGCTATGGTTCGCGCCGCAATTATTGCCTTCACAACCCCGATTTCATCGCCGCCACCGCCCGGATAGTTACGGCCATGGCGGAACATTTCAAGGATCATCCCGGAGTGATCGGCTGGCAGATCGACAACGAGGTGGGAGGTCCGAAGTGCTACGATCCCCTCAGCCGAGCCGCATTCCAAGCCTGGTGCCAGCGCAAATACCACACCCTGGACGCGCTGAACGCTGCCTGGGGCACCATCTTTTGGGGTCACACCTATCACGCCTGGCGGGAAATCCCTTTGCCCTGGAATACGCTCTACAGCACCTCCAACCCCAGCTTAGCCCTCGATTTCGACCGCTTCTGGAGCAACTCGACGCATGCCTATGTGGACGTCCAGACGGCGATTCTGCGCAAAATTGCTCCGCACCAAGCCATCACCCACAACGAAATGGGGATGTATTCGGAGGTTGACTATTATGACCTGAACCGCTCGCTGGACTTCGTTGCTTGGGACAACTACCCGATGGGCCAGGAGGATTACTCACACTATGCGCGGCAAGGCTTGGCCCATGACCTGATGCGGGGATCGAAGGACAACCAAAACTACATGATCATGGAGCAGGAAGGCGGCCTGCCGGGTTGGGCAACGTTTCATGGACGGCAGGCGGCGCCCGCCCTCTATCGCGTTTGGGCTTACCAATCCGTTGCCCACGGCGCCGATGGCATCTGCTATTTCCGTTGGAGGACTTCCCGCTACGGCACGGAACAGTATTGGCAGGGAATCCTCGACCAGGATAGCTACCGCAATTCCCGCTACTTTGTGGTGGCGCAAACCGGAAAGGAATTGGGGCAGCTCACACCCTTACTCCAGGGATCGAAGGTGGTGTCGCCGGTCGCCTTGCTGGTTTCCCCCGATTCCCGCTGGGCACTGCAAATTCAGCCGGGAGTGGAGGACTTCCAATACGAGCGGCAACTCCACGACTACTACGACGCCTTTCGCCGCGCCGGGGTGAGTGTTGACGTCGCCTTCCCGCCGAGCGACCTCTCGAACTATCGCCTCGTCGTGGCGCCCGCCCTCTATGTGACCGATGCAGCCCTCGCGAACAAGCTCACGGCGTTTGTGAAAAATGGCGGGACCCTGATCCTCACCTTCCGCTCGGGGGTCAAAGATGAACACAACGCGGTGACGGAGTTAACGCTTCCCGGCCCCTTCGCGGAGATTGCCGGCGTGGCCATCCACGAATTTGATCCCCAAATCAGTGAGGAGCAAGAGATCGTGGGACCAGGGGAATCGAGTTTCCCCGCGCGAACCTGGTCCGACATCCTCGATCCCTCCACGGCGAAGGTTCTCGCGACTTATGGCAAGGGCTATTACTCGGGCAAACCGGCCGTCACGGAGAACCACGCGGGAAAGGGTTGGGTGTATTACGTCGGCACCGAATCCAAATCCCCTTTCTTTTACGACCGCCTGATTTCGCTTGCCGCCCAGAAAAGTCAGGTGGCGTTAAATGCCAGGATTCCCACGGGCGTCGAGGTGGCGGTTCGCCAAAAGGCGGGCAGGAAAATTATCTTCGTACTGAATTACACCAGCGCGGATCAAACCGTGCCGCTCGATCAGGCTTACCAGAACGCCCTGACCGGCAAGAAGGAGCCGCTGGAGGTGCAGATTCCCGCACATGAGGTGAAGGTGCTGACGGAGAAGTGATGCGAGGTGTCGGGCGCCGCGAGCCATCGGCGAAACTCGAAATTCGAAACTCGAAAATCCGGGCCCGTGTCGCGAATGAGCTGGCAGGGTGTAGACTGGTGTGGCCAAGAATGCCAAAATGGAGATCCTGGTCTAGGTACGTGGGAGCGATTTCGCGCTTCCAATTCGCCCCCGACCCGGGGCGAATCGCAGCCAGTCCGCTGCGATGAAACCGGCCCGAACAGAAATTGAAAAATGGCATGGGACAAACCGTGAAACCCAGGGACCCCCTCAGGTGGCGCGTCTTTGCTTTCTTGACGATTCTTGGCTTGGCGCTGATGGCCAATTTCCAGAATTCGGCAGAGCGGTCCTTCACCCGGGAGGAGGACCTCATTCCCATCGATTTTCCGGTCTTTTACCTGGGCGGAAAAGTTGCCCTGCAAAGGGGGGCAATACCTCTCTATTACCCTCCCACCGACCGCAGCCGCGGCTACACGCTCCTGTATGAGAACGCGCCCGAGGCAACCCCCTGGGCACAATTAGGCCGAGCCAACGGCTTCCCCGAAATCCTTCGCTTTACCAATCCTCCTTTTACCGCACTCCTCATGGCGCCTTTGGCGATGCTGCCGTGGCAATGGGCTTATCTTCTCTGGCAATTCATCATCGTCATTTTAACTGCGGCGGCTCTATTCCTGACCTTAAAGCTTCTTCCTTCCAAGCTCAAGCTGGAGACATTTACGCTTATATTCGCCGCGCTTTGCTTCTTCCACCCCTTCACGTCAAACCTCACCTTCGGCCAAGTCAACGTCTCAATTCTGTTCCTTTGGACCTTGGGGGTGTACCTGCTGAAACAAGGGAGGCCGATGGCGTCCGGCTTATGTTTAGCCTTGGGGACAGCGTTAAAGGTTTCGCCCGTTGCCGCCGTACCGCTTCTCGCGCTGCGCCGGCAGTGGCGGTGGCTGGCTGGTTACCTGGCCGGGATTATTGCCGCCAGCGCGGTTTCCATTTGGCGATTGGGTTGGCAGACCAACCTGACTTGGCTGACGGTGATCTATCCGGATATTTCCTCGGGCGTGGGAAATAACTACAATCGCTCCTTTGCCGGCGTCGTCGACTCGCTCGTTGGCCCCAGGTATTTCGCCACCTTTGCCGATTCCACCCAGTGGGCCGTTCCTCCCGGACTGGGCCTGTTCGAAAAGATTTGTAGCCTCGCGATCGGTCTGGGTTTCCTTTTCTGGTGCTGGCGAAACAGGAAGGGCGCCAAAGGCTTGATCGACCAACTCATTCTCCTGCCTCTCATCACCCTTCTGGCTGCGCCGTTCAGTTGGCAGGGCCACTTCCTCCTGGCGGTTCTCCCCCTGGCGTATCTTTGGGCGAGAGCCCAGGAGACAACCTCCGGCGAACTGCTGGCGCTTTACCTCAGCACTCTGATCCTGGGGACCGAACTCCCCATGTACGTCGCAGCGTATTCCCCCTGGGCGAATCCCTACTTCATCATCGTGGCGAACGCCCTGTGGCCTTTGGCCATCTGCGCTCTCATCTGGGTGGGCATGCGCATGTCCATCCGCTCCCAGGTGGTTGAACCACAACTGGGCGCGGCAATTTGAAATGAGCGGATTCCCCCGTACCGACAAGGTCGTAAACACCCGCCACTGCTTCGAGCACTTGCGCAGTAAACTATTCCTTCAGATCGCTCAACCCGGAGGCCCTCATGGAGAATCGCGACATCGCCGCAATCTCCGCACAATATGCCTCGCGTATACCGCGACGAGTGGGGGAAGGATATTCCCGCTAACTACCGCCCCCGGTAGGCGTGCACGAGGTAGGAAATCCCTATCAGCAGCAGGAGGATGTTTGCCGCGAGGAAAAGGTGCTGCTTAAACCGCTTATACAGCCCGGCCCCCCAAGCCATGAGGCCCGTGGAGAGTACCGCGGCCCCATAATATCCCACCAATCCCCCCACAAAGAAGGGCAGCACGTGCCCATAGCCATGTACCCGGCCTTCGGCCAGGATGGGCCCGGCGATGGTGACCCAGTAGATCCAAGTTCCCGGCGCGGCCACCTCCGCCAGCACCGCAACAAAAATGCCCGCGAAAGTAAACGCCGCAGAATTCGCCATTTCTTCCTGTGTCCTGCGGCGCAATTCATAAAGGGAGTAACTTGCAAATCCGATCAGGACCAGTCCTCCCACGTAGGCGACATAGTGGACGATTCCCAGCGGGATGAAACGGAAGAAGAACAAAGTTACAAGCAGGAAGGCGCCGTCAACAATCAAAGGCGGCACAATCAGCACGAAGATGGCGCGCCCCCACCGGCCTATGGCCACTTGGGTCAGCGCGATCATTTGCAGAGGGTTGGGCATCATCCCGCCCACAACCCCCATTCCAGCGCCAAGTATGAACAGGTCCATAAGTCTGGACGGCGATGTTATGCGGCCGAACCGAAAATGTAAAGTGTCGCGAATGCAAAACCGATCTGTGGAGTAAAGACCTTCGTTGCGTTAAGGTCCTCGGGAGTGGGAAAAGACAGTTGCGCGCGCGAGGCGATTGACCTCAGAATACCTTTGGCGCGCCGGCGCTTGACGTCGGCGTGGCCCGACAATCCGTGGCTCTGCAACCAAAAATTCTGATCCTGTCACTGCCCCATGGCGCCGCGCATCAACGCGCCGCCAAAGCCTTGCGGGAGGCTTTCGCTACCCTCCGCCCCGACGCGCAGGTGGAAGTGATTGACACCCTTCAGTATTGCACGGCATTGTTCCGGGCTTGGTACAACCTCTACCTGCTTCCACTGGCGATTTGGCCGGGCCTGTGGCGCTATATCGAAAACCGGCAACACCAGTCGGAGTCAACCAGCCCCGGATGGATCTTCCGGCGGGGAGGCCAACCCCTCTTCCGCTATCTGCGGGATTTGGCTCCCGATGCGGTCATCGCCACTGAGGTGGGCACCTGCGAGCTCGCGGCGATGTGCAAGCGCGAAACGCCTGCGAACTTTTTGCTGGTCGGCCTGGAGTTGATGGACTTCAATCGCGCCTGGATCCAGCCGGAGGTGGATCTTTTCCTGACCACGCACGTTGATCTCGCCGCGGAACTGGTGGCCGCGGGCGCTGACGCCTCCAAGGTGATGACCACTGGGCAGCCCATCGATCCGCTCTTTGCCTCCCTTCCCGACCGCCGCACCGCGCGCGACAAGCTGGGAATCAAGCAGGACGCTGTTCAGCTCTTGATTCTCTTTGGCGGCACGGGACACGGAAACCCGGAGCGCATTCTGGCGGAAGTCGCGCGGGTGAAGCACCCGCACGAGATTGTCTTGGTCACGGGCCGCAACCAGCGTCTGGAGATGCGGCTGCGCAAACGCTTGGCGAGCTTGCCCCATGTGCGTGTGTTGGGGTGGGTCGACAACATGCAAGAGTGGATGGTGGCTTCAGACCTGATGATCAGCAAACCCGGCGGGGGCACCCTAACGGAAGGCTTTGCTTGCGGGCTGCCCATGCTGGCCTTTGATCCCCTGCCCGGTAACGAGGAGCGTACCTGCGGATGGATCAAAAAATGGGGGGCGGGGATTTGGATCAAGAAACCCGAAGATTTGGCGCCAAGCCTCGCCTCACTGCTCACGGGTCGCGCCAAACTTGACGCCCTTCGCCGCCGCGCCCGCGAGCTTGCACGTCCCCACGCTGCACGCGACAGCGCGCTCGCGGTGCTGAAGCTGCTTGCCGGAAAGGTACTGCCCAGGGACTGAGTGGTTCACTGGCGCTGGCTGCCCGCCAGCGGTAAGGTTGGGCCACTGTGATGGAACCTATGAGCGGTCAGGAGCCACGCATCCTCATTCTCACCGTGCACCAGGGGTCAAGTCATGTGCGAATGGCCGAAGCCCTCGAGCAGGCCTTGATCCGGCTGCGGCCAGGTCTGAAGGTGGAGGTGGTGGATGCGGTGGCATATTGTAGGGGGTGGTTCCGGGCCTACTACAATTCCTTTGAACTCCCCCTCAAATACTGGCCAGGGCTCTGGGAATATATTGAAAGCCACCAGCATAGCGGCGCCTCCACGGGGCCGCGGTGGCTCTATCGCTGGGGCGCAAAACCCTTGTTCCGGTTCATCGAAACCTTCGTCCCCGACATCGTGATCGCCACCGAAACCGGCCTGGGTGAGATGGCCGTCTTGCACAAGCGCCAAACCCAAGCCATTTACTTCCTGGTCGCTGTGTGCGCGCTTGACTTTGACCGGCCGTGGGCGCAGCCGGAATTTGACCTGTTCATCGCTTCTCCTGGGGAAATCGCTGCACAGATGAAAATTGCCGGTGTGCCGATCGAAAAAATCTGTGAATGCGGAATGCCGGTCGACCAGTTTTTAGCTCTGCCCTGCGACAAGCTCGCCACCCGCGCACGGCTGGGACTTGAGCGCGATCTGCCGGTACTGCTCGTCAATTTTGGCGGTTCGGGAAAAATGAAGCCGCGCCAAGTGGTCAGTGAGCTCCGCCGTATTCAGCGCCCGATGCAAATCGTTTTCCTTTCCCGCCGTAACGAAAACCTCAACAAACAGCTTCTGCGCTTAACCACAGGGATGCAGCGGGCGCGTGTCCTCCAGTGGGTGGACAACTTGCATGAGTGGATGGCCGCGGCTGACATACTGGTGAGCCGCGCCGGCGGCAGCACCACAACAGAGGCCCTCAACTCCCAGTTACCGATGTTGGTGTTCGACGCACCTCCCGGCGACGAACGCCGCCTATGCCAGTTGATTGAGAAGAGCTGGCAAACCGGCTATTGGGTGAAGCGCCTCGACGAGCTTGTCCCCCGCATCAACCACCTGCTCGATCAGCCGGAAGAACTTGCCCGCTTGCGCACCAATGCCGTGCGGCACGCCCGCCCTCACGCCGCCCGCGACGCGGCCGAGGCGATCCTGAAGCTATGTCCGTAATTCAAACCAGAACGAGGTTGGGATGATAGATGGCGCCGGAAATGTGGCGCGCTACGGCAATCAGACGGCGTTCCGGGCCGAGGATTTTGAGGAGATTCGCGGCGGGCGCGTGCCCCGGGGCCCTGCCCCGGTCCGGCCGGAGGGCTTGGGCAAGTTCGAAGGCGTGGCCGTGCCGCACGGTGGTTTCCTCGCGGCCCCGCACCACCAATTCCGGGCAATCAGGAAGAAGGGCTTCCAGCCGGATGAGGCAGGATTCCAGGTTGCCCTGTTGCGCGGCTTCTTGCAGTCGTTCCAAGGTGACCGCGCGATTCTCCGTGAACTCCGCCACCGCGGTGCGCCGCAGGCCGGCCAGATGCCCTCCGCAGCCCACCTTCTGCCCAAGGTCGTGGGCCAAAGAGCGGACGTACGTCCCGCCGGAGCATTCCACCGCGAACCGCACCTGCTCGCCTTCGAGACTCAGCAACTCCAGGGCGTAGATTTCCACTTCCACCGGCATCAAGTTTACAGACTTGTGCTGCCGCGCCAATTCGTAAGCGCGCACTCCCCCCACACGCTTGGCGGAGTAAGGGGGAGGAGCTTGCAGCAGCCGCCCCGTGAATCCGCGAAAATGCCCTTCCAACTCCGACGCTTCCAAGGCCACGGGAACCGCTTCCGACGAGGGTTCCCCGGTGGCGTCGTAGGTGTCGGTGGAGAAACCGAAGCGGATCGTGCCCGCGTAAGCCTTGCGGGACTTCAAATAGAATTGCGCGAATCGCGTCGCCTTGCCGACGGAGACCGGCAGCACACCCGTCGCGAAAGGATCGAGCGTCCCGAAGTGGCCCACCTGGCGCTGATGAAGAATCTTGCGGACTCGCGCCACAACGTCGTGGGACGTGATGCCCGCAGGCTTGTCGATAATAAGCACTCCGGAAACTTCGGGTTGGGGAGGAGTAATTGTTGTCATCTCAAGAACTAAAGTCTGAAGGTTAAAGGGTAAAGGCTAGAGGATAAAGTGAAGAGGCCTACGCGAGATCAATAGCAACCAGTCTTTAACCTTTACCCTTCACCCTTTAGTTTTCGTCCTTGTGGATCTTTTGCAGGAGGATTTCGATTTTCTCGCCCGCTTCAATGCTTCGGTCCAGGATAAAGGCCAGCTCCGGAACCCTCCGCAGCGCCAGCCGGTGGCCGATTTCGTGGCGAAGAAATCCCGCCGCCGAGGTCAACCCTTCGATGCTTCTCTCTTGCTCCTTCGGGCTCCCCAACACCGAGACAAAGACTTGGGCATGATGCAGGTCAGCGCTCAACTCGACGCGCGTCACGGTGGCGAACCCGATTCGCGGGTCCTTCACCTCGCGCGAAATCAGTTCTGCCAACTCCACACGAATCTCATGTCCCAACCGATCTGTCCTGCGCCCGGGCACGCTCATGTGAAATCAAAGTCTAAAGAGTAAAGGGTAAAGGACAGAAAACACTCTACAAAATAGCGCTCAGCTTTTACCCTTTACCCTTTAGAAGTATTCCAAAAAGTGGTCGGCAACGTCATCACCCAGGATGTTTTCCGATTCCGCGAGGACTTGGCGAAAAACCGATTCCAGCAAGGTTTGGCTGTCGGAAATTGAAACCACCCCCAGCGTGGCGCGCTGCCAGACGTCTTGATGATCAAGTTCCGCCACCGCTACGTTAAAACGGGCCCGGAGGCGGTCCCGCATTTTTCGCAGGACCGCACGCTTTTCTTTGAGTGAATGCGCGTAGGGAATCTGTATTTCCAGGGTTAATACGCCAACCGGCATCGCGGACCCCTCTTTGGGAGGGTTCTAGGCACCAAGGTTCAAAAACTCGAAACTGGAAATTGGAAACCTCCACTCATCAGCGAGCTTCGAATTTCTAGTTTCCAGTTTCGTCTTTTTCGTCCCTTCAGGCCATGGCAGGCTCGACGACCCGCTCCTTCACGTACGCTTCAATGACATCACCGACCTTGACGTCGTTGTAGTTTTCGAGCGAAATTCCGCACTCCATTCCCGACTTCACTTCCGTCACATCATCCTTGAAGCGGCGCAAGGATCGGATTTTGCCCTCGTGGACCACCACGTTGTCGCGCAACAGGCGGATCTGCGACTCGCGCGTGATCTTGCCGTCCTGGATATAACACCCGGCCACGGTTCCGACTTTGGTGATGCGGAACGTGTCGCGCACCTCCGCTCGCCCCAGTGACGTTTCTCGGTAAGTGATGGCCAGCAACCCCACCATGGCTTTCTTGATTTCATCGGTGACGTTGTAAATGATCGTGTGCATACGAATGTCGACGTTCTCCAACTGTGCCAGCTCCGTCGCTTTGCGCTCCGGCCGGACGTTAAAGCCGATGATGACGGCGTTGGAAGCCGAAGCCAGAAGTACGTCCGACTCCGTAATCGCGCCTGCTCCCGCGTGGATGACCTTGATCTTCACCCGGTCGTTGCTCAGCTTGGTCAAGGTTTCAGAGAGGACCTCCACCGAACCTTGCACGTCCGCCTTGATAATGAGCGGCAGTTCCTTGACGTCCCCCGCCGCCAGTTGTTCGTGCAATTGCTCGAGGGTAAGACGCGCCGACTTGGCCAGCGCCGCGTCGCGGAGTTTGCCCTGCCGGTGCAGGGCAATTTGCCGCGCCTTGAGCGTATCCTCGATCACCTGGAGGCGATCGCCGGCCTGGGGAACATCCTCTAGACCCAGAACCTCTGCGGGAGTTGAAGGGGGCGCCTCCAACACCGGGCGCCCGTGGTCATCAAACAAGGCTCGCACCTTGCCGTAAATTGCTCCCACTATGAAGGAATCACCGATTCGCAACGTCCCGTTCTGAACCAGCACCGTCGCCACCGGGCCGCGTCCCCGGTCGAGTTTGGCCTCCAAAACCGTCCCGGAAGCCAGGCGCTTGGGGTTGGCCTTCAACGCTTGCAGGTCGGCGACGAGCAAAATCATCTCCAGCAGCAGATCAAGGTTCTTGCGCTGCTTGGCGGAGACTTCCACCGTCACGGTCTGCCCGCCCCATTCTTCCGGCATCAGGTCATGGTCGGCCAACTGCCGCTTGACGCGTTCCGGCTGGGCCTCGGGCTTATCGATCTTGTTAATGGCCACGACAATCGGCACCTTGGCGGCCCGTGCGTGGTTGATCGCCTCAAGCGTTTGAGGCATAACGCCATCATCCGCGGCAATCACCAGCACCACAATATCCGTCACCCGAGCGCCACGCGCCCGCATCAAAGTGAAGGCTTCGTGGCCGGGAGTATCGATAAAGGTCACCTTTCGCCCCTGCCCCTCGACCTGATATGCGCCGATGCTTTGGGTAATGCCCCCCGCTTCGTGCGCTGCCACATTGGTCTGGCGCAACGCATCCAAGAGCGAGGTTTTGCCGTGATCGACATGGCCCATCACCGTGACCACCGGAGCTCGCGGGCGCAAATCTTCCGGGCGATCGGTCTCTTCAACTTCCTGAAGGACCTCTTCCTCGTAACTGACAATGGCCGCCTCCGCGCCAAAGCTGCGGGCGACTTCCACGGCCGTGGGGCCGTCGAGGGTCTGGTTGATGGTGGCGAAAATTCCTTTGTCCAGGAGCCGCTTGATCACGTCTTTGGCGCGCGTTTCGAGCTTCTCGGAAAGCTCCTTGATCGCGATCCCTTCACTGATGGTAATCTTTCGCGTGATCGGGATCTCCTCCGGAATCACCGGCCGGGGAGGCGCCATCGAAGGCGCCGGGCCGCGCCGCATCATTGTCGGCGAAGGCCGGCCCATCGCTGGGCGAACGGGAGCAGGTCCTCCCGCGGCCACTGCCCCGCCCGCAGCCGGACGCGCCGAAGTCGGATGCATGGGGCGAGGCTCACCCGGACGCCGGGAAGGAACCGGCCGCGTGGGTGCAGGTTTCGGCATGACTGCCGCCGGATAGATCGGCTGGTTGGAACTGGGAACTCCATGCCGCCCCGCGCGTGGCGGACGCATTCCCCCTCTCGGTTGCGAACCCGGGGGCGGCGGGGGAGGCATCTCGGGCGCCTTGCTGGGGATAGATACCTCGCTGGCGGCGCCGGCGCGTGCGACGGGAGCGGGATGAGCTTCTACCCCGCCTTTCACCGGCAAAACTGTTGTCCCAAGCCGGGCCGATTTCGAGCGCCCGGTGGGTGCCGCGGCGGATGACGCAGGAATCCGTCCTGCGACCGCGATGCCAGCGGCAGCGCCGGTAACCACCGCGGGCGCGACCGGAGCGGGCCTTTCCAGCGATCGCCCCAAGGAGGGCGTGGATCCAGGTGTAGCAGGCGAAGTAGCCGGTCCAGCGGCAGCCGGCAGGGAGACAACAGGCTTGGGCGGAGACACCACGACCTTGCGTGCTGTCGCCTTGATATCCGCAATCGAGCGGGTCAGTGGGACGTCCGAGTGAAAGTCGTGCAGTTTTTTCAGATCCAGCCCTACGTGAACGTGCGGCGCTTCGACGATAGGCGCAGGTGGCACGGGCGTGGCAGGAGCCTCCTCCACTTTTTCAGTGGCAGATTCACCACCGACACGGAAGTGTGCCCGGACTTTGTCGGCTTGCTCGTCATCGAGTGCACTGGAGTGAGATTTCTTGTCCGGAATTCCCAGCTCGGCCAAGTACTCTATGACCACATTGCTCTTCACTTCCAGTTCACGCGCCAGTTCGTTAATCCTAATCTTCCCCATGCGTAAGTCTCTTCTCCCTAACCACTGCCCAGACGTTGGGCGTTAGAAATCTGCCGGCCCATTCGATAAGAGCCCTGGCAGCCTTGTTTTATTTTTCTCCACCTCCTGATCCGTCCGGGCCAGGCTCACCGGACGCTTTAGTTTTGTCTTCTTCTGGCGACTCGACTTTTCCGTTCCCCTCAGCCGACGGGTGCTCTTCGACCGTCTCCAGCCCGGCGGCTTCTGTGCTGGCAGGGGGTTCCTCGAGGGCCGCGGTTTCTCCCTCCGGGGAACTCGGGGATGCCGCCTCAGAGCTTGGGGGTTCTGCCGATTCTGCTCCTTCGCCCTGCTTCACCCCGCTTGGGGCTTCTGCGCCCTCGGGGGCCGCCCCTGCGCCCGTCTGGTCGCGCTCAAAGTAATCCGTCACCACGCGGCGGATGCGATCCACGGTTTTCTCTCCCACGCCCTGAATCTGCATCAGGTCTTCGGGAGTCATTTGCGCCAACTGCTCGACGGTTTCGATGCCGTGCTCGCGCAGCTTTTGCAGGGTCTTATCGCCCAACCCCTGCAACTCGGAAATCGGTGCGCCGCGCAGGGCCATGGCGGCCATCTGCGATTCGATTTCCTGCCGCTTCTCTTCCTCGCTCTTGATGTCGATGTGCCAGGCCAGAAGCTTGGCGGCCAGGCGCACGTTTTGGCCTTTCTTGCCGATGGCCAGCGACAACTGGGAATCATCGACGATGACTTCGAGATGTTTCTCCCCCATGTCGAGAATGGAGACGTGATTGATTTTCGCCGGGCTCAGAGCGTTGGCGGCGAAGACCAAGGGGTCTTCGTTGTATTCGATGATGTCGATTTTTTCCCCGCGCAGCTCGCGGATGATCGACTGGACGCGCATGCCCTTCATGCCGACGCACGCGCCCACGCAGTCCACGTCCGGGTCCTTGGAGTAAACCGCCGCTTTGGTTCGCTCTCCCGCCTCGCGAGCGATGGCCTTGATCACCACCGTGGTGTCGTAGATTTCGGGGACTTCCATCTCGAAGAGCTTCTGCACCAGCAGGGCGTCCGCTCGCGAAACAATCACTTGCGGCCCGCGCGCCGCGCGATCAACTTCCTTGATTACGGCGCGAATGCGGTCGCCAATCTGGTAAGTTTCCAGGCGCGATTGTTCCTTGCGCGGCATGCGCGCTTCCGTGCGTCCCAAATCCACGATGACGTCGGGACCCTCCATGCGCTTCACGGTGCAGTTCACCAGTTCGCCGACGCGCTGGTTGTACTCCGCGTAGACGGTATCGCGCTCGGCCTCCCGCACCTTCTGAAAGATCACCTGTTTGGCAGCCTGCGCGGCGATGCGGCCAAGCACGTCGGTGGCCTTGGGAATTCTCACCTCGCCCTCGATCGCCACCTGCGCGTCGTATTTCTGCGCGTCCTTCAGGCTGATTTCGTGGTCAGGGTCCTGGACGTCCTCCACCACCTTCTTAACGGCATGGACTTCCACCATGCCGGTTTCTTTATTGAAATGCGATTGGAGGTCCTCAGCAGTCTTGTAATACTTCCGCGTGGCCACCAGAATGGCATCTTCCACAGCAGAGATAATAATCTGCGCGTCTATACCCTTCTCGCGGCTCAACTGATCAATCGTCTGATACAAAAGACTTGTCGTCACGAGCTTTACCTCTTGGCAAGACTTTCCGGGCGCCGGCCTTTCGAATCCGTGCCCCGGTTGGCCCTAGCCGACGCGGGGCACTTCCCGCGCCTTCCTCTTAACTGTCCCTTCACGATCCCCATGGGAATCGCCTCTAGAGCTCAACAACCAACTGGGCTTTGCGAATATTAGCGAGATCAAGTTCTTGCAGGCCGCGCTCACCCATGTCCAGCCGAACCCGGCCATTTTCAAACCCCGCCAGTCGCCCTTCCAAGACCTTCTGGTCTCCCATCGCTTCCCGCAGCACCAAGCGGGCTCGCCGTCCCACGAAATAAGTGAAGTCGCTCGGCTTGGTAAGCTTCCTGTCCAACCCGGGGGAAGAAACTTCCAGCACGTACCTTCCCGGGAAAGGGTCTTCCACATCCAGCATAGCGCTCAGTTGCTCGCTTACCAATTGGCAGTCGGCGTGTGAGACTCCCCCCGCCTTGTCAATATAAACGCGCAACAGAGGGTTCGAGTTGCCGCCCTTGAGTTCGACATCCACCAGGTGTAGACCCTCGGAAGCCGCGACCCGCTGCGCCATCTCCCGGATTTTCTCTTCATCCACCATCAAGTGCGGCGACTACGCACTCCACACCGGTGGCGAGTCCGCGCTCAGGCGAACCCGACCCGCGACCTAACAAAAATGTGGGCTTTCGCCCACTCTGTGCGTTCGCCAAGTAAATTATATCCCCTGCCTGCTAATAATTGCAAGGAGTTCGGACCTTTCACTCTTTCTTCCTTGTCTGAAAGCTTGAATTTGGAGCGCAATGAAGGAAGGACGGAGCAGATGACTTGCGGGTCAAGGTAGGTCTAAAGCCAGGCAAACCACGGGATGGCGTCAGCCGCCCACGCTGGTCATGGAGTTCACCGGGCGCTGGGAAATAACCCTTGGAAGCTGCTGTTCTGCAACAGTTCGCGCAAATGGAGCTGCTCGGACTCTGTCAGCTTCTCATGAGGCGCGAGGCAATCTCCGCAGTTGAATCCGCGCCACTTCAGCATGATTTTGAGGGCCCCCAGCGCCGGGAAGCGCAAGGTAATTCGTATGAGCTCGTTGATCCGGACCTGGGTGCGGCGGGCTTCCTCCCATTGTCCTGAGCGTGCGTGCTCGTAAACCCTCACGAAGAGGTCGGGGATGAGGTTATAGAAACTGCCGATGCCTCCGTCCGCACCCATCAATAGCCCCGCCGCGAAGACTTCGTCCCTGCCGTTGAAAATGACTTTTCCGGATCGATCGATTTGCTGGAGCTTGTACAAATCGTAGTCCGTGAACTTCAAACCCACCACATGAGGGATTTCGCATAACTCCAGAATCTGGTCCAGCGTGGTGATGGCCTGGGACAGGGCCGGGAAATAGTAAACCAAAAACGGCAGGCCGCAGGCTCCGGCAAGTTCTTGGTAGTAGTCCCGCAGTTCGGCGAAAGTGTAGTTCCCGGCGGGGGGCAAGCTGCTGACCGCGGACGCCCCAATGCGTTCCGAATGGCGGGCAAGCTGGATCGCATCCGGCAGACGCGCCGCGCCCACATGAACGATCACGAGCTTGCCCTTCGGCGAGCCCTTGACGGCCGCCTCGGCAAGGCGTTGTCGCATGGCCACGGGCAGCAGCAGGCCCTCACCGGTTTGCCCGCAGACGTAAACTCCGTGCGACCCGGCTTCGTAGATGTGCGCCAGCAGCCGGCCAAAGACTTCCGGCGCAAATTCTCCGTTCTGATCGAACGGCGTGACGATTGCGGGCAGTACCCCCTGAAAGCGCTCCTTCAGGGACTCACTCGATGGCATCAACATCAAAGTCCTCCGGGCGAAGTATAGGACTTTTCATGTTATATTGGAAATTCGCCCGGGCTCGCATTTATTGAGTGCGCACAGTGTGGCGCCGACCGGAACCTGTCCCGACTTGGTCGGGAGGCCGGCGCGTCCTGACCTGAAGGTCAGTGGTACATCACATCAGCGAAATCAAATCCAAGGAGTTCGCGTCTTGACTGAACACAAACACCCGGAAGCGGCCAGTGGTGACGACCGCCGCCAATATGTGAATTTCGGTTTCTACAAAGTCGAGCCCGCGTGGCGCCGGCTGCCGGCGGAAGAGCGCAAGCGCGGCAAGTGCCAATTCATCGACGTGGTGAAAAGCTACGAAAAGGACGTGATGACCATCGCGTACTCGATGATCGGCATTCGTGGCGATTGCGACTTCATGCTGTGGCGCATTGGCTACGACCTGCTGAAGTTTCAGGAAATGATGGCCAGACTGCTTGAGACCGGCTTGGGGAATTACCTGACGACTCCCTATTCGTTTCTGTCCATGACCAAGCGTTCCGTTTACGTGGACAAGCACACCCACGTCGGACAGGAAGGCACGCGCCTGAAGCTGATTCCCGGACAGTTCCGCTATCTCTTCGTCTACCCCTTTGTGAAAAGCAAAGCGTGGTATCGCCTGACCAAACACGCGCGGCAAGGGATGATGGACGAGCACATTGAGATCGGCCACCGTTACCCCACCGTGCGCTTGAACACCACCTACTCCTTCGGCTTGGATGACCAGGAATTCGTCGTGGCGTTCGAAAGCGATAAGCCCGAACACTTCGTCGACCTGGTCATGGAACTGCGCCACAGCGAGGCCACCAGTTACACCGTGCGCGACACCCCCACGCTCACCTGCGTCCACCGCGAGCTGAATGAAGTGCTGGACCTGCTGGGAGGATGAGATTCATTTTCGATTGCCGATTGTCGATTTTCGATTGCAGACCAGAACGACCGGTTTGCGATTTTGGATCGAATATGTACTCTCCGTGACCTCTGTGCGCTCTGTGGTGAGATCCTTTTTGGATCGCGTCTCCATGACTTCCGCGTTCAATCTTTTCTCAGCAGTGCTACAATGAGCACCCATGGCGGCTAAAACTAAATCTCCCAAGCAACGCTCGACTCCAAAATCGAAAATCCAAAATCCAAAATCCTACACCTCGCCGCAGCGCTTGCAGAAGATCTTCGCGGCGCTCGACACGCTGTTCCCGCACGCCGAATGCGCCCTGCTCCACAAGAACGCTTTCGAGCTTCTCGTCGCCACCATCCTCTCCGCCCAGTGCACCGACGAGCGCGTGAACAAAGTCACGCCGGAACTTTTCCGCAAATACCCCACGCCCCAGGATTACCTAACCTTGCCGCAACAGGAATTGGAGCGGGAGATTCATTCCACCGGGTTCTACCATAACAAGGCGAAAAACATCATCGGCGCCGCCACCAAAATCGTGCACGATTTCGGCGGCAAGGTTCCGCAAACCATGGACGAACTGCTCACCCTGCCCGGCGTCGCGCGGAAGACCGCCAACGTGGTTCTGGGCACCGCCTACGGCATCGCCAGCGGCGTGGTCGTGGATACACACGTCTTCCGCATCGCCCACCGCTTAAAGCTGTCCAACCAAAAGACGCCGGAAAAAGTCGAGCAGGATTTGATGAAACTGGTGCCGCAAAACCGCTGGATTTCGTTCAGTCATCAGGTCATCTGGTTTGGCAGAAAAATCTGCCTTGCCCGCAACCCCCTCTGCGCCGAGTGCCCACTCGCCACCGTGTGCGACTCACCGGATAAGACCGTGTGAAGCTGGAAACTCGAAACTGGAAATTCGAAATTCGAGGTTAGAAACTGGAAACTCGGGCCTTGAATTCGCCCCGAATCCGGAATCCTGAATCCCTCCTCCTAACATCTGACTCCCAACTTCTAGCTTCTGTCTCCTGTCTACCGTCTACCGCTTTTTTGCCCTTTGTCAAAATACTGCTCAAATTGTTAAGTAGGTAAAAATTAATACCGTAAGCTAAAAAAAGTATTGACAACCTTACTGGCTGGATGTCTAATAACCGCGTCCAAGTAGAGGAAGTTCGCCAATACAATTGATTTGAGTAACGAATAGCTAAGCTCTACGCCCATTTCGCGAGGGCAAGACCCCAGGGTTCATTACACGACAAACTACTATTCCGGCCCAGGCCATTCGGCCTGCGCGGGAGCAATGGTGACCACAGACCCGCATGGGATTGCGCTTATGAACTTCAGGGATGCGGCCGGACGCTACACCGCGAACGCCCAAACACGAGCGGTCAGAGGTGTTTCATCTATTGCGCCTGAGGTTGACCCGAACACCCACTCGTTCAAAGTAAAGGAGGCATGCAAATGTCAGTGATTCAAGTCGGGCTCGTCGACAAAACCGGAGAACTTGATGTTAATCTCGTGGAAGCGACAGCCGCCGCACTCAATGTCCAGGTGACGCGCGATCTTCCCCAGTTTTGGCCCGTACAGGCCACGGTCCGGTATTTGCCGGACCCCAACCATATCCCCGTCGGGGTGTGGCCGGTCTTTCTGGTAGCTAGACTTCCTCCGGGTGAGGGCGGAGTCCATCTCGACAACAAGAACCAGCCTTATTCACTCGTTATCGGAACACCGGGCAGCAACGATTGGACGATCGACGCCAGCCATGAGACCATCGAAATGCTGGTCGATCCGGCCGGCAATCGACTGCAAACGTCGCAAGCGATCAAAATCGCCGGCAAGGGCACCGAAGACACGGCCGGTGAATTTGAGTACCTCGTGGAGGCCTGCGACCCCTGCGAGGCGAATCAGTACGCTTACTCCATTCAGGGAATCGCGGTGTCCGACTTCCTCACACCGCATTTTTACGATCCCGTCGTCGCCTCCGGCACGCGGTACAGCTTCGGTGGCAATATCCAGAAGCCACGACAAGTTCTCCCCGGCGGATACATCTCGTACGCCGACCCGCAGACGAATGAAATCCAGCAGATTCTCTTCCTTGGCCCGAAGCCCGTCTATAAGAATCTGGGTCCGGCCACCGGATTGAGCCTGCGGATGTTCGTCGATGGGAAAACGGAGGCGCTGGTGTTCAAAAGTCGCAAGCCCAACCAAGCCTTGGCCAAAAAGTGCAAGGCTCATCGCGCCATCGTTGAGAAGGCCGCGGTTAAACGCGCGAAGTCTTACAAAATTTGATCGATAGCCAACGACGGCCTGGGCGGGGCTTTAGGGTTCATCAGCAGCCCCGCCGAATGGCCATCAAAGAAAGGGGAATGCCATGGCACGCAAAATTGATATCGATGATCTGATTCTCAATTACGATCCGGAGATACCTCCTCGGCGATTCAGAGGTTTAGGGCTGGAGGCCATGACCGCCGCGTTCGAGGAGCGGCTCCCTCGGCCGGTCCCCTGGCCCCGGTCATCGCCAACTGCCACTCCTTTGGACCCACCGCCGGCGGAAACCGATAGTCTGGAGCGCTTCGCCGGGTATGATGCGGTAGTAATGACCTGGACCTCCGCTGAAGCGGCCGCCTTGGCTGCGCTATTTACCCCGAATCATTTGCCCTCGCAGTGGTACGAATATCGCCATGGAGTTGTTACCTATGTTCCACTCGTGACTGGCGCGCGGGCCCCTTTTAATGACAAACAAAAAGATATGGCCCGGTACTACCATAGCCTGGGTCTGTACTTCCCCTGCACAGTCGGCAAGGCGAAGGTATTGCTCTTTAAATCCGGATTGCACCTGGATTACGACGGACCGGCCGTTCCGGTCAAACGCCTGGTCGGCGAGATCGTGCAAGCCATTAAACCCAAAGTGCTGATTACGACCGGGACGGGTGGTGGCATCGGCAAATCCACCGCTCTCGGGGACATCATAATCGCCCCCGTCGTTAAGTTTGATTGCACCACGCAATTCAAGGATGAGAAGTGGGCAACGGCCCCGTACAACTCCTCCCCTCTGCCCGCCGGTGCCCTCGCCGCCATCACCCCCACTTTGCTGAAAGTGAATTCCAGTCAGCTGCCTGGCGCGCCTACGCCCAAGATTTGGAACGGGGCGACGGACGCAATCGTCACTACGGATTTCTTTGGCTTCGATGACTCGACCGACCACTTCAAACTGCAAGGCCTGGGCCGGGTCTGTGATATGGGCGACGCGATGGTCGGGCAGGCGCTCCACGCGGTTCCGGGCATAAAGTGGTACGCCATTCGAAATGCTTCCGACCCACAGATCGCCAATCCCAGCGGAAACATGGAGGCGGCAAACAAGGAAGCGGGCCAGATTTATACCAAGTACGGTCCCTTTACCACAGCGGGAAGCGCCATCGCCACTTGGGCCGTTCTCGAAACGACATTTTCACACTGAACGGACAAAAGGTGGGTGGTGATTTTACTCAAGGACGTTGGATTGGCTAAATCATGGACACCCTTATTCAATCGATTAATTCATTTCTAAATCTCCCAAAACTCGCCGCGTTGACAGTGCCAGGCATGGTGATCGCCATCGCGTTAGTTCTGGTGTTGGGGCCGATACCCTGTCGTGATAGCTCTAAGAGTTGTCCATATTGCTCTGAGACGCTAAGGCCCACTCCGACTAATGCAACCGACGCGAAAAGTAAACTAATTGACAACACCGTGATCACGTCTACAGCTACTTGGCTGAGTGGATCCACTTCTACAACTGGTGGCAGAGGTACACTTCTCGACGAGTTTAAAAAGCTCCTACCAGCCTCTGATCAGATCAGTTTTGATCCGACCTCATTACAGAATTCATGCGGAAATCTGCCTCTATATGTAGTGCCGAACTCGCGCCCCACCAGCGACAAATCAGCCAGCAAGACCAGCGGTGGCAGCAAAATTAAACCTGGAACCCCGCTATATACGGGAGAAATTACAAGGAGCGTCGAGGATGTCCTCTCTATTTCCGACAATTGCTTAGCAAGTCTCACAAAGCTTGACGAGAGCTTGCAGGCACAGATTGCGACGCAACAGGCTATCATCAATCAGGACACGACTGACCTCACTACGCTTTCCGGTTCCCTTGTTACCGCCCAGAATAATGGGAACCAGCTCGTTGAGCGTGATCTGAGCGCAAAGGTAACGGGGAAGAAAGAGGATCTAAAGACATTTCAGGAGTACTCCAAATCGCTCTCGCAGGCGGAGTCTTATGTGGCGACCTTGATAAGCCAGGTGACTGCGACCCGGAACGCCGCATACGCCCAAGCTACTGCAGCGCCGGCGGCACAAGACACCTCAAGCATTGTAACGGATGTTTTTCAGACGATTCAACAGAACTTTCTCAAATTCCTTCTCTTTTCGCTCATTATCGGAGCGATTTTCGATCCCATCCAGCGTGGCCTGTTATCCTTCGTAGGTCCGCGCCGAAATGTTTTCAGCGTCTTCAACAAGGTCTATGGTCAGCAGGGCGATGGCGAAATTAGATATGGTGATCGCCGGCTTCCCCCCTGGACCCATGAGACCGGTGATACGAAGTATCTGCCTGATCTAGATTTGCCAACGAATAAGGCTAAGGCGAGAGAAGAGGAAAAAAAGCAAGACCTAAAGGGTCTACGGTACAGCCCAGCGGATTTTGCCTACCGCAGGAATATGAACATTTACGATCAGAACTACGCCATTGGTGCAGGATACATAACGCAGAGCGAGTTCGACGGAATCTATAATGAGTTCTACACCCAGAGCCAGATTACCACTGGGTTGATTCTGCCGATGCTCATCCTCTCCATCTGTATTGGCGTACGATTTATCTGCTGCGCGACGCATTCTCCCGTTGGCTCGAGTTCATGGTGGCTCCTCGGCGCGGTTGGTGGGGCCATGTATATCGGCCTCTTATTAGGCTGGCTGCTGTCTCATCTTATATCGTTCCTTGGCTCCAGCGCATACGGTAAAGCTGCTAATGCTTTTGGTTTCTCGGAAGGTCATTTGGGCTTGAAAATCTTATTCGCGGCCGTGTTCTTAGTGATCTCCTATTTTGTTTATTGGGCAAATGATGATGTTCTTGGATTCGATGTTCTCCCGATCATTGCCTTGCCTTGCTCTTTGCTTTTACCGCTTTGGATTACAGGACTTGACCGTCTGCACAAGTTCTACTCCGAACTCCAAGCCCGCATTGCAGGTAATATCCTCCGGCTACAGGAAAGCACACAGCAGAAGATGGTTGATCTGATTAATCAAAGCGATTCGCGTGCTTCCTTACAGGACAATCTGGCAATGGCCAAGGAAAACACTGACCAACTTCTTGCGTTCCTTGAACAACTTGAACAATACGACACGGCGGCCACCCCAGGCCAGAGTCCGACCCCGCCGTCGGCCGCACCTTCGGGCAGTCCAGGCGGTAGTCCGGGTCCGACGCCAGGAGAAAGTGCCTGATGGCTCTTTTCATTGTCACTTCGTCCGCTGGGATGCAGCGTATTTACGGGGCAGAGGGCTATCAATTGATTCTAGCAAAGTCACGTGAACTGACAAGTTCCATTCCCGGCGCACAGTTCAATGTTCTGGATGATGTTTTGTCGATGGGGCAGCACTCAGCAGCGAAAGAGAACACACCTTCGTCGCTCAATGCTGCACTAAGCCAGCTTACAGATATGCCTCCTGCGGCGAACAACACTCAGCCCAGCATCTTAATCCTCGGCGATCACCGAATTTTTCCGTACTTCCAAGTACCCAATCCTGTCCAGAACCCCATTGACCCAGATTCCAATGTTTTGACCGACAATCCTTACGGCTCGGGCGATTCGCAGAACCCGAATGACTGGCTCCAACCAGAATTAGTGGTCGGCAGAATCGCCGCCGGAGTTTCAGATTCCGCTCAGGATTTTTGCAAATTGCTCGACGTTCAGATTTCGCTCAGGAAGGCTCGCCCGATCCGCGCAGGCTATGTGGAGTTTACAAGTCGCCAATGGCAAAACACCAGTGCGTTTGTCATGTCCGCGCTGGCCTCCCCGAATCGGGTGTTTGTCTCGCCAGACGATAGAATCGCCGCGCCTAACGCGAGCAATCTGGATTGCAAGTTTCTTTATTGCAATTTGCACGGGTTCCAAAATCAGCCGGCTTGGCAGGGGTTCGATCCGGGGACCGGGTCATACGTGCCCGCCCTCACCCCTGACGCCTTTTCGGCACAATACCTGCAAGGATCGATTGTCTTTAGCGAGGCTTGCTATGGCCTGCAAACGCAAGGGAGGAATACGTCTTCTTCCTGTGCGCTGTCGCTCCTCGCTGCGGGCGCCGCGGTTGTCGGCTCCACCGGTCTGGCCTTCGGATCGTCAACGCCACAGCCCCAGACATTGATCGATGCGGACGCCTTAGCCCGGGGTTTTTTTGACCGGGCACTCCAACCCAACGCCACCCTGGGATCGTGCCTACAGGCTGCGAGGTTGAGTCTGCAACAGTCGGCGCCCACACTTGACGTGTACCTCCAGAAGACTTTGCTCGAGTTTCAACTACTCGGAGATCCTTCCTATGCGATTTGATGCCTCATTCTTAAGATCGGGCAAATTGATCTTGTGTTTGGCGATGTGCGCAACAGCCCTTTCTGCGCGCGGACCGGCCAGCAAAGAACAAGATCGCCGAGCGGCGACGGCTTTGGACCCATGCCGCGAAAACGACTTTGGCAGACCTGTGCTCCTCTATGACGCCAATACGAGAACCGCGAGAATTGTCTTCAAAGACGATGTGAAACGTGATCCGGATGCATATGGGGTATTTCCCTTCGCCGCAGTTCCACTGCCCCAGCCACGATTCCTGTGCGACGGGAGGCCCGCAGTGGTATGGATTGCCAACCGCCGCCTTAAGCAGCTATTTAGTGTCACCACAACTTCTGTCTTCGTGCTTTCGACTGGCCTCCCGGAACTGCGCGGGATGCCCAGTGCAGCAGCCGTCGCGCTGCCAACCGCCGCGGCAGCGGCGGCACCAACCCCCGCCGCCAAGGGTGGTCTTGCCGGACCGACGACGCTAACCACCGACACGGTTGTGGGTTATCTGTTGAACGAGGAGACCTTTGATCGCCCTTTCCAAAAGCTCCGGGACGACGCAGCAACTGTGGCCGAGCAGCATCGGTTTTTGACGACTCTCTTCGACCAGTATAAGGGGACTCTGGATAGACTTACTGGAGTAATCACACCGCTACCGCCACCGCCTGTACCTCCACCGGAGGTCCAAGGCACTGTGACCTTGGGGGGCACTACGACGAACTTTCAGCGGGAAACCGCCTCAATTAACGCAAGCTATTTCCCCACCCCGCCCGGCCACGGCGTTCCTCTCGAACAAGCAGAGTTCGATTTTGATCAACTCACGGGCCAGATTGATAAAACTGTAGTCGACGTCCAGCGAATCAACGCGAAGCTTCAAGCTTACCCGGTTGTCGACGTTCTGGTTAATCTGCGGAGTCAGGTGGATACCTATGAAGATAGCGTTCGATTACTCGACCATGAGTATCAAAACATCAACGCGGCGATCACCATACTGGCAGACTTGAGGCAGATAGCGAGAGAGTATTTGCGGCAGAGGAATGCCGCTGAGATTCGGGTGCTGCTTACCCAGAGATATGCTGGCTCGACCCCGGCGTTGGATGCTCCCACGATTGCCCGTATCGTGGACCTCTATGCCAGCAACAAGGGGAATAGCCCATACATTGATGGGGAGCACAAAGATAGCTTAAGCAAGCGGCTAGATAGACTCCGCCAGGACATGCAGCAGTTTTCCCGGATGACCCGAGAGGAACTGGGCATGCCGTGCGGGGCGGAGGAGTGCGCCGGTTTTCCTGATTGGGGAACAGGAGACCCATTACAAAAAGTACAGATCCCTACTGCTAACGCTAAGCTCGACACGTTGCGCCATGCAATTGTCGATCTCAATTCGGCGGAGGCTGATACGTTTGCCGCAATCAATCGTGTCTACGATACTTATCGAGCACCTCTAATCCCTCTGAACGTTGATCTTCAAAGCAATTCAGGGAACTTGATCGTCTTTTACTCAATCAAGGGAACTGAGCAATTTCAGAGGTATCAGGTTACGAACGAGACCCTGCAGCCTCAGTCGGCGTGTGTACAGGCGCTCTCCGCTGGCAATGGAACTACGCTGGGCACTCCGAATTGCACCACAGCCCCCGGAACGGCACCTCCTGCGGCGACCACAAGCGCGGCGACGGCGGCTCCTACAGCGACCACAACTGCCGTGACGGCGACGGCCGCTCCCGCAACTGCGGCTCCCACAACGGCAGGTCCCGCAACCACTGCCTCGACGACGACACCATCAAGCCCGCCGGCTGATTACTACGGTCATTTTGAGGTCCACCACTTCGTGCGTGGGGCCCTAGTGACTGGCTTGGCTTATGATTCGATAGCGAGTCATTCCTACTCTTGGGTCGCTTGTCCGTCCTCAGCAACTGTACAAGGGGCTTGTACCACGCCAGCATCAACGGCGACGACTCCACCCACCACCTACCAACTCGTCCAATCGAATAGCCCACAAGCTGCGGTGGTAGTGGGTGTGAGTATCTTTTGCCGGAGGGAAGACATGTTTCCGGGAGTAAAGTCAAAGTGGTGGCAGAGATCTGGACCATTCCTGGGTGCCTCTGTCTACCCATTGAACCATTACTTTTTTGGTGCCTCGCTCGAGCCGATCCATGGGTTTAACCTGACTCTTGGCCCGGTTTTTGGATCACAAATGTCCTCACCGGCCCAATATACTGTGGGCGAACAAGTGAGCGCCGCTGCCGCCCCCACCCTTCCAAGCTCGAGCAAATTCCATGCGGGCGCCTTTGTGATGGTGGGGTTCGATACCTCTATCTTCCAAGCAGTCTTCGGGAGCCTCTGGAGTAATGTAACAAGCGTCGGTACTCCTCCGGCTGCTCACTAGCGAGCAGACACGATCAGCTTATTTCTGACCGTGGGATTTTTCCCTGGATTTGCTCTATTGCTGGAAGTACTTACCACATGCCAAACCATCCTTACATTGTAATACCCGGGACCAAGGGAACGGGCCTCGAAAACGTCTACGAGCTGCCGCCAGCGACCAGTGTTACTCCCCCGCGCCCGGCGGAAGCAGGCATCAATCTGCTAAAATTTCGCCGAAGAAAATAACACCGAGGAGGTTACTAAGTGGCGAGCATTAAGGTTCTCTCGATTGATGGGGGCGGGATTCGCGGGATTATTCCGGCGATCATCCTTGGCGAACTGCAAAAACGGCTGGCCAGGAATTTGTATGAGGTCTTTGACCTCATTGCGGGAACGTCGACGGGGGGCATCATCGCGCTGGGAATCGGCACGCGCGGCAACAACGGTCAGCCGTATACGGCGGACGAACTGCTGAACCTTTACGTCCAGAATGGCCCGGCGATTTTTACGAAGAACTTCCTCACGCCGGAGAAAGAGCTGTTATTTCCGAAGTATTCACCCGACGGTCTGGAAAAAGTCCTCGCGGAATTCTTCCAAGCCACGGAGTTCAAGACGGCGCTCACTCCGCTGCTTATTTCCAGCTACGATTTGCAATCCCAGCTTCCCTTCTTCTTTAAGAGCCACCAAATCACCGCCAAGCCTAATTACAATTGGCCCGTGACCGCCATCGCCAGAGCCACCTCGGCCGCGCCCACGTATTTTCCTCCGCTTCACCTTACCCGGGGCGCCGAAGACTATGCGCTGGTGGACGGCGGCGTGTTCGTGAACAATCCGGCCATGGCAGCCTACGCGGAAGCACGACACCTTTATCGCGACTCCGCACGGTTCGTGGTGGTTTCGGTGGGCACGGGCGACCGGCAGGATAGCATCTCGTATGCCCAATCCAAAGATTGGGGACTCCTGGGCTGGGCCCGGCAGATTGTGCCGGTTTTGATGGATAGTGTTTCAGAGTCCGTTGACTATCAAATGAGTCAGATGCCGGGATGCATGTACCATCGCCTTCAGGTTTCTAATTTGCAAGCGGCGGAAAACGAGATGGATGATGTGACCCCCGGAAAATCTCGCCAATCTTCAGCAAACCGCCAACGAGTATGTCGCGGGTCAATCGGCCAATCTGGCCGCAATTTGCGCCGAACTGAGCGAAGGCCGTGGAAGCAATATGCCCGGCGTCGGCCGGAAGTGAATATTGGCCCCCAGGCAGGCTGCGAGGCGACGGTGGGCTGGCGTGTCCGAATGGCAGCCACAACACGAGGTCATTTCATGAGTTTGGGGTGATTCTTTGAAATCCAGCTCTCCACCAAGTCGTAGAACTCTAATGCCTTCGCTAGGATTTCTTTTGCTTCCGTATCGGTGGCCACGTGTGATTGGGTATAGTCGATCTGGTTGCGCTTGCGCCGGCAAGTCTCGAAGTAATCCGTGAGGCTTTTGGCCGACTTTCCGAGCGCGAGGGTGGCGCACTCGAGAGAAAGCTTGTGGTGCCCGATCCGGGCAGTAATTCGATAGCCCGCGCAGGCGATCGCCAAGTTCGCTGCCTGGAGTGCCGCGTTGTAAGCAGTAGCGAACCGGCGATCCGCGGACAGTCCTGCCAAAGCGGCGTCTGTCAGGTCGCGGGCAATCAGCTCCCGCATGTTGTCCAACTCCGGTTTCGAGGTGGTGTGCTTTTGGGCGTCTTTATTTGCTAATAATTGCGTCCAGCTCACGCTCAGTTCCTTTGACAAATTGCTTTGGGCGCCTCAAAACTGCGGTTAAGAAATGGTCGTGCTTTGCAACCTTGCCACGAAATTCTTCCACCGAATACGTTGTGGCATTCAAGTCGCGGCCCAGAGCGCGCTCCACCTTACGGAGCGCTGGGGTCAATTCCGCCAGGCCAGCTTGGCCGATGACCATCAAGTCGATGTCACTGGTGGCGTGTTCCTGCGCCCGAGCCACCGACCCGTAAACGAATGCGCAGTCGATCTTTCGCCCCAAAGACGCCAGGAAGGTCTGAACGGTGGGAATGATCCCGGTGGTCTTTTCCACGATTCCCCGCAACTCTCTGTAAATGGGAGAGCGCTTCTGAGCTCGGAAATAAACCCGGGCACCTTCCCGCCTCTGCTCCAGGATGCCGGTGTCTACGAGCGCAGCAAGCTCGCGCTGTAAACTGGAAGGCCTCGTGCCGAGGAACGCGGCGAGCTCCGAGAGAAACCACCACTTCTCCGGCTGAGTATGCGTCGCAGCAAGAACCCCCTGCCGGGTCTTTGGGAAAAGCGCCCCCAATGTCGCACTGTTACGCATAATGCGTAAATTATTACGCAGATTGCGTAAATAGGCAAGCGCCTAGCCACGGTCAGCGTCTTCTTGACCGTGGGCTTTTTTGTGGATTCGCGAACCCACAGTCAATGCTCGGCTGAGTGTGCGACTTGCGGCGGCTCAAGCCAGCCCATTCCTAATCAAAACCAAAATGATCGGCCGGGAATTGCCGCAGGAGTTTTCTGCGAAAAAACGCGTCGCGGGTGATTTTCTTGATTTTCCGGTAGTAGGCCGCGCGAGCCTTCTCCACATCCTCCCCAGCCTCAGCCGCCCTACTCAGGTTAAAGTACAGTTCGGCGAACAGGGCGGCCAGAACGTGCTCGGCGTGATGAGCGGAGGCGCCGAGGGCCACCATCTTTTCGAAAGCGGCCCGCACCGGGGGATCCGCTTCAATCTGGCCTTTGGCGGCGGCGTGCATGGTGACGTGGGCCAGCGGACTTACCACGTTACCGTTCACCTCGATTTCGTAAGGCTGGCCGTCGCGCAAGTCGGCGAACTCCAGGGCGTTGTGAACGTGCTTGAGCTGCATGTGCTCGCCCATCGCGTGCGCTATGGCCTGCTCATCCGGCGAGAGTTCGGCCACTCTCCCGGCCTTGACGGCCTCGTAGACAAGCTTGTTATGCTGGCCCATCAATTGGCGAAGTTTGGTAATTTTGGATTCATCCATTTTGCAATCTTTCTACAGCCACCCCATCTCCCCCAGGCTTTCATGGGCGGGCGACACGTAAACGTAGGCACGTGCCGGGCTCCCGGCGTACCCGGGATAAGTTGCGCCCGGCGGTACCCTCAACGGGCCGGGCTCCCGGCGTTGCCGGGGTAGATTCCGCCCGGCGCTACGCTCGAAATCAGGGCAGCGCGGCATGTTAGGGCACCTCATGATGTCCGGAGGCAAACAAAATATCGCCAAACCGGGCAGGTCCGGACATTTTGGCCTCAAGCGGCCTTAGTAGGGACATTTCGTCCCTTTGCCGCCTCTGTTCGGACATTTTGTCCTTCGTGCCATTCCTTCGCCAAGATGCCCTTATGCTCGACTATTCATGGGCATTCATGGATTGTCCACAATCAAGTCGGCCAAAGTCCCCTTTTTGGATTGTGCGTTGCAAAAATTCTCACAGCAACTTCATTGCATTCGGATCCCAGTGCGCCGCCTTGCCGGTTTCGTAGCTGACGTTCGAGAGCAGGGCGGTGCCGGCGGCTCGGAAGCCGAAGACGGGGTCTTCGACCACGGGCTCGCGGCTGCGGATGGCGTCGATCCAATTCTTGATGTGGTGGTAGTGATCGCTGTAACCGCGGGGCGCCACGTACCGTTCCTCACCGAGCAGCGCTTCGCCGGTCGGATAAGTGACCGGATATTTCTCGTGATAAATTTCCAGCATGCGCTTCTGAATATCCGCGCCAAATGGGCCGACGCGCACTCCGGGCTCCTTCTCCCGCGGAACGCTGCTGAGGCTGACTCCATCACCAACCATGGTCATAGCGCCTTCCGAGCCGGTAAAGACGCACCCTTCACTTTCCGATCCGCCATCGACGAAATTGGTGCGCACGCTGAGGTTGAAGCCTTGCGCGTAGTCGTAGAGTGACACCATCACGTCGGGCACATCGCGGCCGTCATTCCAAAAGCGCAGCCCGCCCGTCGACAGAGCGCGAACCGGTCCCGTGGTGTTGGTGATGAGGTGCACGCCGCTGAATAAGTGGACGAACAAATCGCCCGCCACGCCGCTTCCGTAAGCCTTCCACTTGCGCCACTGGAAGAAGTGTTCGCCGTTGAAGGGAATCTTGGGCGCGGTGCCGAGCCAGCGCGGCCAGTCGCAGGTTTCCGGCGAGGCATCGTAGGGCACCGTGTATTGCCACGCGCCTTGCGCCGAATTGCGGTCGTACCAGACGGTCACCATGTTGAGCTTGCCGATGGCTCCCGAGGCCAGCAGTTCTTGCGCCTTCTTGTAAACAATCGAACTCACCCGCTGGCTGCCGATTTGCATAATCCGGTTCGTCTTGCGCCAAGTGTCAATGATTTTTGGCCCGTCGGAGTAAACGTGAATCATGGGCTTCTCGCAATAAACGTCTTTGCCCGCGTTCATGGCGTCCACCGAGGCCTGCATGTGCCAGTGGTCAGGCGTGCCGATAATGACCGCGTCAATGTCCTTGCGCGCGAGGATCTCGTTGTAGTCGCGTGTGGCTAAGATATCCTTCCCCCACAATTCCTTGGCGTGTTGCAGACACCCGTCGTAACAGTCGGCCGCCGCCACCACCTTGACGCCCGGCATCATTGCCGCCCACTTCGTATCACCCTGCCCTTGCCCGCCCGCTCCAATCAGGGCGATTTGAATGTGATCGTTCGCGGCGATGGGCTTGGCCGGCTCGGCTTCCGGCGCCGCCATCAAATGCGTCTTCGTCGATCCCACAAAGTACGTTCCAGCAATGCTCCCGGTCTTAAGAAAATCCCTGCGATCCATGTTGGCCACTATAACCTCCTGGTTTCTAATGTAGGGGCGAGCGGCGCTCGCCCCAGGGCCGAACGCCGTTCGGCCCTACAATGTGTTGTCCTCTCGGCTCCCCCCGGCTATCGTCTCCGCCACCGGACAAGGGCATTCCGGCAATCGCGCGAACATTGTATTCCAAATTCGGGACTCGGGGCTCGGGATTCGGAATTCGTCACTCGCGCTCCTTCAACGGCCTCACCCAAATATTTCGATAGCGCACCAAGTCGCCATGATCCTGGAGGCGGACTGGGCCGGTCGGGCCGCGGTCGGTGTAGCGCGGGAAAATGCGGTGCCCCGTTTCACCCAGGATGGGGGTGTGGTTGTGGATCACCACGCCGTTCTGAAAAACCGTGATGTAGGCGGGGGTCTCAAGATTTCCGTCCTTAAACCGCGCGGGGTTGAAGATGATGTCATAAACTTGCCATTCGCCGGGGTCGCGGCAGGGGTTCACGAGCGGCGGGTATTGGCCGTAAATCGCTCCCGCCTCGCCGTCGGCATAAATCAGGTTGCGGCTGCTTTCGAAGACCTGAAGCTCGTAAACGCCAAAAAGGAAAACTCCGCTGTTCCCTTGCCACACATTTCCCGGCTTGAGGGGGGTAGGAGTTCTCCACTCGACGTGGAGCTGAATATCGCCAAACTCCTCGCGCGTGTAAATGTCGCCGGTTTTGGGCGCCACCTCCATAAAGCCGTCACGCACCGTCCAGGCAGCGGGACCGCCTTTATCACTTCTCCACTCGGAAAGGTCCTTGCCGTCGAAAAGAATTTCCGCGTCGGAAGGCGGAAGTCCCGCGCGCTCCTGCGTGCTGTACGTTCCCGCCCTGACCTTTACCGGTTGAGGACGTTTGGCGTCGTGGACGTGCCACTTGCCGCCGGGCAGCATGGGCGTGTCCTCATAGCCCATTTGGGACCCGTGTTGCGCGCTCTCGGGCGGACCCAGCAGAAGAATTCCGCCAATGATAAATGCTGCGATAAGAAGGATGAGACAGTTCCAGGTTTTCATCGAATCTCCTCTTGGATGGTTCGTCAACTTGCTCTTGGTGAATCCGGGTTGGCCATGGCCTTCCTCGGAAAGGCGCTAGTGTACGCCCTCCTCACAGATTTTGGAACTTGGGATTTGGATGGCTCTTGCCTGCCCCGTACCGCCTGGAAGGATTGGCAAGGGCTCATCGAAAGGTTGCTGACCCTGCCGACGGGGAGTAAGATGGCCCGCAACGCCCTGAGAAGCAGACCCGAAAGTAAGGGCCTTCAGCGCGCGCAGCAAAGCGAGTCCTCGAAAAGGAGTTCTTATATGAAGCAGAGTTCAGGTTGCGGGATTTTGAGGCCATGCCTCGTATTCATCATGCTTTTGTCTTCCAGCGCAATTTTACGCTCGCAGGATAACGGCCTTGCTCAAAAACCACCGATGGGCTGGAACAGTTGGTACGCCAACTATATGCAGGTGACAGACAGCATGATTCGAGCTCAGGCCGACGCGATGGTCCGGAACGGCATGAAGGCACTCGGCTATGAGTACGTCAACATTGATGACGGCTGGGCGGGCGAGCGCGACGCCCAGGGGGTGATCCATGGGGAGAAGAACTTTCCCGATATGAAGGCGCTGGCCGACTACGTCCACAGCAAAGGCCTGAAGTTTGGACTGTATTCATCACCGGGGCCCCTGACGTGCGGGCACCGCGAAGGCAGCTACGGCCATGAAGAACAGGATGCGCAGACTTACGCCGCGTGGGGAGTGGACTTCCTGAAATACGATTGGTGCAGCGCCGGGCAGGTTTACAAGCCGGAGGAAATGCAGGCCGCCTACAAGAAAATGGGAGACGCACTGAAACGCACGGGGCGGCCAATCCTCTACAGCCTGTGCCAGTACGGGCTCCAGAAGGTTTGGACCTGGGCCCCCTCCGTGGGTGGAAACATGTGGCGCACTGCCGGCGACCTGGATTTCAACTACGGCCGCGTATCCCTTGTGGGCTTCCAACAAGATGGCCTGGAACGCTTCGCCGGCCCAGGGCACTGGAACGACCCGGACATGCTGCTGGTCGGCCTGAAGAAGATCAACGAGGACGAGAATCGCACGCAAATGAGCTTGTGGTGCTTGCTGGCTGCCCCCCTGCTGGCGAGCGCCGACCTGACCACGGTATCTCCGGCGTCGCTCGCCATTATGACCAATCCTGAAGTGATTGCGGTGGATCAGGACGCCGCGGGCATTCAAGGCCATCGGGTGTGGGAAGAAGGTCCGCTGGAAGTCTGGGAAAAGCCCCTCGCCGATGGGAGCAGGGCCGTCGGCCTCTTCAACCGCGGGGAAGGCGCCAATCCCGTCACCGTGAACTTCAAAGATGTCGGTATGAAGAAAACCGCCACCATCCGCGACCTCTGGGCCGCCAAAGATCTGGGCACGTTCAAAGCAAGCTATACCGCCAATGTCCCTAGGCACGGCGTGGTGATGGTCAAAATCAAATAGCGCAACCGAATCGACGCAGTCCTGCGTGTGTTAGGTGGGAAGTAGGAGATAACATCCGCGAAAGATTTTTCACGCGATCTGGGTCAAGCCGCGCGCGCTCATCTCGCGGGAGAGTTCCGGAGGAAGGAGGAAGGTCACTTTCTCGTCGATGGCCATGACTTCTTCCACTTGCTCGGCCCCCAACGAACGAAAATAAGCCAGGACTTGTTGAACAAGATATTCCGGCGCGGACGCGCCCGCGGTGATAGCCACGCATTCGACGCCCTCTAACCACGCCGGGTCAATCTCCGTGGCATCATCGATGAGGAAGGCCTTCGCCCCGGCGCCCTCGGCAACTTCGCGCAGGCGGCGGGAATTAGAACTGTTGTCCGAACCCAGAACCAGAACGAGGTCGGCATCCTCCGCCAGGAGCTTGACCGCTGTCTGCCGGTTCTGGGTGGCGTAACAGATGTCGTCACTGGTGGGGGTAATCAAATTGGGGAATCGGCGGCGAAGGACCTCAATGATGACGTTGGCGTCATCAACGCCCAAGGTGGTTTGGGTGGTCACCGCCACGCGGTCAGGGTCCGGAACCCTTACTTTTTCCGCCTCTTCGATGCTGCCGACCAGTTGAATCTGACCCGGGACTTCCCCCATCGTGCCGATCACTTCGTCGTGGCCGGCGTGCCCAACAAGAATGATCGAGCGGTTTTCATGGGCATAACGAACCGCTTCCATATGAACCTTGGTCACCAACGGACAAGTAGCATCAATGACCTTAAGGTGCTTCGCGGTGGCAGTGGCTCGGACCGTCGGGGAGACGCCGTGGGCGCTGAAAATTGCCACAGCGCCATCCGGGACCTCGTCGAGCTCGTCGATAAAAACCGCTCCCTTGGCGGCCAGGGAACGAATGACATACTTGTTGTGGACAATTTCCTTGCGAACATACACCGGAGAGCCATAGAGCTGCAGCGCCATGTTAACGACATCGATTGCGCGGTCGACACCCGCGCAGAACCCTCGCGGTTTTGCTAGCACTACTCTTTTGATTGGCATGTCACTCTCCCGGCTCAGCCCTCACCCGGGGGAAGAAAACCCCACAGATGATTCTATAGGAATCGGGGGGGCGCGTCAAAATTCGATTATGATATGAAGGATCGGGGCTTTACCGGGAAAGCGAATCGGGCGCCCAAACTCTATGAAGGTCATATCCATCAACGTCGCCTTGCCGCACGCTGTGAGCGTGCACGGGAAGCAGATTGAAACCGGGATATTCAAAATCCCTGTCTCCGGGCCGATCGCGGCCCACAAGCTGAACCTGCAAGGGGACGGGCAGGCGGACCTCTCCGTCCATGGCGGCCCCGACAAGGCGATTTATCTCTATTCCTGGGATCACATCCTGCACTGGAAGAAAGCGTTGCAGCGCGATGATCTGGGGCCAGGATCGTTCGGTGAGAATTTGACCGTGGAAGGACTCGGTGAAAACGAAGTCGCCATTGGTGATGAATTCGCGATCGGAACGGCGCGCTTCGTGGTGACCCAACCACGTCTCCCCTGCTTCAAGCTGGCGCTGGCATTGGAGACACCGAGTATTACCAAGACATTTTTGGAAAGTGGCCGTACCGGCTTCTATCTTCGCGTGCTTCAGGAAGGCACCCTCCAGGCAGGAGATCCGATTTATCCCCTTCCCTCTCGTGAACCCGTGAGAATAACGATTGCCGAATTCGTGGAGCTTTATCGCCTCAAGCGCGCTACCCGGGATCAAATCAGAAAAATCCTCAGCCTCGCGGCCCTCCCCGAGGACTGGAAAAGCTGGCTCACATCGAAAGGCGAGATTAGAGGTTAGAAGCCAGGAGTCAGAAGTCAGGAGTAAGAATCGAAACTCGTTGCCAAGCGCGCGATTTTCGAGTTTCGGTCATCCTAGCTTCTGCCTTCTACGTCACGATATCTTCGCCGCCATCCACGCGGATGACATTTCCCGTCAGCCAGTGGGTTTTGTCGGTCATCAGGGCAGTAATAGCCTGGGCAACATCCTCAGGAGTGGTCAGCCGCCCACCGGGGTTGCGCAGCCGCGCGAACTCGGCGAGCTTTTCGATTCCGGGAATCTTGCTGGAACCGGGCGTGATGGTGACCCCGGCCTGAATGGCGTTGGCGGTAATCCCAAAGGGCATGAGTTCGTAGGCAAGCTGGCGAATGTGCGATTCCATGACCGCCTTGGCGGCCGAAACCGCGCCATAATTAGGAATCACACTGTGCCCGCCGGCGCTGGTCATGGCATAAATGCGGCTTCCATGGCCGAGCATTTTTCTGCGGAAAAGATCCTGCACCCAGTAGACCAAGTTGTTCCCCATCACATCCACGGTCATGTCCATCTGCTGCTGCGTTAATTCCTCGTCGGAGGATTCCCCCAGATAGGGTTTCAGGGAACCGAACGCCACCGAATGCAGGAAAACCTTGACGAAGTGCTCTCCGCCGGTTTTTTCCCAATGCTCCTGCATCTGGTTCAAAGCCTCAGTCCGTTTGCTGGGGTCGGCAGCATTAATATTGAAGAAGAGGGCATCGCGGCCGGTTTCACGAATGCCCGCGATGACCTGTTCAACCTGAGGCATATTCGAGCGGCGATCAAAATGCACGCCCAGGATATGGAGTCCGCAACGCGCCAACTCCAGGCTGGTGGCGGCGCCGAAACCGCTCGACGAACCCACAATCAAGCCCCACGGAGTGGGGCTTACACTTTCTGTCATAACCAGAGCTTCTCCGCTTAGTGGTTTCTGAAGAACCGTGACCAGCGACAGGCAATTGCCGATGGCCGATTGTCGATCACCGATTTTCGATTTTGCTCAATCGTCCATCGTCAATCGAAAATCGGCATCCAACTGGTCACTTGCCGCTGTTCTTAAAATCCTGCTCGACCTGCGTGATAAGGCCAGGGACCATGCCACGCAGAGCTTGGGCGCAAGAGGCATTCAACGCACTGGCGACGCCCTCGACGCCGCGCTCCTGAAGAGGTGTTTCCAGGCGCTGTTCGCCCGACCACACGAGTTTATGATCGCTGCCTCGCACCAGCGCGAGCGTCATGGCCAGGCGGACCTTGACGCCTCCACCGGAATCGACTTCCTCAAAGCTGGTGACGCTTCCCCCCAGCGTGTAGTCCACGCGCTCGCGAGCGGGAAGCATCTTCACCTGTGCAAAGACCCCGCTGGAATCCAACCATTGGGCGGTGAACTCCGAGAGCAGCGAGGCAGGGGCCGCACCCCAGCGTTGATGCTGATAGAAGTTCATCTGGGTCGGGGACACATAATAAGCGATGCGATCATCGCGCAGGACTTCCGGGGCGCGGAAGTGTTCTACGCCCAGAATGTAGTTCGTCCTGATATCGGTGGGCGCGGGGGCGGCCGGCACTTGCAAAGTGTAGTAGGAGGTTTTGGGAACGCTACCGCACCCCGCGGCGAAGGCGGTCACCAGGAGTCCGAGAACCGCACTCGCTCGGGCTGGAACGTTAGATTTCCACACGTTCAATGAGGATTCGACGGTTGTCACGGCCTTGATGCTCCATTCGGATTTTGACGCAAGGTAGGGGTGCATTATCCCCAAGCTTCTCGCCCCATTCAACAAGAACTGTCGCCGCCTGGCTTGATAAGTCTTCCAGCCCCAGGGTGGCAAGGTCGCGGGCGCCTTCGATCCGGTATAAGTCCGCGTGATAGACCCTGCCGGGGGCACCGTATTCATGCACTAATGTGAATGAAGGGCTGGTAACCTCATCTTCGCTCGCCGCGCCCAGGCCGGCGACAATCCCCTTCACCAGTGTGGTTTTGCCCGAGCCCAGATCACCTTGCAGCAGCACCAGGCAAGGCGGCTGGAGATGCACCGCGATTTCCCGCCCCAAGAGTACGGTTTCCTCCGGCGAATGCGTCACACGCTCAGCTACCCATTGCCGATTGCCGATTGTCGATTGACGATTGACCATTGACGATTATTGCATTCTCGATTGACGATTGAGAACAAGGAATTCTTCTCTGCTTTCAATCGACAATCCCCAATCGGCAATCGACAATCATCAATCGGCAATGGCCTTATAAGCTTGCGGGATCTTCTCCAGAAGATCCCCTGCCAACATGGAATGCTGTCCCTGCTGTGCGGCGGCGAGGTCGCCCGCCAGACCATGCAAGTATACCGCAGCCGTGGCCACTTCGCCCACTGGATGATCAGGAAATTGTGCCAAGAGGCCCGCCAGCAAGCCGGTCAAAACATCACCCGTCCCGCCCGTGGCCATTCCGGGATTGCCCGTGGGATTGACCTCCACCTGTCCGTCCGGGGAGGCAATTAAGGTTCGAAATCCCTTCAGCACCAGGGTGACGCGAAATAGTTGCGAGAATTCGCGCGCCACTGCCACGCGTTGACCTTGGATTCCCGCAGTGGTCCTCCCCGTCAAGCGCGCCATCTCGCCAGGGTGAGGCGTAAAGACCATCGCGCCGGCGGGCCGGACGTCTTGGCGAAAAAATTCCATGTGGCCCGCAAAGGCATTCAGGCCATCCGCATCCAGCACTAAGGGCAGCGAATATTTATTCACCACGGCTCGCACCAACTCCGCAGTTTCGGGGTGTGCGCCGATCCCTGGCCCCACAGCTAGTACGGTTTTCCCCGCCACGAGCTTGTCCAAACGTTGCTCCTCCAGGGCGCGAAAGGAAATGGCGCCGTCCTCCGTTTCGGGCAGCGCTTCCGTCATGAACTCCATGCCCAAGGTTGCGACGATGGGCAGCGCGCTCTTGGCGGTCGCCACCGTTACCAACCCCGCACCCGCCCGCAAGGCGGCTCGCGCGGCCATGGCGGCGGCGCCCGTCTTGCCCATCGAACCCGCCAGGATCAACACATGCCCGAAATTGCCCTTGTTCGCATCCGGCTTCCTTGGCTTGCCGATCCACGCCACGTCCTGCCGGTCGGCATAATTCAGGGAGAGACTGGGGTCACTTGCCAGGGCTTCGGGGGGAGTCCCAATCTGCTTCACCACCCACTCGCCCACGCGCTCGCAGGCCGGAGGAAACACATGGGCAAACTTGGGGGCCGTGAAGGTGACCGAGAAGTCTGCGCGCAGGTGCTCACCGATGAGTTCGCCGGAGTCCGCCGAAATTCCTGTGGGCAAATCAACCGCCAACACCTGGGCGGCGGGGAATCGCGTATTGATGTCACGTACAACTTCCAGCAGAAATCCTTCCAATGGTTTCGACAGCCCGGTCCCCAGCAAAGCATCTACAAACAGGGTCGTGTTCGTGAGAGAGGTGGCCACGGCTTCCCACGTCACGGGGCCCCCGACGATATCCGGCGGGCCGGAGGGGAGAAGCCGCGCATAATTTGCCGCGGCGTCTCCGCGCAAATCCGTGGGGGAGACAAAGAGAAGCACGCGCGGGCGGAGTCCCTGCTCGCGGAGCAAGCGCGCCACCACCAGGCCATCGCCACCGTTATTACCTTTCCCGCACAGGATCACCATGCGCTGCTGCGCGAGAGGCGCCAGGCGCGCCATGAGAAATTCCACCACGCCGCGCCCGGCGTTCTCCATCAGCGTAAGGCTGGGAACGCCATAGCGCTCCGTGGTCAAACGGTCAATCCGTTGCATTTCTGAGGCAGTGAGAATTTTCATGTTGAGAATCGCTGACAGCCAACAGCTAACAGTTTTGCCTCGCTGTCGGCTGTGAGCTTCTTTACAGCATCCACCCCCCGCTCACATTAAGCACCTGGCCGGTGATGAAGGAGGCCTCTTCCGAGGCAAAGAATTTCACCGCTTCGCCAATGTCGCGGCCGGTGGCGGGCCGGCCCACGGGAAAGCGCGCATCAGTCAGCCGCTGTGCTTCCTCCAAGGATAACTCTTTTTCGTCGATCACAGGCGGGTTCACCACGTTGGCCGTGATTCCATTGCGCGCCTCCTCCAGCGCCACCGAGCGCGTAAAGGCCACAAGGCCGGCTTTGGCAGCGGAATAGGCGGAGATTTTCGCCTGCCCAAACGCCCGCTCCGCGCCCACCGCGCCCAAGTTTATGAGGCGTCCCCAGTGCTGCCGGCGCATTATGGGCAAGGCGAACTTGGTGGTGTAGAAAACGCTGAAGAGGTTCGACGCCACGATAGCGCTCCATCCTTCCACTGTCGATTCCAACACCGGCTTCCAATCAAAGTCGCCAACGTTGTTGACCAGAACGTCCAATCGGCCGAATTGTTTGGCGACGGCCTCCATTAATTCCTTGACCCGCGCGGGATCCGTCACATCCGTGGCGAAAGCCAGGCCTTCTGCGCCCACCGCCCGCAAATCTGACAAAACCTTCTGAGCTCCCAACTTATTGGTGCGGAAGGACACCGCCACACGCAGGCCGGCGCGCCCTAGCGCCAAGGCGATTTCCTTGCCGATTCCCCGCGAGGCTCCAGTAACTAGGGCAACGCGATTGCGGAGAGCCACTCCTCAACTCCTTGATGCAGGGATGAATGCCAAAGTCTACCGAACTTCTGCCGATGTAGCAACGGCTGAGTGAAGCCGGAAGTGGATCGATTGAATTTTGTAGCGGCGGCCTCTGCGCAGGCTTGGCCGAATTACGGTCCGGCAACCGGCGGCTGACCTGCGGCTTTGCCGCTTGCTGTGCGGAAAGGCTTCACCTTTCCCTCGAGTTTCTATATTTTGAGGCGCAGGGTTCGTTCCCCAAGGCTCGAACAGTGACAAGAAGCCCGACGCTTTCAGCAAAATATGCGTGCTTCCGTATGAAATGTCGTTCCATTGTGCAGAAATGCCGCCTTTCTCCTTGGGCAAATTGTCATCTTTTTGTTTGTTTTCATATACATTCCGGCTTCCAACGTCATTTATTAACATCTTTTTTTCAGGCCCCCCAACGACACCTTTCCCCCTCCGCCGCGACGATTGAACCTCCCCGGCGCCGGATGATTTGTCCTGCGTTCTCCGCGTCCGTCTGGGCATTCGTCCTTTCCTCCCGGCCGACCCGCTGGGGGCGCCGCGTTCCGCAACCGTCCCTCCCCTCCCAGCTTAATCCCGAGCCCAGGTGTCTTGTCAAGAGAATTCTGGGCCGTTTTCCTGCCGGTAGGAAAAAATTTTACAAATGGGCTTCAAATTTTCCTACCGGTAGGAAACCCTGAGTTGCGGGTCTCCGATATTCAACTCTCTTAGCGCGGCCTAACCCAGGCCGGCGCCCCGTGAAAAATGTGAAAACACCACGCGGCGGTCGGAATTTATCCCGCAGAGGCGGGGACCGCCCTGCGGCGATCGGAGATCGCCGCTACAGATCGGCGGGCGGAGACCACGGCTGTGCAAATTAGCGAGCCATCCTGGCGATTGATGGGGCTTCGCCGCAGGGCGCTCTTCGGGAACCGGATCGTAATTTGGACAAACCTGGCCTCTGCGCGCCGCTACAGCAAACTCACCCACTGCCCGGAGGGACTTACCATCCCCGTGCCAAGAGCAAAGTCATGTCATCCTGAAGTTCCGGGCTCCCCGTCCATTCGTCCACGCTCCGGTAGATTTCCGTCACCAGAACTTCCGGCGAAGCATTCAGCATACGCCGCGTCACCTCGATGAGGCGGGATTCCCCAAACTCCTCTCCGTAAGTATTCTCCGGCTCGGTGATGCCATCCGTATAGGCCAGCAAAAGATCATGAGGTTCCAGACGGATTTCGCCCACCTCGTACATGACGGAAGGAAACAATCCCACCACCGTCCCCCCGGTGCGGAGGCGCTCAATCTTGCCGTCCCGGAAGAGGATCGGCGCCAGATGCCCGGCGTTGGTGTAAGAGAGATTACGGGTTCGGGCGTCGTAGACTGCGAAGAAAAATGTCACATATTTTTCCAGCGGCGTATTCGCATAGATCTGGCGATTCAATCGATCGACGACGCGGGCAGTCGAAAACTGGGCGGGGGTTGAACTTATACCGCCCGCGGAGCCATTGTAAAACTGCGCACGGAGGGCCGATTGAATTCCGGCCATCAATAGCGCCGCCGAGATTCCCTTGCCGCTCACATCCCCCAGGACCAGCCCCACTCGATTTTCATCCAATTTCAAGAAGTCGTAGTAATCGCCGCTCACCGAGCGCGCGGCCTTGCAAACGCCGTAAAGATCCAGGCCTGGCACTCTCGGCACCGACTGGGGGAAGAGTTGGCGTTGCACTTCTCGCGCAATATCCAGCTCGCTCTGCAACCGCAAGCGTTCCTGCGATTCCCGCATCAATCGCTCCACCGAGGCCGTCATGCCGTCAAAAGCTTCGCCCAGGGCGGTCAACTGGTCTTGGGGAGGAAAGTGCGTCCGATAGGAAAAATCCCCCGCCTTAACCCGCTCCGTGGCATCGTAAAGGGTATCCACGGTGCGCGTCATCGAGCGCGTCATGCGGACGCCGATTATCAGCGTTACGCCTTCGATGATCAGAAAGACGATGGCCACCCCCTTAAAGGCAAGAACATAGAGTGCCGAATATTCGCCGGCCGTGGCCAGCAACTGACTGTTCAGCGCGGCAATGCGGGATGACACAATGACAAATGCGGGGGCGCCGGCTTTCTCCTCTTTGTCCCCGGCCCAAATAATCGGGTCGAGCGAGGAGGCGCCAAAGACTTCAAAATCGAAGGGATTTGCAGGCTCCGGGAGCTTTACGGTCTTCGAGTAAATCGCGTTGGTCTGGACATAGGTCGCCTCGGGCGTTTCCACGCGGAGATGGATCCCCTCGGGGGTTTCCCCGGGGATCTTTGCATCAATCGGTGGCCGGGGCACCACCTGCTTGGTTATGACCACATCCACCGGGCCAATTCCATCCCCCACCAAATCCAACAGTTCCGGAGTGAAGGGCTGCGAGAGCACAAGGGTCAAATCACCAGCCGGGGTCCGGGTCCGTTCTACGGAGCGCAAGGCAATTTGGCCATGGTCGTCAATGATATTCGCGTATTCCTCACCTTTCACCCAGCTCGGTACGGTGGCGGGATTTTCCGCGGGCTTCCCGTCCAGGAGGAAGGAGCGCGTCACGTCCCCCAAGTGCAGGGTAATAACCAGTCCCGGGTAGCTCTTCGTGTGGTCGATCATCTCCGTGACGTAGAAGTTTCGAATCCTTTCCAGCAAGGCAGGCGGCGATTTTTCCCCGCCGTAGCGGGCCTCGTGGAGCACGACGCGGTTAACTTGCTCAATTCTGTCAAAGCGGTCGCGGAGCCTCAGGATCACCAGAAAGGCCGCAAATTGGCCATTAATGATGAAAGCTCCCAAAAAGACCAGCAAGAGGATGAGGGAAATAGGGACGACGCCAATGAGAATATATGCCACCACTAAACGCCGTTGGAGTCGCCAGAGCAAACGAGTTCGGATGAACCGCAAGAAGCGGATCAGGTAGTAGACGCCGGAAATCAGGGCGCAAATCCAGAAAACGAACCAGAGAAGTCCGGGGACGCCGCCCGAGCCGCGGGTGAAGCGGTCCGCAACCCACAGGGCGGCGCCGTAGGCCAAGATCCACGCCGTAAATCGCGCAAAACGGCGCGTCCGGTATTCTTGGAGTAGGAGTTCGAAACCTTTCGTGAGCATACCTTTAGTTCTGGACACGGGACTCGGGACACGGGTTTCGGGGCAAAAGGAAATTATGAATTCTCAATTATAAATTATGAATACTGAACATCTCGAATTTCAATTGCGCCAGCGTTAGTCCGGGAGGCCTTGCATTCATAATTCAGAATTCATAATTTATAATTTGTTAATTCCATACCTGTGTCCCGAATCCCGAGTCCCGACCCCCTAACCCCGATTCCCGTCCTTCTTCCTCTCCGCAATCTGTAGCAGACTGTGCCGGCGGCTATAGCTGAAGTAGACGACCAGCCCGATGGCCATCCACACGAACAAACGAATCCAGGTATCGTGCGGCAAGCCCAACATCTGTCCCCCGCAAACCACGATGCCCAGCGGACCGACCAACCACACCAAAGGTGTGCGGAAGGGGCGGCGAATGTCGGGGCGGCGCTTGCGCATTACCATCACGGAGGCGCAGACAATCACGAACGCCAGCAAGGTTCCGATGCTTACCAGTTCCCCCACCACCCGCAGGGGCAACAAGCCACCGGCCACCGCCACGCAAGCGCCGGTCAGGGCCGTGCTGATGTAAGGGGTGCGGAAGCGGGCATGAATGCGGCCAAAGGCCTTGGGGAGAAGGCCGTCGTGCGCCATGGAATAGAACACTCGCGTTTGACCCAGCATCATCACCAGGATGACCGCCGTGGTGCCAAGCAGCGCGCCGATCTTGACGATGGGCGAAAGCCACACACGGGCCGGGGTGGAGTCAATGGCTATCGCCAGCGGATCCGCCACATTGAGGTGCGGGTAGGGCTGCAACCCCGTCAACACCATGACCACCGCAATGTAAAGAACCGTGCAAATCCCCAATGACCCCAGGATGCCAATCGGCATATCGCGTTCGGGGTTTCGAGCTTCCTGCGCCGCCGTGGAGACAGCGTCAAACCCAATGTAGGCAAAGAAAATTATTCCCGCCCCGCGCAGCACCCCCGAGAAGCCGAACTCGCCGAAGACTCCCTGGTTAGGCGGCAAAAAGGGATGCCAGTACGCCCGATTTACATAGAGAGCGCCGACAAGGATGAACAGCACGACCACGCCCACTTTCACCATTACGATGAAGTTGTTGAAATTTGCCGATTCGCGGATGCCGATGATGAGCAGCGTCGTAATCAGCACAATAATGAAGGCGGCGGGAAGATTGAAAACAGGGCGGACCGTGGTGCCGCCGGCAAGTTGCATGGGCTGTTCCCAGGGACTCTTGCTCAGTTCCGCCGGGAAGGGAATGTGCAGGGTCCTTTGCAGGAAGGAAACAAAGTAACCCGACCAGCCTATGGAAACCGTGGTGGCGCCCACCGCATACTCGAGGATCAAGTCCCAGCCGATGATCCAAGCGAGGAATTCCCCGATGGTGGCATAGGAATAGGTGTAGGCGCTTCCCGCCACGGGAATCATGGCGGCAAACTCGGCGTAGCAGAGCCCCGCGAATGCGCACCCCACACCAGAGAGAATCACCGACAGCACCAGCGCCGGGCCTGTATGCTGGGCGGCCACGCCGCTAAGAACGAAGATACCGGCGCCTACGATCGCGCCAATGCCCAGCGACATCAACGCCAGCGGGCCTAGGGTGCGCCGCAAGCCATGTTCAGATTCCGATGCCTCCGCGCGCAAGAGTTCAAGACTTTTTTTCAGCCACAAACCCGGCATGCTGCCTCCAGTGAGGGAATTGACGATTTTCGATTTTAGTCATCAATCGCCGATCGAAAATCGGCAATTTTCATCCTGCGTCTCCGCCAGAAATAATAGACCGGAATGCCGATGGCGACGATACTCAAACCGGCAAAACTCCGCAACATTTTGTGAGTCAGCAAAGCCAACTCCACAAACGAGGCGAACCCCATGTACAGCAGAGGAAGGACAGGGTAACCCCAAGCCCGATAAGGCCGCGGCGCCTCCGGGCGCGTCCGCCGCAACCGGAAGATGCCCGCGATGGTTAGAATATAAAAAAGGACGACGGCGAAAATCACATATTCCAGCAGTTCGTTGTAACTGCCCGTGAGGGTCAGGATAGCCGCCCAAACCGCCTGAACCAGTAGCGAAATCGCCGGCGTGTGATATTTGGAATGGACCTTTCCTACCGAGGAAAAGAAGAGGCCGTGCTTCGCCATGGCGTAATAAACTCGCGCGCCCGTCAGGATCAATCCGTTGGCGCAACCGAAGGTGGAAACCATGATGGCGGCGGCCATCAGTCCCGCGCCCCGCCCCCCCAGCATGGCCTGAACCGCAGCAGTCGCCACGCGGTCCTCCGCCGCGTATTTGATCCCCTGCTGCAGCAACCCTCCCTGGGGCACTCCGTAAAACGGCAGAGCGCGGTAATACGCCCAATTGCAAGCAAAATAGATGACGCAGACCGTGGTCGTGCCCATAAAAAGCGCCAGGGGAAGGTTGCGTTTGGGATTGATCACTTCACTGCCGGTGAAGGTGACGTTGTTCCACGCATCGGAGGAAAATAAGGGGCCGACAAGCGCCACAGAAAGCAGCGTCAACGTGGCCATATCCCAGTGCGCGCCCTGCCAGAACCCCTGCGTAGAAGAGGCCGGTACCGGATGTCCAAAAGCCCACCAAATCCCCAGCACCACCACTCCCAGAAGGGCTGCGACCTTTAAAACCGTGAAGACGTTTTGAACGCCCGCGCCTACCCGTAACCCGAAAATGTTCAGCACACTCAGGAAAAACACCACAAGAATGGCTACCAGTTGTTGTGATGAAACCGTAAGGGCAATGGGGTGGCCGAAGACACCAAACTTCCCGAGGTTAAGTAGAATAGTTTTGGCCGAAACCCAAGGAGCAAACACGCCCAGAAATTTTCCGAAAGCCACCGCCACAGCGGCCACCGTTCCGGTTTGAATCACAAGGAAAAGCGTCCAGCCGTAAAGGAAACCAAAAAGCGGGCCAAAGGCTTCGCGCAGGTAGACATACTGGCCACCGGCCTTCGGCATCATGCCCGCCAGTTCACCATAGCTGACGGCTGCGATGACAGTCATCAATCCACTGATGATCCAAGTGAGAAAAAACAAGCCCGGTGACTGAACCTGGCGGCTGACATCAGCCGCTACAATAAATACCCCCGAGCCAATCATTGAGCCCATGACCAGGGTGGTGGAATCAAACAGGCCGAGGCTCTTGACCAGCCCGGAGAATTGCGGATGGGTAGTCGGAGATGAAGTTGACAAAATATTCCTTCTAGCTGGGGCCGAACAGCCTTGGCCCGGGATCCAGAGGGAATCCGAGTCGCTCCCCACTTCTCGAAGGCCCCATCCCTAACCTTCAACCCCGGATTTCGCCGCCAAAATCTTTAGAAACTCTTCCGCGCGTTCGGTGATGTCCGGTGCACCCACTAAGCCTCTAATGACCGCTACCGAATCCGCCCCGGCTTCGATCGCCGCGCGCGCGTTTTCCAGGGTTATTCCTCCGATGGCGACCAGCGGCTTGCGCGTGGCCTTCCGCGCTTCACTGAGACCCCCAAGGCCCACCACCTCCTCCGGATTCTCCTTGCTAGCGGTTGGAAAGATGGGGCCAAAGGCAACGTAATCCGCCGCGGAACGGTCGGCTTCCCTAACCTGCTCCAGAATGTGGGTGGAATAACCTATCATTTTGCCGGGACCGACAAGGGCGCGGACGTACTCCACCGGCAGGTCATCCTGGCCCACATGCACTCCATCGGCGTCCACAGCGCGGGCGATGTCAGCACGGTCGTTGACGATGAAGATTCCTCCCCCTTTGCGCACACATTCGGCCACCCGTTGCGCGCTCTCGTAGAGTTCGCCGGAAGAGGCGTGCTTATCTCGAAGTTGAATAAGCCGGACGCCCGCCGCCAGAAGCGCCGCCGCCACCTCGACGGAAGGACGGCCGCCACCCTGAGCAGGGTCAATTATGGCATAGAGGCGTGGGATTAGAACAGCATCGGGTGATCGGGTCATTGAGTCGTCGGGTCATCGAACCATTGTAAAAGCAATCCACTGACTCACTAAATCAGTGATTCATTGCTCCCTTCGCGCCTCTGCGGTTTATTGATTGTCACCATTGCGGGCATACCGGCTCAAGAAATGGGTGTCGAAATTCCCCGCCTGGAAGTCCGGGTCGGCCATGATCTTTTGGTGAACAGGGACAGAAGTGGAAATGCCCTCGATAATGAACATTTCAAGAGCCCTGCTCATGCGGCGGATGGCCTCCTGGCGGTCTTTGCCGTGGACGACGAGCTTGGCGATGAGGGAATCGTAATAAGGCGGGATCACCGACTCTGCATAGGCAGCCGTATCAACCCGCACGCCGGTTCCACCGGGTTCGTGGAAGACGGTCACCTTCCCCGCTGAGGGGGCAAAGGTCTGCGGATTCTCGGCGCAGATGCGGCACTCGATGGCATGCCCCCGCAGTCCAATGGTTTCGCCCTCGAAAGGCACATGTCCACCCGCCGCAATCAGAATCTGATACTTCACCAGGTCCAACCCTGTCACCATTTCCGTTACCGGGTGCTCCACCTGAATACGCGTGTTCATTTCCAGAAAGTAGAGATTCCGCTTCTCATCCATCAGCAACTCAACCGTGCCCGCGCTCGTGTATCCTATCTCCTGGAGCGCCTGGATGATTTGACGGCCGACGCGCAGGCGCGTCTCCTCATCAATTTGGGTGGAGGGAGATTCTTCTACGAGCTTCTGATGACGGCGCTGAATGGTACACTCGCGCTCGCCTAGGTGGACTACTCTCCCGTGCGGGTCGCCCAGAACTTGAAACTCAATATGCCGGGGAGCGGTAATGTATTTTTCCACATAGACATCGGGGGTTCCAAAAGACGCCGCCGCCTCATTCTGCGCCGTCCGAAAAAGATGGGGGAGGTCGTCCGCCGTGGGCACAATGCGCATTCCCCGGCCTCCGCCACCCGCTGAGGCTTTAACCATAACAGGGTAGCCGATGCACTCCGCTTCCCTCAATGCCGCTTCCTCTGATGAGATCACTTCCGAGCCCGGCAACACCGGAAGGCCCAATTCCTTCATTCTCGCTCTCGCTCGATTCTTGTCGCCCATCAAGCTGATGACTTCAGGGCGGGGGCCGATAAAGGTGAGATTGGAAGCTTCGCAGACGTCGGCAAAATAGGCGCTCTCCGCCAGGAAACCATAGCCGGGGTGAATGGCTTCCGCGCCGGTAATTTCCGCCGCGGAAATAATGCTGGCCACGTTCAAATAACTGTCGGCGCTGCGCGGCGGGCCGATACAGACCGCTTCATCAGCAAAACGCACGTGCAGGGAGTAACGGTCGGCTTCCGAGTACACTGCGACGGTAGGAATCCCCAATTCCTTGCAGGCACAAATCACCCGCAAAGCTATTTCCCCGCGGTTGGCAACCAGGATTTTTTTGAACATGCAGTAAACAACGGATTAAGGATTTAGGATGGATTGAACAAAATCGCCCTAAAACAAATGCCGGGACAATCAGGAATTGATCCGTGGCCTTCGATCCAGGGCCCTAGGTCCTAAATCCAAAATCCTGAATCCTACTTCTTCCGCGCCGGTTCGATAGCAAACAAGGACTGCCCATACTCCACCGGTTGGCCATTTTCAACATAGGCGCGAACAATCTGCCCGGCTACCTCTACTTCCAGTTCGTTCATTAGCTTCATGGCCTCAATGATGCAAATGACTTGACCGACCTGCACGGTGTCACCCACCTTGACAAAAGGTGGTGCGTTGGGAGCGGGCGAGGAGTAGAAGGTCCCCACGATCGGTGATTTCATGATGAAGAGGCCCTCTGTGGAATCGGGGGCCAATTCAGGCTCCCCCGGAGCGGGCGAGGGCGCTGGAGGGGGCGTCGCCACCGGAATCACGGGGGCCGGGGGCTGAACGGCTACAATCGGCGCAGAGCCAGAAACAATGCCATACCCGTTGGTATTTCCGGCGTTCACAGGGTGGGAATTCCCGCGCCGGACGCGAATCTTGACCCCCTGCTGCTCCATTTCAAATTCGGTGATTTCCTTCACCGCCAAGAGGTCCAGCAAATCCTGGATGTCGTCCAGGTTCCAGACCCGCCCGGGATCCGGGGCGTTGCGCGTGGAATTCTTGCCGGGCATTCGTTTACTCCCTGCCGTATGCATTTGCAACCCCCACCCCAAATAGAAACTCCGGTGAAAGTTAGCTTATGACCCAGCGCTCTTTCGATGCCGGGGTAAGGACCTCGGGACCCTCGGGCCCCACGAGCACCGTATCCTCAACGCGGATGCCGCCCAGACCTTTCAAGTAAACCCCCGGCTCCACCGTAACCACCGACCCGGACCTCAGGCACGTGATTTCTCCTTTGCCCAGGCGCGGCCGCTCGTGTATCTCCAGGCCCACCCCGTGGCCAGTGCAATGGGTAAAGTACCGGGCAAGCCCGTGTTTTGCCAGGATGCGGCGTGCCGCAGAATCAATTTCCCCCGCTGGGGTTGTGTCGTGGACGGCCCGGACGCCTCCCGCTTGGGCTTTCAGCACCGCGGAGTAAAGGTTCCGAACACGGCGATTCGGTTCACCTAGAAAAACCGTCCGCGTCATGTCAGCGGCGTAACCTTTAACTATAGCACCGAGGTCGAAGATTACCAACTCACTTTCTTGCAGTGCCTTAGAGGAAGGGCGCGCATGGGGGTGGGCGGAGCGGAGCCCGGAGGCCACAATGGTTTCAAAGGCCGCGCCTTCCGCTCCTTTCTTGCGCATTCGGTACTCGATTTCCCCCGCCAAGTCTTGCTCTATCACACCCGGCCGGACATGGGTCAGCATCTCGGCGAAAACCTCCGCCGTCACTCTTCCGGCGCTGCCAATGGCCTCAATCTCACCACGGTCCTTGACGACGCGAAGTTCCTCAATCAGATCTCCCGCAGGCTTCAACCGAAGACTATGCCCAGCCTCCCGGCGGAGTTGCTCGAACTGCGCGCACGTGAGGTTTGAGGCCTCGAAGGTGGATTCCCGCACCCCATTCTTCCGTAACCAGCTTGCTGCCCCCTGGAGGATTCCCTTCTTTTCTTCGATCACCTCCACGCCTTCAGCCTGCTCCTGCGCCTGGAGAGCATAACGCGGATCGACCCACAAGATTCCTTGCCGCGGGCCCAGCAGTACGATCCCAGCGCTGCCGGTGAATCCTGTCAGGTAACGAACATTTACCAGATGGGTGACCAGAATGAACGGAAGACGGCGGGTTTCCATCAGAGCTCGCAGCCGCTCCTGGCGGGCTCGGAAGGGAGAAGAATATTGTTGTGGGCACATGGATAGAAGCAAAAAGGAGGAGACCGAGGGCTCCTCAAGGTCTCCTCCCTAAGATCAGCAATCGACCCAGTACGCTTGCACGCGGAAAGGCTAGGACGGAAGTATCTTCGGCGAAACGAAGAAGAGCAACTCCTGGTCAGTGTCCGCAGTGGTGTTCGATTTGAACAAATGCCCCAGGAGGGGAATGCTTCCCAGCCAAGGCACATAAGTCGCAGACTTGGTCCGGCTGGTCACCGTAATGCCGCCGAAGACCACGGTGCCACCATCGGGAACCAACACCTTGGTAGTTGCTTGTTGGGTGTTAATTTCTGATCCGATGTTCAGTACCGGCGCGCCCACGGATGCATTGTTGACGCTGATATCCAAAAAGATATTATTGTCATCGGTAACTTGTGGTGTTACCGTTAATTGTAATGTCGCAGCCACATATGAAGTACTAATCGTATTGTTGATTGTGGTCTGAATAGGGACCTGGACGCCTTGCTGGACCGTCCCCTGCACATTGTTCTGCGTCACGATGGTGGGACGGGAAAGGGTCTTCACCTGGTCGCGCGACTCTTGCGCCGAAAGGACCGCATTGATCAAGTAACGCGACGACGCATTGGTAATGGCAATGTTGCCAAACCCGCTGCCGGCTGCGGTACTGATGGTCATCGGGGTACTCGTACCAGTGGATGTCGTGGGTCCCGTGATGTTGGCGCTGGAGCCCGTCGCCAATCCGAACGTCGTGGAACCCGATCCATTGACCCCCGCGCCGGACAGCGCCGAGCCTAGAATGCGGGTAAAGTCAGCGCTCGCCAGCACCACTCGCGCTTCAATGGAAATTTGCTTGGCTTTCTTGTCGAGCTTGGAAACGATGTTCTCAATGATGGGCATCTGCGATTGTACATCGGAAATGATCAGCGTGTTGGAGCGGGCGTCCACGAGCACAGTGCCACGTTTGCTGAGGGCGCCACCGCCCGCCCAGGTTTTGAGCAAGGTTGCGATATCAGCAGCCTTAGCGTAATTGATAGGTTTGAAGACGGTTACCAGTGGGGCTGCGGCCATTCGGGCGTCGGCGAGTTTAGTTTGCCCTTCCTGCTCCGCCGTCAACGTTTCGACTTTCGCAATCCGCAGGACGTTTCCTTCCACCACCTTGCCCAAGCGGTTGTTCTTCAAGACAATGTCCAGGGCTTGGTCCCAAGGCACGGAGTCCAATACTAAAGTGACGCTGCCCGACACATTGGGATCGATGATGATGTTTAGCCCGCTGATTTCATGAATCAGGCGGAAGAAGTCTTTGAGGTCAACATCCTTTAAATTCAGTGAAATGGGCTCGCCCGTGTAGACGGGCTTGGCTTCCCCGGAGGTACCGCTGGGGGTGGCGGGAGGACCTCCTTGCGCTGCCTCGGGCGAAGCATCCTTGCCCACGGTCAACATTTGCGCAGCATGCTCGGCGCGTAGGGCTTCCGGCGTTGAACTGGCCGGAGGCGGAAGCGGAGCCGCCACCGCCTGTTGGGAACTGGCGGTAGCCGGCAATGTGCTCTGAACGTCCGGTTTCACAGCCTCACGGGTCTCCAACCGAGGTGGGGGCGCTGAGGCGGCCGCTATTGAGGCGGGGACGTGAGACGGCGCGACGGCAGCGGTCTCAACGGTATTGCTTTCCCCGGGCTTCGCTTGCGGAACCGGGGCTTGGGTAGCGAGAGGTGCAGACTTCACCGCCGCGCGCGGACGCAGCTCAATGCGAACGCCCGTTGGTGTACTGTGAACATCAAAGGCAGGATTGCCGTTCAAGACTGCCACCACCCGCACAACTGACGGGTCCTTTGCGCGGAATTGCCCGATGCGAACCGACGTCAGAACTGCCGTGTCGGCTGCGTAACTCTTCTGGGGGGAAGCATTCTGCGCATCCTCAATATCGACCACCAAGCGCGCTGGGCTGGGTAACGTCATGACGTGATAGCTGGCGCTCCGGGAAGTGGCGACATCCACAAAAGTCTCGCCGGACTCATGCTTGTCCAGAGTTACCTTGGAGACGAGCAGGGGCCCGCCGGAGTAGGCCGGAGGAGCGGGTTGAGCAGAGGTTTCCTCAGGTACTGCAACCGGAGCAGGGGCAGCCGCGGCACGGGTGGGAAGGCTCTTCCCATAGAGCAACCGCAGTTTTGAGCCGTCCTTCTGGACTACGAAAGGATTGGCTTGCTTCGTGTCCACCTGGATGCGGACGACCGGCTGGCCGGAAGCATCTTTATACGGCAGGAGCTTGTAGCCAGAGAACACCGGGTTCACCCACCGTTGGCTGCGGGCAACGCCCTCTGCTGTGGCGCCCGTGAGGTCGATGAAAAGGGTGTCGGGACTGGCTTGGACGGTTTTATAGGAGTAATTACCGTCCACACGCAGGACCAGTTCCGTGCCCGTGGATCTGGCGGAAAGCGTGACCGACTTCAAGGTCGCCGCCTCCGAGGCCGCCCATGCGCGGCTCCTAGGGGTAGGGATCAGCCACAGCATCAGCCATGTCAACGTCAGCAGAGCAATTGCTTGTCGTCTCATCTTCCTTCTCCCGGAGCCGAGCCCAGTCGTTTCACCACTTCACGAGTCGTCACTCGGCCGCCTTCGTCGAGGACGTTCTCCTTGAAGTAAACTGAGTCCGGCGTGATCTTGCTGACTACGCCGTTATATACCGCTTGGTTCTCATGCAGGAAATAGGCCCTTTTGGTTTCGTTAATGACCACGGCGATCATTTTGTTGTCGGTTTGCTGGCGGACAACACCCTCGAGCGTCAACTGCGAAATAACCAAGCCACGTTCCCCTGGCGGCAAAGCCGTCCCCTCCAGGATGTTTTCTGGGGTCTCGGCGCCGCCTTTAGCGCCGCCAGCCGGAGGAAGCTTGAAAGGATCCCGTTTCCCTGCCCACAAGGAACTGGAAGAGCTTGCTGTCGGGCTCTTGGGTTGGGCGGGGGTCTTGGCAGACTTCACTGGCGCGGTACCTGCCCTATTCTGCCCGGCGGCCTGCCCAGTCTTGGTGCTAGGCGGGGGGTTCTTGGAGGATTGCTGTCCCGCCCAACTCGGCGAGAGTCCCAAACCGAACATGAGAACCGCTAAAAGCAGGAGCCGGGTTGCCTGCATCCCTCGAGTATATTGAAACTTATGCTTAGCCATTGTCCTCATCCTGCTCACTATCGCTTTTTAGTAGGTGGCGCCGCCGCGCTCTGAGACTTGTTGTAATAAGTGGTCAGCACGCAATTTGCCCCGACCGTTTCGCTGGTCGATACCTTGTATGCCCCCATGCCGCCGCCCTCCGGAGGACCAAGAGAGAGGCCCGAAACGCTTACGATCCGTGTTTCACCCGCGAGCCGATTAAAAAAGTTCAGCAAACTGGAATAGGTCCCGTCCAGGCGCACCGTAAAGGGCACTTCGACATAGAATTCCTTCACCACCTGGGGGCTAGGAATAAAGGTCCGGATCTGGGTGCCCGTACCCGCACTGTCGGCAAAGACGGTTTTCATGAACTCATCGGTGGACTGCTCGTCGGGAACAATGGAACGGAGCGTTTCCAATTGGCTTTCATGTTGCTTAATGCGGTTCAGATACTCCGCCTGTGTTTGCCGGACGGCTTCGTTCGTGTCGTTCTGGGCCTTGAGTTTGGCCACTTCTTTTTGCAAACTTTCCCTCTGGTCATTCAAGGGCAAGACCTCGAGATAGAACGTTACCCCCGCCGTGATTACTGCCACCCCCACAAAAATTACTCCCTGAATCGCAGCCGGAAGATCATTGAAGCTCTTGGCCATCTCCTTTACCCTCTCCTACGATCCTCGTTTTAGGCCCCGCTGAACTTGCGCGGGTACACTTGGTTGCCCTACGGGTCCGCCGGGGCCCGCTGGTGCGGCTCCAGCCGCGGGGGTAGTCCCCGCTGTGGGCGATTTAAACAGGCAATTCAGCGTGAACTTGTAACCCAGTCGCTCGTGCTGGTCATCCTCATAGAACTGCTCCAACTGCACGTCATCAAAGGATCCGGAATTCTTCAGGGAGGCCAGAAAAGTCGCCATGGAATCAACCGTGCCCGACTGCCCCTTGAGCTGTAATCGCCCACCCACCGGAGACACCGTATAAAGATAAACATCGTTGGTTTGGTCGACGACATTCCCCAAAGAGCTCATCAATTCGACGGGGCCGACGCGGCCGCTCTTCAACGCATCAATGGTATTGATGCGGCTCAAGAGGGCATCCTCCAGTTGCTTGTATTTCACGTTCTGGGCCTCCACCCCGGCCAGGGCCGCTTGGCGGGTCTTTTCCCGACTCCGGGCCGTTTGGAGATCCGCAATTCGGCCGCTCCAGAACTTCCAGAGCCCGCCGACGATCCCGAAGCAGATAATCAGCGCACCCAAAAACATCACCACCAGAGTGATGATGGGCGCGGGTGGTCCCCCCACTGACGGCATCTTGGAAGGGGGCGGTGCAACTCCCAAAAGATTGATCTTTATCATGGCTAGTCAAAGCTCCTCAAAGCCAGCCCCATTGCAACGCTCATGCGGGGAGCGATTTCGTCCACGTAACCCACATCAAACCTCTTGCCATCGACCACCACCTTCTGGAACGGGTTGATGGCCTCCACGGGAATGTTAAACTCTGCTTTGAGCTGATCCACGAGCCCTTCGATTTTGGCCGTCCCGCCGGAAACATAGATGTGCTGGATGTTCTCGGTCGACGTGGTCTGCCGGAAGAAATCGAAAGTCTTCTGGATTTCCAGCATGAGGATTTCGGTCACCGACCGCAGGTGGGGAAGTTTCTGGTCCTGGGTGACGTTGGCAACCTCCTGCCCTTGCTTGAGCTTTTCCGCATCCTCGAAGCTCAAGTCGAATTCTTTCTGGAGCGTGTCGGTGTACTGGTTCCCACCCACGGAAACATCGCGGGTGAACAGCGGATTGCCACCTCGCCCGATCACGATGTTCATGATGCTGGCGCCGATGTTGAGCAGCGCCGCCATCTGATCGGGAGGTGCGTCATAGTTTACCTCGAAAGCGTTGTAAACTGCGAACCCATCGTAGTCGACCACCGTAGGGATTTTACCGGCTTGGCTCAGGACGTTGGTGTGATTTAGAATCTTCTCGCGCTTTACCGCCACCAACATGACGTCCGTACCGTTCCCCGCCGGGGCCGGGCCCAACGACTGGTAACTCAGGTTCACATCTGTCATGTCAAAGGGAATGTGTTGCTGCGCCTCGTAAGGGATAGCGCTGTATAGTTCCTCATCCGAGTTGGCCCCCACCGTGACGCGCTTGACGATAACCGAGTGGCCGGAGACAGAAGTCGCGACATTCTTGGTTTTGATGCGATTATCCGTAAAGATTTTCTCGATGGCTGAAGATACCGACAGAGCATCCATGATGGCGCCATCCACCACAGTATCCTGGCCCAAAGGCTCAATCCCCAGGTTCACGAGCTCATAAGAGCCGCCCTTCATCCGCAATTCAACCGCCTTGACGGCGCTCGACCCGATATCCAATCCCACCAGGCTTTTGGCTTTTCCTAACCCAAACATTGGCGATGCTCCCTACCGAGCGGTGGCGCGCACCCTGCGAGCTGCTCGCTGCTCGAACTGCGCGCTTTGCTTCTCCATCCAGCGGTCCAAGACGGTCTTCTTGAATTTCCAGCGATTACCGAGTTTGAAAGCTGGGAGCTTTTCTTCGTACACGTACTTATAAAGAGTTTCCCGCGACACTCCAAGATACTCCGACGCTTCCCGGATGTCCATGACTTCTCTTGTCTCTGTCATGCTCGCAACCTTCCGCCGAAATCGTGCCCTTCTACGCTGCCGAATCAAGAAAGTGAAAATGCGTTCCCGACTTCCATGCTTGATGCGCTTATACGATGATCGCATTTTCCTTGTCAAGGATTATTTTGTAAGTTTTGGGTGTTTCTTGGTATTTTGTAGGAACATTTTCTGGTTATTTGAGGCAATTTGTGGATTATGTAGTGTAGCTGTGGAATGACACCACCAGATATGTGCCTTCGAAAATTTTTGTGTTTTAACCGTTTTTCTTCGTGTTTGAGCGGCTTTCAGGGGGTGATTGGTGCCTTGAGGGTCGGCGAAAGAGCGTTTCTTAGGGGTTTCTCGGAATATCAAACCGCTCGCCCTTTTTTCGTTGCAAAACCTCCCGCAAGTTCCCACGTTCCCCCGGCACGCGTGTTGGGAATGCAGGCAGTGTGAACGGCCAGCTCTTACTCAATAGCTAATTCTGGGAGCTGCCGACGCCACTCGCAAGTGTCAGCTCCGAATACGCCATGGTGATTTGAAGGCCAATTTGCTTGTCATGAATGTCAACATTCATGGCGGTGTATGGATTCGGGTGGCCGGGATTTTGTGCCTCCCAGGCAAGCTGCTGAGCCATCTTCAGGCCGTCCAGAACCTGCCGGAGGGTGGCCGCGTCCGTCGGCGTCGTGCAATTGAGTTTCAGGTCCAGATTGACCTTGTCCGTCGCATTAATCGTATAGGTCAGGGAATCCACCTTCTGGAAAACCTGCCCCCAATCCAACTTCAAATTGTTTTGGGTTGATAGCCATCCACCGAACCAATCGGCCACGGCTCCGCCGAAAGCGATTCCCCAAATGGGCGCGTCCTTATCAATGTCGCCCATCAGGCTGCTAAAGCGTGGGTCGGAATTCAAGTTCGGCATCTGCCCTTCGTGCGCCTCTAACACCGTCGTCAAGGACGAGAGCGGCCCGAAAGCCCCGAGGGAATTCTCCAGAATGACTACGCAGGTTCCCGCCACTCCCGCCGTCAAGCAATACGCCTGCTGTCCGGAAATCGGTGTAGGCGTAAGGCCTTGCGCGGCAGCGTGGCTAGCAACCTGCGCCTTGTCAAAATGGCCGGAGGCATAACCGTAAAGATCCATTTCTTTATCGCCAGGCTTCCACCCGATCATCAAGTCGTCGATGTCGTCCTCGTGGATTCCGATCTGGTCCAGTGCCGACTCAAGCTGCTGCAAGCGCGGCCCCAAGAATTTTCCCCGTAAAGTTTGGTAATTCGAGAGCTTGCGTAGCTTGGAGGGGCTGGAACATTCCACGCGCAAGGTCTGGGTAGGGAGCCCGGACATGGCGGTAGTGACAAAATCTTGCCCGACGCCTCTCTGGGGAATCGCCGCCAGCACTATCACCACCAAAAGCCACAGAAGGGTTCGTCTCATATTCACCTCGTAGTTCGGGACTCGGGTCTCGCCCCAAGTAACGTTTAGTCCATTTAAGTACGTTGGATGTCGTTTCAATGTGGCAGGTTTCCTGACCGCAGTCAAGCTTGGGACTCGGGAAGCGTCAAGAATGATACTCGTTGACCGTCGCCCTACTGTCGGGCCGGCAATCCCCTGCCCTCAAATAAGAACGCAGCACAGCCAAAATCTTGCAAATGACGTGCCGCCGCCCAAGCCAAAGGAGTTATCACCAGAATTAATCCTAGTGAGACGCGGGGAATCCATAACGCTTGGGCTTTGGTCTGGGGAATTTTGAATTTACCACCCTCGCCCCCTTGGGGGTGAGGGTCGGAAATTCAAAACACCGTCTCATGAGCCCCGTGACCCGTGACCCTATTCCCGTCACCTGATGCAGCGCTGGAAGAGCTGATTCAGGAGATCGAGGCCCAAATCCATTTCTTCCTGAGTGATGGTGAAGGACGGTGCAATAGTAAAGACATTCTTGTAATACCCCCCCACGTCGAGCACTAACCCGTATTTGCGGCCTCGGGCCTTAAGATCGCCTGTAATCCCTTCGGCAAAAATCCGGTCGGTCAGGTCGCGATCAGGTGTGATGCCATCGGGCTTGCAGACCTCCAGACGCAGGGCGAGGCCCAGGCCATCCACCTGCCCGATAATTCCCGGGTAGTGACTCTGCAATTTGCGCAGGCCGGCGAGGAAATACGCGCCTTTTTCGCTGACCAGCTTTTCGTAGTCTTCCTCCTCCAGCATCTTCAGGGTCTCGAGCGCCACGGCGGTGCCGAGTGTGTTGGACGAGAACGTGGAATGCGTGGACCCCGGTGGGAACAGTTCGGCCGTGATCAATTCCTCGCGCGCCCAGATACCGGAAAGGGGGTTCAAACCATTGGTCAGCGCCTTGCCGAACACAATGATGTCGGGCGTGAGGCCAAAATTCTCAATCGCCCAGAATTTACCGGTGCGATAGAAGCCCATCTGAATTTCGTCATCGACAATCAGGATCTTGCGTTCGCGGCAAGTTTGCTGCAAGCGTTGGAAATACTCGCGCGGGGGAATCACGTACCCGCCGGTTCCCTGCACAGGTTCGATATAAAACGCCCCATACTCGGCGGACTGCGCCTTGGCGTCCCAGACACCATGGTATTCGTTGGCGAAGAGCTGCGCGAACTGATCGTGGCAATAAAGATTGCAAGTCTCGGGCTTGAGCTTATAAATGCAGCGATAACAGTAAGGATAAAAAATGAACTGCGCGCGGTCGCTGAAGTGTCCGTAGCGTCGCCGGTAGCGATAGCTGGAAGTGATGGCGGAAGCGCCCAGCGTGCGTCCGTGATAACCGCCCATAAAGGCAAACATCAGGTTCTTGCCGGTGTAATTGCGCACCAGCTTGAGCGAGTCCTCGATGGCCTGCGAGCCGCCCACGTTAAAGTGCACGCGGCCCTTCACACCGAAACGCTTTTCGCAATACTGGGCGATGCGCGCCGCCGCCTCCACTTTTTCCGCGTGCAGGTACTGGCAGGCAAGCTGCGGCAGACGATCCACCTGGCGCTTCAGCGCCTCATTCAGGCGGCGGTTCTTATAACCAAAGCTCGCCGCGGAATACCACATCTGCAAATCAAGATAGGGTGTTCCCTGCCCGTCGTAAAGATGACTGCCCTCGCAATCGACAAAGATTTTCGGGGGATCAAGATAGTGCACCGTGTCGCCGAATGAGCAGTACTCGCGCTCGAGAGCCAGCAGCTCTGCAGTGCGCCTAGTGGGTTCAGAAATGGCCAAAGGTTTTGGGCCTCCCTCCAGATGCTCGAAGATCGAAACTCGAAAATCAAAAACTCGTCGCTATTTTCGAGTTTCGATTTTTGCTTTCGGGGTTACGACAGCGCCGCAGCGGCCTGGCGGAATCGCCGGGCGGGCGTCGGGGCCAGCAACTTCTCAAGGGTAACCTGAACGTCCTTAAAAGTCTCGAAAGAATGGCAGGTGATCCCGCTCTCCCGGCAGTGCGCCAGCAAGTGCCGTTTGGCAAACACCACGTCTGCAACCTCCACCGCGAAACGGTCGGACATGCCATCGCCCACAAAGACGACGGGTCGCCGCCCCTCCCGCAGTCGGCGGATGAGCGCCGCTTTGCAGGTGGCGCACCCGTGCGCGCAAGGTTCGGGTGAGTAAGGGAAGGAAGGCACGAGGCGCCGGCCCTCCACCCGCAGCGCGCTCGCGAACAGGTTTGAACGAAAATGCCGGCCTAAGCCGGCACCCTTCAACACGCGGCGAACCACGTAATCGAACCCATCGCTGAGGAGATAAAGCGGCAACCGCTTCTTGCGCGCGAACTTGCAAAAGGCCGCGAACTCTGGGTCAATGGCGACGGCATCAATGACCGCGTGAAGCTCCTCGGCCGGTGCATTGACCAAGGCGATCTGGCGCTCCAGGCACTCGCGCGAGCCGATCAGCCCCAGCATCCACTCCCGCTCGATTTCACGCCAGGAGGGATGCGCAAGCTGCGCCAGAATCTGGTCCGTCACGTCATGCTGCGTGATGGTCCCGTCAAAATCACAGAAGACGACGGGGCTCATCAACTCCTCAGACAATGAATGCTTATTCATATTTTAGGATACTTCCTTTCAACGGTAATTCATAAATTATCAATTATGAAACAAAGGCCCCTCACTGCCGCTCGCCTGGTGATTTTGTCTTTTCTTCATAATTCATCATCCGTAATTCATAATTCAAGCCGCCCGTTCATCAATCAGCCTTCTCCGCTTCCTTCCTCGTTCGATGCTTCCGGGGGGAAGAAAACGGAAATTAAGTTGGTACATGCCGCAGGCTTGATTAGCCCAAACATCGGGATAAAGGGTCTTCAAATTCGTTTGGATCGCGGTTTCCACGGCGGAGGTGCTGACGCCATTGGTCAGCTCCAGGCGGAATTCCAAGACGTCGTGCAGGCCCTCCTGGCGGACGGCCACCTGCCAGTTCTCCGCAATGCCCGCCACGTCGTGCAAGATGCGCTCAAATATTTCCGGGTACATATTCCCCGCGCCCATCACTACCATCTCGTCGCGGCGGCCGCGGATGCGCTCGATGCGCCGCAGCGGAGCGCCGCAGGGGCAGGGCGCGTCAATAAAGCGGGTCACATCGTAAACCCGATAGCGAATGAAGGGCATGGTGCGGCGCGAAAGCGTTGTGGCCACCAATTCGCCATAGCCTTTCTCATCTGCGTCGAGCACCTCAAAATAAATATTGAAATCATCCAAGTGATAGCCGTCTTTGCGCACGCATTCCATTCCCGCCCCGCCCACTTCGGTGGAGCCGTAGGCGAGAAGGACGGGGCACTTCCAAACACTCTCCACGTAGTTGCGGTACACATCGGTCATGCGGTCGCCCGCTGCCATAATCAGACGGAGAGGAAAGGTACCTTCCTTCTCTGCAATTTCGCTGAAGCTGACTAGCCAAGTAGGGTCCGCCGATATAACGTCGTAACGGTAGACGGCCATTCGCGAGTAGACTTCGCGGGGATGCGGTTTTCCGATGGCGGAGCAAAATACTCCCAGTTGTTTGCAGGCGAGGAAGGTGACCCAACTGCTGACCCAATACCCCGCATCGAACGTGCACACCACGCGAGCGCCAGGCCGAATGCCGTTCTCATACAATGCCACGGCTTCGTATCGAGCGGCAAAATCCAATTCCTCGTAAGAAAAGTAAACCCGCTTGGGACCGCCGGAGGTCCCAGTGGTCTCAAACACCAATTCGGGCTCGCGGCACAAAAAATCCCCAGCGGGCAGCGTCCGCAAGTCCTCGGGCGTAGTAAAGATGTCGCCCAAATCCTCAGGCTGGCGGACGCGTTTGGGGTCAATGCCCCGTTCGCGCAATTTGCGCGCGAAGAACTTCTGGTTCTCCGCGGCATAGCGTACGACTTCGACAAACGCAGCCGTCCGAATCTTCCGAACTACTGAGGGGGAAACGCGTTTGCCCCAGCGGATCAGCGCCGGCATGGAATCGCCGATCATCGTGCGTTCAAAAAGTTTGCGGGCTTTGTTGTACATCTATCGTCCTGTGCTTGGTTCCTTGTCCTTTGTACTTAGTCCCTGGTCATTTGTCCGTCGTCAGTTGCCAAATGCCGTTGGCGCCCATGGGGAACCAATAGGTCGCTGAGAATACCCTGGATCATCTCAGCGGCAACGAACGACGGACAACTGACAAAGGACTAAGGACGTTCTTCTACTACATTAAATATGCTGACTCTCCCGACCGCTGTGGAGGTGTAGCGAGCAAATCGATATACGTGGCCTTTTCCAGCAACGCCAACGCCACCTGGGCAATGGCGTGCGCTGCGTCGGGGCGCGACCATTCGCGGGCGCGACGCCGCATTTCACCGAGATCGTGGGGGGAAGAAAGCAGCCGTGACGCCAAGCGTGGTATGTCGTTCAGAGTTTCCGCGTTCAGGGCTACCCCGTTCTGGCGCAGGAACCGAACGTGCCGCTCCTCCGGCCCGGGGATGGGATGGGTGAGAATCATCGGCAATCCCGCTGCCAGCGCCTCCGCCGTGGTGAGACCTCCTGGTTTGGTAATCAGAAGATCGGAAACCGCCATCAGTTCCGGAACATTTTCCGTCCAGCCGAATAGATGCAGGTCCATGGCCAACCGCCCCCGCAACAGTTCCAGGCGCTGGCGAATCAAGCGGTCATGGCCGGCCACCGCCAACACCTGCATGGGCACGTTGCAAAGTTCGAGACTTGAAACCACACTGTCGAGGGGCACAGGCCCCATGCCGCCCCCCATCACCAGAACCACCGGCCGGCGCGCATCCAGACCCAACGCTCGCTTTAATTCATTCTTGTCAAAGGGCAGTGCAAACGCGGGATCCACCGGAATGCCGCAAAGCAGAACCCGATTGGGCAACACTCCCCATCCAATCAGTTGCCCGCGCGCTTCCTCGCTGGCCACGCAATAGGCATCAATCTCCTTTTGCACCCAGGGAGGCTCGGTGTGAAAATCGGTTTGCACTGCCAGAATGGGTGCGTTGAACCATCCTTCGCGGCGCCCGAGCGCGGCGATTTCCGTCGCCCCAATTTCCGTCACAACCACGAGCTGGGGAGCATAATTCTTCATATAGCGCAATGCCTCCCGGCACCCACGGCGAAAAACCCATCCGGGAGCCGTCGAGTTATGCAGTTTGCGCTGGCGACGCTCAAATAATATTCGCCACAGCCACGGAGCGTTCCGCAACATCCACCAATACGGGTCCACATAAAGCCAGTGGAACCACCGGCGAGCGGATTCGAGAGCATCCACTACCTTCACTTCGATGGGATCATTCCCGTCGTAGAGCGCGCGTTGCACTGCCTCGGAAGCGCGCAGGTGTCCTGAGCCCACCCCGAGGGTCAAAATGCAAACACGCTTCTGAATCATCTCACGCTCCATCAAGTGCATGGCTTGGCGGAAATCCGGAGGCCGCTACTCAAACCGGCGGACCAGCAAGACCGCATTCAGCCCACCGAAGGCAAAGGAATTGGAAATCGCGATGCGCACAGGCTTTTCCCGCGCTTGATTGGGCACATAGTCCAAATCGCACTCCGGATCCGGCTGCGTGTAATTCGCTGTGGGGGGAATGACTCCCCGGTCGGTGGCCTGAATCGTGGCTGCCAGCTCGATGGCTCCCGTCGAACCCATCACGTGTCCGTGCATCGATTTCGTGGAGCTGATGGCCACCTTTCGAGCATGCTCTCTGAACACTTCTTTGATAACCTGCGTTTCCGTGACATCGTTCACGCGCGTGCCGGTGCCGTGGGCATTGATGTAATCCACTTCTTCCGGATTGACCATGGCTTCCGCCAGCGCCATGCGCACCGCGCGCGCCGGGCCGTCAATGGAAGGCTGGGTAATGTGGCTGGCGTCGGAACTCATGCCGAAACCTGAAATCTCCCCATAAATCCTCGCCCCCCGCCGCTTGGCGTGCTCGAGTTCCTCGAGCAGAAGCATCGCCGCCCCCTCCCCCATCACCAAGCCCTCGCGGTCGGCGGAAAAGGGCCGGCAAGCCTTGCGGGGATCGGCATTGCCGGTGGCCAGAACTCGCACCGATTCCCACGATCGAATCATCCCAAATGTAAGCGGCGCTTCGCTCCCCCCTGTCAACATCAAGTCGGTCAATCCGAATTTGATCATGTGGAAGGCTTCCCCGATGGCATGCCCGGAGGAAGAGCAAGCGGTGGCGGTGGTAAGCGATGGCCCCTGCGCGCCGAACTCCATGCAGATTTGCGAGGTGGCCGCATTGTGCATGATCTTGGGGATGGTAAAAGGATGCAGGCGCGTCGCTTGTTCCGCGAAAAGTTTGAAATAGCCAGATTCAAACGTACTGGCCCCACCCATGCCGGTGCCCGTCACCACACCAAAACGCGGCCGCTCCTCATCCCGAAGTTGGATGCCACTGGAATCCATGGCTTCCTTGGCAGCGAGCAAGCCAAACTGACTGAAGCGATCGAGCAAGTCGAGACGCTTGGGCGGGAAATACTGGAGAGGATCATAATCAGGGATTTCCGCGGCGATCTGCACACTCAGCGCCGCAGGGTCAAATTGCTGGATGCGGCGGATCGCCGACCGCCCTTGCACCAGCGTCTCAAAAAAACTCTCAGTATTTTTGCCGGTGGAGGCAAAGACTCCAATCCCGGTGACGACAACTCTCCTCACGATGGGCCCCTTGAATGGCGTGGATTAGCTGAGGGTGGCGGAAGGTTCGCCTTTGGCCATGGCCACCAGGTCCGACACGTCTTTGCCTTCCAGCACGCGAGCAAGACTGTCCACCACTTGGCGGACACTCTTCATGTTCTGGGCGACCGTGTCGGGGATATCGAGCTTGAATTCTTCTTCCAAGGCGAAAAGGATATTCACGCCGTCCAGCGAATCGATGCCGAGTTCCGCAAAGGTCGAGTCCAGCGTGATCTTGGTCGCGTCCAGGTGTTGCTCTCGCGCGATTATTTCCATTACTTTCTGGGAAACGTCCATCTTTACTCCTTATCCTGAGAAGATTGGATGCAAGCCATAACCGCAAACTTCTTTACGAAGAGATACCGATCGAATTCTGCACCGCGAGTTCTGCTACCGTCTGCAACAATTCCGTAAGCTGGAAGGGTTTTTCAAGCAGGGCATGCGCACCCAGTGCCTTCGCAGCCTTTTTCTCCGCCCCGCTCATAAAGCAAGACATCAGGATGATTTCGTGCTTGGAATTCTGTTGGCGTAAATTGCGAAGGAGTTCCAAACCGGATTCTTGCGGCATTTGAAAATCCGCGATGACGATGCGGTATTCGACATCGCGCTTCAGAACCTCGCGCGCCGCCAATCCGTTGGCCACCGCATAAGGCGCATAACCATTCGCCTCCAAAACCTCGCAGAGGAGGTTGCGGCTTTCCTGATCGTCATCGACTACCAGAATCTTCTTCATTGTGGATATTCCACTGATTCTCCGCCAATGGGTGCTATTGGGCAATGCTATGGCCAATTCGCGTTCTTATCTATAACATATTGAAACGATTAGAATCCCTGGGTATTTGCGGGCGATAGAAGTGGAAAACAGTATAAATGTCTATTCATCACCGTGGCAAAATGCCACACTATACGGTCTTATTGTCAGAAATCGAACCGACGCCAGTTCATCTCATCTTTTTCGAACCTTATTCTCAATCTAAGTTATATAAAATAAATGACATAGCTTAGAGAGTCGTGTCGGAATCCAGAAGCTTTAACCTGATGCAATCTGCCACAGCCCTTTGAGTTTTAAGGAAGAGGTAAGAAGTCCTTGAGAGGGGCGAAGGTATATCCCTGCTGACGGGCGCCGGCGATGATGGCAGGCAACGCCAACACAGTGCGGGAGCGGTCGATTTCGGCGGCAGGACGCGTCTCCCGCCCGTCGTGCAGCAAGATGACTGCTCCGGGCTTTAGTTCTCGCAATGTCGCCTGGGTGATGCCCTGCACGTTTTTCTTCCAATCGTACCCTGTGGCGGACCATAGGATCAGGTGCATGCCCCGTTCCAACAAAGTTGGTATCAATCCAAACCAGCGCGCTCCATAAGGCGGGCGAAAGATATTGGGGCGGAAACCGACGATCTTCTCGATAATCGTCTGGGTGCGATCGATCTCTTCGGCGATCCGCCGCCGCGACTTGAAGTAGACAAACAAGTGCGAATAGGTGTGATTCCCGACCTCATGCCCCTCGGCCACGATGCGGCGAAGCAAGTCAGGATGCTTTTCCACATTCCTCCCGCAAACGAAAAACGTGGCGGGGACTTGGTGCTCGCGCAGGATCTCGAGTACCTGTTCGGTAAATGGTTCCGCCGGCCCGTCATCGAAGGTCAAGGCTACGCGCTTGCCATCTTGCGGGCCTCGGGTCAGCGCTGGGTGAAAGAAGGTGGAAGAGGGCTCCGAGCAGGCCCACCAGAACCACAGGCCCAGCGCCAGTCCAAACGCGGCAAGGGTACAGACGATGATATGAGCCATATTCAGTTCGCGGCCTGAGAGTAAACAGTAAGCAGTAGGCAGAAGGCAGAAAGCGGGAAATCGGTTTTGACTCTGTACTCTCCGTGCTCTGGAAAGATTAAACACAGAGGCCACAGAGATCCTCCGTGCGCTCTGTGTTCAATCTTTGAAGGCGCAGAGGGCACAGAGCTTGAATTCGCTTGCGCCCGGTTGTGGGGCTGTCCGGCTCTTTGCCGGAAACAATGGGCAAAAGCGGCTCGTAACCTCCACTGAACGCAAGTGATAAGCCCATGCACGGCCCCGATCAAGGATGGGTTCTTCTGCCTTCTGCCTTCTGCCTTCCGCCTCCCACGTCGTACTCACATCAGCCGCAGAAAGTTCAGTCCTGACTCCAGCGCCAGCATGGGGTTATTGGTATAGGCGCTGACTTCATAAGGACAGCCAATCTTACACCCCTTGCAGAAGTCCCACAAAGTTGCTTCCTGCGCGATGATTTTCTTCGCTGCTTCCGAGGCGAAAATCTCCCGCAGGGGCGCCTGCGACTTGTGCAGGGTCACGAACGCGCAGGGCAAGTGGATGGAGCCATCGGGTTTCATGGAAATGAGCTTGGAAGGATGCCGGCACGGAAACCTGACCCCGAATCCACCCTGGCGATAGAAGGCGTAGTAGTGAGTATAAAAGCGGACGTTTTTCGGGTAAGACATCCGGAGTTCGCGCAGAAACAATTCCACGGTATCGAGATCTTTGCCGTGCAATTCCGCATCGGGAAGCAGTTCCCCATCGCGCATGACGTTGTGGACCGCCTCCGGGTGCATCACTAGGTGGCGTTGCTTGCAGAACTCCGCCAGTTCCGGGAGGTCATAGAGGTTTTCCATATTCACCGCGGCGTTGATCTGCGTGGTGAAGGGCCGGCGTTTGGCGAGCACATAGTCGAGGTTCTCGATGATCCGCGCCAAGCCATCCAGGCCGCGGCGCTTGGCAAACCGCTGCGGGTTGAGTGAGTCGATGGATACTTCCAGCATATCCAGCCGCGCCACGCCCTCGGCGTATTTCTTGATGAGCAGACCGTTGGTGGGCATGGAGGTCCACATGCCCTTGTCCGCGGCGTAGGCGATGTAGTCGCAGGTGCTCGGATTCAGCAGGGGTTCGCCGCCGGAAAAGCTGAGCGCGAACACCCCCATCTCGCAGAATTCGTCGATGCGCTTGAAGATGCGGTCGCGCGTGGCCCGTGTCTGAAGGTCGTTAAACTTGCCCTCTTCGCCAAAAATGCAATACTCACAGAACATATTGCACATCAGGGTGGTTTCAAACATCACCATATAGGGCAGCTTGAAGCCCGACCAGAGGTGTTTCGCGGCCGATTTGACGATGTGCGAATACTTCATTTCGTGTCGGTAATGCCTCCGTGTCCTCCGTGGTCAAGAGCGCTTTAACACAGAGGTCACTGAGATGCTCCGTGCGCTCTGTGTTGAAGTTTGCGAGGCACAGAGAACACGGAGGAGGTCTTTTTGTTTGCGCCCGAACGAGCGTGCAGCGACGGAGCCCACTGCCCAGAATAGTCGAAATCGCCGTTTCGTGCCCGACTTTTTGGCAGTGGTACAGTTTGATGTCGTAGCGGCGAGTTTACCTCGCCATATGGTCCGTCGGCTGACGGATAAAGCCGCCGCTACATCAAGCTGTACCACTACCGATTTTTTCGCCCCAAGTTCTCCCGAGGGGAATAATATCATTTAATGTCAAAGCGGATTGGGGCCGTGAGACTGCCCGGCATGGGGCGTGGTAGTTGGTGGGATCAATACACGACCATAGAGCCGGGGCAACAAGTCGGAATGGTCAATGAGGACGAGATAGTTGAGGGGGGTGGTGTCCGCGATGACGATCATCTGACCAGGCGGCTTATATCCTTTGCTTCGCCCGCCAGCTCCATCTGCCGGCGCTCCCAAACCGGCCGGCTACTCGCGGCTTCGCGGTCCAAGTCTTCCACGGTGTACTCGAGGTTCACGCCGTGGTCCTTCAGGAATCCGTCCACTTCCATTCGCGTTTGGAAGCCCAGCATGCGCCGCACTTGCGACTGCGTCAGCGCTCCGGAACGATAGCCCTCCAGCGCCAAGCTTTCGAGCGCCGCGCGGGGCAGGTCTTGCCATCGAGCCGCGAGCTGCTTGGCCACGTCTTCGGGTAGTTGCACGGTGATCTCCATGGACCAAGTATAGCCGGAATCTGCCCGGAGTCTCCAACCTAATTTCGCCGGCGGGCATAGACCCGGACAATGTGAGGTCTGCGGTTTCCCAAGGGTGGACACCTGCCTCGATCCTGCCGTAGCGTTCTAAAACCAGCCCAGGCGTGTAGAGCATTCTTCTCGTGTGGGCGACCGCCCTGCTGAACGGTTCCAACGTGATTTCGCAACGGCCAGCGCCGCCGCGCCGCCACTTCTGCGGTTAGGCAATTTGCCGAGGACACCTCCACCTGTACGCGGGTCAGGGTTCAACAGTGGCGGTGACAAAAACCGCCACTCAAGGCTGACGTGCTAAGGGTGGGAAGTTCATGCGGCGCAGCAGATCTTGGAAGTGCGGGTCGGAGCGCAGGCTCTCTCTCCAGGTCTCGTTTCTGAGGAAATATAAACTCGCCGAGCGTTCGGTATAGGCCCGCTCGAGCCATTCCATCGTGCGCTTATTGTCGCCCAGACCATCAGAAGCCCATGCCATATTGTAAGGATCCACGTACCCTCGCGCGGAAAGCTGTCTCAGCCGTTCTATGAGCGTGAGGGCGTCTTGGCGTCTGCCCGCCAGGCCGTAAACGTCGCCGCAACTGCTTAGCGTGACTTGCTCTTCCGGCATAAGGCTGACGGCTCTTTGGCACTCCGAGACAGCTTCCGGATACATCCGTTTCTGCGCGTAATTCCAACCAAGTTCCAGGTTCGCATAGCTGAAATCCGGAGCGAGTTCCAGCGTCTTTTTGAGCTGCGCAATGGATTCATCGTGCCGCCGGGCGTAGTACAAAACCCATCCAAGTTGCAGGTTCGTGGTGAGCGTAAGGGGGTCAAGTTCCAGCGCCTTGCGGGTTTCTGCAACGGCCTCGTCGTATCGTCCCATCGCCGTCAGAAACACGCCGTAGTATAAATGCGCGGTTGAACTGCTAGGGTTGAGGGCTGTGGCGCGCTTTAGCTCCTGCTCCGCCCCGGACCAGTCCCAGTCGAACGCAAACTTGGTCTGGCCCAACACGGCATGCGCCTCGGCCAGTCCGTCGTCCAATTCCAACGCCTTCAACGCCGCCGCCTTCGCCAAAGGGTAAGTCTCGGGCGAAGGTTGAAGACCGAATGCAGCTCGCCAGTTGTACACGTCGGCCAGCCCCTCATAGGCGGGTGCATAAGTGGGGTCAAGGTCAATCGCTCGCCGAAAACCCTCGGCGCCTTTCTTAAATCCCTCCTCCGTCCACTTGCTCGTGTAGTACCTGCCCTTGAGGCATGACTGGTAGGCTTCGGGATCAACCGCATGGACGCTGGCGAGCCGGCCGTTTCCCGTCGACAGAAGCTTGATCCCAACCTCACTCGCGATGGCGCGCGCCACCTTGTCTTGCAGAACCAGCACGTCGCCCAGGTCACCTTCATAACTGTCGGCCCAAAGGTGGCGGTCGGTGGGGGCGTGGAGCAGGTTGGCGGTGATGCGCACATGGTTGCCAGAGCGCTGGACTGTACCTTCTATGATGGCGTCCACCTTCAGCTCCCGGGCGATCTGCGGCAACGACTTCTTTGTGCCCTTGTACTGCATAACCGAGGTCCTTGAGATGACGTGTAGCGCGCTCATCTTGCCCAGGTTAGTGATGAGCTCTTCGGTCATACCGTCGGCAAAGTATTCCTGTTCGGGGTCGTGGGAGAGGTTTTCCAGGGGTAGGACGGCGATGGATTGGATTTGTAGGGGCGGTTCGCGAACCGCCCCTGCGGCCCGCAAAACGCGATCGCGGACGCCGGCAACATTTAAGGCGAATGCCCAGGCCAGCAAGGCTAAGACCGCCCCCGCCGCCAGCCCAACTTGCCGGCGCCTCCCCATCGGCCCCGCTGCTGGCACTCGCCCAGGCTCGGCCTTTTCTTCCAGGGGATAAATGAAGCGGTACCCTAATCGCGGCAGCGTCTCGATGAAGCGGGGATTCTCAGCCGAGTCACCCAACGCTTCGCGCAGCCTTCGAACCGCATGGTTGAGGCCGTCTTCGAAGTCTACAAAGGTCTGGTCGGGCCACAGCGCGTTGCGAAGTTCCTCGCGGGTCACTAGTTCGCCTGGGCGTTCCATCAGCAAAAGCAGGAGTCTGAGTGGCTGTTTGTGGAGGTGAAGAGTGGCGTTGCCTTTGCGGAGCTCTCCCGCACGAGCGTCCAACTCATAGTCCCCGAAGCAGATCAAGGGCTTAGGAGGCGTGCTTTCTTCCATGGCCGCACCCGGCTTATGGGCGGAGTCTATCACCAATCGGGGCAGGCAGGAATAGTCTGGCAAGAGGTCTGTTGCGGCGGGGTACCGGGGCCTCGTTCTCCCTCCCATCAGGGTCATTTCATAGGCATTTCATCCCTGTTTCATTGACTCAATCAGGATCATGCCTCAGCGTGAGGGGCGTATGCAGAATTAGCAACAGGAGGTATGGAAATATGTCCGCATGGAAAATGATTCGTTTGCTCTTAGTGGCCGTCGTGGCGCTTACAGCCCCCGCCGCGGCCGGCCAAAAGGTTGTGTACGTTCCTCCGCCGAACGGCACCGACGACACGGCACGTATCCAGGCCGCGCTGAACGCATGTGTGGCGCAAGATCCAAGCTGCACGGTGCAGTTGCGCGAAGGAAAGTATTGGACCAGACAACTTGTCACTTTCAACTTTCAGGGAACCTTCAAAGGGATGGGTATGGATAACACGACCATCGAAGCCATTCCCAACCTACCCGTCAATATCCCGGACGCTGCTTATGATGGTGAGTGCATGCCCAACACTACAACTTGTCCGTGGCCCAGCTTGATCATTTTTGTGGATGGCGACATCCACGTCTCTGATCTTTCCATTGACATCAGCGCCGCTCCCGGCACGGCCACTGCCGGTTGGACCGTTTTTGGAACGGAGCTTACTACGCTCCTCGACGCGCTACGCTTCATGGGCCAATATCCCACCAACGCCACCATCGATCGCATCAGCATTGCAGGCCGGCCCGACAACTCTCCAAATAGCTTCGGCGTTGTTTTCGATGAGCCTGCCGGCTTCAATGTCATCAATGGGGTCGTTTACACCGGTGAACTTCCGCGCAGCTCGACTCCCTTCGACTATTACTTCCTGAGCGGATCGTACACCGTTCGTAATAGCTTCTTCAAAACGATGATTGACGGCGTTGGCCAGGATGGGTTCCTGAAATCGAGCCAAATAACCATAGGCGGCTCGCCCACCACCGGCAACCACTTCGAAAATATGATTGACGGGATGGACCTGGAAGCTTCCGAGAGCTCGGTCTACGAGATTTCTTACAACGAGTCCTCGGGAATTACCAACGCTATGTGGGTTGTTCCCTGGCAGCCGGCTTTCGTGCCGAGCAGTCCTTCGCAGTACTTCATTCACGACAATACCTTCTCAACCACCGGACCTGGACCTGGCGTCCAAGCCATCTATCTCTACAACGATCCCAGCAATCCCTGGATCCACGCCACGATCTGGAATAACCGCCTCGAACCTCAGGCAGAGCTTTCTGACGGCATCGATGCTTACAACACCAAGGGCACGCTGATCCTAAATAACACCATCACCGGTACTGGGTACGATGCCATCGGGTTGTGGGGCAGCACCTTCAGCACGGTCATTGGCAACAATGTCAACGGCTTCACTCCCGACCCTGCCGTCGGCCTCGCCCAGATTTATCTCGACCCCTCGACCAGCAACGACTTGGTGGTATGCTCCAATTCCACTACCACGGTCCTCAACCAAGGCACCAACAACGTTGTCATCGATTGCGATAAACTCCTGGCGGCTCCAGAAGCCGTAACGAATAGCGTGGACCCCGCCGCTTCCACGCCCGGACCCGGCCCGCAGAAGGGCAGGCATTGGCATCACTGACCACTGTCGTTGCTTGGTAAATGGGAAGCCGCCCGGGTTCTCCGGGCGGCTTTCCCAGGCGGGGAATATCGAATTGCGGAGGTGGTTCCGCCCCGTGAAGAATAACTCCGCGCATAGTAAATCAGGGCGCAATCTTATCCGGTGGGGTCTGGTGAGGGAAGCTCGAAGCCGGGGAGTCTCAAGGCCGTCTTGTCGAAGGTCAAGGTACGGGCGCAGCCGGCCTTGACCCCCAGCGCCGCGATGAGGGCGTCGGCAAACGAGCCGTCCCCCTCTTTAAGCGCCATCGTCGCGGTAAACACTTCCTGCTCGTTCTCGACAACCAGAGTGTCAGCCTGGAGGATGCGCTCGAGAGCCGCAGCGATCTCACGGTCCGCAAGGCCGTAAGCGCGATCCAGGACCCACACCGCCTCCACCATCGCCACGATGCTAATGAAGCCGGGGTTTTCCTCGGTTAGTCGGAACTCGATAATGTCCGTGGCCAGCGGCGATTGAATCGGGTCATCCTGCGCGAGGTAGCGAACGAGGATGTTGGTGTCGAGCCCTATCATCGGCGTCGGGCGTGGGGACGGAGCCCGGCGGCGCCCTCCGCGATGGCTTCATGCATGCGCTGCAAGGTCACCGGCCGGCGGGGGCGCGTCAGCATGCCCCTTAACGCCGAGGCAGGGAGTTTGGGCAGGAGAACCACGGTGCCGTCAGGATGGACAAAAAACTTCACGCGGTCCCCCGGCTTCAAGCGGAGATGCTCCCGAATCGCTTTCGGAATCGTGGCTTGGCCCTTCACCGTAATTGCCGATTCCATGTTTCCCCCATTACATTCTCATAAATGTAATACCATGATGCTTGACCGGCGTCAAGCTATGGGCAGATCCACTCCGGAGAAGCGCTTGCAGGCGTCGAGCAGCTTTTCCTGCCGTTCCACATCGCGAGACGCTGAGTTAGGCGTGCGCCGCCGCAGGTGATAGAAGTACTCGCCTGTGACCATCGCGGCAGGGTCATCGCTCGCCGCAAGCCACACCTGGGTGCGGTGGGCAGCATCCAGGTCATCCGGCGCTCCCGGACCTCCCATCTTCGTCGCCACCCAACCAGGTTCAAGCGCGTTGGAGAAGACATTGACCCAGCGGCGCGCGACTGCGAAGGCCAGAAGCACATCGTGCAATTTGGTGTCGGAGTATGCTTGTTTTCCTTGCCATGGGCGGAACTCCCACGCCAGATCCGTCAGAGTTGCATCACCGCTTTGGTGAAGGCCGGAACTCAGGTAGACGAGGCGCTGGGGTCGCTGGGCGAGCGCGGTCAGGATGTACGGTGCGAGCGTGTTGATGGCGAACACATGAGGCAGGCCATCTTCGGTCGAGATGCGCCGGGGCTCCCGATAGCCGACGGCCGCATTGTGAATGACCGCATCGAAGGAGCCGAGCCGGTTCACCTGCTCGGCCACGCTGCGAGTCTGGGCGATGCTCGAGAGATCTCCGATGACCACGGTCTCCGCGCCCGGCACGGCGGCGAGCGCTTCCTCGCCCCGCCGCTCGTTCCGCGCGTGCAGAACTACCTTGTGTCCCTGCTCAATGAGGAGCTGAGCGGCCATCCGCCCGAGCCCATCGGAAGAACCGGTAATAAACACACGCGCCATGATTCCTCACCCCTGTCAGTAAGGATGCAGCGATGGCCCTTCACGATACAAGCAGCCGTAACGGCGGGGGAATTTATCCCTATCTGATCGGGACCCCGCCATTTTCGAGCAACGGAGCGCAAAGCTATCCGTCAGTCGACGGATTACTCTGCGGCTTTTCGTTCTTGTCGTATTTAGAGCGGGTGAGAAGCGGCGGACCTGAGCCACTGCTCCAACTGGTCGTGGTTTACCACGCCCGCCTGCTGCTTTACCACGCGGCCATCCAAGAGGATCACAAAGTTGGGTATGCCCTGAACATTGAATCGCGCCGCAAGTTGAGCATTGTTTTCCGTGTCGACTTTTAGCACGATAGCCTTACCCGCCATGTCGGCAGCGGTACGGGAGACTTCAGGAGCAGCCAGGCGACACGGCCCGCACCATTCCGCCCAGAAGTCCACGAGCACGGGAACCGGGGCATTGTGAACGATTTCATCGAATAACCTGTCGTCGACCTCGAGAGGTTCGGCGATGGGAGTCAAGGGCGATTTACAAACTCCGCAACGCGCCGTGCCAGTCAGATTTTTGGCGGGAATGCGGTTCTTGCGTCCACATTGGCTGCACGCACGGATGACAGGCATCTAAGACCTCCGTCAAACCTTCATAGTCAGCTAACGTCCTTATTTTATAAACTTATCAGGATGACGAAGGCAATGGGCGGTTTGCACTGAAGGCGTTCTGCGCGCGACTAAATTCATTGCGACAGGGGTAAGGTGCTTGCGGCGGTTCCGTGTTTGGTGGCTTGTTTATCCGCGTACATGCGAGCATCGGCTTCCGCGACATCCATATCCGGCGTTTGACCGGTCACGTGGAGGTACAAGCCCAGGCTGACGGAGATCGGCAAGTCGCCCACGCGATTACTGCGGTCCCATTCGGCGACCTTGGAACGCAGGCGCTGAAGCACTGTCTCCCCCCCATTTTGGTCGGTTTCAGGGAGCAAAACGAGGAACTCATCGCCGCCGTAACGGAAGATATAATCGGAGCCACGGACGCAGGATTTTAAGATGCTGGCAATCTGAGACAGCACGTAGTCGCCCATCAGGTGCCCATAACGATCGTTGACCTGCTTAAAGTTGTTCAGGTCGCACATGATGAGCGCCAGCGAGCGGTTGGTGCGCTCGGCGCGGGAGATTTCGCCTGCCAGGAGATCATGCAGGAAGGCGCGAGTGAACACGTTGGTCACCGTGTCAATCATGCTGTTGGCTTGCTCTTCCTGCGAGCTGAGATACTGCTGGATATTGGCGAGCCGAAGACCTCGGACCTCCAGCTCTCCCCGAACGTAAGACAACGAAGCCAGCACTGTGCCCACCATGATGACAAAAAGAACCTGCGGCGAGAGACTGACATGCAAGCCGCCCACTTCCCAGAACCCGTGGGGGAAAAAGAACGATAATACTCCCAGGACCAGGACCACACCCGCAAAGCTGATCAGAACCCAGAATTCCCTCTTCTGCGATTCCAACCGCACAAGCTCGGACGCAATGCGCGCTTGCGGACCGACTTGTTCGATATTCGCCGGATTACTCATGCGCGGTTACCCGCTCATCCTCAATGGTCAGCCCTTGGTCAACAGCAAAAAGTACCAGCTCCAGCCGGTTAGCGACCCCCAGCTTGTCAAAAACCTTGCTGAGGTGATGTTTGGCGGTGCTCTTCCTGATCCCGAGCTTCTGCGCAAGATCCTTGTTCGTATAGCCGGCGCAAACCAATGCTATGACCTGGCGCTCACGGGCGGTAAGACCGAAGTCTTGTCGGTCCCCGGAAGGGGTGTTTGATGGATCCATCTGGCACACTGCCTGCATAAGGTCCAAGACCCTTTCTTGCCCGACCCAGTACTGACCACTATTCACGCATTCGAGGCATTTCATAAGAAGGTTCATCGTGGATCAGGTGGCTCGGGGTTGGGCGCGTAGCCCATGGCTCCGCGGCTTTAGACACCCCAAACATCCCCATGTTGGCAAATCTTCACGATTAAAAAATCACGGACCAATCCCACTTCAAGCGGGATTAGTCCGTGCTAACTGGAGGAAAACTCGGGACCTCTATTCGGATCCCTACCTATTAAGGCGAAAAACCAGGGTGGAATTTGCGCAGGAGGAAAGAATTTTTTAGCGTAAATGCGCGTTGCAGTCTTTGAGCAGGGCTTCTGCACGGGCCACCTTGTCGGGGTCGGCGCGCCGGCGATCGGCGGCAATCACTTGCCGCCATCCGTCAACGGCACTCTGGGCGGCGACGCGGGCCTCGCTCCAGTTCCCGAAGGTTGCCTCCACCTCCGCAAGGCTCTGGTAAGCTACCGCAACTGAACGAGTTACGCGAATGCGTTCGGAATCAGGGACGGAAAGCTGCTCCGCCCGGGCGATGGCTTTTCGCGCCATCTCCAGGGCTCCAGGGTGATTGCCTTGATGGGCCAGCATCTCGGCCATTGCCTCCTCGCTGGCCAACGCTTGCGAGACCAAGCCCAGGTCGGAGGGACTGCGGGCCAACCCCTTCTCGACCGTGACCAGGGATTCCCGAGTTTTGACCACAGCCTCGTCACTTCTTCCCAGGCTTTCCAGCCGCCTGCCCTCGTATTCCTCCACTAACGCCAGCGTTCGCACCTTGGCAATCGCCCGAGGATCAGCCGCCACAAGTTTCTGGAGAATCCCGTCCGCCTCTTGAAGATTCGCCAAGGCTTCCCCCCATTCCTCTTTGGGGAGATCCAACGAGGAATGGAACACCAGGGCGCTGGCAAGATCATATTGCGCAAGCTGATCGTTGCGGTCAGCGTTCGCCAGATCGCGAGCAATGACGAGCGCCTTCTCGCAGTATACGCGCGCTCCCGCGGCGTCACCGAGATTCGGAAAGAGCGGATTCCCCAAGGTGGCGCCAAGGTTGCCGTAGGTGATCATCAAGCTGCGTCGCGTCAGGACATCGGAGGGGTTGTGCTCCAAGGCGCCTTCCCTCAGCGCCGCAGCCTGCCGATAATGCTCCACGGCTTCCTGGAGATTTCCCCGAGTAGTCAACACCCTCGCCTCCTGGCTATAGGCCGTTCCGAGGTCAATTTGAATGTCTCTGTTACTCGGGGATGATTGCAGCGCTCGTTCCATGGCCTGCGTCTCCAATTGTGAGAAGTGGAGAGCAGCGCCGGAATCCCTGCTGACCAGCGTATCCACAAGCACCCCGTACACTTGGCCCTCGGCAAGGGAGCATTGGGAGTCATGGGGGCACAACCGCTGGAGCTTTTGAGCCGCTGGTACGGTGTTACGCATCATCTCCACTGCCCGCGGTTCTTCACCCGTCCTGGCGAGCAACGTCGCCCAATTGACTTTCGTCTGCACCCACTGCAAAACGTACTGCGAACGATCGGGGTCCTTAGCCAGAAGGGGCTCAATTAATGCCACCGACTTTTCGTAATTCGCCAATGCCCCCTTGGTGTCACCCAGATTCGGCTGGAGGGGAAAACCCAGGACGTTCGCGACTTTAAAATAGGAGGCGCTCAACATGAACCGCAGTCCGTCGTCCTGGCCGGCATCTTTGGACAGGTCCTCCAGGAATTTGAGCGTCGTCACCACGATCTGGCGCCGGGCCTCCGTGGCGCCGGGAAGTTTTTCGATGGCCGTGTGCACGTCGAAAAGCGAACGGTCTGCCAACTCGAGCATCTGGGCGAGACGGCGCCGGGAGCGGTCCTGTTCGGTCCTGGCGACTTGGGTTTCGGCCTCTGCCCGGGCCCGTTCGCGCTCGGCCAGTTGCCTCTGTCCTTCGGCACGCGCTCGCTCGCGCTCAGCAGACTGCGTTTGGGTTTCCGCGAAGCGGCGCGCACTCTCGGCCCGGCGAGCCTGCCTCTCCGCCAGAACCATCCCCCCGAGCAGGCTCAAGAAGATCAGGAAGGTCGCCCCCACGGCCAGGCGGTTGCGACCCATAAACTTGCGGGCGCGATAGACCACCGAATCCTGCCGGGCAACGACGGGCCGACCCTCCAGATAGCGCGCGATATCGTCGGCAAACTGATTCACTGATCCATAGCGGCGTTCGGGCTCCTTGCGCATCGCCATCAGAACGATATTGTCGAGGTCGCCGTCCAGCCGATGCGGCGCGCCGGCGGCCCGGGCAACGGTGCTGGGGCGTGGGGTATCCGTTTGGCAGACCACGCGCTCGATTTCCGCTGGGCTATGGGTAACAATCTGCTGGGCCCGGCTTCCCGTCAGCAGCTCAAAGAGAATGGCCCCCAAGGCATAAACGTCCGCCGCCGTGGTTATCGCCAAGCCCCGGATTTGCTCGGGACTGGCGTACTCCGGGGTGAGCGGGCCCATCGCGACGGAAGTGGAGGTGAGCCCGGGATCATTGCCGGGATCCAGCAGCTTGGCCACTCCGAAATCAAGGAGTTTGGGAATTCCCTCCGCGGCAACAAAAATATTGCCGGGCTTAAGGTCGCGATGGACTACCAGCGAGCGGTGGGCATAGGAAACGGCCTCGCAAACTCGCAAGAACAACCGTAAACGAGATTCCAGATTGAGACCCTGCTCGCGGCAGTAGGCGTCAATCGGCTGGCCTTGCACATATTCCATAACAAAAAACGGACGGCCATCAGGAGTGGTGCCCCCATCGATGAGACGAGCAATATAGGGATGCTCGAGGCCCGCCAGAATCTGGCGCTCATGGCGAAAACGCGCCAGCACTTCTGTACTGTCCATGCCGCGCTTGACCACCTTGATGGCCACCAGCTTGCGGTAGAGTTCGTCGTCGCGCTCACCCAGGTACACCGATCCCATGCCACCACGCCCGACTTCCTTTAGCAAACGGTACGGTCCCATGCGCGTGCCAACCAGCGGCGCGGGATCGTCGAGCAACGCGCTGACTTCCGACTCGATGGCCGCGGCGATGGCGGAGCCTCCGGCGGCATCAACCCGGAGCAGCGACTCTACCTCCGAGCGCAACCCGGCATCCCCCTCGCAGACGCGCGCCAGGAACGCATCGCGCTCGGAGACAGGCAAATCGGCAGCCTCAAAGAAAATCTCCTGGATTCGATCCCAGTTGTGGCCGGACACAGTATCTCCTTCGTATCGAGGAGCACCTTATCAAATAAGGCGAAAGGGCAGGGAGAAATTTGCAACCCGGGTCATGGTTTTTTGTCAGGGGCGGCTTTCTGATCCAGCTCACGCTGCAACCATGCCTGGCCCACGCGGAGATGACGCCGCACCTCGGTGACAGAAAGTCCCAAAACCTCGGCAGATTCCTCGGCGCTCATCCCTCCAAAAAAACGCATTTCGATCAGTCGCGCCTTCAGGGAATCGTTCCGCGCCAATTGATCCAGGGCCTCGTCAATGGCGATGATCGTGGAAGGCTGACTGGCGGGCATGCCGGCAGCCCTTTCCAGGGACACCTTCGCCGCTCCACCACCGCGCTTCTCCGCATCGCGAATGCGCGCGTGGTCAATCAGGATCTGGCGCATGACTTGCGCCGCTACGCCCATGAAGTGCGCACGGCTGCGATAATCGGGTTGCTCCTGCTTGGCCAGCCGGGCATAGGCCTCGTGAACCAAGGCGGTCGGTTGCAGCGTATGGCCAGGACGCTCGTTGCGCATGTAGCCCCGCGCAAGCCTCCGCAGTTCGGGGTAGATCAGAGGTATCAGGCGGTCGAGTGCGCTCTTGTCCCCTGAGGCGAACTCCTGCAGCAGAGCTGTGATCGGTTGTTCTTGCGGCAATTGCGACCTGCCATCAGGCATTTTCATGACCCACTTTGCCCTTACCCAAAAGGTACTCCGGACCGCTACCCAATGCAACTGCGAGTAGTGTCCGAATTTGAATGTAGCGGCGCCCTTTAGGGCGGCACGTGCCGGGCTGAAGCCCGCCGCTACGTTCAAATTAGGTGTCGCAGTGGGAAGAGTATTTATCAGGAGAGGCGGTTGGTGTATGCTAATAACAATCGGCGTTCCCAAATGGCGACCCAGGGTTAAGTTGTGGGGGGTGGATCTAATCCATGAAGACACGGAACCGGCGACCGATGATTCGGCGGCTGGGGATTCGGAAGTTTGTGCTCGGCGCACTGGCGGTGGCAGGCTTGGCGCTGCTCTTTGTGCCCAAGCGCGCCACGCGCTTATGGGCTCGCGGTGAGGGTGAAAGCAGGCCCGTCCTCATCACCCAGCCCATTAACGAGTCGCGGCTGGTCAGGCTCTGGCGCAACACGCGTCCGGAAGCCAGTGCCGATAACGATCGCGGCATGGTGGCGGACGACTTTCCCATGCAGCACATGCTGCTCCAGTTGAAGCGGGCGCCCCAGGTCGAGCAGGCGCTCGAGCAGTTTATGGAGGAGCAGCAAGACAAGAATTCGCCGAACTTCCGCCACTGGCTAAGCCCGGCTGAGCTGGGCGAGCAGTATGGTCCGGCCGACTCCGACGTCGAGACCATCAAGGCCTGGCTGGAGTCGCACGGTTTCACCGTCGGCTACGTCTATCCCACCAATATGGTCATGGACTTCTCGGGCACGGCGGGCCAGATCCGCGAGGCCTTCCACACCGAGATTCACTACCTCGACGTGCGCGGCGAGCGGCACTTCGCCAACATGAGCGATCCGCAAATCCCCCAAGCGCTCGCGGGCGTCATGGTGGGCGTGGTCTCCATGCACGACTTTAAGCCCCAGCGTATGATGATGCGCCGCACAAGAAACTATACTCTGGGAGGCGGAAACTATCCGCTGGTGCCCGCCGACTGGCAGACTGTTTACAACTTGCCCGCTCTCTATCGCCAGGGCATTTACGGGCAGGGCCAGACCATTGTGGTGGTGGAAGACACCAACGCCTACGGCACAGACTGGAGCACCTTCACGACCACTTTCGGTCTTAACAAGTATGGTGGCAGCCTCACTACCGTTCACCCCAACGCCGGCAACAACTGCACCAACCCTGGCACCAATGCCGATGACGGCGAAGCCGACCTTGACGTGGAAATCGTCTCGGCCATCGCCCCCGGCGCCACCGTAGAGCTGGCATCCTGCACAGACGGCAGCGGCAACACCACCTTCGGCGGTCTGGTGGCCATTGAGAACCTGGTCAGCGCCGGCACTCCGCCCGCCGTCATCAGCATGAGCTATGGAGAATGCGAGGTGACCAACGGCTCAACCGCCAATGCGGCCTTCAGCAACGCCTTTCAATCGGCCGCGTTAGCAGGCGTCTCGGTGTTCGTCTCTTCGGGTGACGACGGCCCGGCCGCCTGCTCCGGGAACGGCTCCACCTACTCAAGCGACGGCCTTGGCGTGACCGGTTGGGGTGAGAGCGTCTATAACGTCTCCGTGGGCGGCACGGACTTCGAGGATGAATACAACGCCGTGAAGCCTGCCAATGGCGGCCTCCCCCAGAGCACCTACTGGAATTCCAATAATGGCTCCACAAACGGGTCCGCCCTGTCCTATATTCCGGAAATTCCTTGGAACAATTCTTGCGCCGGCTACTTGCTCTTCAACCTCGAAGGCTCCAGCGAGGGATACGGCTCGAGCGGGTTTTGCAACACATCCACAGACTTCCTGACCACGGGCGGCGGTAGCGGCGGCCCGTCCGGCTGCGCCACCGGGACGGCCTCGACCTCCAATTGGGTCAGCGGCAGTTGCGTCGGATACGCGAAACCCCTCTGGCAATCGGTCTTCGGTAACCCGGCGGACGGCGTGCGCGACATTCCGGACGTTTCGCTCTTTGCCGCCAACGGCCTCTGGGGCCATTACACCGTGGTCTGCTGGTCTGACCCGGCTTACACTGCGGATGGGTCCGCCCCGTGCACAGGCTCACCCGCCGACTGGAGCGGCTTTGGCGGCACCTCGATTTCGTCGCCCGCCATGGCCTCCATTCAGGCCCTGGTGAATCAGAAATGGAGCATCCGCGCCGGCCTCCCAACCCCCACGTATTACTCGATCGCCAGGACCGAATTCGGCGCCAGCGGCAACCCCACCTGCTATTCCATCAACCAGCAGTCATCGCGCCGCGGCTTGGCCACCGCGTGCGTGTTCTACGACATCACCCAGGGGGACAACGTCGTCAACTGTACGACCACGAGCTCGGACAAACGGGATTGCTATAAGTCCTCGGGCACCGACGGGGCGACGAGCACGGGTGCGATCACCAGTCTGGCCTTAACCGCCGGCGGATCGAACTACTCCAGCACGCCCACGTGCACGATCGCCGCGCCCAGCAACCTTTTTGCTTATTGCTCACCCGCCGGCACCTTCGTTCCTGGTACCGGCTGCACACCCTCCACTACCACCCTTTACAGCGGCGGAACGCCGGCCACCTGTATGGTTACCACCTCGGGCGATGCTGTCTCGAGTGTGGCGATCGTCGCAGCAGGCGCGGGTTATACAGGGAACCCCGTCTGCACCATTTCGGGCGGCGGCGGCTCGGGGGCGACTTGCACGGCCACGGTTGCAGTGGGCACAGCCTCACCGTCCTATCAGCCGGCGTGGGGCGCTACGCCGGGCTGGGACTTCGCCACCGGTCTCGGGAGCGTCAATGCTTATAACCTGGTTTATAACAGCGCCTGGGCGCCGCCATAGAAAGGCAGGAGGCAGGAGTCAGCAAGGAGGATGTTGGGCTAGTGGTTAGTGGATACTGGTTAGTGGCTAGAGCTTCGCGCCACCAGCTACTGTCCACTGCTCTTAGGAGAGAGAATCATGAAAAGCACAGGCACATCGGTTTTGCGGCTGACGGTAATACTCGTCATTCTGGCTGTGCCTCCAGCCTCGACGGTTCTGATGAACGGCCAGGAGGGGCAGGAGAAGCCCACCGAAGGTGTGCCCAAGGACTGGACTCACCATCACGTGGTCTTCTCACAACCCGGCAGCGCCGATGAGGCGCTGCGCCAGGGCACCTATGAGCGCTGGCTCAAGATCGTCGGCGATCCCCGCTACGTCATGCAGCAGCGGGAGCGAAGCGCCAACACTCCGGGCGCTTCCGTATCCGGGGCAGAGCTCGGTGCCGGCTGGATTGACGCTCGCCCTGACACTGGCAACCGGACGCCGGAGGAGGGCGAGGCCACCGAAATGACCCTCGAGGAACGAGACGCTCAGGTGGCCCGCCGGGGGCTGCCCTCCGGGCTTGTCCGGGCCATCATACCTTTTCATGGCGAACCGGACCACCCGGCCTCCTCCTCGCGGTCGAGGACGCGCAACCGCATGCACAAAGACTGGAGCGAACCCCTAGGCAGCGGTGGCACCACCGGCCTCGGTGCATTCCCCGCCGTCTACACCACCGGCGGGACGAGCTGCACCGATTTCGCCATTTACAACACGGGCCTGGCGGGCTCGTTAACGCAGGCGGACATCATCGCCTTCGACAACCTCTACGCGAGTTGCAACGGGGGTACTCCCACCGCCTATTGGGCCTACAACACCGGCACGCTGGGTGGCGTGAGTGCCACCATTTCGAACTCAGTGGTGCTCTCCCTTGACGGCACGCAGGCGGCCTTCGTTCAGTTCGTCCCCTACCCCGTCACGGCCTCTGGCACGTTGACTGCCAACACAGGTTATATCCCGGCCAACGGTGAAACCGTCACCGTCGGATCGACTACATACACTTGGGAGAGCACGTCCAGTCCCACGAAAAACCAAATGTCCACGTCTGGGATTTCGCTCGAAACTGAGATCGCCGAGACTCTGGAAGCAGCGATCAACGGCAACCGTTCAGAGTGCCCCAGTTCAAACACCACCTGTATCTCAACAAGCACCGTCGCGAACACCAAAGCTACCGCGTCCGTCTTGGGTGAAACCGTAACCGTCGCGGCCAGTTGCGGCCCGGGCACCTGTGGGAACACCGTTAACTTCACTCAGAGCACCGGTACAACCGGAACGACCATATCACCGACCACCGGCACCCTGGGCGGTGGCAGCGGAACCGCCGGGGTTGGCGGCGCCCAATTGGTGGTGCTGAAATGGGCAGCGAGCGGGACGGCGACGCTGGCCAGCCCCACAACCCTGACCTCCAACAGTTCGTTTCCGAACTGCACGGCCCCTTGCATGATCAGTTTGCCCTTCAGTGGAACCCCTACCGACACCGACTCCGCGCCCTTCATCGCTTATGGCTTCACGAACCCCAGCACGCTCTATGTCGGCGATGATGCCGGGGTACTCCACCAATTCAAGAACATCTTCTCGTCCGTCACCCCCTCGGAGGTGACGACCGGCGGCTGGCCGGTGACCGTGAATGCCAACGCGTCACTCGCCAGCCCCACCTACGATACGGTGAGCACGAAGGTCTTTGTGGGCGACTATGCCTTGGGTTCGTCATCGTTATGCGAACTTTTTCCCGAGACCTACCCCTGTGGCTTCCTTTATTCGGTTAGCCCCTCGGGAACCGTCGTGAAGTCGGCCCAGTTGGACTACAACGCCGGGATTCTGGACGGCCCCATCGTGGACCCAAACACCGAGGAGGTCTTCGCCTTCGTGGGGGACGACGGTTCGGCCACCTGCACCGGCGGGCCCTGCTCCACGGTCTACCAGTTCCCCGTCGATTTCACCGGCGGCGCCACCGGCACGGAAGCCACAGTGGGCCCGGGCTACGAATTCATGCTGGCCGGCACCTTCGATAACGCCTACCTCACCTCGTCCACTAACACCGGGAATTTGTACGTGATTGGGAACACCGGCCCCGCCAATAACACGTTGTACCAGGTGCCGATCGCCAACGGCGTGATGAGCACCAGCGCCAATACGGGTCCTGCGGTCAGCAGCAACTACACCAACGGCGTTTACTCCGGGGGCCTTCAGGTCACCGAGATCTGTCAGCCCGGCGCCAACCCCTGCACGGCCGCAACCGGCTGGACGGACTATCTGATGTTGAGCGTGCTGTCGTACGGCTACCCCACGACCGACTACTGCGGAACCGCGAGCTTGGCCAACGGCTGCGTGATAGGCTTTAACGTCACCAGTGGGACGATCAACAGCAGCACCACGCCCACGGGGGCCACGGCCGAGGCCGGCGGCACCAGCGGAATCGTGGTGGATAACGCCTCGGCGGGAGCCCAGAACATCTATTTCTCGACGCTCCTCAACCAATGTAATAGCGGCACGAGCGGCTGCGCCATCCAGACGACGCAAGCGGCGCCCTGACCCCCCGTCGCAATCCTTCGTTCATAACCTAGCAGATCAGGGAAGAAGAAACCTTTACCCTTTACCCTTCACCTTTCGCACTTCCCTTCCCCCTCAATCCGCCATCTTGGCGATATGAACGTCAAACCCCGTCCCGGGCAAAAGCGACGTAAGCGCGAAGGCAGTGAAATCGCTGCCCATGAGTTCGGTGCGACGAAAAACGCCGGGTTCGCTTTCCTCCGTCTCATGCCGCGCGCCGAAATCCTCCAAAAAGGCCTGGGCATCTTTCATGTCAGGCCGCTCAGGATTCCTGCCTTGAGTCAGCGCTTCGGCAGCGTATGAGCGGATGAGTTTGGGCCAGTATTTTTCCAGCAGCGCTGTGCTGGCAAAAATATCGGCCCAGATCATGCGTCCGTTCACCGCCACCACCACGCCCACGGCGTTCCGCTCGCGCAATTCGCGCATCAGCCCGAGGTAGGATTGCTCAATCGGCACGGCGACGGCATCAACACGGCGCTTGACCTCTTCATTAGCCATAACGCCAGCGTAAGAGGAAGTCCCTCCGATGGGGCCACCGAAGCTGCCACCGCCGCCTGCGGCGGCGGGGCTGGCTCCCGCCGCCATGGATTCCCTTGCGGCGCCAACTTCCGCCCATACCTTCTGCTGATTCTGATCCGCCATGGCGCTGCGCCGCACACTGGGCTGCGCCATCTGGGAATGAAAAGAGCCAAAGTCAGATTGGGTTGCCACCCAACGCCCGGGCTCAACACAAAACACCGCAAGGTCGATGGGGTCGCTCTTGGGCGGAACGATGCGATCCTTGCCCACCACGCGGTCCTGCTTGCCTCCGGTCACAATCTCGCCCGCCAGCAGAATCAGGGGGCGGTCAGAGTTGTTCACCAGAACCAGGCGGTTCACCTCCGCCCCGTCGCTGGGGATGTATCCCTGGCGTCTGCGAATGAGCGGCCGCACGCTGCCGGCTTCGCTCACCACCACTTCACCGGAGCGCACGCCTTCATCAAGGGTCAGGAACTCTCGCGTGTCGTGGGTGCGATCTGCAACCACCGGAAAGATCGTCAAGTTGCCGCGGCTGATGGGTGCGAGCACTTTGTAGGTGGACCCCACTTGGCCCGCCTTACCACGGCCCGGCCCAAAGGATAAGACTATCAGGGTTGCCAAAGTTATCATCAAACCTAAAGTCAACAATCGTTTTCCGCTCATCACACCCTCCTCCCTGCGCAGTTAACCGAGGCGCAAGTCCCGGTCTGTGGAAAGAACGACTCAGGGTATAATTCTTGCATCCAAGTCTCGGGCGCCCGGCTGGGGTAGGCGGAGAGACAGTAGTCGTCAGTTTTCAGTTTTCAGCAAAAGCAAGCCAGTCTTAGACTGTTGCTGACAACTGGTTTACGCAAAGGTCGAATCCCATGAGCGGCAACCCGGAAACCGCGACCCGCCCCGCGAAGATCAACATTCCGGACTCTGTGTCCACCCAGTTTCACCACGAAGCCGGGGCGGAGAAATTCGGCTTGACGCAACAAGCTTTCGCGGGTGTCCTGCAAGAAGTCGTTAGCAAGTATCTTCCTGCCACGGCCAGCCCCTCGGAAATTTTGGATTTCCTCACCCATCTGCGCCTGGAGGAGCTGGCATTGGCCCGCGGCTGCGCCTTAGGCAGCGAGGTTGCCTGGGAAGTTTTCTTGACCCGGTATCGCGAGAAGCTTTTCAGCGCGGCGTACTCGATCGTGCCGGGAGATGCAAATGCCCGCGAGTTGGCGGATTCTCTCTATGCTGATCTCTATGGAACGCATACGGCGCAAGGCCAGAGAATCTCCAAGCTGAACTCATTTACGGGCCGCGGCTCACTGGAGGGCTGGCTGCGGGCCGTCCTGGCGCAGGAATATGTGAACCGTTTTCGCCGCCAACAGCGGCTGGTCAGCATGGAAGAACAAGTCGAGGGAGGAGCGCAGTTTGAGGCTGAGGCACCCGACCCCACCCAGGCCATTGACGCGCGTTTGCGCGAGGCGACGGACCAGGCGCTCATGTCCTTGGCGGCAGAGGACAAATTCATTTTGGCCAGTTATTACCTCGATGGGCGCACGTTGGCGGAAGTCGCTCGCCTGCTGGGCGTACACGAATCCACCATCAGCCGCAAGCTGGAGAAGATCACGGCTTGGACGCGCAAGGCCATCCTCTCCGGCCTGATGAAACGCGGCATGAGCCGGAAAGAGGCGGAACAAACCATGGAGGTCGAAGTCACCGAGCTCTCTCTGGACGTTCGCCGACGATTAATGCAAGAAAAAGGCGAGCAAACCGTTCCATAATAGAAGGCAGGAGACAGAAGTCAGGAGTTAGGAGTCTGGGGACTGTAGGTCGTGGCACGAAGTGTTACCACTGCCCATCTGCCCAATCACTTTATGGCTGGATTGCCAAAAATCGCACTCGCACGGCTGAAGGTAAAGCCTGGCGCGCCGAAGTCTTCTGGTGGGCCTGAGGGGCAGGCTGGATTCCCGGGCGCCCGCCATCCCGACGCTAACCTGCTCGCGGCCTTCGTGGAGAAGACACTCACGGAGAGGGAAAGAACGCGGGTGCTGCACCATCTCGCCCAGTGTGCGGAGTGCCGCGAGGTTGCAGCCTTCGCGCTGCCTGCGGAAGCTGCTGCGGCCGAGACGACTGGGGTGGCAGCAGGGTGGCGGTGGAGTCCCTGGCTCGTTCTCCGCTGGGGCGCGATGGCAGCGGTGTTGGGAGCTCTAACCGTCGTCGTGGTCCTGCACCCCGGCATGTGGAAGGGACCGCAGGAGATTTCGAAAAAAATGCCGCCGCAGCCACCGGCTGGGAACATCATGATTGCTCCCCAAACCGCCTCTCCATCGCCGTTAGCCCCACCGCCTCCTCAAACTGCCCGAGCTAAGGCGCAAGTGGAAGCTGGAGAGTCCGCCGGCGAAATGGCGGCGATGAAAAAAGCACCGGGGCAACGCGAGGACTTGTCCCTGAATGATCATGTCGCGCGCGCTCAGGCCAAGCAGCAAGTAACATTGATGGCTTCGTCTCGGGCACCCGCCACGGTGAGAGCTGAGAATATTCCGACTGCGAATGCTGAGCGAGAAGAGAGTAAGGAAGGAAACGTGCTCACCCTAAGGCCTCTTTCCGCGCCTCCCCTCCCTCCTGGGTCTGCCGTCGTGACCGCTGCCGCATCCGACGAAGTGGCGAAAGCAAGCGGTGAGTCGCATGGTGGTCCGGCAGCATTTGGCTCGGTAGGAGGGAGGGCCGCCGGCGTTGGCTCGGCGGAGGATACCGCTGCGAAAGCAGCTCCCCCCGTGCCGGCGCGGGCTACCCTGCGAATGGCGGGCCCAGCCCCCATGGGCGCGGCGCGGGCATTTCGCACGGATATGGAATCTGAGGCTCGTCCCCCTGCTGCCCTTTGGAGTGTCGCATCCGACGGGCAAGTGCGACGCTCCACAGACGGTGGGAAGACCTTTGAGCAAATCCCTGTCGCCCACGCGATCAAGTTCCGGGCGATTGCCGCCCTCGGTAACGATGTTTGGACAGGCGGCGCGGGCGGAGCCCTCTTTCATTCCGTCGATGGAGGCGCCAGTTGGATACGCGTCGCCTTTAACTTCGGGGGAAACTCAGAAACCATCACCGGAATTCAGTTGCGCGACCCGCAGCACCTCACCGTCACCACGGCTTCCGGCTCACAATGGGCCAGCGAAGACGGCGGCCAGCATTGGCAGAAACAACCGTAAGGACGAAACTCGAAATTCGAAACTCGAAAATCGAAATTCGCGACAAGCTGTGAGGCTTCACTTTCGGACGAGTTTCCCTCCCAATTAACGCCAGAACTGTCTTGCCACATGCTCCCTACAGGCCTGGTCGCTGGGAGTATAATAATGGTGGAGATTCGCAAGGCTGGAAACTCGCAGCCCGGATCTCGACCAATTTCGAGTTTCGAATTCCGCGTCTTTCTGAAGGTCGTGATTTATGGCTACGCTACAGGATGTTCTTAACGCCAACGTTCGCGAAGGCGAGCTTTACGAGAAGATCGACCGCGGCTTTGTGCGCTGCTTCGCTTGCGGCCATTGCTGCCGCATTCCCGAAGGGCAACTGGGCATTTGCAAAGTCCGTTTCAACGAAGGGGGCAAGCTCCAGGTTCCCTGGGGGTACGCCGCGGGAATACAGTGCGACCCGATTGAGAAGAAGCCCTTCCATCACGCTTACCCCGGCGCGCTGGCTTACAGTTTTGGCATGTTCGGTTGCGACCTGCATTGCGCCTATTGCCAGAACTGGGACACCTCCCAAGCCATTCGTGACCCGCGCGCGGTCTCGTCCCGGCTGGCGCATGTAACGCCCCAAGAACTGGTTGGCGACGCCATCCAGCAAGGCGCAAAAGTCCTGGTCAGCACATACAACGAGCCTCTGATCACCAGCGAGTGGGCCGTTGCCATTTTCAAGGAAGCCAAACCTGCGGGGCTCGTTACCGGCTACGTCTCGAACGGCAATGGCACGCCGCAAGTGCTCGAATATTTGCGCCCGTGGGTGGATCTCTACAAAGTCGACCTGAAGAGTTTTGACGACCGCCGCTACCGCGAGCTCGGCGGACGCATCGAACCCATTCTCCAGACGATCCGCAGCCTGCACGAGATGGGAATCTGGGTTGAGATCGTCACGCTGCTGATTCCGGGCTTCAACGACTCCGACGATGAGCTGAAGCGACTCACGGAATTTGTGGCGAGCGTTTCTCCCGACATTCCCTGGCACGTCACGGCATTCCACCAGGATTACAAGATGACCGACCCCGCTAACACCCAGCCGCGCGACCTTGCGCGGGCGGCAGCCATCGGCAAGGCGGCCGGCTTGCGCTTTATTTACGCAGGGAATCTGCCGGGGCAAGTCGGCGACCTTGAAAACACTTACTGCCCCCAGTGCCACGAATTACTTATTGAGAGATTTGGTTATCACGTTTTGGATTATCGCCTGACATCGAAAGGTGCTTGTCCCCGGTGCGGCACCGCCATTCCCGGCCGGTGGGCCGAAAAGTTCGAAGGCCAGATCGCCGACCTTCCGTTCTTGCCCCGGGTGCGGCGACGGGCAGGGGTAAGGCGGTAGGCAGTGGGCAGTAGGCAGTAGGCAGTGGGCAGTAGGCAGTAGGCAGTGGGCAGTAACCCCTCTCCCGCGTTACCTTCCTGCCGAATTCTGAATCCTGTATCGGCATACAGAGTCAACCCAGAAGGCACTACACCTCTACTTCGGATGCACTACTGTTTTCGGCCTACTGATTTCTGCCCAACGCCTACTGCCCACTGCCTACGGCCTACTGCTTACTGCCTACTGCCCTACCGAATCCCGTAAAAGAAATACCCCGGCCCCACGCGCATGTGATGAATCAGCGCATCCGGGGCGACGGCGGCGAGGAGGAGCCCGCCCACCGCCTGCACCAGCGCCAGGGGCCAGATGTTCCGATGGTGGGCGAAGACCTCTGCGAAAATGAAACCGGCAACCAGGGTGGCAACCATCAAGATGAGGTTAGGAAGGTGGGTGGCGCTGAACATGATTCCAATGAGAGCGGAACTCGCATGGCGATTGCGGATGATCAACATCAGGCGGTTATTGAAGTAAGACTGCGTCAGGTATTGCTGAAATGCACACCATGCGCCATAGCCGAGCAGAGAAACCAGGGATTGCCAGGTGGGGTGCAGAAGCGCTAAGCGGTGGTGTGCAAATCCATAGAAAAGCAACGGCAGGTACAAGAGGATGGCCAACGGCAACACCCACTGCGCGCCGGCTCGCATGCCGGTCCATCCCAGGCCGAGGCCGCGCAGGGTATCGTGATGCAGCGCGTGACTCACCAGAATCAAGGCAAAGAGCCCCCCCCACGCGAGCGGGTTGGTATCCATAAAGCGAGCGATTAAAGGCGAGCTTGGATGCCCCATCCAGGCGAGCGGGTTGGCATGTTGCCAACGCCAGATGTAAGCGAGAATTCCGGCGAAAATCAGCACGACTTCAAATGCCGTAGCGATGGCAAGCGGACCGCGAATGATGCCTCCGCCTTCCCTTTCTCCCGCTGCGGCGCCCGGACTCATGAATGTTCGCTTCGCTTTCGAAAAGGGAACACGTACCGGAAGGTGAGGTAAAGAACCAGAGCGAGAACAATCCCCACGGACTCCAGAACCGCCATGCGCAAGAAGCGGCTTGCGGGCAAGCCCAGGTGAGTGCGCAGCCCCACCCACATGCAATCGTCGTACACGTAGGGAGCTACCCGGCAATCGCGCGTGGCCAGGTCAGCCGCGTGTAAAACCAGGCCCACAACGGCGACGCCTATAATGGTGCGTAAGGCTTTCTGCATGGTTTCCAGGACAAGAGCCTGACCGCTCAATTTGCCGCGCGGCTATGCCCGCGTCAATCAAAAGCCAATTGTACTCACCTGCCCGCCACGACGAAAGAGCGAGATGACAACTCCCGGCATTCACATCACCGTCAGCCAATGGGCGCGGGTTCCATCTTGGGCGTAAACAAGTGGACCGCGACCAGCGCCACAACATAAACGCTTCCCGCCACAATGAACATGGGCAGATAGAAACTGGGATTCCGCTCCAGAACGCGTCCGGTTAACTCTGAAGTCAGCACTGTACACATGCTGCCCAGGAAGCCGCCAATGCCCACCACGGAGGCGACGGCGCGGCTGGGGAAGAGGTCAGAAGCCAGAGTGAAGAGATTGGTGGAGAAACCCTGGTGTCCTGCGAGGGCCGTCCCGATCAGCATTACCGCCACCCAAGGGCTGTGCGTCTTGCTGGCAACGATCACCATCGGCGTGACCGCCGCGCAAATCGCCATGGCGGCCTTGCGCGCCCAGTTCACGCTCCAGCCCCGCTGGATAAGCCGGGAGGAAATGTAGCCGCCGATGATGGAGCCGATTCCGGTCAGCGCCCAAACGGTGCTCAGGTAGGGCATGATCGCCGTACCCCGAATGTTGTGATCCTGCGCGAGGAATTTGGGAAGCCAATAAAGACAGAAATAGAAAACGGGGTCGGTCAGGATTTTGGGCGCCGCAATCGCCCATGTCTGCCGGTAACCCAGCAATCTGCTCCACGAAACCTTGGAAGGGCTTGCCGATTCCCTGCCCGCCCGAATCCACTCGCGTTCTTCGGCGGTGAGGCGAGGGTGGACCTCCGGCCGCCGGTAGAGCGTCAACCAACCGATCAGCGGGACCATCACCAGCGCGCCCGCGGCGATGAAAGTTCCCTGCCAGCCACACGCGGCATTAACCAGGGGAATGATGATGGGCGAGACGATGGCGCCCACCGTGACGGCGGCGTTCAGAATCCCCGTCGCCAGGGCGCTCTGTCTTTTGGGAAACCACTCCGCAATCGTCTTCATGGAGGCCGGGAAATATGCGGCTTCCCCGACGCCCAGGAACAGACGGGCCACCCCAAACCCCAGGGGCGTATGCACAAATGCATGGCTGATCTCGGCGGCCGACCACCAAACCATGGCGAGGGAATAACTCAGCTTGGTCCCGATCCGGTCGCTGATCCAGCCCGACACCATCATCATGGTGGCATAGGAAATCTGGAAGGCCATGACGATCCGGGCGTATCCGAGTTCGGTCCAGCCAATCTGCCGCTGTAAGTCCGGCGCCAGGATGCTGAGGACTTGGCGATCCACGAGGTTGATCACCGCCGCCAGGCACATCACGCTGCAAAGGTACCAGCGTAGATGGCGGATCTTATCCGTGTGGGGTTGGAAGGTACCGCGAAAGTCCGGGATCATCACCACTCCGGCGCTCGGGGTCTTAGCAAGCGAATCTTTCTTCCAGTTCTTCCATGGCCGAGGCAATCACCCACTTGTTTACAGGGTAGTTAAGGGGCCCCATCTCCGGGTTGGTGGCGGCCATATCCGCGACGCGCAGAACCAGCTCGTGATCGAAGGGCAGGTTCAGGCCTTTCAGCGAGGGCTCCAAGCCCAACTGCCGGAAAAAGGAAAGGACATCCTCAAATTCCTTCTTGGGACACTTCTCCACACAAAGTTGCACGATGATTCCATAACCCACCTTCAAACCGTGCAGAACGCGGCGGCTCTCCTCCATCAGGGTCAGTCCGTTGTGCAGGGAGTGGGCAATCGCGGTGAAAAGGGTTCCTTTGGCGAGGGTCTGAACCATTCCGGTGAGGAGGATGACGAGATCGAGGGTTTGGATCAGGGCTTCCCCCACACGGTGTTCTGCATTCAGGCGCACCGCGCCAAGAGCATGTTTTCTGTGGCCCTTGTAAAGCACTTCCGCCAGTTGGATGGCTGCCGCGGTTTGAACGTCAGGATTCTGAACACACGGCCATACCGAACGCCCTTCGTACCACTTGGCCAGGGAATCCAGGATGCCCGCCCGCAGGTAGATTCCCGGAGAATGGGTGATAATTTCCGGATCGACAAGGACAAGGCAGGGATTTCTGGGGTGCAGGCAGGCTCTTTGAAACTCTCCCCGGTCATTGTAAATAATCGACAATGCCGTGGTTGCCGCGCAAGTGGCGGCGATGGTCGGGATGCAAACTGCCGGGAGGCCGAGTTCAGCAGCCGCCTGCTTGGCGGCATCCAGAGATTTTCCGCCGCCAACTCCGATGATAATGTTGGCTTTGAAATCCTGCGCTTTTCCTTTGATCTTGGCAGCATTGGAGGGGCTGGACTCACCCGTGAACAGGTGCTTGCGCCAGGTGATGCCACTTTTTTCGAGGGATTTTGTGAGCCGTTTTTCTGCCGCCGCCAGAGCCTTCTTTCCCCCGCTGATCAGCGCGCGATCGCCCCACGGGGCGACGCAGTCGCCGGCCTTGCGGAGAATTCCGGCGCGATTCATATATTGAGCGGGTCCCGTGCGCAGAAAGCTGAGGCGGGGTTGCTTGGCTTTTTTGGCCATTGGCCTTTCTGTCCTTTCACCCTTGCCGCTGAACTTCTTAGTGGGCCCCGGCGAGCTTGATTTGGCCCGCCGCGTGGATGGCAATATCCACAGTATCGTTGACGCGGAGGAACAGTGTGCTCGGGTTCTTCAGGCCCCAGCTCACATAGGGGATGCTGAAATTCAAATCGGCGGTCAACTGCTCCCCCGCCAGATGGGCCTGGACGACGAGGGTGAGCGGATGACCTGCCCCATGGATTGTAAAGGTCCCCAGAACCTGGACTTTGAAGTCCCCCTGCGGCAGAACCTGCCCCTGCACCTGCTCGGGTGCGAAGGTGATTTCAGGATATTGGGCGCTTTGCAGGACGTCTTTATGCATTTTGTGGTCGCGCGCATGGCTGCCGCTGTCGCCGCTCGTGGCATCAACCACCACCAATCCGCTGGCATGCCCCGTGGCGGGATCGATCCTGATGGTCCCGCGTTTGAGTTTGAACATCCCGTGGACGGTGTGGAGGACATCGCCCAGAGTAAAGCTCACTTGGGTCTGAGCGGGATCGATTTCCAGTACGGCTTCTTGCGCGACGGCCCGCGATGATAGCAGAAGGGGAAGCAGCGCGAGCGCCAGGGTGAAAAGATTTCTCCGTCGACAGTTGAGTTTAGCCATGGTGATGGCGGTCCGTAAATTGGAATCATCAACTGGGGTTGGCGAGCAGCCTCCAGCCCAACCTGAAAATATTGCCAATACCGAAAGTCTGAGGCGAAAAGGTCCCGGCGTGAGCGGCCAGGAGCCGCTCCATTAAGTGAGGCTCCTTGGCAAGTGCGTCGAGCGCCCGCCGCCGGAGCCAGGCACGGTCCTCCATAGCGAGCATTATCCGGGACATGATCTCCGGTGGGTGATTGATGCGCCGGTGCGCCGCCTCGTACCGGCTAAGGTCATCGTTGGCGATCGCCTCGGCCAGCGCATTTGCTTGTTGGAAGGCCAGCCCCAGTCCCTCGCCGGTGAGCGAGTCCACCGAGCCGGACGCGTCACCCACCAAAACGAAAGGCTCTCGGCAAACCTTGCGGATAATGCGCAGAGCCGAAATCGCCCCAAGGTCTCTGGTGACGGCCAGGCGCCCCTCCAATCGTCGAGTGATTTCTGGGAATTGGTGGAGAGCTGCTTTCAGCCGAAGTTGCGGCGAACGCGAGGTCACCACCAGGCAGACTTCCTCCGGGCTCACTGGAGTGACAACGATCTGGCAGTGACGACCCCAATGAACTTCCACGAAGTCAGTCCACGGCGCGACGCGGAAATGCTGGCGGAACCCGAAGCGAGTTTCCTGCGGGCGTCCCTGGTCCAAACCGGCCCACTTGCGCACCCGGGAGTTTTGTCCATCCGCGCCGATGATCCAGCGGCTTAGAACTTTGCGCGAGTCCAGCCAAACCTCTCCCCGGCCGATGCCCCCCACGCGCGCTCCCCAAAGGGATTGTACGCCCGCATCCGCCGCTCTCTCTACGAGGGCTTGGTGCAAGATGGTTCTGCGAACTCCCAGTCCGTAACCCTGGGGAAAGGCGCCTTCAGCCACCCTCCCCTCACTCAAGAAGCGAATACCGCGAAAGGGAACGGCCTGCGAAGGACCCAGCGCCACGCCCAGAGCTCTCAGCGTTGCGACCGTGTGGGGCATCAATCCTTCGCCACAGGCCTTGTCGATCGGAGGTTGGGCAAAATCCGCCACCACCACGCGCAGGCCGCGCTCGCGAACCGCAATCGCCGTGGCCAGACCCGCGGGGCCGCCACCCACGATGAAAACGTCGGTTTTCAATGGATCAGAGCCCATTAATTCCACCTGAGAAGAACTAATTCCGAACAAAAACCCGGCCCCATGGCGGCGAGCAGGGAGTACGTCCCTGCCTCCGGCCGCCGCCGCTTGAAAACTTCCTCCAGCACCAGGAGCACGGAGGCGGAGGAAAGATTGCCCACTTTGCGCAGGCTCTGCCAGGAGGCATCCATTTCCTCCTTTGACAACCCCAGTGCCGCGCCTGTTGCCTCTAAAATTTTGGGGCCGCCGGTGTGCAGGATCCACCGGCCGATATCCTTGCGGGCGAGGCCATGGTCCGCCAGGAAGGCGTCCACATCATGGCCCAGATGATCCACAATCAGTTGCGGCAATTGCGGCGAAAGCACAATCTGAAAACCCTTTTCGGAAATATCCCAACCCATGATGTGTTCGGTCTGCGGATAGAAGACAGATCGCGTATCCAGGATCTCCGCCCCCGGGTGATTCCTTTCAGCGCCCGTCACGATGGCTGCGGCGGCGCCATCTCCAAACAACGCCGAGGAAATCAGGTTGGCCATGGAAACGTCTTCTTTCTGTAGAGTCAGCGAACAGAGCTCCACCGCAAGCAGTGCGGCGACGTGATGGGGAAAAGCCCGTACGTAATCCGCAGCGCGCGCGATTCCGGCAGCTCCCGCCACGCAGCCCAAACCAAAAATGGGAATGCGTTTGAGGCGTGGCGACATACCCATGCGATTAACCAGACGGGCGTCGAGTGAGGGACTGGCGACACCGGTAACCGAGACGACGAATAAGGCATCGACATCCTGGGGGGTAAGCCCCACCCCCGCCAAGGCTTGGCCGAGCGCCTGTTGGCCAAGATCCTGCGCACATTCAATCCAGGCGTCGTTGGCCTGTCCCCAAGTCGTCATTTCATAATAAGCGTCGACCGGCAACGCCAGAAAGCGGCCGTCAATTTCGGCGTGTGCGTGCATCCTGTCTACCACGTCGGGGTTGTTGAGACGTCCATCCCAGTATTTCTTTAGCGCTGCGCTGAGAACCGGCTGCGGGTAATAATATTTTGGGAAGGCGCTGCCGACACTCGCAATCTTCATGTTTTTAATCTCACCCTCGACTGCTCGGTGGTGCACGCCATGGCGTGCCCGAGTTTCTACATTTTGAACTGCGGGCTTCGTTCCCCAGCGCTCCAACAACGACAAAAAACCCGACGGTTTCTGCAAAATACCTGTGCTTTTGCATGAAACGTCGTTCCGTTGTGCAGAAATGTCGCTTTTTTCCTCGGGCAAATTGTCATCTTTTTGTTTGTTTTCATACACATTCCGGCTTCCAACGTCATTTTATTAACATCTTTTTTTTCAGCGCTTGTTCCCAACGCCGTTTTTCCCCTCCGCCATGACAATGGAGCCTCCCCTGCGCCGGATGATTTGCCCTGTGCTTTCCGCGTCGGTCTGAGCATTCGTCCTTTCCTCCGGGCGACCCGGTGAGGCGGCCGCGTTCCGCCTCCCCCAGGCTAAACCCGAGGCCAGGTGTCTTGTCAACAAAAATCTGGACTGTTTTCCTACCGGTAGGAAAAGATTTTACAAATGGGCCCCATTCTTTCCTACCGGTAGGAAGCCCGGAGTTGCGGGTTTCCGATATTCAACTCGCTTGGCGCCCTCTCACCCCGGCCCGCGTGAAAAATGTGGAAACCCCAGGGGCGCCATGGCGTGCCCCTACTGGAGCCGCGAGAGTTCTCTCCTGTAAAGTTGATTGTGGGGAAATTCTTCGGCCAAGTTCTGGAGCAGCTCTTTGGCCTGGTTGCGATTCTTATCACGCAGGGCGGCCACGGCAAGCAGCAGCCGCGCGAAAGGCAGCAGGTAATGTCCTTTCGTGGCGGTGAGTTGCAACTTCTGGATGCCCGTTTCCTTATCGGTCTGCGCACCGTAGAGCCGCAGCAGCCAGCGCACGGGCGCGGGTTTCAAACCCAGGATGTAATTCTCAACGCCGATCGCCAGATAGGCGTCGTAGCAGGTGGGGTCAACCGCCAGCAGTTTCTCCGCCGCGAGCCCGGCGCGTTTGGTATAGGCAAGGGAGGCCAAGTCACTTTTTTCCACCAGCGCCAGGTAATCGGATTCGAGGCCCAGATTCAGGACGGTGGCGAACAAGGCGTTGCGGTCGTTGGGGGAGCGCTGAAGGATGGCGTCCGCCAGTTTTTGACTTTGCGCGATGGCCCCATTGAACTCCGCCCGCACGGTGGGGTTGGGTAAGGGCTTGTCCCTTCCCTTGAATTTTTCGTCATCCACGAATAACTCGGTCTGCAAAACACCCAGCCGGTCAAATTCGTCAAACAGATAGGCTGCGCCATCTCCCGTGGGGCCGAAAGGATCCTCCGGATGTGCCTTTACGTAAGTCTGAAATGTTCTGTGCGCGCCACTAAATTCGTGGTCATACATCTGGCGAAAGCCCAGGTCCAAGGGCGCCGAGGGTCCGAGGGAGGCGCTGATCGGACTCCAGACTCCCTGCGCCAATGCCAGGAAGAGCAGATGAATGGTTGGTGAGCCCATAGGGTACGAGGGCCGCCGGTTCACGCTACTGGTGGAATCGCCTGCGGCCGTGATCGCTCATTAATCGACCGTGTTGGTCTCTCTCAAATATTCACCACGCGCCGGGCCAGCCCCAGCGCCTCAGTCCAAAACGTGGTGGAGGCATGAATCGACTCCACGACCTCGGCCAGCTTGCTCACAAATTCGTCAACTTGCCCATGCGTAACCACCAGGGGTGGCGCCGCCTTCAGCACTTGAAAGTTATTGCCGCACATCTGGGTGAGAATGCCCTTCTTACGGAAAAGGTTCATTACCAGCATCTGCCCAAACATTCCCGGATGAATTCGCCGGAAGGTTTCATAGGAAGCCCGCAGCGCCCATTGCCGTGGCGCTTGGAACTCGACCCCGCAGAACAGGCCCAGGCCGCGCACTTCTTTCACCATTTCATAACCGGCGAGTACGTCTTGCAATCGCTGGCGCAGGTATTGACCCAGGGACAAGGCGCGCGCGCCGAGCCGCTCGGATTCCAACACCTCCAGCGTCGCCAGTCCGGCGCGCATCGCCAAGCTGTTCTCTGAAAAAGTGGAAGTGTGAATGATGGCGCGGTGAAGAGAGCTGAAGACTGAATTGTAAACATCGTCCGTGATCAAGACCGCGCCCACCGGCACCAGCCCGCCACTCAGCGCTTTGGCGAGAATCACCATGTCCGGATCGAGGCCAAAATGCTGGGCGGCTAGGAACCGGCCCGTTCGGTACAGGCCGGTCTGAACTTCGTCCAGGATGAACAGGCTGCCATGCTGGCGGCAGAGTGCCTGGGCTTGCTGCAAGTAATCCGCATCGGGAATGCGGATGCCACCTTCGCCCTGAATCGTCTCCACGATGAAGGCCGCGCACTTTTTGGTGGCGAGCTCCGCCTCAAGACTCTTCACGTCCCCGAACGGAATCTGCTGGGTTTCCGGCAGAAGCGGGCCAAAACCCTCGCGCCAAAACCCGTTGCCCATCAACGAAAGAGCCCCACACGTAAGCCCATGAAATGCTCCCTCGGCGAAAAGCAGGCCGGCGCGCCCGGTGTGGGCGCGCGCAAATTTGATGGCGGCTTCCACCCCTTCGCTGCCGGAGCTGGTGAAATGGGCTTTCTTCAGGCGTCCCCCGGCGCTTTCCGTGAGGCGCCAGGCGAGTTCGCCCGCGAGCTCCGGCACAGTGCTCTGAAGCATCACCGGCCCGCTTCGGTCCAGTTCTTCCTTTAGCGCAGCAATAATATGAGGGTGGTTGTGTCCGGTGTTGTGAACACAATATCCGGAGAGGAAATCCAGGACTCTCTTCCCATCCGGCCGAAAGAGTTCGGCGCCCTCGCAATGCGCAAACGGCGCGTTCATTTGCAGCACGTCAAGCAACCGTACCCACTGCGGGCTTACCGAGTTGGCATACAGCTTGTCGTTGGCTACGGCAGTTGGCATTGGCCCCGCGCCTGCCCTTCCCGCTCAATGGTGTAACTGAATGGTCCGCAGATTGCCCTGTGGTCAATCATAGGATGCCACACTTCGCCTCAAGGTTGGACGACCCGGCGCCAAGGAGGGACGAGTTTGGAAAGGAATGGGGAGTTTACCTTCTAGGTCCAGGGATTCAGGGTCTTCACGATCGGATGAAAGTGTGCTGTGTTGCGAGTTACAAGGGTCAGTTGGTGAACCTCGGCAGTCGCCGCGAGGAATGCATCCATGGCTTCGATCGGCCGCCCCGCAGCCTCGCTCCTCGCCACAAGCTTGCCACATGCATCGGCGATGGCCGCATCAATGGTCAGGATCCTTCCTTCGAATCGCATGGGTAGCTCGTTCTCTAACCACGTCCTCAGCCGTTTTTGACGTTGCCCCATGGGGATGCGTTCGATGCCATAGCGCAGTTCCGTCAGAGTCACCACGCTGAGAAACACTTGGTCTTCATTTGTATCGGCGAGCCACGCCACGACGCCCGGGTTGGGCCGGGGCTTCACCCACTCTGAGACGACGTTGGTGTGGACCAGGAAACTCATAAACCCGCCTTGCGAACCCCGCCTCGGAGTCGGTCAATCCTCAATCCGGACCGGCGTAAGGGCGACGAAGCGAAGAATTCAGCAAGGTTCCCCTTGCGTCGGGTCTTCCGCTCCCATTCGTCAGCGGCAACCACCACGGCGGCCTTGCGTCCATTCCGCGTGATGGTTTGGGGTCCCAGGGATCGCGCCTTGTCGATAACTTCGCTGAATTTCGCCTTCGCTTGAGCGACTGTCCAGGTATTCACGCCCACGGTGCAACCTCCCTGCCAAAATAGTCATTATGGTCATCATAGTCATTTTGGACTCAAGAAAGCAAGCTCCCTGGCGGGCGTAGGGCGGACCAGCTTAGTGCTTCCTGCCTTCCGCAAGCTGGCTATTTCGCCGGCGGTGAGGCCCCTCCACTTCCCCACTTGCAATCCCTCCAGCGTCAACGGTCCGATGCGAGTGCGAACCAGCTTCAAGACTTTAAACCCGACCGCCTCGACCATGCGCCGCACTTCGCGGTTTTTTCCTTCCGTTAAAACCACATCCAGCCAGGTGTATTTGCCGCGATCTTCGCGCCGCCGCACGCTGAGCGGTGCCGCCAAGTCGCCGCGCTTCATTTCCACACCGGCATTCAGGCGAGCGATAACCTCATCGCTGAGTATCGCGTTGGTCTTTACCAGATAGGTTTTCGGGATTCCGGATTCCGGATTCGTGATGAAGTCAGCGAAGGCCGTGTCGTTGGTGAGCAGTAGAAGGCCGGAAGTATCTTTATCCAGCCGGCCCACGGGCGCGACCCACCGGTTCTCTTCCCCCAGGTATTTGTAAATCGTCTCCCGGCCGGCGGGGTCGCCGTGACTGGTAATCACGCCCTTGGGCTTGTAGAAGAGTAAGTAGCGTTTCCGCGCGGGCTTCAGGCGCTGGCCATCCAACTGAAACGTGTCGCGCTCCGGCCTGACCCAAACATCAGGGTCGCGCACCGTGCGGCCGTTAACCTTCATCCGGCCCGCCACTATCGCCGTGCGCGCTATCGTGCGCGAAGCAAGGCCAAAGCGCGAAAGCACCCGGTCGAGGGTCATGCTCGGTTTGGTGGGCATAAGAAAATAATCGAAAGTTGAAAGTTAAAAGTTGAAAGTTGAAAGCAAAACCCGCTACTCGCTCTCTAGGTTTTTGCCTTTTGACTTTTGACTTTCGACTTTCAACTTTCGACTTTTCAACTGACTTCCACTTCCCGCCCCACGCCCTGCTTCTCTGCCGCTTCCAGCACCAGGTGCGCGGCAACTGCATCTTGGACGGCGACGCCCACGGATTTATAGAGCGTGACCTGCTCGGCGGAGGTGCGTCCGGGCTTGGCGCCGGAAATCAGCTCGCCAATTTCGGCGTGGATATGATCCGCGCTCATCACCCCGTCGCGAATCGGCCATTTCAAATCGTTCGACCCACCGACGTTGGGCGCGAGCGCGGCCTCGCGCGTTTCAACGACCACAAGTGCTTTGCAAACAGCCTCCGCATCCACTTCGCGTCCCTCGGGATTCAAGCCCACGGAGGTCACATGCGTGCCCGGCTGGAGCCAAGCGCCCTTTACTACTGGGGCGACCGCATGGGTCGCCGCACAAATGATGTCGGCGCCGGCAAAGGTCTGCTCCACTGCCTCGCACCCGAAGGCTTTGATTCCCTGCTCCTGGGTAATTTCCGCCGCCAGTCGCGCGGCTTTCTGCGGGTTGCGGCCCACCACGCGAATTTCCCGGATGGGCCGAACGCGCGGGATCGCCGTGGCGTGGGCACGGGCCTGCACCCCGGTTCCGGCAATCAGCAATACATGTGCGTCCGGGCGCGCCAGAAGGCGCGCGGACAGAGCTGAGCCCGCCGCGGTTCGCGTCGCCGTGATCAAGGTTCCATCCATCAGGGCGCGCGGCGAGCCCGTCTCCGCGTCGAAAACCAGAATCACCGCCTGGTGGCTGGGCACCCCACGCGCTTCGTTCTCGGGAAAAACGCTCACCAGCTTCGTGGAGAGAGTGCGCGCCAGAGCCAGGTAGACCGGCATCGCGGCCAGCAACCCTCCCCGCTCGCGAACCAGCGTCAGGTTGCGTGCGGGCATGGAAACACGCCCCGCGCTCAGCTCGGCCATGGCCGGGCCCAGCGCCTCAATCAGGCGGTCGAGATCGAGCAGGCGCTCTACTTCGTGGCGGTTCAGAAGGAGCATGAGTCTTGAGTTGAAGGTTGAAAGTCGAAAGTCAAAAGTTGAAAGCAAAACAACGCCGCTCACCGTCTCGGTTCCTGACTTTCGACCTTCAACTTTCGACTTTCAACTTGATTCTCGACCTTCAACTTTTCAGAAACGAAACCTCATCGAGCTGAATGAACTCCTGGACCATAGGCACCGTGGATTGGTCCATTTCCTGCATCGTGCCGAATAACGCCACCCGGCCGTCCACCAGGAACACCACGCGGTCCGTCAGTTTGCGCGCCAGTTTCACATCGTGCGTCACCACGACCGAGGTGAGACCCGTCTTCTGCTTGAGCTTCAGGATCAGGTCGCCGACGGTCTGCGCCATCAACGGATCGACCATCGTGGTGGGCTCATCGTAGAGGATGCACTCAGGCTCCGCCGCCAGCGCGCGCGCCATCGCCACGGAGCGTTTCATGCCAGTGCTCAGGTCAGAAGGCGCCAACTCGCGCATGCCCTCCAGTTCCACCTGCGCCAGCAGGTTGTCAACACGCTGCTGGATTTCGTCCTCGCTCACCGCCAACCCGCGCAAGGCTCGCTCGCGCAGAGGGTAGGCAACATTTTCACCGACCGTGAGGGAATCGAAAAGCGCGCCGGATTGAAAGACCATGGTCACGCGCCGGCGGACATCCATCAGATCTACTTCGCTCAGGGCGGAAACCTCGCGGCCCGCCACCCACACCTGGCCCGAGTCCGGCTTCAGAAAACCCAGAATGTGTTTGAGGGTTACGCTCTTGCCCACGCCGCTGCGCCCCAAAATGGCCACCATCTCGCCGCGCCGGACTTCGAAGCTCACGTCTTCAAGCACCGGTTGTTCATCAAATGCCTTGAAGACGCGGCGGAATTCGATGTACGCATTCTCCGAGGGTTGGGATTTCAGTTCGTCAGTCATGCGAACCAATTATGAATTACGAATTCGGAATTATGAAGCGCGAAAACCTGCTTTATGCCGCCCCCTCCCGCCAGGGGAAGAAGCCCGCGGAGTTCAGAAGGGGGTCAATATCGCCACAAAAAGTAGATCGTCATTCCGGTTCCGACGCCGATGACCGTGGCGCGCACCCAGCGGGGGTCGAGCTTCTGAGCATAGTGGGCGCCGCCATATCCTCCCGCCACGGCCCCGACGATCATCAGAATCGCCTGCGGCCACATCACCTGCTTCGCGACGATGAATGTCACCACGGCCGCGCCGTTGATGGCGGTGCCCAGCAGCGCTTTCAGCCCGTTCATGGCGTGGATATCTTCGATATGGATCATCTCCAACATCGCCAGCATTAGGATGCCCATGCCGCCACCAAAGAAGCCCCCATAAAGGGCAATCAAGAATTGCACCAGGGTGAGCCCGACGAGAGTGGGCCAGGAAGGAGGCCCCGTCCGTTTGACCACTTGCCCAAGTTTCTGGGTCAGGCGCTTGCCAAAGGCGAAAAGTAAGGTGGCAATTCCGAACAGGTACGGAACCAGGTGCATGAAAGTCGCCTGCGGCGTGTGCAGAAGCACCACGGCGCCCACCACGCCGCCAATGATGCTGACGGTAATTAGCGGAACCATGACGCGCGCGGACTTCGGCAAGCGTTTCCGATAGGAGAAGACGCTCGCCACCGACCCCGGCCAGACCGCCACGGTGTTGGTGGCATTGGCGGGAATGGGAGGAACTCCGGTAAAAATGAGCGCGGGAAAGGAGAAGAAACTGCCGCCCCCGGCGACAGAATTCATGGCGCCAGCCAGTACCGCGGCCACGAAGAGGAGGATCGCATGGGGGAGAGTCATAAATTGAAGCTCGAAGCCAAATCAAATTATGAATTATGAATTATGAATGCGCGCCCACATGAATTTACTTTTGTGCCCGTGAAGAATCGATCGGTTCATAATTCATAATTCAGAATTCATAATTCATAATTTGGTTTCGTTCCGAGTTAGGGTTCCGCCGGCAGCGCCTCCCTGGTACGGGTCAAGCCGGTCAGTAGGAATTTACCATCGCTGGAAAAAACCGGGTGATAAACATAGCGCTGATCCGGCTTGGGCAAAACGAACAAGTGTTCGTCCGGCGAGCCCGCGGGCGGCTCCGGCGCCTGGAACACCTCATCCTGAAGAAACTCCGGCCAGTTGTCCTGGATGAAAATCCGGAAGGCATCCAGCGTGGGCGAATCGGCCTTCAAGAATTTGGCCGGAACTATCAGCGCATAGGCCGACTTGTAATCGTGCAAATGGAGCGCCGAAATAAAACGATAGATCGTGTAATCCTGGTCCGCGGAATACTCGGTCTTCGTTGGAATGAAGGCCTTCCCATCCCAATGGTAGACCGCGCGCGCCTGGAAGCCGCGATGGCCCCTTGGGTCGACTTGCAGCAACCCCGGGTCGGCTCGACCAGCCACGATCATTTCTGCGGGCGCATTCGCATGGTCCTGGAAATTCACGCGGCCCTGGAGTAAGGGCTCGTATTGGCTGTCGTCCGATTGCGCATCCCACAGCAGCGTCGCCGCGTGGTCCTTGACCTGAAATATAGCAGGGTAGGCGATTGGGGGGTCACTCTCCTGAATCACCACGGCCAAGCCCCGCCCCACCGGCGGGCCCAAATTAATCATGAGGCGAATGAAGGTGTCGACTCCGGTAAGCAGGCGGGAGGCCTTCCAGTGCGCGCCATCCCAGGAAAGCAGGTAAACCCCCCAGAGGGGCCGCGAATCCGGAGCCGGCGCCACCTCTGCCCCTGCGAGGATATCCGGGATAGCCCACTTCAAAAGCATTTCCGGAACGCCGTCCCCGTCCAAGTCGCCGACTGACGTAAGCATGTTGGGTTGAGCGCCTGGCGCAGTAATCTCCAGCCTCTCCCCAATGTGCAGAGCTTTCGACAAGGCAGCGACATCGCGGGTCGTCAAGCCCTGAATAGCCGCCGTGATCTGGGGCAGGAGGGCATCTGGCGCCGTTCGGGTGGCTTGCGTCTCAGCCGGGGGAGGTTCTTGACCCTCTTCTTGAGCGCAAGCGGATGCCGCAAATATCAGGAGGCAGGCGGGTAAAACCAGCCCCCACGGCCTAGAGGCGCGGGCAGATTGGACACGGGGTGAGCGTTGATAATCCCGTTGGCATTTCATCTTGACAAACCATTATACGGCATTATATGAGGATACTGCTACTCAGAACAAAACCGATTTGTTAGTGGACTTATTCAGAACGGGCATGGCGGCTCCGCGGCGATTCAAAATAGTGACTAATTACAATGATTTCAACTCCTTACAGAAAAATAAAGAAAATAATACGGCCTTCAATAGGCGAATTGGCACTCGACATCGACGAGTGCTAATTCATTGATTCCAGACCAAATTTGGTGCTTGACAAGCGAGCCTGCATAGAGTACTTTAGCACTCGCAACAGGTGAGTGCCAAACGCCGCGAATCCAATCTCGGCGAAGCATGGGAAACGACCCATCAAGGCCTAGTTGCACTAGCGCGAGGGGGCCTCCGGGCGGGGGCAAAAGCCGTCCAGCGCGGTGGTTCCGGCCTCGAGCTAATCTGAGGAGGAAAGGAGACTCATCATGACGGTACGACCTCTTCATGATCGACTGATAGTGAAGCGGATCGAAGAGAAAGAAACCATCAAGGGCGGGATCATTATCCCCGATTCGGCGAAAGAGAAGCCGCAGGAGGGCGAGGTGATTGCTGCCGGCAATGGGAAAAAGACGGAAGACGGGAAGATCATTCCGCTGGACGTGAAGGCGGGGGATCGCATCCTGTTCGGCAAATACTCGGGCACGGAGATCAAGGTTGACAACAACGAGTACTTGATCCTGCGCGAAGACGAAGTGCTGGGAGTTATCGAGAGCGCGAAAGCGGCAGCGGGCAAGAAGTAAGCGCCGCCGCGCAATCAATGCGGCGACTCGCTCCGAAAGGCGCGGGCTGGCCGCGGGGGCAATTCGAACTCATCAACTCCGCCATCCCGAGGCAGTAAAGCGGGAGGGGAGGAAAGGAACTGGAGGGAGGTAAGATGGCAAACGCAAAACAGATTATACACGGCGAAGAAAGCCGCCAAGCGATTCTCCGAGGGGTGAATAAGCTGGCGAACGCCGTGAAAGTGACGTTAGGTCCCAAGGGCCGCAATGTGGTTCTGGACAAGAAATTCGGTTCCCCCACGATTACCAAGGACGGGGTGACCGTGGCGAAGGAAATCGAACTGAAAGATCCCCTGGAAAACATGGGCGCCCAGATGGTGCGGGAAGTGGCTTCCAAGACCTCGGACGTGGCCGGTGACGGCACCACCACGGCGACGGTTCTGGCGCAGTCGATTTACCGCGAGGGCGTGAAGACCGTGGCCGCAGGGGCAAATCCCATGGCCATCAAGCGAGGCATCGAGATGGCCGTACGCGCCGTCTGTGGTTACGACGAAACCCAGAAGGATGGCTCCAAGAAGCATGTTAAGGGCGAACTCGAGAAACTCTCCAAGCCCGTCGAGGGCGCCATGATCGCGCAGGTCGGCTCGGTTTCCGCCAACAACGACCCGACCATCGGCACCATCATTGCCGAAGCCATGAAGAAAGTCGGCAAGGACGGGGTCATCACGGTGGAGGAATCGAAGACCATGGAGACTGCCCTGGAAGTGGTCGAGGGCATGCAGTTTGACCGTGGCTACCTGTCACCCTACTTCGTCACCGATCCCGAGCGCATGGAGTGCGTGCTGGAAAGCGCGCTGGTGCTGATTCACGAGAAGAAGATCAGCTCCATGAAGGACCTGCTCCCGCTGCTCGAGCAGATCGCCAAGGCGGGCAAGCCCCTGTTGATTATCGCCGAGGAAGTCGAGGGCGAAGCCCTGGCGACCCTGGTGGTGAACAAGCTGCGCGGAACGTTGCAATGCTCCGCGGTGAAGGCCCCGGGCTTCGGCGATCGCCGCAAGGCGATGCTGGAGGATATCGCCACCCTCACCGGCGGCAAAGCGATCACGGAAGATCTGGGCATCAAGCTGGAGAACGTCAAGCTGGATGACCTGGGCCGCGCCAAGAAGATCACCATCGACAAGGACAACACGACCATCGTGGAAGGCGGCGGCAAGTCCTCCGAAATCGAAGGGCGGGTCAAGCAGATCCGCACCCAGATCGAAGAGACCACTTCCGACTACGATCGCGAGAAGCTTCAGGAACGGCTCGCCAAGTTGGTCGGCGGCGTCGCCCAGATCAAGGTGGGCGCGGCAACCGAGACCGAGATGAAGGAAAAGAAAGCTCGCGTCGAGGATGCCATGCACGCCACCAAGGCGGCGGTCGAGGAAGGCATCGTGCCGGGCGGAGGAGTGGCGATGGTTCGCAGCATTCCCGCGCTCGACAAACTCAAGGCCAGCGGCGATGAGCAGATCGGCATCGACATCGTCAAGCGGGCGCTCGAAGAGCCCCTGCGCCTGATCGCTGCCAATGCCGGACATGAAGGCGCCGTGGTCGCCGAGAAGGTCCGGAATAACAATAACACCAACTACGGCTTCGACGCACAAACCGAAACCTTCGGCGACCTGGTTGAAGCCGGCGTCATCGACCCGACCAAGGTCACCCGCACCGCGCTCCAGAACGCTGCCTCCATCGCCTCACTCATGCTCACTACCGAGGCGCTGGTCTGTGAGATCCCAGAGAAAGAAGAGAAGCAGGCTGGAGGTCCCGGCGGCGGCATGGGCGGCGGCATGGGCGGGGGAATGTATTAAGAACAGTAGGCAGCAAGCAGTAAGCAGAAGGCAGTAAGCCGCAAGACCCAGGGCGGGGAGAAGGCTTTCCCCGCCCTTTTTGTTTTCCTTAACGGGGCAAGACCAACATCAGTAAGGGCCTTGCGCCGAGACGCGTGCTCGGCAAATTGTTTCATCCTCTTACCCGGCACTACCGATTACCGATATGGGGGAGTGTGCGCGGCCCGATAAATTGTCCAAATGCTGCGCCCCCGGGGGAATTGCGCCTCCTCATCTGGGTGCTCGTTCACGTCGATAACCGATGCGGCGAAGCGTGGCTGGTCCGATGGATTGTCCAAGGGCTGCGCCCCGCGCGCCACTCTTCCTCAGCCCTGCTTGCTTGTCACATATCACTCGTCACTGTTCTTCAACATCACTTGCACTGTCCTTCCTCCTTTCCTGCTCGTCACTCGTAGCTCATCACTCGCCACTTAACTTTTGCCTCTTGCAACGTATCTACATCCTGTATATACTTTTGGAATGGCCATTACTAAGGTCTTTCGCAGCGGAAACAGCCAAGCGGTGAGAATTCCCAAGAAGCTTCGATTCCGCTCGCAACAGGTGGAAATTACGAAGCGCGGGAACGAGATTGTGCTGCGGGAGCGTTCGGCGAATCTTTCAGCGGCTTTCCAGCTTCTTACCGGGCTCTCCGCTGATTTCTTCAAGGGTGGCCGCAGTCAACCTAAAATGGATAAGCGCGCGGGGATCTGATGCGCTACCTCCTCGACACGAACATTTGCATCTATATAGCAAAGCAAAAGCCTCACGGTGTCCTGGCACGCCTGCAACGGCTGCGGCCGGGCGATGTGGGCATGTCCATCATCACCTATCTGGAGTTGGTTTATGGCGCCTGGAAGAGCCAGCATCGCGAAGCAAACCTTCTGCGCCTCGAAGGCTTGGAACGGCTGATCCCGGTGCTGCCTCTGGACGCGCGTGCCGGCCGGCACTATGGCCGGATGCGGGCGGAACTCGAAAGGAAAGGGTTACCCATAGGCGCCTACGATTTGCTGATTGCCGCCCACGCCCTGGCTCTGGGGTTAACCTTGGTTACGAATAACGCACGGGAGTTCCGCCGGGTTCCGCAATTGATCGTGGAGAATTGGGCGCAGGAGGAGCAGTAGGCAGTAAGCAGCAAGACCGAGGGGGGGGAGAACGCTTTCCCAGCCCTTTCTGTTTCTTTTGGGCCGATTTGACCAATCGGTTTTGCAGCCTGCCGGGGGTCACAGAGAGCCAGCGCGGGGGAGGGACTGGCTCTCTGTGTTCCTGAGCCGGGTTCACCGTCCGGCGCCCGCCTTGGCGGCCGGGACGATCTGCGCGACTTGCGGTTCTTGCGGGGCCGCCCGGTGGCCGGGGTTAGGCGTTGGGTAGTAGAGGTTCATCCCAATCGTGGGCAGATTCACCTCGCGGACTGTCCCGCTTTCCATGACGATCTCGGAGCGGCCCGACTTGAGGGAGTTGACAACTGGGGATAGAATCCGCGCTACGGCTTGCGTCCCACGAAATATCGTGACCCTGCTACCACGGTAATCTGTGTCCAGTGTGAAGGAATAGTCGCCGGCCGGCAACGTCGCATAGCTCCAGCGGGTCGCAGACGGCAGGGTGAATTTTCCCTGGAAGACCTGTGCACTTGCGGGCTTCGCGTTGAATCCTGCCACCAGCACTCCCAGAACCAACAGCCTGAGGACCGTAAACTTCTGATGCGTTTTCATAATCTTCTCCTTTTCGCAGTTTTGAATTTGGACAACCCTGAGTTGCCTCACTCTCTAGGGCGGAAAAGGCTGGTGAAAAGGGTCATGGCAGGAAAAAATATTTTAGCCGGCGAACCAGCCGTGACCGCAAGGTATGGAAAACACTGAACGAACGTGATAGCGTTTATTCATCCTTAACTGATCACTTAGGCGGTCGGACGATGAAACCGTCAGGGCATCAAGTCACACAACTGCTGAAAGCCTGGAGCGAGGGCGAGCCCACCGCGCTCGAGAAGATCATGCCCTTAGTGTATCGGGAGCTGCATGGGATGGCGCGCCGCTACATGGCGCACGAGCGACCGGGCCACACGCTGCAACCCACCGCCCTGGTGCACGAGGCCTATGTGCGGCTGGTGGATTCCGCCCAGGCCAGTTTTGAGAACCGGGCCCAATTCTTTGCCGTGTGCGCGCATGTGATGCGGCACATTCTGGTGGATTGGGCTCGTTCCCGCGTGGCCCAGAAGCGCGGCGGCGAACTTCCACCCTTGGAGTTAGACGAAGCGCTGGTGGTTGGAGAGGAACCGGGCCGTGACTTGGTGGCCTTGGATGATGCTCTGAAGGCTTTGACCGCTCAGGACGCGCGCAAAGGCCAAGTGGTGGAGTTGCGCTTTTTCGGCGGGCTCAGCGTGGAGGAGACGGCCGCGGCGCTGAAGATCTCACCCGAGACGGTAAAGCGGGATTGGAAGTTTGCCAAAAGTTGGCTGCGGCACGAGTTAAACAGGGAGACACCGAGTGGAGCGTGAGCGCTGGCTGAAAATCGAACGCTTGTACCACGCCGCGCGCGAGCGGCAAGCCAGCGAGCGCTCGCAGTTTCTCGCCGAGGCCTGCGCCGGGGATGAATCCTTGCGCCGAGAAGTGGAGGCGCTGCTGGCACAGGGAGAGGCCACGGGGAGTTTCCTGGGAAAGCCGGCCCTGGATGTGGCGGCGCAAGCCTTGGCGCGGGATCAGGCGCAGGCCGCAGGTGCGGCGAATCAAGACGCCATGCTGAGCCGAACCGTTTCCCATTACCGCATTGTGCAAAGGCTCGGGGGCGGCGGGATGGGCGTGGTTTATAAGGCTCAGGACACGCGCCTGGGCCGCGCGGTGGCGCTGAAGTTTGTCCGGAATTCGGAATGGGCTCTGCCGCTTTCCCCGCCAGGATCGCCCGCCCTCGATCCCGCGGCGCTGGAGCGCTTCCAGCGGGAAGCGCGGGCTGCTTCCGCTCTCAATCACCCCAACATCTGCACGATCTACGACGTCGGCGAGCAGGATGGCCAGCCCTTCATTGCCATGGAGCTGCTGGAAGGGCAGACTCTGCGCCAAATGTTGGCGCACGATGTAGGGCCGAACAGCGTTCGGCCAAGGGCCAGCGCTGCTGGCCCTTACAGTGACGTACGGGCACGCCAGGGCGTGCCCCTACGGACCGATACGCTGCTGGATTTGGCCATTCCCATTGCCGACGCGCTCGACGCCGCTCACCAGAAGGGCATCATTCATCGCGACATCAAGCCCGCAAACATCTTCGTCATCACGCGCGGCGGGACGGTTCAGCCCAAGATTTTGGATTTCGGCCTGGCGAAGTTGACGCACCCCGATGCGTCGGTTGAGGAGCAGCTAACCCGCGACTCGAAGTCGTCGCTGACCCATACTGGCGCGACGATGGGGACGGTGGATTACATGTCTCCCGAACAAGCGCGGGGCGAAGAACTCGATGTCCGCACGGACCTGTTCAGCTTCGGTGCGGTGCTTTTCGAGATGGCCACTGGACAAGCAGCGTTTTCCGGAGCAACGACAGCGCTTACCCACGACGCCATCCTGAATCGCGCGCCCGTGGCCGCGACCACTCTGAATCCCGGACTGCCGCCGGAGTTGGAGAGCATCATTAACAAGGCGCTGGAGAAGGATCGCAATTTGCGTTACCAAAGCGCCGCCGAGCTGCGCGCCGACCTGAAGCGCCTCCAGCGGGATACAGACTCGGCACGGCTGACCACCCGCGCGAACCTGGAAACCACAGCCGACACCGCGAAACGCTGGAAGGTGATGGTTCCTGCGTGTGCGGCGGTGCTGACGCTGTTCGCGGCAGGTTACTTCTATTTTCACCGCACACCCAAGCTCACGGACAAGGACACCATTGTCCTCGCCGATTTCATTAACACGACCGGCGACCCGGTGTTTGACGGGACGCTTCGCCAAGGGTTGGCGGTACAGCTTGAACAGTCACCATTCCTCAGCCTCGTCTCCGACGAGCGGATCCAGAAGGTGCTAGGTCTGATGGGCCGGACGGCGGATGCACGGCTGACTCCGGAGCTCGCCAAAGAAATCTGTGAACGAACCGGCGGTGCCGCCGTGCTGGAGGGCTCGATTGCAAGTCTCGGAAGCCAGTATGTCCTGGGGTTACGAGCCAAAAATTGCCACACCGGAGATGTCCTCGATGAGGAGCAGGTGCAAGCGGCAAGAAAAGAAGACGTCCTGAATGCCCTGAGCCAAATTGCCAGTAAATTCCGAGCCCGAGTCGGCGAATCGCTCAGCACGGTGGAAAAGCACGACACTCCGCTCCAAGAGGCAACGACGCCGTCACTGGAAGCCTTGAAAGCCTATAGCGGCGCCTGGAAGGTTCATTACTCAAGTGGTGCTGCCGCCGCCTTGCCCCTTTACAAGCGCGCCATTGAGATCGACCCCAAATTCGCGATGGCCTACGCGTGGCTGGGGGACATGTACGGCCAGATGGGAGAGTCTGACCTCTCGGCGGAGAGCATGAGCAAAGCCTATCAGTTGCGGGAGCGCGCCAGTGACCGGGAGAAGTTCTTTATCACTGCTTACTACGATCTCCGGGTGACAGGAAATCTGGAAAAGGCGCAACAAACCTGTGAGGCGTGGGCGCAAACTTATCCTCGTGAGATATACCCCCACGGAGTATTGGCGGGGATTATTTACACTGTCTTCGGCCAATACGAAAAGGCGGTGGAAGAATCGAAGAAAGTAATCGAGCTCGATCCGGACTTTCCCCTCCAGTATTTCGTTCTTGCCTCCAGCTATGAATGCCTTGGCCGCCTGGGGGAAGCCGAGAACACCCTTCACCGAGCCTCCGAGCGTAAACTGGACATCCCTTTCTTTTTGCGTGAGCGATACAACATCGCCTTTTTAAAAGGAGACCAGGCCGGAATGGAACGGGAAGCGGCTCTGAGTCAGGGGAAAACCGGAGTGGAAGACGAGATCTCCGACAAAGAGGCTTTTGTCCTGGCATATTCCGGTCACTTGCAACAGGCAAGGAGGATGTCACGGCAGGCGGCGGACTTGGCTCAGCAGGCAGGCCAGCGGGAAACGGCAGCTCTGTACGAAGCCGGAGCAGCACTGCGGGAAGCCTTTTTCGGGAATGCGCCTGCGGCCAGGCAACGCGCGACAGCAGCCCTTGAGCTTTCCAAGGACCGCGAAGTGGAGTATGGCGCTGCCGTTGCCCTGGCCTTCTCGGAGGATTCTTCGCGGTCGCAAACCCTCGCGGATGATCTGGAAAGGCGCTTCGGGGAGGATACGTCAGTCAGATTCAGTTACGGGCCGGCGCTTCGCGCCGTTCTCGCACTGAACCATGGCGAGCCTGCCAAGGCCATCGAACTGCTGCAAATCGCCGTTCCCTATGAGCTCGGCCAGCCGCGCAGCAGCATCCATGGGTTCTTCGGGGCCCTCTATCCGGTCTACGCGCGCGGCGAGGCCTATCTGGCTGCACACCAGGGTGCTGAAGCCGCCGCGGAATTCCAGAAAATTCTCGATCATCGCGGAATCGTGCTCAGCGATCCCATTGGCGCACTGACGCGCTTGCAACTCGCAAGAGCGTTCGCTTTGTCGGGAGAGAAGGCCAGGGCAAAGGCTGCCTACCAGGATTTCCTCACCCTCTGGAAGGACGCCGACCCCGACATCCCGATCCTCCAGCAAGCCCAGGCGGAATACGCCAAGCTGCAATGAGCGAGCCATGACGAGCTTCGCGGGCGAATCCGTGGCAATCATGAGGCCGCCCGGACACGGTGGCCGAAATCCACCAGGCTGGTGGTATATGGCCAGACTGAAGGGTGTTAAGCGGCCGCCACGAACCTTGAAAGCGCTTTATTTTCAGCAAACTACGGGCAAGCAACTGTTTGGCACAACATTTGCCTCTAACCTCTACGTTGTTGATCAAAGGGGAGTAGAGCAGCTATGTTGACCAATAGGATTAAGCCATTTCGAAATGTGATGATTTATGGTGTGATGAGTTTATTCGCCGTGTCGATGATGGCGTTTGCACAAGATCCGGCCACGGACGCGACGCAAACCCAGCAACCCACGACGACGCAAAACCCACAACCCGCGGAGCCGACGCAGAACCCGCAACCCACGACGCCGGGGTGGCATCGATTCTCTCCCCCACCCCCGCAAGTAGCGCCACCGCAAACGCCTGCCCCGCGGGTTGATCCGGCGCCACCCGCCGTGCCGGCGCAGATCACGATTCCAGCGGGCGCTTTCGTAACCGTGCGGGTCAACCAGTTCCTATCCTCTGACAAAAATAAGGCCGGCGATAGTTTTGCCGCAACCCTTTCGCGACCCCTGGTGGCGGACGGGTGGGTGGTCTCGCGGCGGGGAGAAACCCTAGGCGGGAAAGTGGTTGATGCCAAAAAGGCAGGACGCGTGAAGGGCGTTTCCCAGTTGCAGATCGCGTTGAACACGCTGACGCTGGCAGATGGCCAACAAGTTCCGATTCAGACGGAGTTGACGAGTATCACCGGCCCCACTTCCAACGGGCGTGACGCGGCTGCGGTCTTGACGACCACTGGCGCGGGCGCAGCGATTGGCGCGGCGGCAGATTGGGGCACGGGCGCGGCAATTGGCGCCGGAGCCGGGTTGGTTGCCGGGGTGGTGGGAGTGCTGGTAACGCGCGGGCGTCCAACGGTCATCTATCCGGAATCGCAGTTGACCTTCCGGCTCTCCAAGCCCGTCACCTTCTCGACCGAGCGGGCCCCCCAGGCCTTCGTCGATGTCGGCACCGCCAATAATCAGCGCGCCGCGATGCAGGGTTCCCCACAGGGCCCCCCGTCATCCTACCAGGGTTGTGCCGGGCCCGGATGCGCGCCCTATCCGCCACCCTACTACTACGGCCCGTATTACCCCTATTACCCCTATTATTGGGGACCGAGCTTTGGGTTCTTTTACGGAGGCGGGTTCTATGGCCGCGGGTTCTACGGCCGAGGCTTTGGATTCCGCCGCTAAAGTGTGTCCCTTGCTGGCCTGTCAGTATTCAATCCTTCGCAGAACCGCCGGCCCTCCCGCAAAACGGGATCAGGTCGGCGGATTTTTTTTGCCCCAATAGATTTCCCCCGCAGGATTACCGATCAAAGCGGAGAGTGACATGCGGTAAGCGCCAAAGGTGTTTCCTCGCCGCCGGGAGGCAAGGCAAACGGCAGCGCCATTTGCGGGTGACGCGCTGCGGCAGGCACTTCCCCGCGATTGCCCTCCAGGCCGTAACGTACCCGCAATTCCGCCAGCAGATGGGTTATCTTCTCCGGATATTCACCGCGCAAGTATGCCGAGCGCGCGTATAGTTTCCGGTAGCGTTTGACCAGATGGGGAAATTCCCTTTCCAGGAACGGCATGAATTGCTTCATGGCGGAAGGCATGAGGAACAGGATGTTTCCGTAGAGGAAACTTGCGCCTGCGTGCGCCGCTTGCGCAGCCAGCGCTTCCAACATGCGCGGCGCATCATTCAACCCCGGCAGGACGGGCATGGCGTTCACGCCCACGCGGATTCCGGCCTGGGCCAGCTTGCGTACGGCGTCCAGACGCTGAGCGGGGGCAGGCGCTTTGGGTTCGAGCTGCCGCGCCAGGCGCTCGTTGCAAGTGGTGACCGTCATATGCACGCTGAAGCGATGCCGGGCCGCGAGGGATTGAAGCAGTTCCACATCGCGAAGGATCAGGACCGATTTGGTGGTGATGGAAAGGTCCAGTCCCCGGAATTCCGCGAAGACTTCCAGCAGACGACGGGTGATGGCAAATTGCCGCTCGGCCGGCTGGTAGGGATCTGTCGCCGTGCCCAAGGCGATGGGCAGCCCTTTGTCGCGCCCCTGGCGGAGCTCCGCCCGCAGGCGTTCCGGCGCGTCGACCTTGGCGTAAATCTTCCGCTCGAAGTCGCGACTGTCCCACATCTCCATGAACTCGTGCGTGTAGCGGGCATAGCAGTAATGGCAGCCGAATTCGCAGCCGCGATAAGGGTTGATGGTCCAGGCGAAGGGCATCCGCCCGCTGGACTCACGGTTCAGCGTGGAGCGCGCCTCCAGACGGTAGTACTCCACTTCCGCCCGCTCGCGCACCAAAGGGCTTTGGGCAGCCAAGCGCGCAATTCCCACCAGCGGCATTTTGTCGACCGGCCCCCGCAATGAAGCGCAACCCATATGTATCCCTCCCTAACCTGACTTGCCCTGAGTTTCGCTTTTTATTCGCCTTTTGTCAAGAGGGGATTTTTGAGGCAAAGGCTGCTTTAAGACATGCACTTGCGGGATGGTCCAAGCAAACACTAAGGGGCACAACGCTCAAACTGGTCGAGCGCCGTGCCCCTCTCATGCTCTAACTCATCTATTGCAACTTTCTAGCTATCCCCTATTTTCTGCCTACCTGCATTCGGCGCAGTTCTCTGCCTGCCTCAACTGCTCGATCGCTTCGTGCACTGTCCGCATCGCCTCTTCCTTATGGCCACAAAAATCGTGGCGGGCTGTGCGCAAATCATTCTCTGCGGTTCGGAGCGCCCCGATGGCCTCATGGATGTTCGGACAACGAGCCGGTACCGGGACAGCCATGGGCACAGGGGCTGGGGCAGCGATGGCTGCCGACGAGTTAAAGGTTTGCCCCTTTGGAGTCCCCAGCACAATTGCCAAGACCAAGGCGGCAAGCACGACGGTCAAAGTGATAATGGTTCTTTTCATATTCCCTCCCAAATTTGAAATTTGTACTACCTAAAGGATTTATGGACGCCTATCTTAATCAGATAGGGTTCCTTTTGCAAGTCTAAACACAACAAGAAAAATAAAGTTGCAGGGCCGGCTTTTGGGTTCCCCCGGAGTTTAACCTCGGCAGCTTCCCTGCGGGTCCCACAGGAAATTGCCAATGCTGCTAAAATATCAATGACTCATCAACACTCAGGAGGCGCGCATGAAGGTCGCAGCGGTCCAGATGGACGTTAAGATTCTCGCCAAAGAACACAATCTCGATCAAGTCCTAAGACGTCTGGAGCAGGCGGCGAATGCGGGCGCGAAGCTGGCGGTCTTCCCCGAATGCGCGCTGAGCGGCTACTGTTTTGTCAGCCGCGAGGAAGCTGCTCCCGTGGCTGAGGAAGTCCCCGGCCCCTCGACCGAGAGGATTCTGGCGGCCGCGCGGGCCCTCGACTGCACGGTCGTGGTGGGGTTGCTGGAACGCGCGGGCGACCGGATTTTCAACGCCGCCGCAGTGGTCACGCCGCAAAGCATTCTGGGAACGTATCGCAAGCTGCATCTTCCCTGCCTCGGCATTGACTGGCACGCGGCGCTGGGCGACAAGCCTTTCCCCGTCTTTGCGACGCCGCACGCCAAGATCGGCATCAGCATTTGTTACGATTGCAGCTTTCCTGAAAGCGGCCGCGTGCTCAAGTTGAAGGGAGCGCAAATCCTGGCCATTCCCACCAACTGGCCGCTCGGCTCTGACACCTGGCAGCACACCCCGCCGGTGCGCGCTACAGAGAATCACATGTACGTTATCGCTTGCGACCGTGTGGGCGAAGAGCGGGGGTTCCGCTTTGCCGGCCATTCACAGATTGTGGATTGCAACGGCACCAAACTGGCAGAAGCGGACGAGACGGAAGAAAGGATTCTCTTCGGCGAAATCGATCCCGCCACCGCCGACTGCAACCGCGTGGTCCGGCAGCCGGGCAAGTGGGAATTCGACCGCATCGCCGCCCGCCGACCGGAAATGTATGCTCCGCTTACCGAAACGGCGAGCCGGCCGTAGCCGCGCAAACCCTCCCGCGCGAGGAGTCCGGGGTATACTTTCAATTGGAAGGGGGGTAGCCCCACCTCTCCAATCCCGAGGTGAGAAACCCTGACTAGACCCGCTAAGGAGCACAGCCCTTGAACAAACCGGCGCTTGTCTCGCGTGAAACCAATCAACCTCCCGTAGCCATCCTGGGGGGTGGGATGACCGGTTTGGCTGCGGGCTGGGCCTCCGGCCTGCCGGTGTACGAGGCGGAGGAGGATGTCTTCCCACCCACGAACGCTTCGCCGACGACCGGTCAGAATTGCCCGGCGCACATGCTTGCGCGCAAAGTAATCGTCTTGGCTATTGGTAAAGCGTCCGCACAGCTCTTGGTGCGGGATTCCTCATCCGGCGGTGGAGGGGGGCGCTTCCAGCGGAGGTCCCAAGAACCTGGCTTTTCGTCTTGCCAACCAAACTCGCAGGGCCCGGTCTTGGGCGGCCTTCCGCAAGATCACTCGCATTTGCCGGTGCAGCGCCATGACATAGGCGACAATCGGAGCGCTGAGCAGCCAAGCGGCTGAAAAATAAGCAAAGGTCGATTCCGTAATGGAAGAAATGGTCATAAAGAGAAAAACCGCGGGAATCTCCGGGGGAATTAAAGACCTGTCGGCCGGCTGTTGAAAGAAAAAGTACTTAAGGATATAGCCCCACACGATCAGTAATCCAATAACGATCGCCCCCCCTCCTAAGATACCTGCCTGAAAGAAGGAGTGCAGGAAAGCATTGTGCATGTGCTGCCCCCCCAGATAGTACCGGTCGGCCTGGAAGCCGAAACCGACCCACGGGGAGTCCCACAAGAAATGCCATGCTTCCTGCCAAGTTGTTGTGCGTCCGGTCATGGTCGGGTCAATTTCGCCCGTTCGGGTGATATAAAGATAGAATCCGGAGAAGAACCCTCGCAAACCCAGTAGAATAGCTCCAGCGGTCCCGATCAGGAAATTAACTGTCCTCTTTGTTCTTTCGATGCCCAAGATCACGGCCACACTGCCGACAAATGCCAAGGTTTCCGTACGGCCATTGGCAATGACCAATGCGGCGAACGAAGCGGTAAACAATATCCCCCAAATGATCCGAACGACAAGGTTGCCCTTCCTCATTAGCCTGGGGAGCGCCACCAGTGCGGAGATGGCCGCATACCGGGCAAATCCGGTGTTGCGAGTGCTAGCCATTCCCAGGATCTGTCCCTCGCCGGCGTACGCTCGCACGCCAACCGGGTTGGTTTCAGTCTCAGTAATGGCCTGCGAGCCCAAGAAAGGGATTAGGCCCAACAGGCTGAGAGTAAGCAGGAAGCCCACATACCAAGTGAGGTTCAACACTCGACGAATATCCGGGAGGGGATCTTCCACAGGAACAATCGCCAGCAGAACCATGACAATCGCCAGATAGTTCGCTCCATAATACATCGCGTCAGTCGGGTTGGGAGAGAAGGCTGCTGAAGAAATCAGTCCTATGACGGCATAAAGTAGCATTAACCCCAAAGGACCCACGATCCAAGAAAACACCCGTTTTGATCGTGTGAAGATTATTACGAAAGCAAGCCAAGCTGCCAGCATCGGGAAAAAGGCTCTTACGCCGTGAATAAAGTACGTGGGTTTGGTAGAGAAATTCGGACTCAATACGTAACCGTAGCTGGTGTTATAGCCTAACCAGAGAAGGATCCACAATCCCATGCCCAACAGGGCATTCACGTTACCCCGCCGTCGAGGCTTCACAAAGTGATTCGCCGGAAACGGTCTGCCAGTGCCCCGTTTCATCCGCAAAGGTTGTGCAATATCAATGCCCATCTAAGCCTCTGGGGAGGGTGCTCCCAAGACATCATTGTAAATCTTTAAGAGCCGTTCACCTAACTGATCCCAGATATAGACTTGTTCCGCGCGCGTCCGTGCCGCTTGACCCATCTTCACGCGGCGGTCACGGTCCTGATAAAGTTTTTCCAGCGCCTGGGCCATGAGCTCAATAGCCTCATCGGGAGAGTGGGCAGGAACCTTAATACCGCATTCCTCCGTGACGTGCAAGCCGGGGCCGCCAAGGTCCAGACAGATGACGGGTTTGCCGGCGGCCATAGCCTCCACCACCACCAATCCGCCCCCGTCACGCAGGCTGGCGAAGAGAAAAACGTCACAGGAGCGCATGCTGGCCAGCAAATGTTCACGCGGCATCCAGCGTTCAATGCGTGCCTGCTTCTCGATACCCAACTGGTGAATCAAACCTTCCAGGCGGTTCTGCTCCGGGCCCTTGCCGATGATCGTAAAGCCCGCCTCCGGGTGCCTCTTCGCAAAAATCGCGAAGGCGCGCAAGGCCAGGTCGAATCCCTTGAGCGGAACCAAACGGCCTGCGGACAGTACGGCAAACTTCTCACTTCGCACCGGCTGCTGTGGGGGGGCCAGTTCATGACGCGAAATGCCGTTTACAGAAAGCAGTTGTACCTTATCACGCCACCGGGCGGGTACGCCCTCCACCGCTTCGCGGTTGCACGCCAGAATCACGCGCGCGCGGTGCTGGCTCCAGATAAAAAAAGGATCATGCCGGAAGACCCACTGTCCGAATGAACGCCGGAACTCCGCCAGGCGACTTCCCCGGCGAAATCCCTTCAGGAACTCTTTGGGAATACGGTGAGCACCTCCGCCGGGGCCGCGCACGTAAGGAACGGGCAACAAAGCTCCGATGATGCTGGCCATCCAGTCATTTTCATAGGTGAGATGGTGATAAAGGTCGAATCGAACCGTGCGGTGATGCCTGCGGGCAACAAAGTAGGCTTTCCATTGCCACAGATAAGCATACAACTGAAGCCACACTTGATACCCCATCAGCACATGCAGCCACCTCGGCAGACCTACATAAACGAATTGTACATTTGGAAGCGGGTTTTCCCTAAACGCTGCCTCAATCGCCTTGCGGTTCTGGGCGGCAGTGAGTACCCACAACCGATGCACTCGGCCCAGGCAGTTCACCAGGTTCCAGGCCATCAGGTCACCGCCACCGGGAACCTCTACCTCCGGACTCACCAAGCATGCGTAGGCGCCAATCAGGATGCGATACTTCATATCCATGTCAGGGTATGGTTGATTCGTCTCTCCCAGTCCAAAGTCCCCGCTCTCGACATTTGCTCAGCCCGTCGCAAAATCATCTTTGCGAGCGATGAAGGAGAAGCTCTCGTCTTTCTCTTCCCTGCCGTTCAATGGGGCCAAATCCCAGGAAATTCAGGACCTCTCAAATGCTCTCCGCGTGGGCACGGGCGGGCAACTAGTGAAGGTGAATCACACAACAGACCAGCATACGTACCGGATATACCGCCCATCCCGAGGGCAGAACTACACCGACGGCATCGGGCCGTTGGCACCAAGGATGTGTTGAGCAAGTTGCCTCGCTGTGCTCTCCCAGGAGTAAGCTTGTGCCCGTTTTAGACCCCGCTTGACCAGTTCCCTGCGAGTTGGTTCATCATTCACTCTGCATATAGCTTCGGTGAGCGACCCGGGCTGCTCAGGGTCGATCAACAAAGCGGCGTCGCCCACAACCTCAGGGATCGACGTGCTGTTAGAGCAAACAACGGGGGTGCCACAAGCCATGGCCTCAAGAGGTGGCGAGCCAAAACCTTCGTACCGCGAGGGATAGAGGAGGGCTCGAGCCGCAGCATAAACCAGGGGCAGGTCTTCATCTGGAATGTAGCCGGCGAATTGGAACAGACCCGACAGCCCGGCTCGCCTTATGCGTGTTAGAGTATCTTCAAAGAGCCTGCTTCTTCGCAGGTTGCACGTGACCACCACCGGCAGCCGAAAATCACCCGGCAGCCCTCCTGAGACATAGGATTCGACGATCAGGGGCAGATTTTTTTGCCTGCTGGGCTGGCCGACAAATAGGTAAAAGGCGGAGGGCAGATTGTGGCGGGATTTCATCTCTTCCAACCGCGAGTTGTCCATTGGGGGATGAAAGCGTCCGTGGTCGATGCCGTTAGGGACAATACTAATTCGGTCATGCGCGACCCCTGCAAAGCTCACCAGTTCATTCGCCGTGAACTGGGAGACCGTGATGATGCTATCTGCCGTTCTTAAGGCCTTCCTCATGCCCAAAGAGAAGTACTTCAGGTCTGCCCACCGGGCATTGATCGGAAATTGGGCGGGGGCAGCGAGATGCCTCAGGATTTGGATGTCACGCACAATTACGAGACTCTTTCTTGGCCAAATAGGGGTTAAAGGGAACCGTGAATCCATCAAGAAGAAGACGTCTGTTCCCCAAGTGATGAAAGGGGGCCAGACTTCCTCCATCAATACCCTCGATATGGTCCTGTTGGCGCCCTTGGGCGAACAGATGACTGTGGCGAGATTTGAGGGCAACTGAAGGTCTGCGTCCCTGCAGACCAGCACGGTAACCTGACACCCTGCATCCTTTAGAATCGGAAGTAGGTGCGGAAGAACTTGCTTTTCGGAATGGCCTGACCCGCCACTGGTTGGCCCGATGGCAGCGGCGTGGATGACAACCTTCACAACCTAACCCTTTCCAGACGGCCCGGGTGTTTCCCAAAACCATCGCGATGCGGGAACAAGTATACGACTGCTGCTGGTTTCCTGCATCGAGTGCCGCCACGGGCGTCGGTCTTGGCGTTATAAGGCAAGTCTTACCTCACTCCAGAGGCTCCATGGCGGGCTTGCGAGCCACAATGTGAAACGTCTTGTCCCAGCGCGGGAATCGCTGGATCTGCTTGAAACCCAAGGAGTCCACCAAGCTTAGGACCGCCTCGGGCGTTATCCCGGCCGGCAGCATGGAAGGATGGATTTCACAACAGAGCATTTCGCAAACAGGCTCGGAGAGGGTGTGGCGGAGTCCCTGAATCACCGAGTGCTCATAGCCTTCGACATCAATCTTGACGGCGCGGGGAGTGGGCAACTTCTCGGTCGCTACCAGTTCGTCCCCCTGCGCAATTTCCACAACTTCCTCCCCATTACCTCCGCCCTGCTGATGAACAAGACTGCCGCCGCCAATCACCGAGCCTGTAAACAGAGAGGCTTGGCCTGTCCGTTCACCGAGCGCTTTGCGAAAACACCGAACGTTCTTCCTTTCGTTCAGTTGGAGATTTTCCATCAGATGCTCGTAGGTGCGCGCTTCCGGCTCGAAAGCGATAACCTGTCCTGCGTCTCCGACCCTCTTCGAAAGCAGGACCGTATAGAGACCGACGTTGGCTCCGATGTCGAAAACCACATCGACGGGTTTCAAGAACGACATCACCTGGGTGACCACTTGCTGTTCTCCCCCCGCGCCGCCCGCCGACTCGAGGATGCGAAGTTCCTCAGGAGTGCGCACGAAAAAGCGACCCTGAACGCCGGCCAGTTCGAGAGGGAGAATTCCGTCCTTGGGGCGAGCCCACCAGAAGTACAACTTTCGCAAGGTCGATCGTAGCCCCAGCCATCTTGCCAAGATGATGGGTTCCGTTCGGTAGGTTAACCGCCTGAGGAAATTCATTCTGCCCAACTCCGCTCCACTTCTCGCGCAGAGTAGAGATATATTCCCGCATTATCCCACGGGTTTGAGCCCATGTGTGAAGGTTGAGAGAACAGCGACAAAATTACCGATCCTTCGCCCCCGGGCGTACCCCGCCGAATCCGCACAAACGACTATCCCACTTGCGTCAGTTCCCTGAGTTTCGGTTCAAGGCTATCCACGATTTTCGTCCAAGCATATTCCTGCTCGATAAGGCCTCGCGCGCACGTTCCGATCTCGCGCCGACGGATCTCACTGCGGAGCAACTCGACAACGCGGTCGGCGAAGGCGCGGGGCGTGTCGGCCACCAAGAGATGTTCGCCGTCCCGCACCTCGATACCCTGGCAGCCAATGGTGGTAGAGACGACGGGAACCCCACTCGCCATGGCCTCCAACACCTTAAGCTTCGTCCCCTCTCCATAACGATACGGTGCGACGGAGACAGCGGCGCGGGCATAGTAAGGCCTCACATCCTCCACCGTGCCGGTCACGTGAACCCCTGGGAACTCCCCGAGTTGCCTGACCTCCGGCGGCGGATTGCTCCCCACGATCCAAAACTGCGCGGCGGGAATAGCTTCCTGGACGTGCGGGAAGATCTGCCGTACAAACCAGATCGCGGCTTCACAGTTTCTGTATACGCCAAAGCCCGCACAAAGGATGAGGGAATGGCTGCCTTGACCTTCCTGCGCGGCAGGAGTAAAAAAACCGGTATCCACGCCATTGGGAACTACCCACAACTTCACCCGTGGGGGCAGAAAAGTCCGCGCGAAACTCGCTTCGCGCTCTGACGCCGATAACATGGCTACGATACGGGAAGAGACGGCCTTCTGAAACCAATCCATCTTGGCGAGGTTCAACAGGGCGAAGGCTCTTTTAGCGATACCCCCCTGACGCAGGTACTGGCGCCACAACAATCCTTCCGACTCATGCTCGTCCAAAACCACCGGGGTATTGCGGGCCAAGTCCGCCGGGATAAGATGCGCCATGAATGCGAAGTTCGCCAGGATCAAGTCGAAGTGATCCGCCTCCAGTATCTCTCGGATATTCCCCTGAACTGTCCGTCCGCCGAATTTCGCCGCCGTGTACGGCAGTGGCGAAAGCACTGAAGCCAAGGCCGCAAGAACTGGCCGAGCCTGCCGCGCGCTGGCCGGAGGCCGGTAGAAACGCACTTCTCGACAGAGAATCTTTACGGGATGATCCTCCGCTAGGGGCAGACCCTCATAACCTGCCAAGAGGACAATCTCATGCCCGCGTCCCGCAAGCTCGCGGAGGATGCCGTAGATGCGAACCACGTTGCCGCCATAAAGGGGCCAGGGAAGATGCGGTGAAAGGGCCAGGATTCGCATTCATTTTCCTTGTCACACGGGCAGCGCCGTTCGTTGATCTCGAAACACGCAGGGCTGGCGGCGATCCCTTAGAGCCCTACAGCAAACCATAGCGCAGGAGACACCAGAGAGCTCGGATTCCATCCTTCCACGTGATTTTCTTCCCTTCCGCGTACGTACGCCCGTAATAGGCGATGGGCGCCTCGTAAACTCGCCACCCACCGCGCGCAATCTTGATGGTGATCTCCTGCTCAAACCCAAAGCGATCCTCGCGCAGGTCAATCGTTTCCAAAACCTCTCGTCGAATGGCCTTGTAACCTGTCCAAACGTCGGAAAGATTCATGTTCGTGACCATGTCCGAAAGCGTGGTCAAGAACCTATTGCCGACATAATGCCAGAACAACAAGACCCGGTGGGGTCCCCCGAGAAAACGTGAACCATAGACGACGTCGGCTCTCCCCGTCTCAATCGGAATTATTAGTTGGGTGTAATCCGCCGGATCGTATTCCAGGTCGGCATCCTGAATGATAACGATGTCACCGCGCGCCTCGTGGAATCCTCGCCGCAGGGCCGCGCCTTTTCCCCGGTTCCGGTCCTGGAAGAAGACGCGGATATTGTCCGTACGGAGATCGCTCCCGGTGCGCGGGAGTTTCATGGTGGCCGGAGGGTGCTTCGCGCATTCCTCCAGCGTGGTCAAGAAGGCGTGAGTTCCATCGGTCGACCCATCGTCCACAATCACGATTTCTTTGTCGAGGTCGACGGCTTGCACTCGCCACAAAATCTCCTCGATGGTTGCCCGCTCGTTATAGACGGGTATGACCACCGAGATCCGGGGGCTCCGATCTGCCATCATTTGTTCCTCGTTCAATTTCTTGTCCTCGCGATGCCCGCTCTCTCGACTGGGTCGCGGGGACGTTTCGCCATTCCCCTATTATGTCAGGCTGGAAGGGCAACTCAATAGCCAGAAAATTCAAACTGAGGCACTACCCCTGTTTGCTTGCGCTTGCACCCGATGTTATAATCGGCGTCAAGATAAGGCTCGCGCTGGTCTGAACCCTTTGGGGAGTGCAGGCGCCAGGCAGGGCTCCTGGAAAGGGTAGAGCCGAGGGGCGCTGTAAGCGGCGCTCCGTGCTTGGGTGAATGGGGGGAAATAAGTTCGAGTGGGCGCCGGGTGCGCGGTGTCGGGAACTCCATGCGTAACTGTCTCCATTCATGCCGGGTCGTCATGCTAAGCGGGCTTCTGTTTTACACCATCCTTCCTACCGCCGTGCAAGCCGATCAGATTGTGGTGTTGGTGGACGAGCAAGGGCACAAGATCTACGTGAACACCGGGGCAACCTCTACCCGCGTGGATTGGATGACGCGCAGCTTTCGCTCCGACCCTTCCGGCGTCTCCGGGCGTATCCCTGCAAACATCGACCAACTGGTGCAACAAACCGCCAGCCGCTTTCAAGTGGATCCCGAATTGATCCGCGCCATCATTCGCGTGGAGTCGGGCTACGATCCCAAAGCCGTTTCGAGCAAAGGCGCCATGGGCCTGATGCAATTGATCCCGGCGACGGCGCAACGATTCGGCGTGGCGAACCCGTTCGACCCCAAGCAAAACCTCGAGGGCGGCGTCAATTATCTGAAGTACCTATTGGATCTTTTCGGAGGCGACCTGTCGCTTTCACTGGCAGCTTACAACGCCGGTGAGCACTCGGTGCAGCGCTCCGGAGGCATCCCTGCGATCCCCGAAACGCAAAACTACGTGCGCAAAGTCACCAGCATCTATCAGACAGGGGACGGACCGGCGCCGGCCAAAACCACTCCCAAGGAGCCGCCCAAGGCTCCCATCATCCGCTGCGTTGATGAGCACGGGGTGGTGCATTACACCAATGTGGAATAGTCAAACTCGTGTCAGCGGGCAAGGAGGCATCGAGTGATGGACCCGTGGAGCACCGGCCGCAGGCTTCGTGCTCTGCTCCCCGACTCGATGAGGTTTAAGTTGAGGGCTATTGGTTTGCAAAAGCGATTTCGGTGGGCGCTGTTCCTGGCCGGACTGACGCTGTTCGCGACGGCCGCATTCGCCACCGCACCTCCGGCCCGCCGCCAGCGCGCCGTGGCAGCTTTTGAAAAAGCCCAACAAATGCACGCCACCTTGGAGGCCCATCCCGAAAGCAAACGCAACAAGGAAGAATACAAGAAAGTCATCGACGCCTATTACGAGGTCTATCGCCTGGATCCCACCTACGGCAAGACACCGGCGGCGCTCACGGCCGTTGCAGAACTCTATCATGAGATGGGACGCGCGTTTTCCTCGGACTCTTACTACTTGGAATCGGTCAAATCCTACCGCTTCCTTATGAAGCAGTATCCGCAAAACCGCATTTCGCGCGAGGCGCTGTTCACAATCGGGGAGGTTTATCGCCAGGACCTGGAAGATCCGGACGAAGCCCGCAAGGCTTACCAGGATTTCATTGCGATGTATCCCAAATCCGAAAAAGTGGGCGAGGCCAAGGAGAGACTGAAGCAACTAGACCGGCAAGCCGCGGAAAGGGCCAAGGCCCGCTCGGCTCCCCCTCCCTTGGAAAAGGTCTCAGAAGAACAGCCTTCGGGGATGCGGCAAGTGACGGCTGTCCGCCGTTGGGTGGGGCCGAATTACCTGCGCATTGTGATCGGGGTCGACAGCGAAGTTAAATTCGAGTCGGTGCGGCTTGCGAATCCCGACCGCATCGTCCTGAACCTTCAGAATGCGCGCCTCAGCCCGGAACTGGCGGGCAAAACGTTTCCGGTGGAGAATGGCTTTCTGCGGCAGGTTCGGTTGGCTCAGTTCTCCCCCGACGTAGCGCGTGTGGTATTGGACGTGGAGAAGATTGAGACCTACTCGATTTTCCCCCTTCCCAATCCTTTCCGCCTGGTGATCGATGTCCAGGGCGAAGTGCCGACCCAGATGGCCAGGACAATCAAACCTGCGCCAGCGGCAAACGCCGAGGGTCGAAAGCCGGAGAAAGCCGCTCCTCTTGCTGCCAACCCCACTTCACCCGCTGCTCGGGTTGAGGCCGCCTCTAAACCCCAGCCACCGGCCCCTGCCCAGGTCAAGACCGAAACCCAGCCTTCCACCCCGCCGGAGAATCAGGAAAAAGAAACTGCCTCGGTCAGTCCCCCACCGGCGAATGAGCCCGGCACGAAATCAAAGGCAAAGACAGAAACTACCGCGCCGGATGTTACTCCACCCATCCAGCCGGCTACCCCCACTGAGTCCGGCTCTCGTACTTTGACGCGCGCTCTCGGGCTGAAAATCGGCCGGATCGTCATTGATCCCGGGCACGGCGGCCACGACACAGGAACCCTTGGACCCACCGGATTGGAAGAGAAAGATGTTGTCCTGGATGTGGGGCTGAAGCTGAAGAAGCTTCTGGAACAGAACACGGGTTGCGAGGTCGTTATGACGCGCAGCGATGACACGTTCATCCCCTTGGAAGAACGCACGGCCATCGCCAATGAGAAGGCCGCGGATCTGTTCATCTCCATTCATGCCAATGCCAGCCCCGACAAGAGCGCGCGCGGCATTGAGACCTACTACCTCAATTTCACCTCGAATCCCGACGCTTTGGAAGTGGCGGCTCGCGAAAACGCCACCTCGCAGGAAGCGGTGCACCAACTCCAGGACTTGATCAAGAAGATCGCAATGACGGAAAAGATCGAGGAATCACAGGATTTTGCCCGGCAGGTCCAACGCGAAGTCTACACCCGTGTAACCAAAGTCAGTGGCGCACAGCGTGACCGCGGCACCAAGAAAGCTCCCTTCGTGGTTCTGATCGGCGCCAACATGCCTTCCGTCCTGGCGGAAATCTCCTTCCTCACCAACCCTCGCGATGAGCACCTCTTGAAACGCTCCGACTATCGCGAGAAAATCGCCTATGCGCTTTACGAGGGGATTTTGGGTTACGTGAAAAACCTCGGCGAAGTGAAGGCCGTGCAGCGGCTCGCCTCGGATCAAACTTCCGCTGCCGCCCGCCCGGATTTCTGATATTCTGAAACTGATGGTACGGATATTTGCGAAGCACACTTGGCTGGTGGCCGTGCTTACGGCCCTTCCATTCCTCTGCTCTGCCCAGGAGAAGCCCTTAGTCATACCCCTGGTGCCCGCCGCCGATTGGCGCCAAGTGGACTCCCAATCCCTGCCCCTCTCGGCGGTCAGCAAGTACGGCGGCGACCCCGCGGTGGAACAGGAATATGGGGTGAAGGCGCTGGAATTGCGCACCTACCAACTGGGCAAAAAGCGGACCCAGGTCGTGGTGGAATCTGCGCCGGATACAGTCTCCGCTTATGGACTACTGACGTTCTACCAGACCCCGGCGATGACGCCGGAAAAAGGCCTGCAAATAGCCATCCGCGATGCAAACCAAACATTGATGGCGCGCGGGAACAGTTTCATCCGCTTCCTGCGGGGCCAAGACTCGCCCTCCTCCGAGAGCGACTACCAGGCGCTTCTCATCTTCGTGGGAGGAAGCGAACCCTCAAAAAGCGCGATCGAGAGTTTGCCCTCCTCTATGCCACCCAAGGGATTGGTGCCAGGGAGCGAGAAATATGTCTTGGGACTCGAGGCGGCCAAACGTGTGCTGTCCTCCTTCCGCACTGACCTGATCGGATTTGAGCAGGGCGCACAACTACAATTGGGCCAGTACAAAACCGGTAAAGGCACGTCCACCTTGATATCGATCAGCTATCCAACGCCGCAAATCGCGCGGGTCCGCTTTGGAGCGCTGACGAATTTTCTGGGATTGAATCAGGACCAGGGAGAAGATTCAATTTATGGAAGACGTTATCACTCCTATGTCTTCCTGGTTCTGAATTCGGGGAATGCGGGAACAGCCTCCGCGCTGATGGATCAGTTCGATGTAACTGAGTCGGTGAGTTGGGACCAAAAATATAACCCCGAAAGATCTTTCACTCTACAAGTGGTGCACATGATCCTGGCAATTTTGCTCCTCACTGCTTACCTGATTGGAGCGTGCATCGTTGCGGGAGTTCTTTTCTTCCTTTCACGGCGAATTGCGGCAAAGTTCTTCCCAGACTCGCCATGGGGTCATCCCGATGAAGACCAGCTCATCCGCCTGAATTTGAAAACATAGCAATACCATTAGAATCAGTTAGTTGTAGGCAGATTTGGGTGCCAGGGCAGGATTTATTGGACTTTTCTGACAAATTGCCTTTTGATACCCGCAATTTCAGCCAACCTATTGAAACTAAAGTCGTTAACTCACATAAAAAATCCTGAAAATTCCCTTGACATGGCCTGAGGGTTTTTCTAGACTCGCTAAGAGCTTAGATGGCGGGGCGCGTCCGTCATTCTATTCTCCTCCGAAAATGCTCACCCGCTGGAATGGCGGAAACGCTGGACTTGGTGGGTGAGCATTTTTGTGTTGTTCAGCCGGCGTAGCTCAGTCGGTAGAGCATCGGTTTCGTAAACCGAGGGTCACCAGTTCAAGTCTGGTCGCCGGCTCCAACCTGTTCAACAACCTACATACATATTTTTCTCGCCGCGCAAATCCCGAAGGACAAAATTGAAATACCGTGGGTGGTCCACATTTTACCCGAACAAACTGTGAAGCCCGCCTCTGCGATCATCGTCGCGTTCCAGGCTTTTCAGTTTCCACACAGTCTCTTCAGCCCCGCCCTCCCATACCCGTCGTTTGAATCCTCCGCATTTTGACGGTTTCACCGCGGCGCGTTATAATTTATTAGGGTATTCGCCATGAGGAGGCTTGCTTGCCGCTTTACGAGTATGAGTGTAAGAAGTGTGGGCGACGGGTTGAGAAGATCCGGAAATTCTCGGATCCGCCCCTGACGATCTGTGAGAGTTGTGGGGGAGAACTCGAGCACGTGCTCTCGTCGCCCGCCATCCGGTTCAAGGGATCGGGTTTTTACATCACCGACTATGCGGGGAAATCGTCTGCTGCCGAGGGCAAATCCTCTGCCGATTCTTCCCCATCAGCAGAAAAGACAGAAAAGAAGGAAAAGGAATCCAGCAAGCCGAAGGAACCTGCCAAGACCAGCCCCAACAAAGAGTAAGAACAGGTACCGGGTGTCAGGTGTCAGATGCCAAGGCTCAGGTGTCAGGGATCGTGACATTGGCGGTTCTTCCTGAATTATGGCACCGATTAGGTTTGCAAAATATCGTGACTACCTGCGCCGCTCCAAAAGCTGAATGTCACTTTGTTGTGTAACCACTCGAAAGGCTTGGCCTCAGGAACCTGACACCTGACGCCTGAAACCTGACACCTGACCCTCGACACCTGAAACCTAAAGGTTTAGTGATTGGAGATACCGGCGAAAGACCTTGCCTAAGTCCGACCGTTGCAGCGCAATTTCTACGGTGGCTTTCAAGAAGCCGAGCTTATCACCCGCATCGTATCGCTTGCCCTCAAAGAGATAACCGTAAACGGGCTCCTTCGCGAGGAGGCGCCGCAGACCATCCGTGAGTTGAATTTCCCCTCCCGCGCCAGGAACAGTGCAGGAAAGGGCCTTCCAAATCGATGGGGTCAGGATGTAACGCCCGATCACCGCCAGGTTTGAGGGGGCTTTTGAGGGTGACGGCTTTTCGACCATATCCTCAATCTGGTAAAGCCGTCCATGGCTCTCACCCTCCCGCACCAAACGCCCGCGAATGATCCCGTAACTTGAAACCGACTTCCGGGGAATCCGCTGAATCGCAATAACGCTGTGCCCAAAGCGCTCATAGACCCTCAGCATCTGCTTCAAGCAAGGAATCTCATTCACAATGATGTCGTCCGAAAGGAGCACGGCAAAGGGTTCATCCTCCACCAGGTCGCGCGCGGTCAGGATAGCGTCACCTAATCCTTTGGGGATTTGCTGCCGCACATAGGCAAAGCGCAACATGCCGGAGATCGATCGAAGTTGGCGGCGAAGATCCTCCTTCCCTCTCCCTGCCAGCTCCTGCTCAAGCTCCGCTGAGACGTCGAAGTGGTTTTCGATGGCCTGCTTGCCGCGCCCCGTAACGAACACCACCATGGGGATGCCGGAAGCAGCCACCTCCTCTACCGCATACTGCACGAGCGGCTTGTCCACAATCGGCAACATTTCCTTGGGCTGAGCTTTGGTGGCCGGCAAGAAACGTGTGCCCAGCCCTGCTACCGGTAACACCGCCTTGTGAATCTGCATGTTTCCTCGCTCCAAATGTGTTTTGAGTGCAAAAGGCTTTGCCGTGCGATGTTCAGTTTACCCTTCACTTCCCGGCTCGTCAAAGAATTGCCGATTGTCGACTGACGATGGTCGATTGGCAACAAGGAAATCATCATCCGCTTTTAATCGTCGATCATCGATTATCCGTCGGTAATTGACAATCGGCAATCGACAATCGACAATCGTCAATGCGATGTTGGTCCTGGGAATTGAATCGAGTTGCGATGAAACGGCTGCGGCCGTAGTGACCGACGGCGAGAGGATTCGCGCGAGCGTCGTGGCCTCCCAGGTCCTGACGCATGAAAAATATGGAGGTGTCGTGCCTGAACTCGCCTCGCGGGAACACTTGCGCGCCATTGAGCCCGTGGTGGACGAGGCCTGCCGGCAGGCCGAGGTGACCCTGCGCGATGTGGATGCGATCGCCGTCACCGAGGGACCGGGCTTAATCGGCTCGCTCCTGGTGGGGCTTGTTTACGGCAAAGCTTTGGCGCTCGCCCTAAACAAACCCCTGGTGGGCGTGAATCACCTGGAAGGCCACATCCACGCCGTGCTGCTGGAAAACAAAATAGAGCGCGCTGCCGGCAAGCTCGTCCCGGAAGCGCAGCTCCCCGCCGTCGCGCTGGTGGTTTCAGGAGGCCATACCACCTTGTTTCACGTCGCGCCCGGCGCGCCCAGCGCCCATCCCTATCCGCGCTTCGATTACACCCAGCTTGGCCACACACGCGACGATGCCGCGGGGGAAGCTTTCGACAAGGTCGCGAAGCTGCTTGCCCTGGGATATCCTGGCGGGCCGGTCATTGATCAACTCTCCCGCTTCGGCGACTCCCACGCGGTGGACTTTGGCCACATCAAAATGCGAGGGAATCCGTTGGATTTCAGTTTTTCCGGACTTAAGACCGCCGTGCTCTACCGCGTGCGGGGCACGGAACTTGCGCGCGAGGCCGAGGAGCGCCGCGCTTGGCGCAAGACGGTGGAGAAGACAACCCTTGACGACCTTCGCGGCCATTGTTCGCAGGCGACGCTTGACCTCATCGCGAGCTTCCAACATGCCGTGGTTCAGGACTTGGTGGAGCGCACGCTCGCTGCTGCCGAGGCCTCCCGCGTCGATAACATCTTCGTCTCCGGGGGAGTAGCGTGCAATTCGCTGCTGCGCCAGCATTTCGCCGATCGGGGCAGGGGATTCCAAGTCTTCTTCCCTTCCCCCGCCCTTTCCACCGACAATGCGGCCATGATTGCCGCTGCCGGTTACTACAAACTCCTCGCTGGCGAGCGCGCCGGCAACTCCCTTACCGCGCACGCGTCGTTCCCCCTGGGCGCTAAGAGCCCAAATCAATGCGCATCGGAGTAGATACAGGCGGCACATTCACGGACTGCGTGGTCTTGGCCGGCGGCCAAGTCAAAGTCCTGAAGGTCTTCTCCACTCCCGCGGATGCCAGCAGCGCCATCGCCGAAGGAGTCCTGCAACTAGCAGGGGAGAAAATCCCTGCCGACAACCGTAGGAACAAGGATCAGCGACTGCAGGGAAAGAAAGCATCGCCTTACGTGCTGGAAGTCATTCACGGAACTACGGTCGGCACCAACAGCCTGCTGGAGCGGCGGGGCGCGCGCGTGGCGCTGATCACTACGGCAGGCTTTGAAGACCTGCTGGAAATCGGCCGGCAGACCCGCCCGCGCCTTTATGATCTGAATGTCCAGCGTGAGCCGCCCTTAGCGCCGCGCGCTTGGCGTTTCGGCGTAAAGGAAAGATTGGCGGCCGACGGCCAGGTCCTTCTGCCGATCTCGGACGCGGAAATTCACCGATTGGTCCAACGGGTGAAAAACTCCCGGGCGGAATCCCTTGCTCTGTGCTTCCTGTTTGCATTCGCCAATCCCGCTCACGAGCGGCGAGTGGCAGCTGCGCTTAAAGGCTTGGGCCTTCCACTCTCCATCTCGCACAAAATCCTGCCGGAGTTCCGCGAGTTCGAACGTCTTTCCACCGTCGTGATCAACGCCTATCTCGCCCCATGCATGGGCACATACCTCCACAACCTGGAGCACCGGATGTACACGTTTGGGGCATGTCATGGCATGCCCCTACCCCACGGACGTATTTATGTGATGCAGTCGAACGGTGGCATTTCCACTGTGGCGCACGCGGCGCAGCAGCCCGTCCGTACCATCCTTTCCGGACCGGCGGGCGGCGTGGTGGCCTCCGCGTGGCTGGCGCAGCAATTGGGCCTCGAGCGCGCTATCAGTTTCGACATGGGTGGAACCTCCACGGACGTCTGCCTGCTCGACGGCCCGCCGCGCACCACCCATGAGACCTCGCTGGCAGGTCTGCCCGTTGCTGTCCCCGTACTCGATGTGCATTCCGTGGGCGCGGGCGGGGGTTCGCTGGCGCGGATTGACGCGGGCGGCGCGCTGCGCGTGGGACCCGAGAGTGCGGGTGCAAGCCCGGGACCGATTTGCTACGGGCGCGGCGGCGCGGGGCTGACCGTGACCGACGCCAATCTGGTCCTGGGGCGGCTCGACCCCAAGCATTTTCTTGGGGGAAAGTTTGACCTGGACGCGCAAGCCGCTCACCGCGGATTTGAAAAATTCCTCGCCGGCCCGGCGCGCCATGCGGGCTTCGCCTCTGCGGTCAAGCTCGCCCACGGCATCGTGGCTGTCTCCAACGCCACGATGGAAAAAGCCCTGCGGGTCATTTCTGTTGAGCGCGGCTACGATCCGCGCGATTTCGCCCTCATCTGTTACGGAGGCGCGGGCGGGCTGCACGCCGCCGATTTGGCGCGCGCGCTCGGTTTGCCCGCAGTCATCATTCCGCCCAATCCCGGAGCCTTCTCGGCCTTGGGAATCTTGCTCTCCGACGTGGTCCGGGACGTTGCGCAGTCGGTTCTGTTACCCGTGCCGACCGGCGGGCAAGCACCAATACGCGGCCTGCTTCACCAGCTCGATCGCCGCTTCGACCGCCTCCATCGCCTGGCTCTTTCCGAACTTCGCCGCGAGGGATTCAACGCCGACCATGCCCGGGCTTCGCGCCGCCTGGACTTGCGTTACCAGGGACAATCTTATGAATTGTCCGTCCCCTTCACCACTGGCTTTCGCGTGGATTTTCACCGCGAACACGCGAAGGCTTACGGCTATGCCTATTCCGATCGGCCTCTGGAGATCGTCAACCTGCGCCTTCGCCTGGTGATTCCTACGCCCAAATCCCGCTGGCGACCGCGGAAAACCGGCCCTGCGCGTCAAGCACAGGAAGCTCTCATCAAAACCAAGCCCGTATGGTTTGGATCGAAACCGCATTCCACGGGGATTTATGAGCGCCAGCGTCTCGCCTCTGGAGCTCGGCTGCGCGGGCCGGCCGTGATCGCGGAGTATAGCGCGACAACCGTAGTGCCGCCGGATTTCGCGTGCGAGGTTGACGAACACATGAACCTGGTTTTGCGAAGGATTTACAAAGATGCGCGTTGATGCCGCAGAACTCGAAATCTTCAAGAACCTCTTCCACTCCGCCGCGGAGGAGATGGGCGCAGCCCTGCGCCGCTCGGCCTTCTCGCCCAACATCAAAGAACGCCGCGATTATTCCTGCGCAGTTTTCGATGGACGGGGCCGCGTGGTGGCCATGGGCGACCACATGCCTGTGCATCTGGGGTCGATGCCGATGTCCGTCGCCGCCGCCCTGAATGCCCTGGAGCTGGGCCCCGGCGACATTGCCATGCTGAACGATCCGTACGCAGGGGGCACTCATCTGCCCGATATCACACTGGTGATGCCGGTGTGGGCGCAGGACGTAGGGGCGAGCAGCGCTCGCCCTAAGGCCGAACGCCGTTCGGCCCTACAAACGCCGGCCAGGGCCTTACAATCGCGGGCGCAGGATGTCCAAATGCGAACCCGCCCCAGCTTCTACGTTGCCAATCGTGCCCACCATGCCGACGTGGGTGGGGCACAGCCCGCCTCCATGGGGCTCAGTCAGGAGATTTATCAGGAAGGTCTTCGCATCCCCCCCGTGGCGCTGGCGCGGGGAGGAAAGATGCAGCGAGATATCTTTGCCATCCTGCTCGCCAACGTGCGCACGCCGCGGGAACGCGAGGGAGATTTGATGGCCCAGGTGGCGGCCTGTCGATTGGGGGAGCGCCGCCTGCAAGAACTGCTGCAAAGATATGGAGCCACGCGGACCGGATTCTACCTGGAGGCCTTGCAGACATACTCTGCTCGGTTGATGAAAGAAGCGCTGGCGAAGATTCCGGCCGGTACGTATACCGCGGAAGATTTTCTCGACGACGACGGACACAGTGCGGACCCAGTCCTTTTGCGCGTGGCCATTAAGATTCACGGGGGGAGAGCCACCGTGGACTTCCAGGGCACTTCGCCACAACGCGCGGGTTGTGTGAACGCCGTCTTCGCCATTACCTTTTCGGCGGTGTTTTACGTGTTCCGGTGTTTGTTGGGTGAGAACGTGCCCGCTTGCGCCGGCCTGATGGACCCCATCGAGGTGCTCGCGCCGGAAGGGAGTGTGGTGAACGCCCGGCCGCCGGCTGCCGTGGCCGCGGGCAACGTCGAGACCTCGCAGCGAATTGTGGACGTCCTCCTGCGAGCCCTGGCCCAGGCACTGCCGCAGCGCATTCCCGCCGCCAGCTCCGGGACCATGAACAACCTTTCGTTCGGGGGGGTGGATCCGCGCACCGGCGAGCCTTTTGCTTATTACGAAACCATCGCCGGCGGGATGGGGGCGCGGCCCACTGCCGACGGCCTGAGCGGCGTGCACACCCACATGACGAATTCGCTCAACACTCCCATCGAGGCGCTCGAATCCGCCTACCCGGTGCGCGTGCGGCGCTATACACTGCGCCGAGGGTCGGGGGGCGAGGGAAAGTTCCGGGGAGGCGAAGGCATCGTGCGGGAAATCGAGTTCCTTACGGGGGTCCGCGGTAGTATCCTTTCGGACCGCCGCCGATTCGGGCCTTACGGCTTGGCGGGCGGCCGATCAGGACGCCCGGGAATAAATGAATTGACCGTGCAAGGCCGGAAGCGCAAGCTGCCCGGTAAGGCTGCCTTCAGCGCTCCCAACGGGAGCGTTCTAAAAATTGAAACCCCGGGTGGCGGTGGATGGGGAAAGAGCCGAAATTTGAAAATCGAAACTCGAAACTCGTGACGAGTTCAGATTTGCGAGTTTCGAGTTTCATCCTAAGGAGACATCATGGAACCCGTTGATCGACGCGATTTCATCAAAACCGTGGCGGGAAGTGCCGCTTTCGCGGCGTTGGAAGGCCGAGCGGCAATGCCGCCAGACACCGGGCCGGTTTTCCTTTCCACCTGGGCCCACGGCAAACCCGCCAATGAACGCGCGGCGGAAATTTTCAAGAGCGGCGGCAGTTTGTTGGACGCAGTCGAAAAAGGGATCAACGTGCCGGAAAGCGACCCCAACGTGACGAGCGTCGGGTATGGCGGGATACCCAATGCCGAGGGAGTGGTGGAACTCGACGCGGCGATTATGGATGGCGCCCGCCATCGCGCCGGCTCCGTGTGCAACCTGCACATGATCAAGAATCCCATTTCAGTGGCGCGCCTGGTGATGGAGAAAACTCGCCATACCACGCTGGCGGGGGACGGAGCGTTTCGATTCGCGTTGAAAATGGGCTTCGAGCCCCAAACCCTTCTAACTCCCCAGAGCTTGCAAAAATGGCAGGAATGGAAGGCCAATCCCCACCACAAAACATTTTGGCTGTCGCCGGAAAACCACGACACTATCGGCATGGTGGCGACGGATGGGAAAGGACACGTCGTGGCCGGCTGCTCGACCTCCGGGCTGGCGTTTAAGATTCCTGGCCGCGTGGGAGATTCGCCGCTGGTGGGCTGCGGAGTTTACGCTGACGACACCGTGGGCGCCGCCTCCGCCACGGGCGACGGCGATCTGATGACCAATTACTGCACCAGCGTTTCCATTGTCCACCTCATGGCGCGTGGCGCGTCGCCCCAGGACGCTTGTATGGATTTGTTGAGGCACATGGTGAAGACGGACCCGCAGAATAAAGAGGGAGAGGTCGCCGTGATCGCCATCAACGCGCACGGGGAAATCGGAGCCGCGAGCATGAATGACGCCTTTCACCTCAAGTACGCCCTCTGGCGGAACGAGGAGAGTCAGCTTCTGGAATCGGTCAAACTGATTTAGCTGCCTCGCCGGAAGACGACAGCATCCACACGAGCACAGCCGCGGCGAGGAGGGCAAGCGCCACACCGTTCTCCAGGTAAAATGTATTCGGCTGCGCAAACAAATCTTCGAGCGCTTCCGCAACTTGCGAGCAGAATAGAACGATCAGGTATGCCAGGATGTTATCGCGAAGGAAGAACGCCACCACCGCGGCTGCCACTAACAGGGGGAGAAGATTCATCAACCAGCCGGCACCGAAGGCAGCGAGAGAGTGCGCGTGGGTAGGCCCGAGTGAAACCAACACAAGGGCCAACCCCAGCCACAACCACCATGCCCGCAGTTTCCAGCCCGCGCGGATGATGAAGATGGCCAACCCCACCACCGCCGTGTACAAGAGGGTGCGGGTAAGGCTCGAAAGGAAAAACCCGGCGGCCGGCCACGGGGTGCTGAAGACCGCGGGGAATAGCTCATCTTTGATGGGTGCGTAAGCGTGGAACAAACTGGTGAGGAGCAAATCGACCCGCGCCAATCCCACGCCTGCGGCAAGGCTCAAAACCAAGGCCACCAAGGCATCGCGACGCCACACCCGCCGCGCTGCTCCGCTAAAAAGGTTCCAGGATTCAGGATAGAGGCCGGCTGCAGAGCCGATCAGCAGCCACGCGAACAATCCCTCCACGAGGGGTACCACAATCACGCTGACGGCAATGAACAATTTCCAGACCGTCAGCGGCATCGAGGTGTCGTATCTTTGATAGACCAAGGGAAGACCGTTCAGCGTTCCCAGAAGCCCCAGGATGGCAATCAAGACGCCGAACTTTGCTGAGCGCTTCCACAGCATCTGCCCGGACCGAACCAGGTTCACGAACAAAATCAGCCCGGCTGCCACCAGAGTGAGGAGTGCCAAAACCGAAACGGCAATCAGGATGTTATTGACAAGGGTGCGGGCTTCCTCCGCGCGCTCCCATTCCTCCGGCAACTTGAAGGACCGCGAGAAACCCACCACCTGATCCCCGGCGATGTCAACTTCCAGCCGGTAATGCGCGTCACCCACGTTGCGGGGGTCGCCAAGCTTGGCTTGCCAGACAATGGTGTAATCCTCGCGAGCTTTGCGTTTGGTCGCATCGGAGCTTTGCAGTTCAAAGTTCTCCAAGCGGTAAGCGTGCTCCCGTACCACCTGCTCCGCCAACGTCCGGGCTTGTTCGGGCGAGAGCGAGGCGCCGGGGGCATTCTCTTCCAGGGTGTGATGAAATCCGAAAAGCTCTCCGGATACCGGATCGACGAATACCTGGTACTCCTCTTTTTGCAGGGGGCGGTAGTAACGCACTGACCACAAGGCGAGGCGCGTCGCTTGGCGGTAAATCTGATCCGCCTCCTCCAGAGATTTTCGCTCGGCCAGGTAGTGCAGCGCCGAAGCGTCCACGTTGTCATGGATCCAGGCGACATGCCGGTAAGTTGCCGGGTCAATATTTCGCTGCCGCAGAAAATTGTCGGTAATGCGCAGTGCGTCCTGGGGCGATTCATTCAGGACGATGCCCTTTCCAAATCGATAAACAGGAATAAACGCCAGGGCGGCAAAGATTACCGCCAGCACACCCGCCAGAATCAACCGCGATTGGGAAAGCGGCTGGTAAACCAGCGGCGTCTCGGCTGCGGCGGCCTCCTCCGGGAGGGGCGTGGGGACTTTTTCCGCAGCATTCAAGAGGGTGTCTTCCTCTGCGAACGTGCCGGTCTTCAAGTATGCGGCCAGTGCTACGATGAGAGGGATGAGCATGATCCCCGCCGCCACTCCGCCCGACACCATGAGGTAGTGATTGGGAGAGCGCAGCAAAAGGAAGGCGGTATACAGCGCATCCACAGAGTAATGCCAGATCAGCGTGGCCATAATCCCGAAGCGCAGCATGATGAGGCCAATGATCACGCCGCCAAAACCCACTTCCAGGCCCCGGATGAAGAACGGTTGATTGGGATAAGCCGAGTGCAGAAATCCCCAAATGAAGGCCGACAGCACAATGGCCAGAGGCCCCGATTTCAGAAATTTCCGCAGGAAAGGGATGGCAAAGGCACGGAATTGTATCTCTTCGGAAACCGCGGGGAAGAATCCGACGAACAGGACCATCACCCAGGGGAAGCGGGTATTGAGCAAATCTGTAAAGGGGACATCCGCCGGCGCCCACGCGCCCAGTTTATTGGCGGCAAGATAGAACACCGTTTGGTAGGCAAAGAAGAAAAAAGTAAGAGCGATTCCCACCACGCTCGCCAGGAAGAAGGAGCGTGTGCGCAGTCCCTGCCAAGTGAAGTAGCGGCGAATCGACAGCAAGCGAGGGTAAGCGTCACGATAGACGGGCTCCGTACTGGCCACCAGCAAGAAGATAAATGCGCCGATGGCCAGGGCCGCCAGGAGGTTTTGCACCACGTAGCCACTCACGAAGCTGGAATAGGAATCTGTGGTGTGATAACCGTATTCCGCCTGCGAAAACATGTTCAACTGGCCGAAAAAGTAGAGCAGCGCCGTGACCAGTCCAAAACTCAGCGAAAGATAAATGGGCACATCACGTTTGCGGAGGCGCTGGATCAGGAGGGCGAGTCCGGCGATGCACAACAGAATCCAGGGGACCTCGTCCACAACATTCGCGGCCTCGTTGCGGGAGCGCAGTTTCGCGTAGTCGCGCGTCCAACCCTCGGGCACCTTCACAAACTCCCGGTAGCCGGCCACCTGGTCACCGTGCACTTCCATTTCCAGGCGCAAGCTGCCGTCACCCAGATCCACATCTTTCTGTTTCCACGTGAAGGAGTAATCCGTCCGGGCCGGGCGCTTCTCACTGGTCGAATCGACGAACTCCAAGCCCGCCAAGTCGCGCCGCAAGACCTCCGTCAAAAACTTTTCCGCCAGGGCTCGCGCCGCAGCCGATTCCAGATTCGCCCCGGGCGCCGATTCCGGCAGTTCGCGGTCGAATCCCACCACCTGTCCCGCGGGACTTACGTCCACGCGGAACTCTTCCTTTTGTTGCGGCTTGAACCAGCGATGCGACCAATGCCAGAGATGAATGGGGCCGCGCGTCAGGGTGTTCATGCGCGCCAAGCCTTGCGTGCGCTCCAGGTAGACCTTGGTGTTGTCGTCAAAGTCAAACACCGCGGCGTGCCGGTAGCCACCCACGCTCCAGCCACGATCAGCCAGGAAATTTGTGGCTAGGGGGGTGGAATCATCCCGGTTTACACGGAATTCAATGGCGGCTTCAGGAAAGGCATGGGAAAAGTACTCCACCCCAATGTACAGGGAGATGCCCGCGACAACGATAGCTATCGCAATGACTCGCCGATCCGCAGAAGTCAAAGTAATTGGCATGAGTTCCCCTTCCCTGCAACGCCAGTGCAAAACACTGCCGATTATACCCGGAGTCGATATTCTTGGAAGGACAAGTCGTTGGAGCCAGGCCGGCGCTGCTTGTCCCTACGAAAGCAGGGATGATAGGATAGTGAGTGGACGCGTTGATATTTCGATGAGCAAAAAGAAGCAGATTGATCCCATTCCTGCCGAGTTTGCCAGCCCCGAGGAAGCGGCGGAGTTCTGGGACACCCACGATACCACCCACTACCCCCGGGCTTTTCGCACCGTCCGCGTGGTGGCGGAACTACGAAACCGTCATTACGAAATACCCATCGAGGCCGATGTCATCAAGACATTGGAAGCACGTGCCCGGAAGGCGGGGGTTACCCTGGGCGATCTCGCCAGCGATCTTCTCCGCCGCCAACTGAGCGCCTCGGCGTGATGGGTTAGTTCCTCTACCTCCTACCGCCGCAGCCCAAGAATGCTAGCGGGTAGCTGCCCGAGGGACATGGGCGCTGTCCTAAGTTGAGCTGAGAATCGTCACCGCCGCATCTATGCCAGATCCCCGAGCTTCATGGGCGTTTAATTGACGCCCGCAACTCTACTGCTTCGTGGCGTTGAAGCCCATGGTCGTGTTATGCAGCTTGTCGTCATAGCTGCATTTGGCGGTCTTAGCGTCGGCCGCTACCGTCATCGTGAGGACGCCGATCACTTTGCCGCCACGCTTATCAGTTTCCACCAGCGTGTCCTTGCCCATCATCTTTACCGACACGCTGGTGGTACCCGGATCGCCCTTCATCGGCGCGTCCGCGCCGTTCAGCTTGGCGGTGTAAGACTGGCCGGTCCGAGTGGTCATGGTGATGTTGTCGCCACTGACTTTATACGTCCAGACGACGGCATTGTCCGACAGGCTCTCCATTTTGGTAGTTTGCCATGAACCGGATATGGCATTCGATCCCACGGGGCCTTTCGCTACGCGCGTCGCTTCGCCTTTACCGGTGACCGGAGGGCCGCCATTGGTGTTGCTGCTGTCGCTGAATTCAACCGTCAAGGTCTTGCCGTCGGGCGAGACGGTCGAGGTCGAGGTGGCGACAACTTTACCACCTTTCTTGTCCGTCTCTTTGATCTGGTGATCGTTCACGACTTGAATCGCGACGGTGTCAATGTAGGGATTTCCGCTGACGGATTGGTCGGTGGCGTCCGCTTTGACTTTGTAAGGTGGAGCGCAGGTCTTGCACTCATACATGCCGTTTTGCAGCAGGAACATGTCCGGCTTCTTGGGAAAATCGACCTTCTTCATATCGATTTTCCATGTGCCGTCGAAGGCGCTTTGCGCCGCCGCGCGCAAGGGCGTCAACAGGGCCGCGAATACCAGAAGGAAAAGTAGTTTTTTCATCGCAAAACCTCCCTTGGCTTTGAACTGCCCCGACGAGTGTACCGGGATTTCCATTGGGGTTCCCGAGCCGCTGTCGGTACGCTCACAGGCTTTTCATTTTCGGGTCGGGGGAAAGCATTGAAGCATTCTCGCCCAGTCGTGTCAATCTCAAATTGCCGGGGGCTGGCGCACAGAACAGCTCTACGCTTCAGCGGGCTATATTAGCGCTGGTCTGGCCCACCCACAAACGCCATTTTGCGCCCGGACGGCTCTAACTCCTGAACGGCGTCAGCCCCCGAGTCCAGCCCCTTATCCCTACCGTCACTCATCGCCGCGTCAGGATTTTTGATTCTTAGCCTCAAAGGGGCGATCTATCGCAGCCCAGGGCAACGCCCTAGCTAGACGCGTCGTTCTGCGCCAGAGCACGCGACGACGGGCGGATCGAGCTCATCGAGATTTGTCCTTGCCTATTTCAGATCTCCACGCCTATTCTCACTTTTTGACGTTTATGGTGAGATCGACGTGGCCGTTCTTCTGGAAGCCGAAAGAGATGCCGATCATGCCCTTCCCCTGTTGAAGCGAACCACCCGCGGAAAGCTCTCCTGGTCTGGCCGTTTCTTCACTCATCTTGAATCCTTTTTCTCTTAGCTTGGAGAGATACTCCTTGGCGTTTTCCAGGGTAACCGATTCGTAATAGAGGTTGTACATCGTTGAGTTGCCCATGTCGGCCTTGTAGGATTGCGAGCTAAAGGCTCCATAGGTGAAAGGCGGAACGGCTTCCGGAATCCCTTCCATCCATCCACCCGTGCCAGCGGCGGCCGGTTTCGCCTCCGGGGCTGGAGTGGCCGTAGTTGGTTGAGTCTGTTCTGTGGGTTTCTGGGAGGGTTTAGAACCGCACGAAATAAGACACATGGTTACAGCAGCGAGAATGCCAATCAGTGCCAATATAGAAACGAATCGTGACTTCATGAGGCCTCCTTGGGTGCCGGTCGGGATTTCTGGTTTCGTTTCCCGAGGGGCCGAAAATACTGAATTCTGATCAGCGGTTGGCTGGCGCAGACCGCGGCTCTGCGCTGCTGCGCGCTATATTAGCGCTGATCTTGCCCACCCACAAACGCCATTTTGCGCCCCAATCCTGTTTCCCGAGTCCCGTTTCCCGTATCCCGTTTCCCGTTTCCCGTATCCCGTGTCCCGAGTTCTTACGCATTCCCGTGTTCCCGTTCGTCATCGAAGGGAAAGCCCACGGCCACGAGGGCAGCGACCGTGGCCACCCACTCGTAGGATAGTTGGTTCGTCCCAGCTTGCTCATATCGAATCACGGCTGGAACACGAGCCGGACACCTTGTTCCGGGCTGTTCCAGAGCGCTTCAATATCACGCAGGGGTGCAATTTTGGTATTGAACTGAAAGGGTTCCTGAACTGCCACGTTGAAAAACTCTGCCAGGGCCTGCCAGATCTGATCGAGGGATGCGCTGCCGAAGCCGCTTCCAAGAAGTTCGATATTGGAACTGCGCAGGGTATCCGCGGACAGCGAGATCGGATTGCCCGCACTCGCACCAATCTGAACAAACCGGACGCGTGATGCGGCAATTCGGAGCCCCTTTTGAGAGATCGCTTCCAGCACGCTCTCCGCAGGAGGGCCCCAGAGGTAGTCGAGTACGACATCCACTCCGGCTTCTGTCCACTCGCGACGCAATGCCGACACCAGAGCCTCATGCTTCTGATCGAGTGAAATGATTGCGTCAGCGCCCAGTTGTGGTAGCTTTTGCAGCGCTTGGGGATTTCGACCCGCGGCAATGACGCGTCGCGCGCCCCGGCGTTTGGCGATTTGTACCGCAAGCTGCCCGGCAACGCCTGTAGCGCCAAGAATCAGAACGCTTTCTCCCACGACAAACTTTGCCCGGAACGTAAGTGCCACCCAGGAAGACATGCCCGGATTGGCAATTCCCGCAGCGGTCACGTCACTGATTCCCTCGGGCAGGGGCAGGCACATCCAATTGGCCGCCGGCGCACGCTCCGCGAAAGTACCGAACGGTCTTCGCGAGACGCCAAAATAGACGCGCGTCCCGTCCTCCAGGCGTCCCACCCCGTCGACACCAGGAATGAACGGAAATTCCCCGGTGCTGCCGTAGTGAGTCCCCTTTGCCAGTGCCTTCACGATGGGGTGGAGACCCGCTGCGGTTACCTTCACAATCTTTTCTCCTTCGGCAGCGATAGGCTCGGCAAACACACTGTAGCGGGGCGGTGCATCGAAGGCACTGACAACAGCGGCATTCATGAGGTTTTCTCTCCTTGATATCGTTCCCTGCTTTGATATCGTCAAGGTGGGCAGCCACGGCCAGAGCCGTCCTGACCATCGGATTTTCTCATGCCCGAGGCAGTACGGCAACCGCGGAAAGAAGCTGAAAGCTGACAGCCGACAGCTAACAGTTAGTCCCGAGCCCCGAATCCCTAACCCCTAATCCCCAATCCCTAAACGATTCCCGTGTTCCAGTTCGTCATCGAAGCAAAAGCCCATAGTCACAAGTGGAATGACCGTGGCTTGGCGGTTGCGATGCAACGTTTGCCGTGGTCGCACACCTCACCCCGAGCGCGGCATATGTGCCAACCGCGGAACTTGTTACTCCCTTAGGCAATTCGTTTGCCGGCATCGGGTCCTACGGATTGATCGTAAACAGAATCCACCGCGATCTTAACCACGTATTTCGGCGGGGGCAGTGATGGCGATGATTGCTTTATTTGCTGCGCCATCTGGTCGTAAAGTGGACCCGACGAGACCAGTTCTGCCGTCCCTTTGATCTGGTAACCCTTGGCAGTCGTCGGATCGGTTA